>Ga0272446_1000001_pt1 | contig 664197 bp, 552 predicted proteins | sample YNPCB0061_FD_194587 | JGI IMG/M metagenome (GOLD analysis project Ga0272446, IMG submission 194587) | Hot spring microbial mat communities from Yellowstone National Park, WY, United States - YNP-CB-006-1 | ecosystem: Environmental > Aquatic > Thermal springs > Hot (42-90C) > Sediment | place... | reverse complement strand
TTTTGTGAAGCAAGGTTTGCCGCAAGCGAGAGAGATTTATATTCATAAATTGGGGCATAAACCGGAAGAATTTGAGGCATTTAGAAAAGAGCATGAGATTAAACTGGCATCGGTGGTAAATCCTGTGGCTGATAAACCCGGGCTTAAAAACACGCAAGCGGCTGAACAATCGCCCGCACAAGAAGACAAACGGTCGAAAAAAAGCAAGAAAAAGAAGAAGCGTACAAAAAAGTTAGTGCAGGCAATAGCGATACCCCAAGCGGTCCGCCGAGCTCCCGTTCTACCCCAAATAACTTCTTCTTCAAGTACAGCGGTAAGTTTGCGCCAAGCGGGTAATTCAGCTTTTAACCTCGTTGGCGGTTCAACATTTTTTTCTTCTAAACCACAGAGAACACCTGAGGAATATGTTCAAGGCCTTTTTAACAGTTTGACAGAGAGCAATTTAAAATTATTCTTTGCCTGCGATGAAGACAAGCTTTTTAGGTATTTATTTACCGTTCCGATGCCAGATGGGGAGTGTCTTTTCAGGCATATTCTGCTGGATAGCAATAAAATGAATGTTTTTGTTAGTTTTTTAGATTCTAATCCTGAGAATTATTATAAATTCAGTGGAGAGCGTTTTTCTAAGCCTATTCCAGGACATCCTGATAACCTAACACCTCTTGAATTGTTGGTAACGACGGGAAGTGTGACTGGCGGTACTGTATTTCTCACGAAGCATGTTTTCCCTCATAACCCTTTTTTCTATCTAAAGCTGTCGGTTAAACAGCTTTTGTGCCCACCTGATCGCGATTGGGAAAGGATATTTAACGCGGGCAATTTTTTCCTTCGATTAATGGCAACGAAAGAAAAATGTGAATTACTGAAATTAATCATGGAGACCGATTTATATGAAGAACTTTGCAAACCGGATGCGATAAATGGAAATAATTGGTTTCAATGGTGTGCGGAAAAAGAACTTTTTAAGTTTGTAAAATTAATTATGAAAAATCCCCTATTCGATGTAGAAATTCTTAAAAAAGAGAATAAAGCAGGGAGAACATTAGAGTCTGATTTAGAAAGTATGCCCAAATTAAAGGAGATGATGAAGACTAAGGCAGAAGTAAACAAGGGTATGTCTAAATCGGAGCGCTTAAAAAAACATTTTATGAATTATATGAGCGATGATCTTCTAAGTAATTTGCTCTCACTTGATCTTGCTGCAATGTGTAAGAAATTATTTACATCGCTTAATTTTGATCCAGATAAAGACGAGTATTTTTTAACTACTTTCCTTGAAGATAAAGAAAGGGCTGCGCGACTTGAAGCACTTATCTCTAAGCAACAACGATGGAATAAGTTTCATGGGGAAATGTTCTCACAAAAAATTCCAGGAAAAAGTATAACGCCTTTTGAAGTGTTGTTTAATTCACAAGATGGTCAGTGCTTTTTAGAGAAAATTCTATTGAACGAGTCGTTATTTAAATACCAATTAGAACCATCATTGATTTGCCCGCCGTATCAAAATTGGAGTGAGCATAGAGAGAAGAATAGTCCTTTATACCGGCTTTGTACTTCTACATTTGGTAATTCTGTTTTTGGAAATGAAATTCTTAATGAGTTTTGTAGAAAGGCACATCTACTTAATCAATTAACAAAAAAAGATAATGAGGGCAATACCTGGTTTCATTGGGCACTAGAAAATAGCCTTGATGTGGATAAAATTATTCCAGTTTTCTTGCAGGCAAGACAGTTTGTTCCTGGTATTGATAATGTGAGAAATAATAAGGGTTATACAATACTTGAATTGGCACAAATAAAAATACCCGAGATAGTCTTTCGATTACAGGGATGTAAGGAAAACAACAGTGGCGATTCAAAGGTGATAGAGCTAAGCAATTTATCATCAGTCCGCCCTTGTTAACAGGGCAACAGAGTTGTCATCCCTGAAGTTGTCATGTTAATTCGAACAGTTGTAAACGAAGTTGTAATGTAGAATAAAAGTCTTTTCTAGACAGTAAAGATAGGCCACAATTGTCTAATTTAAACGTGCTGAAAAGCGAAGTATTTTCAGGATGAATCAGTGACACGATTTTTATTTTCCATTCCTTTATTTTTAAGCGCCTTGCTGCTTTTTGTTATCCAACCGATAGTTGCAAAATTATTACTTCCTGTGTACGGGGGCACCCCTGCTGTCTGGACAATATGCGTGTTGTTTTTTCAAACCATGCTTTTGCTTGCTTATGGTTACGCTTGGGTGCTGAGCCGAATTGCCAATAATTGGGTATGGCGCTTAGTGCACGTTTCGCTGGTTTTGCTGAGTCTAACTGCTCTTCCATTAACGGTATCCCCCACTTTTAACTTAACCTCACCTGATTTGGCGATTTTGTGCCATTTAATTACTCATTTAGGTTTGCCGATTCTAGTCATCGGTGCTTCTGCACCTTTATTACAATTTGCATACAGCCAGACAAAGGCGAAATACGCAAGTGATCCTTATTTTTTTTATGTCGCATCGAATGTAGGAAGCTTGTTTGCTTTATTGGCCTATCCTTGGATAATTGAGCGCTATATTGGCTTAAAGCTGCAGTTCCATTATTGGAATTTGAGTTTTGTTATTTATATGATTGTCTTATTGGCTGCACTGTTTATCCCAAAACAGCAATCATTAACCCCTGAGCGTAAAAAAAATAAGGCAACTTGGTCGATTCGCTTACGCTGGATTAGCTATAGCTTTATCCCTTGCAGTTTAATGTTAGGTGTATCTTTTTACATCTCCACTGATATTGCCGCAACCCCTTTATTTTGGGTCATTCCTCTTCTTGTTTATTTACTCTCTTTTATCATTACTTTTGCGAAAAATCCCCTCATTCCTCACGCATGGGTTACCCGAAATACCTTATTTTTTATTATTTTTCCTGTCATTGGATTTATTGTAGGGGCCAACTTATTAACGGCTTGGGCGCTTATCCTATTTCATTTAGCAAGCTTGTTTATGCTTGCGCTTTTATGTCATGGTGAATTAGTACGAATGAGGCCAACAACTAATCAACTCACCAGTTTTTATTTTTGTATTGCCTTAGGAGGCAGTTTAGCTGGTTTGTTTAATGGGGTAATAGCACCACGTCTTTTCGATGGTGCTTATGAATACCCTTTGGTTTTTGCCCTTGCTATGCTTTGTTTTTCTTTACCCCGATCATCTGTTTATACCTCAATTATTCTCTTTGTTTTATTGTTAATTAATTGTTTTTTGCCTGAACATTGCTGGATGAAAACACATCATATCCTGGCGATTTTAGCACTGGGTATCCTCGTGATTTGGCCTAAAAATAAAATCAATCTTTTTATGGGAATGGCGATTTTATTTGTTTTTCTGTTTAGCCCTTGGTTTAAATCAATAGAAACATTAACACAGCAGCGCAATTTTTATGGTGTAAAACAAGTGCTTTCCCTAAGTAATGCGCACGTATTGGTAAGCCAGAATACCTTGCATGGTTTTCAACTGAATGGATATAGTCAGCAAGAAAATGCTGCAATGGCTTATTATGGTTCTGTATTGCCCGTGGTTCGCCGTCTTCAGGGGATATTCCCTAAGCTTGATGCGACGATAATCGGGTTAGGTACTGGAATGATGGCCTGTCAGTTTCGCAATCGCGATAGGCTCAAAATCATTGATATTGATAAACAGGTTATTCGCATTGCAAGCAATAATCATTATTTTACTTACCTACATGATTGCCCACCGGTAATATCGCTCCATGAAGGAGACGGACGAAAAATTTTAGAACATAATCAAGACAGGCGTGCGCATCTTTTAGTGATTGACGCCTTTTCTTCTGACGCAATCCCCACTCATCTATTAACACTGGAAGCCTTTAAATTATATCAACAAACCATTGAGGAGAATGGGGGCATCTTAATTAATATCAGTAATCGTCATTTGCATTTGCTTCCTGTTGTTATTTCTGCAGGCCGTGAACTGCAATTGGTTGTATTGCATAAAAAACAAGTGGGAAATGAGACTGAAGGAAAGTTGACAGCCGAATGGGCACTGCTTACAGCAAATCAACCCTTAGCCCTCGAATTAATGCGGATGGAAGGCTGGCGATTTGCTGCAGGAAACGATAGCCGATTATGGACAGACGATTACTCCAATATTGTACCTTTGATAAGGTGGGGATAGTGGGGATCAACGGCCAACCCGTTTTGCTTTATTCCACAGTTCAATCATCAATTCCGTAGGTTGCCCCTTCAGCGTAGTTAATCCTTGCTCTTTTGCAATTGCTTGAAGAGAACACATCCGTGCCGTAAATTTCGTGACGATTTGGGCTAAGGTAAGGTCGGGATCGAATCCTGCAAAGAGGCATAATGAAATAGCGGTGTGCAACAAGTCACCTATTTCTTCTTGAATACGGTATTTCGGTTCGTTACCGGCAATCGCTTCTTTAATTTCTTCGCATTCCGAAATTGCTTGCTCAATAATCATCTCGTGATTAGGCCAGTCGAAACCGTAATCCCGTGCTTCCCTTTCGATAACAATGAGCTCTTGCAAAGGACTATTGAGTTGTTTAAACAGATAAACCATATTCCATTGGTAGTCAGTGGGTTTTAAATTAAAAAGGGGGGAAAACCCATGTTTTTGATAGAATTGGTACGTTTTTAAATAATTCTCATCCTTCTCGCCGGGTGATAAAGTTTCCACGGTCATTGTTTTTGCTTGTGCTTTGACAGCGTAAGCCGAGGCTTCTTGCAGTAACAATCGACCAATTCCTTGGTGTTGATATTCACGCATCACCCCCATCCAATAAATGTTACTATTAGAAGGGTAAGGAAAATTGAGGCTTAAAAGGCCAACGTAAACCCCATCAAGTTGAGCTGCAAAATTGATGTTTGTACGTACCCCTGAAGTATAAGACGCATTTGCTTCAGGTATGCCAAAGTACTCGGGTAAATTCGCAATGATTTTGCAGCATAGTTGCTCTGCTTTCTCTGGTGAAATCAAATCTATTTGGTAGCCCATAGAGTGAATTTACCTCGTAAAGTAAAGTGGATTTTCAACGCAAGGTGCTTGATTATAGATTATTATTGACGAAGTATCGAACTTCAAAGAAATGTATAAAAATTACAGTTAAACTAAAAATAGATCATGTTGGTAGAAGATTGAAGATCACTGTCTTCGTCTTCATCGTATTCCGTAATTTCTATTGTTGAAGTTCCAAGAGAAAAATTAGACAACGTTTCTTTAGGTAAAATAGAAGACACCTTAAAAAAATTAACCTTTTTTTGGCACAGATTAGACAGATATTCTCCGATATAGATTAAGAGGCTAGAAATGACAGCAAGAAAATCATAAAAAACCGTTTTAATTCGCACATTGCTCTGGATAGCCTGTTTATGCTCAGAGCATACAAATTCTAGTTTCCGTTTGAAATGTTCATAGTGAGCGGATTGGGCAGTCTGGGGTAATGCAAAATGCTCATCAACTAAAGTTTTCAACTTAATATAAGCGCTTTCTAACTCCTTGGCATAAGGGTTATTTTCGGCTTTCACTTGTTGAATAGTTCGTTGAACTATATCTAATTTATCTCTGGTTATTTGTTCAGGGTCAAGTAAATTTTTTTTCAGATATTCATAGTAAGTGAGGGTTAGAGGATGAAAAGCTAGTCTTTCTTGTACTGAGTCCGACAAACTTAACTCTCGGTTAAAGTTATCCAATAGTTTGCCGAGATCCGGGTGAATTCGAATACCTTTTACTGCTGGTTTTACTCGAGTATCCACATGAAGCATAAATTTATCTGGCTCAGAACCATATAGAGTGGAGGCTTCTTCATAAATTGCATAAGCGGCAGCTGCTAATTTTGTTTTATTTGCAGGATTCTCTGGATCACGCAAAAAATTGATTAATGATTCTCTGAATTGCTGAGTCAATCGGTACATTAGGTCAATCAAAATTAACTAGGAGTTATAAAATATACCAAGAAATTATTAAATTAAGCTTAACTAAAGAAAATAAAAAATAGGTTTTTATTGTCCATAATGTTAACTTTATCATCACACTTAGATCTAATCAAATCTAGGTAAGGTCTAAACGACCTTACCATTATGCCATTGAAATTTTGAAATTAATGGCTTAGATGCTTTTGAAGTATTTTAAAACTTATGAAAATCCGACAATGTCATGAGGAACATAAGGTGATTCAAGTAACCGTATTTCTTCTTTTGTTAATCTTATCCCTAATGCGTCTACTGCATCTTCGAGATGGTGAGGTTTTGTTGCACCAATGATTGGTGTGCTTACCACCGGATTTTTGAAGAGCCAAGCAAGGGCGACTTGGGAAGGGGCGATGTCCCTTTGTTGGGCAATGCGGTTGACTTGCTTAATGATTAAATTATCCGCTTCTTGAGTTTTATCATAAAGTTTTTTGCCAACGTAATCGGTTACAAAACGCGCGGTTTCCTGACTCTCAAGCGGTCGAGCCAATCTTCCCCGGGCAAGAGGGCTCCAAGGCATTACCGCGATTTTTTCAACTTTGCAAAACGGGAGCATTTCGCGCTCTTCTTCACGATAAATCAGGTTGTAGTGCGGTTGCATGGAAATAAATCGATGCCAATGATGCTTCTCGGCTAAATAGAGGCACTTGGCGAATTGCCAGGCGAACATGGACGAAGCGCCAAGGTAACGGACTTTTCCTGCCTTCACAATTTCATCAAGCGTTTCTAAGGTTTCTTCGATGGGTGTTTTATAATCCCAGCGATGAATCTGATATAAATCGATGTAGTCTGTGCCTAATCGGGTCAAACTTTGGTCGATTTCATGAAGAATGGACTTTCTTGAAAGACCACCGCTATTGGGATCCTCTTTATTCATGGGAAAAAAAACTTTTGTCGCAATAACCACTTCGCTTCGTTTCGCAAAATCTTTCAATGCTTTCCCAAGAACTCGCTCACTAGCTCCAAAGGAATACATATTCGCAGTATCAAAAAAATTAATCCCTAGCTCAAGTGCTTGTTTAATAAAAGGACGTGAATCTTTTTCGTTGAGAACCCAGGAATAATGGCCGCTGGTTGGATCACCATAACTCATGCATCCTAAGCAAAGTCTGGAGACTTTAAGATCAGACTGACCTAATGTGATGTATTCCATAAATGATTATTTCCTTATATTTCGGCTAAATTCCCCTTTGTTTCCAGCCAAGTCTTGCGATCTGCCGCCCTTTTCTTGGCAAGCATCATGTCCATCATTGCCATCGTCGCTTCTTCATCATCAAGAGTCAATTGCACTAATCGCCTGGTATTGGGATCCATGGTGGTTTCACGTAATTGCATGGGGTTCATTTCACCTAATCCTTTAAAGCGCTGAACATTAATTTTGCCTTTTGTTGTTTGGGTGAGTTCAGCAATTATTTTTTCTTTTTCTTCATCATCCAAGGCATAATGGACAATTTTGCCCGCATCAATTCGGTACAAGGGCGGCATGGCAACAAAAACATGGCCTGCCTGAACCAAAGGTTTAAAATGCCTCAAGAACAGGGCACATAGAAGTGTTGCAATATGTGCGCCATCTGAGTCGGCATCGGCAAGAATACACAGTTTACCGTATCTTAAGCCGCTTAGATCTTCTGAACCTGGATCAATACCAATCGCCACAGAAATGTCGTGAATTTCCTGTGAAGCCAACACTTGTGAAGAATCAATTTCCCAGGAATTTAAAATTTTCCCTCGCAACGGCAGAATAGCCTGAAAGTCTTTATTACGAGCCTGTTTAGCTGAACCTCCTGCAGAATCGCCCTCTACCAGAAATAACTCTGCTTGGCTGAGATCCTGTTGCAGGCAGTCGGCTAATTTTCCTGGCAGTGCTGGGCCCTGGCTCACTCGTTTGCGAGCAACTTGTTTGGCTTGGCGCAGACGCTTCTGCGCACGTTCAATAGCAAACGCGGCGATTGCTTCTCCTTGGGTGCGGTGTTGATTCAGCCAAAGGGCGAAAGCATCTTTGACCACACTGCTGACGAAACCTGCTGTTTGCCGCGAACTCAAACGCTCTTTCGTTTGGCCGGCGAACTGTGGATCTTTCATTTTAACGGATAATACATACTGGCAGGGCTCCCAGAGATCATCGGCAGTTAATTTGACACCGCGCGGCAGTAAATTGCGTAATTCACAAAAGGAGGACAAAGCCTCATGAAGTCCTGTACGCAAACCATTGACATGCGTGCCGCCCTGAACCGTTGGGATTAAATTCACATAGCTTTCGCTTAAATTGCCACTGGCAGCGGGTGACCAAGCTAACGCCCAATCTACAGTTGCTTCTTCGCTGGAAAATTCACCAGTGAAAGGCTCGTCAGGAAAGTAATCTGTAGGTAATGATTGCCGCAAATAATCAGCCAGTCCTTTCTCATAGCACCAATGGGTTTCTTCATGGGTGGCTTTATTGATAAAAGTCATGGATAAGCCAGGGCAGAGTACTGCTTTGGCACGTAACACATGGGTTAGTTGTTTGATCGAAATTTTGGTGGTGTCAAAATACTTAGCGTTTGGCCAAAAGCGAATAATTGTCCCTGTATCCCTTTTTTTAGTGACACCGGTTTCATTGAGTTCCTGCTGCTTGTCGCCATTGGCAAAGGACATCTGATAGACAATACCATTTCGTTTGATGGTGACTTCAACACGTTCTGAAAGGGCGTTAACCACGGATACCCCAACGCCGTGCAGTCCACCGGAAAAGCGATAATTTTTATCGGAAAACTTTCCACCGGCATGCAGACGAGTCATGATGACTTCAACCCCGCTCAAACCGAGTTGCGGGTGGAGATCAACTGGCATCCCTCGGCCATTATCTTCGACCTCAATTGAGCCATCCTCATGGAGAGTAACAATAATTTGACTTGCAAAGCCCGCAATCACTTCGTCAACACTATTATCGATAACTTCTTGAGCTAAATGATTAGGTCTGGCCGTGTCAGTGTACATACCTGGACGACGTTGAACTGGCTCAAGGCCGCTTAGTACCTCTATCGCTTCGGCTGTGTAGTTTTCAGACATTAATGGATACTCTCGGGTAAAAAACTTATTTTAACATGAAAATGAGGCACTTCTAGAAGGTGTTAAGACACATCCCGATTACATGCATGGATGAGCTTCTTGTTAACAACCCAGAAGTTCCATTGTTCAACCCTGGGTTGCTTTTTCACTGCGTTCCCTGCAATGACGAGACAGGATTTGACTGGTCACTAGTTAAATCGATCACTCAACCACAATATTCGGGAATTTGTCTGCATAATTTAAGGGTTTACCAGCTAGCGCAACCGCAGCACGCATTGCAGTCTGCAAGAAGGGTCTAGCCAACGGATCATCCGGGTTAGCTGCTGTAGGGTGACCTTCGTCACACTCCTGGCGGATGCGGCTGTCTAAGGGTAATTGGCCAAGCAATTGGACGTGGAACTTCTCGCCCAATTTTTGTCCACCGCCCTCGCCAAAAATTGCTTCTTGATGCCCGCACTGACTACAAACATGTAAGGACATATTCTCGACTAAGCCTAAAACGTCGATGTTTGTTCTTTCGAACATTTTGATTGCTTTTTGCGCGTCCAAAGTGGCTATGTTTTGTGGCGTGGTTACAACCACAGCCGCAGTTAAAGGGATTTTTTGCACTAGACTTAATTGGATGTCACCCGTCCCAGGGGGTAAGTCAATAATCAAGTAATCCAATTCATCCCATAAAGTAATATCCAGCATTTGGATGAGTGATTTGGCCAACATTGGCCCGCGCCAAATTAAAGCTTGCTCACTGTCGGTCAGGTAACCAATTGACATGGCTTGTATGCCGTGGGCAGATGCCGGGAGATAATGTTCGCCGCTGATTTCCACAGGATTCACCTTGCCTAGCATGAGAGGAATGCTTGGGCCATAAATATCTGCGTCTAAAATGCCTACTTTAGCCCCAGCTTTAGCCAATGAAATGGCTAAGTTAACTGCTACTGTTGATTTTCCGACTCCGCCTTTCCCAGAAGCAATTGCAATAGTGTTTTTAATGCCGCGCAATCCTTTGCCAACAAGTTGGGTTCGGTGTGCTTTAATGAAATGCTCAAGATTGATTTGAATTTTATAATCGGGTAAGGCTTGCTCCAAAGCATTTTGCAATGTGGGTAAAAGAGCGGTTTTCAGGGGTAGTGTGGGAAAGCCTCCCTGTAAGGATAAAGTGATTTGCTTTCCTTCTGCGGTTAATTTAGCGTGTAAGCCTAATTGGTTAGCGTTTAAACCGAGTAATTCGTCAGGGGTGTTGGTTAGAATTTCAAAAACACGATTCTCTAAGTTCATTTATTTATCCATTACTAAGATGACACAGGTTTAAGTCTGATTGATATTCCCAGGTAACCCAATGACTGCTCGCTAAATAATAAAGGCCGCAGCGTATAGGTTCTTGGGAGCGAATTGCCATTAGTTGCGCATAATGATTCACCTGTTGACGATGTTGTAGTTGTGCTGCTTCTTCTTCAGTGCCAGTTTTAAAATCAATGATCCAGCGAATACCGTCTTCAATGAAGGTTCGGTCAATAATTCTTGTGGACACCAACCCTTTGTCATCAACAAGAAACTCATATTCACTATGTTCTTCTTGATGCGCTTTAATTAGCCATTGGCCTATAGGATCCTCGAATAAATGGGTGATTTGTTGGTTAAGCGATAGGTACGCTTCTTCTTGCTCTTTGGGGGTAAATCCCAAACGTTTAAACTGCCTTTTAACCATTGCCCAAGGTATTTCGCTAATCGAAATCGGGTGATTATCGCAAATCCATTGCAATAATTCATGTCCTACGATACCCATTTGCCGCGCTGGCCCATGCGAGACGGAGAGCACTGATTTTTTCCCTAGGGTTTCTAGGGTAGAAGGAAGATGGAGATAAGCCTCGATAGGCAATCGATAGAGTAGTGGTAAAGATTGCCCAGCTGTTTCTTCCTGTTTTTCTTCAGTTTGCGTTAAAAATTCTTGATTTTTTAAGAAGCTGCGAAAAGTGCCTTTGGTTTCCTTTTCACTGCTATCAAAAAGGTAGAGGCGTTTTTTAGCACGTGTTGCAGCCACGTAAAACAAGCGTTGCAATTCGTAACAATCTTTTTCGGCATCTAATTGGCCAAGATAATCATACAACAAACATTGCCCTTGATGTGCTGCTTTAATCGGTGAAACAAGCAAAAGCTCACCTTGTTTCTTGCTCGGAAGTTTTAACCAGCGCAGCATGGGTTGATCTTTATTTTGCGATTTGCTGCTTAAGCCCGGCAAAATCACACAATCAAATTCCAATCCTTTGGATTTATGAATGGTCATGACTTGCAAGCGTGAAGGGTTAACCCGTTGCGAATAAAGTTTGTCGAATTCGGTTTTAAAAGCCTTCAGATCAAGCGGTTTGCCAGGAGGCGCGAAGCGCTCAAGTAATAACCAAAACTGCTCTAAATCATCTTGCTGAGCCGTATCGAGAATTTTATCGACCTGCAAGTCTTTGAGTGTTTGAGCGATCCACTCAACCAAAGATTGTTGATAACGACAGGCAAGTGCATTGTGGAGTACCGCATAGATAAATTGTGCACGCCTACGCCCGTCTTCGCTCAAATGGGTCAAACACTCTGATTGAGATAATGCGTAATAAATGGGTTTTTTTCGGTCGAAATTGGCAACGGAATGCAAATCATTGAGCGATAAACCGCAAAGAGGGCTACGCAACAGCGCTAACCAAGCTAAGCGGTTTGCCGGTAATAATAGTGCTTGAGTTAATGACCAAAGATCCCGAAGATGTGAGAGTCCGGCTAAATGTTCTATATCCACCCCTTGAAAAGGGATTTTTTGTTCACGCAATAAATTAATGATTTCACTTAATTGTGTGCGCGAACGAACAAGGATAGCAATTTGATCATCTGGGTATTTTTTTAACTCTTCTGCTACGCATTCGACTAAAGCTTGTGCTTCCAGGCGACGATTTGAAAATTGCCAAGCCCCAATAGCGCAACTTTCGCTGTCAGTTTTGACATTTACGGAAGGAGAAAAAGAAATCGCTCCAGATTCCACATCATCGTACTGCGGAAAAATGGTGCTAAATTGTTGGTTGACCCAATCAATTAGGGTTGCAGTGGAGCGAAAATTACAACATAACTCTAAGCTGTCTAACACCACCGAGCCAATTCCTGTCTGTTTTGCTTTTAAGAAAAGGCCAACTTCTGCCTGACGGAAACGATAAATCGATTGCATGGGATCGCCCACGACAAACATAGTTCTGCCGTCATTAGGCTGCCAACCTTGTACGAGCTTGGTTAATAGCTGAAACTGCTGAATTGAAGTATCTTGAAATTCATCAATCAATAGGTGCTGAATGGTGTTATCGAGGTAGAGCGCTAAATCGGTAGGTTGCTCATCATCCCCTAAAGCATTCAAGGCTTGCTGGGAAATGGCGGTAAAGTCTACTTCGTTTTGCTGAGTAAAAATCACATGCAAATGGCCAACCAAAAGAGGCAACAAAACAAATAAAGCCTGCAGTACTTGCCATTGCTCAGGATCATACTGCGGTGGGGGAAGATTTTTGACTTTGATTAAAGACTCAAGAAATTCGGGTGTTTCATCAAGCTTAAGTAAAAGTGCTTTGGAATTTGCTTTTAGTCTATCGTATAGCCTATCTTCGCAAGCGCCTTTTCTGAGGCCAACATGATGATCAAAGCCCTTTCTTAGCTTTTCTTCGGCGGTAAGGAGGAGAGAGGCCAAACCAGCCGCAATTTTGCGGTTTATTTGGTTGAAATTTTCCCATTCACGTAATGCATAACGCGCTGATTCAGGTTTAGATTCAATATTAGCTATTTGACAAGCCAATGAACATAATTCATCACGACAATCTAAAGGAACAGTCTGCACAAAGCGGGCAAGCTCATGCTGTTCAATGGATGCCAACATCTCTTCATAATTAGCTTTGTTCTGCATGCGTGCAGAATATAAAGAGGGTAACCATTGATCACGCGTGGCAAGTAATTCGCCAAATAGGTTAAGGATTCGGTCTTGGCGATTATCTAAATGTTCCAATAGTGTCTTTAGAGGTTGATGAAGAGTTTTGTCCTCAAGTGCGTGCGCAAGACACGCTTTAGCTGCAGCTCGATAATGAATTTCAGGGTTTTCACTGACTTGGGCAAAAGCAACCTGCTTTTCATGCAAGGGGATTGCATGGCATAGCATTTGACATAGGGAATCAATCGTAATAATGCGTAAGCGTCCTGGATGGTCAAGCAACCTCCAATTTTTCTTATCTGCATGGGTAAGGGCTTCTGCAGCATAGTAATAGGTTTGTTCCTGATGAGGGGTGCTTGCTTTCGCACCGCAAGCCACTTGTTTAAGCGCGCACAAAATACGCTCGCGCATTTCACTGGCTGCTTTTCGTGTAAACGTAAGCGCTACAATTTGCTCTGGTTCGTTGACTGTGCTTAACAAACGTAAGTAACGTTGCGTCAGAATTTCGGTTTTACCTGAACCCGCGGGCGCCTGTACTATAAACGAGCGCCGCGGATCGGTAGCTTGTGTACGCTGTTGACTATCCCTAAGCATAATCCAGGTTAATCCAGTATGATCTCTTGTGCAGGTGGCCTGAGATTATAATTTGAACTCATACTATGTCCATAAGCTCCAGCGGTTGCTATCAGGATAATGTCCTTTTCTTGCGTTTTAGGCATGGGCCGATCATAGCCTAAAGTATCGCCCGACTCACAAATAGGGCCAACAATGTGCGCAAAGTCAGCTTTTTCTTCATTCAATCGAGTCAAGTTCACAATTTCATGATAAGCACCATAAAGAGAAGGGCGTATTAAACTATTCATGCCCGTTTCAATACCAATAAAACGGGTTTTACCTTTCTCTTTGCATTGCGTCACTTTAGCAAGAAGGACACCGCTTTCAGCAACAAAGAACCGACCTGGCTCTAACCAAAATGCCAAATTTGCGAAACTTGATTTAACAGCCATAAGCGAGGCATCCAATGCGGCTAAATCCAAAGCTTGTTGCCCAGGCTTTTCAACGATACCTAATCCACCCCCCAAATTAATGATTTTCACATCGGGGAATTGAGGAAGTAAGGAAGTGAGCATCAGCGCGGCTTGTTGCCAGAGTTCAGGAGTTAGGATGCCTGAACCAGAATGGGAGTGAAGTCCGATGACTTTAATATGGTTTTGTTCAATTAATGGAATTAGCTTTGATAAATCAGTGTGCGGAATACCAAATTTGGATTCATTGCCCCCTGTGCAGACATATCTGTGATGACCCGCGCCACAACCCGGATCGATTCGTACTAAAATGTGTTGCTTTTTGAAAATCTCGGGCCAATTCTCCAAAGGATATAGATTATCTACTGTCACATGGCACCCTAAAGAAAAAGCAAACTCATACTCCTCTCTAGCGGCAAAATTAGGGGTAAAGAGGATGCGTTGCTTGTTTATCTGTGGAAAGGTGCTTAAGACATGCTTAAGTTCCTCAAGTGAAACACATTCAAATCCGATTCCTTTTTGGTACAGGGTTTGTAAAAGCGCTGGGTTAGGATTTGCTTTGATCGCGTAATACAATTGATCAATTGATTTTAAGCTAAGCAATTCATTCGCTTTGGCAATTTGAGTCGGCCGATGGTAAACATAGCAAGGTGAGTTTGTGGCTGCAAGGTCAAGCAACCGCTCGCGTTCGACTTCCCACCAAGGTTTATTCCTTGATCCGCCATTGCCAAATTCTTCTTGCCAGCTCTTGGAGTAATAAAAACTTTGAGGATTATTTTCAATTAATAAGGCATGTAATTTTTGGCATAATTTATCGGCCTGGCCTTCATCGACGACAAAGGTCAAATTCAAATCATTTGAAGCTAAAGACATCAGATACACTTGCTGGGCATCGAACACTTCAAGGGTTGGGCCTAATTGCGGAAGTACGGTGCGGATGTGATGACCAACTAAGCTTACCGCACTGCAGGGTTCAATAAGTTTAGCGCGGCCAAATCGATTTAAATCGGCTAGCAATGCATCCAAAGCGGAGCGATCACGGAGTTTAGCGTTGCTGTCTAAAGAGAGTGTGACGTTAAATTCTGAGGATGATAGCAAATCAACCGAAAAGCCATGTAATTTAAATGCAGTAAAAACATCGGCCAAAAATCCTACTTGCTGCCACATGTTTAATGTATCAATTGAGATCAGGATAATATTGTTTTTAACCTGAATGGATTTAATTGGGGGGGCTTTTTCATCGCTTTCTTTAGAAATGCGGGTGCCGGAATGTTCTGGCATACGCGTGAATTTAACGACCATAGGAATTCCAGCCCTACGTACTGGCGGCAGGCAATTAGGGTGTAGAACTTTAGCACCCATCGATGCAATTTCTTGCGCTTCATCATAATTTAGTTGTTTTAGAAGACGGGCATTAGGTAATTGATGAGGGTTAGCAGTGTAAATACCCGGTACATCAGTCCAGATTTCACAAATACTTGCTTGTAAAAGTGCTGCAAGCAAGGCAGCTGAAGTATCAGAACCCCCTCTTCCTAACAGTACAGTATCCCCTTGCGGATTAGCTGCGAAAAAGCCTTGGGTAATGATGGCATCAGCACCACTGTCAATTAATTTTTGTTTCAGCTCAGGTTTGGGTTCCGAATTACAACGGGCAGCCAGATAGTTTACGGAATCGCCTCCTGGGATAGGGGTAGAAACGAGGGCCTCGCGCACATCAAGCCACAAGCATTTAATCCCCCTATTGTGAAGGAAAGCATGGCCTAGGCGGGTCATCATGAGTTCACCTAGGCTTAAAATTTGAGCACGGGTTTTAGCAGGGGCTTCCTTTAAAAGGGCAATACCTGTTAGCCATTGCTTTAACTGCTCCAAGTCGGCGTTGATTAATTCGGAAGGGACTTGCAGGGCTTCAGCTAGTTCTACATAACCCTGGGCAATTTCGGCTTCTATGTTTTGATGTTGATTAAGAAGTGCTGCTTCGATTGCTTTCTCAAGCTTATTTGAAGCTTGTGTGAGCGCTGAACAGACGATGACAGGTTGCACACCATTAGCTCTATGCTGTTTTGTAATTTCTGCAATATTTTCCCAAGTTTGTAAGGAAGAAACGCTTGTTCCGCCAAATTTTGTAACAACCTGTTGCATATCAAAAGTCCGCGCAAAAAAAGAACACATTATCATGGATTAAAGACCATTGACAAGCAGAACTCGAGAAGTGAATCCTATGGCATTACTCACTCCATAAAAGGTATTTACTAACCATCATGATCTAAATAATTACATATTGGATTTTATATGGATTTTTATGATTTCATTAATAAATTTTTTTTCATTAAGCGGTTGAAAAGCGCTTGAATTCATTTATCATCACTCTCTGTTTTTGCAACATCGTGGGATGTATTTTTTCAGGTAAGGAGTGTGGAGTGAAGAGCATGCAAAGACCCATAAGAACCATCGCCAGTGCAGCCGTCTTGGCGGTGATGGCAAATAATGCCGCTAACGCGGGGAGCTTTTCCCTGTACACTGAAAGTAGTCCGGCTGCGATCGGTAACTATGCTGCAGGCATTGCTGCTGAAGCGGCAGACGCTTCAACGGGTTGGTATAACCCAGCAGGCCTTTCCTTACTTCATAAGCAAGAATTCGTATTTGGTGAAGTAACCGTATTTCCCTCGGCTAAATTGTCAGGTACTAGCACATTTGCCTCACAAGGAATGCCAAGTTATATCCAAACATTTAATCGCTTAAATGGGGGGAAAACAGGGTACGTTCCTTCGTTCCATTATGCGCTTCCTTTCGGTCAGAACTTTGCTTTTGGTTTAAGTGTCGTAGCGCCTTTCGGCTTGGCTACCCAATGGGATCGCTCCGGTCCATTACGCTATGCAGCAACTACAAGTAACTTAGTGACCACCGACGTCTCCCCGGAAATTGGCGGACGGTTAAACGAGCACCTTGCTCTTGGTCTAGGTATCGACTTGCAGTATGCAAGGGTTAGATTCCATCGCGTTTTGGGAGCCCCGACTTTATTACAGCGCTTTAATTTACCCATGTTTCTTGATTCTCTAAGCTACAACAAAGGGCATACATTCAGTGTCGGATTCCATGCCGGAGGTATGGCTTTATTTAATCAAGATCACACGCGTATTGGTTTAAACTACCAATCACAGGTTAGGCACCGTTTCAACGGATTCAGCCGTCTGCAAGGGCGCTTAGCTAGCTTAGGTCCTACGCTCTCACAAAATGCAATATTGGCCGCAGATGGTGAAGCAATATTCTGGAGTGATACGTTAACGAGTAATAAGGTAATATTCCCAGCTGTTACAACTTTAAGCGCATATCAAGATGTTAATAGCAGACTCGCGCTTTTAGGTTCTGCAGTTTATACAGGCTGGAATACCCTAAGAACGCTGGAGTTACAACGTGTTGCGGCTTATGCTCCTCAAGTAGGTCAAGTGCTTGTTAATTCCGCAACGACAGAGTTTTATCGCAACACCTGGCGTTTTGCTTTAGGGGCTAACTACCAGCTTACAGATGTGTTAATGCTGCGGGTAGGCGGTGGTTGGGATCAGACACCCACCCGGGATGCTTTCAGGGATATCCGTGTACCAGATACTAGCCGTTGGGCTGCTTCAATTGGTGCACATTATCAATTACAACCCACAGTTGGCTTTGATTTCGGTTACACACACCTATTCTCTGCTGGGCATTATAAAGTGAATCGTACCGATACTGTAGGATCAGGCAGCACTTATAATGTTAATGCTGGCATTAAAGCGCGTGCTGATTTGCTGGGTATCCAGGCAGTTTGGGTTCTTGACCAACCAGCCCCTGTTGTGCCTACTAAGTGATTTCTAGGACAATAAAAAAACCACGCATTTGCGTGGTTTTTTTATTGCTTTTAAAGGCTAATCTGAAGGTTCTTTTGCAACCCAGCATATTATCTTGTAGTTTTACTAATAGATTAACCCCAAAAGGAAAAGGCCATATTTGGCCCATCTTGCGATAAAAAATGCCACAAATCTATCTACGTAGACAGCGCTGCGTTTTGACCATCTGTTCTCGCACTTGTGCTCAAATCTGATTGTGCCTAATCCAGTATGGAGCTCTTATCCATTACGCTTTCCAAAGCTTAATTAATAAGTTCAAACTTAGGCGTCTTAAACTAGTGCGCTTTTCTTTGTACAGATTGAGCTGATACTGTTAAAGTCGCTTCACCAGCACCTGTGACAGTAAATTTGTAGCCTTTTGGTCCAGTGATCGATTTCGGGCTAATTTCGCCTGTCTCTATGTCGATAGTAATGGTTCCAAGATTGAAGGGCCGGTTGGTGTCGGTAGCGAGCTTAATTAAAGCAGAACATTTGTTATTAACCGTATGACCATAACATGCCATTCGAATCAAGTTCCATGGTACAGTGCCTTTACTTTCAGGTGGAGTTGGTATCGCAGGAATAATTCCATCAATGTATTCATTCATTTCCACCTTAGTGGTATTTCGAATAACTAAATTAGTTGGATTAGCCAAAGCTACAGTTGTACTTAACCCTAAAGCAGTGACAACAAGGCCTTTTAACATTCGATTCATAAAATTAACTCCATTACAAAAGGATTCGTTTGCCTTGTATTTAGTCATAAGCACAAGGCAACGGGGCACTACTATAGGGGAATGTTATTATCGAGACAACATTTTCATTTGAGGTCGCGTAGCGGATTAACTAAATTTGTCTTTTTTAAAAACAAAATGTTTATCTTGGACTCCAATTAATGGTTCTTAAGTTGACTGTTTCTTCAAAAAATTAGCAATGTCCTTGGCAAAATAGGAGATAATGAGATCGGCGCCTGCCCGTTTGATTGCTATCAGGCTTTCTACCATTGCTTGTTCCTCATTAAGCAAACCCTGAGCTGCCGCATTTTTTAGCATGGCGTATTCCCCGCTGACCTGATAAGCACATAAAGGTACTTCGGGAAAATGTTGTTTTACCTTATAAATGATATCAAGATAAGCCATAGCTGGTTTTACCATAAGCAGGTCAGCGCCTTCCTTTAAATCAAGAGCAGCCTCTCTTAATGCTTCGTTAGAATTTGCTGGATCCATTTGATAGGTTTTCCGATCACCAAATTTAGGTGCACCTTGTGCAGCTTCGCGAAAGGGGCCATAGAAGCTTGAGCAGTATTTCACAGCGTAACTCAAAATTGCCGTGTCAGAATGTCCAGCCTTATCCAGAGCCTGCCGAATAGCCGCTACCATCCCGTCAGTCATACTGCTTGGAGCCACCCAATCAGCACCTGCATCGGCATGGCTTACTGCTTGTTGAGCCAGTAATTCTAAGGTCTTATCATTGTCCAATTTTTCATCGTGAAGAGCGCCGCAATGACCGTGATCAGTGTATTCGCAAAAACAAACATCAGTGATAATCAGCATGTTTTTATTGGTTTCGCGAATAACACGCACAGCTTGCTGAATAATTCCTGTTGAGCTTAAGGATGCACTGCCAATGGCATCTTTGTGGGCAGGAATACCAAAAAGTAAAACAGCATTAACCCCAGCTTCGGAAAGTTGATCAATCTCGGCTGGTAAGTTATCTAACCCCAGTTGAAATTGACCTGGCATGCTTTTAATCTCTTGTTTGCCGGCAAGTGTTTCAGCAATGAATAATGGCGCAATAAATTGCTGCGGATGTAAATGGGTTTCCTGCACTAAAGCTCTTACCGCAGGGTTAAGACGTAGCCGTCTTAAACGTAGGGGGAGATGAATATTGGACATATTTATTCCTTTTGATGCGTGTATAGCAAATCAGCGCCGCTGGCTGTCAGACTGGCATTAACTTGAATACTTAAAAATTTGTTCAATAAATAGGTTAAGGTAAATACATTCGAATCAGCCTGGGCCAGCCCAAAATTATAACTTACATAAATCCGCTTGGTTAGCGATTTTCCTACCATAACAGAGTTAGATTCGGTGATTTCATTAGTTTGCTGATTATACTTGGTGTTGCTTTTTATATTCAAATCTACACCTAAAGTCTGCTTCAATTGAGATAATAATTGCGTACCACTTGTTCCAGCTCCCAGCTTCATTGAGCTAATGGCATTCAAGAGGAGTTGGCCGCCTGCCTGGTTAGCTTGATTTGCGGGTTTTCCTAATAAAAGCATGGATAAAATATCTGCTTGCGACAATGTGGAAGGCTCAGAGAACAGCTGAATTTTCGGTGAGCTCAGTCGGCCGCTCACATTTATGCCTACTGTAACCTCAGTACCAAAATCTAATTTTTGTAAGTTAGCTGAATTGAAATCGAACAACTGATTGGAACCTGAAAAAGAGGCATTTGAATTGTTAAAACGACGAACAGCCCTAATACTGATTCCTGGATTATCAATGGATCCTCCAGTAAAAATAAGCTGGCCTTGATCGATTGCTAAATCTTGACCATAAGCTTGGTATTTTCCATCGCGAACATTCAGTTCGCCGCTTGCATTTAGGGGGCCTTGCGGTAATTGGAGCAGGCGGATACTACCAGTAAGAAATCCACGTAGACCTTTAACATCAATGGCAACATTCTCTCCCATATCCAAGTAAATATCAGTATTGAGATGAAGCGGGTTAGGCGGTGAAGCGGGTTTTGTACCAATAAAAACGGCGTCTTCGGATAAACTTGTCGTGCTTGTAAAAGTTTGTGGTTTAATTTGAGCAGTGGGAATTAAGATTCGTCCGGTGAGATCAATTGAATTTGGTTTAAAATGAATAGCTAATTGGGGTGATAAATTAATTGTATATTCATCTGTTTTAATGAGTGGAAAATCATTCCCGCTTAAAGAAAGAGATCCGGTCATTTCTGGGGTAAAATCACCATTACCTTTTAACAAAAGGATCTTATTTTGCGATGCAATAGCGCCTTGGGTAGTCCAGCGTTTATTATGGTTTTGAAAAGTAATCTGGATGGGATTCAAATTAAGCCCAAGCTGAGGAATAAGAAGTTTTGCTTTATCGAGATTAAGTGCCCCTTCTATTACCGGGTTGTTTATTGTTCCGCTCAGATTGAGCAAAGCATTTAATTGGCCCTCAATATTACTCGCTACATTACTGAATTTTTCCAGAAAAGCTAAGGAATTTACGTTCAAATTTAAATTACCTTTAATGGGTTGGTTAGCAGGCAGGCCTTCGTTTAACCGAAATCGGGGTAATTCAAGATTTAATCTAAGGGATTTATATTGATCAAGAATTAAATTTCCTTCGACTTGCAAGCGGCTAGGATTTAAATCTGTATGAATTTGGCCGCCTGTAAATGGTAAAACGGCTGCTGAATCTTCATCAGAAAGTTGATATTTTCCTGGCTGAATCGTTATATTCATCTCGCCATTGGCAGGACTAGTAATTGAGGCATTGGCATCAAATCCAGTTTGCAAATGTTTAAGATTAGGATGTAGCAATGAAGGGGTAGGGATTATTGCTCGAAGTTGCCATTGATAGGGGAATAATCCCTTGATTTGAAGTTGATTTACACCCAAAGAAGCTTGGCCATTAAACTGGTGATTTTGATAATGAAGCGTTGCCGCAAGAACCTTGCCAAAATACAGTGTTGTTAACGCGGAGTCTAACGATAAATTATCCAGTGAGTTTCCACTAAAAGCGGTATTCCATTTAAGCTGCTGAATAGGTTGGTCTGTCCCTGTCAATTCATCTGATTTTGCAAGAATTTGACCTTGTATTTTAGGTGCTGCTTTTTCATCATAAGCGACATTCACATTCATCTCCCCCTGGGCTAATTTTATAGTGCTTTGGGTTTGCAGTGATTGTTTTGTGGTCTGGCCAGTAAATTGGATATCAGCACGAATGGGCGACGAGAGTTTGGCGTCAAGATTAACATTCACATTAGGAATAGTGCCGTCAATTTGCAGCCTGCCCTCGCTGCTTGCGAGCATTTGTTCTTTATCGAGAGGCCAGATAAACTGACGCCAAGTGGCTAAATGATGTATTTCCTTCCCATAGCGAAGTGTACCGTTAATTACTGTCCCTTTAGGTTTAAGCATTTCGCCATGCCAATAGTAGAGGGAAATATCTCCTCCTAAGTTTAAAAAACCCTTAATATTTTGAGCAAGTTTCTGTGATTTTAATTGTAAATTGGCTGATATTGCGTAAGGTAAAGTGGGTTGAGCATGTCCTGAAATTGCAAAATTTATATCAGAAAAAGTAAAGCTAAGTTTATTGAATTGCCAGATTTTATTGGTTATATTGGCTGTTAATTTAAGGTTGAAAAATTGATAACTGTTTTCGGTTTTTGTTATTTTTAGGTTATCAATTAAAGCCTCTTTAATTTCAATATTAAGTGGTAATGTAATTTGTTTTTTTTCTTCCGAGTTATCTTTGTTATTTTTTAATTCTATAGATAACATCTTTACGTGAAAAGCCTCGATCAATAATCGACGGTTTAAAAGGGATCGCCACTGCCATTTTAAGTTAAAATTTTCGCAATCAAGCACCAATTGCACGCCTTGATAATTGAGGTGGGTAAAAGAAAAATCATCAATTAGCCTGCCTTGTGGTTTTTCAATAGTCAGCTTGCCAGGTAAAGTGATTTTCGCCAATTGTGTAGTAATAAAAAGACCAGGTGTAGTAGTTAGCAAAAAAAGAAACAGAACTCCTAATAAAATAAAAAGGATAACTAAACTTTTTATAAGCGATTTTATAATAGTAAGAAAGTAGCGCATTATAAATCTGGTCCCATGTTAACCACAAATTTCGGACGTTTCGCATGATGACTATGATGGGTGCCTACTGCTTGGGCGATACCTATCTTGATAGGCCCCACTGGCGATACCCACATAAGGCCAATACCAATATCATTTTTTAGGTTTCTAAGGTTTGGCCGGTAAACATCGCCACTGTCAAAAAAGCCGATTAGATACCAATTTTCTTTGGTTTCTTTTTGGATTTCTAGGCCACTGTAGGTCAAAATTTTACCCGGGCCAATGGAATTAAACTTATAGGCTTTTAAATTCTCGGCACCTCCCAACAATAGGGCAAGTGATAGGGGTAATTGGTTAATGTCCCTAATTTGCGTGATACCTTGAATAGTATGAAAATAGAAACGGGTACGAATGAGAGGAACGGTAAGAGCAGCTTTTGCATTGATTGAAGCTTGGACAAAATTTTCGTTTGAAAGAAATGCCTTACTCGCCCCGAGCCCATGAACCGTGATGTTGTATCCTGAGGGAGAAAAAAGATTATTTTGGGTTTTAAGCCAAGTAAAGCTTGCTTTCGGGAATATTGCACGTTTATTCTCATTTGGCTTGCGATAATAGTGATAATCGTCATAAAGGGCATTTATGGATAAAACGCGCTGAAAATTAGCTAAAGTATGATGCTGCGAGAAAGAGAGTAAAGAGGATTTACTGTATCCTGAATCGTAATTCAAAGCAGATAAATTTCCGCTAATTTGGTATTGATCAGTCACTGGATTTTTACCGGGTATAACGTACTGGGCTTTTAGCGCGCTTTGAGCAACAGAGCCTAACGCAATCAAATTCAATTTATGTCCCGCACGGTTGATTGGAACAATATGGTATCCAACTCGTCCACGCAGCCCTGTGTCTGTACCGTAGCCAACACCAAAAGAATAGCTCGTACGGGGAATCGGCTGTAAATGGACATGGACGGGGATATCACGCTTATAGCCCCCAATTTGCGGTTTGACTGCAACGCTGCGAAAGTAGCCGCTGCTTACTAATTGTGTGTTCAATGCCAGGATTTGATCCGTGGAGTAGGGCTGACCGAAGCTAAAAGGGACATATCGATGTAATAATTCTGTTGAAATATTAGTAGGATCAAACTTAACTTGGCCAAAGTAATATTGGGGCCCTGTATCGAACACCAAAACAATTTGCGAGGTATAATGATTTAAATCGATAAGCATTTCTGCTTTTTCAAAAGACGAATGTAAATATCCCTGTTGCTCAGCCGCATCCGCCAGCATTTGTTTAGCCTGTTCATACTTGGCGCTATTTAAAGGTTGGCCAGGTGCTATCGGCAATTTATTTAAGGTCGCTTTAATTTCGGAATTATTTGCTCCTTCGCCTTTAAGATTGATGTTTAATTGCGTGATTAGCATTTGAGGTCCAGGATCAATCTGGATTTGTAAGGGCTGTCTTCTTAGCGTAATTTGCGGTTTAAAATAGCCGTAAGGTTGCATTGCCTGTGTGATTTGCTGTTTAAGCGTTTCATCAGATTCTTGGTTTAAGGATTTGGTTTGTTCAATTTCCATTAGACGCGATTGGATATTAGTTAATAGCTTTCCTTTCACACCAATAATATAAAAATTCATTTTGGTTGCGGCCATTAATAATGGCAGGAAGACAATAAAAAGAAAGCGTGTCTTGTTCATGCAAGCCCTGTTACTGCATTGGCTTCCAGTGCCTTTAAGTGATAGACGAACTCCAGTGCTTCGCGAGCCGATAAGTTATCGGCATCAATTTTTGCCAGTTCCCGCATGATTGCTGAATAAGTCTGTTCAACAGCAATGGTTTTTTTTTCGGTTTGTGATTGGACTTGATTTAAATGTTGGTTGGCAAGTTGCAATACCTCTTTGGGAATTCCTGCTAATTGGGCTACTTCTAAGCCGTAGCTGCGATTAGCAGGCCCTTCTTCCACGTGATAGAGAAACACAATGCCATTGTTTGTCAGCGTGGCTTTTAAATGAATATTCCGAATGCGATTGAAGAGTTCTGGTAAATGGGTGAGTTCAAAATAATGAGTAGAAAACAAAGTATAGGCGTTAATGGTATTAGCCAAATAAACACCAGTGGCAAACGCTAAGGCCATGCCGTCGTAGGTACTTGTCCCACGGCCAATTTCGTCAATTAGTACTAAGCTTTTATTTGTTGCCTGGCGTAAAATGTAGGCGGTTTCGGTCATCTCCACCATAAAGGTGGAGCGGCCTGAGGCCAAATCGTCTGAGGCACCGATGCGAGTAAAAATGCGATCCAGAGGACCTATCCGTGCTTGTTTTGCAGGGACGTAACTGCCTATATGTGCCAGCAGTACGATTAACGCGTTTTGCCGCATATAAGTCGATTTTCCACCCATATTGGGTCCTGTAATTAGCAGCATGTTTTCTTTACTGTTTAGATCTAAATCATTAGCAATGAATTGCTCTTGCAAAGCAAGCTCAACCACTGGATGGCGGCCTTGTACTATATGAATGCCCCCTTGGGTAATAAATTCGGGACAGCTCCAATTGAGTGATTGTGCACGTTCGGCAAAATTTGCCAGTACATCAAGTTGGGCGAGCGCATGGGCTAACCGGGTGAGCGGTTTGATATATTGCTGCATCTCTTCCAGTAAATTGTCGTACAGCCATTTTTCGCGTGCTAACGCCTTCACTTGCGCAGAAAGTACTTTTTCCTCGAATTGTTTAAGTTCAGGTGTGATGTAGCGTTCGACATTTTTTAAAGTTTGTTTACGTTGATAATTTAAAGGTGCTTTTTCTGACTGATTACGTGATAACTCAATGTAGTAACCCTGCACGCGATTATAACCAAATTTCAATGTCGACAAGCCAGAACGTTGTTTTTCTGCATGTTCTAATTCGATGAGCTTTTCTGTCGCATTCTCGTTTAATGCCCTCAATTCATCGAGGCCTTCATCAAATCCAGGGGCAATTACCCCACCATCGCGAATAAGCATTGGCGGATTATCAACAATGGCAGTATTGAGAAGGTTTTGGAGCTCGGGTTGTGCAACTAGATGGTTAGTTAGTTCACTGAGCAGACTCGATTTATTTTGTTCAATGATTTGATTAAGTTCAGGAAGGATTGCCAGCGTTTGCCGTAATTGGACAAGATCACGGGGTCTTGCTGATTTCAAAGCAACTCGTGAGACAATACGCTCAACATCACAAATTTGTCTTAACAGGGGATGGAGAAGGGCTGCTTGATTTTTCTCAATGAGTTCACTCACTGCATTTTGACGTTGCCGAATGAGGTTCGGTTGATTGAGAGGCCTGCCAAGCCAGCGTTTGAGTAAACGGCTTCCCATCGCACATGCTGTATAATCAAGAACGGCGAGCAAGCAATTTTCTCGGCCGCCTTGGTTGTTTTCAAATAATTCCAGATGTTTTTGGGTCGAAGCGTCTAATTGCAAATAATCCTCATTTTGTTCCAAAGTGATATGGGTTAAATGAGGCAAGGCTTGCCGTTGGGTACTTTGTAAATAAGTTAATAGGCAACCGGCAGCAGGAAAGGCGATAGCACACTCTTGTTCACCAAAGGCAGTTAAATTGCTAACTCCAAATTGCCCGCACAAAAGTTGGCGGGCGCGCGTTAAATCAAACTCCCATTGCGGGCGAATTTTTACGGTGAATTGGCCAATAGGCAACGACTGCTGGACTAAAATTTCAGCAGGCTGCAACCGATGAATTTCTGCGCAAAGTTGTGCCTCATCTTTAACTTGTAATAAATGGAAACGCCCCCCGCTTAAGTCAACCCAAGCAAGGCCATATTGCTTATTGTCCCCATGAATAGCGAGTAAAATGTTGTCCTTTTTTGCGTCAAGGAGTGCTTCGTCAGTGACCGTTCCTGGAGTAATAATACGGGTGACTTGACGCTCAACAGGTCCTTTTGAGGTTGCTGGATCGCCAATTTGCTCACAAATGGCAACCGATTCGCCTTTTCGGATCAATCTGGCCAAATAATTTTCTACGGCATGATATGGGACACCGGCCATGGGAATCGGTTTATCCGCAGATTGGCCCCGGTGGGTTAAGGTTAGGTCTAGGAGCTTAGCTGCCCGTTTGGCATCCTCATAAAAAAGCTCATAAAAATCACCCATCCGGTAAAACAAGAGCATGTCAGGGTATTCTGATTTGATGCGTAAATATTGCTGCATCATGGGGGTATGCGTGACAGACATAGATTTTCAAAAGCAAATGAATTTGGGGGAATTCTAACAAATGCCTCACTTTAAGTCAGTAAATCGCAAGTTGCTGGGGCAAAGCCGTCTAATTTCTAACATATGGGCGAGGAGAATTTATTTGCGGCTGTGTAGGAAGATTGGTCTTAGAATAAAAAACTAATGCAAATTTAAGATTTGCCGATAATTCGACTATAATGAGCTCAAGACGTTGATTTTCTAAGAACTGTTACGTAGGTATATGGATAATCAGCGTTTTTAAAAGTACATCCTCAGGGATGACCTTAAATAGCCAGAAAAAGCTTTGGTTGGGACAAGGAGAGTTATATTTGCTGCAATCGCTTCATAAGTCCTTCACTTAAGGCAAATTTTTGTTAGACTATTTAAGGGTGTTAATACCTATGATCAACTACGGAGAATGATTATGAAACGTTTGGCCCTTTTAGCAGTCACTGCTTTTGTAGCAGTTATACTTTCTGCTTGTGGTGAAAGTGCAGAAAGAAAAGCAGAAACTGGCGCTACTAATGCTGTACAGCAACAACAAGGTACTGGTACCACTGGCGAAACTGGTCAACAAAGTGGTCAATAAGGTTTTTCAAAGTAGTTTTTTAAACCCCGCGTTGCGGGGTTTTTTTTTAATGAATTGTTGAGTAGGTGAAGATTGAAGTGAACAACCTAACTAAATTAGTCCAGAAGCTAGCTGATGGATTACGCATAAAACATTTTAAAATTGCTACTGCGGAATCGTGTACTGGAGGATTGATTGCTGGATTACTGACTGAATTGCCCGGAAGTTCAGTGTGGTTTGAGCGTGGATTCGTGACCTATAGTAACTTAGCAAAGCATGAAATGTTGGGTGTTAACCCAGAACTCATAGGGGTACATGGTGCAGTAAGCAAAGCAGTCGCTGAGGCAATGGTTGTAGGTGCACTTACTCATAGTGTAGCTAACCTTGCTCTGGCAGTAACCGGTATTGCCGGTCCTGATGGGGGGACTATCGAAAAACCCGTTGGTACAGTTTGGTTTGCTTGGGCTATGCCTAAATTGCCTGTGCGAAGCTTACATTGTTATTTCCCAGATGTTTCCCGTCAAAAAGTACGACATCTCGCTTGCAAGCAAGCTTTAGAAGGTGCTGTTGCTTATCTTGATGAATTTTATGGATGAATAGACTTCTTTCAAAACCTAGCATTTTAAAGGATCTTGGGTATAATTTGCCCTTTGCACACAACATGGGTGACTTATTATGGAAGACAATAAACAAAAAGCACTAAGTGCGGCTCTCGCTCAGATTGAACGCCAATTTGGTAAAGGCTCTGTGATGCGTATGGGAGATGGCAACGTGGCCCGGGATATAGAGGCTATTTCAACGGGTTCATTAGGGCTTGATATTGCTCTAGGCATAGGAGGGTTACCCAAGGGGCGTATTGTCGAAATTTATGGCCCTGAGTCTTCTGGTAAAACGACATTAACTTTGCAAGTGATTGCAGAATGCCAAAAAAAAGGGGGTACAGCCGCCTTTATTGATGCAGAGCATGCCCTTGATCCTGGTTACGCGGCAAAACTCGGTGTTAATGTTGATGAATTGCTCGTTTCGCAGCCTGATACAGGAGAACAAGCATTAGAAATCACTGATATGCTTGTTCGTTCTGCCGCTGTTGATGTCATTATCATTGACTCTGTTGCTGCATTAACACCTAAAGCGGAAATCGAAGGTGAAATGGGTGATGCCCATGTAGGCCTGCAAGCAAGATTAATGTCTCAAGCTTTGCGTAAACTGACTGCAAACATCAAGCGTTCTAATACATTGGTTATCTTTATTAACCAAATTCGTATGAAAATTGGGGTGATGTTCGGTAATCCTGAAACGACAACTGGTGGTAACGCGTTAAAATTTTATGCTTCCGTTCGCCTTGATATACGTCGCACTGGCTCAATCAAAAAAGGTGAAGAGATTTTAGGGAGTGAAACAAGAGTTAAAGTGGTTAAAAATAAAGTGGCTCCACCTTTCAAAAGCACCGATTTTGATATTCTCTACAACGAAGGCATTTCTCGGGAGAGCGAAATCATCAATTTAGGAGCCCAGCTAGGACTTATCGAAAAATCGGGAGCCTGGTACTCTTATAAACAAGAAAAAATTGGTCAGGGCAAAGACAATGTACGGATGTATTTGAAAGAAAATCCGCAAGTCGCTCAGGAGTTAGAGCAACAGATCCGGGCTGAGTTGTTAGTTAAAAAACTACCAATTGCTGAGGATGAAATGCTTGAGAGCGTGGATGACTAGCGCTTTTGACTGTGCGATGCGCCTATTGAGTAGGCGCGAGCACAGCGCTCGTGAACTCATAACTAAACTAGCACAAAGAGGTTATAGCTCTGAAGAGGTTTCTGAAGCAATTGCTAAATGTCAGCGTCTTGGTTTGCAAAGCGACGCCCGGTTTGTTGAAACGTTGTGTCATACTCGTATTCGTCAAGGATGTGGTCCTTTAAAAATCAGTCAGGAATTACAAGCTAAACACATCGACCGTGAATTAATCAATAATGCGCTTGAGCAAGAGCAAGAGAATTGGGTAACTTATGCCTTAGCGGTTTGGCATAAAAAATTTAGGGATCAGGGCGATATATCTTTTGAGGAATTACAAAAACGGCAGCGGTTTTTATTATACCGTGGATTTTCCGCTGATATTATCGCAAAGGTTATTGCCGAAGTGGTTGCGTGAAAGGGTTGTGGCCCTGAATGCCAGTGTGCAGGATGGGCACTTTTTTGCGCACCTGCGAACAATTACATAAACTATTAAATGATAACTACGAATTGTGAGAACATGAAAAGTTCAGAAATAAGACAAGCATTTTTTGATTATTTTGCTGCGAGAAATCATCAAATCGTTGAATCCAGCTCGCTCATACCGGGTAATGATCCAACTTTACTTTTTACAAATGCTGGTATGGTGCAGTTTAAAGACACTTTTCTTGGCTTAGAAACGCGCCCCTATGCTCGGGCTGTGAGTGCCCAGCGCTGTGTACGTGCAGGTGGCAAACACAATGATCTCGAAAATGTGGGTTATACAGCACGACATCATACTTTTTTCGAAATGCTGGGAAATTTTAGTTTCGGCGATTATTTCAAACGTGAAGCCATTAGGTACGCTTGGGAATTTTTAACAACTGTACTCAAACTACCTCCTGAGCGTTTATGGGTTACTGTCTATAAAGATGACAATGAAGCAGCTGATATTTGGTTAAAAGAGTTAGGTGTTTCACCCGAACGGTTTTCCCGTTGTGGCGAAAAAGATAATTTCTGGTCAATGGGCGACACAGGTCCTTGTGGTCCCTGCACTGAAATTTTTTACGATCATGGGCCAGAAATTGCCGGGGGCCCTCCTGGTAGCCCGGATGAAGATGGTGATCGATATATTGAGATCTGGAATCTGGTATTTATGCAATACAACCGGGATAAGGCAGGGCATCTGCATCCTTTGCCTAAACCTTCTGTCGATACGGGTATGGGGCTTGAACGCATTGCAGCAGTGGTACAAGGCGTACACAATAATTATGATATTGATCTATTCCAACATTTAATCCGCGCAATTTGCAAACTTGCACCACCATCAGTTAATCCTGGACATCCTTCTTTGAAGGTCATTGCGGATCATATTCGCGCTTGTTCATTTTTAATTGCTGACGGTGTTATTCCCAGTAATGAAGGCAGGGGTTATGTTTTGCGCCGTATTATCCGACGGGCAGTGCGCCACGGCAATAAATTAGGATTACCTACTCCGTTTTTCTGCAATTTAGTAAAACCTTTGGTTGAGGTGATGGGCGATGCTTACCCAGAATTAGAAAATAAAAAAGAACAAATAGAACGGGTTCTAGCACAGGAAGAAGGACAATTTGCCCGCACACTTGAACAGGGGTTGCGCTTATTACAAGAACAAATTCAATCATTGAAAGGGAAGGAAATTGCCGGCGAAGTTGTTTTTAAACTGTATGATACTTATGGATTCCCTCTGGACTTGACGGCTGATATTGCGCGCGAGCAGGGATTAACGATTGATATGGAAGAATTTAATCGCTGCATGCAGCAGCAACGAGAGTTATCCCAATCGGCAAGCCAATTTGCCGCCGATTATTCCGTCTCAGCCCAACTCGCTGAGTCTTCAGAGTTCCATGGTTATCAACAAGAGAGCTTGCATTCAAAAATCTCCGCGTTGCTATCAGATCATAAGAAAATTTCTAAGTTAACTAAGGGTAATAAGGGAGCGATTATCCTTGAAACTACCCCATTCTATGCTGAAAGCGGGGGGCAAGTAGGTGACCGTGGCAAGTTGCTTGATGGCCAAGCTGTTTTTCGTGTTGATGATACGCAACGAATAGGGCAAGCGATTGTCCACTATGGTGAAGTGCTCGAGGGAGAGTTCGTTGTTAACCAGGAAGTTAATGCACGCATTGATGTCGCTAGACGCAATGCAATCCGTCTTAATCATACTGCAACCCATCTGTTACACGCTGCTTTGAAAGCGCTCGTTGGCCCGCATGTACAGCAAAAAGGGTCTTTGGTGGATGCCGAGCGCGCTCGTTTTGATTTTTCTCATTTTGAAGCCCTTAGCCCAGCCCAATTGCGCCGGTTAGAGGTGTTAGTGAACGAGAGAATCCGTGCCAATGATGAAGCGGTGACCGAAATCATGAGTATTGAAGAAGCCAAGAAAAGTGGGGCTGTGGCTCTTTTTGGTGAAAAATATGGGGATTCCGTGAGAGTGCTGTCGTTAGGAAAATTTTCTAAAGAATTATGTGGCGGTACACATGTTTCAAGAACAGGCGACATTGGCCTTTTTAAAATCACCGCGGAATATGGGATTGCCAGCGGCATAAGACGGATAGAAATGGTTACTGGTGCTTATGCTTTGGATTGGGTTAATCAGCAATTAGATGCGTTGGAAGAGGTTGCTGCCAAACTAAAAACAAATACTGTAAATGTCACAGAGAAGTTGTCACAATTTTTGCATGATGTAAAACACCAAGAAAAAGAATTAGCGCGCTTAAATGCAAAAATAGCTGCTAAGTCAGGTGCTGATTTACTCAATGAAGTAAAAAATATTAAAGGGGTGAACTTGCTGGTGAAGCAGTTGGACAATAGGGATAATCAGACACTAAGAACAACTTTAGATCAATTAAAATCGAACTTAGATGATGCTGTGATTGTGTTGATTGCTACCAGTGAAGATAAGATGAACGTTGTTGCTGGAGTGAGCAAAAGCCTTTTAGGCCGTGTACCGACTGCTGCAGATCTAGTAAAGCATCTTTGTGGCAAAGGTGGAGGCCGAGAAGACATGGCTCAAGGTGGAGGACGTGTTCCTGAAGATCTGGATCAAAGGATTTCACAAATTCAGGCAATGATCGCTGAACACGCGGGTTAACATATTAGACGGGGCGCTGAAAATGGCATTATTAGTGCAAAAATTCGGGGGAACGTCGCTTGCTACACTTAAGCACATTAATCATGCGGCAGATATAGTTACGAAAGCAAAACAAGCTGGCCACAAAGTGGTTGTTATTGTATCTGCAATGAGTGGAGAAACGGATAGGTTGATCGGGTTAGCAAATGAGATCAGCGAATTTCCTGATGAACGAGAGTATGCAGCGCTTGTTGCAACTGGCGAACAGGTTTCTATGGCATTAATGGCCATGGCTTTAATTAATCGTGGTATCCATGCCCGCTCGTATACTGGCGGACAAGCCCGTATTCAAACCTGCAGCCAGTTTAAGAAAGCACGTATCCAAGCTATTGATACCACCCCTATACTGAAAGACCTTGAACATGACAGAGTCGTAGTAATCGCTGGATTCCAAGGGGTGGATAAAGATGGGAATATTACCACGCTAGGCCGCGGAGGCTCAGACACAACAGCTGTTGCTATTGCTGCCGCTTTAAACGCCGATGAATGTCAAATATACACCGATGTTGATGGTGTTTATACGACTGACCCACGAATTGTCCCTGATGCGAAACGATTAGAGCAGATAACCTTTGAAGAAATGCTGGAATTGTCCAGTTTAGGCGCAAAAGTATTGCAAATTCGTGCCGTTGAATTTGCCGGGAAATACAATATTCCCTTACGCGTTCTTTCTTCATCCCAAGAGGGGCCTGGTACTTTAATCACGTATCAGCAAAAAAGCAGTATGGAAGCGCCCATGGTAACCGGTATCGCTTTTAGTCGTAACGAAGCAAAAATTACTTTGACCGGTGTTCCTGATAAGCCAGGCCTTGCTTCAGGTATTTTAACTGAGATAAGCGAGATAGGGGTGAACATCGATATGATCGTTCAGCATTTGTCTGCGAATGATAAAACGGATTTTACATTTACTGTTCACCGCGATGAATACCAAGCTACTCTGAACAAATTAAACCAACTTGTTAAAGATTTTGGTGCAAATTCAGTGATTGGATCAAATGGCCTGGCAAAATTATCTCTTGTCGGTGCCGGACTGAAAAGCCATCCGGAGGTTGCGTCTATCATGTTCAGAACGTTGGCATCAAAAGGGATTAATATACAACTCATTGCCACTTCTGAAATTAAGATATCGGTATTAATTGATGCTGCGATGTTGGACGAGGGTGTCCGGGCTTTACACAGTATCTTTCGGCTTGAGGTCGATAGCCGTGATGAGTCGCGAGTAGTTGCAGCGGTCGAATTAACCGAACCAAACTGCGTAGCGGCGATTGGTAAATAATAATACATATCTACCTGACGACAAAGGGAGTTGGTATTCATGAGCTTTTGGAGCGAATTCAAGCAATTTGCCATGCGTGGGAATGTTGTGGATCTTGCTGTAGCTGTCGTGGTGGGTGGGGCATTTGGCAAAATTGTTTCATCCCTTGTGGATGGAATCATCATGCCATTGATTGGATTATTGTTAGGGGGGATCAATATTTCCGCTAAGGCCTTCAAGATTGGTGATGCGGTAGTAAAATGGGGATTATTTCTTCAAACTGTTATTGATTTCGCCATAATTGCATTTTCTATTTTTGTTGTTATTAAATTCATTAATGTTTTGCAACATAAGCGTGAAGAAAAATCAGAAAAATTAACCAAAGAAGAGTCCCTCCTCACGGAAATCAGGGACTTACTTAAAGCTAAAACGAACGAAGAAAATTCCTAACTTAATCGCATTATGCGACAACTTCGGGCTATAACATAACTGATTATCAGTATTTATACCATCCGCCAGGTCCCCCAATGCCGCCGGGTCCGCCAATGCCGCCAGGTCCGCCAATGCCGCCAGGTCCGCCAATGCCGCCAGGTCCGCCAATGCCGCCAGGTCCGCCAATGCCGCCAGGTCCGCCAATGCCGCCGGGCCTGCCAATACCGCCGGGTCCGCCAATGCCGCCAGGTCCGCCAATGCCGCCAGGCCTGCCAATACCGCCGGGTCCGCCAATGCCGCCAGGCCTGCCAATACCACCGGGTCCGCCTATTCCACCCAGGCCACCGATACTCCCTATCCTTGCTAACCTGATAAGGGAATGAGGGTGGTAAGCGAGAGAAGCTATCTTCATTAATTTGGTGTGTTGTTTCAGTGATTGAATATCCTTTGGGTGAAAGAGCTGTGCGGCTTGCAGGATTGAAGGGATTAATAGGCTACTGATCAATAGGGGATAGACAGAAAAATTACGTATCCCAATCGGTAGGGTGGATCTGGAGAGAATGAATTGCATAATAAATCCCTATAATCTAGTGAACCTATCCATGAATAGAAGCAACCCCATCAGTCGCTACCAATTTCTTCTCGCGTTACCGGCTTACATACTTGCTAATTAACTCCTGGGCAGCTTGTTCAGCCTGTTGGTGTTTATCAGATGGAATTGAAGTGTAAGCATCATTTTTAGCATTCTGATAATCCTTATTATTAGGTACAGCAGCGGAAGCAGCAGAAAACCAGGCGTAAGCTTGAATATTATCTCGAGGTACGCCTAAACCATCTTTATACAGGTGACCAATGTTATACAATGCAAAAGTATTCCCACCCCTGGCAGCCTTAAGATACCAATTCATTGCTTGTTTATAATCCTGGGCAACCCCTTCGCCATGGTCATAAGCATAGCCGACTAAGTCTTGTCCCATAGGGGAGCCTAAATCTGCGGCTTGTTGATACCATTTTAATGCTTGAGAGTAATCGCGTGCAACGCCATTGCCATTATAGTAAAAATTTCCTAGGGAGATCATTGAAGCAGTATTGCCCTGATTAGCCGCTTTGGTATACCAAATTGCTGCTTTTGCATAATCTTGTTCTATGCCTTCTCCTTTTTCATAAGCATAACCTAAATATTCCTGTGCTTTCGCTGATCCTTGTTCTGCTGCTTTCTGATACCATTTCACCGCACGTGCATAATCTTTAGGGACACCAGTACCATCATAATAAAGGTCTCCTACTGCAACCATTGCTGGTACATTTCCTTGATTTGCAGCGCGTTCATACCATTTAGCCGCTTCAGTTGGGTCCCTACTAACTCCACTTAAGCCCTGGCCATACATGATACCAAGATTATATTGTGCTTCTGAATTGCCCTGATTAGCTAAAGGTTGGCAACTTGATAAGTCTGAACAGATGTCATAAGGTAAGGCTAGACTCAGTGTGGGTAGCGTTAAACTGGTTCCTAAAATTAACGCCTTAACTAGAATGGTAGTATCTTTGTCCATAACGATATCCTAGCTAGAGAGGTACTGAAATTATAGACTATTTAATCCAGTTTTGTTTGGTTTTCGATTGAGATGTAATTATTCAAATTGCCTTATTGAGGGGAGTGTTTAATTGTGACTTGATTTTTTGAGAGGGCTGGAATCTTTTTTCCAGGTACGATGAGCCCAACAAGATTGAGTGGATCAACAGCGGAAAAGTCAAACGAGTCTTCTTGAACCTGTTTTCCCTTAAATGCGCGTAGTGACTCTACTGCGTAGGGTAAGGCAAATTGCTCGCCAGCAAAACCGCTCACAAAACGGCCACCTCGGATTTCTCCTTTAGCTTCCATACGTCGAAATGCGGTGAGTAAATCTCGCCAACTTGGGGCAATTTTTTCCTTAACCAGAAGCTCACGGAAGCAAACGCCATATCTTTTGAGCAGCATGGTACAGATTGCTTCAATAGATGGAGTTGGGCTAGCTGATTTTTTTGCTTTGAGTAAAGACCAACGTCCGGCAGCTGGCCGGTGGTTGAGACGATGGCCCCGTCTGCCTGAACGTCGATGAGGATCAATGAGTGCGCGTAGATTATCAAAAGCATCGGCAGTAATTAGACCTGCTGCAACCAACTCCCATAACCCAATCTCAACTTGGGTTTTGAGATCACCCACTCCTTCCACAATATCAATAAAAAATGATGCACCATTTTCCTTTAAGAAGCGGTAAATAGATTGTGCCGTATGACTTAAAACTTGCAAATCACTTGGGTTAACTTGAGGTATGCCAGCCATCCAAGCCGCGTCTTCGCGTACAAAAAAAGTAATGGGTGTAACACTGGTTGGCAGAATCCGTTTGAATTGAGCCTCTTCGTCTAAGGTGACAGACATTGCTGGATGTGGGGAGACACGACCCCAGCCAATGACCCCAGTGAAACAAAGATGATCCAGCCAATCCTTATCGTAATCTTTAATGCGTTTTGCAAAGATTAATTTCTCCCAGGCATTCGCCGGAATTTCGAACCCTTGCAATTGCTTAATTACCTCCAGCAGACCGTGTTCACCTCGTAATTGTGAGCCAGGAGCGAGATGTTGCCAGGTGAATAACCAATTCATGAATTGAGTCGCAGTAACTGGTTCTATTTCCCTTCGAAGAATGCCCAGGGTTAGGGCATGAATTCGGGCTAATAATCGGCGATCACACCATTCAAGTTGGTTAGTGGCCCTAAAGTGGCCTCTTAGGATTAATCCTGTGGACTCTAATTTTAAAAGAGTTTTTTCTACTTCGCTGGCATCAAGCCTTAAAATTTCAACCAGTTCATCTTTTGTTACAGGCCCAAGGTATTGCAGCCATCCACGGATCATTTCGATGATTGCTTCTTCTGGTTTAAGCTCTTCCTGTTTTAAGGGTTTAAGCTGATGATGGACTATCGCTTTGGGGTAAATACTTTGGAAAGCCTGTACTTTCTCTGTTGCTAGCCAAAAAAAATGATGATCGGCAGAGGCTTTCCCAGCACGCCCTTGTGCGCTGAGTTCAGCGAAGAAACTATCCCAAGAAGGAAGGGATTTTTGGTGATCGTTTAAATGAATGTCAGTCGGTAGGGCAATTAGGGTTTGTAAAACATCATGTAATTCATCTGCATTACGGATATCTGGCCATGCTTGTTGTTGCACATCCATGATTGCCGCTGGGTTTAATTGGCCAATTTCCTTAAGCAGGGATTCTGGTAATATTCTACGCATCTCAACCGCTCTCGCCCTCCGTTCTTCCAAAGGGGCATCATCAAGGAACGCATAAGGGTTCGCGTTTAATATTTCATGTGAGAATACAGAGGGGGTAGGACTATCAACTGCCAAGCATTGAATTTTTCCTTCCACAATCTGATTTAAAATTTTAATCAGTCCTTCGATATCGAGTGCTTCGGTTAGGCAGTCTTTGATTGTTTCGTTAATAAGGGGATGATTAGGAAGCACGATATCTTGTCCCGCCAAATTATCCTGACAAGCTGCGGCATCAGGAAATACCGCAGCTAAAAGATCATCAGCAAGCATACGCAAAATGTGGGGAGGAACTTTTCGTCCGCCGCGAAAACGCACGATTGCTAATGCACGCAACGCATCCCAGCGCCATCGGGTGGTAAAAATCGGCGATTGCAAGACAGCCTGGGTTAAAACATGGCGCAGGGAATTCGGGTGCAAGAAATGAAAGACATCAGCCAGAGGAAAACTGTGTTGTTCAGCGAGAGAGATCGCGATACCATTATCGGTTGCCGCCGCTTGGAGCTCAAAATTAAAAGAACGGCAAAACCGTTTTCTTAATGCAAGCCCCCATGCTTTATTAATTCGTGCCCCAAAAGGCGAGTGAATGACGAGCTGCATGCCCCCGGATTCGTCAAAAAAACGTTCCGCAATGATTGTTTCTTGTGTCGGAACATTGCCTAAAATAGCTGTGCCTGTTTGAATATAGTTAAGGATTTGTTGGGCGCCATGATCATCCAGACCACAGTGGGTGACTAGCCAGTCTTGAACATTATGAGGGATCTTCTTGAGGTTACTGCCAAGAGCCGGGAGATCCCTCACTACGCTCGGGATGACAGGTTTGTCAGGGTCACATAACATCTTCTGAACTCGGTTACGCAGATTAGATACCTGCACGGAAAGCTCATCCGTTCTTGAAGGGGCTTCGCCAAGCCAGAAGGGAACACTCGGCGGAGCGCCATGCGCATCCTCAACGAAAACCCGGCCTTTTGCGCTCTCGATACGTTTTATTTGCCACGAAGTATTACCAAGTAAAATAATGTCCCCACGGTTACTCTCGATAGCAAAATCTTCATCAAGTGTGCCCACCACAACACCAGTTGACTCGGTGATGACCGTAAATAAACTGTTATCGGGTATGGCGCCACCACTGGTGATGGCGGCTAAACGGCTGCCTCGACGAGCTTTCACTACCCCGTTAACTTGATCCCGAAACAGATAGGCGCCATACCGTCCTCGAGAACCTGCAATTCCGTCCGATAACATTTGTAATAAAGCGGTGAATGTTTGATGCGATAAATTTCTATAGGGATAACTCTTTCGGATTAAATTGAATAATTGCTCTTCAGACCAGTCATTAGTTGCGCAACTTGCAACAATTTGCTGGGCTAAAATATCCAGTGGCTCTTCTGGGATAATTAATCGATCAAGATCCCCTGTGCGGATCGCATAGACAAGGGCGGCACATTCGAGTAATTCGTCGCAGGTTGTGGCAAAAAAAATGCCTCTGGAAATGGCGCCACGCCAGTGGCCTGCCCGGCCAATACGCTGTAAGGCAATGGCAATCGAGCGAGGGGAACCAAGTTGGCAGACTAAATCGACTGTGCCGATATCAATCCCTAATTCCAAAGAGGCTGTGGCGACAAGGACTTGTAATTTGCCCGTTTTCAATTGAGTTTCTGCAGCTAGACGTAATTTGCGTGATAAACTGCCATGATGGGCTGCCACCTTCTCCTTGTCTAACCGTTCTGATAGATGGTGGGCTGCACGCTCAGCTAAGCGCCTTGTGTTAGCAAACACTAAAGTGGAGCGATTTTGACGGGCTAATTCAGCAATGCGATCATAAATCTGATCCCACATTTCATTCGTGGCCACAGCTCCTAATTCGGTTTCAGGTGTTTCGACCTTAAGTTCTAAGTGTCGATTATGACGAATATTCACAATTACCGGACGTGGGCCGCCTATGCCTGCTAGAAAGTCAGCAACAAGCTCAAGTGGTTTTTGAGTTGCGGATAAGCCGATTCGTACCGGTTTTTGAAGGGTAAATGCTTCGAGCCGCTCCAGCGAGAGCGATAAGTGTGAGCCGCGTTTGTTATTGGCGAGTGCATGAATTTCATCCACAATAACTGTCTTAATATCTTTAAGAATGGTGCGGCTTTTTTCAGCTGTTAGTAACAAATAAAACGATTCGGGTGTGGTCACGAGAATATGAGGCGGTTTTTTTAACATCGCTTGTCTGTCTTTAGCCAGTGTATCTCCCGTTCTTACTGCAACTTGGATTTCTTTCATATGCAAACCGCGTTCATTGGCTAAAGCTTGAATTTCCTCGAGTGGTTCGAGCAAGTTTTTTTGAATGTCGTTCGTTAAGGCTTTTAGCGGTGAAATGTAGATGACACTGGTTTGATCAGCTAAATCGGTCAATGATTGTCTTACTAATTGATCAATACAAATCAAAAAAGCTGCAAACGTCTTTCCTGAACCTGTAGGGGCAGAAATGAGTGTGGTGAAGCCTGCCAAAATAGATGGCCATCCTTGTTCTTGTGGTTCAGTTGGGGAATTGTATTTGTTAATAAACCAATCACGAACGAGAGGATGCGCCCAGGCTAAACTGTTGGGAATAGAAATCATACCTAAATTATACGCGAATTATAGCCCTTAAAAAGGACTATTCTAAAGATTTTCCGCTAGTGCAGGACAAAAACCCAAACACTACTTTTTCCTCCAAGATTAACGTTCCCGGTTACCCAGTGTTTTTGCATAAATGCCTGACCTTTTTTCCTCCGCATGAGATATAAACCGAGAAGGTTGTTATTTTTATCTGCTTTATATTTTTGCCCTGTATAAAGGATTTTGCAATGGTCGAGAGAAAAGACTTTGCCTTAATCTGCCATCATAAAGGTATAATATTCAAGGTCTTTAAAATCTTTGTTTATGAAAATCAACGCAAAAGCAATGGATAACAGCACACTAAAACCATAACCATATCCAAAATAGTAAGGGCCAGCATGGAGTGTAATGAGGGTGAAGAGGCAATTGCTTACAGCAAAAAGAATGCTTACGTAAAGGGCGTGAAGGTATTGTGTCAAGTAATATAAAATATTTAACAAACCCCACAAAATGACATTTAGGCCAACCGCAATAAGAAGAATAAATAATAGATTTAAATAGATAGGAAGAATTTGCAGTACTGAAAAAAGAAAACATGCCAATAAAAGCATGATAATAATCATGGTTGTTTGCGTTTTAAATAAACTAAGGACGGCCCCTCGACCTGCCAATACCAACTCATCCCGAATTGCATTGATTTCATCCAAGGTTTTATGTTGAAAAATGGTTTGCATAAAACTCGGATACTTCAATGCAAAATTTGCTTCAATTTGAAGTAAAAATACCGAAGAGGCGGGAATGGTTGATATGTAGGCTATAAACAAAGGTAAATCGTAAAGAGGGGATAAACGCAAAGGGGGGAATATCAGAAATCCGGTGTCACTGTTAAACCAGAAAAGATATTTATCAACCCAAAATCCGATCGCATAGAAAAAATTGGAGAATACTAAGGTGAAATAAAAGTTCTCTTTTTTCAAAAAATCAAATTTAATGCATTCATTGGTAGGGTAATAATCTAAAATCGCATACAGCAAGAAGAAGAGTAGGATAATTTGTGCCAATAAAAATTCTAATAGGAGAAAGCGGATATCAGGTCTTCCCCATAATAAATGCACAACTATCATCACGTAATAACCTATAGCAAATCCCCAAATAATAAGGCGATAGGCTTTAATTCCAGTTAACACGACGACAGACATCCAAATCATGCATAAAATAATAAAATTAGATATGAGCAGTAATTTGAGAATCAGGCTATGCTCAGAAAAAAAATAAAATACTACGGGTATCGAAAAAAAAATGCTGATGATAAGTTGCAATAAGAGAATACCAATAAAATTAGGGCTTACTTGTTTAAAGTCCCGGGAAAATAGTTGATCATTCATAAAGCGGGTAAAAGTATATTGCAATAAAGCACTAACTATCATGCTGCTTGATAACAAATAAGTCACTACTGAAAGAAATTGGTAACCAATTAGATAATTAAGCGTCGAAAATAGGGTAAAAAAGCAAACAATCCCTAAACTAACGACAATGAATAAGCCTGGCCCTGAAACCATCATTGTTGTTAAGGTATAGGCCCGCATCAAACTTTGGTACGAACCCTGTTTCCATAATCTTAATAAATCAAATCCTATTCCGGCCATGGGAGAGCGCTTCTTCGTAGATTAATGTGTAGTTTTCTATTAATTTTTCCATACTATAGTATTTTCTAATTCTTTCTAGTGCTGCTTTTTGGGCGCTGTTCCATGCGGTTTCGTTAGTCAATAACTCGAAGGTACCATCGCATAGGCCTTCTGCATCACCAAGATTTGCCAATCGTCCAGCTAAACCAAGCGCTTGATCTTCAGCGCTTTTGCCCTCAATTAACTCCCGGCAACCGCCAACGTCAGTTGTCACAACAGGAATGCCGACAGCAAAACTTTCCAAGATAACGAAGGGTGAACCCTCTGTAATAGAGGTTAGCATCAATAAATCGATGGTAGGAAAGATTTGCATTACATTTTGTTCGCCTAAAAATTCAAATTTTTCTTCTAACCCAAGCATTTCAATTAAATTTTTACAGTTTGCAACATACTCTTCATCAATCTGGGTTGAACCAACAATACACGCCTTTGCATTGGGTAATTTAATGAAGAGCAACGCACAAGCCCGAATAAAGGTTTTAACATCTTTAACAGGCACAACACGTCCCATAAAAGCAATAACGGGGTTTTCCTTATTAAGCTTTTTGCCGAGGAATGGATAAATATTAAAGTCGACACCATACGGAATAATCCGGGTTCTCTCGGGTTGTGCTCCATCCCTGATTTGGCGCTCCCTGTACTCTTCAAATAAGCTAATAATAGGGTTGGCGGCGCGATAAGAAACTTTTGCTAAGATGGTAAAAAAATGGGTCCAAACATCAATCAAGCCTCGGCGTTTATTTAAGGATTTATTCTCCTGAACAATGTGTTCGAAAAAATAATAGCCCATCAATTCAATCCATCGTTCTTTAGTGTAAATGCCGTGCTCTGTAATAATGTAGGGGAGGTTATACTTCCTTTGTAATAAAGCGCCTAAAAAGCCAGCGTAGCCTGTTGAAGCGCTGTGTAAAATTTTCACTTTAGGGATATCATCAATAATTTTTGCTAAGGTCCAAAAGGGATGGTGTAAATTTCTTATCCCCCAAAAATAATCAAAAAAGGACTGTTCGGAGTATTTCTCATGATAGCGTTTGACTAATAATTCCCAAGCTCCCTTTGAACGTAAGAATAACCCACGGTTAATGTAGTCTTTATTTTTTAGTAGTTCGAATAATTCAGGCATCGTATCAGAATTATCGGTGATGAAGGTTTCAAATTTTTTATGCATCTCCTCAATTTTTTCCTTAATCTCCTGAGGAATATCTTGGGTTGTGAATTTCGGTGATTCATGAATATCAAAGAGGTAGTGGGCTTGTAAGTGAACAACGTTATCAAAAAGAGGACTATGAAAACCCGAATAATCCTCTTCGCGTGTGCCTAAAAAAATAATAGCAAAACGATATTTGGGTAATACACGAATTAATTCACTGACCCAGTGAGTTACACCGCCGCCAACAAAAGGATAAGTACCTTCAAGGATCAAGCAAATATCAGCTTCTTGTGCAGTGGGGAAGTATAAATGCTTCATGTCAGGTCCCAAAATTTTTTAACCGGAGCAACAAGTGGCACATCGAGGAGAGTTTTTAAATTCAAACATTCCTTTGTTGCAACATAGTCGCGTTCTTTGTATTTAATTTCCGCCAGATAAGGTAATACCTGGGAGGGGGAAACATTAAATGAAATAGCCTTGGCAAAAGCCTCCTCTGCTTTCCTATACTGATGCATACGAGTATATATCTTGCCAAGTAAAGTCCATAAGACAGCATCCTCATGTAAATTGTCCAGCGCTGATAGGGTATAAGATAGCGCTTTTTGTAAAATGGATGCTTCTAACTCTTGGAAAACCAGATTGCTGTATACGAGCTCCCAATAGAGCATGGCCAAATTCTTCTTATATTTTGCATGTTTTTCTAAATCACTCTCAAGATCCTGGTTTTTAAGGATCTGCAGTGTTTTTTTAATATCCTCAGTAATAATAGTCTCTTGTTGCTCTAAGATTTTAAAGGCCAATAAACGAATTTCATCACTATCATCGACCAGCAGTTCATACATGAATTTATTAATATCAGAGAACTTTTCCTGACCTATTGCAAACAAAGCACCAGTCCGCTCAAGTGGATTATATTCATGATGCATCAGTTTTCTTAATGCTCCCCCCGCACCATATTTGAAATGAACTGGTTTCAGTTGGGTAATGTTTATAGCACTATCTAATATTTCTGCATGCTCATGAAATTTAGTGCGAAGCCGGTGAATGCTGATGATGATAAAAAGGCTAATCAAAATTCCCCCAAAGGGAACAAAACAAACTAATAAAAAAACAAATAAATAGAAAGGCCAGTCTATTTTTCTAAAGGCACCGCTTAGATATATTTGGGTTGTAAACGTAACAAGGCTGCTTACGATAAGATGGGATATCAAGGCGTTTCCGATCTTATTTTCAAGAAGTAAATGCGCAGCATTAAATTCAACTATCAGGCTAATGAGAAAAAATAATTGCGCAATTATGTTCATTTTATATTCAGCATATCATCAATTAGATCAATTGGATTCTTGAATGAAGAGAGAAGGCATGATTTAAACCTGATCTCTTTACCGTTTAACTCAATATTGAATTTCTCTAATAACAGGCTAACAATACGGTTTTTATAACTTTCAATGGCTAAGCGATTACTAAGAGGCATTATAATTAATAAAATTTTTTGACCTTCTTTGCTGGTTTCCCAATACGTGTCAATCCCTCGAATTTCGTTTTTTATTACGTAGATATACTCTTCCCGGTGCGGGTTGTCTAAAAATAAAAAGGCACAAAGGGCGCTATCATGTTTTGTATTTTTTTCTAATTTAACTAATCGCTGTAATTCATTCGCAAAATCGACATGACAATCTGGAAATTTTTCTAAGATTTTATCCGCATTTACGTCGCAATTGCCTTCGGTAAAATAGTTCAAAAATAAATCGATACTATCTAAGTTATCCATGTTAAGTTTTAAAAATGGCATTTCTTGTACCACTAAAAGGGCATACACCTCGTTATTTTGGTCTAAAAAAGGGGCCACTATTAAATAATTGCCCCAATATTCTTTTAAGATTTGCTGAGTGGTGATGTATGTGATTGCTTGCCTTTCTATACATTCTCGGATTAAAAAATCTTCCTGCGATGGTGTTTTTACAAAACCAATTGAGGCGATCGGCTGGGTAAAAACATGGTTGTTTTCAACAGGAAAAATAGCGGTTGCTTCTAAACCACAATGGGAAGCCAAGATGTTTAAAAAACGGTACATCAGTTCGGGTTCTAATTTGTCATGGCCCTTAGCCAAAAGTTCTCTTAATTCCGCTAAAGAGCTCCGAAGGGTCACAGGATTCGAAATGAGGCTGTGCTCGAGGTGTTGGTAGGCAAATAAAACTACTTTATAAGCATGGGCAGTTGTCTGGATCCTGTTTTGTAAGTAGGTTGAAATTTCCTCGCTGTAGCGGATTTTTTTTTCCCCGATCCTCTGGTAAATCACGCAAAGAAGAGTCAGTAAAAAACCACCTAAGAGATATAATTGAAAGGGTATCGTATATAATTGCTCAGGATGGTCATAAAGGTAGGTTGATAAAAACAAAATAATGCTCATCATTGCTGGCCATAAACCATAACGTAAACCAACAAGTACTGGAGCGAACCATATCCAGGGAAAAGAGCTTTCTAAAAACAACGGGTTTTGTAAAATCTCGCTCACAAATATAAATAGAGCCGTTATCACACACGACTCTACCCACCCAGTCATCACATGTTCAACTTCCTTCTTATTTAACATAAGGAACTTTACCACCGGGGCAATTGGTACGGAATAATCCATTGAGCAGGTTGTTGACTAATATTTGTGCGGCTGTACTTACGGCAGTCCGACTGCCTCGGCTCAAACTACCGACAGCCGTCCAAAGAATGCGCCCCGTTTTCACATCAAGAAGTTGTAAGGAGATGCCCACCACAGGCTCTCCATCTAAACCTACCTTATAAGTCCATTCATTGACGCTACCTGTAAGTGCATAACGTGCATGGATGTTTTGGGCCCACTTCAACAAAGTTTTCCGTGACTCAACCACAGTCATTCCCGGAAATAAAACCTTACCCTGTTGACGACGTTGATACACTGCAACACAACATGCACCGCGGGACTCTAAGACCGCAGCTGTTATCGACATGGCTCTATCGCCAGCTAAAGGAGTTTCAGTGTTATTGGCGAATGGAATAATCGCTATTTTGGAATTAAGATCAACTGGCACACATGAGCTGTAATTGAGAACACTGGCACAAGAAGTAAGTAGAAATAAAGGTACTACGAATAAAAAAATCCATTTTCTTAGCACAATGAACTCCTTCTCAATCCATCAAACCCTTATTATATATTACAAATTTTCGATGTTCTAGGTTTATCACTTACAGTTACAGGCTGCACCCATTAAAAATGAGACAACCGTGCTTACTGCTATTTCCCACAATTTGATCTTGATCAAATAATTATCAGTATTGCCTCTTATCTTCTCCGATGCCGCGTTAAAGACGGCTGTTGTGGGAACTAGGTAGGCGGTTACTTGTACATTTCTGTATTTTTGGTATGCTGAAACCGGTAAGAAATCGTGTGGAGCAAGCTTGACATGGGAAAGTCATCTTTGGTTGTACTGTGCTGCGCACCGCTCATACTGTTTGACCAAGCCTATGCCCTGTCTTCCAGCAAAACAACCACCATTTACGGATTAGAGCAAGGAATCCGCTTAAAGGTTCCTAAATATTCAACTCAAAAATATATATTGCAGCTCGGTTCGTTTGAAAGCCATGCGAATGCTGTGAATTTCAAGAATCTGATCGCCAAACAATCAGATAACCTTGTGCATATCGTACCGGTTAAAGGTATTCCTATTCGATACAATGTCATTATTGGACCTACCCCAAATGCGGCAAATCTGATTAACATTAGCCATCAACTGCTAGCTAAGATTGCCAAAGTCCAAAGGGTAAAGCCAGCAAAAAATAAGAAATTACATCTCAATCCAGTAAGGTACGCCGAGTTAAAAAAAGCTAAGAATCAGTTAAAAACAAGAAGGATTGCTTTTCCAGCAACAAACAAAAAATGGGTCAAACTAGGTAAGCGCCAGATATCAGGCTCACAAGGCATCGTTCCGCATTCTGGCCAATTCTCCCAACTTAGAAGACAAAAGAAAATCGAAGGTAATGTTATTGAGAAACAAACCGTGAGGGGGGGACAACCTGCTTCAAAAGAACCAAAAGGAGTTAACGCAGCCCAAAGTTCACAATTAAGCGCGCAAACGTCTAATGAGAATTTAATCGAGGAGAATGAGCGGAATTGGCAGAGTAGTTTATTGATCGGTTTTGAGAATTCTGCAGTAAACGACAGCCCCCTCGTTGCCATTGCCCCTGATGATCAATCACTTTATCAATCACCCTTGTTGTCAACTCCGAAAGAGATCGATTTGACTTTAAAAAATCAGGAAAGAATTGAGAGGGACAAATTTCAAGTATTTCCTTTGCTAAATCAGAACATGAGTAATTTCACCCATAGCAATTGCGAAAACCATGAACATCAAGAGGATCAAAATTGGGAGAAGAATTTATTTCTTGGGCTTGCAGAGGAAGAACAGAGAATAAGGGCCGCCGCTAAAGGACGATCACCCAATATTACCGAACCTTTTTCTTTAACAGAAACTCGTGATAATCAAATAATAATTCCAGAAAATACTCGTTATTCCCTCCTGGAAGATAAACCACTGGACTATCCAAACTTAGTGCAATTAGCATTCGCTGGAATGGAAATACCTGCTCATCTGCTTACAATGACGGCACAATCCGTTAACACGAAACCTTATTCCTATAATGGTAATCAAAAGGCAAATCCCCTTATTTCTTACGAACCCAAGACCGCTTCACTGCGTATAAACCCTTATAATTTATTAAATAAAATAGCCGGAAAAGTTAAAATAATTTTTAATAACAATCAATGGGCTAAATTTACAGTTCACATGCTAACCTATCATTTTCCTGTTTCCGATGTTTATCTATTTAGTTTAAATACTTATCAACTCGTTTTTGCCAATTTGCAAAAGTTATTGAAAGAGACAAAGAAGCCAGTATCACTTTTTACCCAATTAAAAGCCTCATCAGATACTTTGTTGTCCGAGGAAATGATTAATCAAATTAAAACAATGCCTTATAACGACGATTTGTTTAAATTAGCCGTGCAAACCATGGTTTATAATGCGCACATTTCCGATGCATATCAACTTGCCCTCATTGCTGTAAAAAATAGGCCAAATAATTTAACTTGGCGTAAGAAGCTTGGCGAGCTTGCTCTTTGGACTGGGGATTACAGCACAGGCCTGAAGGAATGGTTTTATGTCGTCAACAGGACTAAAGACCCTACAGCAATGAATTATCTGATTAAGGTTTCAAAAACGTTGGGTTTCGAAGGCGTGTTGATTGATACATTGAAAATGTATCTTGCAAAACAACCGAATGATACAGCAGCTTATGTTGAATTAGCGCAAGCACAAAATCGGGAAGGCCAACCACAGCGGGCTTTATCCACTTTACAAAGCATAAACTCAAAAAATCCTACCGAGGCTGCTTATGAGCTGTCTGGGAAGATTTATGATGACTTGGGTCAATGGGACAATGAGTTAAAAGTATGGCAAAAAATTGACGCAATGTATGGGCCTAGCGTTAAAAGCGTTATGGCACAAGCGGTCATCTATTATTCAAGGGGACAATTTAGGGAAGCTGTTGAGGTTTTAAAGCGGGGGATACCAGTCGCTAAAAACAAAGACATTGATTTTTGGCAGACTCTTGCGGATTTAGCATGGATAATAAATGATAGGCCTATGATTATATTGAGTTACTCTCGGTTACCCAATGATCTATCAACGGTGTTAGCGCTTATTCAAGTTGAAACAGCAAATAACCCTTTGCAAGCCCTCAAGTATAGTTTAAAAGGTTGGCATGATTTTAAGGATCCCCAATTTTTCTTATCAGCCCTAAATTTAGCCCAACGGCTCAATAACTGGCGGTTGATTTCTCATCTATTGCTCAGCTTGTCTGACAAGCAATTAAAATTAGTCGAGAAAAATGAATTGTTCTGGCAAACGCAAGCTTATTACTATGCGTTACTGGGTGCCCAAGACTTAGAAAGGAAGGTTTTACTCAAAGCGATAAGCCTACATCCCAAAATGTACCAGGTCACAAGCGATTTACTCTGGTTAGTAATCTCAAATGGCGAAGATTTATGGATAAAAAAGTTGATGGAGTATGTCGTTGAACAAAATTTAATGGATAACCCCTATATATGGCATGTGTTTGCCCAGGGATTTGATACCTTAAATCGTTTTTACACCTCAATTTTAGTTTTCCAAAAGCATATTTTGGAAACATGGCCAGATGCTCAGATACTGATAGACTATACCGCTGTGCTGGAAAGGGCGAAACGCTACCAGGACGCTTATGATATGCGGCTAGTTATTTGGCAACAAGAATTATTAAAAGCAAGTCAAATTTCATTTTTCGATAAAAAATCATTGCAAGCGATTGCTCAACTTTCTCCCCATTTTGTATCAGGCACGGATCAAATAGAGCTGTTCAATACGATGCTTAGTAAGGAATTAAACCTTGATGATCTCAATATCCTATTAAATTGGATAGTACCTAGGAATTATTACGGCTTAATGGCTTATTTTAAAGCAAATTATTATCACAATGTATTACCTGATTGGGCCGGCATCAATTTAGCTTTAATACAAAATGATTTACCAACCTTGCAAACGATTATTGAGCATAAAGAAAGGGCTTGGCCACGCTCAGATCGTATTAATGCTGCAGAACGCTTAGAAAATCTCCCATTAGCTGTAGATTTTGCTTTTCAAGAGCTCACTGACCGACCTACAGCACACGAAATATTTCCTGAATATACGACATATGCGTTAAAGCTTGCTAGTTATTTTGAGGCTGGAGAGCAGTATGAACAGTTTATTGACGTAGTAGGGCCAAAAACAAATTTTGAAACCCGGTTCAGGCTGACAAACTCTTTAAGGCTAACACCCAGTTTGAGCGCCTGGTCTGTAAAATCAAATAAACCTGATCAAATAACAAATGTGCCTAATGATTATCAAACCAAAATTAAATTGGAGCAAAAAATTCATCGAGGGGAGGTAAAATATACTTTAGGTTATAGAAAAGCACTAAGTGGTTTCATACCGGCTTCCATTGATATTAACTATGAACTTGGGCATAAATGGTCTGCAAACCTTTTGTTGGGTTATAACCAAGAAGTGTTCCAGAATTCTTTTTTGCGGCTTGGGGGAGTACAAGATCAAATCAACTTAATCTTGTATAACAATATAACAAAAAAAGATCTTTTATCTTTAGAAGTACAGGGGCTTAAATATTATTCTCAAGACAGGCATTACTTAGCGAGTGGCTGTAATTTGTTCGCCACATTGCAACATAAGTTTTTCCTAAACTACCCTGACTTCACCCTAGGTGTATTTGGGCACCTATATACCTTCAATAGAAACGGAAGTTTTGGCGGCAATGTTACCCGTTTATTTCCAAATCTTGCTCCAGGACAAATATCGGACACATCCGAGTTACCCAGTATAATTGATTCAGATTTTAAGCAATTAATCCCCCAAACTTACAGGGAGGCGGGAGGATACTTTAGTTTTGGTGATACTATTCAGGAATATACCCACGTATGGCGTCCTTATTTGTGGGCTAGTTTATTTTATAACTCCATCACCCGCCTCTCAAACGATGTAAAGGGAGGAATAAATGGAACTGTCTTTGGCCGTGATTCCTTATTAATTTATTTAGAGAGGGGGCAAGCTTCCTCAGTGGCGAACGCAATTAATTACATGGTTGGCATGCGATATAAAATCTATTTTTAATTCAAGAATTGGTATCCTCATCAAGGCAGATTGCTTCAATTGATTCAAGATTAGTAGTGCACTTTCCTTCATTAAGGATATCATAGTGCCAACGATGCCTTGGGCAAACAAGACAGGATTTTTCCAACCAACCTTCTTTCAAATCAGCGCCTTGGTGCTTGCAAAAACGAAGCACGGAATAACGTTTGCCGTTAACGGTTATGATCATGCGCTCATGGCTCTCGTGAAAATTTTTAATCAAGGTGCATAATCTTGAAAGCGATTCAGCATCCAAGGTTAAAAATCCATGGATTAATGTATGGTAAACATCAGGGTTTCTTGCCAATTTCACTCTAAAAGTGAGGGCAAAATCCGGCCAATTCATTTCTTTGGTCAATACTTTATTTACTTGCCAAGCTGGCGCCTTTATATGATAAAAATTATTTGCATCAACAATTCCATCCACCACGCTTAGTGTTTTTTCATGAAAATTGATGCAATACAATTTTGGGTATTCTTCGATCTGCCAATAAAGAGGGGTAGTGATTTCGGTGTGCACAAGATGTAATTGATCAATTTTTTTCTCAAGATCAGCCCTTAGCCCTAAAAAGACTTTTTCAGGATTAATTTTGTTGTTTTCGAGTGTACGATTATGAAAATAGGTTTCATATTCTTTCGCATATCCTTTGAGGTATTTTTTAAAATCCTTCTCATCCACTCTATCTTTTGCTAGCTTAATAAATTTACCTTGAGAAACATCGAGCGTATCTCCCGGAAAAATTTCCGGCCATTGACTCAACGAATCCTTACAGCGAGTATCAAGGTAAGCAATAAGTTCCTTTGCCCTTGGAAAAATGTTGAGTTTTTCGAAATTAATAGGCAGGAGGAGAGGATCTAAAAAACAAGCTGGTCCGGCTGAGGGAAAATAGAATTTAGGTTTTAAAGTCTCTATCGCTCTTGCGGTTAACTCAAATTTAATATGCTTTTTGTTTGCTGATATCTTTTCATATTGCTTCTTAGTGTAGTCATAACAAGTCGGATGCCAAATTGCTCCCGAATATTGGGCAGCAAAAACATCAATTTCTTTATACTTATTGATAATCTCAGGTAATTTTTCGTGCAGCTTACAATCATTCATATTTAAAAATTTATGCGATTTTGTTTGTAATAATATGGTCGAATCCGACTCAAGCTCTGCATCAATCAAAAACAAAGTAATCGTAGCATCGGGTAGACAAAGCTCTTCATTATTTTTTAAGCTTATTATTTCTTTACATTGATAATGCTCCCTTTCTAAGTTTTCTTTTACAATTTCACGATGAAAAGCGCCTAAAATGATTGAAAAATCCCTATTTTGAATGGTTTTTAGAAAGGGTAAATCGAAATGATCTTTATGTTCATGGCTAATATAAATGTATTTTTTTTTAGGGCTATGATTCATTAAATCACGTACATAATCACCCATATGATGGTTTTTGGGGTACTGAAACCAGGCTGAATCAAAAGCACCATAGGGTGACAACCAGGGATCCATGATAATTATCGTTTCTTTAGTTTCTACACAAAAGCCAGCATGCCCAAGGTAAGTAATTATCATTACATTTTGCCTTTGTTGATTACCATTTACCTTAGATTATAGAAGCGATTTTAGTGAACTGAGGTAATTTGCATGGTGGTAGTCTTAGGATGGTTTATTTGCCGAGTCGGTAAATAGGCTGGCTAGGCCAGGCTCAATCGAGGTAAGTGGGGTAAAACCTAATTCTTTTTCAGCTAAAAAATTATCGCCTAAAGAATGATACGGATCCCCAGGTCGGGCAGGTTGATGAATAATAGGTACTTTTTTACCTGATAATTTCATCATTAATTCAGCTAACCCTAAAATAGAGGTGGGATGTCCGGTACAAACATTATAAATCCCTGATTGACTTGAGGCTTTCTTTGCTGCAGCTAAAAGCGCCTGTACTACGTCGTCAATATAAATAAAATCCCTTGTTTGATTTCCATCGCCAAAGATTGTAACGGGCTGCCCTTTGAGGATTGCATTCTTAAAAAATGTAATTACACCTGCATAAGAACTTGATTCCAATTGTCCGGGGCCATAAACATTAAATATACGCAAGCCAATTGAATTTATGCCATACATGTTTGACATAACTTGAGCATAAATTTCATTCGACAATTTATCAGCACCATAAGAGGTAAGAGGGCTAGTTTTATGTGACTCGGATGAAGGTAGGTCTTTAGAATCCCCGTAGACTGCACAGGATGAGGCATAAACTAACTTAACAGGGTGACTTGCCCGTCTCAACTCTTCTAGTAAACCATTAAAAGCCAAAACGTTATTCGCATGGCTGAAAAGCCAATCACGAGCACACACAGTGAAAGACAATATAGCAGCCAAATGAAAACACGTATCAACCTGCTCCAAGCATTGCCTTAACAGGCCTTGTGAGAGTACATCGCCTTCTATGAGTTCAGCTTTACTAATATCGAAATAAGTGGGCCTATGAATGGATTTATCGATTACCAGTACTTCAACACCTAAGGATAGTAACTGTCTAACCAGATAATTACCGATAAAGCCGGTTCCCCCTGTTACTAATACCTTTTTCAAATGACCTCCCTTTCTTTCTAGACTTCTCTTATGTCTAAGAGTAGTTGATTAATTTTAGATTGCACACACCAAGTATTATAATTTGGTGGTTAATGTTTTAAGTATCTTATGAGTATTATTCTATAATTTAATTAACTTCTTAATATCAAAGGATTGAACATGAGAAAGATTGCAGTCATAGGGCTTGGCTATGTTGGCTTAGGTTTAGCGCAATCGCTAGGTAAACATAATCCGGTATTAGGTTACGATATTTCTAAAAGTAGGATAAGCGAATTAAAAAATAATGTTGACCGCAATCATTTGTTTACTAAGGAAGAACTTTCTGAGAGCAACATCGAATATGTCACCGACCTTCAAGCGATTAAACATGCCGATTTTTATATTGTAAGCGTATCAACTCCAGCCTATTATTACGAATTGCCTAATTTAGAGCCATTAATTAAAGCAACAAAACAGCTCGCTACCATCTTGAAAAAAGGCGATGTAGTGGTTTTTGAATCCACAGTTTATCCAGGTACAACAGAAGAAGTCTGCCAACCATTGCTTGAAGAAATCAGTGGTCTAAAAAGCCCCGAGGATTTTAGCATTGGCTATTCACCAGAACGAATTAATCCTAACGATCTTCAACACACATTAGCCAATACGCCAAAAATAATTTCTGCACAAAATAAAGAAAGCCTAAAAATCATCGAGGAAGTCTATAAGACGTGTTGCCAAACAACTTATCCTGTTTCTAACATCATGGCTGCTGAAGCAGTTAAGATTTTAGAGAACACACAAAGGGACGTGAATATCGCCTTTATGAATGAATTTTCAGAAATCATGCATGCTTTAAATCTCAATGTTCATGAAATCATTGAAGCAGCAAAAACCAAATGGAATTTTGTTCCTTTTAAACCGGGTTTTGTTGGAGGTCATTGTATTTCTGTTGATTCACTTTATTTGGCTTTTAAAGCGAAGCGCGTCGACGTCCAGCACGATTTAATTTTAACAGCAAGAAAAGTAAATGATGGGATAACAAGATTCGTTAAGCATGAACTGATTAATATTTTAATCAAAAACCGCATTACAGTTCCGGATTGTCCGATAGGTATTTTTGGCCTTACCTATAAAGAAAATATCCCTGATATACGCAATAGCCTTGCCCTTAAATTTATTAAAGAACTTAATGAAACAAAAGTGAATTACTTCATTCACGATCCTTTGGTTGATAAAAATTATGTTTTCGATAAATATCATATCCAGATTCAGGAATTTGAAGAAATAAAAGACATTTCAGTTGCAATTATTATCGTTGCCCATGATTTTTATCGCGAGGCAGGTATAGAACGATTTTTAACCAAAATGGGCAGTAAAAAAATCATTATGGATATTCCTAATTTATTCGCTGACTCCACTAAAAACTATGACAACATTCAATATTGGAGCTTATAGCATGGCCATTTTAGTCACGGGAGGAGCAGGATTTATTGGTTCATATTTAGTTGATTATTATTTGAATTTAAATAAGGAAGTAATTGCTATTGATAATTTGAGCACTGGAAAATTTGATAACATTAGTAAGCATCTTAACCACCCTAATTTTACCTTTTATCAATCCGATCTGCTCAATTTTCCCGATTTAATTCCAATCTTAGAAAACTGTGAACTGGTTTATAATATGGCGGCTATTGTGGGCATGTTTAATGTATTGGAGCATCCTATAGCAACATTACGAATCAATATTAATCTTACGGAGCATTTACTCACTGCAATTAGCCGATTAAAACATAAGCCGCCTATTGTCATCGCCTCAAGTTCAGAAGTGTATGGATCAAAACTAAGTGGTATGAAAGAAAGCGATAAGTTGATTCTTGAAACCACTTATAAAACGCACGCTAACTATCCAGTAAGCAAATTGTGCAATGAGCTTGCAGGATTAGCTTATTACAAGGAAAAACAAGTTCCTGTAGTCATTGTGCGTATCTTTAATACCGTAGGACCGAGGCAATCATCGCGTTATGGCATGGTTGTGCCAAGATTCGTCAAACAAGCGCTAGAAAGAAAACCGATTACCATCTTCGCAGATGGCCAACAAACAAGGTCTTTCTGTGATGTACGTGATATGTGCCATCTCCTTCATCAATTGGCAATGACGGACAAAAGCGTTGGGGAAGTTGTCAACGTTGGCAGCGACAAATCGATAAGTATTCTGAATCTGGCTAATCTGGTGAAAGACGTAACCCGATCAAACTCGGAGCTCATTTTTCAAAACTACGATGAGGCCTACGGAAAAGAGTACATTACTATTCAAAATCGTAAGCCAAATTTGAAAAAGCTAAAGTCAATAATCGATTATTCATTAAAATGGGATCTTAAAGAAACGATTAAAGATATTGCTCATCGTGAACAAGGAACTGTTTGATGGGGAAAGTGACCTAATACAGCCCCTCGCAAATCGTATGGATCCCTGCCTGGGCGGAGTTGTTTCAATCCCTTCTAGATATTGCAGGCCCTTAAGATTCTGTGTTATTAATACCACAGTTTTGACATGAAAAGGATATTTGTGTGCGTTCCCAGTTTAAAACGATTATTACTGCTAGCAATCATTTTTTGCAACCAAGCATTTAGCCAACAAAGCGCTGCAGTTTTTTACGGGTCACAGATTCCAGTAAACCAGCTTTGCAATTACAATATTATCATCGTCGATCCTTATTCCGATCTTAATCCGAAAAGGGATTGCCCTAACAGTAAAATTTTCGCTTATGCAAGTCTAGGCGAGGTTTCTTTAGACTCTCCTTATTTTAAGTTGATTCAGCCTAATTGGGTCATTGGAAAAAATGAAGCATGGAATAACAATAAAGTGCTTGACCAAACCAACCCGGGTTGGCAAAAATTTTTCTTAAATCAAATCATTGAGCCCTTATGGCAAAATGGGTACCGGGGATTTTTTTTAGATACCTTGGATTCTTATTACTTAGCTGTCCATGATCCTAAGCTGCAAGAAAAACAAATCAAAGGGATGGTAGAGACTATCCGTCAAATCAAAATCCGCCATCCTGATGCGAAAATAATTTTAAACCGTGGTTTTGTATTACTACCTTACATCCATTCGGATATTTATGCAGTACTTATTGAGTCTCTTTACAACGCATGGCATCAACAGGAAAGGGCATATGAGGAAACTCCACCTGCAGAGCGAAAACAATTGTTTGAAGAAATTAATAAAATTCGTGCGATGAATTTACCCATCATCATTGTTGATTATTTGCCACCAAATCAACAATACAAAGCTAAAGAACTAGCCGAACAGTTGTCAAAGCAAGGTTTTATTCCTTGGATAACGGATAGCCTGCTCCAATCCATCTACATAAGAAAATACCCGGAAATGCAACGGCAAATATTGGTGGCATACACAAATAAATTACCGGTACGGTTTGGGGCCCCATTGCAGTTTGTTGGTCCAATCCTAGAGCACATGGGCTACATCCCTAAATATCTTGATTTAAACAAAATAACCCAACTACCAAGCGGAGATTTAAGTAAACGCTATGCGGGTATTGTCTTATGGTTGATTGACCCTGTAAAAAATGACTCATTCATGGGCTGGGTACAAACGCAAATTGAAAACAAAATTCCAGTTGTTTTTTTAAATAGTTTTGGAGTGCCTTACGCTGATCCGGAATTGACTAAATTGGGTTTATTTGTTTCCTCAGAAAAAGAATCTGATGCATCCTTACGAATAGCAAAGATGGATCCTAAGTTTATAGGGCATGAAATAGCGCCAATACTGACACCTTATGATTTTGTTGTATTAAACGCTGCGTCCAGCCAAATTTTGTTAAAGGTAAAAAACGTGTACGAACAAACCTCCGACGTTGTCGCCATCACGCCTTGGGGGGGGTATGCACTCATACCTGATGTTATTCAATACATGCCAAATTTATCGACAAGATGGGTAATTAATCCATTCCCATTTTTTCGTAAGGCATTACGGTTGCAAGATTTTCCTATTCCCGATACAACAACCGAAAACGGCCGGCGACTGATGTCAGTGCATATTGATGGCGATGGCTTCTCTTATCCGGCAAGATGGATTGGGGGCCGTATTGCTGCGGTGGAATTACGCGATCGAATATTGACGCGATTTCCCATACCAACAAGTGTTTCAGTAATTACGGGAGAAATAGCACCTAATGGTAACCAACCTAAAAAATCGCCAGAATTGATGGAAGTTGCCCGAAGTATTTTTGCTCTTCCTTGGGTAGAGATAGCTTCCCATACTTTTTCCCATCCACTTAATTGGCAACCACAGAGTAAACGATTCAATGAATTGGGTGAAGAATCTACTTACGGCATGCGCATTCCCAATTATAAATTTAACTTAGCTACGGAGATCACAGGATCAGTCGATTTTATCAATAAGAATCTTGCACCTGCCGATAAAAAATGTCATCTCTTCTTTTGGTCAGGTTTGGCGGATCCGAGTAAAGAAGCGCTAGCCCTGACTTATAAAGACAATTTATTGAATATTAATGGGGTAAGCGGTACTCATATTGATAAAAATGATCCTTCTCTAACAGGTATTCGGCCAAGGGGACTTGAGCTTGGCGGTTATTATCAGGTTTTTGCACCCATCGATTTGGATTTTTATTATATGAATAATTTAGCGGGGCCTTTGTATGGTTACGAAAAAGTAATCCAAACTTTAGAATTAACGGATAAACCACACCGCTACAAACCAATTGATCTTTATTATCATTTTTATTCAGCAAGCTATCCTGCCGCCTTGCAAGCGCTCATAAAAGTATATCAGTGGGCTTTAAACCAACCGGTGATGAATATTTTTATTTCGGATTACATTAAAAAGGTTTTGGATTTTTATCAAACCTCTATCGGTAAAATTGATGGTTCCTGGGTTATTACTACAAATGGTGAGGTGCGTGAATTTAGATCCCCACTCCATTTTGGCTACCCTGATTTGATTAACAGCAAGAATGTCATTGGTTTTAAAAAAATCAATGATGAATTATATATCCATTTGGGTTCAAGTCATTTTACAACGTTAAAATATCAAAAAACTGAACCCACTCAACCTTATCTGATTGAGGCAAATGCGCGTATCGTAGATTACTCCAGAAAGAAGAAAAAATTGAGTGTAAAATTTGCAGGATATATGCCTGTACAATTTACTTTTGCGAATGTTGCTCAATGTAAAATGTCATCGAAGTTTCCATTGAAGGCAACTCATAATTCTGATAAAACAATAAGTTATAGTTCTTCCGAGACTAATAATGAAATTCATTTTGATTGCTGAAGAAAAAAAAGCGCAATCATTCTTTCCTTGGTGGCAAGTGATCATCGTTATTGTCGTTGTTAGCCTCACTTTTTTTATATTTTTTCCACAACGTCTTTTAGAAAAAACATTAAGTTACAGTGTGCCATCTCCTGCTGTATTGAATTATTTGCAGGCATTTAGCAAATTATATCCCCATGATGTGCAACTCTCCATCCGCATAATCGAACAAGAAATAGGATTAGGTTTAATAAAGCAGGCACGCGAAAACGCTGAAAAACTCAGGAAAAATGCTCCTAACCCCTATATCTTAAATCAACTGCGCTGGATAGATTTTCTAATTTTACGCTATCAAGCCTACAATTCAAAACCCAATACCTCTCAACGCATTTCTTACTTACGCCAATTACGTCAAATGACCGCGGCTTTAGAAAATGCTGATCTCAACCCACAACAGCTCAAAACAATCGCTCGAGAAAGCCTCTATGTTGCCCAACCTAAAGTAGCGTTAACCTTTTACAACCGTTTGTTTGATATGAATGAGTTAAATTCCCCTGAAGATTTACTTGAAGGAGGCAATATTGCTTTACAAGCTAATGCCCAACAAGATAGTGCAAAATTTTACAAAGTTATCTACAGTAAGACGTTTAATGAAGCAGAGAAAAAAACATATGGATTAAAGGTAGTAAAAGCATTATGGGCAGCGAATCATGTTCAGGAAGCATTTTTTTTTGCACAGCAATTGCCTGAGGAGCTGATAAATGATCGTGATACGCTTATATTCTTATCAAACCTGGCTCTGGCTGCAAATCATCCTGAGGTTGCAGAAAAATATGCAGTTAAGGCATTGCTAATTAACGCAAACACTCATCAGTGAAAATACCTGAGAATGCATGGGATTGTTTTGGAAAGTTCAGAGAGAGCTGGATCAAGCCTGAGCTTTCTGCCCAAATAACTCAATAACTGCTTTGTTCCATTGCTCGGGTTGTTCCAGGTTCGATAAGTGTCCTGCATCGGAGATAACCACTAATTTACTGTTTTTTGCCAAAGCATGCATGTTTGCGCTTTGTTGGGGCGGAATCACAGTATCCTTATCACTCGTTATAATAAGCATAGGAATAGATGTTGTCGCAAGAACGTTAGAAAAATCTTGGCGTATCGACATGCCACGCAGCGCTGAGGCTAAGCCAAAAGGAGTTTGGTCTAATAGTATGTTCTGTAAAAATAAGCGTATTTGTTGAGGAGCTTCGGCTGATAAGGCTTTATTTATAAAATCGTTTGCAAACTTTTGTGTCCCGTCAGTAAGGACATTCGAAGCGAGAGAGTTAGCTGATTTTTTCATTTCAGGGCTATCGGTGATGGCTTGCGAGTTTGAGAGTATTAGTCCATTGACCCTGTCCGGATATTTGGCAAGAAATGCAAGAGCAATGTACCCCCCCATTGAAGTACCGCCAATAATTGCTTTCTTAATGGAAAGCTGATCAAGCAATTGAGCAACCTCATCGGCATATTCTTCCATTGTGACTGCCGATCCGGTAGTTCCCTCAGAATAACCAAAGCCCCACAAATCTAAACTAATCACGCGAAAATATTGCTTCAATCCCTGGTGTTGCGGCAACCATAAATTTTTATCCGTGGGAAAGGCATGAAGTAAAACCAAGGGTTCCCCCCGCCCGAAATCAGAATAGGAAATGTATTTGGTGTAGTTGGATGAAAAGGCGGACGCATTGGAAATACCTAGAAAATAAACACTAATACAAAATAGAAAAAACATAAAATTTATTTGTTTGCCCTGTGTAATGTTTTTTTTGTTCTTCTTCAATTTATTATCCCTTAAATCTTGCACACGTTGATTATTGCACTTGGGGCTTGTAGATAACAATAGGGCTATGGATTAAATAATAAAAGGGTTGGGTTATAATCCAACACTCAGGTAATGCAATGTTCTAAAATGTTAGCTTAAGACCAACCTAAAATTAGTTAATCTGAACTTTAATGAAATAGTCTAAGCTAATACTAAACATTTATTCTCATTTACCTCTCATGGGAGCATTCCGAATGGATTCGAAATTTATCCTAAAAATAAACAAGCATGTCTTTGGTGTATTAATGATTATACCATTTATGCTGTATGGGGCTTCGGCTGAAAATCAGCCGATCACACTAAATGTGGTCAGTGAGCCAATCCGCGTGAATGATAAACAAAGTAGCGTATTTAATATTCGCCAACCCAATGGTAAAGCAGGTTTTGAAGGGGTAAAAGGTCAAGAATTTAACGTGCTTGTAGTGAATAAAACGAATGTTCCCATTGTGGTTCATTGGCACGGATTAATTGACCCTAATAATCAAGATGGTGTTCCCTATGTGACTCAATTGCCTATCCCTGTTGGTGGAAAACAGCACTATCGATTTAAGCTGGTTCAAGCCGGAACATTTTGGATGCATTCTCATGAGGAGTTACAAATTCAGAAATTGATGGCAGCCCCGTTAATTATCCACGATCCAGCTGAAAGGAAAATGGCTGATCAGGAAGCGGTTGTCATGTTGCAAGATTTCACCTTTCGTAATCCTCTGCAAATTTATGAGGAGTTGCGCCATAAACATCCTATGGCAATGGGTATGGGTGGGGCAGGAATGGACATGAAAAACAGAGTGATAAAAATGGATTTAAACGATGTAAAATTTGATGCCTATCTGGCAAATAGGCGAACATTAAAAAATCCAGAAATTATCCGGGTAAAACCAGGCTCAATTCTTCGGTTACGGCTTGTTAATGCTTCAGCCAGTACTAATTATTGGATTTATACAGGGAAATTATCGGGCAAAGCTATTGCTGTGGATGGCGCTGCGGTTAAGCCTTTAATCAGTGAGCAATTCGAATTAGCATTAGCAAATCGGTTGGATATTCTTCTTACTATCCCAGAAGGAGAGGGGGCTTACCCTATTTTGGCACAACCTGAAGGGACGAATAGTCAAACTGGTGTGATCCTAGCAACCCCCGGCTCCAAAATTCCTCAGCTCAGCGAGAAAGCGAATACAACGGCCCCGGCGTTAACTAATGCACAAGAATACCAATTCAAAGCACTCAATCCGTTATCTAAAAAAACAGTCGATAAAGTATTAACTTATAAGCTTGAAGGGGATATGAAAACCTATGTTTGGAAAATAAATAATGAAGTATGGCCTAAAGTAACCCCTTTTCTTATCGAAAAAGGGCAGCGAGTTGAGATTGAATACATTAATCTCTCCGGCATGGCCCATCCCATGCATTTTCATGGACATGTGTTTGAAGTAACCGGAATTAACGGTAAGCCCATAGAGGATGGTCCACTACATGATACTGTACTGATTCTGCCCAATTCTAGCATGAAGTTGCAGTTTGATGCGGATAATCCAGGCATTTGGTTTATGCATTGCCATATTCTTTATCATGCAAAAGGCGGAATGGATACAACGATTAATTATCGCAATTATCCGGAACCTGATTTTTATAAGAAATTAATTAGTTCAGGAATCGAGGAATAAAACAACTCATTTTGTTTCATAACCATTATAAAAAGGTAAAGTTCTTATATAAACGAGGAAGTTATACCCCAAAGAATTGGCTTTACTTGTTACTGATTATGAAAGTGGAAAATCGGAATTCTAAGCGTGTTAATGAATGGTATTCTGATTGGTCACAGTCGAGGATTGATCCGCTAAATATCTCGTTGTGTCAAAAGCCCAAAATATCAAAGGTGTTAATATTTATTTAAGCTGCTTCATTTATACTTTGAATGTAATTTTTATATTCAATATGTATGGATTTGTAGCGCTATGGTTGTATTATCTTTTGGTCAAGCAATTTTATTACTGATGGATCATTATAGAGCAGATGAAGCAATAACTGAGAACCTCAAAAAGATCTACATCAAAGGAGTTGAGACTGCAGAGGATTACCAGAAAATAATGGATTTATTTCATAAAAGTGGATTAGGTAGCCAGTATGAAATTTCCACTGATGCAAGTGTAATAAATGAAGATTCCTCAAGAAGATATTTTGAAACCCATCTGGCCTATGAAACATTATTTGTCTCTCTTGATCAACTTAAATTGGCTGATATTACTGCTCATTATAATGCTTTATATTCTATGCTTTCCGAAGAGCTTCGAAATAAATTCGATGGTTATATTGCAGGGCAAATCGTGCCAAAGAATGATAATTTTGCCACAGAGTATATGGATGCTTTTGCAAAAATAAAAACAAGCGAAAGTTATTCTCATTTTTCAGTTACACAGAAGGACACTTTAGTTTTAATTTTAAAATGCTCCTGGTTAGGGGTAATGATGGCTATGGCTAAATTCCCAGCTTTGCCGCTTAATCTTTATGGAACTGGTTTTTTCTCTGAAAAAGACCGCGGTAGAATCACAAAACAAGGTCAAGTTGCACCAATGTCAGAAGAGTTCCTAAAACGAATGCCTTATTATTCTAACCATTTTGGTTTAATGAAAAGTTATATGCCTGTTCCAAAAGGGGATGTTATTTTTGCGGAAAACGGCTTTAATTTTGTTAAACCATCTGATCAAAACACTTTCGACCCAACCGCATCCTGGCCGAAAAAAAATTTTTCAACCTTGGTTAATCCGTTTTCATGTTCAATTTCAGGAACTACTTTAAGCCAGTTAAGATGCATGAAAAGTTTAAAAGAGAATGGACAAATGGAGTTTGATTCTCTAGAGAAATTCTCTACTTTTCTCAAGTGTTTTACATCGAGTTTATTATTTAATAGTGGTGGGCACGTATATAATGAATTTTTAGCTGTACTCAAAATCCCTGAAATTAATGATAATTTTAATTTCATTGAGGGGTTTGAGACTATTGATGCGATTACATTATTGTGGAATGGTAATGAACGAGCCTTTAATAAAGCGATTGAAGATACCATTGACTACACAAAATTGATCCTTGCTAAACAGGAATGCCATGAGCAGATTAAAGAATCAATACAACTTAAATAAATTCAATCTTTTTATTGAAAGGGAAGCGATGGGAAATGTCAACAGACCCTAGTTGAGTGTGTTAATTATTTAGACCTGGGATTGCCTTCTATGTTCTGTAAATTGGCAAATTGAAGTTTGGCTAGCTCAGCGAAGTATCCGGGTTCACTCACTAACTGATCAAAATTGCCTTCCTGAATGATTTGTCCGTCCTGAATGACTAAAATACGGTTTGCATTTCGTAAAGTGGAAAGACGGTGCGCGATAACTAATTGAGTAACTTTTAATTTATTCAAGTATTCTTGGACTCTGAATTGGCTTTGACTATCCAAAGCACTGGTGGCTTCATCGAGGAATAGGATCTTTGGTTTTTTCACCAAGGCACGTGCGAGGATAACTCGTTGCATCTCGCCTCCAGAGAGCGATTGCATGCCCTCATTAATAAAAGTATCCATTTCCATCGGGAATCCAGAAATCATATGCTCTAAACCCAACTGATAAACGATGTCCCAGGCATCATTACGGGTGAGCCGCTTATCATTACCAATAATGTTTTCTAAAATAGTTCCTGGAACAAGGACACTTTTTTGTGTAACTACTCCAATCTGTTGTCGTAAAGAGGATAAATTAATCATATCCATGTTAACGTCGTCGAAAAAAATCTGGCCGTCTAGCGGTTTTTCCAAACCTAGTAAAATGCGGAATAAGGTAGATTTGCCACAACCTGAACTTCCAGTAAGTCCAACAACTTCACCAGGATTAACGGTTAAACTGATATTTTTATACACTAGGGGCTGATTTTCGTCGTAACGGAAAGATAAATTTTTAATCTGAATTTTTCCTTCTAGTTTCACGTGGCTTCCGCCCCGTTGACGAGGCTCAACCTTGGCCTGGAAAATCACTAATGATTGTTCGAAAAGAGGAATAATAAGGAGAATAGAAGAAACGAAAGTGGTTAGCGTAATCAGGGCCGCAAAAAATTGGGAAAATGCAGCATTAAATGCAATGAAAGTACCAATTTGCAACTGATTTTTTTGATAAAAATAAATGCAAAATAGAATTAATGTCACCACCATAAGTAGTGAACCATGAATAATATGTAAATAGATACCTATTTTTTCGGCTTTGAATTTCGCGATGAGTAGATTGGAAAAATAGTCAGACCAGATATTAAAAGCCCGATACTCGCTTGCTGATACTTTAAATTTAATAATTCCATTAATGACTTGGAAAACGAACCCCGCTTGCTTAATCACATACTCATATACCTTTCGTTGATGGGTCAAAAAGCGTTTACTCAGGCTAATAATTAACATAGCAAGGATGATAAAACTGAACAAAGATAACAATGCCAAGGTCAGACTGTAATAGCACATTAGGCCGAACGAAACGATGGAAACGACAATACTAAAAAGTGACAGGACGGTGGATTGGGTAAGCATTTCCTGAATGGCTGAAACAACCCCAGCCCGGTAAGCAATATCCCCGGCATTAAATTGGCGAAAAAAAATCGGATTTAATTTTAACAGTCTATCCCAGATGGCAGGTTCAATCCGCATTTGCACTTTGAAACGTAAGTGCAGCATCATAATGGACTGATTAATTGATAAGAAGAAATAAATGAATGTATTCATGATTAGTGAAACACTCAAAACAGTCATCTGGCTGGTCTCAACAAAATGAGTAAAATTATTAAAAAAATAACTCATGAAAATGGGTAAACTCATCAATAAAAAGCTTAACATGAGTTGCAAATAGAGAATTGATCTTAAATCAGAAAATAAGCGGCCAAACGAGAACTTCAAAATGTCGAAGAGCTTATTTATTTTATCGGGTAGCGGTTTGATAAAAGAAAACGCATAGTGTTCTACTGCAGATAATTCATGGTGTTTCAAAGGTACCTTTCCAAGAGGGGTTGATCGTTCATAACCGCCATTTTGTTTAGGTGTTAAAACACAAGGGAGTCCATCAATAAAAGCCAAGATAATTCCATGGTCTTTTTCCCACCATTTTTGTTCGAGAGCAATTTTTTGAATACGTACACCTGAGTGAACAGAGATTCGTTCCATTGCTTCATCAATATCATCTTCTAAATCACCGCTCGGAAGATCAAGGGTCATCCCATGTAAGTCAGCAAGATGAAGACAAGCGTCTATTAATAATTTCTTTTTATCAAAAGTAGCAAATTTCGTAGAATCTTCTCGACTGAGTACTTGTCTTATTTTTAATAAACCGGGAGCAATTCTCTCAAATTCTTTGTCATTCATAGTAAGTAATCCTTTTCGATGAATTGCTTATATTTACCGTTTAACTTCAATAACTCTTTATGCGTCCCTCGCTCTGCGATTGCGCCATCTTCGATCACAATGATTTCATTACAGTGCCTTATCGCACTTAAGCGATGAGCAACAATAATAAAACTACAATCCATTTTGCTCAAATTTTGATAAATTTTTGCCTCTGTCACTGAATCGAGTGCAGAAGTAGCTTCATCGAGAAGAATCAATTCAGGCTTTTTGATTAATGCCCTAGCAATTTCAATGCGTTGGGCTTGTCCGAGGCTTATATTAGCCCCCCCTTCAAGAATGCGGTAATCTAAACCTCCTTTCATACTCACCACATCGTAAACACAAGCTGTTTGCAGGGCTTCTATGATTGTTGCTTCATCAATGCTTCCATCCCACATCGTTAAATTGTCTCTAATTGTTCCTTCAAAAAGAAAGATATTTTGGTCCACGTAGGAAACGAGTTTAAATAATTCATCGGGAGAATAGTCTTTAATATTTTTACCATGAAGGTAAATATCGCCAAACCAAGGGTCGTAAAGCCCGGTGATTAAGTTTAATAAGGAGGATTTTCCACCACCTGAAATACCTGTAATGGCAACGCTATCTCCTTTTTTTAAACTGATATTAATCTCTGATAGTATGGGTGCTTCTAATTTGCAGTAGCCGAAATAAACATCTTTAATATCAACTAAATTGGGTGATTTTATTTGCTTGGTTTCTTCGTTTTTTTCTTTGCTACCTTTGTATAAAAGCACGTCGTTTACCCGTAGCAGATCGCCTTTTAATTCATTTATTTTTAAGAAATTGTCAACAATGCTAATGACGGGTTCAGGATAAAGGAGCAATAAAGTATAGATTGCGATAATTCCGCCGACAGTCATTGTACCTTGCATCACAAAATGAGCACCTAAGATAATTAATAGGACTAAATTTAAAAAATACAGTGCATTGGGCAGTAGCGAGATAAGTGCGGTATAAACATCAATGGTTTGTTGCGAATCAATCAACTTAGATTTATAGCTTAACCAACGGCTGAAAAATCGATTCTCACCATTCATGAATTTCAGTGCTTCCATCATTTGTACACCACTGTATTCGATACCATGCATTTTAGCTTGATCTTGGGAGAATCGACGGCCAAGGTCGATGATTATTCGTTTGGTGATAATAATTGAGGCAAAGTTTAGAATGGTTATAAATACTGCAATTAATCCAATATATTTGTTAATTAAAAGAATGATGAGTGTATAAATAATAATGCTTAGGCTGTCGATAATAACCTCAGAAAATCCATCTGTAATTTTCTGTGAAATTTCATCAAAAATATAAATACGATTTGAAATATCTCCGGTTGCCCTCTGGATATAAAATGACATAGGTAAGTGCAATATTTTATTAAAAAATCGAGGTATTTTCTTAATTGAGAATCTAATCTTATAGAGCACCAAATAGTATCGCTGGATCCAAAGAAGAAGTATCATGCAGAGTATTGTAAAACTCATGCTTAAAGCAAAACCCAGCATCCATTGCTCTTGATTATCAACAATAATTTTATCAACAAAAAATTCAATAAATAGTGCTAAAGAGGCTTGAGGCAGCGACAACAGGGCAGAAACAAAGAAGAGATAGCCAAGCTCCACAAGATCCCCTTCAAGATAATCACTTAATAACCCGAAAACGGATTTTTCTTTTTTTCCGCTCGGTTTGAATTGTTCGCCGGGGGTAATACGTAAAAGAACGCCGGTGTAACCTTTATCAAATTCATCAAGTGTGATCTTGCGCGGCCCTGTGGCTGGATCATTAATATAAACTGTATTTTTTATGATTCCTTCCACCACAATGAAATGATTAAATTTCCAAAATACAATGAAAGGTGTTGGCATATAGCCTAATGAATCTAAATCTTTTATCCGCTTCCCTTCCGCATTCATGCCCATATTGCGAGCAGCTTTAATAATGTTAATTGCTTTAGAACCATCGCGTGTTACGCCACATGCTTCCCGGGCTGTTTCCGCAGGAATGTGCAAACCATAATAAGCGAGGACAATCGCAAGGCATACAGCGCCGCATTCCATGGCATCCATTTGTAGAATGCTGGGGGTTTTCACGCGTTTATGATGAACTTCGGATAAGCCAAGATCAAAGTCAAATTTAATCATTTTTACTTATCATCCAGTTTTTTGCTGATTCAATGACTGGAATTATTATCGAAAGCGGATGTTGTTTTTTGACAATAATTCCCACACTTGAAACAGAACCAACAGACAGGTTTTCTTTAGGTCCGTTTGATGTTGTCCATAAATATCCACTGGGTGTATTTGGCGAATGAACAAGCGAAATTTTAGCTTTAAAAACAGGACCTTGTTGAATAAATTTATCAACTAATTTCTGATTCTCAACTGTACTTTCAATGCTTGGAGGGTTAATTGGTAATTCACTGATATAGGTTACTCGTCCTACAATGCCTCCATATTCGAGTGCATTAATGTGTTTTGGAAAGACTTTTGCCGGCATGCCGACTTTAATTTTTTTACCCTCATCAGCATTAAAAAAGGCAACCACTTCTAAATCATTACTGTGTGTGAGGATGTTAGTTAGTGTTTGCTTTTCAGTTAAAAAATCGCCTTTCTTGACATAGTTTGTGGCAATAACTCCATCGACAGGGCTGTACACAGTTTCTGTTAATTGGAGATTTTCAAGAAGCTTGCGTAAGTTGAATTCCGATTGGGCAACTTTTTCCTGTTGCTCCCTCAATTTCGTGTTCCACGACTCGATATAATCATTCCTGTTTTGATTAAGTTCAACCAGTGTATTTTGGTTTTTACTGATTTGTTCTTTGGCATCATAATAAGCTACTTGCATGTCATTGAGCTCGAGTCGAGACAAAATGCCTTTTTGAAACGCGGTTTCCTGGATTTTTAGCAGAGATTCGAGATGCTGTTTTTTTTCTTGTAAATTAGCATTAATTGTTTTTGCATAATTCATTGATTCTTCAATTCTTTTTAAACGAATTGCAATTTCTTTTTGTGCTGTTGCAGTGAGGTTGTTTAATTTAGTCTTCTCTTGATCGATATATTTGCGCAATTCTTTTGCTTCTGCAGCCATGTTTGGATTAGTCAATGTCGCTAAAACTTGGCCTTTCTTGACTTTTTCCCCCGGATTCACCAAAACGGCTTTCACATAGCCTCCAGAGATGGGAGACATGACATTAATGATTGCTGCATTTTTAGCCAGGATTATTCCTTGACCTTCAACAATAGCGGATATTTGTCCAAATATTAACCAAAAAAGGCATCCGATAAATAACATTAAAAAAATAACTAAATAAATCCATGCCTTAGGCGTAATGATACGAATGGCGTTTTGAAATTCATCCCTTTCCTGAGCAGATTCAATAGCTTGTTTGCGATATAGCTCGGAATCTTTCATATCATTTTCTCATGCATAATGCGAATACGGGCAGCTAAAATGGGTAGAAGCTCAAGGGCAATTTCAGGATAAGCATGGATTTGAGTTGTAAAATCCCATTCAGAAATAAAAACGCACTCCACACTATCTAGAGCACGCACAGAAGCGGTTGTTTTTAATTTATCGATAACAGAAATTTCCCCAATAATTTGACCAGGACTGAGCGTGGTAATGATAAGCTCTTTGCCGTCATCTAATGTCTTAAAAACTTGTACGGTACCTTTGCGTAGAATAAAGATACCGACAGGATTGTCTCCTTCGTTAATAATTATTTCATTTGGGGAATAATTGCGAATTGTTGCAAGATCAACCAGGGGCCATAAAGCATTTTTGCTTAGCTTACTGAAAAACTCGAGTTTTTTCAGGAAATTAAACAACTCTAAATTTTCAGCGATATCTTTTTCCATAACCTCTCCTCAAGAAAGGTATAACTTTTATCAGTATAAATAAAATTTAGCAGAAAATTGGCTTCAGAATATGGCACGTTAGTCCAATAAAAGCATATTATGGGCCATTATTTTAATAATGGATTATCGCTAGTTAGCTCATCTTTTTTATTTCTTGAGTCAGCGTCTCTCGATCATGTTTTTTGGGCTACACTTATAATGCTAGTTTTCTAAGTCTTATGAGGATTTATGTGATGAATCGTAATAAATTTATTAAATCTTTGGTTTCTCAGTTTGAGGCACAAATCAGCAAATTACCAGATCACAAATTGGAAGAGCTAGAATCTGGCAAACTAGAGATAAGTTTAACTCAAGCTGTAGGTAGCGAAGCTGGCGGTGCGGCTGCCCCAGTTAAGAAACAACCGACAAAACCAGCTCCAGCAACAGCGACAGCTACAAAGGCAAGGATGATTTAGTAACTCCTACAACAATAATTTTTAATTTTCTTTTTAAAATCGGCTAATTTAGCTGATTTTTTTTATCGAATTAAGGGGGCTTTGTAGTCTGGTTAGCTTGAACTAAGCTTATATGACTGGCCTTACTGGGTAAAAATTTTTGTGAGGATTGTGCTATGAACCGTAATAAAGTGATTAAGACATTAGTATCACGTTTTGAGCAACAAATTGGGAAGCTACCTGATGAAAAACTAAAAGAACTGGAATCGGGCAAATTAGAGTTAAACTTAATTCAACCTGTAGGGCAAGAAGCGGGTGGGGCTGGTATGAGGTCACCAGGAGACATAAGGAGAGGAAAGACTGAGCTTCCAATTCGTTTGGAGCCGCCGTCCAGAAGATAAGCTCATCAAATAATAATTACTCTAATGCATTTTGTAGTCGGGTTAACCTTGAACTAAACTTATATAACTAGCCATGCTAGTAATTTACAAGATTCGCAAGAAATTGAATAGGAGAATGGAAATCTTATTTAATTTCGATGTCTTTCCATGTGAAAGAAAAACAAGGAATTTACCGCTAAAAATGGAAGCTAAGTCTAGCAAACGAAAGACAAGATTTAGTTTCTACGGATGGTAAGGCTGGCGGTAAGTCAAAACACCTCCTAGAAAGATGTCATAGAGAAAAGTTACTCAAGGATTAGATTGACTGTTTTATGATGGGTTTGCATTCCGTTGGAGTGCTAGATTTTGTGAGGATTATGCCATGAACCGTAACAAATTGATTAAAACGTTAGTATCCGAGTTTAAGGAACAAATTTGTAATTTACCTGATGAAAAACTAGAAGGACTGGAGTCTGGCAAATTAGAAATAAGTATAACCCAAGCTGTAGGGAACGAGGCAGGCGGTGCAGCTCCTACTGCTAGACGTATGCTTGGTAAAGAAATACCTGCTCCGGCAAGACCATCTCCTCATGCAGAAGCACCTACATTCGGAGGCAAGTTAAAGCGTCGTGTTTAATACTAGATACGATAATAATTGCCTTTTACTCAGCCTTAAAAATCAGCTCAAAATGAGCTGATTTTTGTATCAAATGAAATCTGGAAAATTTGAGATAAATAAACTTAATTCCAGTATTAAGGCGCGAATCGGTTGGAATTAGCGAGCGACATAATCTTTTCTTATAAGGTCGAATTGTAAAGGTTATACGGTCTTACAGGAAAAATCATTATAGAGTGAACAACGGTAACTCTATATTTTTAAAAATCAGATAATTACCTTGTTTTTGTACTACAATTAACTTGAAGCTACCGATAGGGAAATTCCATGGCTGAGTTACTCAATCTATTCCTCATTATCATCGTATTTGGTGTTGTCTTGTGGTTGGTGAATGTGTTTATCCCGATGCCAGGAGCGATTAAAAGCTTGCTTAACCTGTTAGTTTTGATCGTATTAATCATTTATATTTTGCAATTTTTTGGCGTGGTGAAAAATATTTTGCCAACGATCAAATTAATTCGTTAAGCAAAAATGATGTGTTCGCAGAAATCTTATAACTTTAATTTTTTATATAGAGGAAAAGGTAACCAGCGAATTACCCCCATGATGAAGCGCCAAAAAAAAGGATGATAAATCAGTCTTTTTTGCGCGATAGCAGCACGCCAGCATGCTTTGGCACAAGTTTTTGGGGGAGAAGCATAGAAAATTCCCGGTGAGCCGAAGGTTTGGGCCGTATCGATAAAGCCAAGCCTTGCGATAGTAATATGAACGTTAGGCCTTGCACTTTGTTGCAGACCTTCTAAATAAATTTCTATAGCCGCTTTACTTCCGCCATAGAGACTATTTTTAGCCCGACCCCTACACGCAGCAACAGAACTTAGAAAAACAAGATGATGCTCAGTCTGTTGTTTATTGATGTAAGCGTGGATGAATTTCGCGGTGCTTTCGATATTGACTCTGATGAGTTGACTTATGTTTTCTTGGGTCAAGCCACAGTTCTCTATAATGGAGCTGTAGGCGATAAATAAATCAACCTCTCCAGTATCCCGCAGAAGAATTTGCATTAACTGAGCTGAATCGTTCGAAAAATCAGCAAAAATAAAATCACAGTCGACCTTATAGCGAAAGCGTATATCAGCAGCGATAATGGCAAGTTGCCCTGTGTTACGACCTACTAAAATCAACCTATTGCCAGCATTAGCAGCAAAATGGGCGAATTCTTCCGCAATAATCGAGGTAGCACCTAAAATAATCCATGTTCGGGCATTCATGGTGTGATACCCAGTCGATGACTTAAATCAGATCGCATTGTGCTTTGATACTGATTGAGTAATTGGGAAAATTGCTCATGATTGGGGTATTGCTTAACGAACTGCTCTTGTGTCAACAATAAGTCTTTAGCTAAATAAACCTTCCCATTTGCCTCAGTAATCCATTCATTCATCGCCGAAATCGCCTTTTGGGCGTTTGGATTATTAATGAAATCAATAGCCACGGTATAGCCAGGCTGGGTAAAAGACAGGAGTCCGATTCCCCCTTTAGTAAAGTATTTTAGTACAGCAAGCGTTGGCACAGCTTGATGAGCGTGAATGATTTTTAGTAATTCGTTAAGTGCTTCCATAGAGATTTCTTCATTAACAACTGCTTGAAATTGTAAAAGCCCTTTTTTACCGTATAAACGATTCCAATGTGAAATTGAATCAAGCGGATTATTAAATTGCTTGAGTGTGAGTGTTCTCTGCGTTGATGGATGAAATTTAAAATAAAAACGATTAAACTGCTTCATTACCCATGGATTAACAAGACGTACCGGTAATTTGGGAACCGTAAAATGACGGGGGGGCTGAGGGTGGTTCATACTGTCGCAATGATTAGCCAATGATAGTAAAGCACAAGGTTCATTCAGTAAATCAAGCCAAGCAACTTGGTAATCAAACTGACACCCCTGGCCTTTCATTTGCTGTAACAATCCAGTAAAGTCATAATGTTTTTCGTAGCGAACCGATACAAAATGAGAGGCCTTACGCATGTTAATCGCCGCTTGTTTAATAATGCCTGTTAGACCAAGCCCTGCAATAGTTGCATAAAATAATTCCGAATGGGTCTTTCGATCACAGTGAAAATTGTGATTCCCTAATTGCAAATCAATCCATTCTACATGCTCACCAAAACTTCCAGCATTATGATTGTTTTTACCATGAACATCATTAGCGATGCCACCTGCTACAGTAGCGCGTAGAGTACCTGGAATAACAGGAGGGATGTAATGGGGGTTAATATGGAGGAGATCAGCAAAAGTTACACTTCCCTGGCAAATTAAAAGCCCTGAATCTTCATCAAAAGACAAAAGATGATTTAAGCGAGAGGTGTCAATGATGACGCCATCATCGTTAAGACAGCAATCCCCATAGCTTGAACCATTTCCCCTTGCTAGCAGTCCTTTCTCCGACGACAAAGTGGCAAGAAGCTCAACCTCTTGTTCATCATCCGGACGAAAACAATCCGATGTGGTTTGTTTAGCATGACTAAAATTGGAAAATTGCTTATTTTTACTGAGCATGTCACATTACTTCAAGCGAACTCCTTTAAGTTTGGCACGTGTGCAGTCAGATGACAACCTTAGGAATTATTTGAATTTGGCATACATTTTGCTTATGCCTCGAAGGCCATTGTAAACCATGGCCTTAAACAATAGCGCTATAAAAATAATGAGAAAATTATGGCTGACAGAGAAATTTTATCGCAGGAAGAGATTGATGCTCTGCTGAATACTGTGGAAGCTGAAGAAAAATCCACTGATGAGGGCGCTCCTCCTGACTCACAAAAAGCTCACCTAAAAAATAATAAGGCAGAGAATGATTTTTCTGAAATTAACCCTGAGCAGGTACAAGTTCTTAATTTTACCAACCAAGAACGTACTGTCAGGGGTGAGTTACCTGTTCTGGATAAAATTCATGATCGGGCAGCCCGCTTTTTCGCGAATGATATTTATCAGTTAATGGCAAAAGATTTACAAATTAAGCAAGAAGCGTTATCGATCGTTAAGCATAGAGAATTTTTAGGCAGCTTACCAAACCCTACCTTGATGACCATCCGGCGCTTTAAGCCGCTCCGGGGTAAGGCCTTAATTTTATTTGACAGTACCTTTGTTTATGATTTGGTTGATTATTATTTTGGCGGCAGTTCGCAATTTCTTGCACAAAAAAGCAGAACCGATTTTACTGCGACAGAACTGCGGGTCATGGAAATTGTCATTGGTAAATTGGTTCGTTGCATTGAGCAAGCTTGGGCACCAATTATTAAATTAGAAGCAATCAAAGTAGGTGATGAAACGAACCCTCAACTGGTTCACATTGGTGAGCCAAATGAGGTATTGTTAGTAAGTCGTTTTAATGTTGATTTTGGTAAAGAAAGCGGTGCTTTCTATTTTGTTATTCCATACTCGATGGTAGAACCGATCAAGCAACAGTTAGAACTTGGGGCGGCAAGGCCAGATGATGAAATTGACCCTAACTGGGTGATGTCCCTGAAAGAAGAATTAATGGATGTGGAGCTGGTTGTCAGCTCGGTAATGGCTCAAACCAACAGTACCCTCGGCAAAGTAATGAGTTGGCAGGTGGGTGATTTTATTCCTTTGGAAATGAATGAGGTTGTAACATTGGATATCGAAGGGACTCCGGGTTTTACTGCAACGATTGGGAGTGCTAACGATAAAAGAGCTGTAAAGATAATTAAGAAAATTAGTTACTAGGGACTAGGAGTTGAGTAAATGGCAAATCAGACTGAGGTGACAACAACAGCAACCCAACAACAGAATGCTGTGCCTCAAGATGCAGATGTAGAAAAAATGGAATTAATTTTGGATATTCCGGTAGCTGTCACAGTAGAAATCGGCCGTACCAAAATGACGATACGCAATCTCTTACAGCTCAACCAAGGCGGTATTGTAGCTCTCGATCGGTTAGCGGGTGAACCTTTGGATGTATTGGTTAATGGGACATTAGTTGCTCACGGCGAAGTTGTGGTTGTTAATGACAAATTTGGTGTGCGCTTAACTGATATTGTGAGCAAAGCAGAACGCATCAAACGCCTAAGATGAAATTAACTTTTTTAGGCTCTATTGGACTTTTGGTTGGTAACTTGTTACCTATAATATCCAGAGCGACGACTTTATCCACTCATAATTCGCCGGCATTAAGCAGCAGCGAGCTCATGCGTGTCCTCGGTGGCTTGCTGATCGTCGTGGCTGTGATTATTTTATTGTCTTGGATTCTACGCCGCTTAAATGGCGCTAAATTCGCGAATGCGAGCGGTTTTAAAATAATTGCCTGCATGAATTTAGGTGCTAGGGAAAAGATCATGCTCGTTCAGGTAGGATCGCGTATTCTTCTTCTGGGGGTAACTTCCGGAAGCATTAATACATTGCATGATTTTGGTGAAGAACTACCCCCATCTTTTTCATCAGAGCCTAAACCATCATTTTCGGAGTTTCTGAAAACTGCTCTTGGAAAATCAGAATGAAAAGGATTTTTTTAATTAGTTGCGCCGCATTAATTTTTTTCCCCTGGATAGCTGAAGCCGCTACAACTTCTTTACCTGCTGTTACCGTTTCGCCAGCGAGTAACGGTGGTCAGACTTACAGTGTCAATTTACAAATCTTAATTTTTATGACGCTGCTGAGTGTTTTGCCTGGGTTATTAATGGCAATGACCGCGTTTACGCGAATTATTATTGTGTTGTCAATTTTGCGGCAAGCCATAGGTATGGCACAAACACCAACCAATCAGATCCTCATAGGTATTGCTTTATTCATGACTTTTTTTGTTATGGCGCCTGTTTTCAATCAAATCAATGAGCAAGCTTTACAGCCTTATTTAGCAGATAAATTGGATTTTCCCCAAGCCATGACCAAAGCGCAGGAGCCTTTGCGTGGTTTTATGCTTAATCAAACACGCAAGAATGATTTGGCGCTTTTTGAAAAATTTAGCAGTAAGACTTACTCCTCGCTTGCCGAGATTCCTATGAGTATTTTGATTCCGGCTTTTATTACCAGCGAATTAAAAACGGCGTTTCAAATTGGTTTTATTTTGTTTTTGCCGTTTTTAATTATCGATTTAGTGGTTGCGAGTGTATTAATGGCAATGGGTATGATGATGCTCTCACCGCTGATTATTTCGTTGCCCTTTAAAATCATGTTGTTTGTAATGGTAGATGGATGGACATTGGTGTTGGGATCATTAGCCTCTAGTTTTGCGATGAGCTAGTCGTCGCTGTAATGAGGGGGGATCGAAGATAAAGCCTTTTTTACGGCAATGCTTGCGTTCTGGCTATTTGATTCGCACGAGGGATTCGTAATAGGCCAGACTGATCGATTACAGGGATTCGAAAGGAGAAATGGATGACACCTGAAACAGTTGTTTCACTATTTAGTGAAAGCGTATATATCATGACAATCATCTTAACGGTGCTAATCATTCCCGGCCTCATCGTGGGGTTACTGGTTTCCATGTTTCAAGCAGCAACCCAGATTAACGAAATGAGTTTAAGTTTTATTCCAAAACTTTTTATTACATTTTTGGTCTTTGTGTTCGCGGGTCCTTGGCTTTTGAAAACCATGATGAATTACACGGATTCCTTGTTCACTAACATTCCTTATTTGATAGGTTAAGCATGAATTTGAATTATCAGGCCATGATTAACCAATTCAGCCAGATCATATGGCCGCTACCACGCATTAGTGGCCTATTTTTAACCATGCCACTTGTTTCTTCTGTGCTTGTACCTACACGGATAAGGATTGTTTTTGCTTTCACTGTAGCTTTTTTATGTGCCCCTTTTATAAACGAAAATCTCTCTTTTTTGCATTTTGACGGGGGGTATGTCGCTATTATTGTCCATGAGTTGTTGCTTGGTCTCTTAATGGGTTTTGTTTTGCAAGTGGTTTTTCAGGTTTTTGTACTAGGAGGCCAAGTGATTGCCATGCAAGCAGGACTTGGGTTTGCAACCATGGTTGATCCCGCTACCAAAGCATCTGTCCCTTTGGTGAGTCAGTTTTACTTAATGATGATTAGCCTGATCTTCCTTACCATTAACGGCCATTTAGCGGTGTTTGATGCTTTGTTAGGTAGTTTTCAGAAAATGCCGGTAGGAAAAATAAGTCTTGGCCTTGCTGCCATTGGATCGGTACTAGCGTTTTCGGGCTGGATGTTTAAAGAGGCAGTACTTGTAGCGTTGCCAGCAATATTATCTTTACTAATCGTCAACTTAGGTTTTGGGATAATGACAAGAGTGGCGCCCCAATTAAATATTTTCTCCATCGGCTTTTCCATCACACTAATGATGGGAATGGTTATTATCCGTATTAGTTTACCCGGAGTGGCTGCCCAAATTTCGGATAGTCTGGATCAAGGAATGCGGCTTATTATAGGAATTCTGCATTAAATGGCTGAAGAACAAGCACAAGAAAAGACTGAACAGCCTTCGCTTAAGCGGCTTAAAGAAGCAAGAGAAAAAGGACAGGTTGCACGCTCGAAAGATTTTAATGCGACCTTAATTTTATTGTCTTCTGGAGTGGCGCTTTTAATTTTTGGCAAGTATATCTCGACAAAGTTTATGTTGATGATGCGTCAAGCGTTTGACTTTGATAGCTCTATTTTAACGTTGCCAGTTTTAGGGATACATCAGCTCTACTACTTGGTAAAGCTTGGTTTTGGCGCGGTCATTCCCCTTTTCATGATGATACTAGTACTTTCTCTACTCGCTTCGTTATTAATAGGGAGGTGGGCTTTTAGTGTGGAGTCTTTGCAACCAAAATTTTCCCGTTTAAGTTTATTGAAAGGCTTAAAGCGCATGATATCGCTTAAGGGCTTGGTGGAAATGATTAAGTCGCTGCTTAAATTTCTACTTGTTGCATCCATTGCTATTCTTGTTTTGAAAATGCAAATACCCGTGTTGCTTTCTTTAGCCGATTACCCTTTAGCAGGCGCTTTGGGCACAGGCATGGGCTTGGTGATCAAGTCATTTTTAATCATGAGTGCAAGTCTTATTCTCATAGCTGCTGTGGACGTACCGTTTCAATTGTATGAGCATAAAAAGCAATTAAAAATGACTAAACAAGAGGTAAAAGATGAATTTAAAGAAACTGAAGGTAAACCAGAGGTTAAAAGTTTAATTCGTCGCACTCAACAGGAAATTGCCAAGAGGAGGATGATGGCTGAAGTGCCCAAAGCGAATGTGGTACTCACTAACCCAACTCATTATGCGGTTGCTTTAAGATACCAGCAACATGGAAATCGTGCGCCAATCGTAGTGGCTAAAGGCAAGAATTTAATTGCCCTACAAATTAATCGCGTTGCGCTCTCCCATCGAATACCCATACTTTCAGTGCCTCCCTTAGCACGGGCGCTTTATTACTCAACCGATTTAAATGCGGAAATCCCGCGCGGGCTATACGTCGCAGTTGCCCAAGTCCTGGCTTATATTTTTCAGTTAAAAGATAAACAAAATTATCAAAGAAAGCCGGAAGTTTTGCAGAATCTACCAATACCCGATGAGCTAAAACGTGATGTTGAGGAGAATGTCTGATGGTGAATGTCAATGCGGTTTTCCATACACTACGTCAGTGGCTGCAACAAGGTTTAGGCACTCCGCTTGTGCTTATCGTTATGCTTAGCATGATGATGCTGCCTTTGCCGCCTTTTTTTTTAGACATTTGCTTTACTTTTAATATCGCTTTTTCATTGGTAGTTCTTCTTGCTGTAATTTACAGCGACAGGCCGCTCGATTTTGCTGTGTTTCCCACAGTTATTCTTATAGCAACTTTATTACGACTCGCTTTAAACGTGGCATCTACCCGCATTGTATTACTGAACGGTCACACCGGGACAGATGCTGCCGGGCAAGTCATTAAATCATTTGGGGAGGTGGTGATAGGGGGGAATTACACGGTTGGTCTGGTGGTGTTTATCATCCTTGTCGTCATTAACTTTGTTGTGGTCACTAAAGGTGCAGGGCGTGTGTCTGAAGTCAGTGCACGATTCACTTTAGATTCCTTGCCTGGCAAACAAATGGCAATCGATGCAGATCTGAATGCAGGTTTGATTAACCAGGAGCAGGCGATCCATCGTCGTGCAGAGGTTGCGCAAGAAGCTGATTTTTATGGCTCAATGGACGGTGCAAGCAAGTTCGTACGAGGCGATGCCATTGCCGGCATTTTAATTCTGCTCATCAATATTGTTGGCGGGTTGATTATTGGTGTGCTGCAACACAACATGGGATTAACCGAAGCGCTGCATAATTATATTTTACTGACTATTGGCGATGGCTTAGTCGCCCAAGTGCCTTCGCTTGTTTTATCTACTGCTGCGGCAATCATGGTCACTCGTGTTTCTAGTGCTCAAAATATGAGCAATGCAGTAGTGAAACAAGTTTTTGGTAATCCGCGTTCGTTGATCATTGCCGCTGGAATTATTGGCATTATCGGCCTGATTCCGGGTATGCCACACATCGCATTCCTGATTTTAGCAATAGGATTGGGTGGAATAGCCTACTTAATGATTAAACAAATTAAGCAAAAATCTAAAGCTGAAAAGCCAACAGAAGTGAGCTCCACAGCCATCAGCGAGCCCATTACCGCTGAATTATCTTGGGATGATGTAAATCCTGTCGATGTCATTGGTTTAGAGGTAGGGTATCGCCTAATTCCTCTCGTTGATAGTTCGCAAGGTGGAGTGCTGTTGGCACGAATAAAAGGAGTCCGTAAGAAAATATCCCAAGAATTAGGCTTTCTTATCCCGACAGTACACATCCGTGATAACTTGGATCTCAAACCGAATTATTACCGTATAAGTTTAGCCGGGGTGGTCATGGGGGAGGCGCCAATATTCAACGATAAATGGTTAGCAATTAATCCTGGCCAAGTATTTGGTGTTTTAGAGGGACAAGAAACAAAAGATCCTGCTTTTGGCTTGGATGCAGTTTGGATTAACGATAGCCAAAAGGAGAGGGCGCATACGTTTGGTTATACCGTGGTGGATGCCTCCACGGTGGTAGCGACTCATTTAAGTCAGATACTTGAGCAGAATAGCCATAAGCTCTTAGGGTACGAAGAGACTCAGCAATTATTGGATAAATTGGCAAGCACTTCGCCTAAACTCGTGAAAGAGCTTGTACCGGAAGCATTATCTTTAGGCGCGGTAAGTAAAGTCTTACAAGGTTTATTGGTTGAACACATTCCATTAACTGATATTCGCACTATCGTCGAAACTTTGGCGGAGTCTGCGTCAAAATCGAAGGATACCGATTATCTTATTAGCCAGGTTAGGATTGCCTTGTCGCGTTTAATCACGCAAAAAATTAGCGGTCTGAATGAGGAACTGCCAATTATTACCTTGAAACCCGAGTTGGAACAGTTATTGCAAAATACTATTCAAAACAATATCGGCCAGGGAGTGAGTTTTGAACCAGGAATGGCCGATAAATTACAGCATTCGTTGACGCAGCTTGCTGCTCAGCAGCAGGCAAAACAAGAGTTAGCGGTATTAGTTGTACAACCAAGTATACGAACTGTTTTGGCACGTTTTGTGCGTAATATTTCCAGTAACTTACATGTTTTATCGTATCAGGAAATTCCTGATAACAAACGAATAAGGATTATTGGTACAGTAGGATAGATGGAGTTTCTATGAAATTAAAACGTTTTGTTGCCCCGGATACACGTAGCGCAATGCAACAAATTAAAGCGACTTTTGGTCCTGACGCCGTTATCTTATCAAGCAGTCGTGTCGAAGGTGGCGTAGAGATAGTGGCTGCTGTTGATTTTGATGAGACTGTACTGGCGACCAGCACTGCTATTGCCACTGCTGAACCAATAACCAAAGCAACAGATACCCCAACTCCTTCATCCCCTTTGGATGATATGCGTCAAGAAATTCTTACCCTACGGGGTATGTTAGAAGCTCAATTACGTGGTTATGCAGGTCATGGTGAGCCTTTGCATACTGTATTAATGCAAAAGTTACTCAATCTAGGAGTAAGCCACACAACTGCTTCGTCTCTGGTCACCAAAATTAATCCAAGTCTTAACCAGCAAAGTGCTTGGCAGCAAGTGCTTACTCTTTTTTCCGATGCGCTGCCTATTCGCGATTCCCGGCGGATAGAAGAGGGGGGTATTTATGCTTTTGTGGGCCCAACAGGGGTTGGAAAAACAACCACGCTTGCCAAAATTGCAGCCCGCTTCGCTTTGCGATTTGGGGCAGATAAATTAGGTTTAGTGACGATGGACACTTACCGAATAGCAGCCCAAGAACAGTTGATGCTTTACGGTAAAATTCTTGGAGTACAAGTTTGCGTTGCACAGGATGAGGTCGCATTATCGCGAGTAATTCGCCAACTCAATGATAAAAAATTAATATTAATTGATACCGCAGGAATGAATCCTGCTGATGAAAGAGTGGAAATGCAGATGGACATCTTAAGCTCCCGATTGCACTCGATATCAATCGTTTTGGTTTTACAGGCGACTAATCATTATCAGGTGCTCATTGATGCGATTAGACGCTTTCATGTAGAACGCATTGAACAATGTATCGTCACAAAACTAGATGAATCGCTTGCTCTAGGAGGTATTTTAAGTGCCATTGCTGAAACGGGCATTGGAGTCAGTTATCTGACACACGGCCAACGTGTACCAGAGGATATTAAAATTGCTACCCGCCATCAGTTAATCGAGCAATTAACTAGCCAAGAGGTTACGCTTAACCAAATAAATGGTCAGGAACATAAGGCACCGCATGCTGTTGCAGGGAGGTTATATGTCGAAGGATAAGGAAGAGATGGTAGACCAAGCGGCCGGATTACGTCATTTATCCCGTTCAAAACCAGTTAAGGTGATTGCTGTAACTGCAGGAAAAGGAGGAGTGGGTAAAAGTAATGTCTCAGTTAACCTGGCTTTAGCTCTAGCCCAACGAGAAAAAAATGTGTTATTGCTTGATGCCGATTTAGGGTTAGCTAACATTGATGTCATGTTGGGATTACATGCCAAATATAATCTTTCCCATGTCGTTCAAGGCCTTTGTCATTTAAGTGACATTATCCTTACAGGACCTAACGGCATAAGAATAATTCCTGCTGCCTCAGGAACGGAATACATGACTCAATTAAGCTCGGTCGAACATGCCGGTATTATCGATGCTTTTAATGAATTAACGGATGATGTCGATTACATGATTATTGATACCGCAGCTGGTATTTCTGATACGGTGTTAAGTTTTGCACGATCGTCTCAAGAATTGATTGTTATCGTTTGTGATGAACCCACATCACTTACTGATGCTTACGCGCTGATTAAAGTCATGTCCAAACGCTACGAGTGGAGCCATTTTCATATTCTTACCAATATGGTGAGAAGTACACGGGAAGGGAAAGAGCTTTTTAACAAATTATATCGGGTTGCAGAACAGTTTTTAGATGTTCGCCTCGACTATTTAGGGGCGATTCCTTTTGATGACAAAATCCATGAGGCAGTAAAAAAACAAAAACCTGTGCTTATTTCTTATCCGGAGTCAACAGCGGCAAAGTCATTTATACAATTAGCCGATACGGTGGAGGATTGGCCATACAAGCCATTATTAGGAGGTAATACAAGTTTTTTTATTGAACGGTTAGTCGCAGGAGAATATTGAAAAAAATGTTTGCCTTGGATTTGCTAAACTTAGAAGAGCTGCATTGATTTTCTGTAATTCTTTATTAAACAGGCTGAGTAACACTAAAAATGCAATTGGCAAAGGAAGTATTTTCCAAGGCAAGCGAAACGTACTAACTCAGAGTCCCTGAGTTGATGTTTAATCGAACGGTCGGATTTGGCGGGGTTTCTCGCAAGAGGCACGAAATACGACGTTCCTTGACAGGGGGGCTGAGTACAGCGAAAAGGAGAGAGTCGTGGATGCTTTGGCTGCCTACGGCAAAGTGAATCAACAAACTCAGGAGATGCTGGTTAAAACCCATGCGCTATTAGTCAAACGTATAGCACACCATCTGTTGGGGCGTTTGCCGCACTCCATACAGTTCGATGATCTTGTGCAAGCAGGAATGTTAGGATTGCTTGAAGCGGTGAGACATTACGATTCAACAAAAGGCGCCTCTTTCGAAACTTATGCAGGAATTCGTATTCGTGGCCACATGTTGGACGAAGTACGGCGTAATGATTGGGTTCCTCGCTCAGTCTACCGTAACGCACGCATGATTGCTGATGCTGTGAGGACAGTAGAAAATCGACTTGGCCGTGATGCTAAGGATCAGGAGGTTGCGGCTGAACTTGGTTTGGGTTTGGACGAATACTATGAAATGCTTAAGGACACGGCTGGAAGTCAACTTTATGGGTTTGATGATCTTGGTGTAACTGATGATATTTTAAAAATAGATGGGGAAGAATTCAGTGAACCTCAGCAGAATGTCTTAAGAGATGATATGGTTAATCATCTTTCGCAAGTCATAGAAAGCTTACCCAAAAATGAGCGTTTAGTGTTGTCTTTGTATTACGAACAAGATCTGAATTTAAAAGAAATTGGCGAAGTTTTGGGCGTGAGTGAATCGCGAGTGTCGCAAATTCATAGCCAAGCAATGCTTCGTATAAAATCTCGATTACCAGAGTGATGGGATAAAATTATGGATGGTTTGACCTTACTTGGTTTGATGACCGCTTTTTTAGCAATTATTTTTGGACAAATGCTTGAAGGTGGGGATATCCATTCTTTAATGAATTTACCCGCTCTATTCATTGTGGTGGGAGGAACTTTGGGGGCGGTGATGATCCAAACTCCACTGCACACGTTTTTACATGCTTTTAGGATCCTGCCGTGGATTTTTCGCCCGCCCAAGCAGCCTTATGAAAAAAGCCGAGAGCAATTAATTGAGATGGCACGAAAGTCAAGACAGTTTGGTTTACTCTCTTTGGAGGAACATCTTGAGAGAGAAAAAAATCCGCTGATGCGCCAGGGGCTTGAATTATTGGTGGTCGGAGTTGATAAACAAAACATAAGACAGGTATTAGAGTCTGAGATAGAACGCTGTGAAGACCAAGATTTACGCGCTGCACATGTTTTTGAAAGTATGGGCGGCTATAGTCCGACGATTGGTATCTTAGGGGCGGTTCTAGGGTTAATTCAGGTCATGCGGAATCTTGCCGAGCCTCATGAGCTAGGACATGGCATTGCAGTGGCTTTCGTTGCCACCATTTATGGCGTGGGTCTTGCCAATTTAGTTTTCCTACCTGTTGCAAACAAAATAAAGAGTTGCATTGCGAACAGGGCTCATCATGACGAGATGATCGTTGAGGGAATGGTTTCAATGGCAAGCGGGGAAAGTCCAAATATGCTAAACTTGAAATTAAATAATTACGGACAACGTCGCCAGGATGAGAGGAAGAAAAAGTAAGAACTCTGTTCCTCATGAGGATACCCATCGATGGATGGTCTCCTACGCGGATTTCATCACTCTCCTTTTTGCTTTTTTTGTGGTGATGTATGCGATTTCCTCGGTTAACGTTTCAAAATATAAATCACTTGCTGAAGGGATGCACTCCGCGTTTACTTCGAAAGGCGAGGGGCAGTCTGTGTCGAATGTTGCGCAGACAACAAAAGAACTAAAAAAAGCCGTGGAAAGTCCCATTAATGAAAAAGATCAATTCAATCAATTGATTAAGGCTCTATCAGATTTGCAAGACTCGGATTATCAAATGAACCCACGCGATGGTTGGGTTGAATTGGATATTAAGGCAGGTGCTTTGTTTGATAGCGGTAGTGCAGATTTAAGACCCATAGCGGTTGTAAAATTAATGAAATTGGCCTCAATCATTAAGAGTCTTCCCTATCCAATCGCGATTGAAGGGTATACTGACAACATGCCCATTGACACCGAGCAATATCCTTCCAACTGGGAATTGTCCTCTGCCAGGGCGGCTGCGGTCGCTCGTACTTTGACATCTTTTGGTGTGGATCAAAAACAAATGTCAGTAACAGGTTATGGTGAGCAATACCCTGTTGCCAGTAATGATACCGAAGAAGGCCGTGCCCTAAACAGACGGGTTAATGTCATCATCGCGAAAGATAAAGCCGTACCGCGGTTATTAGATCCTTCAATGAGTCTTACAAACAAAAATCCAAGTAATGAAGTGAAGGCTGGACAGACAGGGGTCTCAACTCCTGGAGCGACGAATACTGAATCAACCAATGTAAATAATAATAAGGAAATACCATGATTACTTTAGTAAGCGCAGGATTGCTGTTATCTTTCTTTTTTGTGAGAGCAATCCTCTCTTATCGTCGTGCTTTTGTTCGCTTAACCCGCCAAATAAAGGAAATTAAGGCAGAATTAGAACAGTATCAAATTAAGCACAATTTGCTAGTCAATGCGGATTTAGGATTCGCGAAACAGATTGCTGAAATTAATCGCCAACTTATCAGCATGGATAATCAACTGCAAGCTTTAGAAAATAAGCGTGATAACGATGGTGGATATCAGCATGCTTTACGCATACTGGAAATGGGAGGCAATAAAGATGAAATCATCGACAGTTGCCATTTATCAAATGCCGAAGCTGAATTACTCATGAACTTACACGCTTATCGTTCGGTGATAAAAAAACAAACAAGAACAGTCATTGAGTGAAGAACTAAGAGTAATGTTAACTTCTCCTAAAATTCTGGCTCCTAGGCTACTGCGCTAATTATTTCTTCTCTCGCGATAGTTCCTGCTTCCCAAAAAATCTCTTTCGCGTTACAGGGAGATTTTTGTTCATCATCAAGGAAAAAATTTTTTAGCCTGACGGTTTGTCAAGGATTCAACATTTGCTTCTTAGTTCAAATGTTGAATCAAACGGCTTAAACCAATCCCGCACTACAATCTCGGGACAGTAGAAAGAGGATTAGGGGCAGTCGGTTGCGATTCACTGACTTCTTCTTTTTTCGGAGGTGTGGCACCACTTTGACTTGCTTTTAAGCGTTCTTTAATATCTTGAGTAGGATTAGGCTTCGGATTAAGAAGCTTATCAATCATGGTGAGGCCTGCGGATAGTAATTTTTGGTTTTCCGGGGAAGCAGTGCTTTGATTTTTCATCATTGCAGCTTGAATTTGCTCAAGGCTGCCTGAATAAAGCTTACCATCACCACAAGAAAACTGGTACTGACCAGTGGGTTTTCCACTTGCATCCACTTCTGCACATAAGAATTTTCTTCCTTGTTGAGCTTGGTCAGTGAAAAATTTCATCATTTCTTCTTGACTGTGAAAGACCAAAGTTCCTTTTGCGTCTATTTCTCTATCGGGGAATTGTTTTTTATAGTCACCAATAAGATCATCGGTGTCCTTTTTCCATTCTTTTTTCGTTTTTTCATCAAGATGTTCAAAAACGCGATAGGCAATATGTTCAGGTGTTTTTTCTGTTTCAGGAGATTTCTTTTTGGCTTCTTCCTCTTCTTGTGCAGCTTTCGCTTCGATTGCACGTTTCTTCTCTTCTTCAACTAGACGCTGTGCTTCCTGTTCCTCTTGTGCTTTCTTTTTTGCTGCCTCTTCTTCTAAAGCCTTTTGCTTCCTCAGTTCTTCATCACGTTTGTCATAACTCATTTCAATCTCCGGTAATGATACAACTGTCTTCTCTATTTCTATAGTATAGCAAGACGGTTTCAACTTAGAGTTCTATTATATATTGAGGAAAAGGGGAAAAATTTTAAATTTTCGAAAATGATCGAATAATTTTCATTTTAATGATTAAAAAATGAACATATATTAGAAATCGATGTGCGAAAGAGGTCATTCTATTGGCCAGCTTTTCGCTTTCACGATACAATAACAGTTTTGATTAAAAATTTTAATTAGGATATTCATGTTAGAAGTAAATCAAATTACTCTTGATTTGGCGGATTTAGATGAGCGAATTCATGCGCTTCGGGGGTATCTTTGACTTTGATGGTAAGCGCGAACGTTTAGAAGAGGTCATACGCGAGTTAGAGTCGCCTGAAATCTGGAATAATCCTGAGCAAGCACAAGCTTTGGGACGCGAACGGGCACAACTGGAAGCAGTTGTAAATCAATTAGAAGTGTTAAGCCAGGGCATTACTGATTTAAATGAGCTTTTTGAGTTAGCTCGTGCAGAAGAGGATGAAAGTGCCATTCATGATGTGGCTGCTGAGGTTACGGCGATTGAACAAAAAGTTGCTGGGCTTGAATTCAGGCGTATGTTTTCCGGTAAAATGGACAATTGCAACGCTTATTTAGACATCCAAGCCGGTTCAGGGGGGACAGAAGCACAAGATTGGGCCGAGATGTTATTGCGTATGTATTTACGCTGGGGTGAGCACCATGGCTTTGCGACTGAATTAGTTGAATGCTCCGCAGGTGAAGTTGCTGGAATTAAAAGTGCCACGATTCATTTCAGTGGTGAGTACGCCTATGGTTGGTTACGCACTGAAACAGGTGTTCACCGGTTGGTAAGAAAATCACCTTTTGATTCCGGGAATCGTCGCCACACGTCGTTCGCTGCGGTGTTTGTTTCTCCAGAAGTCGATGATGACATTGAGATTGAAATCAACCCGGCAGATTTACGTATTGATACTTATCGTGCCTCCGGAGCTGGCGGCCAGCATGTTAACCGTACTGATTCTGCTGTGCGAATTACTCATGTGCCCAGTGGAATCGTTGTCCAGTGCCAAACTGATCGAAGCCAACATAAGAATAAAGATCAGGCAATGAAACAACTGCGTGCGAAGTTATACGAAATGGAAATGCAAAAAAAGAACGCAGCACAACAAGCGCTTGAAGCCTCTAAGTCAGATATTGGCTGGGGTTCGCAGATTCGATCCTATGTATTAGATCAGTCACGGGTGAAAGATCTACGCACGAGTGTTGAGACTTCGAATACACAAGCGGTTTTAGATGGCGATTTAGATCAATTTATTGTTGCAAGTTTGAAAGCGGGAGTTGGGGTAGTATGATAGAAGAACAGCATTTAGACGAGAGTGAAGTTTACCAAATTCGTAAGCAAAAATTAGCGGATTTGCGTTCTAAGGGATTTAATTTCCCCAATAAATTTCGCCGTCAATATTTGGCAGCTAACCTGCAAAATCAGTATGCAGGAATCGATAAAGAAGCTTTAGCAGCGCAAAGAGTGAAAGTTGCTGTCGCAGGACGTATCGTTTTACGCCGTATTATGGGGAAAGCTAGCTTTTTCCATATTCAAGATGTTTCAGGGCGGATCCAAGTGTATGTGCGCCAGAATGACTTGCCCGAAGTCTATGAGGAATTTAAGCATTGGGATCTTGGCGATATCGTCGGTGTAAAAGGTGAGTTGTTTATAACCAATACTGGAGAATTGACTGTAAACGCAGAGGATATCGAGCTATTAACTAAGTCTTTACGCCCTTTGCCTGACAAGTTTCACGGTTTGGCTGACCAGGAAATGCGCTATCGCAAGCGCTATGTTGATTTAATAGCGAACGAAGAAAGCCGACAAACGTTCCTTTTACGCTCGAAACTAATCAAGGCGTTCCGCCAATTCATGGATAATCATCAGTTTTTAGAAGTAGAAACGCCAATGATGCATCCGATCCCTGGGGGAGCGGTCGCCCGACCTTTCATCACTTACCATAACACACTGGATATGGAGATGTTTTTACGTATTGCTCCGGAGTTGTATCTGAAGCGTTTAGTGGTGGGTGGTTTTGAACGCGTTTATGAAATTAACCGTAATTTTCGCAATGAAGGGCTTTCTACTCGTCATAATCCCGAATTTACTATGGTGGAATTTTATCAAGCTTACGCGGATTACAATGACTTAATGGATTTTACTGAACAGTTGCTTCATTATCTTTGTGATGTTGTATTGGGTAAGCGGCAAATCGAATTTCAAGAGCACACTATCGATTTCGGCAAACCATTCGCACGCATGACTGTAAAAGAAGCTATTCTTCACTACAACCCGCAACTTAAAGCTGAACAGATTGAAACGGTGGATGGTTGTAGAGCTTTACTCGATCAATTCGGGTTTGATTATAAGGACAGTGATGGCTTGGGCAAATTACAAATGATCCTATTTGACGAAAAGGTCGAACATCAGCTGATCCAACCCACCTTTATCACGGCGTATCCAACAGAGGTTTCGCCTCTTGCCCGCCGCAATGATAACGATCCGGAAGTCACTGACCGGTTTGAGTTTTTTATTGCTGGACGAGAAATTGCTAATGGATTTTCTGAGCTCAATGACGCTCAAGATCAAGCTGAGCGTTTCTTAAAGCAAGTCGAAGAAAAAAATGCTGGCGATTTGGAAGCAATGCATTTTGACAGTGATTTCATCCAGGCTCTGGAGTACGGTATGCCGCCAACGGCAGGTGAAGGGATAGGCATTGATCGACTGGTTATGTTATTTACAAACTCACCGTCAATCCGTGATGTTATCCTGTTTCCACATATGCGTCCGCAGGATAGTAATCCGTAGAAGTTACAATCAACCGGATGGTTGGGACGAACCGTAGTTGCCATTTCTTTATTCCTACGTCCCGTGGGCTTACCGCGGGATCCGGAATGTTTACCATCACGGGATCCCGCACGGTCTCAAGACGTCAAGAGAGGAATTATTAACGCTCTGATTCTCAAGCGATAAGCTGAGATTATGCTTTTTTACTCATCGCGCTTTTTATAGCACCAACAATAGCCGTTAAAATAGCACCACCCACCGCGCTGGAACCGACATTGCCGAGAAGTGAGCCCATTGTCATGTTGCCTAAACCTAACGTATTTAAAACGCCAACAGCCATGGTGATGTAAGAACCCGCTGCTCCTCCAATTGCTCCGGCAATCGAGTTACCGATTGCACCAAGGCTTTTATCTTTCCAAGCAGCCCCAAGAATATTACCGCCAACTCCTCCACTGATTAAGCTAATCAACAAACTGACTAGATCCATTCCTAACTCCTTTTAGTTTCATCGAATTACAAGCTAGCACAAGCAAATTTCTGTCGTCAACATCAAGGTAGGAGAAATGAGTTAGATCGCCTGACTATCGAATCTTATTCGCATCCAGGGAAGGCCAACTATTCGACTCCCACAGAGCTTTATGAGTTTTTGGATTAAGTAGCCACTAAACTTAAGATTAGGCTATATTCATATAGATAAGGCGGCGACTAACTGATTAGGGAATTTTATCATGCTCACAAAAAAGGAAATTCTGTCTATTAGCTATCTATTACTACTGTTTACCTTTTATCCAGCGTATAGCAGCACAAGTACTGAAAATTACCAACGAGGTTTATTAATTATTGATAAAGAACTTCTCAATACTGCCAAGTCTGCTGGAGTAAGCACTTCCAACATTTCCATTGGGTGGAGTATAGACAATTCAGGCGATTTTATTGCCGATATAAAATGCAATGACTCCTCTCGATGCAAAAAATCTGAAATGATAGTTAAATTCTCAAAAGAAGAAATTTCAGCTGCTCTTTCTAATCAATCTTCTGGGCAGGACATAAACAATAAATTTATGCCAATGTTTAAGAATACTGAAAATAATGGTTCATGATATTAATCACTTAGCTAAATGAATCAAATAAAACCCGAAGCGAATTTATGTTCTAAATTGCTGGAGGTGGCATTTTAAATCCCAGTTTTCTGTAGATATTCGCGTCTACTCTGCTACACGTTGGATTTAATCCTTTACCTGAACAACCATTGATTAAAATGATATGTTCAGAGTCCGGAAAACGCGTCTGAATAGCCTGACGTTGCTCTAATGCTATCCATTGTAACTCGTAAAGCCCAAAACGAACAGATTCAATATCGAATGAAATTGCAGTAAAAAGAGTTGTCAGTTCTTCGGCTGTTTTTGATCCAAGATTATTCCAGCTCAAATCGAGATCAGTTACCCCAGAATTTTTTAATGCGCCTAAAATGATTACCAGTTCCTCTATTGTTTTCCCCCAAAGTTCACAGTAACTTAAATCAAGATGGGTTATCCCTGAGTTTTTTAAGGTACTTAAAATGGTTGCCAGTTCTTCCGCTGTTTTCCCCAAAAATTCTTTATTGCATAAATGAAGATGGGTTACGCCAGAGTGTTTGAGAGTATCGAAAATGGTTATTATCTCGGGCGTGGTTTTTTTACTGAGGGAATTATCGCCCAAATTTAAATGAGTTATACCTGACTTTTTTAGGGCGTCAAGGATAGTTATTATCTCTTCCACGGTTTTTAAATTCCAAAGATCATTACCGGTCCATTTAATATAGGTAATGCCTGATTGTTTCAGAGTACTGAAAATGGTTGTTAATTCTTGTGCCGTTTTTTTTCCAAGATAATTAAAGCTTAAATCAAGATGGGTTTACGCCTGAATTTTTGAGAGCATCTAAAATAATTATGAGCTCTTCAACTGTTTTTTCTTCAAGGTTATTGCCGGTCAAATTGAGATCAGTTACCCCGGAGTTTTTTAAAGCTCCTAAAATGATTACCAGATCATTTGTTGTTCGTTTTCCAAGTTTATTCCAACTTAAATTAAGGTGGGTTATTCCGGAGTCTTTCAGATTAGACAAGATGGCCGCAATCTCTTCTGCTGTTTTTTTTTCAAAGCCGCTTGAACGCATATCAAGCTCTGCTACTCCAGAGTTTTTCAGCTCCTTAATTTTATGGATTAGTTTATCGTTGTTTTTATTTCCTATTTTGAATCGTTGGTACATTCATGTTCCCTTGAATATAGCTAATGCTTAAAAATATGAAATTAGTTTAAAATACTTAAAATATGAATTCCGATTTAGATAATCTTTGCAGGAGGATGTTTAAAAAACGCGCATCATTGGTTAGGTGCATCAGACGAAAACCAATAGAGTTGGAATACTGGGATTTATCAAAAATACTTTGAGCTTCTTCATTAGCGCAGCCAAGCAAATGTTCACTCTGCAAGCCCGCATTTGGGCTTGCCGAACAGGAAAACTAAACTCGTAATTAATCCTCATCATCCCAGCTTAATGTACCGCCAGCTTGGTATTCAATGACTCGAGTTTCAAAGAAATTTTTCTCTTTTTTCAAATCCATCATTTCACTCATCCAAGGGAACGGGTTTTCCGCACCTGGGTATTGCTCGGGTAGGCCAATCTGGCTAAAGCGGCGGTTGGCAATAAAGTGTAGGTATCCCTCAAACATTTCTGCGTTCATGCCTAAAATACCATGTGGCATGGTGTCTCTAGCGTATTGATACTCTAATTCAACCCCTTCCTTAATCATTTGAATCATTTCTTCTTTAAAAGCAGGGGTCCAAAGATGAGGGTTTTCGATTTTGATTTGGTTAATCACATCGATGCCAAAATTCATGTGCATGGATTCGTCACGTAAAATGTATTGGAATTGCTCAGAAGTGCCTACCATTTTGTTACGTCTTCCCATGGAAAGAATTTGTGTGAACCCTACATAGAAGAAGATGCCCTCAAAAACGACGTAGAAAGCGATTAAGTCACGCAATAAGCGCTGATCATTTTCAGGAGTTCCTGTATGAAAGTTGGGATCGCTCAGACTTTGGGTAAAGGGTAGAGCCCAAGCCGCTTTATTAGCAACGGCGGGAATTTCCCTGTACATGTTAAAGACTGCGGCTTCATCAAGCCCTAAACTTTCAATAACATATTGGTAAGCATGGGTATGTAAAGCTTCCTCGAACGCTTGACGTAGAAGGTACTGACGGCATTCAGGATTAGTAATATGACGATAAACGGCTAAGACTAAATTATTTGCAACTAATGAGTCAGCAGTTGAGAAAAAGCCTAAGTTGCGCATAACAATAAGACGTTCATCAGCCGTTAAGCCATTAGGATCTTTCCATAAAGCCACGTCGGCACTCATGTTAATTTCATTAGGCATCCAATGGTTAGCACAGCCGATTAAATATTTGTCCCAAGCCCATTTGTATTTAAATGGTACTAATTGATTTAAATCGGCACGGCAATTGATGATTTGCTTATCATCAACATGAATACGGCTTGCACCCATTTCTATGGCTTCTAAGCCTGTTAAACCTGAAAACTCAGGTGCTTTGGTTTGTTGTTCACTAGTAGCACTAGACATTTATTTTCTCCTCATTATTGGCATGCTTCGCAATCAGGGTCAAGAATGGAGCACACTTTAGGCTCTTCAATTTTAACTGCGTTAAGCGCGCTATCGGTAACAGTCGATTTCTCAGCATTACTAGCCCCTAAGCTACGTAAATAATAGGTTGTTTTTAAACCGCGTATCCACGCATGCTTATACAGCTGATCTAATTTTTTACCGGATGGCTTTGCCATGTAAATATTAAGTGACTGAGCTTGGTCGATCCATTTCTGTCGGCGAGAGGCTGCTTCAACCAACCATATCGGATCAATTTCAAACGCAGTGGCATAACGGGCTTTTAATTCAGCAGGAATACGGCTGATTGGTTGCACACTGCCATTGAAGTATTTTAAGTCATTAACCATCACCTCATCCCAAAGGTTGAGCGCTTTTAAATCAGCCACCAAATAAGGATTAACCACAGTGAATTCGCCTGATAAGTTCGACTTCACGTATAAGTTTTGATAGGTCGGTTCAATGGATTGGGATACACCGCAAATGTTCGAAATGGTTGCTGTCGGTGCTATTGCCATTACATTAGAGTTACGCATACCTTGAGTGCGAACTTTAACACGTAAGCTCTCCCAGTCTAGGCGCTGTGAGCGATCTTGCTCGAGGTATTTATCCCGGGTTTGCTGTAACAAATTGATAGAATCGATAGGTAGAATACCTTTACTCCATAATGAACCTTCATAGCTTGAATAACTACCTCGTTCTTTGGCTAATTCACAAGACGCTTCGATAGCATAATAGCTGATTAATTCCATCGACTCATCGGCAAATTCAATGGCTTCCTTAGAAGTATAATCGAGTTTAAGCATGTAAAGCGCGTCTTGGAATCCCATCAGTCCTAAACCGACTGGTCGGTGTTTTAGGTTTGAATTACGTGCTTGTGGCACTGAATAGTAGTTAATATCGATGACGTTATCGAGCATGCGAATCGCGGTGCGGACAGTGCTTCTTAACATTTCCCGATCAATTTTACCATTCCGGATATGCGCCGGTAGATTGACGCTACCTAAGTTACAAACAGCAATCTCATCTTCTGAGGTATTCAACGTAATCTCTGTACAGAGATTAGAGCTATGAATAACTCCCACATGCTGCTGGGGTGAACGCAAGTTACAAGGATCTTTAAAGGTAATCCAGGGATGGCCGGTTTCAAACAACATGGAAAGCATGCGTCGCCATAGCTTGAGGGCAGATAAGGTTTTAACATTTCTAATTTGACCCTGACGTGCTTTTTCCTCATAAGCAATATACAACGTCTCAAATTCTTTGCCGTATTGATCATGTAAATCCGGTACTTCATCGGGAGAAAATAATGTCCATTCACCTTCTTCATGAACGCGTTTCATGAAAAGATCAGGAATCCACAGTGCTGTATTCATATCATGAGTACGTCTGCGATCATCTCCTGTGTTTTTACGGAGTTCGAGGAATTCTTCCACGTCGCGATGCCAGCATTCGAGGTATGCACAAACAGCACCTTTACGTTTACCGCCTTGGTTAACAGCCACGGCAGTGGCATCAGCCACATTTAAGAAAGGTACAACTCCTTGTGATTTGCCATTAGTACCTTTGATGTGTGCACCCATGGCGCGTACGGGTGTCCAGTCATTACCTAATCCACCCGCAAATTTGGACAACAAGGCATTATCCTTAATCGCACTATAAATGCCATCCAGATCATCAGGTACAGTGGTTAAGTAGCAGCTTGATAACTGCGGCCTTACAGTTCCTGAGTTAAAGAGAGTAGGGGTGGAAGACATATAATCAAAAGAAGAGAGGAGCAGATAGAACTCAATTGCCCTGTCTTCACGATTTTGTTCACGAATAGCAAGCCCCATCGCCACACGCATAAAGAAGGCTTGTGGTAATTCGTAACGCACCCCAAATTCATGAAGAAAATAGCGATCGTAGAGGGTCTGCAAACTTAAGTAGGTAAACATCATATCCCGTTCAGGTAACAATGCTTTAGCAAGTTTATCTAAATCAAATTCACCTAGGCGGTGATCGAGTAAACCTTGGGCTATACCGTGTGCAATATAAGCTTTAAAGTAAGTAGGGTAGAGTGCGGCCATCTCGTCAAAGGTCGCTTCAGTTTGTATTTTTAACTTGCTTAATGCTTCTGAACGCAGATTATCTAGCAACAGGCGCGCACTGACATAAGTGTAGTTAGGCTCCTTTTCGACCATGGTGCGCGCAGACATGATCAATGCTTTATGAACGTCTTCAAGTTTGGCTTGGTTATAGAGGTTACGAAGTGCGTCTTTAATAACAGGTTCTGCTGTGACGTTTTCCAATTCACGGCAAGCCTCAGCAACAATTGTATTCACGCGATCCATATCAAGAGGCGCCAGTTCGCCATTGGGCATGGTAATGAGTAGGGTTTTGGAATCGCTTGCTTGTTGTTTTAAACTGGCCTCGCGTGCTTTGCGATGCTCTTCTCGATAAAGTACGTAAGCGCGCGCAATTTTGTACTCGCCATTTCGCATTAACGCAAGTTCGACTTGGTCTTGAATGTCTTCAATATGGATGGTGCCTCCACTTGGAAGCCGACGCTTAAACGTTTGCGTGATTTGTTGGGTGATTTCCTCAACCCGCTGATGGATACGATTGGAGGCAGCCGCATTACCACCTTCTTCCGCAATAAATGCTTTAGTAATGGCAACTTTAATTTTGCTGTCATCATAGGAGACAACTTTGCCATTACGCTTAATGGTTTTCAATGAACCTGGGGCGTTAGCGGTCAATTCCAGTTGACTTGTTTGCGATACATCTTTTACCGGCTCTAGAATCTCAGACATATTTTCTCCACGGAAGGTGTTGTTGTTATAGCCTCATTTCATTCCATGAAAGGAGGAGGTAATACCAAAACAGATAGTTCTATATCTTAAGTATAGCTGATTAAAAACACAATATATTGTAGTTAAAAAGTTTTTAATCCTATATATTGTGTTTTTAAGTTCAGGTCAAGGGAATAAATTTGGGAAAACCTGTGGATAATTTGTGGAGTTTAATTTTCTAAAATTTTAAAGGGGCTGCCTACCTACGAGGTCTAACAATCACCGCATCGCTGACATTGGAAAAACCATGAACTTCGAGCTGAAAAGAACCTACATTGGCGCGTAACTGACTTGAACTACCCCCATCAAGATTAAGGGCATTTTCACAACTTAGAGGCTGGGCTTTCATAATTTGTGCAAGTTCGGTGGTCGATAAAGGTAAATTATCAGTGACTAAAATGATAACGTGGCCATCATGGGTAATGCATAAAGCTGAGCGCTCTGCCCTTCCTGGCTTTAGAGGTGGGATACGATTGTTAATTAGCAATCGTGGGCCGCTTTGGATGGCAAAATCAATTTGGCTGCTAGGATGATATTGACTGATATTGGTTAAATAAGCCCTTTGATTTTTAATATAAAAAATTCCCCACCAACTGATATGTTTAGGAGGACTATGTTGATGGTTATTATAAATCCTAAGGCCAAGGGGTTTGTAATTATTATCAAAGAAGCCGCCATTAATCGCTAACAATGCGTTACTGTGTTGTGCATACTCGTCAACAGAAGCATGATCGCGAGATAAATCTTTAGCCGAGATGAGTGATAATTCATTCTCTTTTAAATCAATGCGAAAGGCATGAATATGTGACCAAGGGGTTAGAAAATTACCATCAAGATCTTGATACTCGATGCCCGGCGCAAGAGTTCGCCAGTCATCCGAGCAGTGGGCATAAGTCGCTAAAAGCAATAAGGAAGAAGTCATTAAAATTTGGAAGACTCGGGTCAGCCATTTTAAAGAAACAATGGTTTGCCTGGGCATATTAATCTTGTATCCTTATAACAAACTTGATAGCGGCAGAACCACCATGCAAACATTACCGGAAAATAACAATAGAGTAGTAGTTAAGTCAACCCGAAAATTAGCTGAATTAATGCAAGATGTTTTAGCTCGAGCACGTGCCAAAGGGGCAACAGATGCAATGGTTTCTGTAAATCATGACAGCGGATATTCGGTTGATGTACGGATGGGCGAAGTTGAAACAGTGGCTTTTAGCGAAGATAAAGGGGTGAGCTTAGTTGTTTATATCGGCCATCGGAAAGGGGGGGCGAGCAGTACCGATACTTCGTCAGCGGCTTTGGATACTTTGGTGAATGCAGCGATCGATATTGCACGAGTTAGCGCCGAAGATCCTTGCTTTGGCTTAGCTGATCGCGAATTAATGACTAACCGTTACCCGGATCTGGATCTTTTTCACCCCTGGGATATTGAGCCGCCACAAGCCATAGAGCAGGCTTTAGCTTGTGAAGCCCACGCGTTGTCTTTGGATAAACGCATTACTAATTCAGACGGTGTTAATTTTTCAACTTACGAGTTTTGTAATGGATTTGCCAATACCTACGGAGGAGAAGGCATCATTCAAAGCACCCGACACAGCATAAGCTGTTCCTTGGTTGCGAAAAAAGGGAAATCCATGCAACGAGATTATGACTACACCACCGCGAGAAATCCTAATCAACTAGCCGCATTGGAATTGCTTGCGAAAACAGCTGTTGAAAGAACAACAAGCCGTTTGGGTGCTAAAAAAATAAAAACGCAAAAAGTGCCTGTATTATTTTCCTCACGTATTTCCAGTAGTCTTTTTTCCAGTTTTATTGGTGCAATTAATGGCGCAAATTTATATCGCAAAAATTCGTTTTTATTGGATTCGATCGGACAGCAAGTCTTTCCCCAAGGATTTAAAATTTATGAACAACCTTATCTTTTAGGGGGGTTAGGGAGTTCACCTTTCGATGGCGAGGGAGTCCCAACACGAAATAATGTTTTTGTCGAAGATGGCATCATCCGTCAATATGTTTTAGGCAGTTACTCAGCTCGTCGCTTAGGATTAAAAACAACTGCTAATAGTGGTGGGGTCCATAATCTAACAATTGATCCCACGGCTGGCGATTTACCAGAATTAATAAAAAAAATGGACAAAGGTTTATTAGTCACCGAATTAATGGGGCAGGGTGTAAATGGTTTGACCGGCGATTATTCCCGCGGGGCAGCAGGATTTTGGATTGAGAACGGCAAAATTCAATACCCGGTTGAAGAAATAACTATCGCAAGTAATTTAAAGGAGATGTTTAAGATTATCGCTGCAGTGGGGAATGATATTAATCCTAACATTTCGACACGTTGTGGCTCAGTGTTGATCGAAGAAATGATGGTTGCGGGTCATTAATAGGTCGGTTATTGGTTAAACATTTCCTTCGTCATTGCGAAGCAGTATGCCCGCAATGACGGCACCAGTTTTAACCCTTATCCCTAAAAATAATACGTCCTTTGGTTAAGTCATAAGGAGTTAATTCCACTTTTACTTTATCGCCAGTAAGTATGCGAATATAATTTTTGCGCATACGGCCTGAAATGTGAGCCGTTACAATGTGGCCATTCTCCAGTTCTACGCGAAACATAGTGTTTGGTAGGGTGTCAATAACTGTACCCAGCATCTCAATGTGATCTTCTTTTGCCATGAGCCTCTCAAAAAAATAGTCCGAATAAATCGCAGATAGTGCACTAAATTGAGAAAAATGGCAATGGCGTATTGTTTAGTCACGAAAAAGATGTCCAAAGACCTTGGCGAGTGGGGTGTGCTAAGGCATTTTCTAAAAGATGTAGGAATTCCGGTCGATTAATGACCTCCGCACCAAGGCTTTGTAAGTGGGCTGTTGGTAATTGGCAATCAATGAAATCAAATTGCCAGGAAGCAAGAGTCCGGCAAAGGTAATACATAGCCATCTTTGAAGCATCCCGCTGACGATGGAACATTGATTCCCCAAAAAAAGCATGTCCAAGGTTGAGTCCATATAAACCACCCGCTAGACTGTTATCTGACCATATTTCAAAAGAATGTGCATACCCCAGGATATGAAGGTTCGTATAAGCTTCTTGCATTTCATCAGTAATCCACGTGTGGTTAATTCGGCCTTCCGCTCGTGCACAAGAAGAAATGACATCAGTGAAGGCTTTATCGATAGTGAATAAATGTGGCTTTTTCAGTGATTGTGCCAGGCTGCGGGATAACTTAAAGTGGTTTGGTTTTAAAATAAGCCTAGGGTTTGGCGACCACCAGAGGATAGGGCTCCCTGGTTCATACCATGGGAAAATACCGTGTTTATAGGCTGTTAATAGGCGCTGTGGCGATAGATCGCCACCTATAGCAACGAGGCCATGAGGATCACTTTGTTCTGGGTTCGGAAAGTCTAGATTATCCTTAGTCAGCAATGTTGGAAGTGGGATAGTTATCTCCTTGTTACTTCAATGCTAGCCGAGTGTTGTTGTCGACCCAATTTTTCGGAGCTATTCAAATGTAGGCCAAACGCTCCACCCTTATGAGCATGAATCCAAATACTTTTCAGCATCTAAAGCAGCCATACAGCCAAAACCGGCCGAAGTAATCGCTTGTCGATAAACATGATCAGCAACATCGCCACACGCAAAAACACCAGGGATATTTGTTGCGGTTGCCATACCATTGAGACCGGAATTGATCATAAGATAACCGTCTTTCATTTCGAGCTGGCCTTTAAATAACGCTGTATTTGGGTCATGGCCAATTGCAATAAAAACACCATCAAAACTAAGTTCTTGCGTGGTATGATCAAGTACACTTTGGACGCGTACCCCGGTGACTTTCATTCCGTCGCCAAGTACTTCGTCAACAACGTGATGCCAAAGTAACTTGATATTGCCTGTTTTTGCCTTTTCAAATAACTTATCTTGCAAGATTTTCTCAGAACGCAAGCTATCGCGGCGATGGATAAGGGTTACTGTGGAGGCAATGTTCGACAAATATAGGGCTTCTTCAACAGCGGTATTTCCGCCGCCAACAACACAAACCGCTTTATTGCGGTAAAAAAAACCATCACAAGTTGCACAAGCAGATACGCCGCGGCCTTGGTAGGCCTTTTCTGATTCTAAGCCCAAATAACGTGCTGAAGCACCGGTGGCAATGATTAAAGCATCGCAGGTATAAGTTTCGCTATCCCCTTGCAGCGTAAAAGGACGTTGCTGTAAATCAGCGCTGACAATATGATCAAAGATAATTTTGGTCTCAAAGCGTTCGGCATGTTGTTGCATGCGCTCCATTAACACTGGCCCCAGCAGGCCTTCAACATCACCAGGCCAGTTATCGACGTCGGTTGTTGTGGTTAATTGACCACCAGGTTGCATACCGGTAATCAACACAGGATTCAAATTGGCGCGAGCAGCGTAAACAGCAGCAGTGTATCCAGCAGGGCCTGAGCCAAGAATTATCAAGCGATGGTGGTTGCTTTTGCCCATTATCTCTGCCTTCCTCATTAGTTATGTTAAGATTGCTGATATTATGACAAAATACCACACATTTAAATACCTATGGGAAAACATCAAGTGGGTAACCAGGCAAAAAATTCTAAGAAAAACTTGCCCCCTTTCCTGCTCAAACGAGTCAGCGAAGGGAGTTTTATCCTCATTACTGCTTGTGCTTTGTTTGTCTTGCTTTCCTTAAGTAGCTATGAATTAAGCGATCCGAGTTGGTCGCATGTGAGTAAAGCAAATACGGAAGTCGCCAATGCAGGAGGCCAAGTGGGTGCCTATATTGCTGACACGTTTTATTTCATGTTTGGTTATTTCGCTTTTCTTTTACCAATATGTATCGCTTATATTGCTTGGTTGGTTCTAAAAGATCATCGTGCCTTAAAAATGGTAAATAGACCTGCAATCGGGTTGCGGGCTAGCGGCTTAGTTTTTTCGATGATTGGTGGATGCGGCTTGTTAAGCTTAGAACCGCAAATTGAACCTTTGGATGCTTACCATAGTGCAGGCGGTGTGCTTGGAAAATTCGTTTCTGAAGGATTTGAATACGCGTTAAACATGCAGGGGGCAAACCTGCTTTTATTCGCTATTCTTTTAGTCGGTATAACACTGCTAACGGGTCTTTCATGGATTCTTGCAGTCGAATCGCTGGGTTCGTATGCTTTAGGTTTTTGCCATTGGAGCATACGGAATTTAATTGCCAGCTCTCGCCTGGTACGGGCAAAAATAAAACACATTAAGGGGCATGAACAGCCCAAAATTTTGGCCAAAGCAGAGCCGAAACTCCCTGGCATTAAGAAGGAAAGCGACGTTAAGCTTTCGAAAGAAAAACCGGTACCTATTTTAATGCCATCTGCAAACACCGAAACAGTTACTTCGGCTATTGCCCCAGCAATAATGCCAATGATTACGCCATCAGTAAATGCCCCTGTTGCACCTGCCTTGAAGCCACCGAAAGAAAGCATAAAAGAAGTACGAGCATTGAAATCCTTGTCTCAAGCAGTAGGCAGCTTGCCATCCTTGAATCTTTTGGATAAAGGGCAGCCTGGGAAAGCGATGGGGGGATACACCCATCAGGAATTAGAGTCTTTATCACGTGAAGTTGAGCAGCATCTGCTCGATTTTGGGATTCAAGCAGACGTGGTTGCTGTCCATCCCGGACCGGTTATTACGCGTTTTGAATTGCAATTAGCAGCCGGTATTAAGGTATCAAAACTTTCCGCATTAGCAAAAGATTTGGCGCGTTCTTTATCAGTAACAAGCGTGCGGGTTGTCGAAGTAATTCCGGGGAAAACAGTAGTTGGCTTGGAATTGCCCAATCAGCATCGAGAAATGGTCCGTTTGTCAGAAGTACTCTCGGCAGATGTGTATCAGCAAGCCCATTCACCGCTTACGCTTGCGTTAGGGGTCGATATAGCGGGTCATCCCATGGTAGTTGATTTGGCAAAAATGCCGCATCTACTGGTTGCAGGAACAACGGGTTCAGGAAAATCTGTTGGTATTAACGCCATGATTTTAAGTCTTTTATTTAAGTCGACACCTCAAGAGGTTCGTCTGATCATGGTCGATCCTAAAATGCTTGAGTTATCCGTTTATGATGGCATCCCCCATCTTTTAACCCCTGTAGTCACTGACATGAAAGAAGCGGCATCTGCTTTACGTTGGTGCGTTGGAGAAATGGAGAGGCGTTACCGGTTGATGGCAGCCCTTGGGGTAAGAAATTTAGCGGGCTTCAATGCAAAAATTACAGAATCGGCAGCAAAAGGCGAGCCCTTACTCGATCCTTTATGGAAGCCGATTGATTCAATGAGTGAGAGCGCGCCAGAATTAAACACCTTACCTTACATCGTAGTTATCATTGATGAGTTGGCTGATATGATGATGGTGGTGGGTAAGAAAGTAGAGCAACTCATTGCCCGCATCGCACAAAAAGCGCGGGCAGCAGGCATCCATTTAATCCTAGCTACCCAACGGCCTTCGGTTGATGTATTGACGGGATTGATCAAATCTAACATACCCACGCGAATTTCCTTTCAGGTGTCTTCGAAAATTGATTCCCGTACTATTCTTGATCAACAAGGGGCTGAACAATTATTAGGTCATGGGGATATGCTGTATTTAGCCCCAGGAAGTGGCGCACCATTACGTGTGCATGGTGCTTTTGTGGATGATAAAGAGGTACACCGGATTGCAGATGATTGGCGTGCGCGTGGTGAACCTGAATACATCGACGAAATTACTAAAATTCTTAATGATACCGATGGTAGCGGGTTTGCTGACGAAGGAGGGCAGGATACAGAAGAAGCTGATCCGCTCTATGATCAAGCTGTGGAATTCGTCATCCAAACTAGGAAAGCAAGCATATCGGCGGTGCAACGCCGCTTAAAAATAGGCTATAACCGTGCAGCGCGTTTAATTGAAGAAATGGAACGAACCGGTATTGTAGGGCCTCTGGACGGAGGTTTTAGAGATGTATTGGTGTCTACAGTAACAGAGGATTAGAAATGAGAAAAATTGTCCTACTCGCATTAGTTGTCTTTGCTCATGCTGCTTTTTGTGAATCCGCGGCAGATACGTTACAAACTAAGCTCAATGCAATGCGTAGTTTAACTGCTACGTTTAAACAAATTGTTAAAACCAGAGAGCGGGAAATATCACGTTCCTCAGGTACTATGGCGTTAGAGCGCCCAGGGCGTTTTCGCTGGCAAACCAAAGAACCTATGGAGCAACTTGTTGTTGCTGACGGCCAAAAAATATGGGTTTACGATGTTGATTTGGAACAAGTGACTGTAAAAAAGCAGGACGCAAGCTTAGAAGGTACTGCCGCGTTGTTTTTGAGTGGTTACGACAACACGGTGACACGAGATTTCGAGGTTACTGAAAGTGTTTCAGGTACAAAGCAATCTTATGATTTGCGCTCCAAATCCAATAAAGCGAATTTCCAACGGCTAAAGTTGATCTTTAATCAAAACACATTGAGTACAATTGAAATGTTTGATCAATTAGGTCAACACACGATTGTGAGTTTATCTAATGTGAAATCTAATCCTAAAGTTGCAGCAAGCTTATTCCAGTTTAAGCCTCCTAAGGGTACAGATGTGGTTCAACAATGAGTCTATTTGACACGCAACCAAAGCCGCCACTTGCTGAATTATTACGACCAAAACACTGGGACGATGTAATTGGCCAAGATCATTTACTTGGTGAAGGGAAGGCATTACGGCTTGCCTTTGAATCAGGAAAACCCCATTCCATGATTTTATGGGGGCCACCTGGCACTGGTAAAACAACTCTGGCTCGGTTAAGCGCGAGTGCTTTTGATTGCGAATGGATTGCCCTCTCAGCTGTTTTTTCTGGAGTTAAAGATATTCGTGCAGCAGTTGAACAAGCAAAGCATTATCTTAGCCAACACAGACACACAATTTTGTTTATCGATGAAATTCATCGATTTAATAAATCTCAGCAGGATGCGTTACTTCCTTATACTGAATCTGGCTTAATTACGTTTATCGGCGCTACGACTGAAAATCCTTCTTTCGAAGTAAACTCAGCGCTACTTTCTCGGGCACAGGTCTATGTTTTAAAACCCTTAAATGAAGGGGATTTAAAACAATTAATAAAGCGTGCACAGGAGCAAGTTCTTGCTCATCTGCAGTTTGATGAAGAAGCAATAGGACATCTTGTGCATTATGCTGATGGTGATGCTCGCCGATTGCTCAACTTGTTAGAGCAGATTGACAATGCGGCACAGGCGCAAGGCCAAGCAAAGGTGACAGCGGATCTCATCCGGAATGCATTAAGTCCAGCTAGCCGCCGTTTTGACAAGGGGGGAGAGAATTTTTACGATCAAATCTCGGCTCTGCACAAATCAGTGCGTGGTTCTAGCCCTGATGCTGCACTTTATTGGCTATGCCGAATGCTTGATGGAGGGGTAGATCCGCTGTATCTTACACGTCGAATTATCCGAATGGCCTGGGAAGATATTGGTCTTGCTGATCCGAGGGCAATGCAACTTGCTAATGATGCTGCAGCGACTTATGAACGCCTAGGTTCCCCCGAGGGTGAGCTTGCATTGGGGCAAGCTGTCATTTATCTGGCCATGGCAGCGAAGAGTAATGCTGGTTATGTGGCATTTAACAAGGCAATGGCCTTTGTAAAACAGGATAAATCCCGGGAAGTTCCCATTCATTTGCGCAATGCGCCAACGAAATTAATGAAAGATCTCGGATATGGACATGCTTATCGTTATGCACATGATGAACCGTATGCCTATGCTGCCAGTGAAAGCTATCTTCCAGATGGAATGAAAGAACCAGATTGGTATGAGCCTGTTTCCAGAGGCTTGGAGGCTAAAATTGCCGAAAAGATGGCGTTTTTACGGAAATTGGATGAGGAAGCTGGCAAAAAATAAATATCAGTGGGCAAAATTAACCAAGCCCTCCATGAGTATGAGCAAGCGGATACAAGCACGCCCGTTCCTATTCGCTTCTTCAGTGATAGAGCAGCCCTATCAGGAAACGGCTCATCTTGCGAGAAAACCGAGCAAAAACTACTTGCATCAAACAGCGATTTTTACCATGTATTCTCGCAACCAATATTCAAAATCTGGTGTACCAAATCCAACATCGGGAACCTGAGCAATTCCCTCCTTACAGATGGCTTTGATCTCCTTTACCGTGCTTAATTTTGAGCAGCATGGATTCCAAAGTTAATCCAGGGCCAAAAGCACAGCTAAATATCATCTTGTTGTGACCGGTATGTGGTTTAATTTCATCCCAGATACTTTTTAAAACGAACAAGATCGTTGCAGAAGACATGTTGCCGAATTGGCGTAATACATCGTAAGAATATTTGATTTTTTGCTTTGAAATAGCCAAAGCTTCTTCACAAGCTTGCAGAATCTTAATTCCCCCTGGGTGAATTGCAAAAATATCTATCATTTCAGGGGTTAATTTTTTTTGGGCAATAAGGTTGTGAGTGAAGGCTGCTATCCCCGATTTAATGGCCTGGGGTACGTAAGAAGTAAGTACCATATCAAAACCATGATCACCAATGTGCCACGCCATTTCTTTTGTGCTTTGAGGAAGCAAATCACAATGAAAAGTCTCTAAGCTAAAATATTTTTCCTGCTGAGGCTCAGCTTCAACAAGCGCGCAGCTTGCACCGTCAGCAAAAATTGCATTCGATATAAGGTTATCCAAATCTTGTTTATGCTGAAGATGAATAGTGCATAATTCAACACAAACTACTAAAACTTTTGCATTTTTATCCGCTTTGCAAAAGGCATCGGCGGTTTTTATGCCGTTGAATGCTGCGTAGCATCCCATAAAATTAATTGCAGTGCGCTTGACATTTGCATTTAGATTCAATGTTTGAATAATCTCGATATCAATCCCAGGAGCATACATACCTGTGCAGCTAATCGTAATTAAATGGGTAATTTGCTGTCTGTTAAAACCGGGTCGATTGACTAGGCAGTTTTCTATTGCTGCTAGGGCTAAGTTAAGTGCGTTTTTACGATAAATCTCCATTCGGGCTGAGGTGCTAGGATAGCCCGCTGCTGGTGTATTAGGTATGAAGGTAAATTGATCTTTCGTTTCAATGGAATCAGCTAACACGCTATAGCGACTTTCAATTCCTGATGAATTGTAAATTGATTTGAGCAGCCTTTTTTTAACGAGATTGAGATTTAATAAATTAGCTAAAATCTCTGCAACATTCTTCTGATTGTATTTATAAGCAGGGTTAGCAGTACCGATTGCAGTAATTGCAGTTGTCATTATTTAATCCGTATCCTTGGTTATCGGGTTAACTAGTCGCTCATCTGATAAACACGCTTATTAGTTAAATCCCTCCTTAGCTCAGTTTAATTTTCTATCAATCTCTGTTTCTAATTTATTGCGCCCATTTGGGGTTATTTTTCGATACGCAAAAGCAATAAAAGGTGGAGTCACTGAAAGTAAAATAATGCCGTAAATGACGAGCGAGAAATTTTCTTTAATGAATGGTAATGAGCCTAAAAAATAGCCGAAACCGAGCAAGCTGCCAATCCAAAGCAGTGCGCTGGTGATATTGTAGAGGGAAAATTGATAAGTTCCCATATATCCTATCCCAGCTACAAAAGGGGCAAAGGTACGGATTATAGGAATAAAACGGGCAAGAATGATTGTCTTGCCACCGTGCTTTTCATAAAACTGATGGGTTTCAATTAAATGGTTTTTATTAAATAGCCAGGAAGTTTCAGCTGAAAAAATGCGCGGTCCAATTAAACGGCCGATAAAATAATTTAATTGATTACCCAGTATCGATGCTCCGATAAGAAGGAAAAGAAGGAGCATGATGTGCAGTGGGGTAGTAGGCTGAGCGGCAATACTGCCTGCCACAAAAAGTAAAGAATCGCCTGGAAGAAAAGGGGTTACGACCAAACCTGTTTCACAAAAAATGATAAGGAATAAGACTAAATAGGTCCAAGTGCCATAAGTGGAAACAAAATTGAGTAAGTAATTATCGATATGTAAAATAAAGTTCAAAAAATGATGTAAATTTTCCATGAGCTGTTTTACTTTTTTAGTTGCGAAAGCTTATCTCTGTTTATAAATGATAGCAATGATTCCAGGCGATGGATATTGTTAAGTCAAAGATTGAATAAAATAATTTTGTAAAACAAATTGCAAAAAGAGTTATTTTGACAAAGAATGTGAGCAAAATGAGCAAATGAAACAGGAAAAGATAGATGTCATTCTATACGCTGGATTTAAGTAGTGGATCAATGGATTTTTTAGTCAACGAAATTAGAGGTATCCCTACTGACAATAATACGTTAATTCTTACGCAGTATCCGAATAATCATGATATTAATTTTGAAAGCTTGTTCACAGGGATGCCCGACTCGATTAAAGAAATTGATGTAACCCAACTGGATGACTGCAAAACGGTTGCACAAATTATCAAAAACTTACCCCCACATGTGACCAAATTTACTTTAAATCCAGCGAGTTTCCGCCAGCAGTCAACTGAAAAAATCTGTCAATTGTTAACTATGTTGAGTGCTACTCAAGTTAGTCATTTAAGCATAGAAGGGCCTGGTCTTGCAGCGGGGAATAAAGAAGCCCAAGAAAAAATTATTAAAGCCATTCCACCCAATATCAATTTTCTTACTGTATCGAACCAAAACGTTACCCCCGCAAATTTCTTACCTTTTAGCGTGGGATTAAAATCTCTTCCGCTTCATCTAATTAACCTGGATTTGAGTCAGAATGATTTTGATAATTTGTCCTTAGAAGAGTTCCTTGTTTTCCTAAAGAATCTTCCTAGGCACATTCGATCGTTATCACTGAGTACAAATGGATTGAACAAATTCATTGCCCATATGGATAAAATTTGTGGTGCCCTTCCTCCATTGCTTGAGTTAGATGTTTCCAGCAATGAATTTCAAAGCACCGAGTTACCTAACTTTAGAAATCTAAGGGCATTGCAGCGCATTGATTTAAGAGGACATTGTTTCGAACTTACTATGGGTTACCCTGAGTTGTGCGATTTTTTCCGTCAGAGCCTTCATGAGACAGTCACTGCAGTGATGCTAGAAGCTAAGGTCACTGACCCCAATTTTAGTCAGCTCACGAATTATACTATTAATCCTCGGGATTTCACTTTTGAGGAGTATAAAAATACCAGTTTAGTCGAGACAAAAGCTCTTCAAGAAGAGCTTGTTGAAACGCTACCAATGCCTCAAGATACTCGACTTACTTTTGAACAATTTCAGGGGTATGTGGGTAGGGTTTTTCAAGAAGCCCATCAGAGGACAAGAAGCAAAGTGGACGATAAGGCGCCCAGTCATGCTCCTGGCTCTCCGTATTCTTTTTGAGTTCTTATCTCATACTATACAAAATTCGGGGTAGAAGTTACTGTCCCAATTTCATGATTCGATGCGTTTTCTTCATCTACATCGAGCCCTACTGCTTTTGCTTGCTCTATAACCAAACCATAAGTGGTTTCCGGCCCTCCAACATTACCGTATTTATCCGATATTCGTTGAATAAAACTTTCGTAACTTAGCATATAAGCCTTATCTGGTTCACCTGGGATGGATTCATTATAAGGATCCCTGAAGAAAACAAATGGCCTACCATCAATGAGTTTGACTTGATCAACAATCACGCAATGGGTCCATGTTGAGGCATGCAATGTGCCTTTTTTAAAGAAATAGACCTGGCGACTTGTTGTACTTTCTTGTGAGTGAAATTGAACGTTAGCCCTACCATGGAAACACATGCCGTATTTGCCTTGAAAAATGATTTGCCCATTTTCTCGCAGTGCCTGTTGTAAACCTTCAAATCCATCTTGAATAGTCCAATCTAGATTTTCGAAACCAAATTGCTGATCGAGTTTGTCCATTAAAGCAAAGAATGCCCATTTACCTCGAAGACAATCATCTGCCATGTTGTAAAATTTAATGGAGGTTGTCGATTTTCCCGATTGAAAATATTCTGTCTTTTTACGGATAAAATCAGGATGTTTGAAAATTTCAGTGATTGGATCAAAACTCAAGTGCTCCAAACCACGGGTACATTCTTCAAGCAAAGCCGAGTAATCCAGGGGTTGTGTCGCCATAATTTTTTTGATTTTTTTAAGGATTAATTCGTTTTTTCTTCCATTTATTTCTTTTAAATCCTCGCTTTTTTCTGCTTCTTTACCGTAGAAGATTCTTAATCTTTCACGCGAAGCAATCGTGCAAGTAACGCCTTCTTGTCCTTTGAGTGGTTTGACTGTGCCATCAGATTTTATTTTACCCTGATGTGATTTAACTAAAACGTTTTCTTTGGTATCTATGACTAATTGAACTTCACGTCTTGCTTTCATATTTATAAACACATTCTGATCATAATTTTGTATAGTTTAAATAAAAATTATTAAAGAAATATTACGTATAACTTAAGGAAATATTAAGGAAAAATTTTTAAGAACACCCCTGAAATAGAAGTGAGGGGGCTAAGCTTGGTTGACTTTAAATTGAACAAACAGTACGATGACGATATTTTTATCTGCAGGAGTGAAACATGAAGTATTACCGATTGCAGCGCATCAAGGACAAATTTAATTGTCCTTCCCCCGAAAAGATAGCTTCTATTTCTTATTTAGACATTTCTGGAAACCAATTAAGGGAATTATCAGCCTCAGAATTTAGCAAATTTTTAAGTCATTTTGATCATCCATTGGATACGCTTGATTTAGGAGGAAACGAATTCGGCAGAGGTAATCTTAGAAATTTTAACCTGGGCAATTTGCCAAAAGCCCGGAATTTGGATTTATCAGGTAATGAATTGGCTCATAAAACAGCGAATGAGGTTGCTGAATTTTTGGGCACTATTTCAGTAGGGGTTGATTCAGTAAATTTAAGTGTTAATCAATTCAATCGATACAGTGCCGATGAGCTAATTACCATTTTATCCGCTTTACCTAAAACCGTGACCAAGATGAATTTAAGCGGTAACAATTTAGGGAATATGGATACGGGGGAACTGATTAAATTTTTAAGTAAGATTCCTGAACACATTGTTGAACTTGATTTATGTTGGAATAATTTTGAACGAAAAAAAATCGACGAGCAAGTGAGAGTTTTATCCGCTATTCCACCATCTGTTAAGGCGCTAAAAACAAGTATAAAAATTAGGAATGCCGTCGATCAATCCTTCTTTTCTCTAATAAAAGCACATCTTAAAGCGACATTAACATCTCTTTCAATTCATTGGGCTAATTTACAGCAGGTGTCGACTGTTCAAGTCAGGGAAGCACTCAGTCAATTACCTCCAAACTTGGAACTTCGTTTTGATAGCCATCACTTTGGTGATGCAAAACAAGCGATAATAGAGAAATTATGCGAAGCTTTGCCCGATAATATTAGGCATTTTTACTTAAGTAATGATGAAGTTGTTGAGCCGTCAACTGTGTGGGCAGAGTTACTGACTAGGAAAGTACAAGAAGTTGTGGCCAGGGAAGGAAGCCAAGGTGTCAATTTTGAACAAGTTACTTTACCAGTAAACATTAATCAAGGGTTATTCAATAGGCTAATTAAATGGTATGAGAAAAAAAATGATGGATTATCTCTACTAATTTGTGGTCTCTTAGCACAAGGTAAAATTGCTTCGTATAATTGGGGAAGTGACAGATGGGCAACGACTGAAAAAAGAATGCATGATGCATTGTCTTTTTATTTTAGAGCCGGAACTGTGGATCCAAACCTTAGATCTGTTGTCGAGTTTCTGGTTTGGGAGATTAAAACGACAACACTTTTTGATTCCGTGAAAAACAGATTAAGGCAAGCCTATTGGGCTCCTTCAGAAAAACATGTTCCTTCTTACAGCATTTTCGGCAAAAAAGCACCGCCTCCTGTTGTTCCTTTGGTGGATGACAGTTGTTGGTTATATGATAAAAAGGTTAATCTCTAAAATTTTGAGTTACTAAAGGATAGCGATGCCCAATGCAATCAGGGTTAAAAAAGCCATTCATTTTTTCATCGCAATTACTATGCTGGGCACTGCTGCAGCTGAAACAAATTTCTCTTCCCGCACAGAAAACAAATTATATCAATTAGAACAAATGAATCGATTCTTAGGGGAAGTAATTGTTTTTATTGAAGTAGATCAAAATAAATTGCCGCCGCCTTATGATTTCCTACTTACCCAACATCTCATGACTATGGGTGTAGAGCAGTATTATCACCGTACTCCGCAAATACGAGCAATCCATGTTTTAAAAAATGCAAAAGCAAATACTTATTCACGGGTGATTACGATGTTGGTTGATCGGGATCACGCTCGTAATAACGTCAAAATGGCGCAAGTGAAAAAAGATGCACTTGTCGTGGAATTAGCTTTTATCACAATCAATTTCCACGCATTACCTGAAAAGATAGTAAGCGCTGTGCTAAACACTCAAATTCCTTTCGGGAAGCTTTTAGCAACACACAAGATAGAAACATTGAACGTTGATCGGCATTATTTTGCAGTACAGTGCAATGAAGTAATCACAAAATATATTCCGTGTGGGAAGAATGCTATTATCTATGGGCGTACCAATACAATAATAAGGAAAAAGGATAAACAATGGCTTGCCAAAGTCGTTGAAATTTTATCGGGCGCGAAATGCAAAGATGAGAATTGCCAACAGATATAGACTAATTATCTGATTATATTTATATTTTAATTTTAGGTTCTATCAAAAGCATTTAAGGCCAATATTATGCAGTGTACGGAAGTACCTTTGAAAAAGACACAGGTTGAAGTGAATTTGCCAGAACGCGATATGCTGGCAAGTTTACCTTGTGGCTTGGTTGTGCTTAATGCCCAAGGTTATATTCTTTGGTTAAACCCTGCTGCAGAGGGCTTACTCGGTACCGGGTTGAAAGGGATCGCTTGGCGGCAAGTCATTCATACGGCTTTCTCTCCGCGAGAGGACGATGGCCATGAAGTCTCTTTAACTGATGGACGCCGAGTCCATGTGGCTATTTCCTCCCTCAATAGTTTACCCGGGCAATTAGTCACATTGACCGATTTGACTGCAACTCGAGCTTATGAACAAGCAAGAGCGCACAAAGGGCGGTTAGCAGCCATCGGAAGAATGACAGCGCAATTGGCCCATCAAATTAGAACCCCGCTGTCCTCAGCAATATTATACACTGAGCATTTAGCCAATTTATCTTATAATGACACCCGCTACACTCAATGGATAATGAAATTGCAAGGTTGTCATGCCAGTATTGAGAAACAGATTCGTGATCTTTTACTGTTTGCTAAAGGTGAATCACTCGAATCTGTCCCAACCTCGATGCAGGATTGGTGTGAGCAATTGATGGAAAGAGCACAACCATTGGTTCAAGCCGCATCAGCCCAACTCGTGATTGAAAACCAACTCAAAGCGGATGTGGTAGCGCTACACCGTGAATCTTTGATTGGAGCCGTGTTAAATTTAATTATTAATGCTTTGCAAGCTCAAGCAAATTGCATTAGCCTGATTGTTAAGGAAAATGAGCAGGAAGGGGTGCAACTAAGAATTACCGATGATGGGGTAGGTATGTCAGAGGAAGTTAAGGCACAAGCGTTTTCTCCTTTCTTTACAACAAAAGCCCAAGGGACAGGTTTAGGTTTAGCTGTAGTTTACGCAGTAGTAAAAGCACACGGTGGAGAGGTTTTATTAGATTCTTCGTCAGGTAAAGGGAGTTGTATCACGATTAATCTACCAGGATAATTGGGTAAAAGACCCATGGATTTTATGGGTAAATTTAGGATAATGAATATTTGAACAAAGGACTTGGTTATGAGTGATGTATTAATTGTTGAAGACGATCCCGTTTTACGCGAAGCACTTGCAGAAACAATGAATCTTGCGGGGCATTCTTATTTGGCAGCAAAGGATGGTAAAGAAGCGCTTGCTATGCTTGAACGCCATAGTCCTGCAATTGTCTTAAGCGATATCCGCATGGATAAAATGGACGGCCAGCAGTTACTTGCTGAAATACAGCGGCGTAATCCGGGTGTACCTGTCATTTTAATGACAGCGCACGGTTCAGTTGAAGATGCAGTCGCTGCTATGCGCCACGGTGCAGTGGATTATCTCCAAAAGCCTTTCAGTGCCCATGCGTTGACTGAAAAAATAAACCGCTACATCAAGCCTGCTTTAACCGACGATGATAGCCAACCAGTGGCACAAGATCCAAAAAGCCAAGCTTTGCTGTCGATGGCATTGAAAGTGGCTCAATCCGACGTGGGAGTCATGATCAGTGGTGAAAGCGGTACTGGTAAGGAAGTGCTAGCTCATTTTATTCATGATCATTCACCACGCAAAAATCATCCTTTCATTGCAATCAATTGCGCTGCGATTCCTGAACAAATGCTGGAAGCAACCTTATTTGGCTATGAGAAAGGGGCATTCACAGGTGCGTATAAATCGACTCCTGGAAAGTTTGAACAGGCTCAAGGAGGCACGTTATTGCTGGACGAAGTAAGCGAAATGAGCTTAGCTTTGCAGGCTAAATTATTGCGGGTGTTGCAAGAGAAAGAAGTGGAAAGGATTGGAGCTAATAAACTCATTAATCTTGATGTTCGAGTTTTAGCGACATCGAACAGAAAATTACTTGAAGAGGTGAAAGCAGGCCGTTTCCGCGAGGATTTATATTATCGGTTAAATGTGTTCCCGTTACACTGGTTACCCTTGCGTGAGCGGGTTTGCGATATTATTCCTTTAGCAAATTATTTGATACGGCGGCATTGTCAGAATCACTATCCTTTAATTCCCGCGCTGAGTGAGGAGGCTAAGCTTGCCCTTTTAGAATATAGCTGGCCGGGTAATGCGCGTGAGTTGGATAATGTGGTGCAGCGCGCTTTAGTTTTACAGACCAACGGTATTATTGAAGTGTCCCATCTCCAGCTTCCTTCGGAGGAAATGGAAGATGCTGAAGAAAAAACAAACAAACCCCTGAGTCATATGGGTAGTAAAAATAAAGAAGAGTGTAAGAATGACGGCAAAAGTTTGCAAAATCATGAATTTGATTTGATTGAACAAACGCTGAAAGAGCATCATGGAAATCGCCAACAAGTGGCTGCAATGCTCGGAATTAGCGAACGTACTTTACGTTATAAATTGGCAAAAATGCGAAAAGAAGGGTATGCAGTTTAACGTTAAGCTGCTGAATATTTTTGTAAGGAAGCATATGAGCGAAGTTAATACCGTATCTTTATTAAATCAAATGCGCTTAATGGCAGCTAAGGCTGAAGGTTCAAGTGTTGAGTTTAATGCAATGCAGGAGCCTTTTGGTGAGGTTTTGCAACGGGCGCTAGGAGATGTGAACCAATTGCATCAATCCGCGGACGCATTAAAGAGCCGCTATGAACTTGGAGATCCAAGTGTGAGTATTGGAGAAGTCATGATTGCAACGCAAAAGGCAAATTTAGGCTTTGAAGCTGTCTTACGAGTTCGCAATAAATTAGTTGATGTTTATCAAGATATTATGAATATGTCGATTTAATGGGAAATGAATTAATAAAATTGGCGTACAAAAGCACTGGACTTCGTCGTTTGCGGTTTAATTCGCGGAATCCAGCGACCCCTCGATGAATGGATCCCGCGCACAAGTTGCTGGACGTCGAAACGAGATAGGCGTGGGTAATTACCTCGTTGAGTTGGATTTTTAGTTACAGGAGTAAATCATGGCATTGGTTGACAATGCTTCAACTGCGGCTGCAAGGTTTGCTGAGTTATCTGTTCCTAGGCAAATAGGCCTATTGGCAGGATTGGCCGCCAGCGTTGCTATTGGTGTGGCGGTGGTCTTATGGTCTCGGGAACCAAATTATCTGCCTTTGTACTATGAAATCAATTCACGTGATGCAGCTGAGGTTGTTGATCTTTTGCAACGTAATCACATACCGTTCAAAATAGATAAAAATCAAGGCCAAATTTTGGTAACTGCCGATGAGATTCAAGATGCACGGATGAAGTTAGCTAAAGAAGGATTGCCGCGTGGAAATGGTACTGGCTATGAATTGTTCGCTGATAAAAGCACCTTTAATACCAGCCAATTTATGGAGAATGCGCGTTATAAACAAGCTTTAGAAACTGAATTAGCACGGACTATCAGCCAATTTCATGACATAAAATCAGCTCGGGTTCATCTGGCGATTCCACGCGAATCGGCGTTCGTAAGAGATAATCGTGAACCAAGTGCCTCAGTTTTCATCGATGTCTACTCAGGAGTTGAGTTAAAAAAACAAACCATTGCTTCCATTATTAACCTCGTTGCTTCGAGTATTCCTAATCTTTCGGCTAGCAGGGTCACGGTTGTTGATCAAAATGGCCAATTGCTAAGTGAGGGTGGCGGACAAACTTTATTTACCAATACCGAGCGGTTTATGGATTACCGTCAGATGCTTGAACAGCAATACGTGCAAAAAATCCAAGATATTTTAACGCCGCTTTTAGGCTATGGCCGAGTAAGGGCAAAAGTGGCAGCGGACATTGATTTTACTTCTTTCGAGCAAACTCAAGAAAGTTATAATCCAGAGCTTCCTTCGCTCCGTAGTGAACAAAAGGTAGAGGAAAAACGCACTTCTGGAAGTTCGGCTTCGGGTGTTCCAGGTTCGTTATCAAATACACCGCCTGCCAATGCGGCTTTGCAGCAATCTAAAAATAATGCCCCTGCACGTGGAGCACAAGGTGCGAATCAAGGAAATCAAGCAAGAAATCAGCAAGCGAACGCCGCTAAAAGCAATACGGAATCAAGTGATTATCGCACGCAGAGTACGCGTAATTTTGAGTTGGATAAAACGATAAGTCATACCAAAAATCAACCTGGTACGATAAAGCGCCTCACCGTTGCTGTATTAGTGGATGATAAGCAGGTGTTTGATCCTAAAACAAAAAAAATGATTGCTAAACCCCTCACGCCTCCCGAACTGCAACAAGTTAAATTACTCGTCGCGGATGCCATTGGACTCAATCCAAATCGCGGCGATAGCATCAATGTGGTGAATAGTCATTTTGTGAAGCCTGATCCTATTCCCGCATTACCGGAACTTCACTTTTGGCAAAAGGACTCGTTCTGGTCGATAATTAAACAAACTGGTGCTGCATTATTTATACTGGGACTTATTTTTGGTCTCTTTAGGCCTTTATTTAGAAATTTAGCTGGTGTGAATGAAGTTAAGGAAGAAGAGCAGATAGGTGAGCTAACTTACAAAGCTCAGGACATGCTGCCCCACGCCAGCGACTATGAATCCCAATTGGCATTACTGCGCCAAGTGGTTGATAAGGAGCCGAAACGGGTTGCGCAAGTTGTTAAAACTTGGGTTGAGCGGGGATAATTTATGGATGGAATCGAACGTGCCGCTATTTTGTTATTAGGGATGGGGGAAAAAAATGCTGCCGAAGTACTCAAACACCTTGAGCCTCGGCAAGTACAAAAAGTGGGGATGGCTATCTCCACGATGAGTAGTGTCAGCAAGGCAAAAATGCAAGGTGTACTCGGGGAGTTTTTAAACGCCATTGAAGATCAAACCAGCCTTACCGTTGATGCCGAAAATTATCTACGCACCATTTTGATCAATGCGCTGGGAGAGGAAAATGCGATTCCTTTCATTGATCGGATTTTAGTATCCGATAAGGACAGCGGCTTAAATCGTCTTAAGTGGCTAGATGCCCGTTTGATTGCAGATGTCATCCGGAATGAACACCCACAAATTATTGCAACAATATTGATTCATCTCGACAGTGAGCAATCGGCCGAGGTAGTCAGCTATTTTTCCTCTGAGAAGCGAGCAGAGGTCTTATTACGCATGTGTACAATTGACACCGTTAAGCCAGAAGCCATTTCCGAGCTCGGGCATGTTATTGAAAAACAACTAAGCGGCCAAAAGGTGGGAAAAATTGCTTCTGTCGGCGGAATTAAAAGCGTGGCTGATGTGATTAACTTTCTTGAAGGGTCTATTGAAACGGAAGTATTGGATAAAATTAATCAATGGGATGAAGAGCTCTGTAATAAAATTAAAGACAAAATGTTTGTATTTGAGAATTTGGTGGATATGGATAACCGCAGCGTCCAAATTCTGTTGCGTGATGTTTCTACGGAACAGTTGATGCTGGCTTTAAAAGGCACCACTGAGCCGGTAAAAGAAAAAATTTTCGGGAATATGTCTAAACGAGCCGCAGATTTGTTGCGAGATGATTTAGAAATGCAAGGCCCTGTCAAAGTCAGTGAAGTTGAGAAGGCCCAACGTGATATTTTGGCAATCGCGCGAAGCCTTGCTGAAGAAGGCAAGATTGCTTTGGGTACTAAAGGTGGAGACGAAATGATTTGATGGGAAGTGGGAGCTCAAAGTGGATAATCCTGATTTTCAACCGCTGTATGAAGAAAAAGATAAAGAATCTTTTAGTATCTGGGATATTAAAAGTCCTGAACCTGAAATAACTGAATCGATTGATTCCGAAGAAGAACTCGCTAAAGAGTGCGAATTTATCCGGGAAGAGGCCAAGAAAGCTGGCTACCAGGAAGGTTTGCAGCAAGCAGCTTCGCATGTTCAAAAGAAACAACAAGAGTTGGCACATTGGCTTGATCTTCTCCAGCATCCTGCTAAATTGCTTGATAATGAATTAAACCAAGAAATCGTTCAAACCATTTTATGGATTTGCGAGGTTTGCATCGGTGTTGAGCTCTCTATACACCCGGAAAAATTATTGACTCTAATTGATGTCATCAAACCAGAGTTGCCCTTGTTGCAAGGTAAGAAACAACTTCTTCTGAATCCAGAAGATGCGGATTACCTCATGAATGAGCTTAAGCCTTCCGGTGATTCCGAGTTAATCCAATTTATTATTCCCGATCCCTCTCTGGCCCGCGGTGATTTTTATTTAAAAAGCGACTTTAGCGATTTAGACGGTAGGGTAAAGACGCGTCTTAAGAATTTACTTAAATCGTATCTACAAAACGATAACCAGGATGATATGGACTCAGAATGAAGGCCTATCCATCGCAATTGTATGCGACACTAAAAACAATACGCAGTAAACCGGATTTGGGGTTAATCAGTTGTGGCCGAGTGAGTCGTGCTATTGGTTTAACACTGGAAGCACGCGGTTTTCATCAGCCCGTCGGGGCACGTTGTTGGGTAAAAATCAATAACAAAAAACACGTCGAAGCCGAAGTAGTAGGGTTTGATGATGAAAATGCCTACCTCATGTCAATAGGGCATACACAAGGGATCGCTCCAGGGATGCTGATTATACCTAGTGGTCGTATTGCCCAAGTGAATGTAGGTAATGCCTTACTTGGCCGGGTGCTGAATGGTGCTGGTCAAGTGATCGACGACGGCGGGTCGTTAAAAACTGAAGAAACGTATCCCTTAACTAGCCACCCCTTCAACCCGCTCAAACGGGCAACAATTAGTACACCTATGGATGTAGGGATCAGGGCGATTAATGGACTGTTAACGGTTGGGCGTGGACAACGGATAGGTTTATTTGCGGGTTCAGGTGTAGGGAAATCAGTATTGCTTAGCATGATGACACGATTTACTGCCGCGGATTTAGTTGTTGTCGGTTTAATCGGTGAGCGTGGGAGAGAAGTCAAAGAATTTATTGAAAGCAATTTAGGAAAGGAAGGTTTAAAGAGGGCAGTCGTCATAGCCGCACCCGCTGATGAGAGTCCCTTGATGCGTTTACATGGTGCAATGGTGGCAACTAGCATAGCTGAATATTTTCGTGACCGAGGGAAACATGTGCTCCTGCTTATGGATTCCTTAACGCGATTTGCTCAAGCACAACGTGAAATTGGGTTATCCATAGGCGAACCACCAGCAACAAAAGGCTATCCTCCATCCGTTTTTGCCAAGTTGCCTCAACTGGTAGAACGAGCAGGAAATGGTAAACCGGGAACTGGCTCGATAACAGCTTTTTACACGGTTCTTACTGAAGGGGATGATCAGCAAGATCCGATTGCGGATGCGGCGCGGGCTATTCTTGATGGGCATATTGTGTTGAGCAGAGAGTTGGCTGAGTCGGGTCAATTTCCGGCCATTGATATTGAGTCATCCATAAGTCGAGTCATGCCTGCAATTGTTCCCGAATCACAGATGAAAGAAATGCTATTGTTAAAAAAATATCTTTCTATTTATGAAAAAAACAAAGATCTGATATTACTTGGTGCCTACACGAAGGGCAATGATAAACAGCTGGATAAAGCAATCGCTTGTAGGGAAAAGATCAGGGAATATATCATCCAGGATATGAATGAAAAGGTGGATTATGAGACCAGCATTACCTTACTTAATCAACTTGCAAAGACTGTTGAACAGTATTAAAATTGTCCCCTTTTGTCAAGTTTTGAACCTGATCAGGGATAAGTTCAAAGAGTTTAAGCCATGAACCCGCGGATTCCTCGCTTACTGCAGTTACTTGCATTGAAGGAGAAAACGACTCGTTCAGCTGCAGAGAGTTTATTTCGTGCTCGTGAACAATTCCTTAAAAGTAAGGCACGGCACGATCAGTTAGTTGGTTATAGGCAAGACTACATGCAACAACTCAGTGATATTGGTGGCAGTGGGTGTACTCTGGGCGATATGCGCAATCGAATAAATTTTATTGCTCAACTTGATGCCGCACTCTCACAGCTAAATCAACAGTTGGCGCAACTTGCGAAATATCGCTCACACTGTGAAGCGATTTATTTGCGGGCAAAATCCGAACAAGATGCTGTAAAACGTCTAATCGAGCGTGTTGAAGAACAAGAAAATACCAAGAAAGAACGCGCAGAACAAAAGGAAAGTGATGAGTATGCGCAAAAGCAGTGGTATAGTAAAAACTCTGCTACCAATTCGACGAAGCACAGTGAGTAAAATTTTAAAACGTTGCTGGATGTTTCTGGCTTTTTTAATTATTACCGCGGCGATCATGTCAAGCCTTTTTCGTGCCTTAACCCCCTGGGCTAAGCAATACAAGGCAGAAGTCGAACACCAGTTATCAGCCATACTGGGTGAAAAAGTTACCATTAACGCAATGGAAACGGGATGGTACTGGTTTGAGCCGGTGATTAAATTAAACAAAGTAAGCATTTCAGATGGTAGGCAGGAAGTCGTTAAATTAAATCGGTTGCTTGTTGGCATTAATTTATTCAGTTCACTTTGGCATTGGCAAATCCAACCAGGGGTGCTTTTCATCGATGACTTGCATTTAAGTCTGCGTCAAATCAATAACGGCTGGGATGTCGAGGGTATCGATGGTTATGATGAACCTAAGATGGGCTGGGATTCAGCCAAACCAATCCTTGCATGGATATTAGCTCAACAAAAAATCATTATTAAAAATCTTTCAGCCCAGCTTTATATGCAGGATGGAACTGTTATTCCGCTTAGTGAGCTAAATCTTAATATCGCTAATCTTGCTGGTCACTACAATATCCGAGGTAGGGGAAGTTTAGCGCAAACCGCTGCTACGAATTTTCAATTGCTTGCCGATTTGAATTTGGATCCCTATGCATTGGATAAGACATCAGGGCATGTTTTTTTCTCCATCCAGCACTTGTTACCTGCACAATGGCAGGGGTTTGTTAATCCTTCACGGTTTCAGTTATTAGGCGGAAAAGGCGATGCCCAATTATGGGTGGATCTAGCTCGAGGACAAATACAGAATATCCAATCAAGGCTTCGAGTCCGAAATTTAGCTTGGACTGATAAAGAGACGCAAAAAAATCAAGTCATACAACTCTTGAAAGGAAACTTAGCCTGGAAACCCACGAGAGCAGGCTGGGAATTCACTGGGGATAAAATTCGCTTACACTTAGCAGATACTCATTGGCCTCAGAACAGTTTGTTGCTCCGTTATGAAAAAAATAAGGACGCTTATTTTGTCTATGTCCAGAATATTTTACTCGAATCACTCCTCTCTTCTTCAATCACTTGGCCTCAATCACTCATGCCAATATTAGCCATGAAGCCTCACGGTCAATTTCAGGATACTCAAATTCACGTTAATCAAGGCAAATTGAGTTCCGTGCTTACTCGTTTTTCTAATTTAGGGTGGCCTGCCAAGGCGAAGTCGCCTGGGGTAGACAATCTTTCCGGAACTATACATTGGCAGCCGAATGAAGGGAATTTAAAATTAGCAGGCGAGGAAGCCGTACTGACCCAAAAAAAACAACCCGCGATAACCTTTTCAGTGCTGAGTGCTTCTTTTAATTGGCAAACATTAGGAGATGGCCTGCGTGTGAGCATGGAGCATTTTATACTTAACCATCCAAACCTGTTGCTAAATTTAACAGGTGTTTTGGATAAGGTTAATGCAAATTCTTCTGGGCAGCTAAATCTTAAAGGTGAATTTTCTATGAAAAATGCACAGGGATTATTGCCTTATTTACCTTCTAAACATCTCAAAGCAAAATTGGATGCTTGGCTCAAACACGATATTAAGCGAATCAATAAGGCTCAAGGGAAAATTAGTATCAATGGCCCTCTCGCTGATTTTCCTTTTGATAAGCAACCGGGTGAATTTTCGATTAAGAGCCATTTAACCGGTGTCGATTTAATTTTTGCTCCCCATTGGCCCGTAACCAAAAATATCGAAGCTTATTTGCAGGTCGATAAGCGAACTTTAGAGGCGAATATTATCAATGCCGATTTGAAAGAGATGAGGGTGACTGAAGGAAATTTGCGAGTTACTGATTTAGGTTTAGATAAAGAAGTATTACTCATTCATAGCAAATTACGTGCATCGGGCGAAAAAGCCTTAACTTATGTCATGTCTTCACCCCTGAAGAAAAAATTATCGGCACTTACCATGCTAAAGATACATGGTTTGCTTGATTTGGATTTTAGATTGGAAGCTGCGCTATATCCCGGGAATGACACTATTTTGGTGCTAGGCGATATTAATTTCAAGAATAACACCGTCCATGTTCACCACAGTATGGATGATGTGGAGTTACAAAATTTAACTGGGAATTTACAATTCAACCAGAAAGGCGTTATAGGCAGTGGTTTGAAGGCGTTAATTTTGAATAATCCGGCAAACTTAATGATTCAGTCAATCCATGAGCCTATACCCTATACTCAGGTCAACATTTCTGGGGAAACGACCGTTGATGTGCTCAACAAAAAATTTAATCTCCCTATCCTCTCTTTGATGCGCGGGGCTGTGTGGATGGATGGAGAACTTAAGTTAACGGATGATCCCAACGATTTAGATCACCTTCAAGTTAAAACTTCATTAGTTGGCTTAAGTATTGATTTGCCACCTCCTTTTGGCAAAGCAGTTGAAACGAAAATGCCGCTTACCGTAAACATAGATTTCAATCCGCAAAAGGCGGTGAGATTGCGTTTTAACTACGATAATCAATTAAGTAGCGATTTATGGTTTTCCCGGCCTAATGATGCATTTAAATTACAAAAAGGAGAAATACGTTTAGGAGGGGGGGCTGCCAAAGAGAGTAAGCAACATGGTTTACAGTTGGTAGGAGCATTGCCATATTTTGAATTAGATCAATGGATCAAGACGAAAGCGAAATTACCGGAACTCACAGGTAAAAGTACATTAGTTGATTCATTAAATTTAATCGATGTCAAACTGCATAAAACTAAAATATGGAAGGAAAAATACGACGATTTAGCTTTTAAAGCTTCAAAACTCAACAGTGGTGATTGGATTATTCAATTGGATCAAGCCGCTTTAGCTGCTCGGTTACGTTACCAACCTTCCTCCAACACATTGACAGGTCAATTTGATAAATTAAAACTTGAAAGCAAACCTTCTCAGCCTAATCCAGTAACGGCTGAAGTGAAATCAACTTTAAAGCCCACCGATTTGCCAAACCTTAATTTACGTATCGCATCTTTACAGCTGGGTGCTTTAGATTTAGGCGATGTGAGTTTAAAAGCCAAATCAAAACCTAACCGTTGGCAACTTGACCATTGTGAAATAAAATCGCCTTCTTATTGGCTCACTGCGAAAGGGGAATGGAAGCAAGATGGCAAAGCAAACTCGACTCGATTACAAGCCGATTTGCACATTAATGATTTAGCATCAAGCTTGCAACGTTGGAAAGTTAGCCCAGCAGTTGAAGCACAAAAGGGTGAATTGCGGTTTCGCGGTGGATGGCCTGGCAGCTTATCTGAGTTTTCATTGGCAAAAATAAATGGTGAGATAGCTATTAATTTTAAAGATGGACGAATTACTAATTTAAGCCCCGAAACAGAAGAAAAACTTGGTTTAGGCAAGCTACTAAGTATCCTTAGTTTACAAACCATACCGCGGCGTCTGAAATTAGACTTCAGCGATCTTGCCAAAGGCGGTTACAGCTTTGATCAGTTCCAAGGGAGTTTTAACATTACCAATGGGGTTATGACTACACAAGATAGCTTTATTGATGGCCCTGTAGCCCATGCGTCGATGAAAGGGAATTTAGATATTGCTAATCAGTTGTATAATGTGGATTTAAAAATTTCTCCCCACATCACTGCAAGTTTGCCAGTGGTAGCGACCATAGCGGGGGGGCCAGTAGCCGGTTTTGCGACTTGGGTAGCAAGTAAAATAATTAATCAAAGTATGCAAAAGATTAGTGGCTACTCTTATAAAGTTTCGGGTCCATGGAAACAACCCACTGTGGAAGAGATCAGTATCATTAAAAAACGATTAGCGGCTTATAGAAACCGTTATCGCACGGCTTAAGTATAAGAATAGAATCGATCAAGTCCCTAGGCTGGGGTTTGGCCGTAATTTTGAATAGGATATTTATATGTGGGAGGAACTCTTTAAATGTTATTGGCAAGTAGCAATCTTAAAAAAGAGTCCGGAGGATACCCCTTACTCTCCGTTTTTGTTAGGCCTCATCTCCCTTTTATTTTTTTTGTTGATCATCTTGCAATGGTATCTCGCCGATTTTAAACAAGCATTTAATCCGTTTATTTCGATTTTAGCAGGCCTGAGTTTGCTTTGCTCCTATTTCGTTTATACCTATGCGATATTAAAAATTTACCGAAAAACTAATCGTACCTTGCAGACTTTGACAACACTTTTATTTTGCCACGCAATCGTGCATTTTTTTGCATTCCCTTTGCTAATCATGACCCCGTTATTAATAAATGGTGACATGAGTCAAGTAGTTGGTCTTTTTTTAGGTATTGTGTACTTAATTATCACTTTATTATTAACTATTTGGCAATTTTTGGTGACAATCTATATTTACAAACAAGCCTTAGAGGTGGATTATGTAGGCGCTGTCCTAGCTAGTTTTGGACTATTAGCTTGTAATATTTTAACAGTTTCATTTTGGCAATGAGAGTACATTATGCATTTACACATTTTAGGTATTGGTGGAACATTCATGAGCGCTCTAGCGATTTTAGCAAGAGAGGCAGGTTTTAAGGTAACGGGTTGTGATGCAAATTGTTATCCTCCTGTGAGTGATTTACTGCGCGCTAAACAGATTGAATGGACAGAAGGCTATGAAGATACTGCTCAAGCTTTAAAAGCGGATTGTGTCATCGTAGGAAACGCAATCAAAAGAGGGCTGCCAGTTATCGAAGCAGTTCTTAATGCCGGTAAAAACTACACTTCAGGTCCACAATGGTTAGCTGAAAATATATTATCTCGCTATCGTGTCTTGGCTGTTTCAGGGACTCATGGTAAAACCACGACAACTTCAATGCTTGCTTTTATCTTGCAACAAGCAGGTAAGCAACCAGGATTCCTAATTGGCGGTGTGGCACCCAATTTTAATACTAGCGCATATTTAGGACAGGGGGATTGGTTTGTTATTGAGGCAGATGAGTATGATTCCGCGTTTTTTGATAAGCGTCCGAAGCTCATGCATTATCGGCCAGAGGTGGCTATTTTAAATAACTTGGAATTTGACCACGCTGATATTTATACTGATCTTACCGCAATCCAACAACAATTCCATTATTATTTAAGGACTATCCCCAACAAAGGGGTCGTAATCAAACCCCGCGATGACGCTGCGTTAAATAACGTTTTGCAGCGAGGGGTATTCTCCACAGTTGAAGACCTTGCTTTTACTGGTGAGGCTGTTTGGCGAGCCGAATTACTTCACGAAAATGGCCAAGCGTTTCGTGTTTGGCATAAAGGACAAGCTGTTGCTGAAGTAAATTGGCCATTAATTGGACGATTCAATGTCGAAAACGGACTTGCGGCAATAGCAGCGAGCTCGCATGCAGGTGTGGATATCGAAGTTGCTGCGGGCGCTTTAGCGGAATTTAAACCAGTTAAAAGGCGTCTGGAGGTCAAATCAAATCGGCATGGTATTACTATTTATGACGATTTCGCCCATCACCCAACTGCAATAACCAAAACTGTGGCAGCTTTGAAAGACAGTGGTCGACATAAGCGTATATTTGCTGTATTAGAATTTGCTTCTTACACAATGAAGACTGGTGTTCATGCCACAGCGATGGCTGAAGCATTAGCCCCTGTTGATGGTGCTTATGTCCTACAGCCCCAATTTGATTTGGCGAAAGTAGCAAAAGATTGGATTTGTCCTAATGAGGTGTTTCCTAGTGTCGCTGGCATTGTTAACGCGGTTGTTGCTAAGGTTCAACCTGGAGATGCTGTGTTGGTGATGTCAAACCGGGGTTTTGATAATATTCATCAACAACTAGTTACTGCTGTCGATGCTCGTTTTGGCGGTTAACACACATAAATTAGCTTTTTGTCATCCCGCGAAAACGGATAATTGGCGATCGGATAGCGGGGATGCAAGCATTGCCTCACCGTCAATACAAGTCAAATGACCCCGAACCGCGACTAAAGAGAGGGGATGGATAAGAAGCAAAGACTCTTGAATCCCCTGGCGCGTCTTGTCAAGGTTGTACCTTAATGACAATGCGCCTTTGCCGCGCTACCTGGATCACTTGCAAAGCCAACCCAAAACAAATATTGCAAATTCTTTGGCAGATTGTTATAAAAATAGAAAGATTACCCAGAAGAGAATAAATTCGCGTGGGGGTAACTCGTTATATAAAAAAAGCGAGTTGTTACCTTAAAAGTTGTTAGGGACAACGGCCTATGGAGGGAACCATGCTAGAGTTTGCCGAACTAGAACAGAATGCCAAAGCTTTTCCAAGCGAATTGGTTAAAGCTTATAAAAAAAAGAATTCGCTTTTTTTCTTTCCCTGCTTAGCCCCTGTCGTCCCTGGCTATCTTCTTGCCGATGCTCAGCTAATCCAAAGGATTGCCGAAAATTTAAGGTTTTATCCCTCAAGTATCCAAACCAAAAAATCAGTACTTAACGGGATTTATATTTATTTTTGGAGCCAATACAACACTACATTGCAGTGGTTTTTGCATAAGCCTTTGTTTAATTTAATGAAAAGGAACTTAGGTATTAATTCTTTGTCTGATATGGAGCTCAGTATCTATGAGGAGAGTCTGGATAAGCTAAGTGATTTTTCTTATTGGGTATTTAGAAATCGACACTATCACGAGATGAAACTCTTGTTTGAGGCTTTTCCCCCTGAAATGCAGGGAAATATCTATACATTGCGTCATAATCCTCCTTCAAAGATTGCATCGTGGATTAACGTCCTGCCAGAGATGATGACGGTGGCCTACGAAGGAAAAAAGAAGGTATTGTAAGGGAGAAATTATGGGTTATAAGCCACCGTTATATCAGGATATTCAGCTAGAGACAAACGAATTACGCAGGAAATTTAGCGACCTTACAAATACTTATCTTTTTCCACCTACTGCTCAGCTCTTGGAGTATGTTGATTTAAAAATTGAAGAAACGTACCGTAAAAAGGTCAAGATGGGGGGAAGAAAGCCTGATCCTGTACGATTAGATCAAATCTCTTTTATTAAACACGTGCGCAATGATTTGAGCGAGGATTTATCCTCTGAAAAGAATGAAGAGCGTTTGGAGGCAGAGCGTATCCTTATGGGTGCTGTCGTCTATCGTTTTTTAAGGCTTAAGGAAAATTATAGTCCTAAGTTTGAAGCAAGCCTCAAAGGGGTGGCGCGCTTTTTTGCTAGCTATGGTTATAAGGACGTATCGAGTTGTGAATTATATAATACCCTCATGGAATTATTTAAGTTTGAAAAACTAGATCCATATACTGTCTCTGTTTGTTGCTCTTCTTTTAAAAAATATTTGGATTCACAAGAAGATCCAACAAGGTATGCTTACGTAAAAGCAGACCTCGAGTTTGATACAAAACTTTCCAATATCATAAAAGAAGCGACGGCCAACGTGGAATCCACCAAAATCTCGATGAAAAAGCAAATGGAGTACATTAGTTTTATTGAGTCAATGGGGATGTCTCTAAACAAATCGGACTGTGAAGTCGCTACATACCTAGAACAGCTCACGCACTTAATAGGTGAGAAAATCGAGACATTAGAGGACAGTCAAAGCTTATCGCGTAAGGAGATCTTGGAGTCTTTGGATACATTAAGCCCGAGTCCTGTTATTAGACAGGTTTTCGAAGAGTTCATCCCCCAAGAATTAGCCATTATGGCAAATGGTGAAATGCATACCCCCGATAATAAAGGTGATTGGTCAAGCGATGGTCAATTTGAAAATGTACTGTCAAAGCATCTAAAGATACAAAGCAAATACACCTTGCTGGGGGCTTATTTTCTTTGTTTAAATCAATGTAATGAAGATACTCCTGATCTACGTGCGGCACTTTGCACTGCAATTGGTGTAACAATCTCAAACAAATTAAATAAACAAGACGCTGAAGATAAAGAGACGATTGTTAAGGCATTGGATTACCTTGAAAAATTTATGCGAAGAGGGGCAATTCAAGAAGTGAGGTTCGATGTTTGGGATGGTGATAGAGAAATGAATCGGTTATTGGTCCAATTAAGGACTTCCTACGAGAGTGAAGCGATTGCTCGCGTGGTAATATAAAAAAATAAATATACGCTTGCAAAAATTTCAATTCCAACCTGGGACATCATTGCGAACGAAGAAGCAACCCAGAGTTCTTTGCTTCAAATTTTCTGGGTTGCCATTACCTTACTTTATAAAGTGACTATCTTTCAGATCAAGCGTGCCTACTTTCCCAGCTTAAACGAGATCATCTTAGGCGGTCGTTTCAAACTCAAATTTACCATCCTTCCAAATCACATTAATCGTATCACCCGATTGAAATTGCCCGGTCAACAAGGCTTGAGCTAATGGGTTTTCAAGTTTTTGTTGAATGACCCTTTTCAAGGGGCGAGCACCATAAACGGGATCAAATCCTGCTTCAGCCAGATGCTTTAATGCATCATGCTTAACAGCTAATTCAATGTTTTGCTGAGATAGCCGTTGTTGCAAATGGCTAATCTGAATCTCGGCAATATTGGCGATTTGCTCTTTGGATAAAGGATGGAAGACGACGGTGTCATCGATACGGTTAATAAATTCAGGGCGGAAATGCTGACTTACAATTTCTAAGACGGCTGTTTTAATTTGCTCATAATTTAACTTAGATGCCATGTCTTGAATGAGGTGCGACCCTAAATTGGAGGTCATCACAATAACAGTATTGCGAAAGTCAACGGTTCTACCTTGGCCGTCGGTTAGGCGGCCATCGTCAAGGACTTGTAACAAGATATTAAAAACATCGCTATGGGCTTTTTCCACCTCATCCAACAGGATAACAGAGTAAGGACGACGTCGTATGGCCTCTGTTAAATAACCACCTTCTTCATAACCTACATAGCCTGGGGGTGCGCCAATGAGTCTTGCCACAGAATGTTTTTCCATAAATTCAGACATGTCAATGCGCACCATAGCCTCTTCTGTATCAAAAAGAAAAGCTGCAAGAGCTTTACACAGTTCTGTTTTTCCGACACCAGTGGGGCCAAGAAAGAGGAATGAGCCAATCGGTCGATTAGGGTCAGATAAACCTGCCCTTGAACGGCGAATTGCATTGGCCACAGCATCCACTGCTTCATTTTGGCCAATCAGCCGTTTATGTAAGGCGTCTTCCATATGTAAAAGTTTTTCTTTTTCTCCTTCCAACATTTTTGCGACAGGGATGCCAGTCCATTTAGAAACCACTTCAGCAATTTCTTCCTCTGTGACTTTATTGCGGACTAATTTATTTTCGGAGCCGGTTTTTTCTGAAGCAAGAACTTGAGCTAGTTGTTTTTCCAGTTCGGGAATTCGACCGTATTGCAATTCTGACATGCGTGTCAAATCGCCAGCACGCCGTGCTGTTTCTAACTCGAGTTTCGCTTGCTCTAATGATTCCTTAATTTGATTAGCACCCTGTAATGTAGCTTTTTCTGCTTTCCAAATTTCTTCCAGATCCGCGTAATTTTTCTCAAGTTCATCAATTGTCTGTTGCAAGTCGCTTAAGCGTTTTTTTGACGCCTCGTCATGTTCTTTTTTTAATGCCTCGCGTTCAATTTTTAGCTGAATTAAACGCCTTTCAAGTTTATCCATGGCTTCAGGTTTGGAATCAATTTCCATGCGAATTTTACTTGCTGCTTCGTCAATTAAATCGATTGCTTTATCGGGCAATTGTCTATCGGTGATGTAACGTTGCGACAGCGTGGCAGCAGCAACAAGCGCGGGATCGGTAATTTCCACGCCATGATGGACTTCGTAGCGTTCTTGCAAGCCTCTAAGGATAGCAATCGTGTCTTCCACATTAGGTTCATTAACCAAGACTTTTTGGAAACGACGCTCCAATGCCGCATCTTTTTCAATGTATTGACGGTACTCATCTAAAGTAGTTGCACCAATACAATGCAATTCACCGCGGGCAAGGGCAGGTTTTAGCATATTTCCGGCATCCATAGCCCCTTCAGCCTTTCCAGCACCCACCATAGTGTGCAATTCATCGATAAATAAAATAATCTGTCCTTCTTGTTTCGCCAGATCATTGAGTACTGCCTTTAAGCGCTCTTCGAATTCACCACGGAATTTTGCCCCAGCAATCAGTGCTCCTAGATCCAATACAAGTAAGCGTTTATCTTTTAAGCCTTCCGGGACTTCACCATTCACAATTCGTTGGGCCAGGCCTTCGACGATGGCTGTCTTACCCACACCTGGTTCACCGATCAGGACAGGATTATTTTTTGTACGACGTTGTAATACCTGAATAGTGCGGCGTATTTCATCATCACGCCCGATAACGGGATCAAGCTTTCCTTGCTCCGCACGTTCTGTTAAGTCTAAAGTGTATTTTTCCAGAGCCTGCCTTTGCTCCTCGGCGTTAGGATCATTCACTGTTCCGCCACCACGAATTTCATCGATGGCTTTTTCGATTGTTTTTTTATCAGCACCAGCTTGTTTGAGTAGTTTACCCAGGCTTCCTTCTTCACTTAAGGCTGCTAAAATGAACATCTCGCTAGAAATGTAACTGTCCTTACGCTGCTGTGAGAGTTTATCGGTTAAATTTAAAAGACGGTTTAGCCCATTTGATATATGAATTTCACCACCGGTACCTTCAACTTTAGGAAGTCTATCTAAAGCTTGATCCAGTAAGTTGCGAAGCTGGGATAAATTAACCCCTGCTTTAGTTAGCAGCGGCCTGCTGCTACCTCCTTGCTGATCAAGAAGCGCTTTCATAACATGTTCAGGCTCGATAAATCCATTATCTCGACCTAGGGCAAGGGATTGGGCATCAGCCAGAGCCATTTGGAACTTTGAGGTAAGCTTATCACTGCGCATAGAAGGCCTCTCTTAGAGTTGGATTAATTCAAAATTATTCATTTCTCATGCCGAAATCACATGATATTGTTTAAATTGCACGCTATCTGCCGTAAAATATGGGTCTATTTTTTAAAATCAAGTAGTTACCGATGAATAATACTCCCACGGGCGAAAATCCTGATTCTCAAGCGTTATTAAATCAAATCGTTCTCGAGTTTATGCGCGAACAAAAACGAAAAAGACGATGGCGTTGGTTTATGCGTATCGTCTATCTATTAATCTTTTTGGTTATTGCTTATAGCCTATTTAGTATGAGTGAAGAAGAAAAGGGCTCAAAAACCAAACCCCATGTGGGTTTAATCGATATTAAAGGAAGCATATTTGACAGCCAAAGTGCTAGCTCAGAGAATTTTGTCAAAGGTTTGGATGACGCTTATAACAGTACTGGCCTTAAAGCGATCGTTTTACGCATAAATAGCCCAGGGGGTAGTCCAGTGCAAGCTGACTACATGTACAACACAATTAAACATTACCGTGATAAATATCCTGACATTAAAGTTTATGCTGTTTGTGCGGACATGTGTGCTTCTGCGGCTTATTATGTTGCGGCTGCTGCAGATGAAATTTATGCAAATCCTTCCAGTATAGTGGGTTCTATTGGCGTCTTATACAATGGGTTTGGTTTTGTTGATACCATGCAAAAGCTAGGTGTTTCAAGGCGGCTCGCAACTGCTGGAAAAAATAAGGGTTTCCTTGATCCGTTCTCTCCAGTTTTGCCCGAACAAACAAAGCTTTTACAAACTATGCTGGACGATATCCATAATGTCTTTATCGATAAAGTTAAGGAAGGCCGTGGTGATCGCCTTAAAATTGATAATTTAACCTTTTCAGGCCTTTTTTGGACAGGAGGGCAGGCTAAAGAGCGTGGTCTAATCGATGGTTTTGCCAGCAGCGGTCAAGTGGCTCGAGAAATCGTCAAGGTTGAAAAAATTATTGATTATACCTACAAGCAAAACGTATTTGAGCGTGTCGCCAAAAACCTTGGAACCGCAATGGTGGATCAACTGCCTATTGCTCTTGGGCTTCAGCAGGGATTCAAATCATAACCTTCACACTGACAAATTGATTGGGTAGTAGATGAGTAGGTTGGGCCAAAAAAATGGCCCCAACCTGCCGTCTGTCTTAAACCCCTGTTAATTGTTTTATAAGAAAGCCATAATGTTTGCATAATAAACACATAATGCTCCGTTAATTATCTTTATGTACAATTATTAATCATATATAGTTAATTACGGATTCGCAATATGAAACTTACTGATTGGTGGAATGCTCTAATCACTGATTTAGATCGATTGAAGTCTTTAGTTAAACCAGAAACGGCTAATTCAGAACCATGGAAGGCGGCAATGGAAATGGCGACTCAAGGAAAAGAAATTGAATCAAATTTATTAGCTGCCCGGGGTAGAGAAACCGCAATTAAAAATGAATCCAAAAAATTGGGATCTGAATTTAACAGTGGTGCAACACGAGTTCCTCAATATCTTCCTGATGTGAATAATCCTGATGAATTGCTCTTTGCCATGGTTTATTATCAGCATCTTAGTCGCTATGTTCAAATTAATGAGGGCAATTCCTTAGTCTTAACAGGTGTGAGGGACAACGATTCTGTTGTACAGGCGAATATGCCTGAATTAAAAAGAAGAATCGAAGATTATTGCCGCAAAGAAGCCGATGCAGTCATTGGCGCCTTTCCCGATATTGCTCAACAAGAAGGGGCAGACCTATTTGAGAAAGTCCAAAATTTTCTTTCTGAACTACCTCTTGTGGATAAACTGGTAGGCCAATTTGAAGAAGAAGCCAAAAAGAAAATTGATGAATATGATCAGCGCAACGTGGAGTACAATCAGACCAACATTGCAGGGCTTTTTACAGCATTGGATTCTGTACTCAAAGAGAAAGAAAAAATTCTCAGAAAAATTGCCGAATATAAAAAATTTATCGAGGAACTGACCGAAGGTGATTCATTACTTGCTGTTTTAAAAGATGATACAAACCAGCTGGAGCAAAAATTTCCTCGCATTGCGGGCGAGTTAAAAAGCTTAGATACGCCCGACACCGAACGAGGTATGGGTGCGAAAATTGGGATAAGTACAGCACGTGGGTTGATTGCTGTAGGAGAAAAGACTGGCGAATGGGCAAGCTATTTAATAGGGAATACATTGGGCAGAATCGCCCCTCAAAGACTTAATGATCTTGGAGCAACCATAGTTAGCACGATAGGGGGTATTAAGGAGGCAGTAAAACCGGTTTCTAATACGGAGAGTAAAAAACAAGCGTTGATTGCAAAGGCGCAGAAGCAAATAGGTGTGCTGGCTGATGGATTGAATTTTGGTGAAGATCGTAAATTAAAAGTGAGTGGAAAGGATTTTGAGAAATTGTCTTCAGCACAAGTAAGCGAAATGGCTGATAAAATTGGGGCAATCAGGTACATAGTCCATATTCAAAAATGCTTGGCATTGTATGAACAAAAACAAGCTGCTACCGGAGTTGCGAGAATAACTCAGGTTGGCATCCTTAAACCAATTATAAATTGGTTAACTGAAACGCCTTTTCGCAGAGTTATGCATGATAAAATATTGCTGATTAGAGAGGCAGAAAAACTAGAGCAAGAGTTGGAGGCTTTGAAGGAAAAACTCGATAAAACCCCTTCTTATAAGCAAGATCAATTGGATGACGAGCTTAATAAAGCTTTACAAAAAACAGCTACGAAAGCGCAAAAAATACATTCAAATAGTATTTATACTCTTTTTTCTCACGATATTAAGAAAGAAAGTGAAGAGGCTGCAAAAGATTTAAAAGCTGTTACTGATACTGCTATGAGAACGAGGGGCTTATAAGAATTTAACCTATTTATTAAAGGCTGAATACATTTCTATTTTGCAGCCATAAATTTTAACTGAATTCATTGCGTATTTTTTATGGTAAGATAGAGGCTATTATTAATAAGAATTACTAATAATGCCTATTTCTCACCTTTTTCTTGCTCTTTTAGTTGTCGTAATCTGGGGATTAAATTTCCTTTTTGTTAAATTAGCCCTTCATGATATTCCACCCATACTTCTTTGTGTTCTTCGCTTTATTTTAGCAAGCATCCCAGCCATTTTTTTCATTAAATTACCTGCTGTGCCTTTTCGAGAGATTCTTTCCTATGGGCTTATTATGTTTGCCTTGCAATTTTCCTTTTTGTTCATAGGAATGCATGTAGGGATGACGCCTGGAATGGGGTCAATAATCATGCAAACCCAAGTCTTTTTTAGTATGTTTTTTGCGGCAATTTTGCTAGGGGAAAAAACATCGGTTTGGCAGATTTTTGGTGCAGTGATCTCGTTTTCAGGGATCGGCATTGTTGCCATGCATTTTGATAAAAACGTCTCATTATTAGGGTTTGTCTGTATTCTTACTGCATCAGCGGTCTGGGGATTTGGCAATCTTATTACGAAGAAAAACCACCATGTTAATATGATGGCGTTGGTGGTTTGGGGGAGTTTTGTTGCATGGGTGCCCTTGCTGCTTCTATCCTTATGGGTTGAGGGGCCACGTACGATTGTGCATTCTTTCCAACATTTATCTTGGCAAAGTGTAGGTTCGTTATTCTATATTGTCTATGCTTCAACCTGGATTGGGTATGGGGTATGGAATTGGTTAATAAGTCGTTATCCAGTAGGTGTGGTAGTGCCTTTTACTTTATTAGTCCCAGTTGTCGGTGTATTGAGTTCGGTATTATTACTCGATGAACCTTTCTACTTATGGAAGTTGGTTTCTGGCTTGTTAGTGATTAGCGGTTTATTTATCAACCTATTCGGTGGACGTTTATTTGCCCCAAAAGTACAGCAAGAGGTTTTTTAACTGAACCGGGCCGTTTGGCCGATTTCTCGAAGCCTTGTTGGTTTCGAGACACTCGGCACGAACGGATGAAAAGGGTTTGTGGATATCAATCTCGGAATAATTTAATGCAATAAAAATGGCTAAGAGTGGCAACCCGACCGACTAGCCTTTTGTGACTGGCATTAACGTTTGCAACAAGGATTTAAACACTTTAGGTGTGCCTGCAACAATGTCCCCCGACTTCAGGAAATCTTCGCCGCCTTGCATATCACTGACTAAGCCGCCAGCTTCTTTTATGAGTAGGCTGCCTGCAGAAATGTCCCAAGGGCGTAAGCCAAATTCCCATAACCCATCGAGTCTGCCACAAGCGACATAAGCTAGATCAAGTGCTGCCGATCCTGTTCTCCTAACACCGGCACATTTACCAATCAGCGCTTCGAACGTGGGCATATAGCGATGGGCTAGCGTTGTATTGCGAAAAGGAAAACCTGTTCCTAACAAGGCACCATTCAGTTGCGTTTGTTTGGAGACCCGTACACGACGGTCATTAAGTCGCGCACCACATCCACGGCTCGCCGAAAAGCACTCGTGGCGGAGGGGGTCATAAACTACTGCGTGCTCTAAGCGATTTTTAACTTTATGTGCTATAGAGACCGAGAATGAGGGGAAGCCATGCAGATAATTTGTCGTGCCGTCTAAAGGATCAATGATCCATACCGAGTCTGCATCGTCGTTATGAACACCACTTTCTTCAGCAATAATGCCATGGTCAGGGTAGGCTTTGCGAATTGTGGCAATAATGGCTTGTTCAGCTTTGACATCTACTTCACTGAAATATTCTTCACTGCTTTTGGCAGTTATTTTTATTCGATCGATTTGTTCAATATAACGGATAATAATGTCCCCGGCTGAGCGGGCGGCAGTAATAGCAATGTTTAGTAATGGCTGCATGAGTTCACTCGTTTTCTACAAAACCAGCGATCTTACCACATTTTTTTTGTACAGAGAGGAGTCATTGCTGGTATAGTTGCTATCATTAAATTTAGAGCTCCCACGAGCTACCTAAATGACCTGGATTTTTGGGTAAAAAATGCACAAAAGTATCCCTGTTTCTCGCGAAAACATCCATGGTTTTCGAGGTTTTTGCCCAAAAACCTAGGCAGCAAAGGCTGCAGTGGGATTATTGCCTAAGGTTGTTTTATGAATTTTGCTTCAATTCGAATAGTTTTAGTTGCAACCTCTCATCCTGGAAATATTGGTTCGACTGCAAGAGCTATGAAGACCATGGGATTGCGTAAGCTTTATTTAGTAACGCCTAAATCGTTTCCTGACCAAAAGGCCTATGAAATGGCGGCAGGCGCTGATGATGTTTTGCATGAAGCGCAAGTGACTATGTCCCTTGATGAAGCATTGAAAGATTGCCAACTGGTTTTTGCCACAAGCGCTAGACCACGCGGAATTGCTTTACCTGGGCTAACCCCTGCGGGTTGTGCAGAACTAATAAGCCAGAAGCCAGATAATACTGAAATAGCGATAGTCTTTGGTCGTGAGCACGCCGGACTAACTAATGAAGAGTTATTGCGCAGTCATTATCATGTCAATATTCCCTCCAATCCTGAGTACAGCTCGTTGAACCTTTCGCAGGCTGTACAAATCATTGCCTACGAATTGCGGATGAAACTCCTCAAACCAATAGCTGAAGTGGAGTTGCATCGAAGTCGTCCGGCAACAGCTGATGAGATAGAAGGATTTTATGTTCATCTTAACGAGGTAATGACTGCGATTGAATTTTTAAAACCGACCAATCCAACAAAACGGTTACAACAAAGAATTCGCCGTTTGTTTAATCGGTCACAATTAGAACACACGGAGATATGTATTTTACGCGGCATTTTAAGCCAAGTGCAGTATGCCTTGAAACATGCGGATAAAAAATGAGCGGAGATAGGTATGAGTAAGCTACCGATTTACTTAGACTACATGGCAACAACGCCTGTTGATCCCCGTGTAATAGAGAAAATGATGAAATACTTGGGTCCAGAAGGCCATTTTGGCAACCCTGCATCGGTAACGCATGTTTATGGCAAGGTAGCGGCAGAAGCGGTAGAACGCGCCCGTGCACAGATTGCTGAAGTGATTCACACCACACCCCAAGAAATCGTATTTACCTCAGGGGCTACGGAAGCCGATAATCTGGCAATTTTGGGTGCTGCACGCTTTTATCAGCGCAAAGGACGGCATGTGATCACCATGCGAACTGAACATAAGGCTGTCCTCGATACCTTTCACCAACTCGAGCGCGAAGGATTTACGGTGAGTTATCTAAATCCACAACCAGATGGGTTGCTCGATTTGAATACTCTGGCTGAATCTTTACGTGAGGATACGATTCTCGTGTCGATTATGCATGCCAATAATGAAATTGGCGTAATACAGGATATTGCTGGGATTGGCGAATTATTACGCGATAAAGGAATTATTTTCCATGTGGATGCAGCACAAAGTGCTGGAAAGCTTGAAATTGATCTGACCAAGTTATCTGTGGATCTAATGTCATTTTCAGCCCATAAAATTTATGGCCCTAAGGGAATTGGAGCACTTTATGTACGTCATAAACCAAGGGTTCGACTCCAACCCTTGTCGTTTGGGGGGGGGCACGAAGGCGGGTTACGCTCAGGCACATTGGCAACCCACCAAATTGTGGGTATGGGAGAAGCGTTTACTCTTGCAAAAGAAAGCCGAATAGAAGAGCAGGCAACAATTTTGCGGCTTCGCCAACAATTATGGGATGGCATTAAACATCTGCCCGGCATCCGTTTAAATGGCCATGAGCATAAGCGTCTCGCTGGGAACCTTAACTTGACATTCGCAGGTGTAGAAGGGGATTCATTGTTATTGGCGCTGCGTGAAATAGCCATCTCAACCACCTCAGCCTGTTCAGCAGCGAGCATGCAACCCTCCTATGTGTTGCGCGCTTTGGGTTTAACTGACGAATTGGCTTATAGTTCAATTCGTTTATCAATCGGGCGTTTCACTACCGAGGAGCAAGTGAAGCAAGTCATTGCTATAATATGCCATCAAATTAATCGATTGCACGAAATATCACCACTATGATGTATAATGAACTTGTAGAATCCTGCTTTTTTGCACCCAGCCACGTAGGAACAGTGGATTTAGCACTACCCTTGAGCGTTTATCATCGCTCTGGGGTAGTTGGGCGCGGAGATGTTTGCGATTTTTATTTGCAATGTAATGATGAGGGTTTTGTATTAAAAGCGCGCTTTAAAGCTTACGGTAGCCCCTATCTTGTTGCTGCAGCTGAATGGCTTTGCCGTCAATTGGAAGGAAGCCAAGTCCATATGCATCCTCAATTGACCTATGTCGTGTTAGTTGAAAAATTGGCTATACCTAAGACTCGCTACCCAGTGGCATTGCTCATTGAAGATAGTTATCAAGAGCTAATTCAAAAAATGAAACTAAAGTTAGAGGGGAAACAATCATGAGCGAAGTGATGCATCATACGAGCGGCACAGGATTTGGTGTTAGTTTGAGCGAATCAGCTATTCGTCACATTGTCGCTTATCTTGAAAAACAAAAAGACAGTAAAGGGGTACGTTTTTCAGTTAAAAAAACTGGGTGTTCAGGGATGTCTTATGTGGTTGATTATGTTGTTGCCCCAAAAGATAATGATATTGTGCACGAATTAACTGGCGGGTACCAACTTTATATCGATAAAGCGAGTTACCCTTATCTTAAGGGTATGAGAGTGGATTATGTCAAGCAGGGCTTAAACCATAAATTCATTTTCGATAATCCTAATCAAACAGGACAATGCGGCTGTGGCGAAAGCTTTACCGTAGAGTAACCTAGTCAATTGGTCGCGGCCCAGCATTTGGATCTTATTCAAATCCATGTTGGGTTGTGCGAACGATCCAATTTGCATTCCATTCTACCTAAGTGTTATTAAATAAATCTTTTTGAATTTATTCTGCATCAGCAGATGTATTGAATTCTTTTTGTTTATTTTATTAGCATAATAGAGCTATTTTTCCATAAAATGAATTAAATTATTTCAGATCGCGCAAAATTACTTGAAATAAAGATCATTTTTCCTTAAGCTTCCCTTAATAAATGAATATCATTGAAACAATGTTTACATACTTTGCTACATTTGGTAGCATATGCGTCATGATGTTCATTTATGGACTTATATAACTATTTTTTGATTGTTGGAGAGGATAATGAGTGCAGCAGTTATGCAGCGAGTTGAAAATCACAGCGAAGGGTTGAGCCAGCAAGTTATTGCTGCTGTGAAGGGATATCTAAATGCAGTTGGCAATAAAGAAGTTAATTTGAACCTTTATCAATTGATTGTTGAAGAGGTTGAAGCCCCTTTATTTCGTACAGTGATGGAGTTAACTCGATATAATCAATCTAAAGCCGCTCGTGTTCTTGGTGTCAGCCGTGGTACTTTGCGCACTAAGTTAAAGCGCTATTTTGATGATGAGTTCATTGGTACTCGAGGATAATCCTGGTCTTTCGCTAGGCACTCTGCTAGTATTAGTAACAGAGTCGGTCAGGCAATCGCTCTTTGTGCAAAACAAAGGGAGGAAAGTCCGGGCTCCGCAGGGCAGAGTGCCAGGTAACACCTGGGAGGCGTAAGCCTACGGAAAGTGCCACAGAAAATATACCGCCTGTTATTTTTAACAGGTAAGGGTGAAATGGTGCGGTAAGAGCGCACCGCGCGATTGGTAACAGTCGTGGCAGGGAAAACCCCACTCGGAGCAAGACCAAATAGGAATCCCACTTACTTTTTAGTAAGAGCGTATGGCCCGTACGGGATTCGGGTAGGTTGCTTGAGGCATGTGGTGACGCATGTCCCAGATGAATGATTGTCCACGACAGAACCCGGCTTATCGACCGACTTTTTTCGCTTAAGCATACTTCATCTTGATGTGTACCTCTTGATTCTAGTCATAACTCGACTTACTATCGCGCATTTAGGAATGCGATGAGACTTGACTATGATGCTATGTATCGACGTTGGTAATTCCCATATTTACGGGGGAGTTTTTGCTGGGGAAGAAATCCGTCTTCGCTTCCGCCATACATCTAAAGTCAGCACTTCGGATGAGTTAGGTATTTTTCTTAAATCAGTATTACGAGAAAATCAATGCTCTCCGGAGGCAATCAACCAAATTGCTATTTGTTCAGTTGTACCGCAAATCGATTATTCTTTGCGTGCAGCTTGTTTAAAGTATTTTTCCGTTGAGCCTTTTTTGTTGCAGGCAGGCGTAAAGACCGGTTTAAATATCAAATATCGCAATCCAGTTGAAGTTGGTGCTGATCGCATCGCCAATGCCATTGCTGCTACTTCCTTGTTCCCTGGGAAAAATATCGTGGTTATTGATTTTGGTACCGCAACCACTTTTTGTGTCATTACTGCGCAAAAAGGGTACTTAGGCGGAGCAATTCTTCCAGGTGTGCGTTTGTCGGTGGATGGACTGGCCTCAAAAACGGCGAAATTGCCGGCGGTCGAAATCATTAAACCTGAGCAAGTTGTTGGTCGTTCGACAATAGAAAGCATTCAATCGGGAGTTTTCTACGGGGCTTTGGGTGCTTGCCGAGAATTAATTCACCGCATAAAAGAAGAGGTTTTCCTTAAGCAAGAAGTTTTGGTACTGGCAACAGGAGGCTTCGCTTCTTTATTCGATAAGCAAGAAATTTATGATCATTTAGTTCCAGATTTAGTGTTACAAGGAATTCGTTTGGCAGCAGAGTTAAATCGTTAGGCAATTACTCTAAGGGAAACATTTCAGGAGAATTGGGAGTTGCATCGGCACCCGGGCTATCTGATTACGTCATTGAGATGTCGAGTTAACAGTTGGTAAATCAGTTGTATTTCTGTTTTTTATTCAGCGTACCCCTTTAATTTGGTTGAAATTTTTGCGAGTGACCTCGAGGGCTAGATTTTTTCTTTCGTTTGCATGTTCATAAAAATTTCAAAATGAAAATTAAATCGCCAAATTTTGATTAAGTAAACCATCTTGTATGTACTTTTTTTAAAAATCTTCCCTTAAGGGGTTGACGCTTGGGAAATTGTGTTTCTATAGTGTATAAAAGTGGTTTAAAATAACAAAAAAGTGGAGAATTGTGGGAGGGTTGGGGAAGCGGACTGCCTGGTTGGATAAATCCAACCAGACAGCGGCTAACTCAACCTAACTGCATAAATTGATAAATCATGTTTCGTGGAATTAATGCCATTACCATCGACGGGAAAGGCCGGCTTGCAGTGCCAACCCGTTATCGAGATGCCTTGTCTGCACAAGAGAAGGCGTCATTGGTAGTGACTATTGATACAGAAGAAACCTGTTTGTTGCTTTATCCAGCATCGGAATGGCAAATCATTGAGGATAAATTACAAAGTTTGCCAAGTTTTAATGCTGCAGCACGACGCATTCAGCGTTTGTTGATCGGTCATGCAACCGATGTGGAGTTAGATAGCAATGGACGTATCCTGCTGCCTCAACTACTCAGGGATTATGCGCGGCTAGATAAAAAGGTAGTGATGATTGGCCAGGGTAATAAATTTGAAGTATGGGATGAAAGCTTATGGCAAACCAGACGTGAACAATGGTTAGCCGAAGAAGCCTCTAAAGAAGATGGACTGCCTGATGAAATGAAAACTTTTTCTTTGTAACGGAAGTAATTATGACAACGCATCAATCAGTATTGTTGCAAGAAGCAATTGATGGCTTAGCCATAAAACCAGAGGGTATCTATATTGATGGAACCTTTGGTCGTGGCGGCCATAGTAAGGCTATTTTGCAGCGGTTATCGGCCACTGGGCGATTGATTGCGATAGATAAAGATCCTGAAGCTATTGATTACGCGAGACAGCATTTTGCAAACGACCTACGGTTTCAAATTTACCATGGTTCTTTTGCTGAACTCGCTGAATTAGCCAAAGCAGAGAATGTCTACGGACATATTGACGGTATTTTATTAGATCTCGGTGTCTCATCACCGCAATTAGATAACCCTGAGCGAGGTTTCAGTTTTATGCAGCAAGGGCCTTTAGACATGCGCATGAATTTTAATCAAGAATTGGATGCAGCAGGCTTTATCAATCAAGCAGAAGCTGAAGAAATGGCCACCATTTTCAGGGAATATGGCGAGGAACGTTTTGCCGGCCGTATAGCGCGGGCCATTGTTGCAGCGCGTGAGCAAGCTCCCATTAAGACGACAGAGCAGTTAGCTGAAATCATTAAACAAGCAAATCCAAAGTGGGAGAAACACAAACACCCGGCAACTCGCGTATTTCAAGCGATACGGATTTATATAAACCAGGAGCTCAATGATCTAACGGCTTGCCTAAGCACTGCTGTGGATGCTTTAGCGGTAGGTGGGCGTTTAGTGATTATCAGTTTCCATTCATTAGAAGATCGCATTGTTAAGCAATTCATGCGCGATAAAGAGTATGGCCAGCGTCTTCCACCAGGAGTTCCCATTCGCAATGAAGAAATCTCAAGCAATTTTAAAAGAATAGGTAAGGCTATAAAAGCGTCTGATGCTGAAATAAAGCAGAATATCAGAGCCCGTAGCGCAGTTTTACGTATAGGAGAAAAAATAGCATGAATGCTGCGGCCAGAGCGATTAATCAAAGTAATTTTTTTACTGGACAATTATCAGATATGCGGCTTTCAAAACAACTTTGTTTTTTGTTGACCCTATTGCTTGCGGTTCTAGTCACTGCATTGGCGATTGTTTATACTACCAACGAGCATCGTATCTATTTCAGTCAATTGCAAAGCTTAGAACAAGAGGCTAACCAATTACAATTACAGTGGGGTCAATTACTCTTGGAGCAAGCTAGTCTTGCTACCCCTGCTCGAGTAGAACAGTTGGCAGTAGAGAAATTGCAAATGAGGTTACCATTGGATAAAGAAATTTATATATTACGAACAGAATGAAAAATAATGGCCACCAGGCACGATTAATCGTTGTATCTTGTTTTTTCCTCTTATTATTAGGCGCACTTTTATGGAGAATGCTGGATTTGACGGTTTTGCATCGTCAATTTTTACAAGGACAAGGAGACGCACGCAGTTTGCGCGTAGTCGATATTCCGGCACATCGCGGCATGATCACCGACCGACAAGGAATACCCCTTGCGGTAAGCACGCCAGTACAGAGTGTCTGGGTAAATCCTAAAACATTTGCGCCAACCATCAGCCAATTGACTAAATTATGTCGCCTATTAAACCTCTCTCCCAGGTATCTACGCAGCAGCCTAAGGCAATCAGGCAATCGAGAGTTCCTCTACCTGCATCGTCAGTTGCCGCCAACATTAGCTAAAAAAATTGAAGAGCTTAATATCCCCGGTGTTAATTTCCAGCAAGAGTTTAAGCGATATTACCCTGAAGGGGAGACTATGGCCCAGTTACTTGGTTTTACTAACATTGACGATATTGGGATCGAAGGGCTTGAACTTGCTTATCAAGATTGGTTAATGGGGATTAATGGTAAGAAAAGAGTGGTCAAAGATCGAATGGGAGAAATCATCGAAGAGCTTGGGGTTATTAAAACGCCAAGGCCCGGCCAAGATCTAGTTTTAAGCATTGATCGGCGCATCCAGTATTTGGCCTATCATGAATTGCAAAACACAATGGACAAATTTGCGGCAAAATCGGGTTCAGTGGTTGTAGTCGATGCACGAAACGGAGAAATTTTAGCAGTCGCTAATGCACCGTCTTTTAATCCCAACGCGCGTGGTCGATACACTCTTGATAGTTATCGCAACAGGGCATTGACTGATACTTTTGAACCTGGGTCAGTTATCAAAGCATTTAGCATAGCAAGTGCTTTAGGAAGCGGGCTTTTTAAACCAGATACCATCATCGATACACGTCCAAGCTGGATGATTGTTCATGGGCACACGATTCGTGATATTCATAATTATGGTGTTTTGGATGTTACCGGTGTACTACAACATTCGAGTAACGTAGGTGTGGCAAAAATGGTCTTGGCAAGCCCGCCGGAACAATTAATTGGTTTGTTGCAGAGGGTGGGGTTTGGGCAACGTACTGAGAGCGGTTACCCAGGAGAAAGTGATGGCGGTATTGTCAGTGTTAAAGATGCAAATCCTTTTGTACTCGGGACTGTGAGCTTTGGTTACGGAATGACTGTCACTGCACTTCAATTAGCTAAGGCCTATCTTATTTTCGCAAACGAAGGGCGGCTAAAACCCGTAACGCTCCTTCATACGGAAAATACGCAAAATGAAACAACAGGCGAACAGGTTTTAGATAAAAAAACGGCGAAACAAGTCCTTGCGATGTTGGAAGCAGTGATGAATGGAGGGACAGGCCGTTCGGCAAGGGTACCTGGGTATCGTGTGGCAGGAAAAACTGGAACCGCTCAAATTGCTGGAAAAAATGGTTATGAAAAAGATCGCCATATTGCTAGCTTTGTTGGTATCGCCCCTGTTTCTAATCCACGTTTAGTTGTGGTAGTGGTGATTCACGAGCCTACTAAAAATGGTTATTATGCTGCCTCAGTGGCTGCTCCTCTTTTTGCACAAGTCATGTCCGGAACCTTGCGTATTCTTGATGTTCCGCCTGATCAAACAACGACAACATGAGGTGATGATGAAACTTGCTGAGCTGATGCAACCCTGGGTTAGAGGGGATATTCCTGAATGCGAGATTCTGGGGTTGCACAATGATAGCCGGCAAATTAAGCCAGGTTTTTTATTTTTTGCCTACCCTGGTTTGGCTACGGATGGACGCCTTTTTATTCCACAAGCAGTCCACGCTGGAGCAGCTGCATTAGTTTATGATCCGGAAAATTGGTCACCTGCTGATCACATATCCAGTAATTTTCCAGCTATACCTCTACCAGGATTAGCGGCGAAGCTTGGCGCCATCGCTAGCCGATTTTATGGGGAGCCGACAAAAAAGCTTGCTATCACCGGAGTGACTGGAACCAATGGTAAAACCACAATAGCTTACCAACTTGCACAAGCACATAACTTACTAGGTGAACATGCTGCCTATGTCGGAACAATAGGGCAAGGTGAGGTCACCGCATTAAAACCTTTAATTAACACAACACCCGATGCGCTTTGTCTACAGGAGCTCATGCATCAGTACGAGCAAGCTGCAATAAAGCAGGTTTGCATGGAGGTTTCTTCACACGCTTTATGTCAAGGACGCGTTGATGGGATTGATTTTCAGCAAGCGATTTTCACCAATCTAAGTCATGAGCATTTAGATTACCATCTAAATATGCAAGCCTATGCTGAAGCAAAAGCCTTGTTGTTTGCTATGCCTATGCTTAAATGGGCAATAATTAATCAAGATGATCCATACAGCCAGCTGATGCGTCAGCAAAGCAAGGCTAAACAACTAATTAGTTATGGAGTTAGGGAAAATGCTGAGGTAAAGGCCTTGAGTTGGGATGTAAGTCTCAAAGGGACAGAGCTTGAACTCATTTCGCCTTGGGGGCAACATGAACTGATAATCAATGCATTGGGATTTTTTAATATTTACAATGCACTTGCAGTGTTTACAAGTTTATTGGCTTATGGCTATCCGGTGGACAAGGTTGTTGCGGTCATGGCGAAATTACAAGCTGCTCCAGGAAGGATGGAAATTGTAAGTAAAGAGCCTTATGCCATAGTTGATTATGCGCATTCTCCTGATGCTTTGGAAAACGTATTAGCAACATTGCAGAATGTTAAAAAAGGGCGAATCATCGCAGTTTTTGGTTGCGGTGGCGATCGAGATAAAACAAAACGCCCGATCATGGGTAGAATCGCAAGTCAGTACGCGGATATTACCATTATCACTAGCGATAATCCTCGTACCGAAGATCCTCTGGCCATCATCGAATCAATTGAATCGGGCATTGATTCCAAAACCAATCTTTATAAAATTCCTGATCGCGAGCAAGCCATTGCCAAGGCAATTAACCTGGCTGAAAAAGAGGATATTATTTTAGTGGCGGGTAAAGGCCATGAAAATTATCAGCAAATCGGCAACGTACGTCATGCTTTTTCGGATCAAGCGATAATCAGACGATTGAATAAGCAACCTGCTCAAATTTGACCCTTTAGCTAAATTCAACATAGGGAATCTAATCTATTACAAGCCGAGTATTTCCTTTATCTGCTCATCAATAAATGGCAACGGGTACCTACAAAAATCATGGCGTTTTTGGTGAGCCTTGCGCAAATTTAAAAAGCTTTGCTGAAGATTGTTTGCAGATTTTATAAAATTGGTTTCTTCAAACGGATTATAGAGATGTAGAGCAATATCTTGCCAGTGTTTAAATGTGTTGGATAAATTTGTTGCCTCAATGGCAGGCTCGCTAAAGGTAGGAGAGCTAAGGTGAAGGCGGGTATGTAGTTTCCTGCTTACCATACGAACGGCCTCGCACTTAGCTTCAAGGCTGTGTCCTGCAATATGAGGGGTACAAAGTGTTGCAAGTCTAATAATTTCCGGATTGATGTCAGGTTCATTATAATAAACATCGGTACAGTAAATTATCGGTTTTTTTTGCTGTAATAATGCCTCCTCATTCACTATTCCTCCACGTGATGCATTGATAATCACCGCATTGGGCTTAAGCCGATTAAGTAATCGCTTGTCAAAAAGGTTTCGGCTTGAATAGGGAGGGTTATCGTGTAAATTCGCATGAATACAAACGAGATCGCATTGGGTGATCGTATCCAGGGTACAGCTAAAAAAATGAGGATCGTTTTCACTTCTAAGCGGATCATAGCTATGTACTTCCATCCCTGCAGCTGCCAGACGTTTCACAACTTTTTCACCCACTTCCCCGACACCAATGACGCCTGCTTTTAATCCACTAAATCCTTTATATTTTTGTAAAAATGCAAGTGAAGCAATCACATAATCAGCCACGGCTACAGCATTACTTCCTTTCGCATCGATTAATTCAATGGCGTTATTTTTCAGGTAAAGCGAATCGATATGATCAGTGCCAGAACTTGCAGTGGCAACATAACGTAGGGAGTGACCTTTCAAAAGAGATTCATTAACTTGGAGCGTTGAACGGCAAAGCAAAATTTGCTGGTCTTTAAGGAGGTTGGGGATCTCGTTCGCATGCAGATAGGTGCTGAGCTCAAAAGGCTTCGGGAATGCCTCAACTAATCCGGGTAAACTAGCATCTGCGAGAATTTTCATATTCCAAATAATGCGTAGATTCCAGCCATTGACCAGCGTAGAAGAGGAAGAATAAACCAACCTAGGGCGCCAGTGAAAATAAGTGCCAGAAGGATAAAGAAACCATAAGGCTCAATTTTCTGGTATTGAATTGCTTGCTTTAAGGGCAAAAGGCTTGCAACAATGCGGCTTCCATCTAATGGCGGGATAGGAACTAAATTCAGGTAAGCTAAAACAAAATTAATGATCACACCTGCTTGCCCTGTTAGCACCATAAACAAAGCTGCACTGGAGGTGAGAGGATTCAAGACTATCCCTAATTTAAGGCAAATAGCCCATAATAAAGCCATTATCAGGTTAGATAAGGGACCAGCCGCCGTAGCAAGAGCTAAATCCCGACGAGGATTACGAAGTAATGAAGCATTAATTGGGACAGGTTTTGCCCAACCAAATACGAAACTAAACTGGCTTAATAAGAGCACTATGATTGGAACGAGTATAGTGCCAATCAGGTCAATATGTTTTAACGGGTTAAAGCTCAATCGTCCAAGCATTTTGGCTGTGGTATCACCAAAACGAGAGGCTACCCAAGCGTGTGCAGCTTCATGGATCGTGATTGCGAAAAGTACAGGCAGTATCCAAATGACAATTCGCTGGACGGTTGATAATTCAAGCATGAATGGCGCGCATTGTTTAAGAGAAAGCTAATTCTACCGGATAGTTGCTCCTCTGCTCAAGTTTTGGTTTTAGTTCAAAACACCTGTGAGTATTCACCGATATGATAGGGTAAGATAATGCGCTTGTTACAATCATATAATTAGAAGACATATTTCATGCACATATTGACTAATATGAATATATAAAAAACAAATAAACTAACATAAAATATTATTGATATTATTTGGTGCAACATGAGTCAAGAATAGCTTAATAGTTGGCGATTGTTAATCGTTAGCAATTTATTTTGATTAAGAGCTACTATATACTCGCTAACTCGTTAGACATCATACATTCTACGAACCCGATGACATTGCCTAAATTAAATAATTACTTGCTCCTAGTGTGCTTTTCCTTGTTACTCCTATTGCCAGGTATTGCCAAAATGCCTGTTTTAGACAGGGACGAAGCCCATTTTGCTCAAGCAAGCAGGCAGATGATACAAACAGGTAACTATTTCCAGATTCGTTTTCAAGAGACTACGCGCTTTCGCAAACCCCCAGGAATTAATTGGTTACAAGCTGCTTCAGTAAAATTATTTAGCAATCCTGATGCAAGTACTATATGGCCTTATCGTATCCCTTCATTACTAGGTGCTTTGTTTTCAATCCTATTGACTTACTTTTTTTCTCGTCGTTTTCTTGGACAAAAAGTTGCAATAATGGCAGCAGCAATGCTTGCTTCAACGTTGCTGTTAGCTGCGGAAAGCCACATGGCCGTGATAGATGCTTCTTTGTTGTCCTCAGTGATGCTGATGCAAGGGGCTCTTTGGGTGATTTATCAAAGAGGAACAGAGAACAAACAGGCACACTGGGGTTGGGCTCTTTGTTTTTGGCTCGCAATGGCCTACGGGCTTGTGTTGAAAGGGGTTACTCCTTTAATAGGTGTTTTATCGATAATCACATTGTGCCTTTTTGAAAAGCGAGTCAATTGGTTGGGCGGTTTACATGTGATTAAAGGATTATTGTTATTTGGGGTGCTTAGCCTTGCCTGGATACTCATGGTCAATGCTGCAGAAAATTCAAACTACCTTTTGCAAATGATTCATAGAGATTTGCTTCCTAAGTTAAAAGGTGGGCACGAGTCTCATGGGAAACCCCCTCTCTTTCACCTGTTAATTCTGCCGTTAACATTCTGGCCTGCTTCGCTGTTTTTATGGCAAGCCGGGGTTCATGCCGTCAAACACCGTCGAGAAAAAATAGTTAAATTTTTATTGGCTTGGATTGTTCCTACTTGGGTTTTTTTTGAGCTCATGCCGACAAAGCTTCCTCAATACATCCTTCCGACCTTCCCTGCGATCGCTTTACTTTGTGCTTTGGCAATTCAGGGAGATGCTGGCAAAAAACCAGGGAGGTGGGTACATCTACTTCAAGTACTCTGGGTAGTGTTGTCAGCAGGTTTAGCAATAAGCTTAACAAGCTTACCTTATTTGGTGATGCAGCAATTTACGATGGCAAGCCTCATTCTCTGCGTAACAATGATAGCTTTCAGCATTATGGCAGTTTTCTTTGCATGGAATGGAATTTATCAGCGGGCATGCCTCACGATCCTTTTCGTGGCCCTTATCAGTTACCCGCTTATTTTTACTACGCTTCTTCCTCAGCTCAAACCAGTATGGCTTACTAGCAATCTTGTACAGCTTATTGATAGAAAAGCAGTTTCTGATGACAAGCCTTTACTTGTAGTCGGTTTTGAAGAACCGAGTTTGGTGTTTAATTTAAACACCCGATTAGTCCAATTTGTGAATGGCATAGTCGCTTTGCCAATTTTGCAATCTGATCCTTCGCGCCTTGCCTTGATAGATGCAACTACTTTTGCCAATTGGAGTAATAGTCCGATGGATTTAGCTGTTTTAGGTCGAAACAAAGGATTTAATTACAGTAAAGGACGTTGGGTTGAGCTTTTTTTGGTTAGTAGCAAAAGCCCTGGAGTTGCTTATGACACCCTTTGATCGTCTCTACACAATCATGACTAAGCCTCTGGTTATGGCTCTGTATTTTGGGTTAATTGCGGTGTTGTTTTTTTATCTCGATAAACCTATCGCCTATTATTTCTATGTCATTGATTTAAGGAATCATATCCCGATTTTAAATTTTCTAACCCGTTTGGGATTAGGAGGGGTATATGTCCCTACGTTTTTGGTTTTAGCGTTATGCTTTCGTTTTATTTTGAAAAATCCGATGAGAGAAGCGCGTGCTTGGTTTTTATTGATCTGTGTAATCATCACAGGATTAATCTGCATATTGCTTAAACTGGTTTTAGGGCGTGCCCGCCCCCGGTTGTTTTTAGATAGCCAATTGTATGGCTTCTATGGGCTCAAATGGAACGCCAATTTTTGGTCACTTCCCTCAGGCCACACAACGACTATTATGAGCGTTATCTTTGGTTTATGTATTTTGTTTCCGCGATATTTTTATTGGTTTGTCTTGTTGGGTGTAACAGTGGCTTTATCAAGGGTTTTTCTAAGCCACCATTATCTGAGTGATGTGTTATTTGCTGCATACCTAGCTTTGATCGAAGTAGGGATTTTGCGTAATATTTTGCAACGCAAGTCGTGGCTAGCTCCGGCGTGGCAACTTGAGTATAATGCTTAAACTTTGCTACCCTAGGTAAGTTAAATGTCTTCAAATCAACTAAGAGAAGTGTCTATCATTATTCCTGTTTACAATGAGGTTGATAACGTTGAAGCATTGTATCAGGAAATTGTAGCAGCATTACCCGCAGACCGTTTTGTTTATGAAGTGATTTTTGTTGACGATGGAAGCACAGATGGCACGATCGCACAATTAAAAATGTTATCACAGAGACACATCAATTTGCACGTTGTATACCATAAGCGTAATTATGGTCAAAGTGCTGCCTTACTAAGTGGTGCCCGGGCCGCACGCTATTCGATGCTCGTTACTTTAGATGGTGATGGCCAGAATGATCCGGCTGATATCCCTCGCCTGTTTGAACAATTGCAAGACTCAAATACTGTTGTTTTAGGTAATCGTAAAAAAAGAGATGATAATAGTTTACGCAAACTTTCTTCACTGATTGGTAATAGTGTTAGGCGCCGGCTATTGAATGATGAATGTCCTGATACAGGATGCAGTTTAAAATTATTTCCACGCGACGCGTTTTTAGCGCTCCCGCATTTCAATCATTTACACCGATTTTTGCCTGCTTTATTTAAAAGAGCAGGATTTAAGTTAATAAATTTACCTGTGAACCATCGGCCGCGCAGACATGGCGTATCCAAGTACGGGGTAATGAATCGCTTATTTGTTGGTATACACGATTTAATGGGTGTTCGCTGGTTGCTAAAACGTCCTTGTGCACCGGAGGTGACCACAAATGAACAGTAATTATCTTTGGCTCGCCATAGGCTTTATTGGGCAGGGGATATTTTCCGCACGTTTTATCGTCCAGTGGCTGGTCAGCGAAAAAGTGAAAAAAAGTGTTATTCCGGTTGCTTTTTGGTACCTCAGCTTATTTGGCGGTATTACGCTCTTGCTGTATTCAATTTACAAACGAGACCCAGTCTTTATCCTAGGACAATCCACCGGTGTCTTTATTTATGCGCGTAATTTATATTTGATCCATCGTGAGCAGGCAACTCGTTTTAGAGTAAGGCAATCTGGGTTGTCCCAAAAAGAGAGTAAAATCCCCAGCTAATTTGATTGTGGGCTCATGTACGTGAAGCGCTATTGGCAGCAATTTATTTAACCGCAGAATACGCATACCCTCCAATGACACGATGGTTATTGGGGTTTTCTATTTGGGTTATGCCACTGATTTCCGGTTGCATCACCGTAAAAAAATCGATCCAGATTGGTCGTACAGAAGTTTGCCAAATCAGTAATGAATTACCACGAGGCAATTTTGGATAAGTAGCAGGATGCAGTAGCCATCCTTTATGATGAGGTAGCTGTAACATAAAATTTCCCAACAGCCATAGGGAATCAGCGACTACGTATTCTGTTTGATGATGCTCTGTGCTAATAGCATGCCTCATTTCTCTAATGAGAAATTCATCTTGCATTTTATGCTCGTTGTGGCCTCGCTGTATTAACAACATAAGAAAAATCAATTGAATAGATAAAGCCAAAATCAAAAAATACCTCACTCTTGGTTTTAATTCATCTGTTAGTTTAACTTGTCTAAAGAGCAAAAGTGGGTCTAAAAAAAGGATAGGTATTAACCAGCGAGTTGCAAAATTACCCATACCACTGAAAAAAATCAGCGAAATTAAAAGCAGCAAGCAAAGAACATGATAACGAACAAGTAAGGAATGTAAGGGGGAGGGTGATGATGAAAATTTCTTTATCGGAAAAAATAGATAAGTAATGAGGATCATTGGTGCAAGGAAAATCAGACATGCTCTTATCAAATGAATAAAGCCTAACAGCAGGTTTCTATCGCTAGTTAATTTGTATGCGCTTCGAAAGGCAAGATTGGGAGAGTCAATTACAAATAAAAAATAGGGGCTAGCAATCAACCCAGCAAGGAGTAAAGTGATAATGATATGCCAATCGACTATTTTTTTTCGATAATCTGACAACGAAATTGCGCTAGATATAAGCAATATGAGAAAAATAACGTAATTAAATTTAGATAAGAACCCAATACCAATAATGAATCCTAAAATGGCATACCACACCGCTTTGGCTAAGTTAGAGGGAGCAACGAACCAATACCAAGTGACAGATGCAGCGAATAAAGCTAAGACAGAATGCGTATTGTCCTTTATTAAATCAAGGCTAATCGCAGGAATGAACACCCAACTCATTGTCGCGCACCAAGCTAATGAAGCGGATTGGCAATAGAGGCGACAAATATGGTGAAAACTATAAAAGCATCCGAAGAGCAATATTGATTTTAACAAAGCAAGACTCATGAGATTTCGGCCTAGCAGCTTAAAAAAAAGATATTGAAGCCAAGAATAGAGTGGGGGCTGATCGGGATAACCAGGTAGAAGGTGTTGAGCCATGACAATTTGCTCCGCTTCGTCAATCTCTAAAATTGAACCTCGCAAAAAAAGACGAATAAAAAACACAAGAGAGGTAAACAAGAATAAAACGAGTGCTGGTTTATGGAGCCATGGCTGTTGTTCAATTGAATTATTGTCAAACATATTTATTTGGCGGGATATAATTGCTCCCGTGAATAAGTCGGGATGTCAGTATACAATACAAAAGCTCGACAAAATAACTATTATTGGCAACAATTGTTACTTTCATCTATTTGCCACAGTGCATATTTTATTTTTGAGATCCCTATGATTATCGCAGTTTACGGAGCTGGGTACGTCGGTTTAGTGTCTTCTGTTTGCCTAGCAAAATTGGGTCATGATGTGGTTTGTGCCGATATCAATGAATCGAGAGTGAATATGCTTGCTCAAGGGCAATGCCCAATTTATGAAGAGCAGCTTCCAGAACTATTGAAAGAGCAACTTGCCCATGGTCGGCTTGCATTTACGGTTGATTTATCCACTGCAATAATGCACGCACAAGTGCATATTATTGCAACAGGCACACCGAGCCTTGCTGACGGGAACGCTGATTTATCGCAAGTATTTTCTGTTTCATCAAGAATAGCCCAAGAAGCCCAAGAGGACTGTATTTTAGTGATTAAATCAACCGTACCTGTAGGAACGGGTGATGAAATTCAAAATCATATCAATGAGCAGTTAGCGCGTTGTAACAGGACTATTAAAATAGAGGTTGTTTCCAACCCTGAGTTTTTGCGAGAGGGCACTGCAGTTCAGGATTTTTTATGTGCGGATCGTGTGATATTAGGGGGGGAAGAGCAACCACTGTCGGTCTTAAAGCAGATGTATCTACCCCTGGCGGAGCAAGGGGTGTCTATTCTATGTATGAGCCGGCGTTCTGCAGAATTGACTAAATATTCGGCCAATGCCATGCTGGCCTGTCGAATCAGCTTTATTAATCAAATCAGCCGACTCGCCGATGAACTGGGAGCAAACATTGATGACATCCGGCAAGGAATTGGACTGGACTATCGCATTGGCCCTCATTTTCTTAACGCAGGAATCGGTTATGGCGGATCATGCTTTCCGAAAGATGTCCGCGCATTGATTCAGACAGCCAAAAGAGTAGATGTGGATACCAATTTATTAGATGCGATTGAATCAATCAACTCTCTACAAAAAAACTGGATTTTTGATCGGCTGGCTAAGCATTTTAAGCAGGACTTAAAAGGATTAACGATTGGTTTTTGGGGTTTATCTTTTAAACCTGGAACCGATGATTTGCGGGAAGCAAGCAGTTTAGTTGCTATTGAAGCCTTATTGCAGGCAGGTGCTAAGCTCCGCGTTTTTGATCCAGTTGCAATGCCCGCAGCCCAACGATTGCTAGGAGATAGTTTCGCGATTATTTGGTGTGAGTCAGCTGAAGCGGTTTTTGCTAAAAATTTAGATGCCTTAGTCATTGCTACTGAATGGCCACAATTTAAAAATTATCCTCTTGATTTACTAAAAGTTAAGTTAGGTGATGCACCTCTATTTGATGGTCGTAATTGTTATCAATTATCGGCAGTGAAAAACGCAAAATTAGCTGGTTATTATTCGGTAGGGCGCCCACCCATTGTGAGTGTCTCTACAGAAACGTGCATCGCATCTTGATCGAAGGAGCGTATTGATTATGCAAGTGAAGAAAGCTGTATTTCCAGTTGCTGGGTTGGGTTCACGTTTTTTACCCGTAACAAAAGCTAATCCGAAGGAGATGCTGCCAATTGTTGATAAGCCATTGATCCAATATGCCGTAGAAGAAGCAGTTCGTGCTGGTATTACTCATATGATTTTTATTACCAGTTCAAGCAAGCGTGCCATAGAAGATCATTTTGATAATCACTTTGAATTAGAAGCTCGGTTACAAGAGCAAGGTAAAGAAGAGTTGCTTGAAGTGGTCAGAGGTGTTTCCCCTCCCGGAATTCATTTTTCTTACGTGAGGCAGCATCAGCCTTTGGGTTTAGGGCATGCAATTCTTTGTGCCGAACATGTGGTGGGTCGAGACCCTTTTGCTGTTTTGCTAGCGGATGATTTAATTGATGATTCAAGGTTACCCTGTCTTTCATTAATGGCTGAACATTTCAAAAACGATGGATATTCCATCGTGGCTGTCCAGCCTGTTCCTTGGCTTGATGTCAGCCACTACGGCGTCGTGCAAGCGGCTGATACTGCTGAAAATTATTTCAGGATAATCGATATGGTCGAAAAACCACAGAGAGAGTTAGCACCTTCTAACCTTGCGGCTGTGGGGCGTTATATTTTTACCCCGGATATTTTTGACTGTCTTAAAGGGACTGTTGCGGATCAGCGAGGTGAAATTCAATTAACTGATGGTATTCGACAGTTATTACAAGAACAATCTGTCCAAGCTTTTCAATTTCTTGGGAAGCGTTATGATTGCGGATCGAAGCTAGGCTATTTGCAGGCAACGGTTGAGTTCGGTATGTCCCATGCTGAGGTAGGTCAGCCTTTTAGTGAGTATTTACAAACTTTAAAAATAGGCTGTTAGACCCTGACTCAAGTATTGAATTCAAGCCATTACCTCTGGCAATATGCTGGACTGACTTAGTATTTCCAGTGAGGAACTATGAAAATTCTAGTTGCAGTGAAGCGGGTGATAGACCCTTATGTCAAAGTCCGGGTTCGGGCGGATGGCAAAGGTGTGGAAAAACAAAACGTCAAAATGTCCATGAATCCTTTTGATGAAATTGCTATGGAACAGGCCGTTCGATTGCTTGAGCAAAAGGTTGCAACAGAAGTCATAGCAGTATCCATAGGACCTGAGGCTACCCAAGAAACACTTAGAAATGCTTTAGCATTGGGTGCCAATCGTGCAATTCTAATCAAGACCGAAACGAATTACTGTAGTCTTAACATTGCAAAAATTTTGCAGAAAATCGCTATCGATGAACAAGCCGAATTAATCTTAATGGGAAAACAAGCAATTGATGGCGATAATAATCAAACCCCACAAATGCTCGCAGCATTATTGAATTGGCCTCAAGGCACTTTCATCTCTGAACTTAAAGTAAATGATCGCTTTATAGAAATTACTCGAGAAATTGATGGTGGTTTACAAACACTGGGTATGACGTTACCAGCAGTGCTGAGTGTGGATCTTCGATTAAACGAACCACGGTATGCTAGTTTGCCTAATATTATGAAGGCTAAATCGAAGCCGCTGTCTGTCATTGAATTAGAAACGCTGGGCTTAACCCTTAAAAATCATATTGAAATACTTGATATGAAGGCGCCGCCCGTTCGCACTGGAGGTATAAAAGTAGATTCTGTTGAGGAACTACTTAAAAAATTAAAATATGAAGCCAAAGTGCTTTAATCAAGGGAGAAAATCATGAGCACTTTAGTCATCGTTGAACATGATAACAAACAAATGCACCTTGCTACACGAAATACTTTTGCTGCGGCTCTACAATTGGACAGCAACCCAATTTTACTTGTTGCAGGCCATGACTGTAAAACAGTAGCAGAACAAGCAGCAAAAATGGCCGGTGCGCATTCAGTTTGGTTAGTGGATAATCCCAGTTTCGCTCATCAGCTGGCAGAAAATATGAGTGAGCTAGTCGTATCAATGGCTGCTTCCTTTTCTGCAATTCTTGCCCCAGCTTCAACTTTTGGAAAAAATTTATTACCCCGTATAGCGGCTAAATTAGATGTCGCCCAAGTCTCGGACGTAAGTAAAATCATTGATGAAAATACGTTCGAACACCCCGTTTACGCAGGTAATGCGATTGAGACAGTGCGTGTTTTAGATAAAATTAAAGTCTTGACTATTCGCACAACGGCTTTCGATTGTATCCTCGATGAACAAAGCCCTTGCTCTATCGAGCATATTGATAAATCGTTTGAGGAAAAAAACACCCGATTCATTAAACAAGAGTTAAGTCGTTCAGAGCGTCCGGATCTAAGTAGTGCTAAAATTGTGGTTTCCGGTGGTCGTGGCTTACAAAGCGCAGAAAAATTTAAACTAATTGAAGAACTTGCTGACGCTCTGGGTGCTGCAGTAGGGGCTTCAAGAGCTGCGGTCGATGCTGGGTTTGTACCGAATGACTTTCAAGTTGGCCAAACAGGAAAAGTGGTTGCCCCTAATTTATATATCGCTGTAGGGATCTCAGGAGCAATACAACATTTGGCGGGTATGAAGGATTCGAAAGTCATTGTTGCTATTAACAAGGATGCAGAAGCGCCTATCTTTCAAATTGCTGATTATGGTTTGGTTGGTGATCTTTTCGAATTGGTTCCTCAAATGATTAGGCAATTACAGGCAAGTTAAGGCTAATTTATAACATTATAGAAGGAATAAATTATGTTGGTTGGTGTTCCAAAAGAAATTAAATCACAAGAGAATCGTGTGGGCCTTGTCCCTGCAAGTGTAAGAGAGATTGTGCGAGTTGGAAGCACTGTTCTAGTTGAAAAAGGTGCAGGGTTAGGCATCGGAATTAGCGATGCGGAATACAGTGCTGCCGGAGCAGAAATTGTGGCTACAGCAGATGAGATTTTTGAGCGTTCTGAGCTTATTGTTAAAGTCAAAGAACCTCAGCCTATTGAATGCCGCCGCTTACGTGAAGGACAAACGTTGTTTACCTATTTACACTTGGCTCCAGATCCTCAACAAACCCGTCTGCTGAAGGAGTCTGGGGCTACTGCGATTGCTTATGAAACAGTGACGCAAAATGACGGTGGTCTACCTTTATTAACGCCAATGTCGCAAGTGGCGGGTCGAATGTCGATACAAGCTGGAGCCCATTGTCTTGAGATGGCACAAGGAGGATCAGGTGTTTTGCTAGGTGGTGTACCCGGTGTTGCTCCAGCTAATGTGGTTGTTATAGGCGGTGGCGTAGTGGGTACTAATGCTGTGCGTATGGCCATGGGCATGGAAGCAAGGGTTATTGTACTGGATAAATCATTATCCCGGTTACGAGAACTTGATTTTCAGTTTGGCTCAAAACTCAATACCATATATGCGACTGTTGAAGCTTTGGAGAAATATGTAGCAGAGGCTGATTTAGTAATCGGAGCAGTCCTCGTGCCCGGAGCCGCAGCACCTAAACTGGTCTCTCGGTCAATGTTAAAAACCATGCGCCCTGGTTCAGTGGTTGTTGATGTCGCGATTGATCAAGGCGGTTGTTTCGAAACCAGTAAGCCAACCACTCACCAAGATCCGACTTATGTAATAGATAATGTGGTGCATTATTGTGTCGCGAACATGCCTGGCGCTGTTCCCCGCACATCAACGTTTGCCCTTAATAATGCAACTTTGCCATTTGTAATGAGTTTAGTTACTAAAGGTGTGAAATTGGCTTTATTGAGCGATGGCCATTTGCTTAACGGTCTCAACGTCCATAAAGGTATGATCACCTACGAAGCAGTGGCTCGCGAGCTTGGTTATGAATACGTCGCGGCTACTGATGCTTTGGCAAGCTAGTGTTAACATTCAAAGGTGCGTTTTCTTGTGACTGGCTACTTTTATTACCGATGTTCCGGTCATATAAAATTCCCTCTCCCGCTTGCGGGAGAGGGCCAGGGAGAGGGTTCTTTTTAAGCTTAAGACTGCCGTGCAAGGAGAGGGGATTTTATGTTCCGGTCATATAAAATTCCCTCTCCCGCTTGCGGGAGAGGGCTAGGGAGAGGGCGCTTTTAAGCTTAAGCCGTGCTGTCGCACGGAGAGGAGATTTTATAAAAACCTGCATTTCAACACACACCCAAAATCTCAAAACATAATCATTTGGAGAGCCTCTTTCTCTGATAGTGATGTAACTTCTGCTTGATTCGGAACATTATATATTTGTTTAATCCAGTCAGAGACAGTCTGTATAAGTAATGCTTCGCCTGTATTCGGTGAAGAACTGTTTATCATTATTTTTACATCGTGATCAGCATTTGCTAATACAAAAACGAGGAAATGACATGTTTCTTGGCGAATAAGTAGACTTGAGGCATGGAGGTTATTCGTAATAAGTTCAACAAGCGTTGCTAGCGCTTCCCTCTCTAAAAAGGGTGTCATTGTTTCTAAGCAATTTAATGATACTTGGCAAACAGACCAACTTAAGTTTTTTAATTTATTTATCACAGGTCCAATAAGGGTTGCTAGGGTTTCTTGCTCTAAAGCCGGTACCATTGTTTTTAAGCAATTTAATGCTGCTTTGATTATTTCTGAATCTCGGTTATTGAGCTTGTTTACAACACATTCAACAAGAGTCATCAGAGTTTCTTTTTCTAAATCAGGAACCATCGCCGTCAAACAATATAATGCGGTTTGGCAAATAAGCGGATTTGGGTCATTGAGTTTGTTTTTAACGGATTCAACAAGAGTAACCAGCGCCTCTTTCTCTAAACCAGGTGTAATCGCCTCTAAGCAAATTAATGCTGCTTGACGAATCATCCAATCTTGGTCGTTTAGATTGTATTTAATTGCCTCAAGATTGACTGATGTTGCTTCTTCTAATACTGGTGCAATTGTTCTTAGGCAATGCAATGCTGCTTGGCGAACATCTAGATCTTCATCATTAAGGTTACTTGTAACAGTTTCAACAAGCATTGTGAGCGTTTCATTCTCTAAAGAAGGCACCATCGCTGTTAAGCAGTTTAATGCTGCTCGTCCAAGATCAGGCTTTTGGTCATTGAGTTTATTTAGAACAGGTTCAACAAGTGTTGCGAGCGTTTCTTTCTCCAAAGTAGGTACAATGGTTGTTAAACAGTTTAATGCTGCTTGGCGGACCGTTTGACTTGAGTGATCCAGTTGATTTTTAAGGAGTTCAGCAATTTTTGCACGTGAGTTTTTCTCTAAAGCAGAGTTTATTGCTGCTAAGCAATTCGATGCTGCTTGGGTTGAACTTAAGTCATTGAGTTTATTTATAACAGGCTCAATAAGGGTTTCTAGGGTTTTTTTCTCTAATGCAGGTACCATCGCTGCCAAACAATTTAATGCTGCTTGGCGAATATCCCACTCATGGTCGTAAATTTTTTTTGTAACAGGTTCAACAAGAGCTGCGAGCTTTTCTTGCTCTAAAGTAGGAGTCATGGCAGCTAAGCAATTTAATGCTGCTTGGCGAACAGTTAAATTTTGGTCATTGAGTTTATCCCTAAAAGATTCAACAAGAGAGGTTAGAGCTTCCTTTTCTAAAGCGGGTACAATTGCCGCTAAGCAATTCATTGCTGCTCGGCGAACATCCAAATCCTCATCATAAAGTTTGTTATTAACAGGCTTAACAAGCGTTGCAAGAATTTCTTTATCTAAAGTAGATGCCATCGCGGTTAAACAATGCAATACGTCTTTACGAATAAGCCAATCCGGGTCATTGAGTTTACTTATAACTGATTCAACAAAAGCTGCTAAAGTTTTTTTCCCTAAAGCAGGGGATAAAGCGCCTAAGCAATCTAATGCTCTTCGACAGGTGTCGGGATTATTTAGTTTAGAAGTGATTAGAGTAGTGTCTAACGAAACTTGCCAAATAGTGCCAAGCAGTTTCATCCCTCGCAATTGATCGGACAAGCTTAATTTAGGGTTTTTTACCTTAGTAGAAAATTTGATGGTTAACTGCTTCAAATACTCGGCATCATTATTGATTATTGTGCGCGAATTGGATAGCGCTGTAAGCACTTTGATTTGGCTTGAATAAAATTCGATCTCATTTTTTGCAAATAAAACATGCTCTATCGCTCTTTGGTGTATTTTATTGCGAGCGCCCCACGCGTTTAAAAGTGCTTTAGGGCTGAGATTGGAGTAAATGTATACCAAAAGTTCCATTGGTAATGGAGAAAAAAAATCAGTTGGAGTGTTTGCCACAAAACAGTACCTCTTTAAACTCAATTAAAATGGATGATCAAATCTATCGCGAGTGCAGGTTTTGATTCTAAAATTCCCTCTCCCGCTGAGAGGGCTAGGGAGAGGGGGAGTTTTCTCCATCCCGCTGACCATCTCCCATGCTAAGCGTGGGGAGGAAGGGATTTTATAAAACCTACATTTTCATTCACAGCCTAACATCTCAAAACATGTGAAGATTCGCTTGCTCTAATTGCGGCGTAGCTTCCGCTTGAATTGAAACGTTGTTAATTTGTTTAATCCAGTCAGAAACAACATAAATAAGCAATGCTTCGCTGGTATTCAAAGAAGCACTATCTATCTCTATTTTCGGAGCGCTCTCAGTATCAGCTAGTAAAAAGGCAAGAAAATGACATGCTGCTTGGCGAACATCCCGCACATTGTCATTGAGTTTGTTGATAACAGGTTCAATAAGCGTTGCAAGCGTTTTTTTCTCTAAAGTAGGTATCATGGTTGCCAAGCAATGTAATGCTGTTTCGCGAACCAGCGAACTGGAGTCATTGAGCTTGCTTTTAACAGGTTCAACAAGCGTTGTTAGCGTTTCTTTTTCTAAAGTTGCTGCCATAGTGGCTAAGCAATGTAGTGCAGCGTCGGAAACATTCAGATGTGGTTTGAGGTTATTTTGAACAGACGCGACAAGAGGTTCCAGAGTTTCTTTCGCTAAAGCAGGTGCCATAGCAGCTAAGCAATGTAATGCGGCTAGTCGAACATAAAAATTTTGGTCATTGAGTTTATGTGTAATTGGTTCAACAAGCGTTGCAAGAGTCTCTTTCGCTAAAGCAGGTGCCATAGTAGCTAAGCAATATAATGCCGCAACAGCCCAATCTTGGTCATCGAGCTTATCTTTTAAAGATTCAACAAAAGCAGCTAGAGTTTCTTTCTCTAAAGCAGGTGTTATGACGGCTAAGCAATGTAATGCTGTTTGGTAAACAGAATCATATTCGTCATTCAGTTTATTAATAATAGGCTCAACAACCGTTGCTAAAGTTTCTTTCTTTAGAGTAGGTGCCATAGCGGCTAAGCACTCTAATGCTGCCTGACGAACATCCCTATCTTGGTCATCGAGTTTATCTTTAACAGGTTCAACAAAAGCTGCTAGCGTCTCTTTGTCTAAAGCGGGGGTTATGGCGGTTAAGCAATCTAATGCTGCTTGACGAACATCCCAATCTTGGTCATCGAGTTTATGCTTAACAGATTCAACAAAAGCAGTTAGCGTCTCTTTCCCTAAAGCGGGTGTTATGACGATTAAGCAATGTAATGCTGCTTGGCATACTCTCCAATCCTGGTCATTGAGTTTATTCTTAATCAGTTCAACAAGAGTTGCTAGAGTTTCTTTCTCTAGAGTAGGCGCCATAGTGGCTAAGCAATTTAATGCTGTTTTGCGCACCTCCCATCCAAAGTGATCAAGTTTGTTTTTAACAGCTTCAATAAGAGTTGCAACCGTTTCTTTTTCTAAAGCAGGTGCCATCGCGGTTAAGCAATTTAATGCTTGGCATACTCCCCAAAGGTCATTGAGTTTGTTTCTAATGGGTTCGACAAGAGTAATTAGCGTCTCTTTCTCTAAACCAGGTACCATAGTGGCTAAACACACTAACGCTGCTTGACGAACGTCCCTATCTTGGTCATCGAGTTTATATTTAACAGGTTCAACAAAAGCAGCTAGCGTCTTTTTCCCTAAAGCAGGTGCCATGGCAGTTAGGCAGTTTAATGCTGCTTCGCGAACAAACACACTTGGATCTTGAAGTTTATTGATAACAGGGTCAATAAGAGCTGATAGCGCATTTGTCTCTAAAGCAGGTACCATGGTAGTTATACAAATTAATGCTGCTTTGCAAGTGACCGGATCTTGTTCATTAAGTTTGGATATTATCAGAGTGATGTCTAACGGAACGAGCCGAATACTGCTAATCAATTTAAACCCTCGCAATCGATCGGAGAAGCTTAATTGCGGGTTTCTCATCTTCGTAGAAAATTTTTTTTCTAACCCATTTAGGTAGTCATTATCGCCATTGAAAATCGAACGCGCCCTGGAGAGTATTGTCAATATCTTGATTTGACTTGGGTAAAATTCGAGAGCATCTTTTGCAAATAAAACCTGCTCTACAGCTCTTTGCTGTGTTTTTCTACCAGTGTACCAAGCATTTAAAAGTTCTTTAAGGCCAAGATTGGAATAGATGCGTACTAAAATTTCTTGAGGTAATTGAGAAAAAAAATCAGTTGGAGTGTTGGCCATGGGACAGTCCCGAATTTGGTCAAAAAAACAGCAAATTATATTGATGTCAATTGAATTTGTCAAATTAGTAACCAAAATAGCGTGTTAATTATGGTTAGCGATAAATTGACGGTTCTTTGAGTTTCAAGGATGAAGTGCAAGTGTTCGGCTGTACAATCTGAGCCGCTCAAGTAATCGAGCGCATAAAAGAGCGGGTTGTGTTATCCCCTCGTTCAGGGATCGGATTCAAAAACGGAGCTATATGGGCAATTGGTAAAAAACCAATTGCCATATTTAGACTTCGCTCGGTCAGAATAAATTTTCTTGTTCTTGCGGATCTGCGGCTGCTTGAGTAGTTGGATTTTCGGTGGTCATCCTTGGATCACTGTAAACTGAGGTTGATGATGACGATTCTTCAGTACCTGGAATGTCTTGCTCGCGGAAATACTCAATAATGGCATTGGATTGGTTATTTTTGGCGAGTAGTCCCGTGGTTGGATCAATGCGCATGGCAACGACATTGTGGGGTTGAGTCAGTTCTTCTTCTGAGGTATTTGCTAAAGCCACTTTCATGAAATCTATCCATAAAGGCAGGGCTAAATTGGCAGCATACTCATGTAAAGACTGTGGCGTATCAAAACCAACCCAAGCAGTGACAACAATTTCTGAATTAAAGCCAGCGAACCATGCATCCACTTGGTCATTGGTTGTTCCCGTTTTTCCTGCAATGTCTTGACGGTTTAAAACTTTTGCAGCACGTGCTGTACCATGTTGGATCACGTCTTTTAAAGCGGTATTCATCAAAAAGGCAACATCCTCTGGAATTACTCTTGGTGCTAAAGTAGAAGGATCCATTTTGGAGGGATCACAATTGTTTTTACAAACAACTGTTGGTTTTGCTTGCAAGAGAATTTTGCCATCGTTGTCGGTAATATGATCAATTAAAAAGGGTTCAACTTTATAGCCGCCATTTGCAAAAACCGCATAGGCAGTTGTTAGATCCAATGGACTTACTGAAAGGCTGCCTAAGGCTAAAGAAAGGGCTCTTGGAAGGCTTGATTTGCGGAAACCGAAATGACTAATAAAGTCAATGGCGTAATCAAAACCGATATCATCTAAGACACGAATGGAAACCAAATTACGTGAGCGCACTAAAGCTTCTTTAAGCCGAGTTGGGCCGTTAAATTTAAGGTTATCGTTGTGCGGACGCCATAAGTTGGCTTGGCTGGGGTCATCAACGACCACTGGCGCATCATTGACAAGCGTAGCAAGTGTATAGCCTTTATTTAAAGCAGCAGCGTAAATGAAAGGTTTAAAACTTGACCCGGGCTGTCTTTCTGATTGAGTTGCACGATTAAACTTACTTTTTAGGAAATTAAATCCACCAACTAAGGCCTCCAGTGCGCCATTATTAGGGTTAAGGGCGACTAAGGCTGCTTCAACCTGAGGAATCTGCGTGAGTTGCCATTGATCATTTTGATTACGGACGTAGACAATGTCACCTACGGCAACCACTTGGCTTGCTTTAGAAGGGCTTTTGCCCATCCATCCGTTTTTCAGCGCGGGTCTTGCCCACGATAACCCTTCCCAAGGAATAGTAAATTTCAGGCCATGTCGCGTGGCTGCAGTGGCTTCTTTTTCACCCACAGTTAAAATAACAGCCGGTTCAAGATCATTGATCACGGGATATTGAGCAAGGATTTTGTGCAGCGAATCCGCTGACTGATTTTCCATCCCGCTGATGTTTGCAACGGGGCCTCGATAACCATGGCGGCGATCGTAGGCGAGGAGATTATTGGTAACCACTTGATTAGCTGCGATTTGAAGTGGACCTTTAATGGTTGTGTATACTTTATAGCCTTTCGTATAAGCCTTAGGCCCAAAATGTTCAAACATGGATTGACGAATCATTTCAGCGACATAAGGCGCATTAACTTGTACGTTCGTGCTATGGTACTGAGCTGTGATAGGTTGGTGTATAGCTTCTTGATATTCTTTTTCGGTTATGTATTTTTCCTCAAGCAAGCGTTCAAGGACATGGTCGCGACGCTTTTTAGCTGCTAGTGGGTTAGTAATCGGGTTTTGAGTTGAAGGTGCTTGTGGTAAACCTGCAATCATCGCTATTTCAGCTAAATTTAGTTCTTTTAAGCTTTTACCATAATAGACCATTGCCGCAGCGCCCACACCATAAGCACGGTTCCCTAGGTAGATTTTATTCAGATAAAGCTCAAGAATCTTTTCTTTGCTTAATTCTCGATCAATTTTAATAGCCAGCAAGATTTCATTAAATTTACGTAGGAAGGTCTTTTTACGTGTTAAAAAGAAATTTCGTGCTACTTGCATGGTAATAGTACTACCGCCTTGAGACTTTGTGCCTGTTTTTATCATCCGCACAGTCGCTCGTCCTAAGCCAAAAATATCTACTCCTGGATGTTCAAAGAAGCGCTGATCTTCCGTTGCTAAAACCGCATGAATCAACATGGGGGGGATTTCTTCGTAAGTAACCGGTATCCGTCGTTTTTCACCGTATTCTTGAATGAGTAATCCATCTTGCGTGTAAATGCGTAAAGGAACTTGCAAATGGACTGTTTTAAGTGATTCAACACTTGGAAGTTGGCTTTCAAGATAAAGATAAAGCACGCTAGCGCAAACGATGAAAAGGAAAAAAAGGCTAACCAATGCCCAAATGCCTTTGCGCCAGAAATATGCTGCTTTTTTCATGAGAGGAGTAATTTAAATTATCAAATCGAATGTGCTGATTATAGCGCTATTTAGTAGTATTTTGCGAATTATTAAGTGAAATATCAGGATAGAGGTCGGTCTAATCGCTATCAATTAGGTACTTATGCATAATTTTTAATTACCCTCTTTGAAATCAAAGAGGGTAAAGTGAGAGGCAATTAAGTGTTATTGGGCTTGATAGTTCCCACCCCATTCGATGTAGTTGCAGTAGGGTTAGGAGAAAACGAAAACTGAGTAAGTAGCCCGGGGAAGAATAAAGGTGCCGAGCCACGCTGGTAATTAGTATAAAAACCAGGAGGGAGTGTTGATCTTCCTCTATTCCGTAAAGGATTGCTTTGTGCCATGCTGTCGACTAAATCTACTTCTTTTTCCTCTAAATTGCCGGACTGAGCTGATACCTCTTCGGTGCGAACCTGACTTTCCGCGGCTTGCAGTTTTTCTTTTAGTTCCTTATTCTCTTGCTGTACAATTTTTAATTGCTCTTTAAATTGCTTTTCATGCTCTTGGGCGGATTCAGAAAGTTTGCGCTTTTCTTCTTTCAAGTCATTTACTTGCTCCCTAAGTTTAGTGACCTCTGCACGTAATTCACATGTCTCCTTAATGTCTTTTTTGTGTGCATCAACTATATTTTTAATTCTCGCCCTTACTTGTGATTCCTGAGTGTTGAATGCAAGTTCAAAGGGAATAAGAATTTTTCTTTCGATAGCTTGCGCAGAAACGCATGGCGAAGATTGTATAACCCCGCGTATAAAGCCATACATCTCCACGGTCATTCCATTATATTGAATTTCAGCTTTTGCCCTATGGGAAATCAGCATCAATTTTTGCATATTCAGTATGAACTCAACCAAATTATCTTCTATGTCTTTATAAACAGAGTCTTCTAATGGTGTAGGCTGATCAATTAACGGTCTAAATTTCGTGATTAAGTGGAGAAGATAATTCAAGACTGGAATTCTTGTTTCATAGTTGGTTGTGGCTTCTTTAATAAGTTGCTTCAAATCTTCTACCAATTCTACGTAAGGCTTCTCAAGCAAAACTTCAGCTGATTGACTTTTTTCAGTTTGCGTTTCGTTATAGTAGATGATTGCTGCAGCAAATGAGCGCATTAATCGTTTTAGATCAGACATAGAAAACTCCCTTGTAATTGTGAACTGGTACAAACTGGACATCCTCGACATTCACTATATTGAATTAAACCGATAAGCGCAACCCTTGGACAGATAGACTATTGAAGGTTAGTAAGTACAATTTTCATGCTCTCATTCTAGTAAATTTAAGATTACAAGAAATTTATTTTTTGTAATAACTCAGTTATGATAAGCGCGCTGAAGAATAGAAATGGAAAAGTTTGTTCAGCTAAATAATGAGGGTTTCTGCTGATCATTTTTGCTGGTTTTTAATGCATTCCGCGAAATACGAGCTGATAAGAACAGAACCCAGTCCAACTCGTCAAAAAAATGGAGTCATAGTGTTTAAACGATTCAAATCCAAGACTCGTTCTATGCTTGGTATTGATATTAGTTCAACATCAGTCAGAATTCTTGAAATCTCCACTCAGAATGAAAAGCCTTGTATCGAAGCTTTCGGCTGTAAGCCTTTGATACCCAGTACAGTTGAAGCAGAGGGTATTATCCATACTGACGTACTCACTTCAGCGATTAAAACCCTTTTATCCGAAATTAAGCCAGCCTCTAGACAAGTAGCGATTGCTGTTCCTGATTCGATGGTGATTAGCAAAATAATCCAACTTGTTAACAACTTAAATGATCTTGAACTTGAAGAGTTGGCCATTCATGAAGCAAAGAAATTGCTTACGTTTTCCTCAGAAGAGCTTAGCGTCGATTTTGTTGTGCTGGGAGCCAGTGAAGTATTCGGCATGTTGGATGTGTTACTGGTGGTTTCCAAGAGTGAAAATATTGATAAACGTGTTAAAGCGCTTAAGAGTTCAGGATTAGAGGTTATCATTGTTGATATCGAATCTCATGCTATTGCGCGAGCAGTTAATCACATTAATGAAAGTAATTCTGAAGCAGTGATTGCGGTGATTGATATCAGGCCTTGGTCTATGCGCTTATGCATCATAACCGGCGGCAAAGTTGTCTATGCTCGTGATGAAATTTTCGATGCTGATCAGTTATTAATCCCTGTATTGAAACCTATTTGTGATTTAGCTTTGATGCATTTGAAAAGGAATTTCCAATTCTTTTTCGCTAATTGTCATTATAGGGAGATTGATCTGATTTATGTCGCTGGAGAGGGGGTTAATCTGAATGAACTAGCCCAATTCATCGGAGAAGGGTTTGGAGCCTCAACAGTTGTTGCCAATCCGATAAATTGCATTGAGATTGTCAGTCATCAACAGAGAGAACGATTTTCTCAATTAGCTCCATCGTTTTTAGTTGCGTTCGGTTTAGCATTAAGGGGGTACCATGCAAATTGAAGTGAATTTATTGCCTTGGCGGCAAATAATGCGCAATACACAGCAAAGAAAATTTCTAGCCAGCACATTAATCGTTTCCGCATCGATTATGATTATGTGTTTGCTTATGCACTACCACTTCGCAAGGCTTAATAATGAGCAGACAAAACGCAATCAAGAAATTAAAAAGAATATTGATATTTTTGCCGAAAAAATACTTGAAATTAACCAGATGAAGAAAAAAAAGAAAGAAATGACTAAAATGGTGGAATTCGTGGAAAAATTAAGGAATGAAGGATATTTCTTCATTCGCCTATTTGATGAGCTTACCAAAATAATACCCAATGGTATTTATTTGAATAATATACAGTTAAAAAACAGGAAGATTGCTTTGAATGGAGAGTCTGAATTTAATCACTTAATCCCTATTTTAATGAAAAACATTGAGAAAAATCCATGGATGAAAAATCCAAATTTACTCGAAATTAAAAAGGTCGATAATTCACATCGATCATTATTTCATATTATCGTTATTCCTAATTTTAAAAAGAATTAAAGCAAATGAGAAAGATAAATTTCAAGCAGACATGCTGTGTAAATTTTAGCAAAATGCCGATTTCATTGAGTTATCATTCAATAATTGCATTCACAATATTTTTCACGCTAATAAATTATTGGCTTATTGTGAAGGCAGATTTTGAACAGTATAAAATATTATCTAATCAAGCGGAAAAATTAGAAATTGAGTATAAAGATAAGCAGCAAGTGATGAAGCAAAATGATGATGAGATGTCGGCAAAATACTTAAATGATAATTATCAAAAAATGATAAAATTTTACTTTAATAAAGAATGGAGAAATGATTTATTAACAGAGGTTCATGAAATATGTATTAAGTCCGGAATTACCTTGGATTTTTTTAGTCCACAGCCCAAAATAACTCATCAATTTTTAGTTGAAGAAATCATTGACATAGTCGTCATTGGTGAATATCACCAATTAGCCGTATTTATAAGTAAAATACTACAGCTTAATCATCTCATAGGCTTTGATGCCTTTGAAGTTAAAAAATTTTCAACAAGTAACCATCAAAACAATTTTGAAAAATTGCGCATGGAAATAAAGACAAAATTTTATCAATATAAACAAGAAGTAAAATGAATGAAAAATTGGATCGTTATAATTATGCTATTACTTTGCCCATTAGCCAGTAACGCTGGAGAAAACATTTCTGATCTTAATTTAAAACGGGATCTAATGGATGCAAATTTGCATAAAAATACTGTTTCTAGGTTAACAAGAATCCCAAAATCTTCTCATTTTAGTTACAACGTTAGATATAATCCATTCTTTGGAAAAATTGAGAATAAAAAAAATGGTCAAATAGCGTCTAATAGAAGAGATATTTCACACAGAACAACGATCGATTCCCTACGCTATAGTGGAATGTTAAGAAGAGAGTCAATCTTCTGGGCAATAATTAGCCATAGCGATGGAAAAATAACATCTGTTAAGCTAGGTGAACAATTGAAGGATACTAAGTGGGCTGTTGTTAAAATTAATAAAAAATTTCTTCTTCTAGAAGAAAAGATTTTTGTTGCAGGAAACTGGAAAAGCAAAGTCTTTAAACTTTATTTAACACCAGGATTTCCTGAGAAGGAATTGACCGTTTAAAACTTAATTGGCATGAAATATCAGGAGCAGATTTGAGTAGGATTATTCTAATTCTTATATTGATAATAGGAAATGATTGTTTGTTTGCAATGGATAGTAACGTAAATGGGACTAAATTGAGTCGCGTTAATCAGGAGAATAAACAGGAAATAGTCCAGACGCTACCTATGGAGCAGAAATCCTATAATAATAAGGATATGGTCAAGTTTATTTCTTTAAATTTTCAGGAGATTAAAGTAAGCGCTGTCCTGCAATTATTGGCTGATTTTACTGGAATAAATATAGTAGTCAGTGATAAAGTAACAGGTAGCTTAAGTTTGCGTTTGGATGACATACTTTGGGACCAAGCATTGGATATTATTCTTACAACTCGATCTTTGAGTAAGCGAAAAATAGGCAATGTAATGTTTGTAGCTCCTGTTGATGAAATCATAGAGCTTGAAAAAAAAGAATTTAGTATGGAGAATGATCGCAGAAATTTTGCACCCCTGCGATCAGACTTACTACAAGTTAATTATGCAAAAGCAGCTGATATTGCTAATTTACTAACAGACCCAAAAACTACACTATTATCTCCTCGAGGTAGTGTAAATGTGGATGCAAGAACCAACACCATTTGGTTACAGGATATTGGGACTCATGTTAAAAAAATAAGGGAGCTTGTAAAGCGCCTTGATGTCCCTGTTAAACAAGTACTCATCGAGGCACGCATTGTCAATGCGACAAAAGATTTTGCAAGGGATTTGGGTGTCCGTTTTGGTGTATCTAGGCCAAACCATTTAGTTGGCCGGTTAAAAGGCATTAAGCAGTCAGTACCATATAGTGGAGTGGAAGAAGAGGTCCCTTTGGCTGAACGTCTAAATCTTGATCTGGCTGCGCTACCAATTACAGCGTCGCCGGCATCAGTTGGCGTTGCTTTAGCGAAATTGGGTAATGGTATACTTCTCGATTTAGAGCTTTCTGCACTTGAAAGTGAAGGAAAGGGAGAAATAATTGCTAATCCTAGATTAATAACAACCAATCAACAGACAGCTGTGATTGAGTCGGGAGAGGAAATACCATACCAAGAAGCGACTTTGAGTGGGTCAACTGCTGTCGCATTCAAGAAAGCAGTACTAAGCTTAAAGGTGACACCACAAATTACACCAGATAGTAAGATTTTGATGGATTTGCAGATTAATCAAAATATACCGTCTGTGAAGGTATTTAATGGAGTTCCTTCTATTTTAACAAAGGAAATTCAGACAAGTGTCCTGATTAATGATGGACAAACGGTTGTTTTAGGGGGTATTTATAAAAGAGATAAGTACAATGCACTAAATCGTGTTCCTTTCCTAGGAGAATTGCCTGTCGTGGGACGATTATTTCGAAACAAAACGACTGCGGTTAAAAATGAGGAGTTGCTCATTTTCATTACTCCTAGGATAATAACAAACAACTTGTCAGCAGTAACGATGGAAGGGCGAAGGCAAGCGATTGCAGGAGGTGTTAAGTTGGGCAAGTTTGGTAAGCGAGTAGGATCGATTCATTAGCTATTTGAGTATAATAGCCCCTTTGGGGTAACTCATTATGTAAAACGTTCAGATTTAGTTGCGGTTTCGTACAAAATGCGATGATAAGTGCGCGTGGTCGGTTTGTGAAAACCTCAGCTTCCACTTAGATAAGCTTTTTGCCCCGCATTTTATGCAAAAATCCGCTAGTAGGATCGTTTTCTATATGGGATGGGCTGTTTTAAATTTGAATAACCTACGAAGATCCTTAAGTTTACTGTGTTAATCAAATCTGGGGTTGATTTTCCCCCCATGTTTACAGTCAAGGGGTATGTAATTAAAAATGAGCATAGTTAAAGTACGAAATATCTTTCTAATTGGGCCGATGGGAGCAGGTAAGAGTACAATAGGCCGTACTTTGGCAAAGGAGCTCAAGCTTGAGTTCTATGATTCTGACGAAGTGATTGAAGAACGTGCAGGAGCAGACATTTCTTGGATTTTTGATATTGAAGGAGAAGAAGGCTTTCGTCGCCGAGAGCAGAAAGTGATTGATGAATTAACTCAAAAAACCAATATAGTTTTAGCGACTGGCGGCGGTGTAGTCATGACCCCTGAAAATAGGAATGCTCTTGCGGGTCGCGGTACGGTTATCTATCTTAAGACTTCTATACAGCAACAGTACGAGCGAACAAAACGCGATACGAAACGACCATTGCTCCAAACAGACGACTTAGAGAGTAGGTTGGCAATGCTTCGTGACGAGAGAGAACCATTCTATGATGAATTAGCCGATATTAGTTTTGAAACGGATAAATTAACTGTTAAAGCAGTGGCTAACAACATTATTAAATATATCTATGGCGAAATTTAAGTTACATCAAGAACTCATTATTCGCCTGCCAGGACATGAATATCCTATTCTTATTGGCCATAATGCTTTAACCGATAAAAATCTGCTTCATCGTTATGTTTTGTCTAAGCAAGTGCTAATCGTGACAAACACGACGGTTGCACCAATTTACTTAGGATTCTTAAAATTGGCTTTTGCAGATAGACAATGTGATATCGTCATTCTTGAAGATGGTGAGACATTTAAAAATCAGCAAAGTTTATTTGCAATTTATGACACATTGATAGCCAATCATCACCACCGTGATACAACTTTAATCGCCCTAGGTGGCGGGGTAGTTGGCGATATTACAGGCTTTGCAGCTGCGACATACCAACGTGGGGTCCCTTTCCTGCAAATACCTACCACTTTATTGGCTCAAGTTGATGCATCCGTTGGAGGAAAAACGGCGATAAATCACCCTCAAGCAAAAAATATGATTGGTAGTTTTCACCAACCAAACGCGGTTATTATTGATTTAAATACGCTAAAGACTCTGCCCTTACGAGAGTTCCGTGCTGGCCTTGCTGAAATAATTAAGCATGCCTTATTAGCTGGAGGTGAGTTTTTCAATCTTGTTTACGATGCATTAGAAGCAGGTTTAGATTCCAATAATTCAAGCCAATTACCAGAAATTATTAGCCAGAGTTGCCGAATAAAAGCTGAAATTGTCCAGGCTGATGAGCGAGAAACGGGACAACGCGCTTTATTAAATCTTGGCCATACATTTGCTCATGCACTCGAAGCTTATACCCATTATGAGCGATGGTTGCATGGAGAAGCTGTGGCAATTGGACTTTATTGTGCTGCCCTGCTTTCTCATCACTTAGGGCTATTAGATGAAAAAGCTTTGCAATTTGTCGATAAAATGTTGATGATGGCTAAATTACCACGCAGAATTCCTGCTGATATTGACCTTAATGAGTTACGTGCATTAATGTCACAAGATAAAAAAATTAAGAATAAGCGTTTGCGCTTTATTTTGATGAGAGCAATAGGATGTTGTCACATTCAAGACAATGTGTCAGAAGACAGTTTGCGTTTATCATTGCAGAGTGCAATTGAAGGAGATTAACATGCAAAATGAGGCAATTGAGCCAAGTATCAAGGAACGGGATAACCCAGTTGCCAAGCAAGTTTTTAAACCCAATTCTTGGCTTACCAAGATTGATTATATTAATCACCTTGTATTATTTAATAACGTCATGATAGCGGTTTTGGCGGAGCAAGGGGCCGGTAAAACGACTTTTGCTAAATTGCTGCAATCAAGTCTTGATTCGCAGATTAAAGCGCATCTGATGAAGGCGAAAGCGCCTTTTTCGCAAGCGGATTTTCTAAATCAGCTGGATGCGGTATTCCATTTTCGTATTGATTCAGAAATCAGTCTTGCAAAACTAGTTAGTCAAATTAACGAGCGGAAAGCACATGTATTAATCATTATTGATGATGCACAGAATTTACCGGATTCATTTTTGCAAGAAGCGCTGTTTGAACTAAAACATCAAGGAGATAGTGGCTTCTTTCATCTATGCTTTGTGTCTGATTTTTCATTAGTGGCAAGCTTAAATAAACTGGAACCCCATTTAATCCATACGTTAGAGCCAGGTGTTCTAACAGAGTCAGAAACAAAAACTTATCTGTTTAATGCTTTCCCCTTTCCTAAGGTATTAGATAAGGCATTGGATGAGAAGCGGTTAGAGCAGTTTTATCAGTTAACAGGCGGCAATATTGCACGCATCAATAGCCATATGAAGGACTTTTTTGGTTCCGAATCCAATCAATTACTCGAGCGCCACAAATCATTTATTCGAAATATGGGTTTCTTAGCCACTGCAGCGATTGCTTTGCTGGCTTCATCTTATATATGGCAAAACCAGTTTTTACCTTCTTCCGCGAGTTTTCAAGAAGAGGTGGAGTATGATACCTCTCCCGATCTTGTGGCAGAGGTTAGCCAACCTTTGCCTTCGTTAGTACCCACTATCTCAACAGTCGATAAAGAGCCAGTTTTGGTTAGTCAATTGCCTGATATAAATCAAGCTCTTATTAGCCGACCGAGCCAAATACCTGGCTGGCTAACAGCTTCGGTGAAACAACAAGTCCAACCCTCACCAAAACGCGTTTTAGATTTCGCGCTTGAGGAGGAGGAAACCAATGATTCTCTCGTGGTTAGGGATAGGGTTGTTGTTATTCCTAAAACTTTGCCTGCCGCTAACTCAACGTCAAAAGTTGCTTCTTCAAACCAATCTCAAGATAACATGAGCAAAATTGCAAAAGTAAATACCACAAAAGGCCAATACACTATACAGGTCTTAGCAAGCCGCAAGCGGGATGATGTCATGCGTTTTGTGAATAGCCATAAAATGACTGCAAATGCAAAAATACGCTTAACGAAACGGGATGGTTTGGATTGGTACGTATTGACTATCGGGGAGTTTGGTCAAGTAGAACAGGCTCAGGCCGCAATTAAAACGTTGCCCGCTGAACTTGCCCAATTTAATCCGTGGATTCGTCCTGTTGGTCAGTTAAAGGCAGTCGGCTAAGAAAAGTATCACACGAGCGTTTGCATTACTGAAATTGCATTGAAGCTATGGACAGTTTCTTAGAAGAAACGATCACCGGCTTTTTTAATAAGATCATGCATTATTAACGTTCCGAATATGAGTTAGTGCATTTATAGGTTTTTTAAATTCGACATGCCTCTGTCAATATACTTCAATCCGTCTTGATCATGCCTCGGCTCTAATCTAGATTTGCAATGGCTTAGGGATAGCTTTTTGTCTTGTCCATGTTAAATAGCCAACACCAGCCATTCCCGTATAGACAAGCATCAGTAAGCAGTGAAAAGGTAATTGCTTATGTAAATACATGTAGGCATAAATGGCATCGGTAAAAAGCCAAAAAATCCAGGTGGCTATTGCTTTATAGCACATTAACCATTGAGCTGTGAGGCTTAATGAGGTAGTTAGTGCATCAAGTAGTACTACGTCAGAACGAGTAAACATTAAAAGTAAAGTGCTTATAAGTATGAAGCAGCCCAAAAGCAGCGTTAGTAATAAATGCCATTGTTTTTTTGAAAGGTTGCGAATCCCCTCGAGTTGCGGAGTTGGTTTTTGCCATACATACCAACCATAGCAAGTACTAAAAAAATAAAATGATTCAAGCAACATATCGGCATAGATTCCCTTTTGCCAATAGAGGAAACCATTGAAGCATGTAGCGAATAGCGTCGTTAGCCAAGCTTTGCAATCAAGACGAATAAAATAATAGGTTGACAAAAGTGAGCAAATTGCACCAAATAAATCTAACATCATAACTATTCCCTACGACGGCATGATCCGACAGGTTCAATGGGTATAATCTCAGCCTCTCAATAACTAGTAAAAGATCTACCTGCCAGGAAACGGTCGGATTTAGCGATTCTAGCTATCCATCTAATCGTTCTGGTTTTTTAAGAGACACCCCTTAGGTGTGTTAACACTTATAAAAATTGGCCGTATTTTTGCATGATTCATTCAGCTAAATTCTATGAGAAGTAACACAAATAATAAACTTGATTTAGCATAATCCACCTTACGCTCGGGGCAAATTTTATAGTAAACTGACGAAGGTGGAAATAAAAAATTTTCTATTACCTTTAAGGTGTCAACACGCCTAAGGTAAATTCGAGGGTTGCAAGGAGAGAATTATGTACAAAAGGGTATTATTCGCGACTGATTTTGATGAAGTGGGAATTAGAGCCGCGCATAAAGCAAAGAAAATAGCTGATGAAAATCAAGCAGAATTATATCTTGTTCACGTTGTTGAGCCGATTCCTGCCTACGCATATCCAGGTTTTGCCGGATTTGCTGAAGTTGAAGTTTCAATTCGTGAGCAAGCTGAGAAAGAATTGGCTACTCTAGCTAAGCAACTTGGAGTTGATGAAAAACATTGTATGATTGAATTTGGTTCAACAAAGAACGAAATCCTGCGTGTTGCTCAAGAAAAGAAAATTGATTTGATTGTGACTGGCAGTCACGGAAAGCACGGTCTTGCTCTGCTCCTTGGCTCCACTGCCAATGCCATTCTTCATGGGGCGGAATGCGATGTGTTAATAGTGCGTCCTTTGCCCTCTCATTCAAAATAAACAATCGCGTGTACTGACTCTAAACAGGAAAAATCAAAACCTTATTTCACTTATCTTGACGTCCCGAGGGTTCTGCGGGGCGTCGGTATCCTGGCTTTAACTTGACAGCAGTGAGGCAATGCTTGTCACGCAAGATTCAGGTGAATCGGAGGCAACACAATCACTGGCTTCGATCATCCGGTTTCATAAAAAGATCCTATACTATAATTTTCATTAGGATTAACTAAATGTCTAAACGGGGCTATGATGATATATCAACGCATTATGGTCGCTGTGGATGGAAGCGAAATATCCCATTTAGCTTTAAAAGAAGCTATTCGGTTGGCCAAAGATCAAAAGGGCGAACTGCGCATCATCCATGTGATTGATGAAAGTGCTGTTTACCCTACTGAAAGCCACGTGGATTATGCTTCGCTTTGGCAAGTTCATCGCGAGGAAGGCTTAAAATTTTTAGATCAAATTAGTGAGGAAGTTCGTAATGAGCAAGTTCCATTCGACTGTAAATTAGTTGAATTGAAGCCTTTTGCTGGGAAGATTGCTGAAAAAATTGGAGAAGAAGCAAAAGTATGGCCTGCCGATTTGTTGGTTTTGGGAACACATGGTCGACGAGGTTTAAATCATTTACTTTTAGGAAGCGTGGCAGAACAAATTATCAGAATTGCAACAACACCTGTCTTGCTCATTCGGGATCAGTAAGCTACCTTCCTGTATACCGGATTTAGATTAAATACTGCATAAACCACAGTTTTGCTAGATTAGCGACGATATCCAAAGCTCCCGGTTCCTCAAACAGGTGAGTTGCACCAGGGACTATTTCCAGTTTTTTCTCACAGTTCATTTGAGCCATTGCCTCTTCATTCATTCCTATAACCACCTCATCGTTGCCACCAACAATTAATAAAGTGGGTGCTTTTAGCCTAGGTAAACTCTCAGTCGCCAAATCAGGTCTTCCGCCACGAGAGACGACTGCTTTAATTAATTCGGGGGCTTTTGCGGCAGCTACAATTGCGGCGCCGCCTCCGGTACTGGCACCAAAATACCCAAAATTCAAATGGTAATTCCCTAGCTCATCCGAGCACCAATACGTGGTATCAAGCAAACGAGAAGCAAGGAAAGGAATATCAAAACGAAATTCACGAGTGAAATTGTCAATTGCATCTTCTTCTGGTGTTAATAAATCAAAAAGTAAAGTCGCTAATTTTGCTTTGTTTAAAATCCGAGCAACATGCTGGTTGCGTATGCTCAACCGACTGCTGCCGCTTCCATGCGCAAATAATACCATTCCTCTGCACTCTTGAGGTATGTGTAAAATACCATTAAGTTCTGCCTCAGCAAGAGGAATGATAATCGAATGTTCAATATCCTTAGCAAAGTTCACCATATTGTCATCCTTTAGTCGATAGATGAGAGGAGGATTTTTGATGTGCTTTGGTAAGTAGTGTAAACACCTCCTCATCCGTTGTTTGCGAAAAATCTTCATACCACAAACCTACTGCATAAAAATTAACAGGTCTAAGTGGGCAAACAAGCTTATCAGCCAGTTTTGTTAACTCCTCGCAGGTTGATTGGGCAGCAACAGGTACTGCGACGATGATCGAAGCCGGTTTTAATTGACGTAACGCTTTAAGAGCGGCAAACATTGTTGCGCCAGTTGCCACACCGTCATCGACAAGAATAATTGTCTTACCGTTAAGTTGTAGCGGGGGGCGGTCTTTCCGGTAAACAGATTCGCGTCGCTCAAGTTCGGCTTCTTCAGCTTTGATAACTCGTTGGATAGCCGCCTCAGGTAAATTTAAAGAATCTAGGATTTCTTGATTAAAAAAAACCGTCCCGCCAGTTGCAATAGCACCCATTGCAAGTTCTTCATGCCCAGGAACTCCTAACTTCCGGACAATAAAAACCTCAAGTGGGATTGAAAGTGTAGCTGCAACTTCGTAGGCAACAGGAACGCCACCGCGTGGTAGTGCCAATACAATGGTATTTGGCTTGTGTGCATAGTCTTCTAGTAGCCCTGCAAGCATTGTCCCTGCTTCGTAACGGTCAATGTATTTTTCCATATCTTCCAGTCCTAAGTGCTAAAAGAAAGATGCATAAATTGTATTATTCTTATAAAGTATAGCTTGGATAAAATAAGGACGTTTTTATGCATGCCATGCAAATGCAACAACCAAAGCAAGAATTAGTGTGGGTTGAAGTTGAGAAACCTAAACCAGCACCTCACGAAATTCTCATCAAGGTGAGGGCTTGTGGAATTTGTCGGACTGATTTGCATGTTGTCGATGGCGAGTTAGAGAATCCTAAGCTCCCGCTAATTCCGGGTCATCAAATTGTGGGGCATATTGAAAAACTCGGTGAGAAGGTAAAAGGGTTTGAGCTCGGCCAACGGGTTGGTGTGCCATGGTTAGGAGGGAGCTGTGGAAAGTGCAATTTTTGTTTATCTGGACGTGAGAATCTCTGCGATGAAGCGCGTTTTACAGGATATCAAATTGATGGTGGTTTTGCAGAGTATTGCGTAGCCGATTCCCAGTTTTGCTTCCCAATACCCATAGGTTATCCTGATTACCAAGCTGCCCCGTTATTTTGCGCAGGCTTAATTGGCTACCGCGCGCTTTTGAAAACAGGTGGCGCAAAACATTTAGGCTTGTATGGTTTTGGTGCAGCAGCGCATATTCTCATACAAGTTGCCCGTCAACAAGGTCGAGAGGTGTATGCATTTACTAGCCCTGGTGATCATGCTGCACAAGATTTTGCCTATCAATTGGGAGCAAGTTGGGCAGGTGGGTCAGATCAAAAAACGCCGCACCTCCTTGAAGCAGCGATAATTTTTGCTCCCGTAGGCAGTCTTGTCCCTTTAGCACTTCGCAACACGGCAAAAGGGGGTATTGTGGTCTGCGCGGGCATACATATGAGCGATATTCCCCGTTTCCCTTATGAAATTCTTTGGGGAGAGCGTACGTTATGTTCTGTTGCCAATTTGACAAGAAAAGACGGTGAAGAATTTTTATCTTTAGCCCCTACAATTCCAGTCAAAACAGAAGTCCACACCTATCCTTTACGCGAGGTAAATCGAGCTCTTGATGATCTGCGGTACGGCCGATTTACTGGCGCAGCAGTAATAACGATTTGAGCTTAATCCAATCGGCCGGTTCATCGTGTTTGTTCCATTGATAACTTTTGTTACTAAAAATCTCTTCTCTTTAAAGATAGTTCTTTACATAATACGAGCGATTTTTATGCTTCAAGGACTAATTATGAAAAAATCTATGTGTTTAACGGTAATCTCCATGGCTTGTGTCTCGGCATCTTGTTTTGCGGACCCTTCCATTTACCAAAATGCTCGCTTATATATAAACACGGCTTTAAATCGATTAGATGCAGTATCATGTGACAAAACAGCCACGCAATGTGTTGCTGTTGGTTTTGGAGGTGAATACCATTTGCATGAGCGCTTAGCGTATACGAGCCAAGATGGTGGCTTAACTTGGAGCGATCCGATTGTCTTAGCTTCGCCGAAAGAGGAAATTACCCCCGTTTTAAATGACAGTCCAAATCCAGCCAATATTAATTGTGATGAATCTGGCCAACAATGCATCGTGACCAGTTCTGCTATTATTGAAAGGGTACCGACTCCGGTCGTTTATATAACCAAAGATGGCGGTTTAACTTGGAGTGCACCTAAGACTTTGCCTTTGCCAAAGGGAGTTAATAAGACACAAGTTTATGGAAATAATTCGCTTTTTACCGCTATATCGTGTGATCAAGCAGGGGTAGTATGTACGATAGCTGGTGGATTAGCAGGGGATCGTGAAGCGGTTCCTTTAATTTACACAACCAAGAATGCAGGGGAAGTTTGGAAATTATTTAGTTCATTAAGACAACCTTCTTATCAAGCACCAAGTTCAATTTACCACGGTACTTCTTTGTCTGGTGTGAGTTGTAATTTTTCAGGCCGAAATTGTGTTGCTGTTGGTAATTCAGTCATCTCTACCTCTTTCTTTAGTGAACATTATTCAAGTCATCCAGTGGCCTATTACACTCAGGATGGCGGAGACCACTGGAGTAAGCCGGTTGTGTTATCAATGGAAGAAACTGATAGCAATGCGGGTACCTTAGTGGATGTAGAGTGTGATGGTGCAGGTATGCAGTGCACGACAATTGGTTATATCTACGATTTCTACAAAACTGCATACCAGCCTTTTTCATTCACTACTCGTAACGGTGGTGTAGATTGGGACAATATGAATCCAATTACCCCTAAAGAAGGTGAGTACGTTCTAAACTCAATGCATTGTGATGACTCAGGGAAACATTGTGTTGCAGTGGGATCGGAAATTAAACATATCGCCACTATCCCGTTTCTAAAGCCCCTTATCTATTCTACGAACAACGCTGGAAAGATTTGGGAAAAGGATAACGAAAGGCCGTTCCCTACTTCTGCTAAGCTAAATGACATCTTTTGTAACAATACCGGCGAACGGTGCTTGGCTGTGGGTGCCCAAATCGATACGAATTCCCTCGCAGCGAAACAGCTTAAAGGATTATTGAATCAGCGAGCGCCATTTCCATTGCATAAGCCTCAATCATTAAAAAAATAATTTATTGTGAGAGCTCAACTCATCGTCTTCCATCCGAAGACGATGAGTCTATTTTTTGATTGATCAGATTAATTTTTTTCCTTATCTCTGGACAAGAGAGCTAATTTTTACCATCATTGCCAATTCAAAAACATAGAGTAGAAATGGGGATCACTAATGGAAAAAATAAAAATAGCAGTAGTTGCCTTCTTTTTAATGAGTTTGTGCCAATTAACCAATGCCGCACAAACAAATAGCCGTCTAGAAACGATTGATAAAGCCAATCAAAAAGCCATTCTGTTTTATGTGAATGAATATCGGGCTAAACACGGTTTAAAACCTCTTAAACTCGATAGCCTTATGTCAAAAGAAGCTGCAAAACACAGTCGAGATATGGCTAGACATGCCATCCCCTTTGGGCATAAAAATTTTGATAAACGCATTCATCGGATATTTGCCAAAATTAAACAGTGCCAAGGAGGGGCTGAAAATGTTGCTTACAATTACAAAGATGGGAAAGATGTTGTACGCAATTGGCTAACTAGCCCAGGCCATCGTAGGAATATTGTAGGGAATTATAATTTAACGGGCATTGGTTTAGCGCGTGATAAAAAGGGGAAACTTTATTTCACACAAATCTTTTTACGCACAACCAATCCTGTCTATCAAGGAAAATCACTCGGATAATAGGTGTGATTGTTGGGTGTGGTGTTTATTGCTCTTTTTTGAAAAGTAATCCATAGTTTAATTGTAATAGATTGCCATGCTTAATGCATAATGAGTTAACCCTGCTTATGGGATAGCAAGAGAGGGTGTGTAGAGGAGTCAGATATTGCCTAAAAAAGTTACAAATTTGGAACATCCTTATGAAAGATTACAGAGTATAAAACTGGGGTTATTTTATGGTGTGATTTCAGCTTTTTCTTTTGCAGCGATGTCTGTTTTTGTTAAAAAAATTGGCGCATTGTTACCTACTTCGCAATTAATATTTTTTCGATTTAGCATTAGTTTAATCATCCTTCTTCCCTGGATCGTTACAGATAAAACATTCAGCTTAAAAATACAGCAACCTGTGCAGTATGGCGGGAGAATTTTAGCAGGGTTATCAGCATTATTTTGTGTGTTTTATGGTATAAAATTTATCCCGCTTGTTGATGCTCTTCTGTTGAATAATACAGCGCCTTTATTTGTTCCTTTAATTGCCTGGCTTATGATAGGAGCTAAAACGCCTAAAAAGGCTATTTTAGGGATTGTAATAGGATTCATAGGAGTAGGGCTTATCCTTAGTCCAGGGCAAGAAATTTTATGCCTTGCTTCCACAATTGCGCTTGCCTCAGGCTTTCTTACCGCTTTAGCGATTGTGCAAATGCGTGTCATAAGCAAAAGCAGCTCAACAAAACAAATGCTATTTTATTACTTTATTGTCAGCACCTTTGTGTCGGGCCTTGTGGCAGCTATTCAATGGAAATCGCCAGGAACGGTTGAGATTTGGGTATTCTTGTTGGCAGTTGGTGTGTTTGGCACTCTTTATCAGATCTTTGCCACATTATCTTATGTTACTGCGCCAGTGCGCTTAATGTCTCCTCTTGTTTTTCTGATCGTGGTTTTTGGCGGTTTTTTTGATTGGCTAATTTGGAGTTATGTCCCTAACTTATTCACTTTATTGGGTGCATTATTGGTTATTATTGGAACTGTCATTACCGTATATTTTGGCCATAAGGAAATCGACTTGATGAGAAATAACCAGAGGTAGTCCGTACTCAGAAGTTGATACGGACTCGTTAAGTATTAGCTAAGCAGCCATGTCTAAGCTTTCTTCTTTGAGTGATTTGATTACAGCTGATCTTTTATTAAGTTCTGCAAAATACCGTGATAAATGAGTGAATTCTTTTATATCAATGTTCATTTGTGAAGCCCATAAAAGCATTACAAATAAATAAGCATCAGCCATTGTAAAGTGATCGCCTGCAATAAAATTTGTTTTACTAAGTTGTTTATCAACATAACCTAACTTTTTCCTAATGGCAGGAATAAAAATGTTTTCTCTCATTTCTGATGTAATAGCTGGGTTGAATAGATTACCAAAGGTTTTATGCAATTCAGTAGAAATGTAATTTGACCATGCGAGCACATGATAACGATGAAAATCACCTATTTCTGGGCATAAATTTGTGGCTTTAAATTTGTCAACTAGGTACTGCTGAATCACAACATTTTCAGTAAGAATTTCCTTTTTATCCAATTCAAGAGAAGGGACTGCGCCCTTTGGATTAATTGCTAGGTAATCTTCATTTTTTTCGGTCTTTTTAGTTTTCAGATTAACGGATTCATACTCACAATCTAAGCCAATCTCATTAATAATTATGCGAACAGCCAGTGAACAAGCACCTTTAGAATAGTAGAGTTTCATTGCCTAATCCTTTTTTTGTTGTAGGTATACATTTGTAACGTGCTTTTATGGGTAACTACAAGTAAAAAAAATTAATTTTCGACGGCTTCACTCGACTTAGTAAGAAAAAGGGCGCCAGCTAAGAAGAGAAAATACCCGAATCCAGTTAATGCACAATAAAAACCAAAAAAAGTATTACTATGCGATTGATAAAAATGATTGGCTATTTCTATGCCTATAGCTTGCACACACATCCCAATCATACTCATCAATGCAGAAGTTGTTCCTTTACTGATCGGGGTGCAAAACAAAATAAACCGGTTTAACGGTGCTGCTGCTATCCCTAATCCAAAAAAATAAATAATTAAACCGGGTAACAGCCAGAAAAAATAATTGCTCACGGCTAATGTCAACAAAAAACTCGTAAGTAAACCAACACCTACTACAACAGATCCCAGACGGAGAATTTTTTTTACAGTACCCCGATGAGTTAGGCGCTGGAGAACCCAATTACCTAGGATAGTTGCTCCAAATAAAGGAATTTGCCATAAGCCATATTGGATAACAGATAATTTTGCTTCGGCAATTAAAATTACTGGAGCGAGGGCTATCCAAGCTACACAGGGCAATCCCACTAAACCAAGAGCTATTGACCCCAAAATAAAGGGGGCATTCGTGAGCAAATTTTTATAATTATTCAAAACAGTTCGAGGTGATAGTGAAATACGCTGAATTTCTTCTCCATCCCGTTTAGTTTGACCAATTGGCTCAGGCATAAATCGCCATAAACCCCACAATGCCAATAGAGCGAATAGACCAATGAGTACAAAAATAAGCCGCCAACTGAAATAATGAATAAAAGCTGCCCCAAGCAATGGACCTAACAGGGGGGCGATGGTAGACACATTAGCCATAATGGCAATGAGGCGAATTGCATCCATCTCAGCAAAAATTTCCTGTAAGGTGGCATAGCCAATAACACCAATAAAACATAGGCCCATACCTTGGAAGAAACGGGCGGCTAAAAATTGATCAATGGAATTAGAGCATGCAATTGCGACTGTGCAAAGTAAAAAAAGGAAAGCGCCTGAAAGCATGACTGGTCTGCGGCCGTATCGGTCAGAAATAGGGCCAAGAAATAATTGTAAGCTTGCTCCGCCTAAAATATAAGCAGTGAGAGAGGTAGCAACTGCACTTTCAGGTCCTTTGAACGATTCGACGACTTTAAGCATACCGGGCATGATCATGTCATTCGCCACGTAGGTTAAGAATTCATAAAGAACTAAAAAGCACGCGAAGACCAAGGCTTGTTGGCGTGTGATATTGATAAGCGGCTGAGCCATGGCAGTTTCTCTGTAAGGTAATTGTTGAAGCCAGCTAATTATAACTTAATAATTGGCAACTTGCTTATTTTATAGGCTTATTTTGGTTTGTGCCAAAATACCTTATTTTTTCCTTCGTATTCTCTGCTTGTACCAGTGGGTAAACATAGGCCAAAAGGCAATAATGATCACGAGGATAGTGAAAAGTAAAACGGCAATGACCATTTGAAAAATGCTGAAATTAAGGGCGTCACGAGAAACAAACAAACTTGTTATTGAACCAGCTATGACGAAAAGTACCCTAACAAGCCATCCTAACATTCTTTTCCCTCTTTGCAATCGCACTAAATTTTATGTTTCTAGACTGAAATTTTGTTGCGGGGGGCTAATCGTAGAAAGCTGCCTTAAATCGAGCCTCTCAATGATTGTCATCATCGTTGTATTGTTGATTTTACGTTGTTTTCTAAGTAAACGTAATTCTTGACGTGCTCCTTCTAAGGCGGCTATCCTCAGTTGTCTCTCAAATTCCATTGCCTTCATACTCGTTAATTTTTCGGTTTCTGTCCCAATGTTAGCAACAATATAATGGTTCAGACCTGCCATAAGCGAATTACCTACTTCCATACAGAGGGCCGCGTCTTGTTCACTTGCGTTGGAACATAAAATTTTCATGTGTTCTTCAATTGCTTTAACCCCTGCTTGGGCTGCGGCAATACGGGCTTCATTTTCTTCATTACTAGAGGGTTTATTAATAAGAATATTCAATCCAGGCAAGATCAAAGGGAGTGCTACTGTACTGATGAGTAGGGAGCAAAGAACTACTCCTACAACCAAAATAACGAGAAGATCGCGCCCTGGAAAAGGGGTGCCGTCAGCCATTATAGTGGGCAAAGATAAAATTGCCGCCAAAGCAATTGCTCCACGTATACCGCCAAGTGAAATGGCTGCAACTATTCTTAAGTTAGGCCAACGCCAGGTTCTATGATGATGTCGGGCGATTAAGACTTCAAAAGGAATGGTCAAGTAAATCCAAAGCATGCGAAGGAAAGCTAAGGTAATCGTGATTATGGCAACAATTTTTGTGCAATCAAATAAGCTGTAGCCAGTATTGGCTACTAATTCGATTGAATGAGGTAGGTATAGCCCTAAGAGAATAAAGATCAGCCCGTTTAAAGTAAAATCAAGCATACCCCAAACAAAATGTCCCTCAATACGCATCCTTGCCAAGGTTCTATCTAAGAAGCCTGCTTTATCAATAGTAAAGCCAGCTGAAACAGCAGCGAGGATCCCTGAAAAACCTAATTTTTCAGCGGTGAGGTAGGCAGTGAAGGGTAAAAGCAATAAGAGCAAATTCTCAGTTGTGGTTTCATGCTCGTTTTTACGTGTCAATTGGCCAAGCAGCGCGATAAAAAGATAGGTCAAGACGGCCCCGACGATCATCCCGCCCAAGCCAACTAGAAAAAGGCTAATGATTGCTTTGCTCAGTGAAAATATACCTGTGAGCATTGCAGCGACGGCAAATTTAAATGAAACTAGCCCAGAAGCATCATTTAAAAGAGCCTCCCCTTGTAAAATATGCATAATTCGCTCGGGTATCCTTGCTTTAGCCGTCATTGACCTGAGGGCGACAGCATCGGTGGGTGATAAGGCTGCGGCTAAAGCAAACGAGGCGGGTAATGGAATTCCCGGAATCAGCCAGTGAACTAGATAACCAACTCCTGCAACAGTAAAAAAAACAAGGCCAATTGAGAGTGTAATTATAACCCGTTTATTCGACAGGAATTCCCGTTTGGGGAATCGCCAGCTATCATTAAAAAGCAAAGGTGGTATGAACAATAGCATGAATAGTTCAGGGTTAAATCCAATATGAAAAACAGGGAAAAGAAGGGCAATAAGAGCCCCTAAGCTAATCTGAATGATCGGACTAGGCAGTGAGGGTATGAATCGGCAAATGATTCCGGACGCAACCATTAAAAGCAAAAGAATAAGGCAAACTAAGGCACTTTCCATGATTGTGATTGCTCCAGAAATCTACTTTCAGGGGAATGAATGTCAAAATTAGATTACTTCATATTAATCAAAAAAAACTAAAATTTAAAATTTTTTGGTAAAAATGGTTGCTATCGAATCAACACTGATTAATATATGAACCGATTCATATTGAATGAATTCAGGTTTAGGGCATTTAGCGTCACTTAACCCAGCATAAATTTGGATAAGGGCTATAGGTTTCTTCAATAATCGAGAATGGCATGTAACGGGCAAAAGCAATACACAATGAGATACTAGGAGAGGAAAGTGGGTGATGTGGTATAAACGTGAGGCTGATGTCATAACACTGTGTGTATATGTGCAACCAGGAGCGAAAACAACGGGTATAGTAGGGCTGCATGGTGACGCCCTGAAAATCCGTTTAAATACCCAGCCAATAGAAGGCAGGGCAAATGAAGCGCTCTTAAGCTATATCGCGCAGTTGTTTGATGTGCCTACCCGCCAAGTTAAGTTAGTGCGCGGAAATAAAGCAAGGCAAAAAATACTAACAATCACCGGTAGTTCTGTTAATCCAGAATTTTTTTCTCCTAAATTAGGTTAGGCAACTTGGATGACAGCACCTAATCAAGATGGACCACTCTTCAATTTTTGATTGGGCTATACTCACTAACGGAATGGCTTAATTTTTAGGTCTATTAAATTTTTCAATCTGGCGTAAACTCGGTATAATCTTTTCTTTTTATATTTTAATGCCTATGAAGCTGTTGCGTGGTCTAGCTGAGGTTCCTTATTTTGCGGATGGGAGTGTAGCAGCTATTGGAAATTTTGATGGAGTCCATCTAGGACATCAAGCTTTACTCGCTGCTTTACGCGCACAAGCAGATGCACTCCAGTTACCCATGGTGGCCCTAGTTTTTGAGCCACAACCCGCAGAATATTTTCGCGGCCTTCAGGCGCCTGCCCGACTTACAACTTTACGAGAAAAATCGCAGGTGCTTCAGTCTTGTGGAGTCGACTACTTATGCTGTCTTAAATTTAATGAAGCTTTTGCTTTGCTTTCGGCCGAAGATTTCGCGGAGCGCTATTTTTTTTCCTGGTTGCACGCAAAATATTTGTTGATCGGAGAGGATTTCCGTTTTGGATACAAGCGGTTAGGGGATATCCAGTTACTGAAACTGCTTGGGGAAAAGGAAGGTTGCTCTGTTGAGACCTTTCCTGATTTTTCTGTAAATCATCATCGTGTCAGTTCAACTAAAATTAGGGAAGCACTAGCTCAAGGGCAGCTTGAGTATGCCTCTGCTTTGCTTGGTAGAACATTTAATCTTTGCGGTCGAGTTGTTAAGGGAAACGAGCGGGGAAGGCAATGGGGGATTCCTACCGCCAATTTAACGATGCACCGCTTGGCTCTGCCTCTTAAGGGTGTATTTTGTGTCAAAGTACGAAGAGCAAGCGGCGAATGGTTAGAAGGAGTGGCAAATATAGGCAGTAGACCAACAGTGGATGGAACGAAGAATATACTTGAAATTCATTTATTTGATTTTGATGGCGATTTGTACGGCGAGATGTTACAAGTATTTTTCTTGCACAAATTACGAGATGAAGTTAGATTCTCATCAATAGAAGCTTTGATTAAGCAAATCCATGAAGATATTGCTGTGGCTAAGGCGCAATTTTGCAAGCGCCGTTTCGAACTTAACGCGTTAACAGAGTAGGCATAATGGCAGAATACAAAGATACTTTAAATTTACCTGACACCTCATTCCCGATGAAGGCTAATCTCGCTCAACGAGAGCCGCAAATGCTAGCTTATTGGGAATCTAAAAGTATCTATGAAAAAATAAGGCAGGCAAGTAAGGACTTAAAGCGCTTTGTGCTGCATGATGGCCCTCCTTATGCCAATGGTCATTTACATTGTGGGCATGCCCTTAACAAAATCCTGAAAGATATTATTACCAAATCAAGGGCACTTAGCGGTTTTGATGCTCCGTTTGTGCCTGGCTGGGATTGCCATGGGTTGCCGATCGAGTTAAATGTTGAAAAAAAAGTGGGCAAGGCCGGAATGAAAATCAGCGCGAGTGAGTTTCGCACTAAGTGTCGTGAATACGCAGCGAGCCAGATTGATATCCAACGCGAGGAATTTAAACGCTTAGGGGTTTTTGGTGATTGGCAACACCCTTATGTCACTATGGATTATTCCTACGAAGCGAATATTATCCGTGCGCTTGGTAAAGTCATTGAAAATGGACATTTGCAGCAAGGATTCAAACCTGTTCATTGGTGTATCGAATGTGGTTCCGCATTGGCCGAGGCAGAGGTTGAATATGAGGATAAAACTTCACCCTCAATTGACGTTGCATTTTATGCGGTTAAGCCACAGGAAATTTTGACACTCATTGCAGGCGGTTTACCAGTAAAATCAGTCATCGTCCCTATCTGGACAACGACTCCTTGGACGCTGCCAGCGAATGAAGCGGTTTGCTTACATCCGGAATATGAGTATGTTTTGATAGATGCAGGGGACAATTATTTTTTACTCAGTAATGACCTACTTGCACCAGTAATGGCTCGTTATGGAATCAAAGACTACGACATCGTAGGTAAAGCAAAAGGACAATCGTTTGAGAAAATCGCTTTAAAACATCCTTTTAACGAGCGTGAAGTGCCCATTATTCTTGGTGAGCATATCACTACCGATTCAGGTACTGGTTGCGTTCATACGGCACCTGCGCATGGACCAGAGGACTACCAAGTAGGGCAAGTATATAATTTGCCGCTGATTAATCCAGTGATGATCAATGGTTGCTATGCGAATGATGTTCCTCTATTGGCAGGTCTTTCGGTTTTAAAGGGGAATGACAAAATTATCGAATTATTGCGGGAACGTCATGTTCTTTTACATCTCGAGTCAATTCGCCATAGCTATCCCCACTGTTGGCGTCATAAAACACCAATGATTTTTCTTGCCACGCCCCAATGGTTTATAGCCATGGATAAAAATGGTTTACGCCAGGCTATCAAAGCAGAAATTGAAAAAGTGAATTGGGTTCCTGACTGGGGAAAGGCCCGCATCGCGACCATGGTTGACACCAGACCAGATTGGTGTATTTCTAGGCAGCGAGCTTGGGGTACTCCGATGCCGTTGTTTGTACACAAGGCAACTAGAGAACTTCATCCTAAAACCGTGGAATTGATCGAAAAAATTGCTTTTAAAGTGGAGCAAAGAGGTATTGACGCTTGGTTTGATTTGGATATTGCTGAATTTTTAGGGGTAGACGCGGACGAATATGAAAAAATTAATGACACACTCGATGTTTGGTTTGATTCAGGTGTATCCCATTATTGTGTACTGAAACAAAATGAAGCACTGGGCTTACCCGCTGATGTGTATTTTGAAGGGTCAGATCAGCATCGTGGCTGGTTTAATTCCTCATTGACCACAGCAGTTGCCATTTATGGTTATGCCCCTTTTAAAACTGTTCTCACGCACGGTTATACTGTCGATGCTGAAGGGAAGAAATTATCTAAATCAAAGGGTAACTATATTGCTCTAGATAAATTAGTCGCTCAACACGGTGCGGACATTTTGCGCTTGTGGGTTGCTTCTACTGATTATCGCCATGAAGTAAGTATCTCTGAGGAAATTATTAAACGCAATGCGGATGCTTACCGTCGTATACGTAACACCGCCCGTTTTTTACTGGCTAATTTATTTGATTTCATTCCTGAAAAGCATACTCTTGATGAATCCAAATTGGTTGAGCTAGATCGCTGGGCGATAAAACGTTGTCAAGATTTGCAAGAGGAAATTAAAGAGGCATATAAGAATTATTCTTTTCATGTCATTTATCAGAAGATTCATAATTTCTGTGCTGTTGATATGGGTAGTTTTTACCTTGATGTGATCAAGGATCGCCAATACACTACCCCAAAGGACAGTTTAGCAAGACGCTCCTGCCAAACAGCGATGTACTATATTGTCCATGCTCTTACCCGCTGGTTAGCCCCCATTCTGTCTTTTACAGCGGATGAGATCTGGCAGTTTATTCCTGGACTAAAAAGTGAGTCAGTATTTCTTGAGCAATGGTATGAGAAATGGCCACAAATTCAAGATGTAGATATGCCGTTTTGGCAACAACTGCAAACTGTCCGAGATGAGGTCAATAAAGCCCTTGAAAGCAAACGTAAAGAAGGTACGATAGGCTCTGCCTTGGCAGCAGAAGTCACCGTTTACGCAGGTGAGTCGCTTTTTACACTTTTAAGCAAGTTGGGTGAGGAATTGCGTTTTGTTTTTATCACTTCCTCTGCTATTGTAAAACCAATAAGCCAATGTAATGCTGAGGCATTGAGAAATGGTGAATTAGATTTGGCAGTTTCTGTCCGTGCAAGCGATCATGAAAAATGCAGCCGTTGTTGGCACCGACGCGAGGAGGTCGGCTCCGATCCTGAATATCCCGAATTGTGCCACCGTTGTATCGGCAATATTAGTGGTCGTGATGAGGTGAGGCATTTCGCATGAAAAAATGGCCCTGGTTTCTTTTAAGTCTTATTGTGGTATTAGTTGACCAGCTCAGTAAATACTGGGCGGCTTCAAATCTGGTGCCTTATCAACCGGAACCGCTCTTCTCAATGTTTAACTTCACCTTAGCCTATAATACGGGAGCCGCTTTTAGTTTTCTTAGTGGCACAGGCAGTTGGCATCGCTGGTTTTTTGCTGGATTCAGTGTTGTCATGAGTTTAGTATTAATAGGATGGCTAGCTAAATTATCGCCAAAGGCAAGATTGCAATCCTTAGCAGTGAGTTTGATACTTGGTGGGGCCGTAGGAAATTTATACGATAGAGCTGTCCTAGGACATGTTGTCGATTTTATCGATCTCTATTATGAAAACCATCACTGGCCTGTCTTTAATTTAGCTGACAGCGCTATTTGCATTGGTGCATTTTTTCTGTTGGTTGACTTATGCCGTAATGGTTCTCGAGAAGGGTAGCTAATCATAACAGATCTTGAGTTAGCCGTGTTAATGGTTACTCGAGTAGCCGTTCCTTAATAGATCGCTGATTTATTGTTTAACAAAACTTAGCGCCGTTACCTAAGATTATTTAAACCTAGTTCTTCAATAAGGTTCCTATATTAAACAGCCCTATGCAAAAATCCCAGTTGATAATGCATGTAGATGTTTGCTTTCGGGATTCACGATGCTTACCGCTGCTACGGCTGGCAAGCTCAGGTAATGTTCTGCCTCTTCCCACTCAACTTCTGCGGGGAATAAGCGTAGTGTGGGTAAACACTTGTTAAGAGAAGCGCAGAAGGCCAAATTAGCTGGGTATGGTCTTGCTTGATGGTACCCCAGCGCCATCACTTGCATTGCTTCAGAAATTGTCGCGATACCTGGAAGATGATTGATCGAATAGATCGCAGCAGTTTGCGCTATAGCGGGTAAGAAGCCAGGACTTGAAACGAAATGAACACCGGCATGGTAACATTCTTCTAATTGTTGCGTATTGGTGATATTGCCAGCTCCTACGCGTAAGCCAGGAAAATCTTGAATTATTTTCTTTAAAAGGCTTTGCTCGCTGCAATTAATTTCAACAATAGAAAAGCCTGCTTGGGTAATTTGCTTAAGCCTGTCGAATAGTAAGGCATCAACATCTAAAGTTACAATAATAGATTGATTTCCAAACAGTTTATCACTCATCATAGTTCATTCGCTTTGCAAGCAATTAATTCGATCATGTTAGAAGAGTTGCGAGCGCTTATCAAGTGTTAAGTGCGTTGTATTTGAGAAATAATAATAGATCCTTGTTGCCTCTTGACGAAGGGACCCTTAAGCTTCACAGCGAAAGGAATACCCACACCCTTGTTTTCAGCAAGCTTATTGATCTTCTTTCTAGCTAAATTTATCACCAAGGTGTGGTTTTAAAAGGCGTAGGGGCAGGGATTTTACTTGGTGTTTTATCAGGAATTGGAGTCACTCTTGGGCTATTCGCTGTCACGCCAAAACGGGGTAGATCCTGCAATAAGCGATTCATAGTCGTTTGGGGTATTGGCATCCCGGGTTTAATACTATTGCGGACCAAATCTTGAGCTTCTTTGTTAGGTGAGCCATCGGGTAATACGAAGCTGCTGGCAAAGCGATTGATCGCAGCCTCAGTTGGATTTGATTTAATTAATTCCAGTAGGTGTTTGCAGACTAAAGTCCTGGAGACAGCTTCTTTTTTCACGGAAGCAGTGCCACCCGGAGTCGGTTTAGGTTTGGGAGTCGTCAATTGGATATCTGCGCCTAATTGTTTATTGACCTGATTCAAAGTTTGATCGAGCTGTTCCATCATCGAGGCAATCGTTGCCGCTTGATTAGTGAGGTCTAAAATTTCTTGTTGCAGTTGTTCGCTATGGGCTAAGGCCTTACTTTTTTTCTCGGTGTGTAAGGCTAATTCCAGCTCTTTATTGCTGGCGACAAGTGCTTTGAGATTCGAAATTTCTGGTTTAGCGCGCTCGTAATGATGTTGTGCGGTCAATTTATCTTTAGGGGATAAGGAGTTCAATAATTTTGCAAGTCCCTCGGAATCAAGATCGGAACTTGCTGTTAGTAAGTAGGTTACCCCAGATTGTTTATCCACATACAATCTTTGTGTTTTAGCAAGAATAAAGTCAGCCTGTTTATACGAGTCCACACTCTGGCCTGCCGCATTATAGAATAATTTCCGCCCTTCTAATACGGACAAAATATCTTCCATACCAGCTGATTGTCCGTTGAGGCTATTCAGCTCGGGAAGTAATGCCATCGCTTCTGCGTCTTGATTAGCTACCACTAATCTGTCTATCTCTGCCCGTTTAGTCTCAATCGTTTCATTAAGAGTTGCAATCATGTTTTTTATGTCAGCAATTTTTTCTGCAGTTGTTTTTTCTTTGTTTCTTTCCACAAATTGCTCATATTGAGCATCTAAATCAATAAGCCTTTCATGAAAGGCTTGATAGCGTTCCACGATTTTTTCACCCTCAATCTCAAGTAAGGCTAACTCTTCTTCCAGTGCTTGTGCTTCTTTAAGTTTTTCTTCCAGGGTGCTTTCGATGACTTGGGCAGCTAACTTATAAGAGGCATAAGTCTGTTTTAAAACAAACTGGGTTCCATCAAAAGGATTAAATGATTGAACAGCTTCCACTTCAGTGGGTTTTTGTGATGATGCGAGTCTCTCATCAATTTGTCTTTGGATGGCTGCGTTCAATTCTTTCGCGCGCGCTTTCCTTTTATAAACTGCAATTAAGTATAAAAAAGCCTTAATACGCATCTTTCGCAAAAGGTTATCTAGCATAGCGTGCTGGCGGATTTTCTTTAGTTCAGCAAGCAAAACTTGCTGCTCATGGATCAGTGCTTTGGTTTTTAGGCCAGCAGGTGATTTTAAAAAGGCGGCGACCGTTGTCGCATCCTTTAAGCCCAATTGGCCAACCATTTGATGATGGAATTTTTCAATTTTAGAGTCCAGTGAGAGTTTTGGTTTTTTAGTTATGCTGGATTCTGATTGAGCAGGAAGCGTTTTTTGAGCGCTTTTTGCAGCGTGATCTTTACCAAGCTTGGGTTCAAGTTGAGTAGAGGGGACGGAGCGATCTTTTTGCTGAGCCAACTTTGAGTCAGAAGCCATACTCTTAAGCGACGATGGCACAGGGACATGTTTAGTTTGATCGGCCATAATAAAAAACTCTAAGTAAAGATATAACAATAATTATAAGGTATACCGAATTAAATTGTCTATACAGTAGTCAAAATGGCTTTCCAAAGAACTAACAGTGGACTTATCTATATTCTACCAGCACTGGGAGGAATTACCCAGGGGAAGACCGCCGGGTCCTGAGGTAATTCCTTTAATTCCAAGGCTGTTGAATGTGAAAGTTTGGCAAAGGGTATCTGCTGTGGCTTGCGCTCCAGCTGGGATAGCATGCAAATTAAAATAAGTGTCGGTTTGTTCAATGATCTTCAAATGATACCAATTTTGATCTGAGGAGCTTGTGCTTAAGATATCATTAAATCCACTGGAAGCGATTGTTGCACCTCGATAAGTATGTGCTCGCGAGTAGTATTCTTCCATTCGATTGGCCAGCTCAAGTAAGGCAGTTTGCCCATCAATTCGTCTTGCTTTGGTGATTAAATGACGATAACTAGGGTACACAAAAACAGCAATAATACTGATGATAAGAATCACAGCCATCAATTCGATGAAAGAAAATCCTTTATTTGCCATAATTAGACTACTATAAAACAATTCCCATTACTGAGCTCAATTGCTCACCTCCTGCTGTGTCCTTTGTTGTCCTTGTGGTAAAGAGGGGGTTATAGTTTCTCATATCGGCTATTCCCGCTTTGGTTACGGCGGCTAATTTATCACCTGTTAGCGCCTTAAGAAGGCAGTTAGTACTGTCTTCATGCTCATGAGGAAATCTTTCTACCGATTCTGGATGAGACATAAAATATTCTTTATCATCATTAACGGTATGTAAGGCGATATCTTCCTCATTAAAAGCCCAGTCGTAGATGTTAAGACGAAGAATTTGTATTTCCCCAAGAATACGTTGTTTACCTTTACCGACAATCCGAACAGCCCAATTTGCGCTTAAACTAATCCCTTTGGCTCCTAACTGAAAAATCAAACCACAGCTATTGTCCCAAAGAAAGCCGCAGGTTTTTAACAAACTTCCAGTGCTAAAGGTTAAAATTTTTACCAAGGGATGTAAACAGGTTAATAACGAGCGAACTACTAAAGAGGTTAGATCAATAGCAGGCAAAATTATGAAATTTTTAACTAATTGCAATGGTGGGTAAATGAATATCATGGCGCCATTGATAAGAACATTGATCAACCTATTGTTCACATAAGTACCGAATGGGCTATGAAATCCGTAGAGAGGGGATAGGCGAAAGCCTGAGAAATAATTTCGTACAAAAGAGTTGGGAGAAAACTCTAAAAGGCTATTTCCTAAGGCTTGCCAATTTCCTAATGTACTTAATGTCTTACTAAGAAAATTGGTTATCCCTCTAAAAGGAACGTGGATAAACATACTGCTGATTTCCAATAAGGGTATGGTCAAAATAACCAATAATAAATCAGCAAGTGCTGCAATGCTTTGTTTAATGGTGCGGATTAATAGATGCCAACTTTTTGTTAAACCGGAGGCAAATCCATCTTCTCCATAGTAATAGCCTTCAATAAAAGGGCCTAATAAAAACTTAAGTAGAATAAATCCGCCCCTGAGTAGCCATTTAATTGTTCCAAGGAGCCAATCATCGCCCGGGTGCATAACGGTGTCATTGATTGCTATGCCGCCTTTAAGACCCAAAAATGCATAATTAATGTAAGGGAACTCACCCATCTCTTCTTCTAAGGCGGGAATTGCCTTACACAAACCGAAGCCAAGCATCACTGCTAGGGCAGAAATGATAGCAACTTCTGCTGGGTGATCTTTCAATACCTTAATTGCTTCAACAAAAAACTTATCGAGATCACCGCCAATAACCACACCTTGCCAATAAGTCACTGCAGCTGAGATGGCTTCAGATATTGTGCCGTGACTCATCCATTGTCCAAGCGCTTGAGTAGGCTGTATCCCAGCAATTAATCCTTTCAGTTGCAACTTGGTTAACAGTGCAGTTAAGGCTTGCGGTGCGATGATTGCTCCCGCGCCGTATACATAAGCTGCTAAGGCAAGGGTACCGATAATTGGATTTTTCTCGCTGATATCAACAAAGAAGGAGCTGATATGGCGAAAAACATCCAACGAACGATGCAAGGGATTATCGTACATCGGGGGACTCGGTGGATGCTTCTCTCGTACCATCACATAGTTGCTATTTTCGATTTGTGTTTCGATGAATTGTTCAAGAGTTTGGCCATTAGCGAGTAAGCCTTCGTTTTGAAGAATTTCTTGCAATGAGATGAGATACTTTTCCAAAGAAGTTCTTTTAGGCTTGGTCTTTGATTTTTTATCTTGAAATTCGGGGTGATCACCGTGAATATGGTAGAGGAAATCCTTATAGAGATTATGGGAAATAAAGTGGGCTATGCTGCGATAGACATAGACAAAAAAGGCAGGAAGTTTTGAAAAAAATGCTTTAAGTTGCAAGCTAATGCGCTGATGTAAATAAAGATGCTGCCCGCTTAATTCGCTGATGGCAACTAAATCATCCCCACTGGGTAATGGGTAGTGTAATCCTTCATGTTCAAAGAAACGAATATCGATTGGAGGCGGATCTTCTGCTATTTCTTCAGCAGTATAGCCAATTTGTGGAAGTCCTTCTAAGTAATAATGGGGTTTAATTTTGGTCACTATCATTCCGTCATACCAACCTGTCGTTTCGCTAGGTTGGGTCGGCTTGAGCGGGGATGCTAAGTAGTTAATCAATTCGCGACTATTTGTCCAAAGGTTGCGTAAAAACAATCCTAAGCGAGCAAAACGGTTTGCAGGTATATTGGTTAATTTGGAACCCAATCTTAATCCATATAATTGGCAAATAACCCTAAGTGTATCTTGTAGAGCGGCTTCATCATTACCGATATGTAATTCACTGTCCCAAACATAAGAGGCAGGTTTATCAGTGAATCGACCATGCTCTTCTGTGAAATCGAGCTGATCAATACGACAAACTGGGTGGACTCGATTAAATTGGTAATGTTGGGCTGATTGATAAGCCTCATATAAAATGCGACCTAACTCTCCGCTTGAGACCACAGGATTGGTTGCTAACAGGAGATTTCCTTCATTGCATTTCCCTAGGATTGCCAGTACTTCTCGACGTAATTCTTCCTGCCCTTCCCAATCCCCAGGAGTTAGTTCCCTTTCTTTATCTAATAACTCTTCAAGCTGATTGATTGCTAAGTTTGTGAGCTGGTATTTTGCAACCTGCGCATCAGTGCGTGGCTTGCTATAGTTGTCCGAACGAATACGGTATCGATTGAGCTGGCTGATTGCATCAGCCACGATTGAAGTGTTGCGCTTCCCGGGCAGGTAACGTAATTTTTCGGCATCATGAGTGATCAGCAGTAGTTGCGTGGTGTTATTATTATGATTGGCGAACAGAAGCAAACAATCGCCGTTAGGAAGTAAGAATTGTGCTTTGAAAGAGCCATAGATTACAGTTCCTGCATGTCTGCTTGTTGTCGTTGCAGTCACAGTGAAGCTTGAATAAAAACGGTTTGGCCTCACTGATAAAGGAATAACAGTATGTAAGCGACCTTCAATAAACTTGGTAGCGACCATGGGCAAAAATAAAAGAGTTGGAATTACCTCGACAGTATAATTTTTTATGTTTTTAAGGCAAGCAAAATGTGTTAAATTTGATTATAAAATCATCAAAATAACCTTTTTCATCTGCTGGCAATCCTTAAGAGGGGCTGGTAAGATGTGCTGAAAATAGACAGGACATCAAGTTAATGACAAGTTATTGTGGCTATATTGCTTTAATCGGGCGACCCAACGTTGGTAAATCGACGCTTTTAAATTGCATTTTACAGCAAAAATTGAGCATTACCTCTCGTAAACCCCAAACGACACGACATAGCATTCTGGGTATACAAACGATTGATGAGTATCAATACGTGTATGTTGATACACCAGGTATTCACCAAGGTTCTAAAAAAGCTATGAATCGTCTAATGAACAAGACAGCTATTGCTGTATTGCGCGATGTTGACGTGATTGTTTTTATTGTGGATGGAACTCATTGGAATGATGAAGATGAATATATCTTACGCTTAATTAAAGAAGCGAAGGTTCCTTGTATTTTGGCAGTGAATAAGGTTGATAAGATTGCTGATAAAGGTCAGTTATTACCTTGGTTAGAAGAAATGAGTCACCGTCATGATTTTGCCGCGATTATTCCAGTATCGGCTAAAACAGGGTTACAGGTAGATCATTTAGAGCAGCAATTAAAAGTTTTTTTACCGGAAGGTCCCCATTTATTTGCTGAAGATCAATTTACTGATCGCCCCGTGCGGTTTTTGTGTGCAGAATTGTTACGTGAAAAGATTTTTCGCTTATGTGGGCAGGAATTGCCGTACTCAACAACGGTTGATATTGAATCTTATAAAGATGAAGGAAATCTAGTTCGTATTCATGCATTAATCTTAGTGGAGAAAGAAAATCACAAACGGATCATCATTGGCGACAAGGGGAAAAAATTAAAAGAAATGGCCACAAGCGCACGACTGGATATGGAGCAATTACTTGGCAAAAAAGTCTTTTTACAGTGCTGGTGCAAGGTCAAGTCAGGCTGGGCTGATGACGAACGTTTACTAAAGCAATTAGGCTATGATTGAAGCACTTGATGCTTGGCTTTTACATAAAACCCCTTCTGGAGATAGCAGCGCGCGAGTCAGCTTTTTTACTCGCGAAAAAGGGATTATAAATTGCCTGTATAAAGGAGGCCGGACGCCTAAGAAACAAGCGTTTTTGCAGCCTTTTATACCCTTATGGTTATCTGTTGATTACAAAAAAGACTATCATTTTGTTCATAAGGTTGAGATCCAACGAGAAATAATCGCACTGGCAGGTAACTCACTTTTTGCTGGTCTCTACGTCAATGAATTAGTGTTCTACGCGCTTAGACCCATGGAGTCTTGTCCGGAGCTTTTCAAGGTGTACCAGGATACCCTTCAAGGTTTAGCGGTTCTCCATGACAGAGTCGCAATAGAAGTTTTATTAAGGCGTTTCGAATGGGCCTTATTACTTGCTTGTGGGTATGGCGTATCGTTTACCCAGGAAGCCCATTCAGTTACCCCAATTAATGCACATCAATTTTATCAGTTTGTTCCTGGCGAGGGATTCGTGCTGGCAGGTACAGGGATTTTGGGTGAATATATCCTTGCTTTGGCGCAAGGCCAATTAAATCAACTGGATGTTTTAAAAGCAGCTAAATTTATTATGCGCCAAGCAGTAGACCATCTTTTAGGGGGTAGGGAATTAAAATCACGAAAGTTATACCCAAGAAAAGAACTTGGCACATAAATCGCTTACGAAATTCAAACAAGTATAGATAAACAGCCCCATTTAGCGTCATAATTTGCAGCAATTGTTTTAACAAATGGTGAAAATGATGTCTAAAGAAATTCTACTTGGTGTTAACATCGATCATATTGCAACAATTCGCCAAGCTCGAGGTACACGTTACCCTGATCCTGTGCAAGCAGCAATCGATGCAGAAGAGGCTGGAGCAGATGGGATCACGCTGCATATGCGCGAAGATTTGCGCCATATTCAAGCGCGGGATGTCAGGCTTATTAAGGCGGTATTGCAAACTCGCATGAACCTGGAAATGGCTGTCACGGAATCAATGCTGGATTTTGCTGAGGAGATTAAACCCGAACATGCCTGTTTGGTACCTGAAAAACGCGAAGAATTAACCACGGAAGGCGGTTTAGACGTTATCAGTCATTATGATGCAGTAGCAAATGCGGTTAAACGTTTAACGCAAATGGGCAGTGAAGTGTCTTTGTTCATTGATCCCGATAAAAAGCAAATCGACGCCGCGGTTGAGGTTGGTGCACCCGTCATTGAAATTCACACGGGTTGTTATGCAGATGCACCGAATGCGTTTGAGCAAGAGCGTGAATTGCTGCGGATTAAAGAAGCAGCCGAATATGCGGCAAGCCGTAACTTAATCGTCAATGCAGGACACGGGTTACATTATCACAATGTACAAGCCATTGCAGCGATAAAAGAATTTCATGAACTAAACATTGGCCATGCAATCATTGCACGTGCTTTATTTTGTGGTTTAAAAAATGCAGTGAGGGATATGCGCCAACTTATGCTGGAAGCAAGACATTATGGCAAACACTGACTCGATTGTTATCCGTTTGACCGGTGATTCCGGGGATGGAGTACAGCTGGTAGGGGAGCAATTAACCATCACAGCCGCACTAAGCGGGCGAGATGTGCGTACTCTACCTGATTTTCCTGCTGAAATTAGAGCACCTGCCGGTACTGTCGCTGGTGTCTCTGGCTTTCAGTTAGCAATGGCTGAACAAGCCATTTTTACAGCAGGGGAAACTTTGGATGTTTTGGTTGCATTAAATCCCGCAGCTTTAAAGACTTCCCTTGAATATTTAAGCCCAGGCGGACTATTAATTATCAACGAAGATAGCTTTACCGATAAGGATTGGCAAAAAGCAGGGCTAACAAGTGATCTTCTAGACAAAGCTGCTGAACATTATCAGTTAGTGTCTTTACCTTTAATTACCCAAACGTTACAAGCTGTTGAGTCTCTTGGGATTAATCATGCCCAGGCTAAAAAATCGAAAAACTTTTATGTACTTGGTTTAGTACTTTGGCTTTTCGATTTGCCAACTGAAAATTGTTTGGCGTTCATCGCTAAAAAATTTAAAAATCAATCGCAAATCGCTAAAGCGAACGAATTGACCCTTTTAGCAGGTTATAATTACGCGTTGACTTTGGAATTGAGCCGTCGGCAATTCATGTTAGGTCAAGTGAACCGCGATAGTGGAGAGTACAGACAGATAACCGGCGTTGAGGCGGTTGGCCTTGCGCTAGCGACCCTGGCAGCGACCACCAAAATCCCTGTTTTTGTATCAGGTTATCCTATTACTCCCGCTTCTGCTATTTTGCATGAATGTGTCAAATTATCCGACTACGGTGTCCAATTATTGCAGGCTGAAGATGAAATTGCCGCCCTCTGTTCTTGTATTGGTGCAGCTTATGGAGGCTGTTTAGCGTTAAGTTGTACATCAGGACCTGGACTTGACCTAAAAAGTGAAAGTTTAGGGCTGGCCGCTATGGCAGAACTTCCTCTCGTCCTTGTCGATGTTCAACGGGCAGGCGCATCCACAGGATTGCCGACAAAAACGGGACAAAGTGATTTGCGTCAAGCACTCTATGGTCGCCATGGAGAAGCGCCTGTACCTGTTTTAGCAGCTAAATCCTCATCCGATTGCTTTGAGACAATTATTGAGGCGTTCTCGATAGCCACCAAATATATGACGCCTGTTATTGTTCTGCTTGATGCTTATCTAGCTAATGCTGCTGAGCCTTGGAAGATCCCGGCGGTTGAATCCATCAAAATTCCTAAAATTGATTTTAACCGTTTCCCCAAACCCTATCAGCGTGATGACGTTTTGGCGCGCAGCTGGAATATTCCTGGCACTCCTGGCTTCATTCACCAAATTGGCGGGTTGGAAAAACAAGGGGATGCAGGCCGAGTGAGTTATGATGCCGAAAATCATCAGAATATGGTTAATTTACGCGCGGCAAAGATTGCTGGAGTTTCCCGTGAATATGCTGATTTGGTCATTGAAGGAGACACTAACTCGAACATTTTATTGGTCGGGTGGGGCTCCACTTACGGCAGTTTAAAATCTGCTGTTAATGAATGCCATGCTGAAGGGTTACCCATTGCTTTACTTCATTTACGCCACTTAAATCCTTTTCCTGAAGGATTGGATAAGGTATTTGCAGGGTTTAGTAAAATTTTGGTTGCTGAATTAAATTCTGGCCAGTTATGTCAATTATTGCGCGCTAAATATTTGGTCGATGCGAAATCAATCAGTCAATGTAATGGCCAGCCGTTTGCAGTAAGTCAACTTGTTAAAGCCATAAAAATGGAAATTAACTATGAACAAGAACAGCTATAAGCGCGAAGATTTTGCTAATGCAACAGAGGTAAAATGGTGCCCCGGTTGCGGGGATTATGCTATTTTATCGGCTTTGCAACGTTTATTGCCTGAATTAGGTTTACCACCGGAAAAACATGTTTTCGTGTCGGGAATTGGTTGTGCTGGAAGATTACCTTATTACATGAACACCTATGGCTTCCATACTATTCACGGTAGGGCTCCAGCTGTAGCGACGGGTCTTAAGGCGATGCGGGATGATCTTACTGTCTGGCTAATTACGGGTGATGGGGATGCTTTAAGTATCGGTGGTAATCATCTTATTCACTGTTTACGACGGAATGTGAATATCAATATTTTGCTTTTCAACAATCAAGTTTACGGATTAACAAAAGGACAGTTTTCACCGACATCGCAAAAAGGGCAAGTCACCAAAACTTCACCGCAAGGGGTAACGAATGAACCAATTAATCCTTTAATGATTGCACTTGCCTCTGGAGCTAGTTTTGTTGCTCGAGCTGTGGATAAAGATCCTACACATTTAGGATCAATTCTTAGGAAGGCATACGAACATCAAGGCTGCTCTTTTGTAGAAATTTATCAAGATTGCAATATCTTTAACCACGGTGCTTTCGATGCCTTTGCAGTGAAAACAAACCGTGCAGATAAGACAATTGTGTTGGAAGAGGGCGAACCATTGCTGTTTGGTGCAGAAAAGGAGTGGGTTTTGACTTTGCAAGGGGAAACATTCCAGCAAGTGCGCAGCCAAGGGGATATCGATTATCGCCATGATCCGAATAACTTTATCGCCGCGATGCGCTTAGCCCGCCTCAATTTTCCGGAGTTTCCCGTCCCATTAGGGATTTATTTTCAAAAACAGCGTGAAATATTTACTTTGAATAGACCAGTCAAGAAAACAATTGAGGATTTACCTTCACTCTTTCGTACTAGAGCAAGCTGGCAGCAAAGTGAAAAACCTTAAACTCAAAAAGAATTAAGCTAAGATCGGAGTCGTACACTTGGGCAAGCGGATATAGGAGCATTTACTTCTTACCCGCTCCCTCGTTGGTCATGGCTCGGACCCCCTTAACTTATTGAATTAAGCGGTTCTTGAGTCTTGAAGATTTAAAAAAGTACTTAGCCCACTCGTTGCTATTCTTTCGCCCAATTGAAACATGGTATAGCAGTTGTACTTTGCTTTGATTGATTCGACATAGCGCTCAATGGTTTTGCGCGAAACTTTGTTAATTTCCGCGATGAGTGCAGCAGACTTCCCTAAACGAAGCCATTGAAGGCACTCGCGTTCCTTTTGAGTTAAGTAATAGCGAGTTTCATGTTTAAAATATAATCTGCTCTTGGCTTCTGTATCAAGATCAATTTCTCGAGGATCGTCAGAAACAATGTTGATTTTTTTCTGTTGCTTCGCCGTTTCATCAATATTAACCGGAAGTTGGTACACAGCAGCGAGTTCCGGTATATTTTTCATGCAGTCATTGAAATAATGAATAAAGGCATGAAGAGAGTCCATTTTCTCAAGATAGCGTTGATTAATTTCAGAATCAGTTAGCTTGCCGCTAAAATGGTAGCAGTGGGTCATATCGTCATCATGTTTAGTAATGGTTAAAGTATGCCCTTGATTAAAGGCGGCAGCCATTTGATAAAGCGCTTTGTTGTTTTTAGTCATCTCCAGATAATCCCAAAAATCGTAACGAAATTGCTTATTAGCCTTTTCAGAATGGCAATGGACATCATTACGTGCATGATCGCGTCGAAGGTATTCCGCGGCATAATCGGGTTTAGATCCTAAACAGAATGCATTCCCCTCCAAATCGACTGCTGTATACCCGAAGAAATTGATACCAAGCGTTTTTAATGGGGTGCAAACTGCATTTAAGAGTTGATGATGTGTCAAACTTGGATTTTCATTGATTCTATGTTGCTTATTCATAACTCTTTACAACCATTTAATTCTCACACCGTGCAATAATAACATACAATAAGTGCAAAATAAATACATATAGATTTAAGTTTATTTTATTTGTAGAGTTGATATTTAAAATTGTGTCCGAATTACGCCGTAGCCACTTTTGATTTTTGAACAGTAAGATACGCCCAGACTTTAGATAAAATGGGAACAAGTATGAAAGGTAAATGTGAGAAATCTGGAAAGAATGTTTTTTCGAAGATTGAAATAGATTTTTTCAAAAAAGATGCTGCTTACGTAGAAGCATTAGAACAATATAGAAAAAAATTGCTCAATGACGGTCAGGCAATGCTTGATGATGCTACCGCAAAATTTAGAATTGCGGCACAAGCAAAAACGGATGATTGGTCAATACGCAAATTATGGCCAAATAGTCGCAGTAAATTAAAAGTGGCTACATTGCATGCGTTAAATTCGGGAGAAACTTTAAGAGACGAAGCAAAAACCAATAAGCTCGATATTCTCTCTGAATTGCCTCCCCAACCTGTCATTGTTGATTTAGGTATGGGTAATGGCCAATTTTTAATTGATCTGGCGGCTGAGCTGAAAAAAAAATGTGTTTTGATTGGTGTAAGTGCATCGCCCAATGAAGTCAAAAAATGTGTTTACTCTTATGCTGGTATTCATATTGTTAAGGGTAAGTTACCTCATGATTCTTCAGTAATCGAGTTGTTAGAAAAAAGACAGGGTACCGTAGATAAAGTATTTGATACTTATGGTCCTGCAACTTATGCCAATAATCCTTTGCACTGCTTAATTTATGCTGCCATTTTACTTAAGCCAGGTGGTAAATTTTCGGCAATGACTTCGACTGAAAATAACACAGAAATGACCGTTTTTGGTAATGCAGCAAGTCGTGAAAAAATTAAATGCTTTTTTAAATCCTACTTAGGGATTGATATTAATTTCGAATTTAATTCGATCCGATCAGAATTATCTCCAGGAATGATATATACCGACTTGTTGGTCACTTTTACCAAAGAGGGGAAAGCGCTAAGTGCAGCGGATTATTTAAAGCTATGTCGGGCGGCAGATCGTGAAGTAGGGATAGCTCGGGTTATAAAGCCGAGCTGGTATGGATACAATGCTTCCTCATATGGCATGTTTTCTATTGATATGCGTACTTATAAACCTTTTGAGAAATTAGAGCAGAAAGATAATAATGATCTTAATCCCCCAAAAACTTTTTAAAGAGAAGTCCGGGGGAGGCAAAAAAAGCCGCACTGACGATAATCCGAGTTACGGCTCGGATTATTGTAATAAACAAGCCATTATCGGAAAACGGTCAAACATTACCGTAAGTACTCAAGACTGAATCACAATGTCGTGAGCTAATAATCGTCTATGAGCGCGAAAATAAGTCAAAGGTGACTGTTCAAGCAGGTCGGCAAGTTTTTCCATATACACACAAGCAAAGCGCTCCACTTGATAAGCAAAATAACTTTCTTCTGCGCCAGCTCGAAAGACCCGGCCCCATTTTGGATTATAGAAAGTCTGCTCTTCTTGTAAAAGTTTGGATATTTCCATATCGATGGCAGTGATTTGTTTCTGTAATTCACTGACTTCATGGGCATGGGCTTGTGAGTGTTCTTCAATATCTTGGGTATGGAGTTCGATGTACTTTTCTTCCAAATGCTTTTTGATTTCCATCGAAGCGACAATTTTCCTTTCCACAGGCAAAGCATTTTTTTGTGAATGAATTTCTTGCCCTAGTTCCTCAACCACAAGCGCAGTTCGCCAGTTGCAATCTTTTTTCAATCTAACGATGTCACCATAGATGTGATCGCCAATGTACAAAATTTCATCCCCATTGACACCTAAATCCTCAGCTAATTTGCGGGCACAGCCCCCTTGATATACTCCTGGAAGAATTTTGCCTTGTGTATTGGTCATTGTCCCGTTTTCGGGATTAATGGATAAGAACCGGAGATTGTCATAGAAAAAGCGGGGTTTATTCGCTAAAGTGATAACGTATTCAAATAAGTCTTTCCATGTTTTACCCTCTTCTAAAAAGGGATCAATGGCATATTCCAAAAGAAGTTTGGTATAAAAAAATTCAGAGTTAGTGAGAATAAAAATTTTCTTGCCTAGTCTAATGTATCGCTGTAACCCTTCGACTACTTCTTTTTCTTTTAAAACATAATCGCTTAAATTCTGGCAAATACAGGCTTTTAAACTCCCGTCAGAATGAATTTTGTCGACAGTGTTTAAGACATCCAACGCAATGGCTGAATAGCTTGGCAGATCGTTTGGGGATTCGTCTTTTAAATCCACTAATTGACTATAAAGAACACAAAATGCAATGGAAAAGGCGGTGTCAATAGCGAAATAATTCGGATCGTTTAGATCGACGTAGGTACTACGATAGATTCTTTTTTGTTCAGAAAAATTGATTAATCGAGTTCCATGATAACTGTGGCGAATCGCGCCATATCGGCTGAGCTTTAAAATATTTCCATTTTTGCTATCAATAATGAGTCCGCGAATAGCATCGTTAAAATTAAACCTAAATTGTTTGATTTCTTGCGGATAATGCTTTTTGTCTATAAGTTGCTCAACAACAAGTTTGTAGACTAAGGCTTCAAAGTTTTTTGAATTGTAACGAATCAGGGTATGATCCATATCTAAACCAATGAATTTAATTTTTTTCATGTTTAGTATGCGATTAACGAAAACGTTTTGATTCATTCTATTTCCTTACACTAGCTCGTGGTGGTTTTTCCGCTATGCTACAAACTCGATGAGAACTTAGTTAATAGGCTCTGTGCTTCATTGAGGCAACATCTTGCAAAGTAGATTCCAGGCTTCCAAAATTCCCGTTATTTTTTTAACTATAAAAATTTCTTGAGGTAAATACTGATTTTATTATTCTAACAGCACTTAGTATGATTACTCTAGTTATTCTAGGGTAGTATTGGCAATTCCTCTTAACCGCCTAAATGCCGCGGCTTGTTCGCGGCATTTATAGGCTCCTCATCAGCAACAAATTTCTTCATAGTGAAGAATAGTGATTAACTTATTGGTTCAATGCAGTATCATCAAACAACTAGACCACTCAATTCATGTTCATTCTGATTTTGAATAAGTTCCATACGTACGTTTAAAGCATCAATTAAGTTTACTGTTGTTGTTTGTTTGAGGCCAAGAAAACCAAAAAACCAGGTGAATAGATTTTGTCCAGTATTTAGGTAATCATAGATGGACTTTGCTGATGCGGTACTCATATTCTTTGTGTTATAAAAGCTACGCATCACATTTTCAATTCCTGCCATCGTTTTTTGCTGTTCAAAAGCCTCAATCACCAGATTCAATGCATCGTATTTCTTTTGTACCGTAAAATCAATTCCGAAAAAGGTGTGATCACGCCTATCATTTTTAAGCACATTGTCGCGATAATTTTTTAATGCCAGAAATTCTTCGCTTCTCAAAAAAGCCTGGGTTGACGGAGTTGGGGCTAATTCTTCTTCGGTTTGCTCAGTTAAGCCCTTTAACTTTGAAAGGAAATGTTCTTTCAGTTTTTCAAACTGTTGGGCAATCTGAGATTCGTTGCTCGAATTAACGGGTTTAGGAAAAGTAAGAGTTGCCTGCGGTAAAAGCGATCTTGCCTCTTGATCTAATGTACATAAATGCTCACTGAGGAATTCTAATTTCTTGACTGAAATTAGTTCCTTTGCGCGCAAAAATTTACCAGCAGTATGAATAGCTTGAGCATAGCACTCCAGATTTTTCTGGTTTTTTTCCCTCATGAGGTTGCTATAGCATATTGTTATCCGTTTTTCATTATCTTCCCATTTTTCGTTAAAAAATAATATTGCTGGAACACCTTGTCGGCCACATTGACGCTCTACACTGTCACTGTATCTAATAATTTCACTAAGAGAAAAATGCATAAAATACCCCCAATTTTTAGATTGGGGGGATGATACCAAATCCGTTGTCGAAAATTAAGGCTAATTGAAGATAAAAAAATCCCGGCAACGTTCACCGGGATTTAGGTTGAGGAGAGTTTTAATCACGGCCTGAAAAAGCACTGAGCAAATTAAGCAGGCTGACGAATAAATTATAAATAGAAACAAATAAGGCCACAGTTGCTGAAATGTAATTGGTTTCTCCGCCATGAATAATTTCACTGGTTTGGAACAGGATAAGTCCGGAAGAAATCAAGACGAATGCGCCAGAGATTGCAAGTTGTAAAGCGGGCATGTGGAAGAAAATTCCAGCAATCATCGCTAGCATTGCAACCATGACACCCACAAAGAGAAATCCGCCTAAGTAGCTGAAATCCTTACGTGTGGTTAATGCATAACCGGAAAGACCGAAGAAAATGATACCAGTACCTCCGAAAGCTGCGCCGATAAGCTGAGGCCCATTAGAGAAATTGGCAACGTATAAATTAAGGATCGGACCTAGCGAATAGCCTAGAAATCCGGTAAAGGCGAAAACAGCTAAAAGGCCGAGTGGGCTATTTCTAAGCGCCTGTGTCATGAACATTAAACCATAAACACCGACAATCATTATCAATGGGTTTAAGGGCTTAACTGCAAAAGCAAAAGATGCGTAAGCAGTGAGCGCACTAAAGATGAAGGTCATACTGAGAAGTAAATAGGTATTTCTCAGCACTTTGTTGGTGGCAAGTACTGACTCACTTCGTTGATTTAAGAGGGTGATGTCATTTCTGTTCATGCGATAACTCCAGATTGGTTATGTTCAGTTTAGCATATCTGAGGGCGATTTGTTGGTTTTTCAAGTTTATAATGATGCTTTAATACTCGCAAGGGATCTATAATTGTTTCTATACATGTTGAAAGATTGCAAGCTAATCACTAATAATTGAAAGGTTGAAGAATTTTTACGGATTAATTTATGCCCAAAGTTGCTGCAGTACAAATGATTTCGTCTGCCTCGGTAAAACAAAATCTCAAGCAGGTCGAACAATTTTTCAATCAAGCAAGAAAAGAACAAGCTGATTTACTGGTATTGCCAGAAAATTTCGCGTTTATGGGTATGAAAGAAACCGATAAGCTGAAAATTGCTGAAAAATACGGTGAAGGGGAAATTCAAAATAATATCAGTCAATTAGCCAAGCAATATGATCTTTGGGTGATTGCAGGGACTATTCCCTTAAAAGGCTTGAATCAGAAAGTGAGGGCAAGTTGTTTAGTCTTCGATAATAGCGGATTTTGCGTCGCCCGCTACGACAAGATTCATCTGTTTGATGTTCGTGTTTCGGAACAAGAAGCCCATCAAGAATCCCTAACTGTCGAAAGAGGTGATGAATTGGTGGTTGTCGATACGCCAGTAGGGCGTATTGGGTTAACGGTTTGTTATGATTTGCGTTTTCCTGAATTGTATCAACAATTATTACAAAGGGGGGCAGAACTATTTACTGTCCCATCTGCGTTCACCGCAGTAACAGGTAGCGCCCATTGGGAAGTTTTATTAAGAGCGCGTGCCATCGAGAACTTGTCTTATGTGATTGCCGCCAATCAAGGTGGACAACATGATAACGGAAGACAAACTTATGGTCACACTATGGTTGTTGAACCTTGGGGTAAAGTCCTGACTCAGCAACAAACAGGTGAAGGTATGATAATTGTTGATATCGATTTGCAACGCTTACAGCAACTTCGCCGGCAGTTCCCTAGTAATGAGCATCATGTGCTCTTGGACAAATGACGTTTTTTAAAGGTAATAGTTATGACTCAAGCACTGGCTTTAGCGAAAGATTTATTATTAAAACCTGCTTCATTAGATGAATCGACTCTAGAAAAACTGATTCGTTCGATGATAACCCGGCATATCGATGATGCCGATCTCTATTTTCAAAGCAGTAGTTATGAATCTTGGTATTTGGAGGATTCTGAAGTTAAAAGTGGCAGCTATTCGCTGGATCGCGGCGTAGGAATTCGTGCGGTTAGCGGTGATAAGACTGGTTACGCTTATTGCGATGATATTTTACTCCCTGCAATGCAGCGCGCAGCGGATGCTGCAAAATCGATTGCTTTTACAAGCAACAAACCCGCTCAATCCATTCAAATTGCCAGTGCACCGATCACTCGCTATGAGGCCTTAAATCCTCTTGAAGGGATGACTAAACCTGAAAAAATTGCCTTGCTTGAAGCGATTGATCGAGAGGCCAGGCGCATTGATCCCCGTGTGATTCAAGTGAATGCCTCGTTAAGTGGTTGTTATGAGGTGGTTATTGTAGCAGGCATGCAAGGAGAAATGATTGCTGATATTAGGCCGCTAGTCAGTATCAACGTAAGCGTGATTGTTGAAGATAAAAACGGCCGTCGAGAATCAGGTCGTTGTGGTGGGGGTGGACGCGTAGCTTATTCCTACTTCACGGAAAAAGAAATTGCGCTTGAATATGCGCGCGAAGCGGTGCGAGAAGCATTGGTCAATTTAGAGGCAGAAGAGGCTCCTGCTGGAACAATGCCTGTAATCTTAGGACCAGGTTGGCCCGGCGTATTGTTGCATGAGGCAGTGGGACATGGCTTAGAAGGAGATTTTAATCGCAAGGGTTTATCCGCATTTTCTGGCCGATTGGGTCAGCAGGTTGCTGCAAAAGGTGTGACCGTTGTTGATGATGGCACCTTAAAAGATAGACGGGGATCCCTCACAATCGATGACGAGGGCACACCTTCCCAGTGCACAACCTTGATTGACGACGGGGTACTAGTGAATTACATGCAGGATAAACTTAATGCTAAGTTAATGAATATGAAACCAACTGGCAATTGTCGGCGTGAATCCTACGCCCATTTACCGATGCCCCGTATGACCAACACCTACATGCTAGCAGGCCCTCATTCACCCGAAGAAATTATTCGTTCTGTGAAGCGCGGTTTATATGCAGCCAATTTTGGTGGTGGCCAAGTGGACATAACCTCCGGCCAATTTGTGTTCTCTGCTAGTGAAGCTTATCTCATTGAAGACGGTAAGATCACTAAACCGGTAAAAGGAGCTACTTTGATCGGTAATGGGCCTGAAGTTATGAAAAAAATTTCCATGATAGGGAATGATTTGTCCCTTGATAAAGGGATAGGCGTGTGTGGCAAAGACGGTCAATCGGTTCCCGTTGGCGTGGGCCAGCCTACTTTAAAAATCGATGCGTTGACCATTGGTGGAACGTCTAGCAAGTAACCTTGGAATGTAGCCGAGAACATCCGAGCCGCAACTTTGTGGGAGTTGAATAAGAACAGGCGCACTTGTATCCGGTTTGCCCACGCGTGTGGTTTAGATTGCCGAGTCTTACTTAACCGAATGATGTCCAGGTTGGTGTGCTTCAAGCCAACCTGGTTGGCAAAATTACTAATCTACCATTTCCTTATTCGCCAGCTTGACTAACAGCATCTTAATTTCATGAATACGTTCTTCGTGGGTGGTGCTATCTAAATTAAAGCGCAAGCGAGTAGGGCCTTCCAACTGATAACGTTTGGGTTGGAGCTGTATAAGATTGATTAAAATACCTGGATCAATCTCAGGTTTTTCACTAAATTCAATTTTTCCATTTTGCTGGGCTGCGTTTATTTTGTTAACCCCTAATTTTGCAGCGAGTAACTTAAGCTCAGTGACTAGAAGTAAGTTTTTAGCCGGTTGAGGCAATAACCCAAAGCGGTCGATCATTTCAATTTGTAGATCGCGCAGTTCCTCTTTGTTTTTGGCGTTTGCGATACGCTTATACATAATAAGGCGCGTGTGCACATCGGCTATATAATCTTCAGGGAGGATAGCGCTAAGACGAAGATCAATTTCAGGCCCCTGATGGATTGGCGTTGCTAGTTCAGGGGTTTTACCCGATTTTAAATCATTCACTGCCTTATCCAGCATTTCCATGAATAAATTAAAGCCTATCGCTTGCATATTACCGCTTTGATCTTCACCCAATAGTTCGCCAGCGCCACGTATTTCCAAATCATGTGTTGCCAAAGTAAAACCGGCACCTAAATCTTCTAAAGAGACGATTGCTTCCAAGCGTTTGACCGCGTCGGCAGTGAGTAATTTCTTATTAGGCGTGAGCAAATAAGCATAAGCCTGATGGTGGGAGCGACCAACTCGGCCTCGTAATTGATGAAGCTGCGCCAGGCCAAACTTGTCTGCGCGGTCAATAATAATGGTATTTGCTGTTGGAATATCGATACCTGTTTCAATGATGGTCGTGCATACTAAAACATTAAAACGATGATGATAAAAATCAGACATAATTCGTTCTAGTTCCCTCTCACGCATTTGTCCATGGGCACTACGGACTTTGGCTTCAGGAACAAGAAACTGTAAGTCTTGGCATACTCGTTCAATTGTTTGTACATTGTTGTGAAGGAAATAAACTTGTCCGCCGCGTAAAATTTCCCGCAAAATCGCTTCCCGTAACATGGAATCATTTTTTTCTTGCCAGAAGGTTTTAATGGCTAATCGCTTTGCTGGTGGAGTGGCGATTAAGGAAATATCACGAATCCCTGCCATTGCCATATTAAGGGTGCGTGGAATAGGCGTTGCTGTCATGGATAAGATATCCACATGAGTACGCAAGGCTTTGATGTGTTCTTTTTGTTTAACGCCAAAACGATGCTCTTCATCGATAATGAGCAGTCCTAAATTTTTAAACTCGATATCTTTGGAGAAGAGTTTATGAGTCCCGATGACAATATCAACGCGTCCGTTCTTTAAGGATTCAATCACTTTTTCTGACTCTTTCCCGCTGCGGAATCGTGATAATAGTTCAATATTGATTGGGAATTGGGCAAAACGATCGCGAAAAGTTTCAAAATGTTGGGCTGCCAAGAGAGTAGTGGGGACTAAAACACAGACTTGTTTGCCATTTTGTACCGCTAAAAAAGCGGCGCGCATGGCAACTTCCGTCTTGCCAAAACCGACATCACCGCAGATTAGCCGATCCATAGGACGAGGTGATTGCAGATCAACAACAATTTGCTCGACTGCGCGCACCTGGTCAGGGGTTTCGGAAAAAGGGAAGTCGCTAGCAAAGCGCTGGTATTCAGCCGCATTGAACTCGTAAATAAATCCTGGTTTGGCTTCCCGTTTGGCGTAAATTTCTAGCAATTCAATGGCTACATCATGAATTTTTTCTGCTGCTTTTCTCTTTTCTTTTTGCCATTGATCGCTCCCCAGCTTATGCAAGGGGGCGTGTTCACTATCCATACCGGTATAGCGGCTGATAAAATGGAGCGAAGTGACTGGCACATAAATTTTATCGTCACCTGCATAGGCTAATACTAAAAATTCATTAGCTGTATTATTACTTTCAATGGTTTTAAGCCCTTGATAGCGGCCTACACCAAATTGTAAATGAACAACAGGCGCACCGATTCTTAGTTCTGCAAGATCACGAATAATCAAGTCAGGATCAACAGTTTTTTGGATACTCCTTCGTTGGGGGATTGCTTGCTCGCCAAATAATTGAGCTTCAACAATAATGGCTATGCCTTGTTCGATAAGCTCTGCGCCATCAATGAGGGGGCCGGTGATGATATTAATCGGCGAAGAATCGCTGAGAAAATCTTTCCAAGTGTTTTGGATTTTCGGGGTTATCTCACTTTGCTTAAGCAGATCCAACAGGACTTCTCGCCGGCCAGCACTTTCCACCACAAGCAAAGAGCGCTTTTTCGTATCTGCCATATAAGCGCATAGTTTATTAAGGGGTTGAGTGCTTTGACGCTCTATAGGAAGAGAGGGCGACTTACCGATATTAAAATTAAATAGAGCGCCTTTTTTCTCTTTTGGTTGGTGATAAAGGCGTACTTGTTGATATTGTTTCGCCACTGTTAATAGTTCTGTGGGAGTTAAAAAGCAAGTGTTTGGCGGCAGTATGGGGCGAGAAACATCATAATTTCGCTGTTCATAACGAGCTGACAATTCATGCCAAAATTCTTCTGCTTGTTCAGAAATTTCGTCAATTAAACAGACTGAGGCATCAGCAGGTAAATAATCAAAAAAAGTGGCGGTAGTTTCAAAAAATAAAGGTAGATAGTATTCAATGCCAGATGGGAACTGGGCGTCACTGACGGCTTCATATATCGGGCACTGGCTTGGGTTACCTGAAAAACGTTCCCTAAAGGCACGGCGAAATAAGGTAATGCTCTGCTCATTTAAAGGAAATTCACGGGCAGGAAGCACTTGAATTTCAGAAATTTTGCTGACTGTTCGCTGTGTTTCTGTATCAAATTGGCGCAAACTTTCTATTTCCTCATCGAACAGTTCAATGCGAAATGGCATTGAACTTCCCATGGGATAAACATCAATGATCGCGCCTCGGATTGCAAATTCCCCGTGTTCAAGCACCTTGTTGACACTGTGATAGCCTGCTTGTGTGAGTTGATGACGAAAATGGTCCAAGTTTAAAGTCTGGCCTTCTTTCAATGCTAATGCATGATGGTGTAAAAACTGAGGGGGGCACAGTCTGTGCATTAACGTACTGACCGAACTGATCACGATGGCATTTGTACTTTGTTGCAGACGGCTTAAGGTCGACAGGCGTTCGGAAATAATGTCTTGATGGGGCGAAAATTGATCATAAGGAAGCGTTTCCCAATCAGGAAAAAGTAATAATTCATGTTTGTCGTTTTCGCCTAGGAAAAATCGCAATTCTTCTAAGAGTTGGCCAGCCGTCAAGTTATCGGGAGTGATAAGTAATTTTATTCCGGCTTTTTCTTGGCAAAACTCCGCAATGGCTAAAGGAAGACTACAGCCGTACAGTTGTCCCCAGGTTTGTCGATGATCAATAGGAGGATGTTTGAGTATCAATGTTGCCATACAATGCTTGTCTGTCGCCGTTAATTAGGGCGCAAAAGTATACTATAAAATCGTCTAATTTCTAACTAGGGGCGCTTATGTAAAATGAGCGCCCTTATAAAATTATGGCACCAAATAACCCATGAGATAGCTCGTCGCTAAACCTGCTAGCAATCCAAATAAATGGCCCTCCCAGGAAACCCCTTTTTTACTGGGAAAAATACCAAAGAAAATACCCGCGAAATAATACAAACTAATGATACCAAGAATAATTGCTGTGAGTGTGCCCTGTTGCACAATATCACTGACCAGCAACCCCCAATAGCCAGTAATGACAGAGCTGGCGCCAACATGGATCCCCGGTTTTGCAAAAAGCCATATTAAAACGCCACTGATCAGGGTAATTATCGCCGTCACCCATAAAAAATACGTTAGCCCATTGACCAAAATAAAATTACTCAAAACCAGCAAAGGAATGGAGTTAAAAAAAAGATGATTGAAGTTCGCATGGAGTAAAGGAGCGAATAGGATGCCAGGAAGGCCAAGGATATGGCGAGGGATAATTCCTAAAATAAGCAAACGTTTACCTAGCAGGGCATTCAAAATAAAAACAAGCCAGGGTATAAGTAAGATAATGAATAGAGTGTGCCAATTAGCCTGAGTCTGATTAATTATCTGATCTAGGCTGGAAGTTAATTGGTCGAGCATCATTCTTTAAGTATCCATAAAACAGTATTTAAACATCTATGATTTCTGGTCGCAAGAAAGAATATTCGGTTTCAAGTAAAGCTTCATCTTTCTCTACAACTTGACAAAGCAGGCTACCTTTGGCTAAACGCACGTTGATAGCATCACCAAGATTGACTTGTTTACTATCAAAAAGAACCGAATTTTTGTAAGTTGCAAGAGCATATCCTCTGTCCAGTGTAGCCAACGGACTGACAGCATGCAAGGTTGCCATTTGCTTCGTCAATTCTTGCTTCATCCGATTGAACTTGCTATGCATGCTTTGTATGAGTTGTTGTTCAAAAAATTGTATCTTGGTTTTTGATTGTTGCAGTATTGCCATTGGATTTTTAGTATGAAGGCGGCTTTGCATAAAGTGTAGTTTTTTATCTTGTTGATGCAGAATACCTTGCATACTGTGATTAAGTTGCTGTTCCAGTGAATCAATTGTTTGCCAGTGCTTTGCAATCAATTGCGCTGGTGATAAAAATTTGGCAACTTGGTGAGCTAATACAAGATGTTTATGTTTAGTGAATTGTTTTATTGCTCTTAGCATGCGTTTTTCAAACGAAAAAAGGGTGTTTATTAAATCAATCTGGTTAGGGGTTACCGCTTCTGCAGCAGCAGTAGGGGTTGGCGCTCGCAGATCAGCAACGAAATCAGCGATGGTAAAATCGGTCTCATGGCCTACCCCGGTGACAATGGGAATAGCACTATTACTGATTGCCAAAGCAAGCTGTTCATCATTAAAAGCCCATAAATCTTCAATGCTACCCCCTCCACGTGCAAGGATTAATACTTCGGCCAATTTCTCCTGATTAGCTTTTTGTACGGCTCTAATTAATTGCGCAGGCGCTTCTTTCCCTTGTACTTCGCTGCCATAAACCTTAACTTGAGCGAGTGGGAAGCGTCGATTTAATGTTGTTAAAATGTCCCGTAAGGCAGCCCCTGAGGGAGAAGTTATTACACCAATGACAGAAGGGAAGAAAGGTAAGCTCTTTTTGTGAGCTTGATCAAATAAACCTTGTGTTTGCAGCTTTAACTTTAATTGCTCAAACTGACGATACAGTTCTCCTAAGCCTGCCTCACTTAATGAGTGGACAATAAGCTGATAATCCCCTCTTGCTTCGTATAAACTTAATTTGCCTGTCGCGATAACTTGTTGGCCGTCTTTGAAACCGTTGCTCGTTGAAATATGGTAATTACGAAAGTAAACGCAGCGCAATTGGGCGGTTGGATCCTTTAAAGTAAAATAGAGATGACCCGAAGTCGGTTTAGATAAATTGGATATTTCACCAATCACGGCAACTTGGCCTAATTCCATTTCTAGCCATGAGCGAATTTGGCGATTAAGTTGGGTGACTGTGAGTGCGTTTTGATCTGGTTGCATAAAAGGGTCTATAGTTTTAAAAGTAGGGTTAATTTTCGGAGGTTGATATGATTAAGGGATTATTTTCTGCAGAAATGTCCGAAGAAATACCTATACCCCCCATGAATGATCCGCCACTGCCTGAACCATTAGAGCCCAATCCCAGTGAAAACCCTGAGCCTGAGCCTAGTGAAAACCCTGAGCCTGAACCAGCAAAAACACCCGAGCCTGATATCAACCTAAAACCATCGGTATATAATAAAACCAATAATACCTAAAATGCCTGGAAGAATAAAAGCGAGAATCCACTTAAAATTGGAATCGATTCGGGAATCCAGTTTATCAAATCGTGAACCAATCTCAGAAAAACGATTGTCCATATGGGACTCTAGATTATCTAACCTTTTCTCAATTCTCAATAAGGTTTGATGAAAATCAGCATTCTTCTGGTCTAAAAGCATAAGTCTTGCTTCTTCACTAGAGATCATGTCTTTATGCTCAGTCATTGTTATGTTGCTCCCAGTTGGCTACCTTCAACTAAATTATATATCTGATAACAACACTTTGTAGCTTTCACTTGTTCCAAAAGCGAGCAGTTAAGGTACAGCGAAATGCCAATTCATTATTTTTGACAATTCTTCCAACATTATCTCACCACGAATACTATTTCCTTTTGGATTAACCCTTGGACTTAACACGACAATCCCGGCTTTGCGCGGAACTACTGCAATGGTATAGCCCGAAACCCCACTTTTTGCTGGCATACCCGTTTTGACCATGTGTGTACCCGTCTCGTCGTATAAGCCGCAAGTAGCCATAATCGCGAGCGTGATTTTGCAGGTTTCTGGGGAAATAATTTGCTCACCACTGACAGGATCTTTACCGATATTAGCAAGAAGGGTAGGTAAGTAAAGCATTTGCTCCAGCACTGCCTCATAAGAGCACAAGGTAAAATACAAATCCAAGGTTTCGTTGACAGGAGCATTTAAATTTTTTCGGCTTTTAAGTAGATAAGCAAGGGAGCGGTTGCGATCTCCCGTTCTTTTTTCAGAAGCAAATACCAGAGGATTAATGCTGAGGCGCTGATTGAATAATTTTTGTACCCAGAACTCCAGCCAGGCAAATTTCTCTTCACCAACTCCTGGAATATGGGAGCAAAGCGTAATTGCTCCTGCGTTTAACATAGGGTTAGAAGGCTTAGGACCAAATTGCTCAAGACGGGTAATGGAGGCAAAATCGTCTCCTGAGGGCTCAACCTTAACCCATTCGAAAAGCTGTTCAGCACCGTGTTCTTCTAAAAGGCCGATGAGGGGAATAAGTTTTCCTGCGCTTTGGAGCGTGATGGGTGGCGGAGGCATATTGCTATATGAAACTATCTCTTCATTAAGGGGGTTAATCGCTACGGCAGTTAAATTTTTATTAACATTCGCCAACTCCGGAATATAATTAGCTGTGTCCCCCGCTTGGCTCTCTTCCGCTTTTTTCACTAAATGTTTAAGAAGATCAAGGTTTACTTTGTGTTGTGCCATAAATTCTCAGCAATGTAACAAGAAGGACGTAATTATGCTAAATTTAGCACACTAAAACAAATATATAGGCAGGTTATCTCACGGCTGTTCTATTAAAGGTGTGACGCGTTATCTTGCAGGAGATTCCTCGCTGCGCTCGAAAGACGTCATACTTTTAATGGACGGAGGTGCAGGTTATCTGCCTGAATTTCATTGCAAATGTTCACGTTAAAAGGGTTGGCTAGGCCTAAGTCATTAATTCCTTAAGTTTTGCGCCAATATCGGGTTCCCGCATTAGGCTCTCTCCAATTAGAAAGGCATTTATCCCATGTTCTTGCATGAGTTTGATATCGTCGCGACTATTAATACCGCTTTCAGTAATTAAAATTTTATCGGAGGGAAGATACTGAACTAATTCAATACTTGTCTTAATGTCAGTAACAAAATTGTGTAAACTGCGGTTATTAACACCCATCAAAGGTGTTGGCAATTTAAGTGCGCGTTCAAACTCACCGAGAGTATGGCTTTCCACTAAGACTGCCATTTTAAGCTCTTGTGCCAATTGACAATAATCGTGAAGCTGCTTGTCATCAAGCATGGCCACAATCAATAAAATACAATCAGCACCCAATACACGACTTTCGTAAATCTGGTAAGGGTCAATAATAAAATCTTTACGTAGAATGGGCAATGAAGAGTGTGTTTTAGCCTCGGCTAAATACGCAGGAGAGCCTTGAAAAAAGTGAATATCAGTGAGGACTGAAAGACAGCTTGCCCCGTTTTCCTCGTAAATTTCTGCAATGGATGCGACATCAAAATCTGCCCTAATTAATCCCTTACTCGGTGATGCTTTTTTAATTTCAGCAATGATGGCAGGAATTCTTCGCTGTAAACCGCCAATAAAATCCCGAATAGGTAGCGATTCACGATCAATTAAACTGTTTAAAGGGGTTTTTTGCTTTGCAAATTCCACTTCCTGTTTTTTGTGCTCAGCAATGCGATTTAAAATACTATTCATGATTTGCCTGTTAGCGTTCGAGTTAATTCTTTTAATCCAGTAAACCGCCGTGCTGCTTCACCACTGTCGATTGCTATTCTCGCTTTTTCTACAGCTTGAGCGTAACTTTCAGCAAGCTCAGCACAATGGAGCGCGGCCGCTGCGTTCAGCAAAACAATATCACGCGCCGGACCTTGTTGACCACTAAGTACTTCCTCTGCAAGGGCAAGGCTTTCATTAGGTGATTTAACAATAATTTCATCCAGAGTAGCATGAAAGCAGCCGTATTCTTTGGGATCGATAGACCAATTTTTGAATTGGCCTTGGTGATATTCAACAACATCGGTAATGCTAGCAATACTCACTTCATCCATACCGTCACGAGAATGGATTACAAAAACTCGTTCTCTACCTAGGTTAGCAAGCACCTTAGCGAGTGGTTCTAGCCAATGTTGCGCAAAAACACCCATCACTTGTTTTTTAACCCGTGCAGGATTGACTAAAGGGCCCAGGATATTAAACAGAGTCCGTATTCCAAGCTGTTGTCTGACATTTCTTGCATATTGCATTGCTTGATGAAAATGAGGGGCGAATAAAAAGCTAATCCCACATTGCTGCATGCATTGAGTTAATTGTTCGTCGGTTAGATGAAGCTCAAATCCTGCTTGCAATAACAAATCGGCGCTGCCGCTGCGTCCTGATACAGAACGACCGCCATGTTTTGCAACACGCGCTCCAGCTGCTGCTGCAACAAAGCTGCTGATGGTTGAAATATTAAACGTGTTTTTCCCATCCCCGCCTGTCCCGACGATATCAATGAGATCCCCGCCTAAATCGATACAGTGGGCAAATTCCATCATCACTTGAGCTGCTGCCGTGAGTTCTTCGACAGTTTCGCCTTTCCTACGCATTAAAACCAAGAAAGCAGCGAGTTGTGCATCAGTTAACTCCCCATTCATACAAGCGCGCATCAATTCATGCATTTGCGAAACGGTTAAATGTTCACTAGCAATAAGTTGTTCTAAGAGATTATTTATCTTCATGGTGTAAAAACTGACCTAAGAGCGTCATGCCATATTCGGTTAAAATCGATTCAGGATGAAATTGTAGACCATAAAGCGGATATTGACGATGAGATATTGCCATAATTGTTTGTTGAGCCCAAGCGTCAATAGCGAAGCATGGGGGCAGGGTGCTTATATCCACAGCGAGCGAATGATAACGTGTTGCTTTAAAAGGATTGGGAAGATTGCGAAAAAGTCCTTGTTTATGATGGCTGATTAGCGAGGTTTTCCCGTGAATGATTTCCGGAGCCTGGATAATTGAAGCACCGAAAGAGTAGGCGATGCATTGGTGGCCTAGGCAAACGCCCAGGATAGGGATACGTTGATAAAAATGCTTAATTGCAGCCAATGAAATACCAGCGTTCTCCGGGCCTTTGGGGCCAGGCGAAATAACCAGGTATTCGGGTGCTAAGTGTTCGATTTCTTCAATGGAAACTTGATCATTTGCAAAAACACGAACCGTTTGCCCCAGGGATTGAAAGTACTGTACAAGGTTATAAGTAAAGGAGTCATAATTATCGATAAGAATTAGCATAAATGAGTATCTTTGAATAAAGTTATGGCCAACAGTCGGGATCCTTACTCTGCTCCGGATGACACGCTTTCTTCAGAAGGAATTATAAAGAAAACTCTTCGCCCAAATAAACCGCCCGAACTTGCTGATTATCAAGAATCGCCTTAGGTGTTCCTTCACAAAGTATCTTACCCTGGCTGACGATGTATGCTCTTTCACAGATATCCAGAGTCTCCCTCACATTATGATCGGTGATTAGTACACCAATATTCTTATCACATAAATGCGAAATGATTCGTTTGATATCCAGAACTGAAATCGGGTCGACCCCAGCGAAGGGCTCATCTAATAAAATAAAAGTAGGCTCAATGGCTAATGCACGTGCAATTTCCACTCGCCGCCGTTCTCCACCTGATAGGCTCATTCCTAAATTATTGTACAAGTGAGAAATATGGAATTCATTGAGCAGCTGTTCTAATTTGTCTTTGCGCGCTTTATTGTCTAAATCTTCGCGTAATTGCAGAATAGACAAGATATTATCGGCTACTGATAACTTGCGAAAAACAGAAGCTTCTTGAGGTAAGTACCCAATACCCATGCGGGCGCGTTGATGCATTGGGGCCTTAGTAAGGTCTTTGTTGTCAAGAATAATTTGGCCTTCGTCACAAGATTGCAACCCGACAATCATATAGAAACAGGTTGTTTTGCCTGCGCCATTGGGTCCAAGCAAACCCACACATTCACCGCTGCGAATGTGGATGCTAATATCATTGACCACAGTGCGTGTTTTAAATGATTTTTTAAGATGGCGTGCTAACAGCTCACTCATAGTTATTTTCCAGGATGGAAGATAATGGTTGTCCGCGTTTTTCCATCACTTTTAGAGACCACATGTTGTTTAAGTGTATCATAACTGATCTTAGGTGCGGAGAAAGAATTTTCACCTTGCACTACACGGGCATTCCCGATCAATTCAATAAGATGCTGGTCAGGATGATAACGGATCATATCAGCATAAGCATGTAAGGGTGGTTTGCCATGTTCAGTAACTGTCCAAAAATGGGCTTGCTCTTTTTGATCACCATTTGCTACAGCTAGAACGAGCTTATTTTGGGCGCTCCCTTCAGTGATTGCATTTGCTGCCCGCAGATGAGAGGAGCCTTGATCCAGTTGTACGTGCCCAATAAACTCCCCGCGATGGGTTTGTTGATTCAAATCAGCTGAATCAGCTGACAACTCAAGCGGTTTTTCGCGATCATCGGGTAGCGCAAAACATATCTCTTTTGTTAAGAGCAATAGGAGTATCACTGCCAATTTTAGCGGTATGGTTTTAAGCATCATCTCTCTTCGGTTCAAAGGTTGCTCGTGCTTGACTCAGTAATTGCACCCGTTTATCAGCAAGATGAATCTTTATCCCTTCCGAACGCACAATTCGACCTGGCTGTTCAAAATGAACAGTGGCCTGGGATGTGGCTATTTTATCTTTGGGAAGATAGGTGATTTCTTGCGTTTTAAGCGTGCTTTCCTGATTGTGTTCACCTTTATTCTGATGAATCACTACATCGTTAGTAAAAATGATTTTTTCCCCGCCATTAATAGCTTGCGCATTTTTTGACTTAATTTCCCAGGCTGGTTGGTTGGCTTCAGAAAGGGCTAAGCGTGGCGAAGTGAAAAAATGCATATTATTGTTTGGAACATGTCGTACTTCGGGGGCTATTAAATAATTTATAATTTTTCCGGCATAGTCGAATTGTTTCACAGAGAGATGGGTAATCATCATATCTGCTGAATTAGAAAGTGTTTGTTCGTCCAGCCGAGTAACTGAGTTGGAGCTGGCATAATACCAACCAGAACCTGCTAATGCGACGAGGAGGCAGAAGAGCCAGGCCGCTTGCTTAGCTGCGTTCATGATGCTAAATACCTCGCTAGAGCTATATCCTGCATCTGCTTAGCATTAAGAATAAGATCACAAACCTCTCGGACAGCCCCGCGTCCCCCCGATTGTTCTGTTTGCCAGGCGGCAAATTCTTTTACTTGGTCGACAGCATTTGCTACAGCGACACCAAAGCCAACTTGCCGAATAATCGCTAAATCAGGGAGATCATCGCCTATGTATGCAAAATCCTCATTGCTAAAACCTAAACGAAGCTTAAGTTGGTTAAACGCGTTATTTTTATCAACTTGGCCTTTAAAATAGTGCTGGATGCCAAGTTGTTTCATGCGGTGATCAATCACAGCGTTTTGTGAAGTGGTGATAACTGCAACGTGGATACCTGCTGCCATTAATAACTTTAATCCCATTCCATCTTGAACACAAAATGTCTTTAATTCATTTCCATAATTATCGATGTAAAGTTGGCCATCCGTTAAAACACCATCCACATCACAGATAAGACATTTTATATTTTTTGCTTTTTCTAATAATTCGTTCATTCTTTCAATTTCTCATTAATTTAGAAAACACCCGCACGCAGTAGATCATGTAAGTGGACAACGGCAACTGGTCTATTTTCTTCGTCAATCACAACCAGGGAAGTTATGCTGTATTTTTGCATAATGGCCAAAGCTTCTGCTGCGAGTAAACCTTTTTTAATTGTTTTACAGTTTCTGCTCATCACGGTGCTAATGGGTGTGGTATTGATATCAAGATTTTGATTAAGTGTTCTTCTAACATCTCCATCGGTGTATACCCCGGCGAGATAACCATGAGCATTTACAACACAAGTCATGCCTAATTTTTTTGCAGTGACTTCGATCAAAGCCTCCCGAATTGTTGCGTTTTCCTGAATTAAAGGTAATTCATCACCATGATGGCATAGCTCGTCAATACGAAGCAAAAGACGCCTGCCAAGAGTGCCTCCTGGATGGGATAAGGCAAAATCTTCCGCACTGAAGCCCCTTGCTTGCAATAAGGCGATCGCCAAAGCATCTCCCATAACCAATGATACTGTAGTACTGGTTGTTGGCGCTAGTCCTAATGGGCATGCTTCTTGTCGAATAGAAATGTCAAGGTTAACATTCGCTGCCTTTGCCAAAGTAGATTCACTATTGCCTGTTAGGGTGATCAGTGGGACTTCCAATCGTTTTAAAAGGGGCAATAATGTCACAATTTCATTGGTAAACCCTGAGTTGGAAATGGCAAGTACTGTGTCTTGTCGAGTAATCATGCCTAAATCACCATGGCTTGCTTCGCCAGGGTGCATGAAAAAAGCGGGAGTCCCTGTGCTTGAAAATGTGGCCGCAATTTTATGCCCAATATGGCCTGATTTGCCCATTCCTGTGACAACCACGCGGCCTTTACAGTCGAGTAAAAGTTTGCAGGCTTTTTCAAAATTCTCATCAATACGTTGCGTTAGCTCAAATACTGCTTGTGCTTCGGTTTCAATCACCGCAAGGCCTAATTTGCAAAAATTCATATGCTGTACCCGTAAGCCTTATCTTTTCTTATTTAAGCAGGTTTGGAATTCTAGCATAGTAATATTTTACTTTGTAGGCACTATACAGGTTCCAATGGGTAACCGCATCTAAATTTCTCCTAAAGCTTGAAACGTGCTCGCCCGGCACATGCTTGAAAAGGTATGAAAAGCCCTCAAGGGGTAACGCAGATGCTCCGTAAATGTGCGTCCAAGCACGGTTGTTAACCAGCTAAATTTTTGTAGGCGAAAATTTATATTCAGGTATAATCATTTATTAAAGCGAGCGTCGGAACAAACTAAATGTGGGCAAATTTGGTGCAAATCACCAACCTCACCTTCTCAAGAAATGGGCGCCATATTTTTGACGGCATCAATATGGTGGTGAAGCGAGGAAAAATTACAGCGATCATGGGGCCAAGTGGAAGTGGTAAAACAACACTTTTGCGCTTAATTGGTGCCCAACTGGAACCAGAAGCGGGTGAAATTTTGGTGAATGGTGTTAATATTCACCAGCTATCGCGAAAAGATTTATATTTAGCCAGACGTAAAATGGGGCTACTTTTCCAAAGTTCGGCCTTATTCACCCATTTATCGGTTTTTGATAATGTTGCCTTTCCGCTGCGGGAGCATACTAGCTTAAACGAAGCGATGCTGCGCGATATCGTCTTAATGAAACTGGAAGCTGTAGGCTTAAGAGGGGCAGCCCAATTAATGCCTGAAGAACTTTCGGGGGGTATGGCAAGACGTGTTGCTTTAGCAAGAACCATTGCGCTTGACCCGGAGCTCATGATGTATGATGAGCCTTTTACAGGACAAGATCCTATCTCTATGGGAGTTTTAGTTCGGCTAATTAAGCGGTTAAACCAATTATTGGAAACGACTACAATCATTGTCTCACATGATGTTGAAGAAACTTGTTCAATTGCAGATTATATCTATTTGATTGCAGGTGGCCGTTTAATTGGAGAAGGAACTCCTAATGAGCTAAAAGAATCAACCCATCCTCAAGTAAAACAATTTATGCATGGTGAAGCGGATGGCGCTGTGCCTTTCCATTATCCGGCACGCCCTTACACAGAGGAGTTGCTAAATGCTTGAGATGCTTGCGCGCTTAGGCCAACGTGGCCTGAATTCTTTGCAGGTTATGGGGAGTTCCGGTGTTTTCTTATTGGGTATTTTTTCCAGAAATCCCGATTTACCTCGCCTATGGCCTGCTTTGCGTACTCAATTGTATTTTATCGGTGTATTGTCTTGTTTGATTATTGTTGTTTCAGCCATGTTTATTGGCATGGTTATTGGATTGCAAGGTTATAACACCTTACAAAAATTTGGGGCAACCAGTCAGTTAGGTCAACTTTTAGCCTTAAGTGTGGCTAGAGAATTAGGTCCAGTAATCAGTGCATTACTCTTTGCAGGGCGTGCCGGTTCTGCATTAACTGCTGAAATTGGTTTGATGAAAGCGACCGAGCAATTGGCAAGCATGGATATGATGGGTGTGGATCCCTTAGGACGCGTCATTTATCCGCGCTTTCTAGCCGGTCTTATTTCTTTGCCGATACTCGCGCTTATATTCTCTGCTGTCGCTGTTTACGGGGGCTATTTTGTGGGGGTGCAATGGTTAGGTGTCGATGCAGGTAGCTTTTGGTCAAATATGCAGGCCGCTGTTAACTTTCGTGTCGATGTTTTAAGCGGCATCATTAAAAGTATTGTGTTTGCTTTCGTAGTAGTATGGATAGCAGTTTTTCAGGGGTTTAATTGTATTGCTACAGCTGAAGGCATCAGCCAAGCGACAACGCGAACAGTAGTATATTCATCGCTGGCAGTCCTTGGACTCGATTTTCTCTTGACAGCAGTGATGATTGGAGGTTGGTAGATGAATCATAGGCAGCGAAGTGTCGATATAAGCGTAGGTCTATTTATGTTGTTAGGCTTGCTTGCCTTGCTAGTTATGGTGATGAAAGTCAGTGGAGTTTCTAATCTGGTTTCACCTAAAGGCTACCATGTAACCGCTGAGTTTACTGATATTGGCGGTCTTAGGGTAAGGGCACCTGTTACTGTTGCTGGTGTAAAAATCGGGGAAGTGACCCGAATCGAGTTACAACCTGGTGAATTAAACGCTAAAGTGACAATGTTGTTGCGTAAAGACAAGCCAATTCCTTATGAAGATGCCTCTGCACGTATTCTGACTGAAGGCTTGATTGGTTCAAATTATATCAGCATTGTTCCTGGGTTTGAGGATGAAGAGAGCAAGGATCATCCTTATTTGCGGGAGGGTGATGTGATTCCTAAAACACAAGAAGCTATTATTCTTGAGAACTTGATTGGTCAGCTTTTGTTTAATATTAAAAAATAGGTGAGTTATGAAGGGAATAAGATCAATTTTGTTGTTAGTTACATTGTCATTTACATCGTTAGTATGGGCGGCTTCATCTCCGATTCCAATGCTTGAAAGCACGGCAAACCAAATTATTGCTGCTTTGAAGCAAAATAAAACAAATTTAAAAAATAATACGCATGTTATCTATCAGGCTGTCGAACGGTATTTACTACCCAATGTTGATGTAAGCGGCATGTCGCGCTCAGTGCTTGGCCGTAAGGCTTGGATGCAAGCTTCTACCGGAGATAAAGAACAATTTTCTAAGGCATTTACCCAGTTAGTGATTCGGACTTACGCAACACCTTTAGCCGAATACACAGATGAAACGATCAAGTTCCTTCCCATCAGAGGTTCTCTGGAAAGCCGATTCATCCGTGTGAATAGTATTATTGTTCGGTCTAACGGTAAGAATATTCCTTTAAGCTATAGTCTCATCTCCAAAAATGGCAAATGGAAGATTTATGATTTAAGTGTTGAAGGGGTGAGCCTTCTACAAAGTTTCCGTTCACAGTTTGCTGAAGCCTTGCAAAATTCAAGCATGCAAGACCTAGTCAAACAAATGCAGCAACAAAGTAAAAAGGCAGCTTAACGTGCAACCACAATCTTTCAAACCTTCTCCTGAAATGACTTTTGCAACAGTACAAGACGACTGCCGGCGTTTGTTTAAGTTTTGTCATGAGAGTAAAGAAGCTGTGTTGCATCTCGATTTAAGCGAAGTTCTCCATTGCGATAGCGCAGGTCTTGCTTTGTTAATCGAGGCAAGACGACTCTGCAAAGCGCAAAATAAAACTTGCAAAATTGATGGAATGCCTAAAGCCGTTCAAGCTTTAGCGGAATTTTGTGGCGTAGACGCAATGTTAGAAATTTCAGCTGATTAAGCAGCTCATTTTTGAAACAAGATGTCGAAAGCCATGGTAATAGTTCAGATTCCCCATGTTGGATTTTGTACAAGCGGTCAGGTTTTGGTGTGGATTGCAAGAAATCATGGCAAAATGGCAGTATCTGGGCTGATCTATTACAAGCGAAGATGTTAGAGTATGCAAATATGCTAAGGCAGTAATATGATTAGTAATGAAGAGTTAGAACGTTGTCTTGTTGAAACAGGAGAAATCGATTTTGTTAAGGTTGATGGGGATGGCTATCACTATCAGCTCACTGTCGTTTCAAACGCGTTTCAAGGGAAATCTAAAGTTGCAAGACAACAATGGGTTTATGCAAAGTTAAGGGATTATATTACAAGCGGAAGTTTGCATGCAGTAAGTATGCAAACTTTGACAAAAGAAGAGTGGGAGAAAAATCATGGATAAGTTAATTATAAGCGGTGGCAAGATGCTGAGCGGAGAGGTTACCATCTCAGGTGCGAAAAATTCAGCTTTACCAATTATGGCAGCCACAATTCTTGCTACAGATAATGTGACTATCGCTAATGTCCCACATCTTCGAGATGTTACCACGATGATGGAGCTTCTTGGGCAATTAGGTGCACAACTGACTGTTGATGAAAAAATGAATGTTCAAGTGGACGCCTCCCACATTAATGAGTATTTGGCTCCGTATGAATTGGTTAAAACCATGCGTGCATCCATTTTGGTTCTTGGTCCTTTACTCACTCGATTTGGTCAAGCTGATGTTTCTTTGCCTGGCGGCTGCGCAATAGGTACACGCCCTGTCGATTTGCATCTTAAGGCTTTGAAAAACATGGGTGCGGAGATTACTGTAAAAAACGGCTACATTAAAGCGCGTTGCAAAAAAGGGCGGTTGCAAGGCAAACCTTTAGTTTTCGATACGGTCACAGTAACAGGGACTGAAAACGTGTTGATGGCTGCAGTACTTGCAGAGGGAAAGACAATTATTAAGAATGCGGCTCGTGAGCCTGAGGTCGTCGATCTGGCAAATTTTTTAATCCAAATGGGTGCTAAAATTTCGGGTGCGGGGACACCTACCATTGAGGTAACTGGTGTTGAAGCATTAGCGGGTGGAAGTTATTCGGTGATGCCGGATCGCATAGAGGCAGGCACTTATCTCACAGCTGGGGCTATAACCCGTGGTAAAGTGACCGTACGGCGCGTAAAACCTGACAATTTATTGTCTATGCTCTGCAAATTTGAAGAAGCGGGTGCTGAGTTGGCGATAGGTGAAGATTGGGTTACTTTAAATATGCATGGGATGCGTCCGCAAGCTGTCAATATATCCACAGCACCTTATCCAGCATTTCCAACAGACATGCAGGCGCAGTTCATGGCACTCAATGCAATTGCTGACGGTACTTCTTCTGTGATTGAAAATATCTTTGAGAATCGTTTCATGCATGTTCAAGAGTTGCAGCGCATGGGGGCTCAAATTCATTTAAATGGTAATACAGCCATGGTCACTGGTGTTGAGAAATTAACTGGGGCTCCGGTTATGGCAACTGATTTACGCGCTTCAGCAAGTTTAATTTTAGCTGGTCTTGCAGCTGAAGGAGAGACAGTAGTTGAGCGTGTGTATCATGTTGATCGTGGTTATGAGAGGATTGAAGAAAAACTCTCAATGTTAGGGGCTGACATTAAGAGGGCTTCGGCACGGTGATCACACGCGATGAATTAACCTCATATTTACACGAGTTATTGGCCTGCGCTGCCTTTGATGATTATGCGCCTAATGGTATACAAGTTGAGGGTACAGGCCAAATTCACCGAATTTGTACAGCTGTAACTGCTTCACTAGACGCTATTGAGAAAGCCATCTCGTTCCGGGCTGAAGCTTTGCTGGTTCATCATGGTTATTTTTGGCGAGGAGAAACGCCTGTCATAAGGGGGATGAAACGAGAACGCATAGGCAAACTAATTAACCACGGCATGACATTATTTGCATATCACCTACCCCTTGATTGTCACCCCGAGTTTGGCAATAACGCTTGCCTCGCCACATTATTCAATATTAAATCGATTAAAATGCACAAGGTCGGTAAAACAGCTAATTTGTTGTGGTCAGGGGCATTAGAAAATCCTTTGACTGCAGATGAATTTCAAAATCTAATTCAAGATAAGTTACAAAGAAAACCCCTTTACATTCCAGGTGGTAAAAAAACAATTCGGCATTTGGCTTGGTGTAGCGGTGCGGCCCAGGATTTTATAGAAGACGCCCACGCACTTGGAGTCGATGCATATCTGAGTGGTGAAGTATCCGAACGAACTTATTATCAGGCAAAAGAATTAGGCGTTCATTATTTTGCCTGTGGCCATCATGCGACTGAACGATATGGCATTCAAGCATTAGGTAATCATCTAGCTTACAAATTTGGGATTGATCATTTATTTATCGACAGCTCCAATCCTATCTAGTCAATTATCGGATAACCCACCCATATCTATTTATGCTGATTTTTGATTCACCATCCTATCAACAAAAAAATCGTTCCAGATGTTTAACGCCCACATCGAGGTTAAGATATATTAGGAAAACCCCAAAATTAACCCAGTGAATATGTTTCTGTCTCAGTTTTTCTTGTCAATTCACAAGGTAATTTCTGCATTTCTAATTTTTTTAGATCATTTAATGTCTCGCAAATATCAGATGAAAGTGGAATGCGCTTATTGGTCCCTGCAAAACGAACTAATAATTCATTATTGTCTAGAGCAACAACAACGGGAATGGATTGAAGTTCCTTTTGTTTTTCTGACAGTTCTACATGACCAAATTCAAGGGGGATACCACTTATAACAGCAATCCCATCCGTTAAATCGATTCCGGTTAATTTCGAATAAGGCGATTGATCTTGAAAATGATTAGCAATGACAGAGCAGATTTTCCATAACAGTTGCATACTGAGATCCAAAGACATACCCACAGTGAAACCAACGCTATTCCCGACTAAGTTCATGGATTTACCCATAATAAAGGCCAGTGAAATGCCACAATAAGTCTCAAGAATTTGTCCAGCTAGGGTTGGTGTGATAAGCAGGGCCCCAAGGGTCGCTGAGGGGCCCAAAAGCAAAATTAGCCCACTGCCGAGGGTAACGGTTATAGCCGTGTGAGTAGAAAGGAGTGCTGCTGATTTGCCAAGCCAGTTACCAAAAACCCATCCTAGTGCATAGCCAGCAGTTTCACAAGGTTTTGCTACTAAAGGCATCATGATAGACGTAATGGGGTAATTATTTGTAAATTCCTTATTCAGTAATTTGCATTCATCAGAAACAAAATTAGTAAATTCATGCCATTCATGGACAGAAATTTGTTTTTTTAGATATGAATTTAATGATTCGAAACAGTGTTCGGATGCGGTAAAACGTTCTGTTGCCAATAGACAACATGCCTGGGTTGCGGGATCCATGGGGTTAATATCCAGGCTCATTGCTTCATTAATTAGTTGAGCCAAAGTTGAAGAACTTGAGGAGGAAAGATAGTTTTTATTAATTCTGGATTTTATAAAAAAACAAACAACAACGAGAACTTGTAAAGCAGTTAAATGTTTCTGCCGATCAAATCCATTATCCGGAGAAGGGAAAAGGTCTTTTGCCAAAGCAATTAGCATCTTTTCAATAAAATAAATTTGTTGTTTCCGAGCGTGAACGTCAGTAGCGCCGAAGAAACGGCTAATGGCATAAGGTTGTGAAGCTTCTTCGAGATTTATTTGTTCTCTTTCTTGGAAATTGGATCGCAGATTAAGAAGTTTAACAAGAAAGTGTTCAGGTAATACAAATTTTGGCATGACGGCACCTCACATCCATTGTTAAAATATCGTCCTAATTTCCTATATTACGGATTTAATGATTAAATGCAATCTGAGTTGATTAAAATTTTTACCCATAGATAGAATCGTTTGATTCAACCTCGATTTGAAAAAATTCATCGGTTAGGCTGATACACTCAACTTCGCTGGAAAATTCACTCAGTACATGGCAAAAATCGGTCATGCACGCCACGCACGCGGGCAACTATCCATCCATCCTAGTAATCCACTGCTTAAGTCAAGCCAATGGGGATTTGTTTTGCTAAATCAGGTTTATTTTCCATTGTCGATTTGCTTCTCTCTGGTTATAGCTTCATAAACATCAGAGTGAATCTCACACTAAACTAAGTGTTTTGGTAAAATATTGTTATATCAATTTACTTCGGTGCCCTACGCAAAATAGTTGCCTCCGTGCGCGAGCATGACAGTTTTTGTCAGGTACAGAGAGAAATTCCAAAAGTTAATTAACCTATTGAAAAACTGATGATATAGTTAGAAATTTCGAAGTTGCTGCTTGGGCGCGAGTATGACCTCAATAAAACAATTTTTATTATTACTAAGATTATCTCATTGGTCTAAAGCTGCTTTTGTTCTCCTTGGGGTTTTGTATTCTCGTTCGCTTGCTTTTCTACCTGATGCGCTATTAGCTGCTTTTTCATTTTGCCTGATTGCCAGTGCTGTTTATATCTATAACGATATACAGGATAGGGAAGAAGATAGGTTGCACCCCCATAAACGCAAAAGACCTCTTGCTTCTGAGGAAGTTTCCCTCGATTTTGCTCTTATTATGTTAGCTGTCTTGCTGTTGGGGGGCTTAATTCTAGCTTGGCTAATCTCAACCGCTCTTGCGGCTCTTTTAGGACTTTATTTGCTTATTAATCTCGCATATAACCATTTACTCAAGAGCTTACCTGTGGTTGATGTACTGTGTATTGCGAGTGGTTTTATGCTTCGCGTTTTGGCAGGAACCGTTGGCATAGGCCTACCTATTTCTTGGTGGTTGACTATCACAGCGACTTTAGTCAGTCTTTTCATTGCATTATGCAAGCGCCGCTTAGAAAAACAATTGTGCCAAAAATACACGACAAGATCCGTGCTTGAAAAATATTCTTTTCGCTCGCTAGATATCATGATAACTACTGCTGCAGTATGTTGTTTCATCTCTTATCTTCTTTATACCGTTTATGCCCACGAAGAGTCTTTTTACTTCTTGCTAACTTTGCCTTTCGCAGCTATCGGGTTGTGGCGTTTTGCTTGGCTAACCTTGCGCGGGGGTGATAATGATGATCCAGTATCCTTATTTGTAAGTGATAATTTGTCACGATTTAATCTGCTCTGTTTTTTAATTTTAACTTTTGTTGCCCTGTTTAAATGAATAATAAAAAAGGGTTACTGATTGGATTATTATTTCTAATCTTCATTTATCTCTTGATTCTGCAAGTTGTTGCGATATGGCCATTTACGATTGACGATATGTATATTAGCCTGCGCTATGCTAAAAATTGGGTGGCAGGTTATGGAATAGTATGGAATGTTGGTGAAGAACCCGTAGAAGGCTATTCAAATTTCAGTTTTGTGGCCTTAGCAGCTCTTGCCATTCGCTTTGGATTTGATCCGGTTATTGTACTCAAAGCAATGGGTGTGGCGGGGCTTTTTCTTAGTACCGTTGCCATATATTATCTCTCTCGACTTTGGTTTACTACTCGGCTAGCGCTTATACCATGCTTTTGGCTGCTTCTATACAGAGGCGAAATAATTTGGTCTGTAAGCGGCTTAGAGACTACTATTTATCAAGCATTAATTTGTTTTTCATTGTTATTTTTATTAAAGGGTATGGGGTATCGCTTCCATCCCCAATCAAGAAGCAATTCCAATTTGCTTTTTTTTGCCCTAGCTGGATTTTTGCTGGCCCTTGCAGGACTAACTAGACCTGAAGCGCCAGGGTTGATGTTACTTTTTTGTGTGTTAGCTTTATACGATAGGCCGCAGGACAGGCAAAAAGATTATTACAAAGGGTTAGCAGTTGGTTGCTTTGTTTGTATAGCCATTTTTGCACCTTATTTTATTTGGCGATGGACTTATTACGGCCAACTATTTCCTAATCCAGTTTACTGCAAAAGTTTTATGAATTTTTTTGCTGTAATGGATAAAAAATATTTGTGGCTAGCTTTGCCTTTTTTCATTCTGTCTTTACCCGCTATTGTTAAGGCAAAAGACAAACGCCATTATTTTTTTTGGTTACCCAATTTACTTTACTTCATTTTATTAATCGATGCCGATCCGGTTTCTGCTTTTGAAAATCGTTTATTTCTCCCGGTTTTTGCCTTGCTTTTACCCCTAGCATTTTTAGGGACGAGCATTATTTGGGCTTGGATTTTTCCTGAAAAAAACAGTGTCTTTCATATAAGCTTGTCAATTAGCGCAGTCTGGATCGCTTTTTTCTTTATTCCTATTTTAAATTTGCCAAATTACCGTCATTTCACACTCAATCCGCAAGCAGGAATTCGGCTTCGTGCCCAAGTGCTCAATTGGTTGGAAAATAATGTTTCTCCTAATAGCCAGGTGGTATTAGCCGATAGTGGGCAAATTCCTTACTTAAGTCCGTTGCGCTTTATCGATTCTTATTGCTTGAATAATAAATCCATGACTGTGCCACCAATGGATAAGATGTACGAGCGATTATGCAACGTTATTTTTATAACAAAGCCCCAAGTACTTATTCTTACCTCGTTGGTAGAGGGGAAAGGGAAAGCAACTTATACACCGACAGACTTTTGCTTACATAATAAACTTAAACAAAGCAGTGTTTACCAATTTCGTACCATTTTTGAGATAAATTCAGAGCCGCATCCTTATCGTTATGAAATTTATACCCTAACAAATTAAAGCTGTAGTAGTATATACACCCATCGAACAGGCTTTCATGGAACGCCTGGATTTAGAGGTTCGAATATAAATTATGCAGAATGCTCATTTTTCTTTTAAATTTAACAAAAAGATTGCCGTTATTGCGTTCGATATCCTCGCAATTCCTCTTGCTTGGTATTGCGCTTATTGGTTACGTTTTAACATGCAACCATTTCCAAGCGGCCTCGCAACAGCCTATTCGTTATCTGCATTGGGAATCTTAGCGGTAGTGCAGATTGTATGCTACTGTTACTTCAAAGTGTACAGGGGGCTCTGGCGTTTCTCATCCTTAAACGATGTAGCACGGATAATTAAAGCGACTCTTTGTGCCACGGTGCTCACCATTCCAGCGCTTTATTTAACAACCATATTACACCACATACCTCGCTCAGTCCCTCTTTTATACGCGATGATGGTTATAGTACTGCTGTGTAGTGCTCGGTTAATACGTCGCTCGCTTTGGGAGTATCGCGATAAGCGAGGGGAATCAAATGATATAAAGAGGGTGTTAATCATTGGGGCTGGCCGAGCAGGCGAAAGTCTAGTTCGTGATTTAAAGCGGACTCAATCCTATCTCCCTGTGGGATTAGTCGATGACAATATTAATAAAAGAGGGTTAGAAGTTCACGGCGTGAGGGTTCTAGGACAAATTAGGGATTTAAGGGAGCTTGTTATTCAATATCGTGTCGATTTAATTTTTATAGCTATACCCTCCGCACGTTCCGCGTTGATGCGTCGAATTGTCGACCATTGTGAAGCTTGTAATGTACCCTTTAGGACTTTGCCCAGTCTCTCAGCATTAGCTGCTGGACGCGTTGAAGTCAATGCTCTTCGAGATGTAAATATTGAAGATCTATTGGGGCGGGATCAAGTTCAATTGCAATGGGATAAAATTGCCGCCAATATCAAAGGTAGGCGGGTGATTGTTACTGGCGGTGGGGGGTCAATCGGTTCGGAGCTTTGCCGTCAAATTATGACTTTAAATCCTAGCACATTGTTAGTCATCGATAATTCTGAATTCAACCTCTATAAAATAGAAGGTGAGCTACGCAGCAAATTTCCTCAAATACCGCTTGAGCTACAATTGATTTCGGTCACTGATAAAGTTGCTGTTGATTATGTTTTTAATCGGTTTAAGCCGCAAATTGTATTCCATGCTGCCGCCTATAAGCATGTGCCTATGCTTGAGGAGCAAATTCGAGCAGCTGTACAAAATAATGTGCTAGGGACTCAAATTATTGCTGAAGCAAGTGTGGCTGAGGGTGTGGAAAAATTCATTCTCATTTCGACCGACAAAGCAGTTAACCCAACCAATGTAATGGGAACTACCAAGCGTGTGGCAGAAATTTATTGCCAAAATTTAAATAGATTGACAGAAACTCAATTTATTACAGTCCGTTTTGGTAATGTGCTTGGTTCAGCGGGTTCAGTAGTCCCATTATTCAAAAAACAACTACAAGCTGGGGGACCGCTTACTGTCACTCATCCGGATATCCAGCGCTATTTTATGACGATACCGGAGGCTTCACAGCTAATCTTACAAGCTATGGTGAATGGGCAGGGCGGGGAAATTTTCGTTTTGGATATGGGGGAACCGATTAAAATCCGATATCTTGCTGAGCAGATGATTCGATTGGCTGGTAAGGAACCGGGTAAAGACATTGGCATAGAGTACACAGGCTTAAGGCCTGGTGAGAAGCTCTATGAAGAACTTTTTCACATCTCTGAAGAGTTAGCACCCACTGAACATGAAAAGTTATTTAAAGCAAAATTTCGCCAGTTAGAGTGGAGTGAGTTAATTCAAGCGATGCGTTTGTTAAACATTGCCTGCACCTTACATAACGATAAAGAGCTTTATATCTTATTAAAAAATTTGGTTCCTGAGTTTAGTACACAGCCAGAAGAAATCGTTTAGAAATAAGAAATAGAGATTCAATGAGGATTGCTTACAAATGACGATTAGTTATGATGATTTTGCCCGTGTTGATTTACGTTCTGGTACAGTGGTGAAAGTAGAACCTTTTCCAAAAGCAAAAAAACCTGCCTATAAAGTCTGGGTAGATTTTGGCCCCGAATTCGGGATCTTACAGACTTCAGCTCAAGTTACAGTACATTATACTCCCGAGTCACTATTGGGTCGCACAGTGGTTGGTTGTGTCAATTTGGGTGAAAAGAATATCGCTGGATTTAAATCGCAGTTTCTTCTTGTTGGGTTTGCAGATGAAACTGGGGCAATCTGCCTAGTGTCAACCGAATTTAAAGTGCCAAACGGACAAAAGTTGCATTAAAAGATGACTAGAAGAAGATTCCAGGATGTGCAATTTGTGCTCAACTGCTAGACTTAAAAAAAATAGCGGCAAGAAGAAGCTTAGCGATGAGCAAAGCATATCGATTCATACAGGGGATCATAGTTTGCATAATTCTATTAACCTGTGGTTATACTACAGCTTTTTCAGAAACTGTTCCTAAAGCCCCACTGGGAAGCCCAGAGCATCCAATTCAAGTTGGAGTAATTAATAAACCTCCCTTTGTAATTTATCAAAATAATTTATTAACTGGCCTGGTTGTTGATATTTTTAGAGCGGTCGCGGAAAAACAGCATTGGAACTATAACTTTGTTGTATTAGATCAGGATATTGAAGCTGCTATCAACGATGTGGTAGCAAAGAGATATGACATTCTTATTGGTCCGACTATCGTGACTAATGAACGCATCAAACGAATTAATTACGGTAGACCCTTTTTTTTAAGTGAAATAAAGCTTGGTTTTAATACACACTCCGCCTCCCTCACTGACGCTTTCTACAATGTCCTTAAAACAATTCCATTTGCTATTTTGATGGCAATATTGATTGGCATCCTAATCATCTCAAATGTTATTTGGATTGTTGAGCGATCAAAAAACCCAGAGATCCCCGAAAGTTATTTAAAGGGATTTTTCTTTTCTCTTTGGGTATTCATTACCCATTTTTTAGGTGGGGGGTTGTTTTATACACCCAAAAGTGTCGCGGCTCGAGCGGCATTAATGCTCTGGTTTATTGTTGTGATTATTTTTACTTTGATCATTTCGTCTACTTATACAGCCTACCTCACTGCGAAAATAATCAGCGCAAATGATCCAGTTCGCAGTGTCCACGATCTTGCGGGGAAGAAATTGGCTTATATTAAAGGCGAAGCTTATGTCAAATTCATCAATAGAGTTCTCGCTATCCCGGTTGCTAAACCTGATCTTAAGAGTGCTTTAGACGCTTTGAAGAAGGAAGAGGTATTTGGAGTAGTGGAAGATTCGCTCATCCTCAGTAGAGCAATTAATGAGTGGAATATGGAGAATTTAGACGTATCTGGATTTAAATTTAGCAATAATGAATTCGCATTTATCTACCCCAAGGATAGTTCAATTAGAAATGTTATTGATCAAGATCTTGTTGAAATGCGCTATTCAGGAGAAATGAATGAGCTTTGTAAACTTTATTTGGCAGATAAATACGTAAACTGTGAGTTTTGAAGGCGCATTATAGGCAGCTTCCCAATCCATCTAATGTATTGTATATTTTTTTGAATTATTACCTAATACACAACCACCCAAGGGATATAAAATGAAAATCATCGTGATTGGTGCTTCTGGTACTATAGGAAGAGCAGTGGTTAGTGAGTTACAAACTCGACACGAAATTATAAAAGCTGGTTTTACTTCCGGTGATGTAAGAGTTGATATTCGCGATAAAAATTCTATCGAAGACATGTTTAAAAAAATTGATCGTGTTGATGGTGTTGTATTAACTACAGGTAAAGTACATTTTGACGATTTCATGGAAATGCAAGAGCAAGAATATATGGTGGGTCTACAAGATAAACTTATGGGGCAAGTTAACACAGTACTTATTGGCAGAAAGTACCTAAAAGAGGGGGGCTCTTTTACTCTGACCAGCGGAATATTAAGTGAAGATCCAATTCGTTACGGTAGTTCTGCCTCGATGGTTAATGGCGCTTTAAATTCTTTTGTCATTGCAGCGGCGATCGAAATGCCTAAAGGGCAACGAATCAATTGTGTCAGCCCAACAGTAATAACTGAGGCCATGGATAATTACGGTGACTACTTCAGAGGGTTTGTTTCGGTGAGTGCTGCTCGAGTGGCTTTAGCTTATAGCAAAAGTGTTGAAGGCTTACAGACAGGCAAGATATATCGGGTTTTGTAGGATTTGTTCTAAGCAGGGCTACTGCTAGTTTTCTTGATATTTGAAAAATAATAGATCAGCTCCAATCTAGGAACGGTCATATTTGGCACATCTTGCGAGAACATGGCAATAAACCACTCACATAGACAGCTATACTGCGCTTTTTTTTTTTACCATATTTTCTTAATAACCTGTGCTTGAAATCTGAACATTTATTCCAAATCCAAAAGGAAAACCTGAGCCATTACTTTGAAAATGCCCCATACCACGGCTTATCCTCAGTAAGGGGCTACTCAGTTTAAAACATTGTTTAATTTGGGCAATTTTGACAGAAGCGGGGTTAGGCATTAGCCAACTTGTTGCGCTTTTCGATCTGGAAATATATCCTTAAAACGCAGTTGTTTATTCATTTCTATCGCGGTGTCTCTCCGTTTAGAGAAACCACCCAATTTATAAATTAAAATGGGCACTGTGAAACTGATAAAGCCCATCAAAAAGGCAATTTTATAAGTAGGATCCTTGTTAAGTAACAAGAATACTAGGCATAAAGACATAAGAATGATTGCAGCAATTCCCGTGTAGGGTGAACCAGGTGTTTTGTAACTTAAATCATCGGTGGTATACCCTGCTTGGTATAAGCGTTTTCGGAAATTAATTTGAGCCCAGCAAAGGGAAATCCAAGCAGTTGCTCCAGTGAAACCCGAGACTAGAAGCAAAGCAATATAAAGCATGGATTGACCAAAGAAATAGCCCGCAGCAAGTAAAACCCAAATTGAGATAAGGGTCACAATTCCTGCATTTTGTGGAACAGCATTACGATTAAGCTTACCCAATTTATGCGGAGCCATGCCATTACGTGCTAATGCATTCAATGATCTTACAATGCCGTACACTCCCGAGTTGGAGCAAGATAAGGTCGCTGTCAGGGTAACAAAGCTTGTTGCAGCGCCAGCCCAATGCAAACCATAGAAATTTAACGCATCCGCAAAAACAGAGTTGGCGAGACCTGCTTTTTGCCAAGGGAAAATGAGTACTAAGCAAAACACAGGGATAATATAGATAAAGAGAATTCTAAAAGTGACAGTGCGTATTGCACGAGGGATCATGCGTGCAGGATTGATTGATTCCCCTGCAGCGAGACCGATAATTTCGGATCCTTGATAATTAACAAGAAGGAGAACCATGGCGGTTAACAAGGCCATACTACCATTTGGGAATAACCCTCCTTGGTCAAAAATAAAGCGTCCGCCAATGATACCGGGAGGTTGGGGACCATGAATCAGGCCGAAGAAAATGAGTATTGAAAGTCCAACGAAGGCCATCAAGGCGACTATTTTTATGATTGCGAGCCAGAATTCAATTTCGCCAAATGTACCGACTTTGGAAATGTTAATATAGGTAATTAATAAACCAAAACACACTGCCCAGACATAACCATTAACCCCAGTAAAATGCTGCATGATGATCCCGCCTGCAATGCATTCAGCGGGAATATACGCTACCCAACTTATCCAATAAGACCAGCCGACCCCACACGCTACCGTTGGAGAAATGAAATCAGCAGTATAGGTTATAAAAGAGCCTGAAATGGGAATTGCAACGGCTAATTCTCCCATGCAAAGCATAGTTAGATAAATGATCAGGCCACCTAATATATAGGCAATAAAAACAGCGGGGCCTACATCATTAACAACCGCGCCAGTTCCTAGAAAATAGCCCGAGCCAATAATTCCGCCTAAAGCGATCAACTGCACATGACGGTCTTTTAAAGCACGCCTAAAACCACCATCGCTAATTGGCGTACTACTATTTTTATGATTAATCACTAACTGTTTAATCCTCAAAAATAAAAAATGAATTGGCCCACAAAATTGTACAATAATTTTGTATTTTGTCCATAAATTTTTATGGCTCAGGGCGGCAAGAAAGAGATTTTTATAAGAAAAAAGGTGAGAACGCAAGATTTATTTTATTTGATTTTTATCTAGCGAATATTATGGCTCATCGATGCAGCTTATTTCAGAAAAGTTTTTCAAAAAATGCAATTATTTTTATTGTGTTATAATTCAATTTTAACGATTTACATTTTACTCACCATGGAAATTATCAGTAGCCACCGAATTCGTTTAAGGACTTGGCAGCCTGGGGATAAATCCGCTTTCGTCTTGATGAATGCCGATAAACGAGTTATGGAATATTTTGCAAACACACTAACTGAAAGCGAAACCGAAGCGCTGATAGCTCGAATCACAAGCCATTTCGAACGCCACCAATTTGGTCTTTGGGCTGCTGAATTAAAAGAAACTGGAGATTTTATAGGGTTCATTGGTTTAAGCATTCCTACCTTTTCATCCCATTTTACTCCTTGCGTTGAAATTGGTTGGCGCTTAGCACACGCTTATTGGGGGAGTGGGTTAGCAACTGAAGGGGCGAGAGCAGTTCTCGAGTATGGTTTTAACCAACTTAACTTAGATGAAATTGTTTCATTTACTACGGCTAGCAATCAACGTTCTCGGCGGGTTATGGAAAAGATAGGTTTAACCCACCGAGAGGAGGATGATTTTAATCATCCCAACCTACCTCTGACCCATCCTTTATCAAGACACGTTTTGTATCGCTTGTCAAAATCGCAATGGCGCCATCGGGTTAGACCAGTTGGCTTTTAGCTGCTTGTTGGATTATTGCTTCAGCCTGCTTATTCTTAAAGGTGACATGGTGGTGGAGCCCTACAGTTACGATGGCGGGCGCTAGTTCCTTCATTGTCTGCAGCGCGTTATCTTTATCTTCAGTTGAGGAGTTGGGATTTTGTAGGATTTCAATATTGGCGATAAAGGCTGCAACGCTTCCTTTTCTTACTTTCGTACCATTAATAACGGTGTGGTCTGCGCCGTCTGCAATAATGTCTTCTGGTAGAACAGCTTTATTGCTCATGTTAAAACTCCTTGTGGTTTTATTGCTATGATAGCGGTAAAAGTAATTCATTCTCAATCTAAACTATCGGAACTGCTTAAATGTTTAGTCACAATATTTTAAGTGTATATGGTGAAAAAGGGAAAAAATGGCTTAGCAGTCTTCCTAAGCAGACTCAAGAGCTGGCCGCACTGTGGCAATTACATGATCTTAAGCCTTTGACTAATCTCTCTTATCATTATGTGCTCTCTGGTTTACAGCGAGAAAAACCGATTATTTTAAAAATGGGTTTAGATGAGAGTGCATTGTCTAGGGAGGCAAACGCATTACACCTTTTTAGCCCGTATGCTATGGTTGAGCTTTTGGCAGAAAAAGAAGGCGCTTTACTGCTTCAGCGTGCTATCCCCGGGTTTTCTTTAAAAAGTTATTGGCCGCGGCAAGAGGAGGAGTCGATCACGATCGCTTGCCAGTTGATGAGCAAATTGGCTCAAGCCCCGCTGCCCGAAAAGAAGACGATTCCTCATATTAGAGACTGGCTTTCAATACTCGATAAAAACTGGAAAATCCCTAACCATTATCTCCAAAAAAGCAGAGAATACAGAGATTATCTTCTTAAAACGAGCGAAAAAGACCAGTTGCTACACGGTGATCTTCATCAGGATAACATTTTGAAAAATGGCGACGATTGGTTGGCAATTGATCCAAAAGGCGTAATAGGTGAACTGGCTTATGAGGCCGGAGCTTTTATCCGAAATCCTATGCCAGAATTGCTTGAATCAAAGGCAGTATGGCGTATCATAGACAAACGAATGATCGGTGTTGCTTCCCTGCTTAACTTAAATTTAAGCCGCATTGTCCAATGGTGTTTTGTACAAGCCGTTCTGGCTTGGTGCTGGAGCCTTGAAGACAATTTAGATGACAGTTATTTTAGGGAGCTAACAGAAATTTTTGATAAATTGTGTTCCACTGGCTTAGTTAAGTGATAACTTAACTCCGATTTTATTAATAAAACAGGGATGGATTTATAGATGAAAATTCAAGATGTTAAAAATGCGCTAGATCAATATGGGCTTCATGCCGGCTATTTTCGTTGGAAAAAGGAATCCCATATTCAAGAGCTCGAAAATTTTTATATTAAGATCAATGGTAAATCTGGGGCAGTAGTTAAGAACAGACAACTAACCGACGAGGAGTATCTTGAAGTAGCGAAGATCATACTGGGTAAAAATACTTGGACTGAAACAGCAAGCAGCATAACCTTAGGTGCTCTCGCGAATAAATTGGGTGGCCTCGAGGCTTTAAAGTATCTTCATCAAAAAGAAAAATTGAACGCAATCAATTTAAAATTAGTAGAACAATACACTATTACAGAAGAAAGAGAGAAAACTTCGGACATAGCATTACCACCTGGGAAGGATGAAGAGCATGGACTGATGCTGGCCCAACTTCTTGAGTTATTAGATTCAGTCTTTCCTTTTGATGTGTTATCAGAAATTTGTGAACGAGGGCATAAGGGTGCCCTGTTGAATAAATTAACCCATATCCAACAATTGGTGGACGGTAAGGTGTCTGAAAAGGCTGCTTTCTTCTTGGTTTTGAATAGAAGAAACCCTAAGCTTTTGACAGATGTTTTAGTGTTGCTAAACAAAAATGGCTTGTGTGACGAGAGTAATATTGAAAAACTGGATAGTTTGGATATACACGATGTCACTCCCAATTCAACAAAAATAGCCTTATTAAAGGACATATTATCTCTTTTTGCAGCAAATGATCCGCTCCTGATGATTCAGACAAATCTAACAGCCCTATTTAACTTGCATGAGCTTTTTCCGGCTATTAAGGCCATCGCTGAGGGTTTATGCCTGGGAGCACAATTAAACTCAGCAAACATCGGCCAGCTTTTGCAAAAGGCTGAGGCAATAGAGAAGGGCGAGGAGATTAAAGCGATATTAGAGCATTTCACCCAGGCTGGTTGGCCTATTGAAGATTATTGGGAAGCGATTTTAAATACCACAGATTACAGTGAAGAGATTAGAGGGGCTGCTGGCAGACTATGCCTGTTGAATCTTAATTCAATGCATACAGGACTTGTATTGGATAAATTGTTCACAGCCCCATCGGAAGGTCAATCATTAGCAGAGGCGGTTGAATTGTTAGTCCGGGAGGCTTCTCCTCTTGATACTGAGGACTTGAAAGCAGTCCTGAATGCCGAAGAGGATGCGCCATGCCTTGCCAGAGGGATAGTAATTGCCAGAAAATCACCCGATTTTTGTACCGACGCCAGAACTTTTATATCGCATGCTCCAGAATATGCTGAAGGCTTGGCTTTAGCTTACAATCAATTAGCTGCTGCTGAACAAAATACACCTAAAAACAGGAAACGAGTTCTTGCTGATCCTGAAAATGCAGTTTTTTTGGGTTTAATCTTGCAATACCTCAGTCGAGCAGAGTTAATCACGCGAAGCAATCCCGACAGTCAAACGAATTTTGAGGGAATAATTGAGAATGCTGAATATTGGCAAGGACTTCATATCGCTTGCGTGCGTTTAGCAAAAAAAGGGAAACTAAATCAATCTAACTTAACCTTATTGTTGGACACGCCTGACGACGCACAAGCGATAGCTGAAATACTTTGCGAAGGCTCTTTAGAAGAATTTCAAGAAAAACCAATACTAACTCGAAGAGATGGGGAGAAGCAACCAGGGAAACAAGGATCGGGCCTCTTCCGTTTATTTAGTTTCCTTAGTAATGAAGGGCGGGAATCGCCTAAATCAAGTTATGAGAGTGACAGCGAAGAAAGTGAAGAAGAACTAAGTGCAGAAGGACCCCAATAAAGTTTAAAGAGTGCTTGCTCATTTAATTTTATCACCGGTTTTAGGCACTAATGCAATTTTTCAGACTCTAAAAGCGACTTATTTTCGAGCGTTTATCTTGTAAAGTATGAACCCTACTTACTGCGGCTGGCCGCAGTATCCATGTTGTTCTTGAACTTTTAGCCTACACTTTTTTAGGCAATGAACAATCTCTTTTGTCCATTGCCCTATGTTCAAGAAAATAGTTATCTTCTACCTATTGGAACTAGCCATAGCGCTTAATGTTTCATTAATAATCACAGTGATATAATTGAGGGCAATGCATGATTTGGTTGTCATACCATCTTAGATGCAGCGCGACAGGTCTTCTCCTTAAGGTAAGCTGGAGAACTGGTACAGCATGCCTAGTTTTAATCAATAAACGGGTTTGTCGCCGAGGCAAAAGATAGAGAGAGGCATTGTTGCTTTTCTCGTGATTTGTATTCGGCGAAGTGACTCCCTATATAAAAGCTCTTCCCAGCAAATCGCTTGTGCTTCCTTGATTCTTCCCTTGTATTCAAGGTGAGTTTTAACCATACCAATGAGATTGGAGGAAATTTTTATGCGAACCCCTGCTACTAGACAAGCTGCAAGAGTAATACTTGGCAAGCTATTTAGAGTCACATCAAGAACTCGCACGGTACCAACGGTACCAGTTCACTACCCGAAAACTACAGGAAGAGGAGAAGATGTTCTGATAGGAACTCGAGAAAGGAAAATTCGACGAAAAGAGGGTGGAAAAATAGAAAGCGCGGCTACTATACGGACAGATGCACCTAAATCAACTGCTCAAGTTGATAAACATCGAATTGCCTATAAGGGATTGCATGCTCCAGAGACGGGACATTTTTCATTCAGTTCTGAGCAATTAGAGCAATCTAAGGCGTTTGTGGAATTATCCCTGGGTGCTATAACCACTGCAGCGCGATTGGGTACTCGTGCTTTAAAAAGCTGGCTGCTGGGTGATACAACCCATAAAGCATCTCGAGCTTCTGGAACATACACCAAAGCCATGGACGCTATGCAACCGACTCAAGAAGCTGAAGCCAAAAAGGAGGTTGAAACAACTACATCAAAAGAAGATACCACTTACGCTCCACGAGTTGAAAGCTATATTGGTAATATTCGCCAGATTTATGTTGTTTATAAAGACATTTTAACAACGCTAGAGAGTAAAGGATTAATCGATAAGAGCCCGGATATGGCAACTTTGGCTCAACAAAACCAAGTATCAGGTGAATATCAAGTAGACGAATTTACTAATTGCGATCTCCAAGAGCTAAGAATGCAGTCTGGCCGTGCAGGTATGACATTACTGAATGTTGTTGTTAATGCCGAAAGTAATATCAACTCTTCATTATCATTGTTGATGATAAAAGAGTTATTTGCTCGGAAAGCTGACGAGTCTCCTGAAGGTAGGGAGGAGATAATGAAATTTATTAAGGTGCTAAGAGAAATGTTACCCGAGCGCTTAGAAGCCGAATTACGCGCGCAGAAGGTATCACCAGAAACGGTGGGTGAATTGTTGAATGGACCAATCTCACTCGAAATGTGGAAAGCAATTACTGAGAAGACTTCCTTACCACTTGCTCATTCCCAATGGTGTGCATTTTCCTCAGGTTTAAAGGACGGAACCATAGAAGGATACTATCCAAAACTACAGATGAAAGCATGCCCTACCCGTGGAAGGAAGCCATCTTTGGTAATTTTGTCCGTGCCAGAAGAACTTGAGGCTTCAATTAAGGTTGCTCACGGAAAGGCTGTTGCTAACAAGGGACTTGGGGATGGTGGAGTCGATCAGGTTTTCTTGGATAAGATTGATATGTTATTGCTTCTTCATATTTCTTCCCATCGGGTTATTCGCCAGACCAAGACGATGTTTGATACGGGAAGAATATGCGAGTCAAGACGGGATCATCGTACCGGAGAGCTTGTTGTATCTATCGGTGAAGAACATGAAAGTAAAACAGATGAAGTAATTGCCGTACCGGCCATTTCCAAAGTAAAATCATCCGAATTTTTCCCTCATTCCTCACAAACAACAAAGGACTTTAAAACAGAGATCTCAGAGGATATCCTGAGTATGTCAGGCATGTCAGGTATGTCAGGCAAAATTTAATGGCGTAAGACGGGAATTTAATGAAGAAAAGTCCTTGGAAGCTGCTGGTGAAAAAATGAATTTTCCTGCAGCTTCAACAAGGATATAGAAAATTTGCTCTTTATTCCCTTTTAACTAACTCACTTATAATGTATTCCTAATGAATTTATTTCGAACATGCTGTTTAAATAAATTGGCTGGAAAAACTAATGGAATATGGTAGATTACCTGCAGATAAATTGAACTCTAGGGAGTAAAACAATGCCAGGTGGAAAAGAAATAAGTAGATTGTTACAAATTGGAATGAAACTTTTACCAAGGCTATCACACAGAGCTATCTCCTCTTTAGGTAATATTGGCCGCAAATTAAATCTGTGGGAAGCACCAAAGGCAGTCAAATTTTCCTGGTTAAAGACGCCGTCAGACCTAGAACCACATAGTCTTGAGTCGACGTCTAATCTAAAAGAATTGCTTAGCAAAGAAGCGCATTATCAACCATCCGAAGCGATAGGTATTACTTCTTTGCCAGAAGGTAAAGAAGTCATTGGGTTCTCCCCCGGTGTAGGCATAAGTGATCATTTGACGGTTTTTAGCCCGGAAGCGATAGAGAGCCCTATTTTTAAAACAGAAGTTGCGCCTCAAATAACTGTTCCAGGATCGAAGCTCAAGCGCTTTACAATAGGTGCCGATATATCGAGTTGTTTGTCGCAAAAGCTACCAGGCAGTGGTGAGTCAGCACTTGTTCACATGAGTTTTTTGAGACTATCTAAAAAATTACCCTCTGAGACAGAATGCGTATTAGATAATCTTAAAACACTAGGCACTTGAGCAAATTGTATTAGTACTGAAAACAGGCCGCAGTATCGGCATAGGTTTCTCTGTCACTGATTCACCGAGCTCATATCAAGATAACGTGCTCCCGCTGCAAATCCTTTGGGAGCTATGTTATTAATGGTTTCCAAGTCCTCTTGGGAAAGTTTTATTTCAGTGGCCTCAATGTTTTCTTTAAGTCGCCGTGGCAGCTTTGTTCCAGGGATTGGTACAATGTCTTTACCTTGTGCTAAAACCCAAGCTAAAGCAAGCTGCGCTGGCGTGATTCCTTTTTTTAATGCTAAACGCTCAAGCTCGTCGACTACAGCAAGATTTTTATAGAAATTCATTCCCTGAAACCGCGGATTATACAGGCGAAAATCACCTTCGGCGAAATCCTCAGGTTGCTTGAATCGACCAGTGAGAAATCCTCGTCCAAGAGGGCTGTAGGCAACAAAACCGATACCCAGGTCCCTTAGGGTTTGTAGAATCCCGTCCTCAGGGTCGCGAGTCCACAATGAATATTCAGTTTGTACTGCAGTCAGTGGATGAACACGATGGGCTCGGCGTATCGTGTCCGGGCTCGCTTCAGAAATTCCGATATAGCGAACTTTTCCTAGTGCGACTAAATCAGCCATGGCACCAATCGTTTCTTCAATGGGGACTTTGGGGTCAATTCGATGTTGGTAATACAAATCGATTTCGCTGACGCCAAGTCTTTGCAGGGATTCATTACAGCATTGATGTACGTATTCAGGACGACCATTAATGCCAATAAATTCGCCGTTTGCATTGCGCTCATTGCCAAATTTAGTGGCGATGATTACCTTTTTACGGGAATTTTGGATAGCCCTCCCCACTAAAATCTCATTAGTAAACGGGCCATACATATCGGCAGTGTCAAGAAAATTAACCCCCATTTCAATAGCAAGGTGAATTGTTGCAAGCGACTCTTTTTCAGTGCCCCCTTTATAGAAATCGGACATTCCCATGCAACCTAAGCCAATACGAGAAACAACGAGTCCCTGGCTTCCTAATCTCACCTGTTTCATTATTTCCTCCCTCTAAACACCTAAACTACTATAACGATTTTAATAATGTTAGGATAGATGCGGGGAACAAGGACAATTATGAAGTCATTAAAGGATAAAACGGTTTGGATTACAGGAGCTTCTTCGGGTATTGGTGAAGCGCTAGCTTACGAAATGGCTCGAGCCGGAGCGAAAGTGATATTATCAGCCCGCAATGAAGAGGAGCTACACCGGGTTAGAAAAAATTGTGCCTCTTGGGAAAAACATATTGTTATTCCACTTGACCTTGAAAAATATCATCAACTAAAGAATAAGGCCGAAGAGGTTTGGGAACAGCATGGGCCTATTGACGTGCTCATTAATAACGGAGGAGTCTCCCAGCGATATTTAGCTGCGGATGCTGAGGTTGAGACAGATGAAAAAATCCTGAATGTTAATTTTTTCGGTGCGATAGCGCTTACCCATCCAATACTTAAAAAAATGTTAGAGCGAAACAGCGGGCATTTCGTGGTTATTTCAAGTATGTTAGGCTTGTATGGGATTCAGGCCCGCTCTGCTTACAGTGCGAGTAAGCATGCATTAAAGGGATATTTTGAATCTCTACGCAATGAGTTGGTGAAAACTGGGGTTAGGGTAACGATTGTTTATCCCGGTTACATAAAAACACAAATTTCAAAGCATGCATTGATTGCTAATGGTACAGCTTACGGAAAAGCAGATAAAGCCCACATGACTGCTATCCCACCTGAGCACTGTGCGCAGCGTATTAGAGGGGCAATCGAGGAAGATAAACCAGAGCTTATTATTGCTGGGACCAAAGAAAAACTTGGTTTATTGGTAAGCCGCTTTCTACCTTCATTATTTCGCCGCTTGACGCCCAAAATTGAAGTGTAGGGGCATGGTTGGCGGAGAGAGAGGGATTCGAACCCTCGATACGTTTCCGTATACACACTTTCCAGGCGTGCGCCTTCGACCGCTCGGCCATCTCTCCTTTAAGGGCGAAAGGATATACTTATACTTTAAGGAAATCAATCTCGGAAACGATTCATTGACGTTAATGAGCATGTAATCAGGTGTTCTCACGTGCAAAATTAAAATCTCTGCGTATAATTAACTTATCTATAATCCGTGGCTTATGGATTTGCTATGATCACTAAATCGCTGGTATCACTTTTTTTAACTTTCGTCTCGATGCAAGTTTTTGCATTTCCCTGTTTTTACACTTTAGCTAAAGACAGTTGTTGGACAAATTATGATGTCAAAGTGAACGTTTTGGATTCAGTAACCAATAAAATATTACTCACCATCGAAGTCCCAAACGGGCAATCTTGGACGAGAAAGGAGTTTGATTGTCATATCGCTCAAAGCCTGATGTATCAAGCGACCTTCGAACCGGTTTTTTGGCAGTCTGAGGTCGGAAAAAGTTATAATGCTCTTCGTTACTGGTTTTTACCTGGCTCAATAGGCCAAGGTGTTACGGCGTGGGAAATTCCTGTTTGTTTCCCTGCAGATTTTGCATCAGTCCCCTTTCCACCGGATGCGACAGGCAATTGCAAATGTGATTTTAAAAGTATTCCGCCTGTTAAACCGCAGCCACCCAGTTCATCACAACCGGCTTCGCCACAACCTGCAAGCTCGCCACAACCTGCAAGCCCATAATTTCAGATCGGTTCCAGGATACTGGTACTTTGAATCGGCGAGAATCTTCAAACTAGCACATGCTTTAAGCTTTGTGTATGATGCAAAGCAAAGAAAATTAAAACAAAAAAAAGGCCTAAATTGACTACTTTAAGACATCAAATTGGACAAATGCTTATCATGGGTTTTTCTGGGACTTCAATTGATGAGCATAGCCCCATAGCCAATTGGTTAAGTACTGACGGTCTAGGCGGTGTACTGCTATTTGATTACGACTTAATCAACAAGCGCCAAGGGAAAAATTTAGTTAGTCAAGCCCAGGTAAAGCAGCTTACTCAGCAACTAAACCACTATGCGAAGAAGTGCCCTTATAATAAAGATATACCTCTTTTTATTGCTCTCGATTATGAGGGAGGGGCTGTCGATAGGCTGCGTCATATCGACGGATGTATGGCTACCCAAAAGCCCTCGGAGCTAGCCAAGCTTTCCGAGGAAGCTTATCAAGTAGAAATTGAAAAAATGGCTCAAACAGTTAAGTCATTGGGATTTAACTTGAATTTTGCACCAGTAGTAGATCTGAATTTGACTGAAGAGAAGGGGATTATTGGCCGTCTTGGAAGAAGTTTTTCCGCTGAACCGACGCAGGTGGCTCGACTTGCTAAAAAATTTGTTGAGATTTTTGCCGAGCAAGGTTTAACTTGTTGTTTTAAGCATTTTCCAGGTCACGGAAGTGCTACGGGGGATACCCATCATGGCTTTGTTGATGTCACTGAAACATTTAAACCGAGTGAGCTTGAGCCTTATTCACTGTTACTCAATCGGAATACTCCTCCGGTAATGATCATGACGGCTCATGTGATTAATCGAGAGTTAGACAAAAGCGGGTTGCCTGCCACTTTGTCCCATTCGATTCTTACTGGCTTGTTAAGAAATAAATTAGGATTTAATGGGGTAATCATCAGCGATGATTTACAGATGCAAGCGATTAGCGATCATTATGCTCTCGATGATGCTTTGCAGTTAACGATCAATGCAGGCGCAGACATGCTTATATTCGGCAACCAATTAGGACAAGCTACTGTTCCTGAATTAATCGGTAGGATTGAAAATTTGGTGCACAAACATGCTATTACACGAGGCCGGATTGAGCAGGCATATGAAAGAATCATTAATTTAAAACAAACTCATATGGCTTTGGTATAACAGACTGTTAACTTTCCCAATCAGGCAAGCCTATACCACTCTGGGTTAATGGAATACTGTGTTTCTGAGCAAATTATTGTTATCCCTCGCGATGCGAGAATCTCCGGCGGCTAATGCCCAATATTTGGACGATGAATTTTTAAGTTCCCTGATACAACTCGCTTTGTTTATATTTATATCAAATTATGATTTAGCCCTACTTTCCCTCTAAAGTTATTTCAGTTTAGGAAAAACCTATGGTATTGTGGTTTGACGTGAGTGCAAAATGTGTTAAAATATGCTCTCAATGTTTAAAATTTGAACTATTGGCGATTATGAAAGACTTAAACCGGATCCACACTGACATTTTACCTTCTCAGATAGCGCATTTTTCTTCTTCTCTGTGTTGCTGTTGCTAGATCTCCCTTGCTTCTCTTAAATAAGTTATAACTCATTTTAAAAGGTATTTTGTTATGTGCGCTCAACATACCCCCCCTAAAAAACGTTGGCTTAGTACACCGGTTATCTATGCAGCCATGATTCTTCTTGGAGTGGTTAGCGGTTATTCTGATATCGCTTTCTTAAAAAATTTCGGTTTGTTAATTTCTGATATTTTTATCAAAATTTTTAAATGCATAAGCTTACCAATCATTGCTTTATCCATTGTTGTAACGTTGTCAAATTATCGTGCTGATGGTGTTATGCGTACAGTTTGGCGACGTGCGATGAGTTATACTTTGGGTACAACTCTTGTGGCAGCAGCAATCAGTTGCTTGTTATACCTTCTCATTCATCCGGGGATGATCGGGGTTATTAAGCAGGAGGTTGTTGGGCCGCAAACAAGTCAACTAAGCTATCTGCAGCACATTGCCAATCTGATTCCTTCAACGATTTTTGAGCCTTTTGTCGAACATCAAGTCATGGGGGTCTTGCTAATCGGTATAGTTGCGGGCATCGCAATTCGTTTTATTCCTGAAGCAGAAGCGAGACAAACGATAACTCAATTTTTCCGTGGCGCCCATGGCCTGTTTATGGTAGTTACTAACTGGGTTATTGCCATCATTCCTTTAGGTCTGTATGGTTTTATCACGTCCACAGTTGTCCAATTACGTGAAGGTATGGCAATTAAAGGGATTGGCGAATATTTACTGATTATCGTACTTGCCAACCTCATTCAAGGCTTAATTGTTTTACCTTTGTGGCTGAAATCACAGGGGGTTAAACCTTTTGCTGCGTTCAAAGGGATGCTGCCTGCCTTGTCCGTCGCTTTCTTTTCTAAATCCTCAGTAGGCACCTTACCAGTGACAATGGAAACAGCAGAAAAAAATTTAAAGGTAAAACCCGAGATAAGCCGTTTTGTTTTGCCACTTTGCACAAGCTTAAATATGAATGGCTGTGCAGCTTTTATTTTCACCACAGTCATTTACCTCATGCAAAATCATGGGATCGAAATCTCTTTATCGATGATGGGATTGTGGATAGTCATTGCAACAATTGCTGCAATTGGTAACGCCGGTGTGCCAATGGGATGCTTCTTCTTAAGCGCAAGTTTATTGGCAAGCATGAACGTACCCATTACTTTGATGGGAATCATTTTACCTTTCTATAGTTTGATCGATATGCTCGAGACCGCCTTAAACGTATGGTCTGATTCTTGTGTGGCAAAAGTGGTTAATGAAAAAGTCAATCAACACAGGGAAGTCAGCTTGCATACCCCTGGGCAGCTACAAACAGAAATAACAAATTAGGCATGTTAAAAGCAATGTGAAAAATGCACGCTTAATTGAAGGTGAAATTTGTCGCCATATTAAAAGGTATGCTTTGAGGAAATGGATTGTGCTCAATTATTACCCCAACCAAAAGCGGCTAAAGAAAAGTAGCCTGTCATCGTATTGTAATGCCGAATCGAATTACTTAAACCAACATGACTTAAAAAATAAAGCGGGTTCGGTCTTAAAATAAAGGAAAAATCAAAAAATTAATTCTGTTTTGTTCGCAATAAAGAAATAGCCACGTCCAAAGATAATCAAAAATAAACCAAGTTGAATAAAAAATTCACAAATGCTCTATAATTAACCTATCACTTATGGTTAATATAGGTTGGTTTATCATGTGGCGAAGAGGCTTGCTTTCTGCTAGACAACAGGGTTCACGTATATTGCCTAGGATTTTGCCAGAGATTCCTGAAGGTTTGAGAGATGCAACAGAAATTGTTGTGACGGGAAGGCCTTCAGCAAGGCATTACTCATCCATTGCGGGATATAGACCAACCTTAATACTCGGACGTAGAAGGCTTACAGGGACTATTCGAACGGGAATGAGAACACTCATCACCGCAGCCCATGAGGATGACAAAGTGATTACTCGCGTCAAACCTACAGAACCGGCTGCCCAGGCAATGGTTGTAAACCACACTGCACTCAACAAAAGAAAGGAATTGGAGGCTACGGGATTTTTGATCATTCCTGAACAACAAAAGCCCAAAATACTCAGTACAACGAATCCACATCTTGACAGACATCTTAGAGAACAACGGAAATTGACCAGAGTAGAAAGATCAGAGCGTGAAGAAGTGATTGCAGCAACGGATCGCATTGTTGGGGGCGTAACAATAGACAGTTTTGGTCCTTATTTTGGAGGTAATCCAACTCATGTCTTTCTCCCCCGCACTCTTGAAGAAGCTATTTACCCAGATGCAACTAAATTTACAACCCAGACTATTGACGATTATAGGTTAGTACGTGAAGAGACGGAAAAGCATGGGCCAAGAATATCAGGGCACAAAGATTTACTTCTTGTAGTTGATGCGGCTGGACAATATAGGACTGCTCCCTTGGAATCAAGGGCGTTTGTTAATTCGACAGTGCATCGTGGTATGCAAAAGGGTCCCGATGGATTATATCATCCAACAACCTGTTACACTCCAGGGTCAGCACTAGTTAACCACGCTAAATCAAGTGTTGCTGAGCGGCATGATGGTTCAACCTTACAAACAATTTCCATTGCAACTAACGCCTCTGCGGATGTTTTATGCCATTGGTTATTGCGAAGCGCCAACCAAGTTTTAGGAGTCGATAGGGAAAACCTTCCTGGTTTAAAAAAGATGTATTCTAAACAAGGAGTTATCGAATCACTTATTGTTCATCAAGGGTTAGGCCAGCGATTAACCCACCTTGGTTTGCTTGCTACAGGCACTCCCTTTGATATGACGACACTCACGATTCATCGGGATAAGGAAGGTAATCCTTTGAATGTTATGGTTCACAAAAGGACCAAACCTTGGCCAGCCAATGAATCGTTGATTGAAATAAAGGGGCCAGATGGAAAAAGGCAATGTGTGATTTACGATAGCATTATCCCTAAAGCTGGATTCTGGCGAAGTTTAACTGTTGGCAAGTTAACTACTCCAATTATGAGTGAAAGTATTATTCAAGGATCGATTAAGGAAGGGCAATTGGGGGAAATCACAGATCCGGAATTATTAGCAGATATGCAAGCCCAAAATGAGAAAGGTCGATATACGTTTGGTGAGTTGCTGGGCGAAGATGTACCTATTAGTATGTTGATGTCTGCAGCTGGTCTTAATCGAACTGATCCAAGAGCGCGGGTAACGCTTGTTTCTGAAACCGGTGAATTTGACAACGAAAAAATCATTAGGGATTTTATCGAGCAAGATCCGCAATCGATGGAATATTATTTTTGCGGCCGGGCAGCACGGGTATTGGCTGAAAATTTGGCCGAGGCTATTCAAGATAATTATACGCTTTGGGAAGAGAATGCGAGCGTCCGTAATTTATGGTCAATCGTTACTTCAGCAACTCCTACGTATGAAAATTTGGAAAAATACGGAGCAGAATACGCAACGGTCATTAAAGAAGTGATGAAAGATCCTGCCGAGATTGAGCGAATGAATGAATGCATAAAATGGGCAAAAGAGGCTCATGATGCAACCATAGTCTACGATCACAGATTGGCTCAATAATAGAAATAGTGATTGACAATTCTATTCTTAGAAAAATTTGTCATCACGATTTTATGATGTATAATAACTCCGCGATTGGTCTATTTAAGGAAATAAATTATGCGTAGTCGTATCAACGGAATTTTATTGCAGTCCACATTTGGAGCAACTAGAGGCTCGTTAGCCGGAACTCGTCGGCTTTTCAACGTACCTACTCGTTATCTATCAACAAACACACCTGAATCCGCCAAAGAAATTGAATCTCTTCCGGGAAACTGCATTGTTTATGATGGCAGCTGTCCAGTATGTTCTTTGGCGGTAAAAAAACTAAAGCGTCCGGATGTGGAAACAATCAATGCCCGTGAAAATCCTGAACTCGTGAAGAAATTGAAAGAGAAGGGTTATGATTTAGACAAAGGGATGGTGGTAAGTGGTCCCCAGGGTGAAGTCCATTTTGGATCTGAGGCAATAAGGGAAATGGGTCGGCAAACGGGTGGTTTATCCGGTTGGCTCCTAAATTCCTCTTGGATGAAATCAGTATATCCTTTAATGCGGGCAGTTAGAAACAGCCTGATCCCAGAAAGCTTAGCTGAAAAACAAGCAAGGGAAGAAGCGGAAGCTACTAATAAATCCAATAAGCTTTAGTGGCTATGTAAGTTGGGTCAAATGACTCAACTTACACATTGCATTGCAGCTGACTTTTAAGGAAGAACCTTTCCAATTAGTAATTGTTCACAGATCGAGTAATAAATTTCCCTCAGTTTCTCTAAATCATTCAAACAGACGCATTCATTTACCTGATGAATAGTTGAATTCACTGGCCCAAGTTCGATAACCTCTACACCATACGGTGCAATAAATCGACCATCTGAGGTGCCGCCACTGGTTGAAAGTTCAGGCAACTGATCAGTAATATTTCTTATTGCTTTAATACAGCTTTCTAATAATCGACCTTGCGCTGTTAAAAAGGGCTCGCCATTAAGACGCCATTGAATTTCTGGGGATAAGCCATATTTTTTAAAGCAACCACTCACTGACTCTTTCAAACTATCAGCGGTTTGTTCGGTGGAAAAACGAAAATTAAATTGCATGGCGAGAGTTCCAGGGATAATGTTACCTGCATGCCCACCCGCTTGAATATGAGTGATTTGTAAAGAAGTGGGAGGAAAATATTGATTACCTTCATCCCAGTGCATAGCCGTTAACTCGGCTAAAGCTGGGCTAATCAGATGAATAGGATTCTGTGCCAAATGCGGATAAGCAACATGGCCTTGCTTGCCGTGTAAAATGAGTTTTCCAGTTAAAGAACCTCGGCGACCAATTTTGATGACATCACCTACTTGTTTGCTGCTTGAAGGCTCTCCCACGATGCAAAAATCAGGATGAATGCCTTGCTTGTGTAATTCAGCCATGACATGAGGAGTACCTAAATGAAAATCGTCTCCCTCTTCGCCACTAGTGATTAAAAAGCCGAGGCTCCCAGTAAAATGGGGGTGTTTTTCTGTAAAATCCCCAGCCACAGCGAGCATAGCAGCTAAGCTTCCTTTCATGTCCGCAGTACCACGGCCGTAAAGCATCCCTTCTTTCTCTACTAAGGAGAAAGGCGGGGTTTCCCATTTATTTTCATCACCAACCGGCACAACATCGGTGTGTCCAGCAAAGACTAATAATGGCGTTTGATTTCCTATGCGGGCAAAAAAATTGGCGACTGGAAAATTATCGAAGCGTTGGCAGTCAAATCCTTGCTGAGTTAAGAAATCAATCATAAAGCCTTGGCAGCCTGAATCTTTGGGTGTAATTGATTCGAAACTAACAAGCTTTTCCAGCAAGGATTTCATGTCATTCATTGCTTTATATCCCGCAGCAATTCATTAATGCTTACTTTAGCACGGGTTTGAGCGTCCACTTGCTTGACAATAACAGCACAATATAAACTGTGGGAACCATCATCGCTTGGCAAACTTCCTGAAACGACAACAGAACCGGCTGGTATACGGCCATAGCTGATTTCGCCGGTCAGACGATTGTAAATCTTAGTGCTTTGGCCCAGATAGACTCCCATAGATAAAACAGAATCACGCTCAACAATAACGCCTTCAACTACTTCTGAGCGGGCGCCAATAAAACAATTATCTTCAATAATAGTAGGATTCGCCTGTAAAGGTTCAAGGACACCGCCAATTCCCGCGCCGCCTGAAAGATGGACATTTTTGCCGATTTGTGCGCACGAACCGACTGTTGCCCAAGTGTCGACTAATACGCCTTCGTCGATGTAGGCGCCTATGTTGACATAAGAGGGCATGAGCACTGTGTTTTTAGCAATAAATGCACCGCGGCGAACCATTGCATGGGGAACAACCCGAACTCCTGCTTTACTGAATTCTGTGGCATTATAACCTGAAAATTTAAGCGGTACTTTATCGAAAAATTGGCAGAAATTGGCATCAATAATCTGGTTAGGGTAAAGTCTAAATGAAAGTAAAACTGCTTTTTTAATCCATTGATGTACAATCCATTCGCCATTCACTTTTTCAGCAACACGATAAGTCCCTTGATCCAGACCGGAAATCACTTCATCTACGGCAGTGATGAGCTCTTTAGACGCTCTTTCGGGGGATAAATGCTGACGTTGCTCAAAACCAGTTTCAATAATTGCTTGTAAGGAGTCCATGATTTTCGCTTGGTATGTAAATTCATCTAGTATACTGGACGTAAGACTTGCGGGAAAGAAGAGGAAGTCATGTTCACGTACTGATAGCATTTTGAAGTTTCTTAGGTATACTCCCTCCATCTTAACTAGCGGATAAAGCAATGCATTTATTAGTCACTGGTGCAGCCGGTTTTATTGGTTTTCATCTCGCAAAAATTCGCCTAGAGCAGGGTGACTCAGTGATAGGTATCGATAACCTTAATGATTATTACGAGGTTAATTTAAAATTTGCCCGTCTTGAGCAATTACAAGCCTATCCTCATTTTCAGTTTTATCAAGCTGATATCAATGACTTGCATACAGTCAATGAGATTTTCTCTAAACATAAACCCCAACGCGTAGTTAACTTGGCCGCTCAAGCAGGAGTGCGCTACTCACTAAGTAATCCTCACGTCTACGTAGAATCTAATGTGGTTGGTTTTACCAACATCATTGAAGCTTGTCGCCATCATCAAGTCGAGCATTTGGTTTACGCTTCAACCAGCTCGGTTTATGGAGCAAACGGGTCTCAACCATACCAGGAAGCAGATAACGTCAACCATCCGCTAACAATTTACGCAGCAACTAAAAAGGCAAACGAACTTATAGCGCATGCTTACTCCAATTTGTATCAGCTACCGACCACTGGATTACGTTTTTTTACAGTCTATGGGCCTTGGGGTAGGCCTGATATGGCTTTTTTTTCGTTCACCCGTGATATTCTTGCAGGTAAAGCAATTAAGATTTACAACCACGGCCAAATGCAACGGGATTTCACCTACATTGATGACATTGTGGCCGGTATATCTTTGGCTATTGATAAAGTAGCAACCGTTAATTCAGAATGGTCAGCTCTTGATCCCGATGCAGGAAGTAGTTACGCGCCCTACCGAATCTACAATATTGGTTGTGGTAATCCGATTAATTTATTGGATTACATTGAGGCTCTCGAAGAGGCAATTGGCAAAAAAGCAGTTAAGGAATTTCTTCCTATGCAAGCAGGTGATGTTTTATCGACCTATGCTTCGACTCAACGACTTCAAGACGACTTAGGCTATTTGCCTAAAATTGGTTTTAAAGAAGGCATAGCGCGTTTTATCAAATGGTATCTTGATTTTTATCAATAGTCTTACATTATAGCGATTACAAGGAGGAATCATTTTTCATAATGACTTTAAAATAGTCATAGTGTATAATATTTAACTTTTTGCATTTGAGCGTTGTACAGGAGAAGTTTTATGCCGGCCCAAAGTAAAATCATTAATTCCGTTAACAACCTTTTAGGCCATAAAGGTTTTTCGTTAAAGCTAAATGATGGGGGAGTATGTGCCGGTTTATCTAGCCTTTTTATTAAATATTTTTTAAAAGGCGAATTGCCCGAATTTTTCCGCCTTTGCAAATTATTAGCGGACCCACCTAAAAATTACCAAATTGGGCAAGATGAAAAATTTGATAAATTTATTCTGGAAGTGGAGATTGCTTTTAATCCTCAGGCATATAACAAAAATAGCAATCAAGGTGATCTAGATAAAGTAATCACCATCGATGGTGCCCCCCTTAAAAACGAATACAATATTGGTCTTGTTGAAAGTGAAATAAATTGGGCAAAAATCCTTGAACAGATTCATAATAATGGCCGTGCTTGTTATGTTAGTGCAAATAAACATGCGATAGGACTGGCATTTGAAAATGATCAATACATTGTTTTTGATCCAAATTACCAGGAAGACGGTGATAATGATACAAGAGAACCAAAATTCAATATTAAAACATTCAATACAGCCACAGAGGTCATCTCTGAATTGGAAAATTGCCTATTTTTCAAAAAAGGGGATATTGGTTTTAAGGTACGTGTATTCGCAAAGCCCAATGCGAGTACCACGCATAAGTATCCAGATAAAAAGGACATTTTAGCTAACAGCTTAAAAGATCCAGCAGATTTTACAAAGAAGGCAGGAGATGATGCACAAAACACTTCGCTTTTTTTCGCACTTGGTGCTAATGATGAAGAGATTCTTGAACATTATTTAAGTCACAACCAGGTTACTGCAAAAGATATTGGACTCGCAATTTGGTATCAGAGAGATGCTTTTGTTTGGAAATATTTTTCTCATTTGGCCGATCTGCCCTCGCAGTTAAACGTATTATCAATTGTTGCACAATACGGAACTACTTCTTTATTAAATAGAATGCTGCAAAAAATCGAATTGCAAATACAGGGCAGCGAGGCACTGAAGCAAGAATTTAAAGAGGGAATCAGTGATACAGAACCTTCGCTGCTTGAACAAGCTGCATTATCCGATAATTTGGCAAATTTGGTACACGTGGTTGAGTTATATAGAAAATACGGTATAAAAATCACTTCGTTGGATTTAGCTAAAAGATTATTTGAGCGTATTACTGATGAAGGAAAGGGTGAGAGCATTAATTACCTGACCGAGACAAAGCTTTTACGTTATTCCCCTGATCGTATTGTTCCTCTGATTGAGATAGCGGCTAAAAACGATAACCGCAGCACTTTACAATTTTGGCTAGGAAAGCTGAAAAAAGAAGGAAATATGCTGAATAGTTTGGAAATTGATGCTGAAATGATTTCCAAAATTTCACCGCTTAATTTGAAGTTGCTGATTGATCATGGTTTTACAATTAAGCCGGCACTACTTCGCGATGCGTTACAGCATCCAAGCAGTGAAGTGTTTAAAATTGCCCTGAAAACCCAATCAGAAACTGAATGGACTAAATTTTTGCGAGCAGTCGCCGGGAACGAACCCCTTGATAGTTTTGGTCCACAATTATCCTCTCTTTTCCAGGATCACGATGGGATGAATGCGTTTGAAGTTCTTGTGCGTTTTGAAAGAAATCGAGCCATTAAACAAAGTGAAGAAGTCAACGGCCTCTCTGCACAAGGAAAAGAGAAAGCGTTGGAATTTGCTTGCAAACATGGTAATGCAGATTTAGTGCATTTTTTAGTGGCTATGGATTGTAAGGTTTCAGAGCAATATAAACTCGAACAATTAAAATTGGCGGCAACGCATGGTGATTTACCCCGAGTTAATGCAATACTTGCCACCAAAGTTGAAAGCAGTGCTATCCTGCCTAAGGGCAGCAAAGATTATGAGTTAACTGATCAACTTATTGAGCTGGGTAAATACCGCTTTATTACTGATGCATGGAGCCAATACGACTATCCGCAGCAAAGAAGATGCCTTTTAGCCGCGCTAGTTTATAACAATAAGGCGTTTATTCAAGAAACCATAAAAGACTTACCTTTTTGTTATCGCTTTATTTTTGATAACATGAAAGATGCCTATAATAAAAATCAACCGTCTTATTTAGCTAAAATTACACCTTATTTTTCGTTAGTAAGCGAAAGCGACTTAACGCGATTTTGGACGCAAGCATTAGAAAAAAATGATGGTAAGGCAATCTGTCAATTCACATTAAAGTATGCCATTTTAAACCATCACTTTGCTTTAGCGCAAAAGATGGCTGGCGTTATTTCATTATCAAAAGACGATGCTTATCAACTCTTTGTCGAAGCCTCAGCGAGCAAAAATCAGGCAGCCCTAACCTATTTAAGTGATAATTACGCTCATTTGCTCGCTAGCCCGTCAACCTATAGGCGTATGTTTAGTGAAGGGCAGTTCGAATTAATTGCCCTTGTTCTGGAAAAAAACAAACTTCCTGAGCGTCAAGTTTGTATTGAACTGTTGAATTCTGCCGTTGTTGCTCATAATCAAAGAGTTATCTCTCGGTTAGCATCAGTTATAAATGATTATTTCAGAGTAGAAGGTTCTCCTCTACTGAAAGCCATTCAAGAAGAAAACGCAACCGGTGCTCATTTATTGTTGATGCATGGGGCGAAGCTAAACGATGAGCTTCTAGCCTCAGGTGTCTTTAGGCTCGCTTTAAATTCGAATAACCCAGGTTTGTTAGCAAGTGCATTAAAAAACAAAGAGTTCGCTAAATTTTTTGCGCAAAATGAGGCAGAAAATGTTGAGAAAATTCTCAAAAGTGGCAATTCTGACCTAGTCTACGTTCTTTCTGCGCATTTAAACTTAATTGATTATTATGAACAGTTTATTACTTATGCGATCGAGCATAATGATCTGCGTTTATTCCAAATGCTTCAGCAAAAGGAAGAGTATGCTTCTCAGGATAAAGAAAAACTCTTTCTTAAAGCTTGTGTTCATCAAAGCATTAATATTGCGAATGCATTATTAAGAGATCCAATAAACTTGGGTGATGAAGCAAGGAAGGGAGAGTTTTTTGAGATTCTTCTTGGGGAAGACGCCGAGGAATTACTGGCAAAACCACCTTATAAAAATAAAACAATACAACACGTTGCTCTAAAAATGTTATTTGGGGACAAAGATGCCGCAGATATCTATGAACTTGTCTACAAAAAGGCTTTGAATCGACTTTATTTGTATATTAAAGAACATAAATTTCCAAGTGCACTTGCTTCGCTTCATCGTTCTGTTGATGAACTAGTCTTTGATCCAGGATTTATGAAAAATGCCTCGTCTGGATTAAGAAATAATCTCATCGTGCGCGCATTGAATGAAGGGAATGCTGAAACTTTCGATGAATTGCTGAAGCAGCTCGATAGGAAACCATCTCTATCCGATGTTGGGCTTGGATTTTTTACAAAATACCTTGACAAACCCCTGCTTAGAAAGGTCTTACTCGAGCATTACAAATTAACAGATGTCATCGATGCAGCCATAATTGCAGGTGAATGGCCAGTAGTGATTGCTTTATTAATTAATAGAAAACAAGAGGAATTTGATCAAGAGTTAATTGCCAGACTTAGTGAACATAGCACCGAGTTAATGGAGGCTTTAGTCAACCATTCTAAACGAGAAATTCATTCAGATCCGCGGCATAAACTTAATGCTTTATTACTGTCAAAAAGTACTGAGGTACTAAGTGCTGTCTTAAAAGGAAAAGAAAATGAAATCGAAGCACTCATCATGGCTATTCAAGAGCAGATGGTTAAAGAAAAAATTGATCTGAAGCACCATTTTTATGAGTTTGGCTTATATGCACAAATCATGAAAGAGCAAAAAGCTTATGAAGAAATCCAACCCCGAGTGAGAGAATTCTTTTCAGAGAACCCAAGCGCATCAGAAATAGAAATACAAGGGATTGTCAACAATGAGCTATTACGTAATGAAGTAATGGCCATAAGGGATTTTCTTGCTAAAAACAATTTAGTACCAGGTTATTTTGAAGAAAGGGATGGGCTCATCTCTGTATTCGATGCACTTGATAGGCACGTTAAAGAGGAAGAACGCCAACAGTTAGAAGAACTAAAGCGTAGAGAGGAGGAACGCCGCCGTTTAGAAGAGCAAAAGCGCAAAGAAGAGGAAGACGAGCGCCGCCGTTTGGAAGAGCAAAAGCGCAAAGAAGAGGAAGACGCGCGCCGACGTTTAGAAGAGCAAAAACGCAAAGAAGAGGAAGACGCGCGCCGACATTTAGAAGAGCAAAAACGTAAAGAAGAGGAAGACGCGCGCCGACGTCTAGAAGAGCAAAAGCGCAAAGAAGAGGAAGATGCGCGCCGCCGTTTGGAAGAGCAAAAGCGCAAAGAAGAAGACGCGCGCCGCCGTTTGGAAGAGCAAAAACGTAAAGAGGAAGAAGATGTGCGCCGCCGTTTAGAAGAGCAAAAGCGCAAAGAAGAGGAAGACGAGCGTCGCCGTTTAGAAGAGCAAAAGCGCAAAGAAGAGGAAGATGCGCGCCGCCTTTTAGAAGAACAAAAACCTCAAGAGGAAGAAGGCGGGCGCCGACGTTCAGAGAAACAAAAAGGTGAAGAAACGCTTCAACCTGGGACTCAGCAAGAAATGGGCAGGACAAGGCGTTTTCTACCGAATGCCATTGAATCGCTGATTAGTGAAGTTCGAAACTACAGAAGCGAGCGAGCGAATGAAGACGAAGTTTTCTTCACTTTCCTCCAATATTCCCGTCAGGATAAATTAGATGCATCCACTCATTTTATTGAAGGATTGCTGAATTCTAATTGCTTTATCTCAGACAAGGATCGCGCTGCCCTTAATAATGGGCGATTGTTCGATAGAATTGATGAGTTTCTGGAAGAAAACAAAGTCGAGCTCAAAAGAGCCTTGCACTGTGATTGGGAATTAGATTCGGTCGATGAGCTTATCGATTTTCTTAATTGTCGTAATCCTGTTAATACGTTAGTCTGGATGCTTGAGCAGTATTCGATTGAGAGAAAGCGGGGAGATGAAATCTACGGGTGGTCTCTATTCGCTAGATATCAGTACACTAGAAAAGATAAGCTGGATGCTGCCCAGCACTTGATTAGCTTACTTAAAGGAGAAAGTGGGAAGGTCTCTGAGAAAGATCTAGGGGCATTGAAACAGGGATCTCTTGGTCGTTTGATTCAATCCTACATTGACAAATATGGATTTGCCTTAGAAGAAAGCTTAGGGTTTGATATTAATGACATAGAGGACATCGTCTCTAATAGGCAGCACAGTTTTGAGATGGAATGTTAGCTGAGTAGGTTGGGTCGTTTAGACCCATAGCTGTCAACAATAGGACCATTTTTTCTGATGTGGCAGAGACAATAAGAATGCTCAATAACCCTAGCCTGCTAAAAAAATTTATAAAAAACAGAAAGTTATTATGGTATAGGGGTGTTCTTTAGCAAGGGGAAAATTTTTGTTCGCCTGACAACTATGGCCGTTTCGATACGACATGGATTTAGATTGTAAGGGTTTGGCCTGAAAGTCCACCTTTCAAACTTGCAATTAAACTGTCTTTCTCTAACCAATTCTCATTCAGCCAATCTCGGAATTTGATTTGTGTTTCCTGATCATCCGCCAAATTTGGATTGGTAAATTGAGCAGGGATGGGCAGTTGACGAATGTGGACTTTAATTGCTTCCACCCTTCGGCAAAGAAAATCCCATAGAGAATATTGTTTTCCTGAATAAATGATCGTGACATCAAGCAAGCTGTTAAATTGTTGTCCCATTGCACTGATTACAAAGCTAATGCCTCCAGCTTTAGGTTTTAGCAAATGCTGATAAGGGGAGTTTTGTAGCTTATTTTTTTGATGGCTATACCGAGTTCCTTCAACAAAGTTCATGATTGTAGCTGGGGCATGCTTAAATAACTCAATTGCCTTGCGGGTTGCTTGCAAATCCTTACCCTTCTTATGAGGCTTTTTGGCAAGATAATCTTTTGAATACCTCTTCATAAAGGGGCAACCCATAGCCCACCAGGAAAAGCCTAGCAGTGGAACCCATTTCAGTTGGGATTTGATAAAGAATTTTAGCGTGGGTATTTTCCGATTAAAAAGGCGCTGCAACACGACGATATCGAGCCAACTTTGATGATTGGCAATGACTAAGTACCAGTGTTTAGGATTGAGATTTTCTAAACCGCTCACTTGCCAGTTGATTTGCTGAGTACGGGCAATGTAAGCATTGTTAGTATCACACCAAACCGTGGCAATCGCATCAACTAACCGAGTGCACATCGATTGCCATCGCCGATGGGGGATTAATTTGAGCAATCCAATAAAAAGAATTGGAATGAACCATAATACTGTGCTTGAGACTAGAATGACTAATGCAGCAAGGCCATGCAGTTGTCCTCCAGTTTTCCTTTTTTCAGACATTAAAATCTCCAAGCTTATTCAAAAGCGTAATTTAAATCGGCAATGAGATCATCGATGTGTTCAATCCCTACCGACAATCGTATAAAACCGTCTTCTATACCGAGCTCCTTTCGTGTTTGTGCAGGTACTGAAGCGTGAGTCATTATTGCCGGATGCTCGATTAGGCTTTCAACCCCACCTAAACTTTCTGCTAAGGTAAATAACCCGCATCGAGATAGAAAGCGTTTAGCGTCGTTTAAATCCCCTTTAAGCACCATTGAAATCATGCCGCCAAAATCATGCATTTGCTCTTTGGCCAGTTGGTGTTGGGGATGGCTAGTAAGACCAGGATAAATCACTTTTGCGACTTTAGGGTGTTTCTCTAGCCATTGCGCCAAATGCCTTGCGTTTTCACAATGCCGCTGCATGCGCAAAGACAACGTTTTTATGCTGCGAAGCACTAAAAAGCTATCGAATGGGCCAGAGACACTTCCACAAGAATTTTGTAGGAAAGCTAATTTTTCCGCTAATTCGGGATGATCGCCAACAACAACGACGCCGCTAATGACGTCAGAGTGGCCATTTAAATATTTTGTTGCTGAGTGTAGGACAATATCAAAGCCTAATTCCAATGGGCGTTGGATCCACGGGGTTGCAAAGGTATTATCAGCAACCGTGATTATTTTATGCTGTTTGGCGAGCGTTGCAATTTCACGCAAATGAGCGAGTTTCAACATAGGGTTTGAAGGTGTTTCAACCCAGATCATGCGTGTTTTTGGTGAAATTACAGCTTCAATATGACGCACATCAGTCATATCGACGAAAGAAAAAGATAGGTTCGAAGTTCTTGTTTTAACCTTGTCAAATAAGCGAAAGCTTCCACCGTATAAATCATTCGTCGCAATAACGTGGTCACCTGCATTCAGAAGGTCTATGACTGTATTTATTGCAGCCATTCCGGAAGCAAAAGCAAATCCACGTTGGCCTGATTCAAGGCTAGCGACACACGCCTCATAAGCATCCCGTGTAGGGTTGCGAGTACGCGAGTACTCATAGCCTTGATGCACGCCTGGCGCTGATTGGCGGTAAGTGGATGTTGTATATATTGGTGTCATAACGGCACCGGTACTTGGATCGGGTTGCTGTCCTGCGTGTATAGCTCGGGTATCAAAGTGAGTCTTGTCCATTACCTATTCCTTATCTGAAAAAAAGCATGCCAGGCAAAAATCATGGGAGCAGTATATAATAATTTAAGTGAAACATTAGATTTAATAAGTATCTAAAAAAAAAATTGCTTCGCACTGGAGTCAATTTTAGTGAGGGATCAATGAGTAGGCAAGAAATTGATTATGAAAAAGTTGCCTCTGCCGCTGAATCCATAAAAAAACGTGGCAAGGAGCCTTCAATAACAAATGTCTGTGAAGAACTTGGAATTTTATCATTTACACCAGAGTTATCCTCTTTGCTCGAAAGATGGTATCACAACCAACCCGAATTTCAGCGCTCTAACAAGGCACCATTGTCTGAAAACATCCGCATTGAAACGAGTGAAATACGCGAGAAGAACATCGAACTTGAAAAATCCTTATCGCTGTTGCGTGCTACTTTGGAATCGACGGCTGACGGCATAATGATGGTCAATGGCAAAGGTCAGGTAGTGGATTGGAATCAAAAATTTGTGGAAATGTGGCGTATACCTTCGCACATGCTTGAATCAGGAAAAGAAAGTATCGGCTTTGAGTATATTTTAGAGCAGCTAAGTAATCCTGCAGCAGTGATTGCTGATGTACAATACCTCTATGAAAATCCAGATTGGGAAGGTGAATTACCTTTGTTGCATTTTAAAGATGGTCGAATTTTCGAACGGTATACCCAGCCGCAGCGAGTAGGCAATGAAATCGTTGGGCGCGTTTATAGTTTTCGTGATGTTACACGACGCTTGATGTCAGAAGATGAATTACGTATTCGTGAGAGGGCAATCGAAGCAAGCACACATGGTGTGGCGATAATCGATATTACTAAACCAAATCAGCCCATCATTTACGTCAATAAAGCATTTGAGCGCATCACAGGATACACCGATAAGCAGGCAATTGGACAAAATCTAGCGCATTTACAAGGCTCTCAAGCGGATCAGGTAAATCAAAAACGCGTCGCTTTGGCGATTAGAGAACAACGTGAAGAGACTGTTGAGCTTGAAAGTTTTCGCCGTAACGGAGAATTGTATTGGTGCGAGCTAAGTGTTGCGCCAGTGAGTGACTCATTTAATCAAGTCAGACACTACGTCTGTATCCTCAATGACATCACCCAACGACGCGAAATGGAGAAGCAGCTTATTCGCCAAGCGACCCATGATTCTTTAACTGAACTTCCGAATAGGGTTTTGCTCATGGATAGGGTTGAGCAAGCGATTTTGCAAGCCAAGAAAAAAAATACCTTGCTTGGTTTCCTATTTTTAGACTTAGACCGCTTTAAATTGACTAATGATACCTTGGGTCACAGTGTTGGTGATAAGTTATTGCAAGCGGTATCTAACCGATTGCTTATCGCAACAAATGATTTTGATACGGTAGCAAGGCTTGGGGGTGATGAGTTTGTTATCCTGCTGCCTGAATTAACCAGTGAACAGCAAGCCCAGCAAATGGCTCAAGAAATTTTACATCTGATTGAAAAACCGTTTCAGATAGACCAGCACAGCCTAAAAGTTACCGGCAGTATAGGAATCAGTTTTTATCCTAAAGATGGGCTTGATTATGAATCATTAATGAAGAGCGCCGATTTATCAATGTACCACGCTAAAGATAGCGGACGTAATAGTTATCGCATTTTTGATCAGGAAATGAATAGGCGCATTATCAACCACATGCAATTGGATAATGCTTTACGTGACGCAATGAAAAATAATGAATTTTATCTTGTCTATCAGCCACTAATTGATTTGAAAAAGAACCATATTGTGGGTTTTGAAGCTTTAATAAGGTGGAATAGTCATCTACTCGGGCAAGTATCACCGATGGAATTTATCGGTATGGCAGAGGAGAATGGTCTAATTATCGATATTGGGAAATGGGTTATTGAAGAAGCGTGCACTCAAGCAATTCGTTGGCATAAAGAAGGCTATAAGAATCTGAGTATTGCTGTAAACATATCCGGTCGACAATTTCGTCAAACTAATCTTCCCGAGCTGATAAATGAGGTACTAAAGCGCACCGGGCTAGCTGCAAAATTTTTAGAATTAGAGTTGACGGAAAGCTTATTGGTCGATGATATCGACCACGCCGTCGATACAATGTATAAATTAAAAGATATGGGAATAAAGCTAGTTATTGATGACTTTGGTACTGGCTATTCGAGTCTGTCCTATTTAAAACAATTCCCTGTAGATAAGTTAAAAATTGATCGATCATTCATAAACGAATTGGTTAATAAAGAGAATGACGCGGCGATTGCCCGTGCCATAATCAATTTGGGCCATAGTTTGAATCTGGAAGTTTTGGCAGAAGGTGTTGAAACAGAGCTACAAAAAGATTTTATCCTCGCACATGGCTGTGATTATGCCCAAGGCTATTACTTTAAACCACCCAATGTACCTGATGAACTAAAAGACTATTTAAGTCATTTCCCTGCCTCGAGTTAGTTAAATTCTTAAGTTGAATAAATTCCCCCTTGATTCTCCCTGTCATTGTTTTTGTTAATTATCAGGATCGGTATGATTTATGCTGGAAAATTTTCAAGATAGTTATTAAATAATTTGAGGTTTAGAGCTGCTAAATGCCTGTATAGCTTTTAGGGATAGCCCATCTCAGACGGGAGTAAGTGTGTGTGGTGCTAGCACACCTTATTTTCTTGCTGAGAGAATAGGCAATGGAGAGAATGATGAAAACTGTGACCATTATTGGTTCTGGTTTAGCGGGTATCTTGTTATCACTGTATCTGGTCAGGCGTGGTTACAAGGTGGAATTGTTTGAATCGAGGCCTGACTTAAGAGTTAAGGAGGTTGATCAAGGACGCTCCATCAACCTTGCTTTATCCTGTCGCGGTATAACAGGGCTGGCAGGGGTGAATCTTATGAAAGAAGTTAAGAAAATTATGGTGCCAATGAGGGCAAGAGCAATCCATTTGCTAAACGGTGAAATTAAATTCCAAGCATTTGGTCGTCACAAGGATGAATACATTAACGCTATTTTGCGCAATGAACTCAATGAGTTATTGCTCAATAAAGCGGAGAGCTATCGTTCTATACGGTTGCATTTTAATATGAAACTAGTAGGTATCAATGTGCATGACAAAGTGATATACCTGGAGGACAAGGATGGCAGTCATGTAACGAAGGCTTATCAATTATTGATTGGCGCAGACGGTGCTGGCTCCAATGTCCGCGAGATCCTTGTAAACGAGCGGCTTATCAAAGCAATGCGTGAATTTCTTCCTCATGGCTATAAAGAACTATCAATCGCCAAAAACCATACTCAGGATTTTGTGCCGGAGCATTTGCATCTTTGGCCGAGAGAATCGTTTATGCTGCTGGGCAATCCCAACCGCGACAACTCCATTACTGGCACCTTATTTTTGGCAAAAGAGGGTAAAAATAGTTTTGCAAATCTTGAAGATGAGAATTCTATTCGCGTTTTCTTTGAAGAACAGTTCCCAGATGCATATTCTGCAATGCCTAGTTTAATCCCGGAGTTTATGGAGCATCCCATTGGCAACTTAAGTACAATCAAATGCACTCCTTGGTACTATGAAGATCAATGTTTACTCATAGGTGATGCAGCGCATGGGATAGTGCCTTTTTTTGGACAAGGCATGAATAGCGCCTTTGAAGACTGTCGCATCTTAAATGAATTTTTAGATAAATATGATGATAATTGGCGGCAAGTGATTCCTGCATTTTATGCTTCGCGCAAAATGAATACAGACGCTGTCGCCGAAATGTCGATGGATAATTACCATGAAATTCAAACCGACATTCGTGATGAAAAGTTCAATTTAAGAAAACAGATTGAGCAGGAACTCATGCATCGTTATCCTGACAGATATGTTTCTAAACATGTGTTGGTTATGTTTACTAATACTCCGTATGCATTAGCAAAAGCGCACGGGGAGCTGCAAACGGAGTTATTACATAAAATTTGTAACAATGTGAGGTGTATTAAAGAGATTGATTGGAGTGAAATTGATAAGTTAATGGAACAGTATGACAAAAAATTGGCGAATTTAAGCTAATTTTGCCGATATAGTTCAAATCAAAGGAGTTTGTTGGTCAATTTTTTGTCAAAACCGGTCGAATCGGAGACATTTTTTTGGCGCTATCCGAGGTTTTCGGCTGTAAAAAAGACAATGGCAGATTTAAATTTGTTCAGAATGGGCAAAATATTGGCATGATGAGTGCAACACCTGAAGTGTCCAGTTAATTTTTTGGCCTCGGAGGCTACTATTATGAAAACGATACAAGCTTATATTGATTCAAAACAACAAGAATTTATGAATCACCCTTTCTTTGAAGTACTTACTCATTTAGATAGTTTAGAGGAAATTAGCTATTTTGTCCCTGAGTTAACTTTTTGGGCAATGACCTTCCAAGATATTTTGCGCCTCAACGAAGAAAGGGTGAGTGATCCTTATTTGAAAAAGGTCGCACGCCACCATCGGCTTGAAGATGCAGGTCACGAAAAATGGTTCTTGCATGATAAAAAATACATGAGTGGTTTATCTTCTGATAAATCTTGCTCCCGTGATGATGTGGCGTGGCTCTATAGTAAAGAATCGCAGCTCACCCGTGATGCAGCTTATTCAATCATGTCAGAAATATATAAAGCCGATGATGAATTATTAAATATTACCCTGCTATTGACGCTCGAATCTTCAGGTCATGTATTCTTCGAGAAAGTAGTCAATCAAGTAAAAAAAGCGGGAGAAGATAAAAACCTTAAGTATTTCTCTTCAAGCCATCTAGATGTAGAGCTTGCACATGCTTTATTCGAAGGTGAAATGGAGAAAAAATTATATGAAATTCAAGTGCCTATTCATGTAAGACGTGAAGCATTAAAAATGATAGACAGATGCTACGATGCGTTCAACAAGATGTTTGATGGACTGCTTCTTGCATGTAACCATCGATTGGAATTGGCAAAGCAAAGGAACCAATATGCAGCAAACTCCCTGGAGTATGCAACAAATAAGGCAGTGTGAGAAAGAAACTGGACAAGCGATGCTCAGCGATGAGCATACGCTTGTTTTTTATGCGCAAGATTTTGGCAAATTAGCGCAGTCAAATCCAGCAGCAGTTTGCGTACCTCCTTCCACCGAAAAAATTCAAGCAATTCTCAGCTTCGCCAATCAGCACCAACTCCCAGTCACGCTTAGAGGTAATGGTTTGAGCCAAGGTGGGCAATCTTTATCAATGAGTGGGCTTATTATGCATCTAGAACAATTGAATAACGTGCTTGATAAGGAGACGGATGCAATTTGGGTCGAGGCAAATACAAGTTGGGCTCAATTGTTAGAAATTTCTTTAAATAGCGCTCAGATACCTTACATTCTGCCTTACAATTGTCATTTATCGGTTGGGGGTGTTTTGTCTGCCGGCGGGGTTGGAGCATCTTCTTTTAAATTTGGTTCTGTTACTGCGCATGTGAAAGCTTTGGAAGTCGTGCTTGCTGATGGTGACGTGCAAGTTGTCGATTCAAACTCTCAATTATTTTATGCTTGCCTATCAGGGCAAGGTCAGTTTGCTGTAATAACTAAGGCATGTATTAAACTTCGCCCTTGCCAAAGCAAGGTAAGGACCTTTTTTTTAGTGTATCTTGATAAAGAGCAATGGCTGAATGATCTGGCCGAGCTTAAAAATCAGGCAGATTTTATCGAAGCTTTTTGTTCTCCGTCTATCCAAGGAGCTAAATTAGTTTCTGACAAACGAATACCGTTTGCCCAATGGCTTTTTGCCATCCATGTTGCTTTGGAGTATGAAACTAATCCACCGGAATTTACTGCTTTATCTAGGAGCTTAAGACCCTGGAAATTACTCCATAAACAAGACGAATCAATCCACTCTTACCTTCATCGCCATGATCCGCGATTTGAAGTCATGAAAATCACTGGTCAATGGGATTTACTTCATCCTTGGTATGAGTGTTTTATTCCAGGCAATATATTAGCAAATAGCCTTGATGAGGTGTTGGCAGAGTTACCTCTGCATTATGCGACTGTCTTGCAAATTGTACCTATAGCCAGTCAGCAGCAAACTGGTTTCCTAATGCTCCCTAAGACCAAGGATATTTTTGCATTAATGATTCTTAATCCTGGAGTTAACCCAGCATTACTAGCGAGTTGTTTACAAGCAATGAATGCATTGGATGCACGTTTTTTAAAGTTAGGAGGAAAACGCTACCTTTCAGGGTATTTAGGGCGCGATTTACAGGAAAGTTATTGGGAAAATCATTTCGGTATACTGTACAAAGAGTGGCGAAATTTTAAAGCAGAGGTTGATCCTCATCATGTGTTTAGTTCTTTTCTACATCATTCGTAATGAGAGCTTTGTAAAAAGGATATGAATTCTCGTTTGGCTACAACGCAAGAGTTGGGAGGTCCCTCGCTTTGCTCGGAATGACAGGGGTTAGGTATGTCGTCCTGAGCGTAGCGAAGGATCTCATAAATTAGGCTGCAGTCCCAGGAGTTGGGAGGTTCCTCGCTTTGCTCGGGATGACAGGGGTTAGGTATGTCGTCCTGAGCGTAGCGAAGGATCTCCTGAATTAGGTTGTAGTCGCAGGAGTTGGGAGGTTCCTCGCTTTGCTCGGGATGACAGGGGTTAGGTATGTCGTCCTGAGCGTAGCGAAGGATCTCCTGAATTAAGCTGTAGTCGCAGGAGTTGGAGGTTCCTCGCTTTGCTCGGGATGACAGGGGTTAGGTATGTCGTCCTGAGCGTAGCGAAGGATCTCCTGATTTTCAAAATATAAGCACAATGCTAATATCAACATCCAGCACAGATAAAGTCCAATTTCACTTAAGGAATAATTATGAGGGAATACTATATCTACCTCTTAACGAATAAATATAAGAATGTGCTCTATACTGGTATAACTAATAATTTAATACGCCGTGTTTATGAGCATAAACACAAGTTACAGCAGGGTTTCACACAAAAATATAACGTGGATCGATTGGTATATTATGAGATATTTACCGATATCAAAGAGGCAATAACCAGAGAGAAACAAATAAAAGGATGGGCTCGGTGTAAAAAGAATACCCTGATAGAAACTATTAATCCAGATTGGAAAGATTTATATGAATCGTTGCTGTGCTGATAGGTCGGAGATCCTTCGCTACGCTCAGGACGACATACTTAAACCAACTCTGTCATCCCGAGCAAAGCGAGGAACCTCCCAACTCCTGCGACTGCAGCCTAATTCAGGAGATCCTTCGCTACGCTCAGGACGACATACTTAAACCAACCCTGTCATTCCGAGCAAAGCGAGGGATCTCCCGACTCCTGGCTGTAGCTTTAGCGGAGCGATTATTTCTCAGGTTTAAAAGCCATCAAAGTAAAAAGTGTATTTGTTTTATAGCTATCCACATAATGGAAACCCGCTGGTTCTATTGATTTTTGCCATTCTTTGATCGTTCGCTGTCTCCCTCCTAGCAGAGCCATCATGACGATATCCATAGTTTTATTAGGGTGAGGTAAATCATTATCAGGGAGGACTTGCTCAGCAATAAATAATATTGAATCTTTAGGGATTTGTTTGTAGCAATTGTTCAAAATCTGTAGCATCAATTGATCGTTGAAATCATGAAGTACCCCTTTAAAAATATAAGCTTCAGCTTTAGGCACATGAGCAAGAAAATCACCTGCTACTAGTTGTACTTGTGGGGGAAACTCATCCGGATTAAGTTGTTCAATAACAGTTGGCGTATCGAATAAAGTTAATTTTATGTGCGGATAGTTTTCCGCTAATGCTTTAATCAAGCCGCCGCGTCCACCACCGAGGTCAATTAAATCTAAAAATTCTGAAAAATGATAAGATTGAGCGATTGCGTTATCGTCGAAAGTAGAGAGTTTAGCCATACCTTTGTCAAAATTGGTTTGCTTGTCCGGGTGTTTGCTTAAATAGCTAAAGAAATCATCGCCATGCTGCAAAGTAAAAGACGAAATTCCTGTTTTTAAGCTTAAATCAAGACAAGAAAAAGCTTGCCACCAACAGTCATCAACCATGCACAACACATCACGAATTGAATTAGGGGCGTCATCACGCAGGGGCAATGATAATTCGGTAAGTGAATAACTGTCATCTTCATGTTTGAAAATATTGTAGGCACTGAGAAACCTGAGTAAACGGCCCAATAATTCTGGGTTCGTGTCTGATGCTTCAGCCAAGTCCTTGACTTTCATTGGATTGAATGACATATGGTTAGCAAGGCCAAGCTTTGCTACAGTATGAATAGCTCGAGAAACAACATACCAACGTGACATGATAGCTAACTGGACATGAGAGGGTTCCTGGTGTTCTTGCATGTTGTATCCTCGAAGTAATTGTTTATAGTACTAGCAAAAATCATGCCCTAGAATTCATAGAGTAATAAAGCCAATGAAATTTTTCCTATTAGACTTTACAGAACCTAAAAAAATAGCTGCAAGTGTTGTTTTTTTGTTTACCCTTTTTGCATTTTTATGGGAAATAATTTCTGGTTTTCGTACCCCGGGACACATAAAAATGGTTAATCAGCCTCCGACAATTACACCCCAACAAAATGAGCTCACTGTTAGCTCACCTCTGTTTACTACCGCATTATTCGGGGATTATGTCCCTGCCAATTTATCCGAGGCTGAGATTAAACAGTCAATGTTGGATGTGCAGGTTGTTGGAATTATGTACTCTAATAAGGAAAAGGACTCCCAAGTGATCATCCGTACTAATAATGGGGAAGAGAAATATTATTTGGTGGGCGATACCTTACCAGGTGGAGCGGTAATCAAACAAATTTCTGCACAAGGCGTTGTCGTTTTGCATAATGGCTCTCTTGAGAGTTTAAGTTTGCCTAAAAATGAATTAATCTTCGATAGTCCGGCGAAGCCGTTGATTGGGGAATAAAAACATATGTACTTTGTGCTGCGATTGGCCTTGCTGTTTTTTCTAACTTTGCCTGAAGTCGCTTGCGTCATTAGAGACGCAAATTTAAGGGAAGGTATAGCATGCTTTCACGTGCAAAACTATCGCGATGCTTTCATTCACCTAAAACCGGAAGCCGATAGAGGGCAGCCTGATGCACAATATGCAGTGGGGTACATGTATTATTATGGCCAGGGTGTCACCGAAAATAGGGAACAGGCCTGGATCTGGATTAACCGTGCTGCGGCAGCTGGCCAACCTGATGCAATTGAGGCGATTAAGATTTTAAAGCACCCACCCAAACCCAATGCCTCTAAAGATCCTTTGGATAAACTAATCTATGAAAATGTGCCTGGCGAATATTAAAGCACATCTCCTCGCATCGTTATAACCAACTGATTTTCAGTATTTTGGTGGACTGCAGCTCTTCAGATTATAAAGCACCGACTAAACAAAATTTATCCAAAGATCCTTCAGAAAACTCATCTATGAAAAGGCGCAGGGACAATGTTAGGCAAAATTTATTGTGTTTTTTTTGATATGAATTTACCATGATGAATTTTTTTTATTCAATGGTGTTCTATGCAATTTTACTTTTTGAGCAATGATGAAGGAAAACTAGAATTTATATTTGCTTTCCCTGCAATTAATATCATGGCAAATTTGACAAAAGGCTTTGAGGTAATAGACTATGAAAATCGATCTGAAGACAAACCCGAGATACCTAGTCAGTATATCCGTTTTACCTCTGTCTTCCAAATTAAAGAATTTCTAAAAAAGGTTTCCTCTGAGAACTTATCACTATTGCTTCCCAAACTTACTTTTGATGTATCCAAGGTTGCACCTGGCTTCTCAGCCTTTGCTGAATTCGCGAATCCCAAAATGGTCAATGCTTGCCTGGATATTCTTGATGGTCTTATGGCAGGTAAGCCTTATTTAACAAAAGACATCATTGCTGATTTCGACCAGTTCAATCAATACAGGAATGATTTATTCATCCCTTTTACACAGGCTAATTTCGCTCGAAAATTTGGTTCGAATCCTTTTTATGAGTCAACCAACTTATTGTTCATTGATCTAGAGCAGACATTTAATAAATCCGAGGCCATAAATCATGACATGGTAGAGAAAATAAATACTGGTGCATATATATTTGGATCATTATTTTCCTATACTTTGGGTTTTAAATGGCTTCATGATTTACTGTTATGGAGTACAAATTCTCACAACAGCCAACGACCTAGAAATTACGGATTGAACTGGATTAGTTTTTTCACGAACAGGTTGGTTATCGGCGCTCAAATTTTGGGAGAGCTGCTAGGTGCTGTTGTAACCGCAGCATTATATGCACCGCTCTACTTTAAGAACCATTTAGGTAATCGAATTGAGCGATCTCGCATTTGTCGTGAACTAGAAAGCGCTTTAGCTGATGCGTCTGATGAGGACAAAAAGCAAATGATTTTTTATTGGCTTCAGGATGCTGATAACGCTAATTGGCTCAGGGGTGAACGGGATAGAAGTGAGAGCCGCCTCAACACTGAAACTAACTTAATGGCAAAATACGTGGATGCCTTTGATTTTTTAGAGGCTGCACTTACTGAATATAATCAAATAACGGATACCACAAAACCTGGTTTTTCAAAAAAAGAATTAAAACGAATTAACGCCTATATTCAAGGACGAGCAAGCTTTGATCCGACGGATACAGAACAAGACATCCTTGAAAATTTAGCTAAATTCAACCAGGGCATGTCCATTTATTCGATTGGAAAATCCTTACTTGACGAAGCCAATTCAGAATTGGCTTTTCTGTTCTTAACTCATGTTAGACCGGATGATCAAAATTATCAGCAGGCTATGTTTGAATGCTGTAATATTCTTATAGGGATGAATCGAATAAGTGATGCGAAATATTTTGCAATACAAAGCCAAGATAAAGAATTACTCTCATTATTCTTTAACCCATATAAGAGCCCTGACGAACAATTTAGTGTTGCAGCTTATGGAAGCAGAGTAGTAGAAAGCGAATCTAAGGAGCAGGGTAAAAGCCCTCAAGAGGATCCACCTGGGTATAAATACAGCGAATTGGTTGCTGTGTATGGGCTCAATAAGCAAAAGGATATCCCCAGTCCCATAGAGGAGGTCAGAGCTTCTTCATTAAACCAACAATGCAGCGCCGGAGGTTGATCCGTGGCTTTTTATTTGACCAGAAACTGATTTTCAGTGCTTTAGTGACTTCTTCGTTAAGAGCTCGAAGCACTAATGATCAACGAAATCATATAGCAAACATAAACCAGTACTAAAATTCCCCCATGCCAACGGGCAAGTCTTTTCTTATTGTAATAATTGATCCACAAGAGGACTAAGGTAGTAATGAACATAGCTGGAATGTCACGCCATAAAACCGCATGACTAATTGCAGCAGGGTGAATAAGGCTTGGGAAAATCATTACAGCAAGTAAGTTAAACATATTTGAGCCAAGAATATTACCTATGGCAATATCATCAGCACCTTTAGCTGCCGCAACCACTGATGTAACAAGTTCGGGTAAACAAGTTCCAATAGCGACAATGGTTAATCCCATGAATAAATCACTTACTCCGAGCCAATGCCCAAGTGCGATACAGCTATTCACTAAATAGCGGGAACTGATCGGTAAAACAATAATACCTAAAATAAGACTGGCGAGATGCAGTTTGAAAGATCGTTTACGCAAACTAGCATTTTTGAACTCGACGGTGAGCTGTCTTTGGGAACGGTGTTGTCGAGTCATAAAAATAAAATAAAGGATTAAGGCAACACAAGCTAATAGAAACAGGCAACCATCCAAAACATTGAGATAACCATTCAACATGATTGAATAGGTAAACAACATAACTAAAAAAAGCAAGGGAAATTCGCGATGAAAAAGAGTAGGTTGTACTTTTAACGGTTTTAGTAAGGCTGTTAAACCCAAAACTAAACCAATATTGGCAATATTAGTTCCAATGGCGTTACCAATAGCGATATCATTGAAGCCCTCCAGAGAAGCACTAATAGCCACCATGATTTCGGGTGTGGATGTGCCAAGAGCTACTAAAGTTAAGCCTACCAAAAGTGGAGGAAGATTATAATGTAGAGCAACGCCTGAAGCACCTGAAACAAGATGATTCGCAGCCCACAATAAGGCAATTAGACTTAATATAAGAGTGATTATAATCATAATGCCCAAATCTCTAATAAATAATAGAGTAGGATAATACTGGATTTAGCTTTTAATACAACAAAAAAACTAGAGGTGTTGATTCCAGCTCAGGTCAGTGAATTGTGTAAAACGCCTTAAAGGTTACTTAATGTGCAAATTATTTACAATTTGTGCTCGATGTAGTATTATTTAGACAGTGTTGTATTCGGAGTTTAATATGCCTAGATTTGAGCGAGGACTGTTACCCGCTGTAGCTGATAAGTCCAATGTAGCACGTGTTTTTCCTGGTGTCCGTGGCCAATTACGTAAAGAAATTACTGTTAGCAAAGAAGATGGGCAACAAATAACCCTCGATAAAAAGGCAAAGGTTATTATTCAACCAATAAACTTCGATAAACCCGATGAACCTCAACGATTTAAATTAACCCATTACAAAGATAATACAGAGTCAGCCGACAGTACTCTGCCAGAAAGTCAGAATGATATCATTATTCTAGGAAGCTACGATTTTACTGCTGATCGCAAACCATCCAAATATTTTAAATTTACAGAGCACTATGAGCGTCGTGATGAGCCTCTCTTTAAGGATGGTTCGCCAACTATAGATGAAATTAGTCAAGGCCAAATTCCTGATTGCTTCTTACTTGCCGCTGTTCAATCCATTTTAAATCATCCTGAAGGAGAAGCTTTTATTCGGGGCATGATGAGACAGAACGAAGATGGAACAGTGACAGTTCGATTATTTGACTCAGAAACTTTAGAACCTGTTTACATCACAGTAAGTGCTGCAGTTTTAGCGAATCGAGCAGGATCATTAAGTCATCATAAGGCTTTATGGGTGTATGTTTTGGAAAACGCTTATGCGGCTAGGGCAAAGGATTCCGCAAATAAGCAAGTTGATGCTTCGATAGCTACTGTTTTCAGCGGGGGTGGTCATTCCTCAACTGCCTTTAAAGTATTAACAGGTTTAAATGCCCAGCATCAATCTACTGCCCAAAGAGTATCGCCTGTCTGCGAAGTGACCAAGTTTTTAAGTGCTGATGATTTTGATTTTTTTAAAGATCTAGTGAATAAAGATTCGCCAACAAGAAACAGGATGATTTATTCTGTTTTACTTAACTATTTGCCTAAGATTAGCAAGATTTACGAAGGGGCTGGGGCGCCATCAGCTAAAGCAGAGGAGTTTAGAAACGACAAGGATGGACAACGAGGTATTGCTGACCTCATTAAGGAGGAGTCTAACCCAGATCAAGCCCTTTCTGCTTTTTACGGGTATTATACTTACTTGTCCTTCTATCTGAAGCATAAAGGCGAATGCGATCGTATTTTTAGTTCAGATAAAAAGGAAACAGACAAACTACTTGATTTAATTGAATTTGCTGCAAAGAATGATGAGGATGCAGTTGCTCCTTTCTTACAGCGTTATTTCAACCACATAAGTGTTCCAGTTGCAGAGCACCAAGTTCATGGTACAGCTCCGGCGTTTTCCGGCTACTACCAAAAAGAACAATATGAGCAATTTCAGGCTATTAAACAAGCTTTAGCGGAAGGCAAGCTTGTTGCTGCGGGAACGAATGCGAAGTTTAGTGAAGATGTCCCAGGGGTGCGTAATCGCCATGCTTATACTGTACTAGACGTAGAAGAGAGGAAAGTTACTGGTGAAGATGAAGAGCGTACTATCTGCTATTTAAAGTTGCGTAACCCCTGGGGAACAACCGGAAGGGTTTATCAGCAAAAAGAAGGAACCTTCGATTTTGAGGCGCTTGAGGAAGCTGGCGCAGATACATTTGAAATCGAATTAACGGATTTTTACAAATATTTTTCTAGTTTTTACATCAGTGATTCTGCCAATGAGAGATTTGCTTATAATCAAGAAAGAGAAATACTATATGGTGAAATTCATTCCGCTCTGACTAATTTAAAAATTGGTCCTGATTCAACACTCGATAATTTAGCTGATTTTAATGAGCAATATAAAAAATGCTATGGGCAATTAATTAAATTAGAATTAATGCATCTTGATAAAGTAGATCCTGCCATAAGCCAGTCTGTCGAGGATATTTTCGCACATGGGTACGAAGCTGAGCTTGAGGAGCGTGCAGTAAAAGGATTGCTTGCCGATGTTCCAATGGATTTTTATGCAGGGGATGAAGAGAGTAAAAAGGATTATTTATTCTCGCTACTCAAATTACGCTGGTTAATGAAACAAGAAAGTCCAGATCCTGCATTACTGGCTGAGGTAAAAGATAAGGTGATTAAACAGGCTAATTTTGATATTTATCAGATATTAGCTGCAAAAAAAATGATTGCGGATCTTGTTGCTAGCGGCTTTGCAAGAGCTTGCCTCAATGAGCTTAAAGAATTTAACGAATTGTTTGAAAAAACTACGAGGGATATGCAAGCTGCCGATCTTCGTCATGCGAAGGAGGATAAGCTTTCAGAATGGACGGCTAACCTTTTAAGCATGGAGAGAATAGCATTCGATATTACTACACGAAATGCTGTGTTGCGAAATTTAGGTACCCCTATCTCTGATGAGGAATTTGAAAAATTAAACAGAGATTTAAATAAAATCAAAGGGGAACTAGAGGCTGTTAATAACATTTCTGCGCTTTCGAAAGAGTTAAAATTAGCAGAAGAGCAGATAATCGCTCGAGCTACTGAAGCATGTGAGAACGATCGGTTGCCTGAGGAAGAAAAAGACCGGATCATTCATGTTGCTCATGCGCTAAGGGAGAATCCTAAATCACAAGAAGCCATGAAGAAGTTGGCCGAAGATTACTCTACATCCGAAAATAAAGAGAAGCAGGAATTAGGCGAAGAAATGTCAACCATGGCTTCTCTTGCACAACAACTCGTTCAATTTTGGGAAATTTTAAAAGCGCTAGTAGGAAGAGCTCGCAGAATGGTGTTTTTTGTGCAAGACTATGAGGTCGGTCCTAAACCAACTTACTCTAGTTCTGAAGAATATTTATCATTAGAGGACGATTCTAACGAGGACGACGTGCCGTTACCTCCTTTCTCATGATGTTTAGCTTGTGTGTGCTTTAAGGTAAAGATAATCACCTTGCTAAACAGGTTGTAAGTGATTTAAATGATGTTTAGCAAACAATATTATCTTTTTAGAAATGCGGCTTTTAGGCATTTCACTCTAAGCTGTGCCTTAGCCATGTTCGGCAATGGCCTAACGTACGTTATTATGGTTTGGGCACTGATGCGTTTTGATGCGTCAGTGGTCTCAACTGCGATACTCATGGCTTGTTTTTGGCTTCCTAATGTTTTGTTTGGCCCTTTTCTTGGGGTAGTGGCAGATCGTTGCAATCGCAAATTTTTATTGCTTTTTACCAATGGCCTACGCGCGGTCTGTTTATTTGGTTTTGCGATTATTGCGTATCATAACCAAATTAGTCCTTTGGCTATCTATTTTTTAGCCACTTTGCTGGGGACTTTATTGGCTGCATATATTCCCGTGGCCATGACCTTTGTGCGTGAAATTGTGGATACGGAAGATGATTTACTCTATGCCAATGCCATGATTGATACGGCTTATGAAATAGGAGCCGTATTGGGAATGGGGGGTGCCGGATTAATTCTAGCTGGGACTTCTTTTGCGACTTGTTTTATCATCAATGCATTCACTTACTTGTTGGCCACTGCGCTAATTTGGCGGATTTCCTATCGATCGGTTCGTCAAAAAAAGGAAGTGCGTGAGCCATTTTTTCACCAATTCATCCAAGGAGGACGCTATATTATTGAACGCGTTCCAGTGTTGCTGATTTATTTAATTCAAGGGTTGTTTTTTATTTGCTATATGACGGCGCCTGTTTTGCTCGCCCCTTTTGCAAAATCAGTGTTACATAGTTCGGTGGCACAGTTCGGATGGCTGGAAGCGATGCTATCAGCCGGTATTGTTGTGGGTGGATTTTTAAGTCCTTGGTTAGCAGATCGGTTCTCACTTATTCGCGTCATTTTCGCGCAAGTGATCATAGGAATAATAGCTTTTTACTTATTTAGCCATACCCAAGATGTATTATGGGCAATTTTTTATCATTTTTTCATTGGTTTTGCTTTTTCTTCTTGGGCATTGCTGACGACGTTAGCGCAGGAAATAACCGAGCTTGACTATCAAGGTAGAGTGCAATCCTTGTTTAATTCTGTATCAGGGACAGTTATCATTGTGTTTTATTATGTTTTAGCTCAATGGAAAAATGCACCTGTAACGCAATTATATCTAGGTGAAATTTGTTTATTGCTCATCGCAGGGGGATTGCTGTTTGTAATGGCAGCTAATAACCGCCGCCAAGACGATGAGCTGGAAGCTGCAATGTAAAATTAGCGTTTGTGTGATGAATTACCAAGCGCGAAAAAATAATTAAGAATTTTACTCACTGGTTTTGCTAGCCCTAACTGGTTGATATCAGTTGCTTTAAACCATTTTCCTGATGGTTCTTCGATCAAAAATTGGTTTTCCACAGTTTGAAAAGCGAGTGCTTTAATTTCGAGGTGGAAATGGCTGAAGGTATGCCTCATGTTTAACAATTCTTGCCTATTGACACTCGTCATTGCATATGTTTTTTCAATATATTCTTTAGGGCAGTGATCCAAATCGATGGCAGGCATGCACCAAAGGCCGCCCCAAATGCCTGTAGGAGGTCTCCTTTCAAGGTAAATTTCTTTTTCGTGATTGTAGAGCAATAGAAATTGCTGCTGCTTTACAGGCAGTGCTTTTTTTATTTTTTTGTGTGGGTAAAGGGATACCTTATCTTGAAGTTTTGCTAAGCAAGTCTTGTTTAAAGGACAGTTAGCGCAGTTGGGGTTTCTAGAAGTACAACAAGTTGCTCCTAAATCCATTATCGCTTGTGTATAATCCGCACAGCGCTCCCTTGACATACATTGTGCAGCTAATCGCCATAGTTCTCGTTTAACTGTGTTTTGTTCAGGCCAACCATCCACCAAAAAATAACGGCAGAGAACCCGTTTAACATTGCCATCCAATATAGGTGTCGCCTGTGCAAAAGCTTGTGAAGCAATTGCTGCTGCAGTGGAAGGGCCGATTCCTGGTAAATTCTTAAGGTTGGTCAAATCAGATGGGAATTCCCCCTGATATTGTTCACAAATAATTTTCGCTGTTTTATGAATATTTCTTGCGCGGCTGTAATAGCCTAGCCCAGACCAAAGTGCTAAAACCCCATCTTCGTCAGCACGGGCGAGTTGCCAAATGTCGGGAAAATGATCGATAAAACGTTCGAAATAGGGGATGACGGTTTTAACTTGTGTCTGTTGGAGCATGATTTCAGAAATCCATACTCGATAAGCAGTGCGTGGATGTTGCCATGGTAAATCTTTACGGCCATGGATATCAAACCACCTGAGCAAAGGTGTAGTGAATTGCTCTTGGATCATAGCGCGGGTGGTTTCACTGTAGTTAAGATAGTTTTCACTGTTTCCTCAAGTTTTTTAACTGGTTTGGTCAAAGTATCTTGAATCCATGCTTGAGTAAGCACAGGGTTAATTTTTTGTAGATCAGGCAAGACGGTTGGCTCGGTTAAAGTCCCCTTAATTAGGATTGGAAAACCACCGCCAAGCAACTGCTGAATTTTATCGATTTGGCTGTCTTGCAAAACAACTTTTGCTAGCAAACGGCCATCTATATCATTATTCCTTAAATCCAGGTTTCCTTCGCCTTTTAATTGTAATTTATCAGTTTGAAGAACTAAGGAATTACTCGTCAATTTTTCATTTTGCAAGAGGTATTGGAAAGTGAGTAATTTAAAATTTGTGCTTCCTTTGAAAAATTCAGGATTATTAAATTGACTTAATTCGAGAATTTGTTGTCCATTATTGGTCTTTTTAGTTAAGAGGAGCGTATTAACTTTATTGCTGGTTCCCTCAATCACTTTATCTAAATTGATTGCTTCCATTGTCCCTTCTTTAATTGTTAGGTTTCCTCTTCCATTGAAGCTGTCTTGCCAATTAGGATTTTGCAAATTTGCTTGGGCATGAATAGAGAAGTCCAAGCTGCCTTTAAACAAGATTTTATTAAATAAATCATGACCTAATTTTGCGCTATCTAAATTGGTGGCAGTTTGATTTAGAATCAATTTTTTGCTTGCAAACTCATAATGAAGATCGCCAACAGACTCACCGTTGTACAAGTCGAAAGTTAAGGGATTTAAAAGCAATACACCAGGTTTTGTTTTGGTTCGGGCACTAATCTTAGTTACTTTAAAATGCTTTAATTTTGTGTTTTGTAGGGATAATTGTCCGTCTAAAGGCATGTTTTGAAGCGCGATCAAAGGGTTGCTAAATAATGAGGGTGCCAGGCTTGTTCTTCCTTTAAAATTAATATGTGTTTTAAACAATTTTTCTTTTGCAGCATTCACCTCAAGAGTGGTCTTAAATTGCAATGGGAACGCTGTCCGCTGAAAATTAAATTGTTCAGCCCCTATCTGTAAACCTGAGAGGGTGACTAGCTTTTGATTTTCTTGGATGACGATTTGTCCATGACTTAGTAAAAACCGCTCAATCGCAAATTGATCAGCGAGGCTTGTTTTTTCTTCATTTTTTCCTTTCAGTCTTACCGATTTTAGCGAAGGCGAAAACGCCTCAGGATTGATATGGATTTTAAATCCATCCACATTGAGTTCGTTAAAAACCAATTTTCCACGTAATAATGGTGTGATTTTTAAGTTAAACAGTAGATTTTCTAATTTTGCTGAATAATTTGCTTGATTATCCTCATTACCGATTTGTATTTGGGTAATTCTAATTCCTGGTCTCGGGAATATCTGCCAAGAGATTTCGCCATTAACTTTACTTTCTTGCTGTGTCAAAGTGCTCAGCTGCGCGCTAACGTAGTCTTTAACAATTTCTGGATTGATTGTTTTTGCAAGAGTCCAGAGGGCGATCGTAGCAATGACGAGAGTGATCAAGGTGCCAGCCAGCAGTCTCTTAAGAATTTTCATGATGTGAACAACAGCAAGATAAATTGAACAAGAATATAGATAACCAGCATTATGTCAAGTCAGATGCTCTTATTTTGCCTAGTATAAACCCTATCTATTGGAAAGATCGTTAGTTTTTTTTTGTCAAGAAATTTATCTGATTAAAAATATAAAAAAGTCTCTTGCCATTACTTTTAGGGAGAGTTAACCTGATAGCCTTCCCTTGAAAAAGCAGGGGAAAAAGACGTTGATTTTACTTTCAGTAGTACTCAGGATGAGTCAATAAAATCAAGGAGCGCGTCATGCAATCGAGTCAATGGGAAATTATTATTCTCAAGCCTACACGTGTGTTTTTGTCTTTCCTCGCATCGCAATTGCCCGACGTTGAGTTACCCGAATTACGCTTATTGCAAGTGGATAATACCGCTTATGTCATCAATAAATATGATAATGATGAAGACACACTCAATGAGATTGAAAACCATTTTGCGGCAATGTTTCGGCATGAGATTCGTCGATGGTTAGGTGAAAAGGCAAATAATAACATTGAGGGCACTTTTCTCGATTTTCTGTGTTGTTTTAAATTTGAGCTACATTCTCACATCGTCTTGATGGAGTCTTCATTAAGCCAAGGACGGCAATTATTACGAGTGAAACCCCGTTCAGTTTTACTTAAGTGGTTAAAATCAGCGGTAGAAGAGCGGGCTGAATTTGCGGATGTGCTAGAGCGTATCAATCTATCTCATCTCGCGGAGAACGCCACGGTTGTTGTGAAAAATTTCAGTAATTTGACAGATATTGAACCCTTCCTTAACCACCACTACCCCCTTATATTTGAAGCAGAAATGTCGCGTATGTGTGATAAAGCAGAGGAGTGGCCTTTGGTGGATTCATATCAAACATTTAAGCGTTACTTTTCGATAGAAACCCATACTCAATTAATTCATTTGCACTGAGGATTGGCTTAGCTAATCCAGGTGCTTTTGAATGTTGTCGTCACCTTTTTTAACCAATAAAAAAAAACGAATTTGTCAAAGTTGATTGATTAAAATATAATCACACTTCATAAATGGTTATTGTCATAGTTTAAGCTTGCCTATAGCAAGCCCCAATTAATGATATGCGTGATATGGAGTGTAAAATGAAAATGAAAGGGTTAATTTCACTTTTAATATATTGTGCCAGTTTTGTGGTTATACCTGCTCATAGCGCGGTACTTGATGAATTGCTGCCCGATGAAAGGAATACAGTTGAGATATTTCAGAAATTTTCTCCCAAAGTGGTGTATGTTCACCGTTTGACCACAGTTCTCAATAACTCTTTTGAGCGCATGCAAGTACCTGCTGGCACAGGCTCTGGAATTATTTGGGATGATCAAGGCCACATAGTAACCAACTATCATGTAATAGAAGGGGCTGATAATTTGGCGGTAGGTATCGGAAGCATGACAGTTCCAGTTAAAGTCATCGGTTCTGAACCCCGCAAAGATATTGCTGTTTTAAAAGTTAAGTCATCAAAAGCATTGGAGATGCTCAAATCCTTTGTTCCTTTTGAACTGGCACGTACTAACGAATTATTAGTAGGACAAAAAACCATTGCGATTGGTAATCCTTTTGGACTCGATCATAGCCTATCCGTAGGTGTCATTTCAGCTCTTGGCCGCCAAGTTCCCGGGGTTGGAGGTGTAACTATACGGGACATGATCCAAACTGACACATCCATTAATCCAGGGAATTCGGGTGGTCCTCTCTTAGACAGTAAAGGCCGCTTAATTGGATTAAATACCGCTATTTATTCGAGTTCAGGTAATTCTGCGGGGGTTGGTTTCGCAGTACCAGCAGACGATATTGCACGAATAGTCCCGCAAATCATTAAGAATGGTAGGGTGGTTTTATCAGGTATTGGTATACAATGGGTTGGTCCTGCCATTTCAAAACGTTTAGGCATTACCCACGGAATTTTAATCGCTGATGTCATACCTAATACGCCAGCGGCGAAAATTGGATTACGAAGCACTTACCGCGATAGTTGGGGGCGAATCCATCTAGGCGACATTATAGTTGCTTTAAATGGACATCCAGTGAAAAACTACGACGCGCTTTATAATTTATTAACCAATATTAAAGTAGGCGAAGAGATCACACTCACGGTTTCAAGGGGTGATAAAGAAGTAAATTATAAAATGAAGACGATAGATATTGCTGCTTATTAAATAACATGCCCTTGCACCCAAGGGCATGTATGACGTTTTCTTAACAACCATATTCCCGCTGATAAGCAAGGAGGCGTTCAACATCCTGTGTCTGATTATTTTTCCGCAAATAATCAATCAAATCAAAAAGGGTAATGATGGATAATACACGAATACCCTGAGCCTCAATTTCTTTGAGGGTCGATTGATGGGTTTGGCCGCGCTCGCAGCGATCCAGTGCAATCACTACACCCGTAAGTTGGCCGCCGTTTTGTTTTATTAGGGTTTGAGACTCACGAAAAGCTGTACCTGCGGTAATGACGTCATCAATAATGATGGTACTACCATGTAAGGGGGCACCGATGAGATTACCGCCTTCACCATGGTCTTTAGCTTCCTTACGATTAAAAGTGACTGTGGTATTCACTCCAAGCTCTGCCAGTGCGATGGCTGTTGCTGTAGCTATTGGCAAGCCTTTATAGGCTGGACCAAATAGATGCTCAAAATCGATTTTATCATCGATTAATGTCTTCGCATAAAAATAACCAAGCTGGCGTAGGGCTTCCCCTTGATAAAAAAGGCCTGCATTAAAGAAGTAGGGGCTTATACGACCCGATTTCAAAGTAAATTCACCAAACTTCAATACCTGACAATCTAAGGCAAGGCGAATAAATGCTTCTTTAGAAGTGTCCATCAAATCCCCCAAAAACGATTAAATTAAAAAAAATCGTTAACAATCAACAAAAAACTGTTTATGCTAATTACATGCTTGGTGAATTCCAGCATGTGAAGTGTCCATTGTAGCGCAAAAATGATGTATTTGTGGCATCTGCTTATTGAGGTGCACACAATTTGAACTGGAATGGATGCTGGAAATGTTTTGACCTACCATTTGGGTAGAAGATAGAGTGTTGAAAGGGGATAGTGTATGTCGCAAAGAGAAACGGGCCACGTCAAGTGGTTCAATGAAAAAAAAGGATTTGGATTTATCGTTAATCAGCAAGGTGACGATATATTCGTTCATTATAAGGATATTCAGGGTGTCGGTTTTAAGACATTACACGAAAATGATCCGGTAACTTTTATTCTTGATAAAGGTCCAAAAGGATTTAAAGCGCAGGATGTAATTGTAATTACCGAACAAGAGCAACAGTAATGGTAAATGCAAGTCAGGCAACCTGCCTGACTTTGTTTTTTAGTCATAGCTCAGGTTCCCCTGTGTTAACGTCTACTCATTTTTAGGCAGAAGATGGGCATTTGCATTTTCCATTTTTCTTGACCTGCTAACGGTAGAGTCGTTATCATCCCAGCTTTATTCCAGCCAGAATGAAAGGCGGCAGTTTTTTCGTTTTGTTTGGACAACTCAAATTGGCTCTCGCATCAATGTGCTGTTAGTAAATACCAGTCATTAGCGATATAAACAGCCTATTTCTTTTTTACATCGAACGCGATCATTTGGAGGGAAATTAGGATGCAGTCCAGTCAACGGGTTGCAGTAATTACTGGGGCTGCAAGCGGGATCGGTTTGGCTTTATCTGAGATTTGCCTGCAGCAGGGTATGCATGTTGTGATGGCAGACAATGCTGTCACTGCTCTTTGCAATCAAGTTGAACAATTAAGCGATAAGGTTGAAACTGAGGTTCTAGGGGTTGTTTGCGATGTTGCTAAACCAGATAGTTTTAAGCATTTAGCTAAACAAACCTATGAACATTTTAATCGTGTTGATTGGTTATTTAACAATGCCGGTATTAGTGGCCAACTTGCGCCAATCTGGGAGTTAACGAACGAACATATTCGAAAAGTGATGGATATTAATTTGCATGGCGCAATCCACGGTATACAAGCTTTTCTCCCTCTCATGTTTCAGCAAACACATCGCTCGCATATTATCAACATGGCTAGTTTCTATGGCTTATGCAGTGGTTCACAAATGGCAGCTTATGCGATGTCTAAGCATGCACTCGTAGCCCTCTCTGAATCCCTTCATTTTGATCTTAAGCGTTTGGATAAACCTGTGGATGTTTCTGTGGTTTGCCCTTCTTTTGCAAGCACATCATTACTCGCTAATTCTGCTCCTTTACACACGGATAAGTTGCATCATATGGTCGCTGATTTGATTGCACGTAGCAGACCTGCATCTGATGTTGCTGAGCATATCGTGCGCGAAGTAAAAAATAAGACTTTCTATATTTTGCCCGACCGGGAAGTAAAAGAGTACTGTACCCAACGGACAACGGCTATTATCGAACAAACTGAACCTCACCAGCATAGCTTGGAAAAAATCATAGCTTCTTTAAGTAAGCGTGCTCTGAAAGAGAGCTTGGTGGATGAGTAAGTATAACCGCCTGGTATTCGCTTACTTACAGGCAGTCAGATTATCGAGTATTTAATTAATGGCAGTACAGCTTTGCCTGTCCTCTGTGTATCAAGTCAGTAAAGATATAAAGTGTTCAGCTTGACGGCTATGGCTACTTATCCTAATTATGTTTGGGGAATTGGCTAGGCTCCCGGTATGAGCTTAAAGTGATCGAACTGTTTTGCCCTTGGGGAGTGGTTTCCTCTTGTCTAGGCGCCGCTGCAGTAAAAAAGCTATCAGGTGGTATTTGAGGCCGTGTCATCGAATTCTTAGAAGTAGCTTGGCGACTGCTAAATTTGGCTGAGGCAACGGGAGCAAGTTTAGAAGGTGTTTCAAATTTTTCTATCTTTTCGGTTGATTTTTTCTCTTTATCTTTTGTATTCGATATCCGTTTATCCTTTTTATGGACTTCTTTCTCTTTTTTCTCCTTGTTTTTAGCTTGCTTAGATTTAGAGCCCTTAAGAAATCCGGGTAAAAAACCCAATAAATGTTTACTTGACACAGAAGTAGGTTTTTCCGAACTATCTGCTTTAGATGATAGAGGTTGTTGAAGGGATAGCTTTGGTTCAGGCGATAGGGTTCTGAGCCTAGCGGGTATTGTAATGGGAGATATTTTTGGGCTTGAACCAAGTACATAGTCAAGGACAAAACTCATGACTGTAGAAAGGACAAAATTTCCTCGAGCGGCTTGCTCATAATTTCTAACTCGGTTAGCTTCGGTATCGGTGGGCAAAGTTTCTTGGTATCTTTGGGATTCGATGCAGACTGCAGCCATCGTTTGCACCGTTTGACGATAATTGAAATCAATGTCGCCTATGCCTGAAATCGGTGGATAGGAAACGAATTGTATTTCTGCTTTATTGCCTAAGTTGAAGGAGGCCATATTTTCTTCAGCGAGATCCTCAGGTTGTTTAGCCAAAAGCACGCTGCCTTCCTCTTTTTCAGTTGGGGGGATGTCGATTGCTTCCATTATGGAGGGAGGGGTATTCAGTTTCTCGTTGATATGCAGAGTAGTTTTCTCCTGAAGGATTGCAGGATATGGGACAAGGTGTAATTGCTTAAGATTTCTGGGTAATAATTGCCGATTTTCAGGAATATCAAAAAAAGTGCTTAACCTGTCTAGGATTTCTTTCTTGTCATCATAAAAATAAAATTCGATCTCATCATCCGGGTGTTCAGAAGCGAGCTTATGAATTTGCGCAATCAGGAGAGACAATTTACTTTCGTCGTGTAACCAGTCCGGTGTTTGTGTTTGCTTAATTCGATCAGGATCATAAACATAGCTATCCTCTTTTTCATCAGTGGTTTTGCTTCTTTTTAAAAGAGAAAGGGCAAGTTGAACGGATTGACCAGCCTCGAGGTTATTATAGAGATCGGTAAGGGTAAAACTATCAAATATCGCCCCAATGTAATCACAAACTTTACGGATTTGCGGATAGCACGACCCATTTCTGTTGCTAAAGGCATTAACACTGTCGTCATAGATTGATTGGCGGTTAGAACCTATATAGCCATAAGTTTTAGCGTACTTATGATTTTGGGCTCTAATGAAGTCGAGAAATTCTGAATTAGCGCGAATCACATCTTTATCTTCTCCTATTCTGGATAAGGAGCCGTCAAAGTCAAATGAAATACCACGGATTAGAGCCATGAGATTACTCGTTTAGTAATAATTGTAATAAGAATGATTAGTGTACGTTAATTTTGACTAAATCTAAAGCAATTTGTTGGTTCTAAATAATTGAGAGAACTATTTGACTTCAAACAACTTTCTGATACCTTCTTGCAGATAAATAAAACTTGGGGGGAGCCCTTTTTAATGGGAAACCTAGCGACTTATCTATTAAATAAAAAAACGTTTCTACCTCTGTTTTTAACCCAGTTTTTCAGCGCCTTCAATGATAATGCATTTAAATTATCGATGCTGACTTTAATAAGCTACCATCTCAGTACTTCACAAAATCAATCTGAGTATTATCAAGCTTTAGCTGGCGCTTTATTCACCCTTCCTTTTTTCTTATTCTCTGCGACTGCAGGACAACTTGCAGACAAATACGATAAGGCATTAATGACTAAATTAATCAAAGTGTTTGAAGTTGTGCTTATGTGTGTGGGTAGTTTTGCCCTTTATTCGGGCAGTATTTATACACTGCTATTTTGTTTAGCAGGGATGGGAATCCATTCTACATTTTTTGGACCTATAAAATATGCCATTCTCCCTGATCATCTACCCCGTGAACAATTGCTAAAGGCGACTGGACTTATTGAAGCAAGTACTTTTCTGGCAATTCTTTTAGGGACATCGCTAGGGGCTTTGGCAATTGGAACGGCGGTGGTTCATGTTGGTTATGCGATTTTAATTGTTAATTTGATTGCTGTTTTAGGACTTACCGCAAGTTGCTACATTCCCGCTGCACCTTCGATAACTAAAGGGTTAATTATTGATTGGCGAATTGGGCGGGCTACATGGAACATGTTGAAAGATGCACTAAAAAACCATCGGTTGTTGCCCGCAATTTTAGCGATTTCCTGGTTTTGGTTAATCGGTGCAGTGATGCTGACGAAGCTTCCTGATTATACCCATTATGTTTTATGGGCAGATACATCTGTGTTTGCTGTGTTTCTCTCTTTATTCTCAATTGGGATCGCTTTAGGTGCGTTGTCAATTAGCTACTTTTTGGCAAGCAAAATCACATTGCGTTATGTTCCAATCGCTATGTTCATGTTGTCTGTGTTCGCCATTGATCTGTATCTAGCTTCACCCAAGATCACAGAAGAAATGCCTTTGCAAACATTTGCGCAGTTTTTTATTAAACCGGACTGTTTGCGAATAACTGTGGATTTTTTCTTATTTTCATTTTGTGCAGGACTTTTCGTGGTACCGCTATATACTTATTTGCAGGTGAGCAGCGATGAAGGAACGCGTGCACGCACAATCGCTGCGAATAATATTATTAATGCACTTTTCATGGTTTTAGGATCAATCATGGTCATGGTTCTATTGCAGTTAAACGTGGGAATTGCATTGGTATTTTTAATCGTTGCCATTTTAAATGCAGCAGCAGCGTTTGCATTGTGGCTGCTGTTGCTAATACAAGCTAAAAGGCTAATGGTTCAGGTCAGATAGCCTAGATCAGCTGATTTTTCCTTTAACAGAATGCAATAGAGCGGTTCTTATCTGGAAGCGCCTTTTTTGGCACATCTTGCGAGAAAACCTGACAAAAAACTACACGCATAGCCAGTTATCCGCCGCTTTTTGGGCATGCTTTCTCGCAACCCATATACAAACCTGACCATTTGTGTCAAATTCAACGAGTGGAACCTGATCTATTACGATGCAATTAGTCGTTTAACCAATCTCTCACAGGGAGAAAGTCTTTATATAAGCTTTCTTCTGGACTGCCTTTTTCGGGATACCAGTCATATTCCCAGTGTACCTCCGGAGGTAAGGACATAAGAATGGATTCTGTTCGACCACCGGATTGCAGACCGAAAAGGGTGCCTCGATCGTAAACCAGGTTAAATTCAACGTAACGTCCACGTCTATAAAGCTGAAATGCTTTTTCCCGCGGGCCGTAGGGTAACGCTTTACGTTTCTGCACGATCGGTTCATAAGCTTTGCTGAAATGATCGCCAATGCTTTTCATCAATTCAAAGCTATTGGTAAATCCACCCTCATTAAAATCATCAAAGAATAAGCCGCCGATCCCTCGTGCTTCTTCACGATGTTTTAAGTAGAAATATTGATCAGCCCAAGCTTTAAAACGAGGGTAGAGATCTTGGCCAAAAGGTTCGCATGCCTTAAAAGCAATTTGATGCCAATATTTACAATCCTCGTGAAAACCATAATACGGCGTTAAGTCAAATCCTCCACCAAACCACCAGATAGGCGGATTCCCATCTTTTTCAGCGACAAAAAAACGGACATTTGCATGAGTAGTAGGGATATAAGGATTCTCTGGATGAATGACTATCGATACCCCTAACGCACTAAAACGACAGCCTGCCAACTCGGTACGATGCGCGGTTGCAGAAGGAGGCAATTGCTCCCCTGAGACATGTGAAAAATTGACACCGGCTTTGGCAAAAACTTTCCCGTCGGTCAAAACTCGCGTCAAACCTCCGCCACCTTGCTGTCTAGTCCAGCTATCCTCAATAAATTTGCCCTGGCCGTCGATCGCTGATAGCGATTGACAAAGGTTATCCTGAAAATTAAGAAGGTAAGATTTCACTAGTTCAACGGCATTTTCTGGCAAACCAGCTTCTTTATTTCTCATTTCATACCCCTTATCTTTATAAAATCAGGATTTGCCAGCCATTATAATTCAAATTTCCATAAATTGGCATGAGATTTGCTTTATTGCTACAGTCGTTTTAAACAGGGAGTAGGGATGGCTTTTAATTTAGACGGTTATTTAGGAATTCATGCCAAAGCATTGATGTTGCGTGAGCAGCGCACGTCACAGCTTGCCAATAATTTGGCGAATATCAATACGCCCAATTATAAAGCAAAGGACATCGATTTTAACGAGGTACTAAGCCAAGCTATGGAAGGAGCGTCTGCCCAACAGATGGTAACAGATGCTGCCAACCATATTAGTGGCCAAAGCACTTTTCAAAGTCAGCTGATGTATCGCATACCGAGCCATATTACACTCGATGGGAACACAGTTGACAAAGATCTAGAAACGACAGCCTTCGCAAGTAACGCCGTCGGTTATCAGGCCAGTTTGACCTTTTTGAATAATAAGATTAAAACAATGATGACCGCGTTGAAGGGAGAGTAGGTATGTCGTTAAACAATATATTTGATATTTCTGGTTCAGCTCTGGTTGCCGAAACTGCGCGGTTAAAGACCAGTGCTTCCAATATGGGGAATGCCGATGTTGTCACAGGTAGTGCGGACGAAGCATACAAGGCGCAATACCCCATTTTTACAGCTATCCAGGAGGAAGCCCAGCAATGGATGAATCAGACTAAGGGTGGGGTTGCAGTATCAGGTATTTATGAAAGTAATGCCGATCCGGTTAAACGCTATGAACCAAATCACCCTCTGGCAGATCAAGACGGTTTTGTTTATGCTCCAAATATTAATTCAGTTGAAGAAATGGCTAATATTATTTCTGCTTCTCGTGCTTACGAAATGGATGTGAGTGTGCTTAATACCACAAAGCAATTAATACAAAGGACCCTTCAGTTAGGAGAGTAAGGAGTGAATTATGGCGGTGGATTCAGTAGGTGGTGCAAATGCAGTTTTAGGGCAAATGGGAACAGGTCAAAGTAAAAGTTTAGGTCAGAAGGATTTTCTAAAACTGATGATTGCTCAGGCACAAAATCAGAATCCCTTGGAACCTAAAATGAATGGTGATTTTTTAGGTCAGTTGGCTCAATTCAGCACAAACGATGGGATCACCAAAATGCAAGAATCCATTCAACAACTCGCTTCTTCGCTTCAATCTAACCAAGCATTACAAGCTTCCTCGCTGGTTGGTCGCAAGGTTCTGGTAAATAGTGACAGTGTAAATCTGGATCAAGGGGAGGTCAAAGCGGCAATCGAATTGCCTGCAGCTGTGGATAATTTAGTGGCTTCAATCTATTCGGAATCGGGTGAACTAATTAGAAAAATTCCCTTAGGGCAGCATGGAGCGGGGTTGTTTGCTTTCACTTGGGATGGCCAAAACCAGAAAGGTGAGCGCATGCCGATGGGCAAGTATACAATTAAAGTAAATGGGATTTATTCTGGAAAAGAGGTCGCTTTAAAGACAATGACAGCGGCTAATGTAGACAGTGTTAGCTTAGGACAAAATGGCGAGGGTGTTAAATTAAATGTGGCAGGGGTTGGCACGGTCTCATTGAATGATGTCAAAGAAATTACAAATTAGGTCATGTTTCCGCTATTGGACGAAAGCAAACACCATCTCAAGGGATGAAGTTAATTAGCGCAATCTCGATAGACCGATATTATCTTTTTGAGTGCAGGAGGCAATTATGACGATTTTTGGAACAGGACTCAGTGGGCTGCAAGCGGCGACGAATGATTTGGGCATTGTGGGTAATAACATTGCAAACTCATCGACAGTTGGTTTTAAAAGCTCAAGGGCATTGTTCGCTGATGTCTATGCAAATAGTTTTTTTGGCAGCACCAATGTCATTGGCGACGGGGTCAATATGATTGGTGTGCAACAATCGTTTGGCCAAGGGAATATCAGTTTTACGAATAATAGCCTTGATCTTGCAATTAACGGATCTGGTTTTTTTATTTTAAGTGATAATGGTTCTTCCGTGTACACAAGGGCAGGGGCTTTCAGCATTGATAACAACGGATTTATTGTTAACAGCCTTAACCAAAATTTAACCGGTTTACTGGCTGAAAATGGGCAGTTGGGCAGTGTTACTGGCAATTTACAACTCAATACAGCGAATATAACTCCCCAGGCGACGACAACGGTCTCTGAAGGAGCAAATTTATATGCAAATAGTACTCCGCCTACCGTGGCTTGGTCAGGTGGTGCAACGCCAGCAGGTGATACTTACAATAATGTCACCTCCTCCACAATCTATGACAGCTTAGGCAATTCTCATGTTTTATCGATGTATTTTATACGGGGGGATGCCTCAGCACCTGCCGGAGACCCCAATGCGTCTTCGCCTGCTGGAACTCAGAATCAATGGTACGTTGCGTTCCAAATCGACAATCAAAATGTTCCCGCCAACGTGGGCACAACAAACAGTGCGAATTTGTATCGGGTTAATTTTAATAGTGATGGAAGTTTTACTAATGTGGCCGATACAACGAATACGCCGATCGCTAACAATTTAATTCCGTTAACAACCAACCTAACTAATGGGGCAAATCCTTTAAATTTCACTGTGGATTTATCCAATTGCACTCAATTTGGCAGCCCTTTTGCTGTGCAATCAAGCACTCAAAATGGATTTACTACGGGGCAGTTGAATAGTGTTTCTATTGATCAGGACGGCGTATTGTTTGGGCTTTATACTAATGGTCAATCACAGATTATGGGGCAAGTGCAGCTAGCTAATTTCCCAAACCTGAACGGATTGCAGCCTTTAGGAAATACCACCTGGGGGGAGACTGCTTCATCAGGACAAGCTTTAGTAGGCAACCCAGGAACAGCGAGCCTTGGTTTGATTCAGTCAGGTGCACTTGAAGAATCAAATGTGGATTTAACAAATGAGTTAGTCAACTTAATTACTGCCCAGCGCTATTTTCAGGCGAATGCGCAAACAATTAGTGCTGGCGATACAATAACTCAAACCATTATAAACATTGGTTAATGAGATAACAACCAGCCTTTCCTCTGCATCCCACGACTTGTTTGCGGGAGCTATTACTCGCGAGGGATTCCTGAAAGCCTCACGGGAGAACTGCGGAATTTAGCAACGAGAGAGGAACTAGGTTATTAGTTGGTAAGCTAGGAGGGCTTCAATATGGATCCAGTTTTATATCATTCAATGAATGCTTCGCAACTTGATTTTTATCGGCAGAACATTATCGGCCATAATATGGCCAATATTAATTCCCCAGGGTTCAAAGCTGATTTATTTAGGGCTCAGTCTTTGTATGTCACTGGATCCGTACAATCGAGTGAAGCATTAGCAGTAGCACAGTCAAATGGTACTGACTTCTCCGATGGCCCATTAATTTCTACCGGTAGAGATTTAGATGTGGCGGTACTGGGCGATGGTTGGTTTGTTGTCCAGGACTCTCAAGGAAAAGAGGCATATACGCAAGCAGGTAATTTTCATATCACTGAAAACGGTATGTTAGTCAATGGTTCAAACAGGCCTGTAATAGGTGATGGCGGTCCTATCTCAATTCCACCAGCACAACGTGTAGAGATCGGAACAGATGGCACGATATCTATAGTCCCATTCGAAGGGCCTCCTGGTGCAGTAGTGGTCTTAGATCGCCTAAAATTGGTCAAGCTGAAGAGCAATGAACTCTATAAAGATGCTGATGGCTTAATGAAATTGACTGGTGGCGGGACAGCCCAGACAGATGCTTCTATTAATGTCGTGAAAGGGGCTTTAGAAGGCTCGAATGTGAATCCCGTAGAGCAAATGATACATATGATCAATTCAGGTCAAGGTTTTAACGCAAAAATGAAGATAGTAGGGGCTGTTGATAGCAACGCACAAAAACTGGCACAGCTTTTGCAGCTATGAGGTTTTATTTTTAAAGTAGGATAGGATAAGGCTATGGAACCAGCATTATGGGTTAGTAAAACTGGATTAGATGCTCAAGATAAGCAAATAGCAAATATTGCAAACAACTTGGCGAACGTAAACACGACAGGATTTAAAAAAGGCAGAGCAATATTTGAAGATTTGATTTACCAAAATTTAATGCAGGCAGGCGCCCAAGCAACCCAAACAACGGAAATCCCGACTGGTATCAATATGGGCAGCGGTGTCCATATGGTCTCTATGCAAAAGGTGTTTACTGAGGGAGGTATACTTAATACTCAGAATCCTCTTGATGTTGCAATTCAAGGAAATGGCTTTTTCCAGGTACTGTTACCTGATGGAACTCAAGCATACACACGAGACGGTACTTTCCAGATTAACTCTCAAGGCCAAATTGTTACTGCTAGTGGCTATGTGCTTCAACCGGCTATCACCATTCCGCAACAAGCATTAAGTATTACTATTGGTCAAGATGGTACGGTGAGTGTCCAAGTAGCAGGGAATAATACCCCTACACAATTGGGTGTTATCCAACTTAATACGTTTATTAATCCTGCAGGGCTGCAACCTATGGGACAAAACCTTTTCTTACAAACCGTGGCAAGTGGTGCTGTGCAAACAGATAATCCGGGTAATATCGGCCTAGGTACCCTTCTGCAAGGCTCTCTGGAAGCTTCCAATGTGAATGTTGTCGAAGAATTAGTCAATATGATTCAAGCTCAACGCAGCTATGAAATCAATGCTAAAGGCATCCAAACAGTGGATAGTATGTTGCAATATTTAAATCAAACTTTGTAGTTGAGAAGGTGAAATGACTCCATTGCGACGCCTATTTGGCCTAATCATTGTTTCAACGTTAAGCGGCTGTGATCAGCTTAATCCACCATTCCCGGGAACGCATCCTGAATATGCACCGACCTATCCAGCTTCGCCTGATCCAAAACAAATCCGTCATGTTAACGGTGCCATTTATAATGCTGAAACTGCTTTGCCTCTCTTCGAAACGCCAAGAGCAAGACATCCCGGTGATTTAATCACAGTGGTCTTGATTGAGAAAACGGATGCACAAAAGAAAGCAAGTACATTCGGTCAAAAAAATGATACGACTACAATAACCAATAAAACATTCTTCGGCCGACCCATTGCTTTGGGTGGTGGCTATAGTATGGATTTTGATTTAAATGCGCAGCGTCAATTTTTTGGCCAAGGTCAAGAAATTCAAAACAATAAATTATTCGGAAGCATTTCTTTGACGGTTTCTAAAGTATTGCCTAATGGCAATATGGTTGTTCAAGGCGAAAAATGGGTAAAAATTAACCAAGGGGATGAATACATAAGGCTATCTGGCATTATTAGGCCACAAGATATAAGACCTGATAATACAATCAGCTCCGATCGAATTGCTAATGCTCGAATAGCTTACGGTGGCGTGGGCGAATTGAATAACATGAACGCCCAAGGCTGGTTCTCCCGCTTTATTTGGGGACCGATATTCCCAACCTAAGATAACAGGACGATTAATGCGTAAAACCTATTTGGCATGCATTTACTTCTTAATCAGCACATTGTCTTTTGCATTACATGCTGAGCGCATTAAAGATTTAGCCACTCTTGCTGGAGTTAGAACTAACCAATTGGTTGGCTATGGCTTAGTAGTTGGTCTTGATGGTACAGGTGACAGAACAGGTACTCGCTTCACCGAGGAAACATTTGCAAATATGCTGATTCAGCTCGGCATTAACATCCCTCCCGGAACCAAGCTGAATTCAAAAAATGTTGCTGCAGCAATGGTGACTGCCAGCCTTAGTTCTTTTATGAAAAAAGGCCAAGCAATGGATGTCAATGTATCATCCATTGGTGATTCTAAAAGTTTAAGGGGAGGCACCTTACTAATGACTCCCTTAAAAGGGGCAGATGGCCGTGTTTATGCGATGGCGCAAGGTAATATTATCGTTAGTTCACTCTCGGTTTCCGGTCAGGACGGCTCCAGTATCACGGTGAACGTGCCTAGCGGCGGACGTATTCCTAATGGGGCGACTGTCGAGGTGGATATCCCTAATCCTTTCTATGTCTCACGATCGCTTGTTTACAATTTGCATAGCCCTGATTTTACTACCGCCCGACGCATGGTTGATGCAATCAATGAAACGATGGGGCCAGGTACTGCCCGGGCAATTGATGCAACCTCAATTCGTGTGACTGCGCCTAAGGAATTATCGCATCGGGTAGAGTATATTTCTGTTTTGGAAAACATCGAATTTACACCAGGCGAAGTTGAAGCTAAAATCATTATAAACCCAAGGACAGGCACAGTTGTTATGGGCCAATTAGTTCATGTTAAACCAGCAGCGGTATCACATGGCAACCTAATTGTCTCCATTAGCGAAAATCCTCAAGTTTCCCAGCCGAATCCTTTTGCGGGAGGAAGAACAGTAGTCGTTCCTGATACGCAAATCAGTGTTCAGGAGAAGGGAAATCGCACTTTTTTGTTTGCCCCCGGTCCTTCATTAAAAGATATTGTCAGAGCAGTGAATGCGGTTGGAGCAACACCGGCAGACCTGGTTGCTATACTCGAAGCTTTAAAGCAGGCTGGCGCACTAAACGCAACAATAATTATTATCTAATGGATGAATTGAAAATGGCAATTGAAGGAATAGCCGTAAGTGATTTTCAAAGTTTACAAGAATTAAGGGCAAAGGCACAAAAGGATCCTGACAAAGCACTGCCTGAGGTTGCGAAGCAATTCGAAGCTATTTTTCTGCAATCCATGCTCAAAAGCATGCGTATGGGCCAACATTTTCTAGAAGAATCAAATCCATTCAGAGGAAAAAGTGTGGAAACCTTCCAAGAAATGCTTGATGCCCAATACGCAACGAATATTACTCAAGGCCAGGGAATAGGCTTAGCAACCATGCTTGCAAAACAATTATCTAAATCCCAAACACAAGCTACAATGCCTCAAACTGAGATTAATGCCATTAATTCCAATACACCGAAAACACTCAATGCGCTTAATGACCCTAAAACCAAAGTTGAGCAGTCGCTTTTGCCAGCACGAATTGCTCCGAAACAACCTGTGGCAGTAAAAGAAACCGTTCCAAATCCTCAGATTGATGATTTTGTGCGTTCGGCGTGGCCTTATGCTCGACAAGCAGCTAATTTATTGGGGCTTGATCCTAAAATTCTGCTTGCCCAAGCGGCTTTAGAAACAGGATGGGGGCAATTTATTGCTAAAGATGCAGACGGCAGCAGTTCTTATAATTTCTTTAATATCAAAGCAGCAGATAACAACACTGATGCGGTGCATGTAAATACTACCGAGTATATTGCTGATACACCCATTAAGGTAAACGCTGCTTTTAAGAAATATGCATCAATTGAAAACAGTTTTAATGATTATGTGTCTTTAATCAAAGACAGTAATCGTTATGGGGATGCTTTGGCAAATACAAGAAGCCCTGAGCGCTATATTGATGAATTGTATCGTGCAGGTTACGCGACTGATCCGCATTATGCCTCAAAAATATTAGCTATTTATCATGGTGATGAATTGCAGCACGCTTTAGAGAGAAATGGGTTTTCTGAGTTGGCTTGACCCAAATGGCGAGGTTGGCTAAATAACCAACCTATGCTTGATAAAATTGAGAGAATGTCATTCCTCGCTTTGCTCGGGATGACTTTAGATTAAACAAAGGGGAGCAAGGAGCATGGCGGGAATTTTAAACATTGCTGCATCAAGTCTTAATGCGTTCCAACGCGCACTTGCAGTAACAGGAAATAATATTGCTAATTCAAGTAATAGAGCCTATACACGTCAAACTGTTCAATTCGCGCCAATGCCGTCACAACGCTATGCTGGTTCTTATATTGGTGGTGGGGTTGCTATCTCTAATATCCAACGTAATAGTGATCGCTTCGCAACAGAACAGGTGCGGGAAACGCTAACAACCAAATCACAATATGATTCGCTCTATCAGCAAGCGATACAAATCGATAAATTGCTTTCTGAAAAAGGAACGAGCCTCTCAGGGAATATGCAGACTTTTTTCACTGCGCTAGGCCAGTTAAATGAGACTCCCGACAATTTAGCCTCACGCTCGCTTATGTTGCAACAAAGTCAGTTGCTAGTTGATCAATTTAACTCGTTACAACTCCGTTTTGACGAATACCAACGCAACAACACCACGCAAATTACAGAAGCAGTGAATCAAATAAACCAAATTACTGCGAATATCGCGCAAATCAATAAACAACTCACTGCGGCACCCGATGCGCCCGAGCTACTTGATACTCGTGATGATTTATTGCGCGAATTGGCAAAGTACACGGAAGTCACCGTGATTGATCAAGGTAACGCAGGCATTGATGTTGCAATAGGGAATGGTGAGATGCTGGTCATTGGGGCCGAACAGCGTAATTTGGTGGTTAATGCCAATCTAACCGGCCAGCTTGGTACACAAGTCTTCCTAGCAAATGGCCAAGGTCAGATCGATATTACTTCAAATTTGCATTCTGGCATGATCGGAGGATTACTTGAATTCGAGCAAGACATCCTCGGTTACGGCAGTCAATTAATTGGCCAATTAGCAATAGGTCTGGCAACCGCATTTAATACCCAGCATAAACTGGGTATCGATATGAATAGCCAGATTGGTAAAAATTATTTTACTGACTACAATCAAGCTAACTTGCAATTATCCCGATCATTACCCTCTAACTCAAATACAGGGGCTGCTGTTTTATCTGTCGCTATTTCTGATATCAACCAAACCATGTTGAGTGACTATCAGCTTGTAGTAAGTGATACCGCTACAAATGAAGTTCGGCTTATTCGACAATCGGATGGTCAATCGACTACGCTAAATTGGACAAATACACCACCTGCACCGCCAGCGGGTCAAATTATCTTGGATGGCATGACGATCACTGTTGATGATGTAAGTAATTTGGTCAACAGCGACCGGTTTACTTTAATGCCGACGCGAGGGGCAGCACGTGATCTCCAATTAAATATCACTGATCCGCGAGAAATTGCACTGGCTTCCCCAGTGCGCACGGAGGCTTCAATAAACAATACAGGATCGGGAAGGATTGCTTTAGGTGATGTATTAAATACCAATGCTGCGGTTGGCAAAGAGTATAGCATTCAATTTATTTCGCCAACGCAATATAACTTGATAAATGTCACCGATTCAGTAACTACGGGACCGTTTACTTTTACCCCCAATACAGATAACACAATAATGATTCCTGATTCGGTTAACCCCAGTTATTCGGTAATATTGTCCGGTATTCCGGCTACAGGCGATACGTTTTCTGCTTCATACAATGCCGGTGGTATTGGAGACAACCGTAATGGCTTAATGCTAGCTGCACTCCAGCAAAGTAAAATTTTTAACAACGGTACGGCCAGTCTATTTGATAAGCATACTGATTTAATCACAGGAGTAGGGGGTGTAACTTATCAAGCCAAAATACGTAGCGATGCTGCCGAAATTCTTCATCAACAGGCAGTTGATTTTCGTGAAAGCAAAAGTGGTGTGAATTTGGATGAAGAAGCAAGCAATCTATTGCGTTTTGAGCAAGCTTATCAAGCTGCCAGTCGCGTGATGGCTGTTTCAAGTCAGATAATGGATGCTCTATTTGCCGTAATGAGGTGATCATGCGAATTTCAACGACCCAAATTTTTCTTCAAGGCTTAAATGGCGTGTTAGCCCAGCAGGCAGAGACACTAAAATTACAGCAGCAGCTTTCTTCGCAAAAGAAAATCCAATCGCCTGCTGATGATCCAATCGGGGCTGCACAAATTGAATTGATGATGCAACGCATTAATTTAACTGAGAATATGGAGAAGAACCGCGAATCAGCTGTGAGTGAGATAAGCTATGAAGAAAGTATCTTGAGTAACGTTATTAACGTTATTCAGCGCCTACGCGAATTACAGGTTCAATCTGGAAACACAGCTTTATCAGAGGGTGATCGCGAAGCTATGTCGGAAGAGGCAAAAAATTTACTCGATCAACTAGTCGATTTGGGTAATGCCCAAGACAGTAACGGCTATTACCTATTTAGTGGCAGTAAGACATCTACTCAGCCTTTTACATTAAACGCGGGACAATACATCTATAATGGTGATCAAACGCAACGCTCACAAATCATCAGTAGTGGGTTACAAATTGCTGTAAACGATAATGGCAATGATATTTTTATGCGTATTCCCAATGGTAATGGCACATTTACCGTAACACAAACGTCCACGCCTAATACAGGTACTGTGGCTGCGACTACTGGTTCGGTGATAGATCCTGCTGCCTACGTGGTTGATAACTATACAGTGAACTTTGTGTTAAATAGCTTAAATCAAATGGTGGTAATGGTTACAGGTGCAAGCACTGGCCCAATTATTCCCTCCACAGGCCTTCCAGATGATGCGCCTCTTTATCAAGATGGTGGAACAATTAATTTTAATGGGGTTCAGGTCACTTTTCATGGAACACCAAACGCGGGAGATAGTTTTGCAGTAAATCCTTCCCGCAATGAGTCGATTTTTTCCACTGCGGTACGCATTGTCGCCAATCTTAAGCAATCCTTCTCTACTGCTGCCGATAAAGCCGCAGTAGAAACCGAAAATAATCAGCTCCTTGAGCAATTGGACAGTGCTCTTAATAATATTCTTGCATTTCGTGCGCAAGTGGGTGCTCGGTTAAATCAACTGGATGTCGCAGCTCAGGTTAACAATGATGTCTTGGAAATTAGTGAGGAAACATTGCATACCGTACAAGATGTTAATTTGGCTGAGGCTGCGGTCAAGCTTAATTTGCAACAAGTATATTTACAGGCAGCGCAGCAGAGTTTTGCCCGGATTCAAGGGTTAACAGTGTTTAATTACATTTAAGGTTTGCTTTTACATAGAATTTAATCTATTGACCTCAAAATACTCTGGGTTGTGTGATTGATGAGTTTAAATCATGTCCAGTTTGTTTTGATGTTTTCTAAAGTTTTCTATCATTCTTTTAAAATACTCACTAAAAGCTCAATAGAGCTGGCAAGCGATTTTTGCTCATTCTCGGTTAAGGCCTGAAGATTTTGGTTCAAACGGTTATGTAGGAGGTGTGGAGAGGCAGCAATAAATTCTTTTCCTTTTTCGGTGATATCAATAAAGGTATTGCGCCGATCCTTTTTATCTCTTACTCGATGAACAAAATTTTTTTCTTCCAGCCGATCAATTACTCCAACTAGCGTACTCATTGATAGGTATACTTTTTTAGATAAAGAAGACAAATTCATGAAACCATTTTCATAGATCTCATGTAAGCAAATCATTTGAGGGATAGTTAGTCCGTAATATTTATTGAGGTATCTTGAATGATGATCCATATGCTGCATTACCTTTCGTAAGGCGAGGATAATTTTTTTTGACTGTTGATTAGCTATCTCGGTGCCTTCGTTTTTTACTTGATTTGAATAATTCATGATTAGTCTTAATGATTGCAATCTATTCGCTACGGGGTTACTATCTAAAATTACTTCGTGTACGAAATATTTTAACAGACACTAATAATAACAATTTTATCTGACTATTCTATATAGCAGTAGAGGAGGATCCAAAAAAAATGGGATTTTAATCCAAGAAGCATTTTCCAAAAAGAAATAACTAGAAGAGGAGAGGTTATGCCCAATGAATTAAATCAAAAAACCTTATACCCATTTCCACAACAATTCGCTGCGAAAGAACTAATTGACGACGAGGACATCCAATTTTTGAGTAATGGTTTTCTCACTCTAGGTGTTGAAATCGAGTTACAACTTATTGATTCAGAAACACTCAATCTATCCTCGAAATCTGAGGAAGTACTTAATGCAACTGCAGATTTACCTAAAATAAAACCCGAATTCTATTTAAGCACCATCGAAGTAACTATAGATAAATGCAATACCGTCAAGCAAGTGGAAGATGATCTCTATAACTCATTATCTGATCTTCAATGGGCAACGAAAGATCTCGGAATACTCTTTGCGTCAACTGGGTCTCATCCGTTTTCCAAATATGCGGATTGGCAAATATCCCCAACAGCACGTTACCTTGATTTAATTGATCGCAATCAATGGTTAACTCGACGTATGAGTGTTTATGGCCTGCATGTGCATCTTGGCATGAAAAGCGGTGAGGACTGTATCCGATTTAACAATTTTTTTATGTATTTTTTGCCACATCTATTAGCGCTTTCATCCAGCTCGCCATTTTGGCAAGGGATAGATACTGGACTTGCTTCATGCCGTCCTACCGCATATGAAGCCCTGCCGACAGCAGGACAACCGTATTATGTAAAAACTTGGCAAGATTTCTATCATATTTATAGAAGTTTAAAATCTTGCGGTTCAATCAAATCATTAAAAGATTTATGGTGGGATTTAAGACCAAGTCCCGGTTTTGGCACTTTAGAAATTCGGGTTTGTGACGGCACCGCCACATTGGCAGAGACACTGGCTATCACCGCTTTTATTCATGCTCTTGCGTATTGGTTTGCAGATAATGGCGCTTGGCTAGAGTCAGTAGCGTGCCCCCCCCATTGGCTTTCGCGTGAAAACAAATGGCGGGCAATTCGCTATGGGCTAGATAGCGAGTTGATTATGAATACTGAAGGAAAAATTAAACTCATGCGCGAGGATCTTTACGAATGGATAAGTAAACTTGAGCCTTATATTAAACGGCTCAATTATCAAAATTACTTCGCTTACCTAAAAACGATTATCGAATCAGGGACCAGTTCTGAAAGGCAAAAAATGATATTTAGTCAAAACGGTTCTCTTAGAGATGTTGTCAAACACAATGTGAGTGAATTTTTATTGCAGGTACCTCTTTATCGTCAAGAATCAGTTTTCTCATGAGAATTCGTAATTGCTTATATTTCAATCGGATTTAGGTAAATAAAACCTGGGCTCAATCCCAGGTTATTCATTAGCGTAATTAAATAGGGATAGAGCTCGGAATTACTGCATTGCTTTTAAACAACCTTGGCAGCAGGCTTTTATTTGCTCTTTCAAGCTTGCAGTACTCTCTGTGGAAGTGACTCCAAGCCCGCAACCTGCGAGACATTGAAGTACTTCTTTACCTAGTCCCCGAGGGGTAGAACTGCTAACACAACTGTTGACGCAGCTTTTATTTCCCTTAAAGAGCTTGACTTGATAACGATTAACTTAACATATTTGAAATATTACTTGATGATTATGAAATAATAAGATATTTTTTGCCTAGATTTTTAATCTGGAGGCATAAGCGATGCTAATTAAACTCATTCTTGGAGTACGTAAATTTAATCAAGAAAAGTTTAAAGACATGCAAGGTATTTTTGAGATGTTAAGTAGGGGACAATACCCAGACATCTTATTCATCACCTGCGCAGACTCACGGGTTGTTCCCAGTTTATTTACTCATTCGGCACCCGGTGATATGTTTGTGATGCGGAATGTGGGTAATATTGTACCCCCCCACACAGCAACAGCTGTTCCGAGTGAAGCAGTGGCAATTGAATATGCCTTAAAAGTCCTTAAGGTGAAAAATATTATTGTCTGTGGGCATTCTAATTGCGGTGCAATGGACGGGTTGATTACACCAGGCCTCGATAAACATTTGCCGGTTACAGCATCGTGGCTTTCTCATTCATCACCAGTATTGGCCAAATTAGCAGAAAACCATGAGGATATAAATTTAGAGGCCGTTATTAAGCAAAATATCCTCGTCCAGATGGAGCATTTGAAAACTTACCGTATCATTGCGGAAAAAATTGCTGCTGGTGAGTTATCAATACACGGATGGTTTTACAAATTTGAGACGGGTGAAATTTTTGTTTATCAAGAAACCCAACAGAATTTTATTAATATGGAACAAGCTCTCAATTTTGCTATCGAAGGAAGAAGAGATCAAATTGTAAAACAAATTGCTAATGGATATTTAGCGCAATTTACTCAGCCAAAAACATCAGATGAGTTTCGCAAGGCAATGCGGTTGTTTTCCTCGCTAAAATTTGATCTAAGTGCAATTTGGGATGATTTAAGGCCAATGATCTCCGAGAAACTCTGGGCTGAAGTAGGTGAGCTTTTCTCTGGCCCTTCAGCTAAAGAATTTCAAGATCTAATTGATTCCGGTAAAAGGATAACGCTAAGGGATTTAAAAGATTTTCAAAAAGAACTTCAAAGTTCTGTTGGCTATCATCAATTTTGTGCTCAGCATACCTTATTTGCTCAGTCATTATCCGGATCCGATTATGCGGAAAGGAATTTAAACCAGTTCAAGTGCAAATTGTAATGAAACCTCACTATACGGCAGTAATTGCTATCGCTTAATGTTTTCGCTAAGTTTGAGGAATAAAAATTGAAGGATTTTTTCTTTTTAAATCATAGACAAAGTATTATAATTTGAAACGGTTTTTTTAATATCAAATAACATATAGGATGTTGATGCATGGAATGGGCTTTTCATTAGTTATCAAAAAAGGATTGCTCGTAATGGCCAATGACAGGGATGTTTTCAGCAATCGACAAGTGTCAATAGATTTGTCTTGATGTCATCTTTTTCTATTAGTTTCTATTGTGTGGGCTTCCTTTGTTAAAGTCCTGTTTTATCCGTTCCCTCTGTTCGATTTATTTGATGTATATCAGAACGCTCATTCCTTTGTTATTGAAATCGACTGCCGCTGGATGTTTTACGGTTTCACATTATGACTCATTTTTACATTACAAGGATCCCTCATGAGACATTTCTTATTTCCTTTTTTCGTCACGACAAGTGTCATTGTCAGTCAGGCATCAGCTGGCACCATGGGACTTGCTGTTGCCCCTGAAGACTGGGCATGGGTAGGCTCTATCAGCGTAGGTCCCGTTTGGGCAAGAGGTGGAGAAACACAAACTGTTTGCTTATCCCCTGAAACTACACAAACCTATGCGGCTAGCAGATCTGCCCATGCACTGGCTTCCGGTGAGTTGTTTATTGGTTTTCAGAAGATGCTTGCATTCAATTGGCATGGGCAATTAGGGATAGCTGCAGCCACTACAGGTAATGCTAAATTGCAAGGCGTCATATGGGACGATGCTGATCCTGCATTTACCAATTACAGTTATCGCTACAAAGTACGTAACAGTCGGGTGGTGGTAAAAGGAAAGCTCATACTCGACAAAGGGTATTGGCTTATACCGTGGGCGAGCGGCAGTGTTGGAGTAGGCTTTAACCGCACCTATGATTTTACTAACACGCCGTTGATTTTAGAGGCATTGCCTATTACTAATTTCAGTAACCACAGCAAAACGGCCTTCACCTACACGTTGGGTGTGGGGGTGCAAAAAGCCATTAGCAATCATTGGCAGGTTGGCGTCGGTTATGAGTTTGCCGACTGGGGCCGAAGCAAACTAGGTGTGGTTTCAGGTCAGATGACAAACAGTGGGTTAGCCCTCAACCATCTTCACACCAATGGTGTTTTATTTAACTTTACTTATGTGGCTTAAGGATAAATCCATGAAGAAAAAAAGTAACAAATGTCTTTTGGGATTTAGAATGCTGGCTTTCCTGTGGTCAGGATTGATTACAACAACAGTTTGTGCTGGTATCCCATTGTGGACTTTTGAGCCGCTTACCCCTACCTCTCTGGCTGTGCCTGCCAATAGCACCGCTTTGGTGCAATACCGGGTCACCAATCAATCCAGCAGTCCCCATACTTTGCTGATGTTGCCTATTCAAGGGATTATGCAAATTAACACGGGATTAGGGGATTGTAGCATTCCTTTCATGTTACTCGGTAAGGGAGCTTGCACGCTTTCACTGCAGGTGATCGGCAGTCAGATAATTGGCCCGATTATTGATGGGCCTGTGGTTTGTCAACTAGGAAGCCTTAATCCGTGTTACCGCCCAAGCCCTCTTCATGTTTTAAACATCACCCAGGCTCCACCGATAACCAATGCTGTCATTGCAGTAAAGGGTTCTCCCTTAACGCTGACTGTGGATGGTTCGATTGGGCAGCTTACCATTTACAACACGTCCACTGAAGTGGCGGCTACCAACATTACCTCGAATTTTATTGGGACGGCATTGAACGGTAATGTCACAGAAACAGGTAATAGCTGTTCTTATGTACCGCCGGGAGGAAGTTGCACAATAACTTATACGCCAGGCCACACGGTCGTACCGCAGACAAACTTTAACATTAAAGGCACAAATACGAATGCGGTAATGGCAGCTATTGCTATTCAATCAGGTATTACGCTAACAGCAATTAATCCGAACTCAGGAACAGCATCGGGGGGAACAGGTTTTACCTTAACAGGAACCGGGTTAACGGGTGCAACAAGCATCACCTTTGACGGAATAGCGGCGACCAGCGTTAAAGTGGTCAATTCTACAACGGTGACCGGGGTAACTCCAGCACACACGGCAGGTTTCGTGGATGTTGTCATTAGCACGCCCACAGGTAGCGCAACATTAGCCAATGGCTATCAATATTTGACCACCGCAGTAGGACAACCCTCAGGCGGTGGCACCATTGCTTGCCTGAGTACAGGAAATAATCTTATCGCAGCCATTGCCGATAATAGCGCGGGCATTCAATGGGGAGGTTCTGGTACGGCAACCGGTGCAACAAGCACTACCAACGGAGCCACTAATACTGCACAGATCGTTACTGTACTGACAGCCCTGGGTGTTCCTACAAACACTTATGCTGCCAGTCTTTGTAGTAACTACGAAGTCGATTCGCAAGGCAATACTCCCTGCCAGGTAGGAAATACCTGCTATAACGATTGGTTCTTGCCGGCTGGGGATAACTTGACAGCCTCGGGTCAGCTCAATTGCTTATTTACTAATCGTGCGGTCATCGGTGGTTTTGCCAGTGATTTTTACTGGAGTTCTACTGAGGATTCGGCGTCCCTCGCTTGGAGACAGGACTTCAACAATGGCAACCAGAGCTCTTCGGGTAAGAACCTCACTTTTCATGTTAGATGTGTCCGGGCTTTTACCCCTTAATCCTTTATACTTTTTCCTTTGAGGCAGCTTAGCTGCCTCATGATTTTTAGGAGGTATTGTTACGATTTTGCTAAAAGGTTTTCTATATGGGCTTAACGGTTTATTAAAGGCGCTTATCAGCTTGTTTAAGCTGTTTGAGGGTAAAAAAACTAATTTTTTCGCCACAGCGACATATTAGTCGGTGTCGCGAATTGACGATTTATAGCCTATTGAAAATTTAAAAGCTTTGTTACTGTTACTAACGATTAAAATTCTCTTCTGAATATTTAAAAACGACCCAATAAAGATTAATTTTAATGCATAGTGCTCTATAATTATTACTAATCAAGTAATAAGGTGATCAGAGAGGCGACGATGCATATTCCATTGACAGAGCCGGTATCACCACGCTACATCCATATTAATCCTAAAACTAATCAAGTTCATCTGATGGTTCCGGTTGTTGGCGGCCAAGAAATCAGCACGGATAATACCTGTAAGGCAACGGTAGCCTTAAGGGAATTTTTTGATGGTGGAGCCCTGCGTGAATTAAATGCTTATAAAGAAGCATTAACCTTTGATATAGGGTTACTTGAGGCAGGTAATGCACAGCGGGCAGGTAAAGAAGAGCGATTAGCCCAAATAGAAGCTTATATTGAAGCGGTTTCAGCGATGCGCTATAGCTATAGTGGTGCGATGACTGCTTTTCTTGGAAGGCCATCGAATTTATACAGCGTTCAATTGCGCCCTCGTGCCCAGGACAGCCAATCACGCGTTGTAAATCCCGTATTTAATGTGAACCGAACCAATAATGCGGAAGGAACTCCTCTCTCTCCGTTGTATAATGCAATGCATGGCACCTTTCCTACGACGGTGGTGGCAACAACCGACCCACGTACCCGGCTTACAACAACGGTATTAAGTGCTTTACCTGCGTCAGCGAGCTTTGCAGATATCCAACGAGTATTGAGTGAGCAAAGTTTAGCATTGTTTGGGTTAGCCATTGATTTTACCCAACGCACCGATGGAACACCTGCAACCAAAGAGGCTATTGATACGCTTATGGGTTTTGGAGCCGATGCCACACGAGACGATTACATTGATGCGTTATTAGGCGCTTGTGCCGTTGATGTATGGGAAACACTACCCACACCACCTTTTTATAGTATTCCAGCAGCAACGCCTGAAGATGAAAGAACAGAACGATTATCGATACTGACTCAGTTTTTTCTAGCGAACCTGAATGTGTATTGCAAAGCGCGTGGCATCAGTACGCAAAATTTTGGGGCGATTCTCGATGCATCACCTGATTTAAGTAATAGCTTGGTCAGTTTGGTATCCACAGCCTTAACGAATGGCGAGGACGTAGAAAGAGCCATTTGCAATTTTTGTAATGTGAATTCTGATGCATTCCATTTATTACGCTCTATCAACGCAGACGATTTGACCGCCATTCGACAAACATTTGAACGCACTTATCGTACCGTTACAGCTACAGCAGAAAATCCTCATATGGATGATTTTATGATATTGGATCATGGCGCGACAGGAGGAACGGCTAAATTTGTAACCCATCAAGGGTCTATTTGTGTGAATTTCGCTGAAATCATTGACCCCGTTGCTGCATCCAGCAATCCTGACTATTTTGCGAGCATTCGCACTGATTTTGCAGCACACCCGACAGAGATCCCTCACCGAAATGAATCTGTGTTGGGCGGTGATGTAGAAGTAGGCGTTGAGACCTTACTTGCACGAATCAATGAGAAGCAATTTGAAAGACTACCCACAGCAGCTAAAGAAGCTTGTCTTGCACATCCGAGTTTCGAAGCCCGTCATTTTTTACAGGATGTGGCCAAAGGGCGTCAAGAGGAGGCAGAAGGTTTATTGGTAGCAACACCGGCAAATACCCAAACATTACTGCGAACACCAGGTGTGTTCACCGATTACTCGGGAAGAACGTTCAATTGTACGGCCTATGAATATGCCTATTGGGCTAAAGACACGCATATGTGCCGTATGTTAGAACGTCACATGGACGAGGAAACCAAAGCCGATATGTTAGCCCGAATTGATAGCAACGACGCGGCTGGGCTCATTTATCAGCAAAACGGTGAGGAACACCGCAGCGCCCATTTCGATTTTAAACCCCTCAAAGAAGCCTATCAGCGCTATCTGGATGGATATGATGCGTGGTATGCTGCGCAAAATTGGGCGGCACTGGACGCTGCCTGGTGGGATGTGGGTAAAGCACAGCGCGATGTTCCTGCTCATGTGGCTCAAGAATATTGCCGGCCAGACCGCTCGTTTGAACCGAGACCTGAGTTCAACGAAGCAACATTACCGCGAGTGTTAACCTTTTACAACTGGACAACTGGACAGGATGATTCTTGGTTCCGTCTCGTCGCGCCTAATTCTGGTCTTGGTTTCGATTTTGCATTAGTTCGGGGCTGCGAGCGCGCCGCGTGGCCGCGAGCCGGTGGACGCAGGGCGACAGCATGGGCGGCGGCGGATTTGGCGGCTATAACCTGCCTAGATGAAGTAAGAACCAACGAGCTCACGCAGTCGCGTGAACTTTTAAACCCGCCGGCAATGTCGCAGGGTATGAGCATTTGATTGCAGCTCGGTCGAGTAGGGTTGCAGCGATGGGTGTCGCCGCGTTATCTCGACAAACATGAATAAACCATCCCATGATTTCTTCGTATTGCCAGCGTTGTGACGATTTCATCCACTAAGGGATGTCAAAATCAGCTATGGAAAAGGCAACTATTGCTGAAGAATTTTATATAAATGGGACAATTCCTGTCAAAAATAGCTGAACAATTAGATATTTCAAAAACAACCTTATATTTATATTTGAGATCTCGAAATGTCTTAATTGAAGAAAAGTTAATTTTAAAGCAACCAATTACTGAAAGAAGAAATTCAATATACATTTTTTGATTGATTTGATAATATATCAATCATTTATTATGCAAAGAGTATTATATGTTTATAGAATTTACACAAGATAATATTTGTATTTTTCCAACTTATGTTCTTGCAGTAAGTGGCTTTTGGAAGGACTGACAGACGAAGAACTTGAACTAAATTATTTCGCCAAAAAAGAGATAGCCCTATTAAACGAGTATATTGAAGTATTTAAAAAAGCAAAAAGTGAAAATCCTCGTTCTAGCGAAGCATGGCTTAAGAGATCTTAATTATTGGGTGAAAATATCGGAAGTTTTAGAAGATTAGAGAAAAACTAACCCTTTTGGTGGTTATTCCACACGACCCCACGAAAACAGACTTTAACTAAACTCTGGGATGTAGTATCTGAAGCAATGCAGCCCGTCATACGTTTTGACCGGTGAAGCCGTGGTGAACACATAGCTGAATTAGCCACAGCCAGGAGATTTCTCGAAAAGCTCGAAATGACGTAGTAATTTCATGAACAGGATAAAATGCTGTCTACAGAAATCAACTCTATTTCGCGACAACGACATGTTATCCACATTTTCTGTTGATAAACCTGTTAATGACAAGGAGAGAACTTGTTGGATTCAATTTTATAAGGATTGGCATTTTGGATTTATTGCATACAAAAAACTAAGTTTCAGATGCGATAATGTACTGATTACAAATCTATTATTGGCTATATTTTTCTTTTTTAATTATCTGCCAAAAGGCATCGATAGCTTGCTGTAAATGCCTATATGTGTTTTGTAATTGATGAAGGTTTTGTGGTTTAGCTTTTACTGCTTCATGAAACTCAGCGAATGCTTTATCGAGTTGGGGTAGGGTAAGATAGACTACTCCGCCACGAACTCGGTGTAGTTCTTCCCGCAATGCATCATTATCCTGAGCATGATAAGCTTTTGCCAGTCTCTCTTGGGAGATTTTCAGATCAGCGGCTAGAGCCGCTAGTAGTTCATGGATGAGATTCTCATCCCCATTATGTTGCTCTATACATTTAGCCCAATCAATAATTTGTGTGCTGTCTTTTTCCTGGGTCATTGTCGGCATGGTTTCAAGTACCAAGCCTTGCTTAAATCTAAAAATATATCGTTGTAATAGCGATTCTAATGCAGAAGGGGACAGTGGTTTTGTGAAAACTTCTTGCATCCCAGCATCTAATGCTTCCCTTTTCTTCTCGGGGTTATTTCCATGCCCTGTTAGCGCAACAATAGGTACTGACGACATTTGGGGATTTTCTAAGGCGCGAATTTGTCTTGTGACTTCAGTTCCTTCGATATCAGGAAGTCCTATGTCCATGATAATTAAATCGTAGTGATTTGCTTGAACCATTTTTAGGGCTTGGACACCATCTGATGCGATATCACACCTGCAGTGATTGATTAAGCCGCAAATATTGGAGTGCACTGCTCTTGCAGCAATACGATTATCTTCTACTATGAGAATAGTTATCGTGCTTTCGCTCTCCTCTATTTCTTTTGTTTTATCAGTGCTAGGAGTAGTTATGGATTTAGTAACCGAAGCGTTTTTCGCTTTAGGCTGGCGATAAGACATTTTTTCACGGTCAGAATGATCAGACACAGTAAGAGGAAGGGTAATAATAAAACAGGTTCCCTTATTTATTTCACTTTCTACCCGTATTTTCGCCTGCATCGCTTCAATATAGCGTTTTACAGTATAAAGACCCAAACCAGCACCCTTATATAATCCTTGGTAAGAAGGTGTTAAGCGAGAAAAATGCTCAAATATCGTATCAAATTTGTCTTTTGGAATACCAATGCCACTATCCTGAACTGTAATTTTTAATTCGATGTTTTCACCGAAGGGGTAATTTGGACCATTTTTATCCAAAATTTGTATTTTGAGTTTAACAAAACCCTTCTCCGTAAATTTAAGTGCATTGCTAAGCAGATTTAGTAGGGTGCGATCAAGATAATTTCGTAATCCAGTAACATAGTTAGGGACACAATCGTCGATTTCACAAGTCAGATCTAATTTTTTATGCTGAGCTACCGGCAACATGAGTTCTATATTGTGCTCTACGAGTTCCCGTAAATTAAACGATTCAGCTTTTTCAGGGATCTTACCTGATTCCAAGCGCATGGTGTCTAAAATTTCATTGAGTAATTGTAATAGCTCATCAGTTGCCCCAAGCAAAAGTTGACCATCTTCTTGGACTTTCTCAATCAATCCGCTAAGTAATTTTGTTGTAAACTCAGTGCGATTAATGGACGAGGATTGCTGCAAAGAGACTAAAGAATCATCAGCAAGATTTATCAATTCTTGAATTAATCCTAGGATACCTGTTAGTGGGGTACGAATGTCATGACTCATGTTGGCGATAAATTCGGATTTGGATTGATTGGCTATTTCCGCCGCAATTTTGGCTTTTTCTAGATCTTTTTCCATCCTTTTTCTATCAGTGATATCGAAAGAAATACCTAAAATACCGACTATTTCATTATTTTCATTACGCAACGGGGCTTTACTGCTTAGCATGATGCGGGATGAGCCATCTTCTTTGGGAATAGCATCTTCCACAATATTTGTTATGCCTTCATGCAGAATGAGTTCATCAGTGTGATGCAAAAAATTTACTCTCGTCTCATCCCAGTTAAAATCTTCGTCAGTTTTCCCAATGATTTCCAGAGGCGACTTCAGACCGAGATATTGAGCAACAAGATTATTGCAACCTTGATAAACGAAATTTCTGTCTTTCCAATAAACATATTGCGGGAGATTTTCAATGATATTTCTCAGATATATTTGACTGTCTTGAAGAGAAGTTTTATAGCTTACTGTTTCTGAAATATCTTCACCGATTAATATGAATTTATCTTTTTTATGAGAAGAATGCCTGCTAATTGTCCAATGGAAATGGTATCTCTGATCACTAGAAGGCTGATGCTGTAATAAAACATCCCCTTCAAAAATCCGTGGTTTATCGGCCTTAATTAAATTTAAATCCTTAATGGAGAAGCTGAGGGTAACTCCATATTTTTCCATTATTTCAAAGAAGTTAAAGCCTATTATATTTTTTTTAGGAATCTTAAATGTTAATTCAGCTTTTTTATTAAATCGTAAGACATTGCAACAAGAATCAAGAAGGATAATGATATCACTGCAAAGATCAAATACTATCTTGTCATTCATTGCCTTGTTCCTTATACTAAGGCTATATTTTAGTCAATTTGTCTAGCTTGATGGAAAGTATAATCCATTTCCACGCTAGGAACTTCACATTTGTACTTTAAAGCAGCCTAATTCGCGCAGACTACTCTGGCAAATTTGAACAAAAGGCTTTAGCAGCAAGATCCTTAAATATCGGGCGGGAAAATTTATAGCTTAGGCTTAATATTATAATTCTAAAACCATAAAAGTTGTTAGGAATTAAGGTGAATCCGAAAAAAATAGCATGCATGTTAAGTGATAACCAAGTAGGGATTTTTTATGAGACGATCCGCGCCCCTCATCCCATATACATTTCACAGATGTGTCTCACCTTTAAAGGTAAATTTGATTATCAGTTATTCCAGCAAGCCTACCGCTTAGTTATATCACGCCACGAAATTCTTAGAACGGCTTTTAGTTTGGACAAATTGACTGCTAATGCTACTCCTGTCCAAACCATTTATGAGAATGTGGAGCCAATCGTGCATTTTCATGATTATACCAATCTCCCTTTTAAGGAAAAAGATGCACTCTTCAGGCAGTTCTTAGACACTGATCTAGTAACCTCTTTTGATTTTAATATACCCTCATTAATGAGGCTTACTGCGATACGGTTTAGTGAAAATGAATACCGTATTATATGGTCAAGACACCATATTCTTCTGGATGGCTCATCGGCAAGATTAGTATTAACAGAGTTATTAACCATTTATAGTGCTTTACTGAGTAATAAGCCCTGGAAATTACCTCCTAGTTCTTCTTATTTTGCTATAAAGGATAAATTTGTTGTACCGAATGAAAGCGAAGCCATGCAGTATTGGAAAAAACAGTTGAAAAACTTTTCAAAATGCTCGCTGTTGCCAGCTATCCCGAAACAAGCAACAATACAACATTTCACCCAATTAAATTCTAAATTAACCCATAAAGAGTATAAGAATTTATTTGATTTTGTAGCAAAATATGATCTAACTGTTAATTCTGTATTACAAGCGGCTTGGGGCATAGTTTTATCCCATTATAGTAATAATGAACATATTATTTTTGGCTCAGTGAGAGCCTTTCCGAGGGAGGAAGTGGCAAATTGTGCTGGATTATTCATCAACACATTACCACTAGCCTTGACAGTTAATCCACACAAAAAAGTGTTAACTTATTTAAGATCGGTCCGTAAACAAGGTAAAGCACTCAGAGGCCATACTCATACCTCTCTAAGTGAAATACGCAAATGGTGTGGTTTAACTTTAGATGAAATGCTTTATCAATCAATCCTTGATTATAAGCCTTACTCATTAAACAAAATACTTAAATCAAGTTTTAGTGAATTAAACTGTGAAACTTCTTTTCGCTTAACGACACCTTATCCTTTGGCATTAGAGATCACCAATGAAGAGGATTATTTGGATATTCGCTTAAACTATGCGACTGAATTATTTTCCCCCGAATTGGCAGAAGGGATGCTAGCCCATTTTCGTAGTACTCTTAATCTATTCCATCTTTATCACTCTAAAACGCTTAATGACCTTCCTTCACTGCCCGATTTAGATCGTGAAAAATCTGTTATGGATTGGAATAAGACCCAAAAGAATTATCCATTTGAAAAAACACTCCACCAGCTATTTGAAGAGCGGGTTAATAAAAATCCGGACGCGCCTGCCATTTTTTATAAAGACGAAACGCTAACTTATGAAAAATTAAATACCAAAGCGAACCAACTTGCCCGTTTTATCAATAAAAGAGGGGTTAAACCTGAAGCGCTAACCTTAATTTTAACAGCTTCCAACATTAATCTGATTGTGAGTACCCTGGCTGTACTCAAGGCAGGCAGAGCTTATGTGCCTGTTGATCTGGGCTACCCGTTGAAACGTATAAGGTATTTGATTAGTGATAGTGAGGCTGAAATAATCATTTGCGATAATAAAACTTACCCGATGGTAAGCCAGGTACTTGAAGGATTAGATAAATCAATAGAACTGATTAATCTTGATACAATATCCCTTTCTAGTTTTTGCCCTACTAATCTTGAAGTTAACGTTTCTCCTTCTCATCTTGCCTATATGATCTACACATCCGGTTCTACCGGAAAACCTAAAGGGGTTTTAGTGGAACATCGGTCTGTAGTTAATATGGCATTGGGTTGTATTGAGCGATTGGAAGTGACTGAGAATAGTAGGATCTTGCAAATCGCCTCTTTTGGCTTTGATGTTGCTGTTGCAGAATGGAGTATGGCTTTCCTAAGCGGGGCAAGTTTATGTTTAATGGATAAAGAGTTTTTTGATCCTAACGCAATTATTGAGGCGCTAGAATTTTATAAAATTAGTACAATTATTTTAGCGAGTTCTATCTTGACGGCTTTACCCCATCGAAAGCTTCCCCATCTAAAAGTGATCGCGGTTGGGGGTGAGTCTTGTAGTGACGCTGTCATTAATTATTGGGCTAAAGACAGATTATTTTTAAATGTTTATGGAATTACCGAGGCTACTGTTTGTTCTACTATTGCTAATTGTGTTCCAGGGCAAGAAGTCCTATCGATAGGTAAGCCTCTGCCAAATACACAGGTCTACATTCTCAACGAAAAACAACAGCCCCTACCCATCGGAATTTACGGTGAAATTTATATTGGCGGGTTGGGTGTTGCGAGAGGCTACTGGAATAACCCTGACTTAACAGGGGAGAAGTTTATTCGTAATCCATTTATCATAGAACAGGAAAATGGGGACAACTCACGGCAACATCGGTTATATCGAACTGGGGACAGGGGACGTTGGCTTTTTAACGGGGAACTAGAGTTTTTAGGGCGTGTTGATGAGCAAGTCAAAATAATGGGTGTCCGAATCGAGCTACCGGAAATAGAGAAAGCGATTGAACAACATCCAGAGGTAGAAAAGGCTGCAGTCATTCTCACCCCAGATAATAAACACTTGCAAGGGTTTATTCTATCTCATAATGTAAATCTTAATTTAGAAAACATCAGGCAGTTTTTAAGAACGATTTTGCCTCATGCATTAATACCTCAACACCTTATCATAGTTGAGAAACTCCCTTTAACTTCAAATGGAAAAATTAATAAGAAAAAATTGCTCAACTTTCCAGTGAAGGACACTGCTATTGAAATAAAGGAAGAGCAATTAACGGACACTGAAGAAATAGTTTCATCAGAAATAAAAAAAATAATAGGCATTAACAACATACCCCTCGATCAAAATTTTCTTGATATGGGATTAAAGTCGATTGATCTTGTAGGACTTTCATTACAGTTAAGTGATTGTTTAAGGCAAGAGGTGAGCGTTATTCACTTATTTAGTAATCCGACGATTAAAGCATTGGCTCATTACTTAGATAGTCTAAAATCTGATCATAATATTGAAGAAAAATTAGTGCTAAAAAAGCATTCACTAAACGCCAAATATCAAAAGCCACAAAGGATCAATTTTAAAAATGATGATGTCAACTGATGATACAAAAGCTGAGAATGCTTCTGCTATCGCAGTGATTGGGATGGCAGGACGCTTTCCACAAGCTGAAAATATAAATGAATTCTGGCAAAACCTAAAAGAAGGGCGCGATTGCATTACCCGATTTACTGAAGAAGATCTTCAAAAAGAAGGTATTAGCAAGGATACGATTGCTAATCCACGATATATCAAAGCTCGCGGTATTTTAAACGGCATTGATTGCTTTGATGCCAATTTTTTTGGCTTAACACCTGCAGAGGCAGCGCTGATGGATCCTCAGCAGCGTATATTTTTAGAACTGTGTTGGGAAGCATTGGAAATCTCAGGTTATTCGTCTTTAAAAGAGCGTTCTGTCGGTGTTTATGCCGGTATGAGCGATAGTACTTATTTGCATCATCATATTCTCAATAGCGAAGAAGCCACAAAGACTAATTCGCCTTATCAAATCAGTATTGCGACGAGTAACCATTTTTTAGCAACTAAAGTTTCCTATCTCCTCAATTTAACAGGACCAAGTGTAGTCGTTAATAGTGCCTGTTCTACCTCACTCGTTGCAGTGATTGAAGCATGTAAATCCCTATTAAGTTATGAATGCGATCTTGCTTTGGCGGGTGGTATAGCCATTCGGGTACCACAAAAAAGCGGTTATTTTTATCAAGAAGGGGGGATTTATTCGGTAGATGGCCGATGCCGTGTATTTGATAGTCAATCATCAGGAACAGTTGGCAGTAATGGGGGTGGGGTAGTTGTTTTAAAACGTCTAGAGGAAGCCCTTCAGGACGGTGATACGATTGATGCTGTGATCAGAAGCTTTGCAATCAACAATGATGGCGCTACAAAAATAGGTTATTCCGCTCCCAGTATTATTGAGCAAGCTCGTTGTATAGCCACCGCGCTATTGCCGATAGATCCGGAGTCGATAAGTTATGTGGAAGCGCATGGCACAGGAACAAAGTTAGGCGATCCCGTCGAGATTGCCGCTTTAACTAAAGCATTTAGACACTATACAGCAAAGAAAAATTTCTGTGCTGTTGGGTCGGTTAAAACAAACATAGGCCATACGGATGTCGCTGCAGGTATTGCAGGATTGATTAAGACTATTTTGGCTTTAAAACATAAAACTATTCCGGCTTCCCTTTATTTTAATGAACCTAATCCAGGGATAAATTTTACTGATAGCCCTTTTTATGTTAATTCAAAGACAACAGCTTGGGAAAGCGGATCTCCCAGGCGGGCAGGAGTGAGTTCTTTTGGAATTGGAGGAACGAATACTCATGTCATTTTGGAAGAGGCACCGCAACTCTCTCCCCAACAAGTCCAGCAAGACGCCTTTATTATTCCAATCTCAGCTAAATCAGAAATGGCTTTGCAACAGCAGCAAAAGAATTTATTAGACTACTTGAGGCAAAACCATATCGATAAGATTGCACTTGCTAATATTGCTTATACGCTACAAGTTGGCAGACAAACGTTTAACTTTCGTAAAGTGTTTCTCTGCAAAAATGCGGAAGAACTAATTTCACTTTTACAATCTGATAACGCTCTGGAAATTGATGGTTCAGAATACAAAATCGCAAAAACATGGCAGATGGATGGCCAGGCTGATTGGTCACTTATTTATGGTGAAGCAAAATTACGACGAGTCCCATTACCTACTTACCCCTTCGAGAAGCAATCGTTTTGGATTCATCCATCTCCTAAGGATAAGACGTCTAGTTCAAAACCTCTAATTTATCAACCTTACTGGGAATTAGCTGAATTAGTTGATACCTCTTCTTCTGGAAATGGGAATTGGCTTATATTTACCGATAGGCTCGGAGTAAGCAAAAAAATAATTTTGCACTTGCAAAATTTAAAAAATAACATTATCGAAATAAAGACAGGTAAAAAATTTCGCTCAATAAATTCATCGAGCTATGAAATCAATCCATCTAGTAAAGAAGATTATCAAAAACTTTTTGATTGTCTTGGTAAAGAAAAGGCAATGCCGGACAAAATTTTGTATTGTTGGGGAATTAAGGATGAGGAAAATAATTTAGCAAGAGTATCGAATGATGTTGATTCTACTGATTTTATTGCGCTAACCTATTTTGCTCAGGTATTTTTTCCTAACTCAGACAATCAACCTTCTCTTTATATCATCACTAATTATTTAGCTCATATACTGTCTGAGGATAAAATTTATCCAGGACAATCTTTAGTACTGGGCCATGCTGCAGTTATCCCGCAAGAATTTTCAATTCCATGTTCTGTCATTGATTTAGAGTCTACTAAGAAAAAAATGGGGGATGAGACATTAATTAATTCCCTCGTTAAAGAGTGCTTATCCAAACCAGAAACACTTCTAGTGGCTTACAGAAATAACCTCCGCTTTACTCAGCAAGTTAAACGTTATGAATCCTCAAATTCTGTTGGGCATGTCCATCTGAAAGAAGGTGGTGTTTATCTGCTTGTTGGCGGATTAGGGAACGTGGGAATTGAACTTGCCAACTATTTAGCTGCTAATTATAAAGCTCATCTCATATTAACTACGCGTTCTTCTATCCCTTATATGCAAATTTTGCAGCAGCCTGGCCAAAGCGGCTTGGATACACCATTAATTCAACACCTACTGAACATTAAAAATTGTGCGGGCTCTCTTTCGATAATGCAAGCTGATGTGTCTAATTATGATGAGATGGGTGAAGTATTTAATCATATTACTACAACTTATAAAAAATTAGATGGTCTTTTCCATCTCGCTGCAGTCATTGATGGCTCTACCCGAGTTCTCATTAAAGATTTAACAATAAACCAAGTACATGAGCAGTGGCTTGCAAAGATCACGGGAGTAAATATATTAGCTCAGTTGGTCAATGAAGAGGAAATTGATTTTTGTTTTTTATTCTCATCTGTTTCAAGTATTTTAGGTGGTGTGGGTTTAAGCGCTTACGCAGCTGCTAACAATTATCTGAATTATTTTGCTGAGAGTAGACGCAAAAATGAACCAATCAAATGGTTTAGTATCAGTTGGGATGCTTGGAAACATTCTGTAATAAACAAAAATAAAAACTTAAAAAGGGCTTTTACGTTGCAACAGGGTATGGATGTAATCCAGCATGTTTTCAATAAAATGGATAATCCTAATTTGTTTATCACTCTCCAAAATTTGCATGATAGATTAAATAAAGCCATTCCCCATCCCCCCAAAAAACAACCAACCCTTTCTCCCCAGCTCTTTGAAAACGAGTCTATCAGGGAAAAAATACAACAACTTTTTGAGGAAAGTTTAGGAAAACAGGAAATAGACCCCAATATAGGATTTTATGATTTGGGTGGTGATTCACTAGCAGCGATCACTTTGCTTGAGTTAATTGAAGAGAGCTGTTCGATTCGAATTTCGTTAAATAACTTCCTAGAAAATCAATCAGTCAATAAACTTGCTGAACTGATCAGCAAACAAAGATTAATGGATTCTTCTTTTTTGATTAATCTTAAACCGGAGATAATTACCTCAAAGGCACTATTTTTCTTACACCCTATCGGAGGTACTGCATTTTGCTATTTTGATTTGATTAATTATCTTCCGCCTTATTCATGTTATGCTTTGCAGGATCCAGCGATTAGTTCTAATTTTAAGCAAGTGGATTTTACATCCCTGGAAGAAATGGCTGCATTGTATTTACAAGAAATCAAAAGAAAACAACCTAATGGACCTTATGTGTTAGCTGGATATTCCTTTGGTGGTACGTTGGCTTTTGAAATTGCCAGACAGCTTCTTGCACAGAAAGAACAAGTTGAAAAAATTTTTATAGTAGATGGTTGGGCGATGTTCTCATCCGAACTACACGATAAAGAAAGATTTTTAATGGCAACTCAGCGTACTCTGGCTGAACTTATGGTAAGAATACCAAATTTATTGAAGAAGAAGGACCAATTAGTGGAGATTCTATGGAAGCGCATGCAACTATTATTGTCATATAAACCGCCAAAGCTTCCGCTTAATATTGTGCTATTTAAAGCAAAGGATATACTTCCCGAATATCAATCTATTGACTCTGTGGATAATCATTGGTCATTATTAACCACAAATCAGGTTGAAATTCACCAAATCACAGGTAATCACAGTGATATCTTAAGGCTACCTGGTGCTAAGGAAATTGGTGTAATAATTAACAAATCAATAAGTCAATTTTAAGAGAGTATTTATGCCTGTAACTGTTTTTGGAAAAGAGATTGCGGTCGAAAAAAGGGGAATAGGTAGCGTACCCATGTTGATAGTGGGGCCTGCTTCTTTATTTAAAAAAGAGGGATTATTACCCGAAGAATTATTCGAGCACTTTACTGTTTACTTTGCTGATATATTTCAATCAAATATGGAAAATCCGCCTATAGATTACAGCAGTCTCACGTTAAACCATTTTGTGGATGCCATAGAGCAAATACGAAAACAGTTGGATCTTGAAAAAATGGTTTTGTTTGGTCATTCCAGTAATGGTGTATTAGCCATCGAATATGCCCGCCAACACGCGGATAGAGTTCTTTTTAACATCTTAGTGGGAACCATGCCTATTTGGGGTAACTATCGAAAAACACTGATGTCGGATTTTTTCGAAGTTAATGCTTCTGAGAAAAGAAAAGAAATTGATCAAGCCAGTCAATCTATTATACAAAATAGCGAATTACCGCCCGAATCGTCCACCTCGACGCAAAAATTTGTAAGGCAGTATAAAACCCGCAAAGCGCAATTTTTTGGCGATGATAATTTAACCCTATCTTTACCAGCCATTGACGATCTATGGGATGGGATTCGGCTTGATGAAGAGCTAGCTAAACGTTATTTTGAAGTCATAGCAGACTATGATTTACGTCTAACAAATGCTTATATTACCCCGGCTTTTATTGCATTAGGGCTATATGATGCTTCTTGTCCTTTGTACGCTTGGACCGATGATATTAAGCAGTGGTTTGCGCATAAAAACCAATCGGTTTTCTATGATAACTTATTAAAAGTTCATATTTTTGAAAGCGATCATTATCCAATGTCTCCTGTGTTTAAACAGGCTAAGCCAACTTTATTTATGGAAAAGCTTTTGGAATCCATGGCTACTTTTTTAGAACCCGATCAACAAAGAAACTCGCCTCTTTAAATTGTAAGGAGGATGGATTGTATTCTATGCAAAATAATGATGGGTGAATAACGCTCCAAATGGAAACCATTATTCCATAATGGTTTCTCTTAAAACATGAGTAGGTAATAAAAATTTTATGGAAAAAATTTTTTCGAGGATAGGCATTACAATACTATCCAGTTTAGGGTTAGGAAGTACCTATGGTGCTGTAGATCAAATATTAAATAGTAATTTTTTTCTCAATCCTGCGGAATTGAGCTTAATTAAAAAGCTGCAATTACTGGAAGGTAATGTAGTCATCACACCAAAATTAGAATTCAAGGGAATCACGCCTCTTGGACAGGGGCGAGTGACAAGTAGAGTTGAAGATTTTATTCCTTATTTATTGTCAGGATTTCGATTTACCAACAAATTTGTTGGAGGGATCACCATCACACCGAGTGCTTATGGTCACATAGAATGGCCAATGCATTCTATTGTTAGGGAAGCATCAACCACAACCAAATTGTTCTATTACCGGCTTGGTGCTCAATCAAGCTATCAGCTGAGCGAAAAATTAGCGGTTGGGGTTGGCATTAACCTGGAATACAACAAGCGCGGGGAATTAGATTTTATCGTGCCTAACATGGGCAATCAGATCAATAAGATGAGTGGCTTAAATTGCACAGGTGATTTGGGGATTTATTACAAAATTAACTCTCGTAACTTTTTGACCGCGGCTATTTATACAGGAGTGAATACATATGGCCGCGGTACTAGTTCCCTCGGCAATACAAGCGTCCACAATTTTTATCTCAATATTATTGAAGCCCCGGTTGCTTTCATAGGGCTTCAGCATCGGTGGAGTGATAAACTGCTTACAGAAGGTAAATTATATTGGTCAGGTTGGTCTCTTGAAAAAAATGTTAATTTTAAAAATAAAACAACGGGAAGCACTATCTTGCCAGCAAATTGGAGCGATATTTGGTCATTTCAAACTAATCTACGTTACGCAATAACGGATAAATTAGCGTTACTTAATTCCCTTATTTATGAAACTAATCCTGCCCCTGTTTCAACAAATGCAATAGGCTACCCTCTATCGGGATCTGGTTCTTTATCTGTGGGTTTAGATTTAATGCTTCTTAAAAACTTCTCATCCCAGGTAATTTATAGTTATGGAAGATTTATACCTCACGCTAGGATTAACAGTGGGGGAAGTAAAGGAGAAATAATAGGAAATTTCCAAGCGGCTGTCATTCAATTCACTTACAAAACATAATGGCTAATCCCAGAAAAATCCAAAATACTAAAAAACTAGGATGGACAAAGCAGCTTTCTGTTGGTTTTGGTAACCTTGAAAGCACGGTTCAATTGGGTTGCTATCGATAGATAATATTAATCGAGAAAGCGCTACGAACCCAATTGAACTTCCTTACTTATTCAATATTATTGTTTTGTTGCTGATTGAGTAACTACTATGGAAATGATTGCTTTATAGAATCTTCTTTGTCAATAATGAAGCTATCAAAAGAATAACCGGTATAACCTGCATATGCACTAACAACGGATTGATTCCATGGCTTTAAAACGGTTTCTTCGGTGAAACCATACTTCTGTAACACGATGAACAAACTTCCTAAATGCTCTTGGGCAGTTTCTGCATCAAGCAAAATCGGGTCAATAATTTTTTCACCAATGTCTTTTTGAATTTTATCTAAATCATTGGCGCACTTCCAGCCTTGATTAGTTAAAATGAAGCGGATATGGCCGTTAGCTTCTTCGTCGCTTGATGCTGCGTCTGGGTGATTAATATAATCAACGGTAAGACAACCGAGGGTTCGACTTTCTCGGATTAACCAACGAAATTTACCTTCTACGCTTCTTTCTTGTAGAGTTTTGAAGCCTTTGGATGGAGAATCAGCACCAAGGTTAGCAAAAATAATCGTTTGGGTAGGTCTCTTCTCTTCTGGTTCGAAAAAAGAGCTATAACCAGAAAAAGCCTTCTTTTCTCCAATTCTTTTTGATTTCATGCACTTGTCTCACTTTTGATATTTTATGGTTGCATATTATACCAAAAGATCATAAATGGATCAAAATTCGCGCTCTGCTAAAAGAAATGGCTGAGCAATAAACGAAGTAGGGTGCCTAAAATTAACCTCCTTGCAAGGGTGCTTTTTATCACATAGGGGCTGAATCTATGCTAAGGTTAAATAATACAGGTCTCGCTGAAGCAATTTGAATTAAAGGGAGTTTTCAAAAATGATGTCCACGTTCTCTAAAAATGAGATCTCCACGCAATTAGATAAAATTGCTGCGCAGCGAGATGAACTAATTTCTAAAATTAAAAAATATGAGAAGTTACTAAGCGAACAACCCCAATCACTACTTCAATATCTGGAAAAAATTAGCACTCCCTTCTATCAATTATCAATTGATCTAAAAAAAATTACTTATATTAATCCAGCAGCAGAAAAACTGATTAATTCTTCTCGTCAAGAGATCTACCAAAATCCTAATTTATGGTTTCAATCGATTTGTGAAGAAGATAGGCCAATTGTAATTCAAGCTCTACAAGATATGGTTAAAAATAAAGAAAATGAAATTTTACTTGAATACAGAATCAAAATTCCTGATGAAACTAATGTATATGTCGCTGATAGAGCCACTCTGATTAATGACCGTCAAGGTAATCAAATATGTATTATGGGTTTTATAAGCGACTTGTCTGGACTATTTACTGCCAGAAGGGAGATGTTACTCTATGACCAAATATTGAATGTAGCTCACACTGAAAAAAGCATAGAAGTTGCTATTGAAGCAATATTAAGAATTAGCTGCTTATCATTCGGATGGGATGAAGGAGAAGTTTGGTTAATCGAACAGTCAACCAATTCATTATATTGCATTAAAATTTGGCATAGGCTTCATGATGAAATCAAAGAATTTTATGAAAAATCCTATCAGTTAAAAATTGATATTAAAGAGGGATTTCAAGGCGAGGTAATACGAAGTAACCTACCTACCCTCGTGACCGATTACGGCAAAAATAAACAATTTATTCGAGGGGATTTTGCCACAAAAGCCGGATTAAAATCAGCATTTGGCTTGCCTATAAGGCATCAAGGGAAAATTCTTGGTGTACTGATGTACTTCTCAAAAAGTTTAAAAAAACTTACTCATGAAGAAATTAATACTTCAGAAAAAATATCCACCATACTTGCCGATGTGATTCAGAATAAATACAGTAAAGATCAAATGCTCTACATTACCCATCATGATAATTTGACAGGATTAATCAATCGGGTAGGTTTGGAGGAATTTCTAAAAGCTGAAATCAGCAAGAACACAAATAAACCAATAGTACTGATCATGATTGATTTTGATCGGTTCAAAAAAATCAATGAATCCATGGGATTTGATGTCGGAGATTCTGTCATCAGGAATATTGCAACGAAGTTTAATGAGTACTTATCTGATGTATTCTCGACCATCGCAAATATAGGTGGAGATCAGTTTGTTTTTGTTCTAAGTGATATAAAGCGGCCTGAAGAAATTGCACCACTGATTGAACGAATAAAATCTATTGTAAAGACTCCATTGATGATTAACGATAAAAGCATTTTATTAGCCATTAGTGGAGGAGTAAGTATTTATCCATATGATGGAGAAGATTTTCTTACGCTATTGAAAAATGCAGATGTAGCACTTAATCATGCAAAATCCAGTGGAGGAGACTCTGTGCAATATTTCTCTGAAATATTACAGAAAACAGCGACAAAAACCATAGAGCTTGAGGATAGCCTGCGCCGCGCGCTCGTTGAAAACGATTTCAGACTATATTATCAGCCTAAGGTAGATTTAAAATCAGGAAATATTGTCGGGGTTGAAGCATTGCTGCGTTGGCAAAGTCCTAACGAAGGATTGCTGTTACCAGGTTCGTTTATTACGGTGGCAGAGCAATCGGATTTGATCGTTTATATCGGAGAATGGGTTTTGCTTGAAGTCTGCCGATATTTTCCATTTGATCACTTACATATACCAGTCTCGGTTAACTTTTCCGCTCGCCAATTTCAGATTCAACATGATATTGTTAAAGTTATTAAGCTAATTTTAGAAAAATTATCTTTGCAACCGAGTTATCTCGAAATCGAAGTAACTGAATCACAATTGATGAGTGACCCTGCTCGCAGTGCAGAAGTTTTGGCATCACTTCGAAAAATGGGCTTGTCAATCGCTGTCGATGATTTTGGTACTGGTTATAGTTCATTCCAATACCTAAAACAGTTCAAACCTAATAGGATAAAGATAGATAAATCATTTATTGATGGTTTACCTGCCGACCGCGAAAATGCAGGCATTGTTAAAGCAATTATTGCATTATGTAAAAGTTTAGATATAAAAGTAATTGCTGAAGGTGTCGAAAATGCGGATCAATTACGATTTTTAATTGACGAAGGATGCGATGAAATGCAGGGTTTTTATTTTTCAAAACCATTGCCTATTTATGATCTCATATACCTAGTGGATAGCAAAAAAAAATTAAATTACGTAAAGAATAAGTAGGGTCTGAACGAAATGTCACGGTTTTATAGGGGCAGTATGCCCTAAAGTGTTGCCTATATTCCGGAATAGGCTTCCTGACTTTAATGGCGTCCCGGAGAGGATTTGAACCTCCGACCTGCCCCTTAGGAGGGGGCTGCGCTATCCAGCTGTGCCACCGGGACGAATGGTTGCAAGTCTAACTCTGTTGTTAAGAAATAACAACTTTCTGATCGCTACATATCCGCGTAATTAGGTCCGCCACCGCCTTCTGGTGCTTGCCAGACAATATTCTGACGTGGATCCTTAATGTCACAGGTTTTGCAATGAATGCAATTTTGCGCATTGATTTGTAATCTTGGGCCTTTCTCTTCCTCAATAATTTCATATACTGCCGCAGGGCAGTAGCGAGTTTCAGGAGAGGCGTATTGTTGATAATTAACTTTTATTGCGAGGATGGGGTTACGCAATTTTAAATGGCAGGGTTGATTTTCTTCATGATAAGTATTTGATAAGTACACCGAAGAAAGTTTATCAAAAGTTAAAACACCATCAGGTTTAGGGTAATCAATTTTTGGGGCTTTATCTGCAGGAATTAAGCTTGTGTAATCCTCATGGTTTTTCAAAGTCCAGGGAGATTTGCCAAAACTGATGTAAGTTTCAAAAGCGGCATTCGCCAGACCAAACCATAAACCATAGCGAAATCCAGGACGAATATTTCTTACTTTATACAATTCCTTAGCGATCCAAGAGTTTTTTAATTTTTCGGAATAATTTTTAAGTTCTACTTCCGGTTGCTCTTGGTTTAGCAATTCAAAGCAAGCCTCAGCGGCGAGCATGCCTGATTGCATTGCGGTATGGGTTCCCTTGATTTTAGGGACATTGAGAAAACCGGCCGCATCACCGATTAAAGCACCTCCTGGGAAAGTGAGTTTGGGCATAGACTGCCAACCTCCTTCATTTAGCGCACGCGCTCCATAGCTGATGCGCTCACCATCGGTGAGTAAGTCTTTAACGAGCGGGTGTGTTTTAAAACGCTGAAATTCAGCAAAAGGATTAAGCCAAGGGTTTTGATAATCGAGGCCAATAACAAAACCAAGGGCAACACGGTTATTGGATAAATGATAAATAAACGAACCACCATAGGTTTGATTATCCAAAGGCCAGCCAATCGTATGAATAACTCTGCCAGGTCGGGATTGATTCTCAGAAACTCGCCATATTTCTTTAAGGCCTATTGCGTAAGTTTGAGGTTGTGCATTATCGCGTAAGTGATAATGGTGCATGAGCATTTGACTCAGTTGTCCACGGCAGCCTTCTGCAAAAAGAGTTTGTTTAGCGTAAAGATGCATACCTGGTTGGTAATTGGCCGATTTATTTCCAGTCTTGTCAATGCCAACATCGCCAGTTGAGACACCTATAACCTGGTTGTTTTCGTTATAAAGTACCTTGGAAGCTGCAAATCCAGGATAGATTTCGCAACCTAACTTTTCAGCTTCCGTTGCAAGAAAACGGCAAAGCTCCCCTAAGCTGATGATATAATTGCCGCGGTTGTGCATCTGCCGAGGGGTAGGGAGACGATAGGCGCGGTTGTTTGACAGAAAGTAAAAGAAATCTTCAGTTGCCGGTGTATTCAATGGCGCTTCCTGCCAATTCTCAGGGAGTAATTCTTTTAAGCTGCGTGGTTCAATAACTGCTCCAGAAAGAATGTGAGAACCGACTTGTGCGCCTTTCTCAAGGACGCAAACAGTTATATCTTTGTTCGCTTTTGCAGCTAATTGTTTTAGTTTGATAGCAGCTGATAATCCAGCGGGACCTGCGCCGACAATGACTACGTCATATTCCATTGATTCGTGTTCCACATTGTCCCCCATTCAATCCAAATTGAAAATAATCGCTTTTCTTACGATGAAGATCAAGAGAAACTCGAGCATCTGGGAACAGAACTCTTGAGTAGATTATTCATGGCCGAAATTCAAATCTTATGTTGAGTTAGAAGTATATTGAGATTTCGTGTTATAGTACCCCTATCGGTAGAGCAATCGCGCCTGAGAATTCATGGATTGGAATAAGAAGCTCAAAGATTACGAGCAAAGAATCGCGCAAATAAATAAATTTTTGGAGCAGGGTAAGGTAGTACCTGCTAACTATATTGTCTCTCTTCTTGAAGCAGCGATAAAATCGGGTGATATTGTTTGCCTCGAAGGCGATAATCAAAAACAGGCTGATTTTCTTGCCCGCAGCCTATGTAAAGTAAACCCCAAAAAGATCAATCGTCTCCATATGGTGCAATCAGCTGTCTCTCTGCCAGAGCATCTTGATCTTTTTGAACATAAAATTGCGGAAAAAATTGATTTCTCATTTGCAGGTCCTCAATCAACTCGTTTGGCCTTGATGATCAAAAAAAATCAGATCAAAATTGGTAATATTCATACCTATAACGAGCTTTATGCCCGTTATGTTATGGATTTAACTCCTAATGTTGCATTGGTTTGTGCCGAGCAGGCGGATGCACGGGGTAATTTATACACCGGCGCTAACAATGAGGAAACTACAAGCATCGTTGAAGCCACCGCTTTTAAAAACGGCGTGGTTATTGCCCAAGTTAATCAAATAGTCCCTGAGTTGCCGCGAATTGATATTCCCAGCGACTGGGTTGATGCCGTAGTACAGGCACCTACCCCCTGTTATATCGAACCCTTATTTACCCGTGATCCAGCCCACATCGATGAAATCAAAATCCTCATGGCTATGATGGTCATCAAAGGTATTTATGCACCTTATCAAGTCAATCGTTTAAACCATGGCGTTGGCTATAATACTTGTGCTATTGAACTGATTTTGCCTACCTATGCCCAATCTTTGGGGCTTAGAGGCAAAATAGTTAAACACTGGATGGTAAATCCTTTACCCACATTAATTCCTGCAATTGAAGCAGGATTCGTAGAAACTATTTTCGCAGTAGGTGGGGAAGTAGGTATGAATGAATACGTTCGTTCTAAACCTGATATCTTTTTTACCGGCCGAGACGGGTCATTACGTTCTAATCGCCTCTATGGGCAATTAGCCGGGCATTACGGCTGCGATGCATTTATTGGCGCTACCTTACAAATGGATCCACAAGGCAATAGTTCTACAGCAACTAAGGGGAGAGTGGCCGGTTTTGGGGGTGCTCCGAATATGGGTTGCGATACGAATGGCCGAAGACATTCCTCTTATGCATGGCTTAAAGCCGGCCAAGAAAAATACGGCCATCAAGCCTCTGCAATGCCACGTGGGCGCAAGTTAGTAATTCAAATGGTAGAAACCTTCCAGAGTGCTGGGAAACCTACTTTTGTTGAGGAATTAGATGCTTGGGAACTACAAAAAGAAATGCAGTCTGATTTACCGCCAATTATGATTTATGGCGATGATGTTTCGCATGTGGTCACAGAAGAGGGGATAGCTAATCTCCTATTATGTAAAAATTTAATTGAACGAGAGCAAGCCATACGTGGTGTTGCTGGGTATACCCCCACCGGGTTAAAACGTGATAAAGCTATAGTTGATGAGCTCCGTTCACGTGGCGTAATACAAAGGCCGGAAGACTTGAATATTTCTCTAACAGAAGCAGACAGGGACTTACTCGCGGCAAAAAGCATACATGATTTAGTCACAATCTCGAAAGGGCTATATTGTCCCCCAAATAAATTTAGGCAATGGTAGGATGGCTGATGGACACCTATGAATATACCTTCGCATTAGAAAAAAAACTAAAAAATGGCGCTGTGACTAAAGTTGGGGTAGCTGGTTCTGGTAACTTAGAGGTGATTGTAAAACCGAATACCCAAACAAAACAAACTCGAATTACTGTGCATACTACGGTGAGTGGTTTCAAAGCAACCTGGGATGAGGTGATACAACGCTTTATTGAGGACTATCCCTACCAAGCACTCGAGTTGACGCTCAATGATGCTGGTGCGACACCGCCTGTGGTGTCGTTACGCCTACGCCAAGCCATAGAAGCTTATCAAATCGGATACTCCAAGAAGGCTCATTATACGGAAGCCACTGCACGTAACAGAATCTACTCTCTTGTGGATGAGGGTAGTTTTTCTGAGTTCCTATTAAATCAAGATACAGTCAGTCCTACTTTACCTCAGCTAGGAATGCAAGTAGAAACGGATGATGGCGTTGCCATTGGGACGGCACAATTCGAAGGAATAAAGGTCGCCATTGCTTCCCAACAGAAAGACTTTATTGGTGGTTCAGTAGGGGAAGTCCACGGTGCCAAAATTAATGGTTTAATTCAATATGCCATGAAACATCAGTTACCAGCCTTAGTTTTGTTAATCGATAGCGGTGGTGTTCGCCTACAAGAAGCCAATGTTGGTGAAATTGAAATATCAGAGATTATTCGTTCCATTCTTGATGCCCGTTCAGCAGGTATTAAAACAATAGGCGTCATTTGCGGAAATAACGGGGCATTCGGTGGCATGGGTATTGTTAGCGGCTGTCTCGATTATTTGATTGTCAATCAGGGCGCCCGTATTGGGGTATCTGGTGCAGAGGTAATTGAGGCTGTTAAAGGCACAGAAGTTTTTGATAGTAAAGACCGTGCTTTAGTTTGGCGTGTCTATGGAGGTAGAACGCGTTTTATGCAAAGAGCGGTACAAGCGTACACGACGAACCGGATTAGCGATATCCGTCAAAGCATCATCAATGCGTTGCAACACTTACAAAATCACCCAGCCCTCAGTCTCGAATTGATGCTTGCGGAACATAAATCCTTACAACAAAGGATTGACATAGCCAAAGAATGTCATGAAGAAGGAGAATGGATAGCCCATTATGCTCCGGAATTACATAAGCAGGATGTCTTTAATTGTCCGGATGCGGAATTTCTCTCTTTGGTTAAAAAAGGAACCAATAATGCCAAGCGATAAAATGACATTAAAAGAGTTGATGACGGGTGTTTTTACTAAAACCCAAACTGAAATCAAACAAAATGTGGTTTTTGGCACCGGCATAGTTAACGATACTCGTTTTAATCTGATTGGTACGGCTGAAGACACAAGTTTTGGCGTTGATGAAGCCATGGAAATGGCCAAGCATGTCTTAGGGTTGCTGAAAGAGAACAATCGCGATCCTATTGTGTTGCTGACGAATGTAATTGGTCAGAAACTTTCCGTACGCGACGAATGGCTAGGCATGTATGCCTATTTCGCCCACCTGCTCAAATGTTTACATCTAGCAAGAAAAAACGGTAATCAAACGATCTCATTAGTTTATAACCAAGCGATAGGAGGTAGTTTCATAGCTTTTGGGATGATGGCCGATAGTATTTTTGCATTAAAAAACACACAATTAGCGGTGATGTGGTTAGAAGGCATGGCCAAAGTGACTAAAATTGACATCGAGATTTTACGCAGTGTCAGTCAAACCTCCCCTGTTTTTGCTCCGGGGGTTGAGAATTTTAAAAAGCTAGGTGGAATCCATGAAGTTCTAGAGCTTAATCAAGTTGCAGAACAGCTTTTAAAAGCGGCGAAAGCCACAGGTATTGATCAAGACAATCGTGCGGAGCTAGGTAAACAATACGGTGGGCGTACCAAAGCCTATGATCTAATCCAAGCTATTAAAAGCCTATGAATCATCAAAGACACACTTTATGCTTTTTAAAAGAAGGAGCCAAGCCGCTATCGATACTACAAAAGCAAGAGGATGAGTTACTGGAATATTGGATGAAGCACCAGTTTCCACTGATCTTTACCTATCAACCCAAAGAGCTCCATCCAGAACATGTCCAGTTAGCTATCCCTTTTTTCGATTCATCTTCGCAAAAAAAGATACGTTTGTGCACAAATTTTTATAAAAATGCGATCAAAGAAACAAAATCTCTTCCAACTTTTCAGGATGTTTTTCAGCATGCCACGCTAAAACAAAACACAGAAATCCGGGTATATGGCTCTTACTGTTGGCAATATTTAACAAAACTTAATTATGTCCAACCTTCTTCTGATCTTGATTTGTTAATTTTCTACGAAAATCAATCTCTAATTGAACTAGTTCTGTACTATCAGGAAATTAAGCATATTTTATCCATTCCACGATTGGATGGTGAGGTACGTTTCCCTAACCTCGGCGATTGTTCTTGGTTTGAACTTATTCAACCGAGTAGTAGTGCTAGCATTCTCTTAAAATCCGCACAACAAATCGAACTTATCTCCAGAGAATACTTATATGAACAAGTTCCAACACTCTTGGCATGATCCCCATAAAATAGCCCGGTTTTATGCTAGACTTTGCGTGCGCGCGCTATATGATGAAGTCGCTTTATACCCTAAACCCGGCTTAGTCAGTTTTGTCGATAATGGTGCTCATCAGGATATGGATGGAGCTTTGTTTTTTCGCAGCCTTTTTAGCCTTCGGCATTATTTTTTCCGAGTGGGGCTGTGCGCGTCTTTGGGGTATTCATCCCAAGATTTAGTTCGTTGGGGATTGCAAGCAGAGCAAACTATGTACCGCATTACAAAGGGCATTAATACCCATAGGGGGGCCATTTTTGCTTTGGGCATTTTGTGCACATCTTCATGTAAATTAAGTACCCAAAGAAAAGCCTTTTCCTTGGACGATCTCCATCAAGCCGTCATTACTGATTGGGCCACTTACCTTTCTACGAGCCATTGTAATCAAAACACCCATGGTGCGGTTGTAAAAGAAAAATATGGTGTTCATGATGCTAAGCAAATCGCTATAGAAGGGTACCGTTTGGTCTTTGAAACCTACCAAGATTTAAAAGCCGTGCATCATGATAAATTATTTTTGGGGTTGCTTGCCTATCAACGATTTTTAATGCAACTCGATGATATAAATGTATTGTACCGGGCAGGTTTAAGCGGCCTCGAATTTGCCCGTCAGCAAATCCAAAAAACTATTTGTTTGCATCAAAGAGAGCAATCTTTTGAGGCTGCAATTCAACTTCATCGTGTTTTTTCGCAGCAAAATATAAGTCCTGGTGGTGTCGCGGACCTGCTCAGTGTATTGTATTTTTTACATTCGATTTTTGCCGAATTACCATCGTGAATATTTTATGTATTTTTGCGGGCCAAGGTTATCAAGAAGACAATTTATTTACTTTTTTTAATGAAGATCAGGCTTCCCAAACAATTTTGCAACACCATCTTACCGCAATGAATCTATTGGATAACAAATCACAATCCATCAAAGACCCATTCTATACCCAACTGATAATCGGTGGTTATCAAATGACTTTATTTAATCGGATAAAATCTTTTTTTAAGGGACATCAGCTTAATTTTGCAGGCTATAGTTTAGGCGAGGTGGCCGCCTTCCTTGCTAGCATTGAAGCCTCCCCTGAAGAAATCAATCGCGTTCTTGCTTATCGAACTCAACTTATGACCTCACTGATAAAAAAGCATTGTGAATCTGATTATGATTTATTGTATATCAATGGAGCATTTAATCTTGAGGAAGTCAGTGCACTATGTGCCGATCAGCACTGCTACCTTGCTATTATCAATTCGGAGAAACAATTAGTGGTCGGTGGGAAGGTGACCGATTTAAAGAGGCTTATAAACCGTTTGTCCGATGCGCATCTTAAAAAAGCACAATTTCTCGAAATTCACTTACCCTCGCATACACCCCTTTACAAAAATCAGCAGGGTTTATTTCATCATTTTCTCAATACCCTTGCTGCAGAAAATCTTCTTTATCCAATCATCAATCCAATTAAGTTAGGTAAAGTTTATGAGCTCGAGGAAGAAAAAGAATTGTTGGACAAAGAGATTTACTCTCCATTGCAGTGGCAAAAAATCTGTGAACTCATCAATGAATACCAGTATGATCTTATTATTGATTTAGGCCCAGGAGAAGCGATGACACATTTTTTAGATAATAAAAGAAGCCGCGTGATAACCGCATCGCGGTTTAAAAATATCGCTGGGTTTTGTAAAGTTGTGTCATCTGCCTGCAATCAAGACGGAATGGCTAGGGGTGGTTAATACTCGATAATTGGGTTGAATTCAATGAGATTCCAACGGCTATTTTTTATCCATTCAAAAAATCAATAAACGTCGACGCCTGCACCCAGGCGCACCAAGGTTCGGACGCGAGTTTTTACCCCCCTTAGAATCAGGCCAGAAGACCTCCGTCGACATTTAATGTTGCACCTGTGATGTAAGACGCCTCAGGGCTTGCGAGAAAAGCTACTGCTGCGGCCACTTCTTCAGGTTTACCATACCGACCAAGTGGGATTGACGGATTCAGAATTTCGGCCATTTCAGAGTCTGCTGGATTCATATCGGTATCAATAGGCCCTGGTTGGACGACGTTAACAGTAATTCCCTTAGGGCCAAAATCCCTCGCCCATCCTCGTGTATAAGCAGCGATTGCAGCTTTGGTGGCTGAGTAATCCGCTACTCCGGGAAGAGGGGAATGATCACCTGCTATAGAGCCAATTGAAATAATTCTTCCACCTTCACGCATATGTTTTGCTGCGGCGAAAACTGCAGAGGCTGTACCTTTGACGTTAATTGCAAATTGTTTTTCAAAATCAGTGGGATTATAGGAGGGATCGGTGACAGAGCCCATAATAAATACACCAGCATTATTGACGAGAATATCGAGTTGATGGAAGTTATTTATGACTTTTTCAACAGCGGAATGCATGGCTTTAGGCTCCGCATTGTCGGCGTAAATGGCTAAGGCTTTTCCGCCAGCAGCTTTAATCTCTTCAACAACAGCATCCGCTTTTTCCTTACTGCTTACATAAGTTAAGGCTACTGTTGCTCCTTCTTTGGCCAGTCGTTTTGCAATTGCTGCACCAATTCCACGCGAACCACCTGTCACTAAGGCAACTTTTCCAGTTAATGCGTTGCTCATGTTTTTTCTCCCTCAATAATTAAACGCTTATTGCTAGTGCTGGTAAATTTAGAAATAAGTATAGTATGAATAAATGAGGAGAGCGTTTCCTTGTTGAGCGAAACAAAAAAATCAAGTCGCCTAAAATCTAGCATTTTGAAGTATCTTGAGTATAAAATGAGTTTTGTTTTCCTGCATGATTTTATTTAGGCAATTAAGGGAAGGTGTAGGCATGATACGAAGAATATGCTTAATCACGATAGGATGTTTCTTATCCTTTAATGTATTTGCTAATTCTTATTTACTACCAACGCCTGAAAGCCTTGATAATCGATGGTCTGTCATCGCCAGCTCGGGCTACAGCGATTTTCAGCACATGTATCGTTCAGATGGGCAAACCGCAATTGGGCGTTTGGCATTAGCAGCTGAGTTACTCACCGCTACCCAAGCTAATTTTGGACTTGAACTAGGTGTACAAACTGGCAACCGGATGCGGTTTGCAATTCCTCAAGGTCCCTTGGCTACTTTGGGGTATGCTGTGCAAACAACCATGAGGCCTATGTTTGATTTATTAGTAACAGCAAACGCAAGTCCCTTGACTGAAAGCTTGCTTTTTACTCAGCTGAAGGGGGGTATCGCGTATCGCTACTGGCAAATCGATAGCTTTAGAATAAATAATAAATCGGAAATTGCAGGAGAAGTCCAGGCGGGCTTTGGCTATCCATTAACAGAAATCACTAATTTAAATCTTTTGTATCAAGGGGTCTTTGGCAGTAATCCTAAGTTTCGTGTGAACCCATTTGCTGAAACTGGTTCAGTGTCTAATTTACCAATTCAACATGGCGTTCTATTAGGGCTTTCTATTATTGCTTAGTCTCATTTAGACGAGTATTCTTTTTTTTATCCATCGATTCATGTAAAATTCTTGCTCAAAATGAGTTTTTTATATGGAAATTCAAGAAATCTGTATTGGCTGAGTGTTGCAATCTAACAAAAAAATGGCCAATTCTTTTAATACATTACCCAAAAGCAACCCGTTGCTTTTGCTTCAAAAACGAGAAAAGGTATTAATCAATGAAGAAGGGTGAAATTTATGCCGGTGGATTGGAGTTAAATTTTTTTGAATCTGCTCAACTTGAAAGCAATAATAACGATCCGGCGAGTATTGCACGCGACGCTTTACGCATCCTGATGATGGGATGGAAAGAAAATTGGCGGGATCTTGGGTCAAAACGGGTATTAGAAGCGATTTTTATTGAGCGTGATCATGAGTTAGTCCGGGAGATGCGTCGTGCTTTTCAATACGGCTTTGATCATATTTTTGAACAATTACAGCATAAAGAGCTTTCTGAAAAACAATTAAATCAAGCGCAATTGTTTATCTCCAACTGTATGACGCTTTTGCCTTTCGCTGACCCCAATCCTTACGAATCATTCACTATACCTCAGTTAATCAACGGCCAATGGCAGATGGTTGAATATAAAGTGACTCCCATAGAGTTAACGCCGACTAAGGGGTTTAGCAAATTACTCATTGAAGACTATGATCGCGTTTTTGCATACGGACTTGAACCTATTGCCAACCAACAAGCCACACCGCATCTCATTTTTATGGGTACAACCTATCCGGCTGGCCAAGGTTTTACTACTCAAGTGAATACTGATTTAGAGGCATGGTCTACACCAGGCCAATCTTTATATGCACATGGCCGGGAGAGAGTTTTAGAGTGGATAGATAGGCAAGAGAAAAAACCGCATGTTTGCGGTACCAGTTTAGGTGGGAGCTTATCGTTACTCCTTGCAATCGACCAAGGTGATAAATTATCACGCGTCGATGCATTGAATCCCCCAGGGATGCATGAGCCTTGGTGTTGGGATACCCGTTTTAATCATTGGGATGATTTTGATGGTGAGCATAAGCCGCCTGTTTATGTGCAAAAACAAGAGGATGATGTTGTTTCGCCCTATGGGGACTGGGAAAATGATTGGCATGTTCTTCATGTTATACCGCCTGAATCAAAAAAAGGCCCGAATGGGTTTGCGGCCCATGCGCTCAATTATGCTGGTTTTGCGGAAACTAAATTTGTTGGTGTTGATACGGTTGAGGACAATAAAGAACGAAGGTGGCGGAACTTTTTTATTTTTACCCTGCTTCGGGGTTTTGCTTACTATTTAGGTCATCAACCTTACCGTCTCTTTGTTTTACCCACCATTCGTTTCGTGTTAAATAACAAACTGGCCTCAACGCTTATCTTAGCGTTTATATTAGCTAGCATTTTTTTGCTGCCTTTGCTGCCCACGGCTGCTGCCGCTACATTGATTACCGTAGGTCTTATTCCTATAACCATGTTTTTCGTTTATAAAGTATACAATGCTATCCAAACCATATTGGGCTGGAATGAAGTAAAATTCGCTGAATGCCATGATCCTAGCCTTCCAAGAAATACTGAAATGGATATTTATACTAATGAAATGACTCAAAGCTTTACCTATGAAGAAATACGCACGTATTACGAGGCTAAGCGTTGTACCTTGAAGGGTAAGGCTTTTTTGCCCGACAATAAGCCAGAGAAGCGTGAAATACTGGAAAAGAGCTTAGACCATGCTTATAGAGATCAAACGGTCCAACGCACCGCCACAAAAGCTAAAATTCACGACATGAAACAAACAGCACAATTACTGAAACAGTTCCATTTGCTTAATTCCGACAAATCCCAATTGAAGGAGGCTTTACATAAACAGCAAGAGGCTTATGCAATGGGCAAGCAAGGTATTTCTCTGTCACCCGTTTAAGTTTTATGAAGGAGGATTATTGTGAAGGATTACATCAAACATTTTAACCAGCAATCCGAAAACTACCTGCTTTTTCGTCCCAATTATCCAGCGGTTTTGTATGATTATCTTGTTCATTTAGTGAAAGATCATCAAAGTGCTTGGGATTGTGGAACAGGTAACGGACAAGCTGCTGTTGCATTGGCAGCTTATTTCGATCAGGTAATTGCCACCGATATCAATCGGGCGCAACTTGAGTTGGCGCCAAAAAATGAAAAAATCCATTACCTTTGTTGTCTTGCTGAAAGCACACCTATTTTGGATAACTCAATTGATTTAATTACGGTTGCGCAAGCCTTACATTGGTTTAATTTTGATTTGTTTTATGATGAAGTGAGAAGGGTAGGCAAACCAGCGGGTGTTATTGCTGCATGGTGTTATTCTTTAGGGAAATTCAATTCCTCATTAGACGAGATCATTGCAAAGCTTTATCGTGATATTTTAGGTGATAACTATTGGCCTGCTGAGCGTCATTATATTGATGAAGAATACCGTACTATCCCTTTTCCTTTTAAGAAAAGGGAACTTGCTTCGTTTACTATCGAAAAAGAGATGGGGTTCAGCCAATTGCTTGGGTATTTGAATACTTGGTCTGCAATAAAAGAGTACCAATTTAGAAATCAAGTAAACCCAATTAATTTGATCTTTAAAGAGCTTGAGGCAGCTTGGGGAAAGCTGGACAAACGTCATAGGATGCATTGGCCGTTGCATCTATTGGTTGGATCGATTCATTGATAGACGTTTTATTCTATTTCTTCTGCTTGATCAATAATCACATTAAATGTTGCTGAAGCCATACCACACGCGTTCTTTGCTTTAACAGTCACATTAAATTGATCTTCAAGTTTGGCGTTAATATGAATTTCGCCTGATTGCGGATTAATCGAAACAATGTTTTTGGGGTTAAATGGATGTGCTGACACAGAATACGTTAAATTGGTTCCTGTAAATGTCTCTTCAGTAGGGATAACCGCAGTATTGGGGGCATTAATAGCCCAATCGATCAAGGGCTTAACAATTTTCGGCTTGAGGCAGGGCAGTATTGTGGTGGCATTATCTGCATAGAGTGTTGAGCAGAAATAAAGTGTCAATAGGCTGGCAAGCAGTTTATAGGCAGTCATTTTCCTTATCTCCTGCTACTGCATTCACCTAAAATATAGGAGACCTCGTCACATTTTTCCATTGACACAGTGCTTGCTCTGCGCCATTCGAGGCTAGAGTACCTGTCATCTATAATTAATATGACGAGGTATTGATGATATTGTTATGAAATTAACTTCGATTCAACTGGCGCATTATGTTATAAAGTCGCTAGAGTATGGCAATTATCTTACTGAGAATAGTATAGAAATTCTAAAGGAGAATAAATTAAGAATAAATTAATCCAAATTTTTCTTGAGAAAGACGAGGAGCAGCTTGTTCATTGGCTCAACCATTCCCAATTAAAACATGAATTGGAAAAATATTTAACGGCAGCCTTTAATCAAATGGATTATGATCCCAACCCTGCCCAAGCCGCAATTATCAACGCTATTCTAAAAAAACATGTCAATAACTTAATAAAAAAACAAACTGTTGATGAATTTGTTGTCAAAAAAGTTGATCCTGTGGAGAAGTAACCTCAATTTTGTTGGGCTATCTTATGTATCTGGCTTTTTTGCATATTATTAATCCATTTCTCTCTGTTCAGTTTACCCATATCAGCTTCCTTAATGACGTAATGGATAATATAAAGTCCGTCATTACCTCTTTTAACAATTTGTAATTCATTTTGTTTAAAATTTTCAGGTGAAAAAATGCGAAATTCGAAAATAACTTGTTGTGGTGTGTCATTAATTACATTAATAATCGGTTGAAAACCAGCGTCTTTCAATTGCTTAATGGCGAAATCCATATATTGTTTAGGGGTGATGGTATTTTGAATGCCTGGAATAAATTGACTGGTTACAAGTTCATGCCACTGGTTGATGTTATTGCCGGCAGGAATGTATTCTACTGTTGTAATCTCATCAGTTTTCTTGCCCCAAACTGCTTGCCAAGGGCGATCATCAAAAATAATCGTTTGAGTTTCATAATCTTTGATTTTAGGGTCAACTACAGAAGAGCCAGATGTAGGTTCATTAGTGCAATAAAGTGCATTCTTATAAGTGTAGAACTCAACACATTCTGCATTGTTTTCCTGGGTAACTTTGATTAATGATTGAGGATCCACGCCAGCTTGTGCATTAAGCATAAAAGACAGTAGCGTAATCGAAGAGATTAATCCTAATAATTTATCCGTTTTCATTTTTCGAAGTGATTGAGTGAACAATGCTAGAGTATAGGATGTTTATGAAGAGTAAAGAATAGATTTTCTCTGAAAATTGAAAAATGAAGTTTTTAATTGACAGAAATAGGGGAAATACCCCTAAAATTTGTGCTAGGCTAAATTTTAGGAGGTGTTTCGCTTAAAAGCCAGAGAGGACTATTTTCCCGCGCGATTTGCCGGATATAAGCAATTCATGCGCTTTGTTTAAGTTAGCCGCATTAATAGAGCCAAAATGCTGGTTGAGAGTGGTTTTAATAACCCCTTTATCCACTAATTCCGCGACCTGAGTTAATATTCGGTACTGATTAATCATGTCATGAGTTTTATACATCGAACGGGTGAACATCATTTCCCAGTGAATGGAAAGGCTTTTTAACTTAAATATTCTGAAATCCAGATTCTCAGGGTCATCAATTAAGGCAAATTTAGCTTGTGGTTTAAGGCAATTAACCAATTCAACTGCGTGTTCACCGCTGTGTGTTAAACTTATGACATAATCGACTTGACCAACCCCTAATTTTTCTAACTGTTCCAACATTGGCTTATTATGGTCAATGACATAATGAGCACCGTGTTCTTTGATCCATTTCTGGGATTCTTCACGCCCAGCAGTACCGATAACGGTTAACTCTGTCAGTTTGCGCGCAAGTTGTACCAATACGGAGCCTACTCCCCCTGCAGCCCCGGTAATGAGTAAACTTCCCTTCTGATTAGGAGTGATAGTTAATCGGTCAAATAAAATTTCCCAGGCGGTAATGGAAGTTAACGGCAAAGCGGCAGCTTGCTCAAAGGACAAGTTTTTCGGCTTTAATCCAACAATTCGTTCATCAATCAGGCAAAATTCACTGTTGCAGCCTGCACGGGTTACATCGCCTGCAAACCAAACCTCGTCACCTGGTTTGAAAAGAATGACCCTGTCACCAATCTCCTTAACAACGCCCGATGCATCCCACCCCAGTATGCGGTGATATCCTTCCTCAAGCTGTATTCGTTTACGCATTTTGTAATCGATAGGATTCACTGCAATGGCCTTAACCTCTATTAATAAATCGTGGCCAGTGGGTTTGGGTACTGGTAATTCTAGGTCGACAAGTGGATTAATTGCTTCATTGGGTTTTGCTTTTATACAGCCAATCGCCTTCATACGATGTCCTTTAATTTTGAGTTTATGTGATTCCCGCTGATGAATTAACTAAAGCCTAACAATCCTGTGGTATTCTAAGCAAACAATTTAAGGAGTTGTTATGAAAAATCAAGTCATGTATCAAGTTGATGCGTTTACATCAACACTATTTTCAGGTAATCCCGCAGCGGTTTGTCCGTTAAGTGAATGGCTGAGTGATGATTTGATGCAGGCAATTGCAAACGAAAATAACTTGTCAGAAACTGCATTTATTGTGAGGGAAGGGGAACATTACCGAATCCGCTGGTTTACTCCGAACGCTGAAGTGGCACTCTGTGGACATGCAACTCTCGCTTCCGCTTTTGTGGTATTTGAAATGCTGGGACACGAAAGCGATACCGTCATTTTTAATAGTTTAAGTGGTCAACTGCAAGTCACCAAGCAGCAAGAGCAATTACAAATGGATTTCCCTGCTTTGCCTTACAAGCCAATTACCCCTTCACCGGCGCTCCTTAACGCCATGAATGTATCGCCAAAAGAAGTTTATGAAAGCACCTTTGATTTATTGTTGATTTTTGATGATGAAATGAAGGTAAAAGAAGCGAAGCTTGATCTTAATGCTATAGCCCAATTACAAAATAGGGGTGTTATTTTATCCTCTCCTTCAACAACTGCCGATGTTTATTCACGGTGTTTTTATCCAGGTTGCGATGTTCCAGAGGATCCTGTAACCGGTTCTGCTCATTGCGTTATTGCACCTTATTGGTCCAAACGATTTGGAAAAAAATCGATTCATGCATTGCAAGGTGGTAAGCGACAAGGAGAGCTTTTATGCGAAGTGAAGGGTGATCGAGTTATGCTATCAGGAAACTGCCGCCTTTATTTACAAGGCCATATTATGTTGTCGTGAGAAGGAATTGGGAAAAGCGAAGGGGCTCCTTTCGCTGCGTTCGGGATGAAGGCGATTTCAAAGACTTGTAGTATACTTTAAAAAAATACTCCAGATGGACCCTTATATGATGAGAACGATATTAGGTAGTTTATTGTTGTTTTGGGGCGCCTTAGCTACTGCTGCCGCATCAGATCCTATGACAGTTAATGTCGATCCAAAGCAATCAAAATTTCAGGTTACCTTATCTTCAAATCCAACAACAGGTTACCAATGGACGGTGACTAAGTACGATAAATCCCTTTTACAACTTGTATCAAGCCAATACATTGCTCCACAATCAAAATTAATTGGTGCAGGAGGGCAGATGATGTTTACTTTTGAGTTGGTTGGAGGCAAAACGTATCCTGCAAGTACGACTATTAACTTCAAATACGCCCGTCCTTGGGAACCAGAAAATGGTAGTTCGAAAACAGTAACTGTTAATTTTAAGAGCATCAATAACTAACTTATTAAATACTCTATTTTTCCCATTGTTTTTAACACGCTGATAAGGTACTTTATTTTCTGAATTTTCTGATTAGGGATGATAAATGAAACGGCTTTGTCTTAAGTCCGGTACCTTTGCTCTAATGTCTTTATTCTTAAATCAATCTTTCTCGCATGCCGTGACTTTCTATGGTTTAGAAAGCATAAAACATTATCATGGTAATGAGAGAGGGTCTTTTTTTGTTCAACTTGGAAATTTCTCAGCCAAATTAAATGCCTATCATTTTCAGGAAAAAATACAGGCGAAAATCGAACACACTGTTAAAATTGAACGCAGAGGTGGAAATTATGTGGTGATGGTTGGTCCTTTAAGTTCCATAACCGAAGTAAGAAAAGTAGTCCTACAAGCAAGGTCAAGGTTTGTCCGAAAACAAGTCCCGAGAGCATCCATTTTTAAGCGAGGGCAAAAGGGCCTTGCAGCAACGAATACAAAAAAAATCATATTGGAGAAGGAGCCACTGGAAAAAGAACCGCCGGTTGAACATTTTGCTTTAATTAATGAAAACTGGTACATCGGTGTTTTAGGGGGTGTTCAATGGAATGATATTACCCAGAAGATAACCGTCAATAATGGGTCTAATGCTCAATCCCCATACAACCAAGATACTTTCCTTACCGGGGTGCATGATCAGGCCTTTGCAGGAGCTGCTGGAGGGTATCGTTGGGAGCTTAATAACAGTTGGGTACCTGCAGTGGCTTTGGGGTTACGTTATCACCGAGTTTTCGCCCGTGATGTAGGTAAATCAGTTCTTCAATACTCAATGCTCGAATTTGGCAATTATAACTACAGTTGGCAAATATACTCCGATGTTGCATTGGCGACAGCAAAAGTCAATTTCTTTCAATATAGGGCATTTGCACCTTATCTAAGCGGGGGATTTGGCGCTGCTTTTAACAGAGCCCGCGGCTACAGTGAAGCTGCCTTATCAGGAGTCACACCACGAATCAGCCCCGCTTTTGCAGACAATTGGACTACTCAATTTGCCTACAATTTGGGAGCGGGTCTAGACCTTCAGCTTGGTAGCCGTTTTATTGTCTCCTTGGGGTATGAGTACCAAGATCTTGGTAGTGTGTCGTCTGGAAGTGGGATGGGCACTTGGGCAGGGCAATCACTTAATTTAGGGGATTATAAATCCAATGCTGCCATGTTAAGTGTGAGTTATTTATTAGGTGATCGTTAGCTAAAGTGGCTTATTCTACTGGGCCTGCCACCTATTACTGTAAGGATTTGGAGGAATAATGGGTATTGTTCGTATAGCCCTAATATGGGTTTTGTCCTTTTTTTATGCCCAAGGGAGCATAGCAGCCATCGATCCAGTTGCTTGGTCTCTTCAGCCTGCAACAGGGTTTTCTCCAATAGCTCCTGGAGGCAATTCCACTGTGCTCTACACGCTTTTTAATAATCTCCCTTTTATTACAACAATAAATACGACATTCACCAAAAGCCCTGAGTGGTTTTTTATTCAAGATAGTTGCAATGGCGCGCCCTTGTTACCTGGTGGCTTTTGTATGATAGCGATCACTTTTTTACCGCAAGCAGAGGGGACATCTTTTATCCAGCTGACTTATGGTTACCATAATAATCGAATTCCCTTGCATCCTTTATTTGCTGTTGCTCAACGAGTCACTCCTCCTACGCCTAATTGCATCTCATCGCCAACAGTGACTTTACCCTTGCCGACAAATGTTTTTCAGTTTTCTGATAATATAGTGCAGTATACTTTCACCAATACATGTCCCACAAATGCCTCAATAGGACTGGTAAATGTAAACGCCACGCTCGGTAATACATTGCTCGCTTCCAATGCCCAGGTAACGCTAACTGTTGGGAAAGATAATTGCTCGAATAAAACACTTTCTCCTTTTGGAAGCTGTACGGTTTCAGCCTCAGTTATTCCCCAGACAACAGGTACTCTGACTGTAACAGCAGGGACTGTATCCCAAGGAGTTCCTGTAAGCGCTGCAACATCAGCTCCCGTTTCAGCGAATAATTATCAACATACGGTTACTTTTGTTAACCAATGCCCTTTCCCGGTCTGGTATGGTGTGGCAAATGATTCGCCTAACAAATTAGATCCAACTTCTCCGGCAAGCCCTGATGATTATTTGCTGAATGCACAGGTTCCAGGTCAGCCGCCAACCACAAAATCACTTACTTTCCCAGTGGAGTATATTGGAGAATTTTTTGCAAGAACAGGATGTCAAACAATTGGCAATCAGCTTTTTTGTCAAACAGCCCAATGTACACCTGATGCCCCTCCGAATGGTGGTAAGTGCTTACTTAACCAGGAACCATCTCCACCTTTTACTAAAATTGAAATGAACTTCTTTAACACAGCTCAAGGTGATGGCTCTTTTGATGGTGTTTACGATATTTCTTTGATTGAAGGCTTTAATGTTCCTGTGGAAATGAAAGCGCTTGGCCCGCAAACAACAGTTACCCCATTTCCTCCTGCCAACAACACCGCTTTCCAATGTGGCGGGGCAGGAGCGCCTTTTCAGGCAGCTAATCCGCCGACACCAGACGCGCCTTTAGGCTCTTGTCCTTGGGTTGTAACTCCACCAAACAATGGGGTGCTTGCGCCACAATTTTTTAATTTTGTTACGGACGGTGATGAAGCAGCTGGACAAAATAACTGCAGTTGCACTGCCGCAAACCCAGTTTGCGGTATAGCGTTTAAGGCGGCAGATCCGCAAAAAGGGAATTTAATCATGTCTTGTGGCCAGCTCTTAGGTACCTGGGCACTCAAAACGCTGTGCACCCAGCCTTTTGCTACCACAGTGACTCTTACACCTAATAATGATACCCGCCTAAGATACAATTGTGATCAGGATATCAGTACTGTTCCGGGTACTCAGCCAGGCTATACAGCAGGTACTACGCTGTCTGATATTTATGGGTGTAACTTTAACCCTTCGATTCCCACAGTCCTTAATTCCTGCTATAAGTCTGGTGTTTCTAATAATCTATGTTGCGGAGCAGTCGATTGGAATACCACTAACCCCTATGTGACCGCTCAAGATACGCAAGCCAGTGATACCAATTCTGATTGGGGAAGCCCAACTTCAGTTTCACCTATTGTTCCTTCTCCTTATGAGACCATAGTATGGTATAAAAATGCTTGTCCGACAGCGTATAGCTACCCATTTGATGATCACTCAGGTTCTTTTTTCTGTAAACAATCACCTTCAGGGACAAATGTGAAAATGAACTATCAGGTGGTATTTTGTCCAGGCGGGTTAACGGGGCATTAATTCTGATTATTTGCTATTGCAATAAGAGCCTCTGAACCAGGTTATTACCGAGAGTCAGGAGGTTCTCTCCTGCACGCTGGATAACCTGATTATGTTTCCAAGAAGCTAACTGCTAAATTTACCGATTAAGGGGGCGTTATACCCGGAGCTTGTTCATCTTGTGCACGCTTTTTAATGTTTTCCAAAGCTTCTGTGTCTGGTACCACCTGATCGAGGCTAAAATAAGCCCGAGTGATGGGATCGCGCCGTAAAGCTGGGTTGCTCGGACTGCGCTCCCTTATTTGCAAGATGTCGTGTAAATCATACAACTCATTGGATACTCCGCGAGCAAGTAATGGATTGGGTAAACGAACTGGAATTCTAGGGACTCCAAAAGAAATAGGGGAGCGCATTGATTCGCCAAATACACGGGTAGTAACCAATTGCTTAAATTTTTCCTCAAGGTTTTCAGATACGCAGTTTATGATGTGTTTCTGCATGGAACCGCTGAACCTATCCCAACGATCTTTAATTTCATCCGGAATAAGCGCCCAGGTTTTTTCATCGACATTGAGATGATCAGGTTTCTCTTTTTGAACACCCAATAAGGACAGTAGTTTTTGGGGATTCACCGCAGTAATAATTTTAGAAGGGGTAATCACACTGATGTCCCTTGTAACCCTAACATTACTGAACCCTTCAACGTAATCAAGTACATCTTTTTCTTGGAGTTTACTCAATAACTTGTCAACGTGTCTTTTTTGAGTTTCAGAGGGTGGATGTTGGCTGCTTTCACGGAGAACTAATTTTGAACCCGTGTAGTCAACCCTATAATTGCTGTCACAATCCAGATGTTTTAGTAACAGCTCAAGGATTTCTTTTGTTAGCATGGTTAGCTTTAGTTTAAACTGGCGTCTTCGGACATCATGTAAATTGGAAGCCATTGATTATCTCCAGAGAATCTAAATAATCACTAATTGTAGATTTTTTATACATCAAGGTCAAGATGAGAGTGGCAAAGTGACTTGACTCATCCATGGCCTTAATCAGACTGCCCGCAAGACAGTCAATATCATTCCACTACCCACCCATTATTATCACTAGTCTCTATGCTTCTTGTGTCTGGCCGCAGGACTGACAATGGTCTTATCAAGGCCTTTATTAAACATATCTGCTGAATAAAGCGGGCGAATGGTCACCACCGTTCCTGCGAAATTATTTTTTTTACTCGCTGCTTTAACAAAATCATGATTCAGCCATTTTGCATCTTCAATAAACATGCGGACGCAACCGTGGCTTGCACGATAGCCCGGTATATCCTCGGAACCATGTAAGGCGAACCCTTTATGGAAAAACATGCAATAGGGCATACTTGCTCCTCCTTTCCCTGCAGGAAAAGCATTGGAGACGCAATGCTCGCCTTCTTTGCTAAATACTCTGAATATGCCAGTTAAAGTACGACATGTATTGCTACTATTATCGGAGCATTTATCACTTCCTGATGAAATAGGACCCCATTTAATCAAATGGCCTTGTTCATCATAAGCTGCCCAAGCTAATTTCTCTTGATCAACAATGATTTGATTATCAGAAGAAGGAGGAATCTTTAAAGGAAAAGGGGATAAATCAAACAGGTTGACTGAATTTAAATTTTGCGGAATCGCGATCACTTGGCCTTCATACAAGGGATTATAAGTACGGTTTAATCGCTGAACAAGGTCGCGTTGTGTTTCATCTGGAAATAATTTTTTCCAACTTTCTCCACCTTTAATTTTGATGCACTGATATTGAGGGTATTTGCATAAACCAGTTCCGTAATACGTTGGTTCTGATTCATCTTTTGCTGCTTTCGAAATCACGGGTAATAAGGATATTATTATCAAAATAATTAGTCGCTTCATGATAAAATCCCCATCTATTTTCCATAATGGTGCGGACTTGCTAAAAGAAATTGATAACGACAAACCGTATGAGCCAATAGATAATTAGATTAATGCAAAACAAATTCTACTGCCTCACCAAATTTTTCAATTTCCTTTCACAATTATAGTAATGAACTGATGTGGTTACCAATAAAGCAAGGTTTCATTTGGATTAGGATATTCTTCCTAGAAAATTGAAATCTATTAGTATGTGTTTTTAAGGAGGTAAAATACAAACCGGCAATATCTTTATCCTTTTTAAAGGGGGTTAATCCTTGGGTGTTCCAGTAAATTATACGTTATGTAATAATTTGACGTCAGGAGGTATTTTTTGCCAAGGATATCCCTTTATCGCTTTAACGTAACCTATATGGTAAAGCTTCTGCATGCGTTTAATATCGAATAATTCATCCGAATCCATATAAAATTCATTAGGAACGTTTGCTAAATTAAAATCAACCTTACCCAAGAGCGCGCATAGATAAATAAAATCGACATCTGCTGCACCTTGCGAGGCGATAACACTCACTACCGCTTGTTTTCCAATAGCAAATAACCGGGGTTTGACTACCTTATAATGAAACTGATTTTGATTATTACGAATCACATAAATTTTTACCCTTGGGGGTTTAGTTAACTGGAAATGTGCTTTTGCTGTTTGAACATCTGAACCAAGATGGCTTAGAAATACACTGAAAGTCGCTCCACCATCAACATGCATTTCGGTATAAGTTTTTTCATTAGCAATGACGTCAAATTTCACTGGAGGCATGATCACAGGGATGCTCGCAGAAGCGAGCAGAACTTTTCTGAATAATTCAATTTTTTTGGGATTTCTGCTTGCTGCAATTCTCGTCATATCCCAGACAATTAATTTTCTGGAATAAAGATTTGTGGTGCCAACATAGAGTCGACGGCCTTCCTGAAAACCTTTGGCAATATCATTGAGAAGTTTTTCATCAACGTAAGAGGCAATCAAATTTTTCAGGGGTTTTGTATCCATTAAAGAATCAGAACCCGATATTAATGTCCACAATAAAGGTTTTTTGGTTAAAACATCCTTTGTGGTTGTAGTGGTATAGGTTGTTTTAAGCACGCTATCGTATTTAGGACCGGCAAAAGCAAAGGGGGCAATTAAAGCACCAGTGCTTATACCTGTTACCGTTGTAAACTTTGGCCTCGTTCCACTCTTTGTCCAGCCGTTTAATATACCCGTGCCAAATGCGCCATAGTCAGCGCCGCCAGAAATAATCAATAAAGTGAAAACCCCTTTTCGTTGAAACATAGTTTCTGGATAATTTTTAGCTAATTGCTTTACACGTTCAAGGGATTGCCGTTTGATGAGGGGATTTTGATTATTGGTATAATCTGTACGTACATCATCAAAACCAGAGACTACTGCTTTCGATGCAAGCCCGCCAGGCAAGGGGTTGTTGAAATTCCTATATTGGCAGGCTGTTTGGAGCAATAAGATCAAAGATAGCAATAGTACCCGCTTCATCGTAATTCCTTGGTTTTATACCGTACATGATGAACTTTTTAGAGATCAAAGTGTTAATTGACTTAATCCTACTTACAACCCACCGCCTAAAATCAACGGAGTATAACACGGTTCAACTTTTATCCCTATTCTGTGTAATTTCCCTGGCGAATTTGATTTCGACAGGGCAAATGGGCTGCTACAGCCATAGACGGTAATATTACATTCTCTGGACAAAATGTACTGAGTTCTCAACTTGGCATAAAGTAAGCATAAAATTTGCTGCATTTAGTTGTGTAAACATTAGTATTGAGTCAGGAGCAATACGAGTAAAGCTCACACATGGAATTATCTAAAGCAGTTTGGTTGGATTTGTGCTTAATTAGCGTTAATTAAAAATGAAGGAAAATGAAATAGGGGAATAGCATGGGATCAAATCCAGGTTGGAGCCGGACTGCTTTCTTGTTCCAAGGGGGCGGAGCATTAGGTGCTTTCCAGGTAGGCGTTTTCGAGGCTCTGCAAAATGCTGGCTACCATTTTGATTGGGTTAGCGGTATCTCAATCGGAGCGATTAATGCAGCAATTGTTGCTGGAAACCACCCTGAAAATCGATTGCCCAGGCTTAAAAAATTTTGGAATGATATTAGCACCTATGATCCCTTTCAAGCCCTGGATTTATGGCATGAAGATCCCAGCTCACGTAAATTCTACAACTATTGGCATGCGCAGACCACTCTAATTTTTGGACAACCTGGCTTCTTTAAACCTCGGTTGATAAACCCACATTTTTTACTTAATGCCTCACCAGAGACTATAAGTTTTTACGATACATCTGAATTGAGAAATACCCTAGAAACCCTCATTGATTTTGATTTACTCAACAGTGGAAAAACACGCCTTACATTATCAGCAGTTAGGGTTGATAACGGAGAGCAAGTTCTTTTTGATACAAAATATCAAAAAATATACCCTGAACACATCATGGCTAGCGGAGCATTACCCCCAGGTTTCCCTGCAGTCAACATTGACGGTGTCCTTTATTGGGATGGAGGGATTGTTAATAACACTCCGATAGAAGTCATTTTGAATGATTTGCCTCGAGTAAGCACGCTTTGCTTTATGGTGCAATTATTTGATCCAGAGAGTGAGGAGCCAACCAATTTAGACCAAGTCTTGCTAAAACATAAGGATATAAGTTACGCCAGTAATTATAAACGTGTTATTAAATCTTTTTGCGAAGCACATGATTTAAGGCATGCAATAAAAGAGCTCTATGATTTATTACCAGATAAATTAAAAGTAACCGCTAAAGCAAAAAAATTAAGTGCTTTGGGTTGCAGAACAACCATGATAATGGTCCGTTTTCATCGTCATGGTTTAGACACTGATTTATCATCAAAGGACTATGCATTTTCACCCGTTTCAATCAATGAAGGAATCGCATTTGGGCTTAAGCAAGGAAAAGACGCCTTAAAAAATCCAGTTTGGCTAAAGTCCGTTCCGGAGGAGACTGGGGCTGTACTTTATGATGTTTTTCCTCACGAACATTCTACTAAGCAAACGACTTTTAACCACAAAAATAAAAAGAATACCAGAGAATAGCTATAATCGGGCTTAAAGGAATGAGAAGGTGTCATTTTTAAGTAAAAGTAGGGTGTGGGCTATCGCCGAAATAAATAACATGGATTTAATTAGTTAATAGACCAGACCCTAGGTGTTGTTTCACCAATTGTGATAACGCATATCGTAAAAACAGTATGCCATCATTTTGGTTTAATCTTGAACCGTAGCGTTTAAAGATTCCAGTGCCTTACAAAATCGTCCGATTTCTTCTTCAGAATTGTAGTAATGAACCGATGCTCTAACCAATGAAGGAAGGTGCCTTTTTGCTAAATCTAAGCGCGCATAGTCTTGCAGCGAAATTGAAACATTAATATTATTTTTCCTCAGTTGCTCTTGAATGAAACTCGGTTCCCGATCTTTATAAGTAAAAGTAACGATACCACATTTGTTTTTTCCAAGATCGTGAAGAGTTATTCCCTTAATACTGTGTAGCTGCTGCCTTAATCGTTCAGCTAAAGCCTGTATTCTTTGCCAAGTCGAATCGATCCCAAGTTCCAGGGCATAGTCAATCGCAACAGACAACCCAATTTTACCAGCAATATTTTGTTCCCAGGTTTCAAAACGTCGAGCATCACCTCTCAGTTGGTAATCATGGTCAGAAACCCATTGGGCAGCATGAAGATCGACAAAAGGAGGGTTATATTGGTTAATGATGGATTTACGGGCATATAAAAAACCAGTCCCCCGGGGGCCGCGTAAGTATTTGCGCCCTGTCGCACATAAAAAATCACAACCAATTTCTTGTACATCGATAGGCATTTGGCCTACCGATTGGGTTGTATCGACCAAATAAGGAATACCGTGCTTTTTGGCAATTTTTCCTGCTGCAATAATAGGATTGATCAATCCACCCTGGGTAGGCACATGAGTCAGCGCAATTAACTTAACTTTCTCATCCAATTTTTTTTCGAGATCGTCTAAATCAAGTTGCCCTGTTTCGTCATTCCCAACCACTACAATTTCGATACCAACTTGCTTCATTCGATGCAGAAAGGCTAGATAATTACTTGCATATTCACAAAGTGCAGTGATGATCTTGTCTCCTTTCTGAAATTTAAAGCTATAAAAAGCCATATCCCAAGCGCGTGTGGCATTTTCAACGAAAGCAATTTCTTCAGGATGGCAATTTAATAAGCGCGCGGCGTTATGATACAGTTGTTCTGATTTGGTAAAATTATAGTCAGCAGCTTCATAGCCTCCTTTATTGGCTTCCAAATCAAGATGAGCTTTCACTGCATCGAGAACCTGTATCGGAGGAAGGGATGCACCAGCATTATTCAAATGTAATACTTGGTTACAGCCTGGTGTGTCTCGTCTTAGTTTTTCGATTATTAATGAATCCATGTAATATTCCTAGTCAATGCTATAAGTCGATTACGATATTTTATCATCACAAATTTTAAAGTATTTACCTAAGCAAATTGCTTGTTGTTCAGCTATAATAGCCGTTCCTACACAAAAAAGGGCAAACAAAATGCGTAGTTTTTTTTCCTATTTGCTAATCGGCATACTTACCTTCGGGTTAGTGGTCAACGAAGCTTCAGCCAAACGTTTTGGAGGGGGTAGAAGTTTTGGTGTTCAACGTTCCTATAGCAGTCTATTTTCATCACCTGCTAAAGCACAACCCATGAAATCAACGGGAAAGCGTGCAAATACTGGCAAATGGGGCGGTATTTTGGGCGGCTTACTGGCAGGTAGTTTATTAACCAGCTTATTTATGGGACACGGATTAGGAAGCGGGTTGTTGTCTTGGTTAATTTTGGGCTCAATTGCCTTTTTTGTAATTAGTTTTTTGCGTAGAAAAATGCAACCTGGATTTCAATCGGCGCAAACCAACTCGTTTAGGCAGAATCCTTTCAGCAATGCTTCAACTCATGCTTACGCAGGAAATGCTAGCAGTAGTTCTTTTACTACCTATCCTTCAGGATTTGAGCCAGAAGCGTTCTTACGTGACGCAAAAGTAAAATTTATTCGCTTGCAAGCTGCTTATGATCAAAAGAATTTACAAGATTTACATGATTTTACCGCCCCTGAAGTCTTTGCTGAAATTAAAATGCAGCTTGATGAACGGGGAAATGAACCGAATAAAACGGAAGTAACCCACTTAAATGCACAATTACTTGATGTTTCGAAACAAGCTGATTCAACTATGGCAAGTGTACGTTTCACTGGCGTTCTTAATGAAAACGGCGAAGAAACGCAACTCGATGAAATTTGGCATTTCCGTCAATTTTTCAATAGCAAGACATGGGTTGTGGGTGGTATTCAACAAGAGGTTTATGAACCACGATAGAAAGGATGGGCTGGGCTGTCAGGCCCAGCATGCCTTAATTTAGCTATGTTCATAAACGCGTATCCGATGGCCATCGTGATCGACAGCAACGAAATTAAGGCCAAAATCCATTCTGATAGGTTCTTGGATAATTGATAATCCTCTTTTTTGCCAGTTGCCATACAGCTCATGAACAGCCTCAGGGTTTGCAACTAAAATAGCTAACTCAGATCCGCCTCCTAGAGAAGGGGATGCAGCAGGTTCGACTGTATCCCTGGACCAAAGACCAAGTCTAAATCCATTTTCGAGTGAAAACATGACAAAAGTAGGCGAAGACTCAACAGGACTAATTTTAAGCAGGTTACTATAGAAATCAGCACTGGCAAGAGGATTAGCCACATATAAAATAACGAAATTAGGATTAAGCATAGTTATTCTCCGATTAATGTTGTGGAGTCTCAATCCTAGACTAAGCTACTGCCAGATTTTGTCAGTAGTGTTTGAGATATTATTGGACAGGTATGCTATTTAATTCGCGCCACTCTTTAAGAAGAGTCTGACGTCTTTTGGGATAGCGATGCTTGATTAAGTCAAGCTTTTTAATACGATCAATACGAAAATGGCGAAAAGCTTGACGAATTTCGCACCACGCCGCTAAAACACGTACTTGATCAAAAAAGCCAATTGCGAAAGGCCAAATCACCCGTTCGGTTTCACTGTCTTTAAGATCAACATAAGCAATTTCAAGTTTATACTCAAAACGGATGGCTTTGCGGATTAATGCCTGTTCTTCATCCCCAGTTGGGGTTTCATGTCCAGGGCCAACGAGAAGGCCGGCTGTTTCGAGTGTATTGCGTAAATCATCAGGGAGTACGGCGGCAATTTTTGACAAAGCATTAAGTGAAGACAGGGCTAATCGAGAGTCAGTTCTTTTTGCTACCCATCGCGAACCAAGTACTAAGGCTTCAAGCTCTTCTTCCGAAAACATCAAAGGCGGTAACATAAAGCAAGGCCGTAAACGATAACCCACTCCTGGTTCACCATCAATTTGCGCACCTTGTGCTTGTAAAGTCTGAATATCCCGATAGAGTGTCCGCAAACTAATACCTAGTTCGGAAGCTAATGCTGATCCGCTGACCGGGTATCGATGGCGGCGTAGGATTTGTAACAAATCAAGAAGACGTTCTGTGCGGGACAAGGTGGAATCCGAATAAAATCGAGAAGGGAATATTGCCACATTTTGGCTGATTGGGACAATAGATAAATTAAGAACCAAGTGAATCTCGTCTCATCACGAATGGATTACCTCCAGTTTGCATTGCTACTCAATAGCCATTGGATTAAACTTCCTAAAGATTGACTTTCATTTTTTCACGAGGACACGTAGTATTTGCAGAATTTCCACTGAATGAGGGGGTTCAATGCAAAAACTCTTTTCTTACGGTACATTGCAACTTGAGTCCGTACAACTAGCAACTTTTGCAAGACGTTTGGAGGGTAGAAAGGACAGTCTAAAGGGTTATGTCTTAAGGGATTTGCAAATCACCGATCCTCATGTTCTTAAGGTGAGTGGAAAGGCTGTGCATCAGATTTTAGTACTAACCAACCAAGAAAATGATCAGGTTGAGGGGATGGTATTTGATTTAACTGAAGCAGAATTAGTGAAAGCAGACGAGTATGAAGTCGATGACTACGTGCGCATTAAGGTTTGTTTGGTGTCAGGCATAGAAGCTTGGGTGTATGCCCATCGCTCGACACTAGGCTAGGGTGGAGAGCCGGTTAGTGGCCCTCCTTTTTAACATCTTTCTTGGGGCTGCTGCAGACTAAACGAACCAACTTACGGAACTGTCTTCGCTCTTCTAAAAGGCAAATACCGCGGTTCCCAAAATAAATCCTGAATTAACTTCTCTAAATCTGCATCTTGGTTTTTTTGCGCTAAGCCCTCGGTTACCGCAGTTTTTGCCACAGCCACAGCAATGTGTTTAGCAACGGATTGTGCGTCATTAAGGGAGGGGAGTAAGGGGGCAAAACTGTCTTTTTTACAAGGTGCGTATTCGCTTAACGTTGAAGCGGCAGCCCAAATCATTTCTTTAGATAATCGTGAGGCTTGTACCGCAATTACGCCTAAACCTATTCCTGGAAAGACTAGAGCATTATTGCACTGGGCAATTTCGATTAAACGGTTTTGGTACTCTATTGCGGGAAAAGCAGTTCCTGTTGCTATTAAAGCTTTACCCTGGCTCCAAGTTAAAATATCTGTTGGTTGTGCTTCACATTTTTCATCGGGATTTGAAAGCGGAAAAATAATAGGGCGCTCACAGGTTGAGGACATAATTTCGATAATTTCCTGGGAAAAAGCGCCAGGCTGTGCTGAACACCCTATTAAAATGGTCGGCTTAATCTGCCTGACAGTGTCAGTCAAACTTGGTAGCTGCTTATTGTGAGTAGGCCAAAGATTTATTTCGCTTGCTTCTCGAGCATAGGGTTTTTGTGCTTCAGTAAGTTCTAAATCAGAGTTCACTAAAAGCCCTTGACGATCAATAAGCCAAAAGCGTTTATAGGCCTCTTCTTTCCCCAATCCTTGTCTAACCATGGCATCAATGATCTGATCACTGATACCTGTTCCTGCAGAGCCTGCACCAAAGACTACAATTCGATGATCAATGAGGTTTATGCCAGTCACATCACATGCGGCTAATAAGGCAGACAAAGTGACAGCCCCTGTTCCTTGTATATCATCGTTAAAGGTACATAATTCGTTTTGATATTTATCTAAAATCCGTCTAGCATTGCTGCGCCCAAAATCTTCCCAATGTAAGAAGGCATTCGGAAAGTGTTTGCGCACGGCTTCAATGAAGATTTGAATAAAAGCATCATATTCTTCACGATCAATACGCGGGTGTTGGCAGCCAAGATATAAAGGGTCATTGAGCAATTCTTGATTATTCGTTCCCACATCCAGGAAAACGGGCAAAGTGCGAATAGGGTTAATGCCGCCGCACAAGGAGTAAACCATGAGTTTGGCAACAGGAATATCCATTCCGCCAATCCCTTGATCGCCAATACCCAAAACCCCTTCTCCATCAGTGACTACAATTAAGTCGATTTCAGGGTTCGAACGATTATTAATAATTTCTTCAATTTGGTTTTTATCAGAATGAGCAATGTATAAACCGCGTGGCTGGCGGTATTCATGACTGAAACGTTTAACAGCAGTACCCACAATAGGAGTATAAATTGTAGGCAGCATTTCCCCTAAATACCTGCTTAGCAACTTATAAAACAAGACCTGATTTTTGTCGTGTAAGTTATTTAGGTAAATATTTTGTTGTAGACGGGTTTTGTAGCTGGAATATTGTAAATAACTTCGCTTTACTTGTTCATCTAATGTTTCTACTCGATGAGGTAACTTACCAAGTAAACCAAAAGCACGCCGTTCTTCATGGGTAAAGGCAGTGCCTTTGTTAAGTTGTGGAATTGTGAGCAAGGGTTTACCGTAAGTACCTGTTTCTACACAGAGTTCTCCCGTTTGCTCGTCTCGAATAATTTTGAAGTCTAACATAATTCGTTTTTATCAAATTTAAAGGACATAACGATAGCTAATAAACAACATTTATTCAATGTGGTAAAAAATTAAAGTCGCAAAATTGGCAACTAACATGGCTTTAGCTTACTACAAGTGGTAACATCGGGGATTTTATTAGTAACACCCAGAGGTTGGTAATGATAAAGTACCTGTTTATGGCCTTTATACCATTGGTTTTAGTTGCTTGTTCGACTCAGGATGAACAATACTATCGAACACATCCCCAAGCCTTGCAAGAAGCCATTAAAAATTGTCCTGCAGAACAGCCATCCCGACTCAAATGTGAGGAACTAGCAGGTATTGCAACCTCTGTGAACAAACTCGCTTTTCAATTGCAAGCCAATCCCCAAGCATTTGGCAAGAAAATACTATCGCTACAAGAAACATTAGCTACCCAACAAGCTACTTTGAAGGCAAACCCTAACCAACCTGAGCTTAGGGAAACGGTGAAAAAGACTGAAGAATCGCTAGCTGAGTGCCTAGCGATAGTAAGATGGTTAGAATCCCCAGAGAGTTAGTATGAGAATTTTAGTAAGTAATGATGATGGTGTGTATGCTCCGGGCATAAGGGCACTTGCAAATGAAATGTCCGCCATTGCGGAAGTGGTGGTGGTTGCCCCTGATAGAAATCGCAGTGGGGCAAGCAATTCCCTCACTTTGACGAGGCCGCTTAGGATCAAGCAATTAGATAATGGCTATTACAGTGTAGAGGGAACACCAACCGATTGCGTGCATCTCGCTTTAACAGGATTTCTAGACCCCATTGCAGACATGGTTGTTTCTGGAATCAATGATGGCGCTAATCTGGGTGATGATATTCTTTACTCTGGAACAGTTGCTGCTGCAATGGAAGGTAGATATTTGGGTTTGCCAGCAATTGCATATTCGATGGTTGGGGAAAATATTCAGCATTACGACACTGCAGCGGCAATTGCCCGGCAATTAGTTATTAAAATGCGTGCTAATCTGTTGCCGTCTCAAACTATCTTAAATGTAAATATTCCCGACCTGCCTTTAGAAAAAATTAGAGGGATCGAAGTAACGCGTTTGGGTACTCGCCATGCAGCAGAACCTGTTGTCAAAGAATATGATCCTCGTGGGCGCCCCATATATTGGGTAGGGCCTTCCGGTGTTGAAGCCGATGCTGGTCCAGGGACTGATTTTTATGCCATTGCTCAAAATTGTGTATCGATTACCCCTCTACAGCTTGATATGACTCATTACAAAGTATTTGATACTTTATCTGCTTGGGTAAATGAAATTAATTGGGGAATATAAGCAGCGCATGGCATACCATCATTTTCTTCATTCAATCTGATGCCCAGCAAATAAAATGATAGTTATGCTCTAGGCTGCTTAATTTGCATTTTTCTATGGCCTTACAATGAGATAATAGATAAAGTGTAGCGTTTATTAGCATCGTGTTCTTTATCCGAGAGAAAATATGTACAAATTGTGCGTATTAGCATTAATAATTTTGCTTACTGCTTGTACAACGAGACAAAGCCTAGCGCCTGTGGTTGAGTTAAAATGGAAACCGCATAATCCAAATCAAACCACTCATATCGTCCAGCGTGGCGAAACGCTTTACGCAGTTGCTTTTCGCTATGATTTAGACTACAGGCAACTTGCCGCAATTAACCGGTTGCACAGACCTTATGCATTACGGGTTGGACAGGTTCTCCGGGTTAGAGGAATAGCTCCCCGTACCCAATTTTTGCCAGCCAAGCCAATGCGTATCCAGCAGAGCGTTACCCGGGCTAAGCCAAATAGATATTTTTATCCCAAAACGCGTCAATACCGATCAGTAGCAGCTCAAGGACAACACTGGATCTGGCCAGTCAATGGCCGGGTTGCTGCCCGATTTGCTCCCCAACAAGGAAAAAAAGGCATAGATATTGCTGGTAAAAAAGGTGAAAAGATACGTGCTTCCTCGGGCGGGGTGGTTGCTTATGCAGGTAGTGGTCTTTCTGGTTATGGAAATTTGATTATCATCAAACATAATGACCAATACCTCACTGCTTACGGGAATAATTCAAAAAATATTGTCAAGGAAGGGCAAAGCGTTAAAGCTGGACAGATTATTGCCGAAATGGGTGTTATAGATAGGAAATATTGGGGTGTCCATTTCGAAATTAGGAAGGCTGGAAAACCTGTTAATCCTCTGGATTATTTAAAGGGTTAAGAAGCGAGGTGGTTGAAAAATGAATAATTTGCACATATTTTATATACCATAATGCAATGAAGCAGTGTTTTTTCTTACTGAGATATGAACACATAGGTGAAATATGCAGGCAGATAACGAATCAATGAAAGAAGATGAAATTCCAGAAGAAGAGTGGAATGAATCTCCTGATGAAGAAATGTTGCTCGCTGAAGAGCCAGAGGAAGTACTTCAGGAAGAGCTCCCTGATTTTAGTGATGAAGAGGCTTTCCCTAGCTTTCAGAAGGGTAGACAAGCGGCCAAAATTATGGACGCCACACAAATTTATTTAAGCGAAATTGGTTTTTCTCCACTCCTCTCAGCGGAGGAGGAAGTCCATTACGCAAGGCTTGCGCTCAAGGGTGATGCTGCTGCGCGTAAAAAAATGATCGAATCCAATTTGCGTTTAGTCGTGAAAATAGCGCGGCGCTATCTCAATCGCGGGTTACCACTCCTTGATTTGATCGAGGAAGGGAATTTAGGATTGATGAAATCAGTGGAAAAATTTGATCCTGATAGAGGGTTTCGTTTTTCTACCTATGCAACATGGTGGATAAGACAAACCATTGAACGGGCAATCATGAATCAAACCCGCACAATACGATTGCCGATTCATGTGGTAAAAGAGCTTAATGTTTACCTACGTGCCGCAAGACAGTTAACACAAAAGCTTGATCACGAGCCTTCAGCAGAAGAAATTGCGGAAATGGTGGATAAGCCTCTCGAAGATGTTGAAAAACTATTGGGTTTGAATGACAAGGTTGCTTCTGTGGATACACCTATTGGCTACGATGAGAGCAAATCCTTACTAGATACGATTGCTGACGAAAACAGTATGAACCCAGCCGAGCTCTTGACGGATGAAAATTTACGTAACCATATCGAATCCTTATTGGATAAGCTCACGGAAAACCAACAGCAGGTGATTGCAAGACGTTTTGGTTTGCGTGGTTTTGAAAAGGCAACGTTGGAAGATGTCGGAAAAGAAATTGATTTAACACGTGAGCGAGTCAGACAAATCCAAGTTGAGGCTTTAAAGACATTAAGAGGACTCTTAGAAAAAGTGGGTTTGACACAAGAAGATTTATTTTAAGTATCTGGGAAATGGGTAAGTTGTCCTTATGAAGCCTGGGTAGTGATGGATGCTATCTGGCTTAAGGCATTACCCATTTTCCAGTGTTATAGAAATGCCAGAGCTGTTCCAAATAGGGCTTGATATGGATGTTTTTTGTTTTTAGCCAATCGTGATTGTAATAAGTATCATGATACAAATGGCCGCTATCTCCAGCAATAACGACAATCGAGCCTTTTTTCCCTTGTTCCTGTAATTCAGCGGCTAATTGCAATGAACCGTATAGCGCTGATCCAGTAGAAGCACCAAATTTCAAGCCGGTTAATTGCTCTAAAAAATAGAGTGCAGCGATACTTCCGTCATCCGGAACTTTAATCATACGAGAAATAATATCTGGGAAAAAGGATGCTGGGACATAACGCCTACCGATACCTTCAATGCGCGAAGCTTTTTGAATGGATATGGAGCTATCGCGATGAATAAAATAATCGTAGAGTACTGAATCTTCAGGATCGACGACACACAATTGAGTTGGGTATAAAGCATAACGGATATAGCGTCCAAACGTAGCTGCAGTGCCACCTGTTCCAGCACCACAAACAATCCATTCAGGGATAGGAAATTGTTCGTTTGCCATTTGGCGGAAAGTTGATTCGGCAATATTGTTATTGCTTCGCCAATCAACTGCTCTTTCTGCAAAAGTAAACTGATCCATAAAATGGCTATTACATTTGCTTGCTAATTCGTAAGCGACCTCGCGATCAGTTTGGGTGTGTTCGATTAAAACACACTCGCCTTGGTAATGTTCAATACGCTTAATTTTTTGCTGCGAAATCGATTTTGGCATGACTGCAATAAATCTAAGCCCCAATAAAAATGCAAAATAAGCCTCAGCAACTGCCGTATTACCGGAAGAAGCTTCGATAATGGTGGTATTTTCGTTAATCCATCCATTGCAGATTCCGTATAAGTAGAGAGAACGGGCAAGCCGATGTTTCAAGCTGCCTGTTATGTGGCTGGATTCGTCCTTTAGATAGAGACTAATATTGGATTTTTTGCTGAAAAAAATTTTTAAAAGATGTGTATCAGAACTACGGTTCATTTCAGCAAAAATTTTTTGCAGAGCATTTTTGTGCCAAGAGTTAGTCATTCTTTTTTTTTATTCAAAGGTTCTTTTAAATATAGTGAAGGCAATCCAAAATTTCATCTTCTAATTATTAAAATTAAATGCCAAGCTTTGCCAGCATTTTGAGTAGTCCTTTTGCCTTGCAGGGTGCATTAAAGCTGCTTCGCTAATTAGCCAAGGCATTCTGGTTTCAAACATAAAAGCCAAGGTGTCTTTGTAGCGAGCCGGTGTTAACTCTTGATTCACAGCCTCTTGATAACTTGCACTATCAGGACCATGTCCAGTCATGCAATTGTGTATACTGACACCGCCAGGTAAAAAGCCTTCTTTTTTTGCATCATACTCGCCCTGAATTAACCCCATTAACTCACTCATAATATTGCGATGAAAATAAGGTGGACGGAAAGTATGTTCGGCAACCATCCAGCGTGGGGGAAAAATGACAAAATCAATGTTAGCAACACCAAGTGTGTCGCTTTCAGAGGTTAATACGGTAAAGATGGAGGGATCTGGATGATCAAAGCTCACAGTATTAATTGTATTGAACAGAGACAAATCATAGCAATAGGGCGCATAATTACCTTGCCATGCAATCACATTCAGCGGTGAGTGGTTAGATCTGGCCGACCATAACCGGTTTTGATATTTGCATATGAGCATCACTTCCACTCGCTGATTTTCTTCAAATGTCGCCTGCGGGTAGAGAAAATGCCTAGGATTAGCCAAACCGTTAGCGCCAATTGGACCTAGTTGTGGCAAAGTAAAAGGAGAGCCAGTATTTTCGCACAGATAACCGCATGCTAAAGGACAAGATAATTCCATTTTAAATTTTACGCCACGGGGAATAACAGCAATTTTGCCTGGAGTGATGGGAAGTCGCCCAAACTCAGTGTAAAGAATTATCTCTCCTAGGTAGGGGACGAACAACATTTCCCCGTCGCTGTTACTAAAATAGCGGTTTTTCATTGATCGGTTACATTGGTAAATAAAAGCGTTCGCCAAGCTATTGCCTGCTATATAAAATAAACCATCAATGAAATCTTGAGGGTTCGAAGGAGGGGGCAAAGGTGACCAACGCCATGGATTGGGTGCTTGTTCTTTTGCTTGGATAAGCATTTCAACCTTAGAATAGGGTACATAGTCTTCGTGAACGACCGAGGGGATGGTACGATAAAGCCAGCTGCGCAAATTCACATGCCTTGGCCTGGTGAAAGCGCTGCCACTTAACTGTTCCGCGTACAAACCATGAGGGCATTTTTGCGGAGAGTTTTGCCCTTCGGGTAAAGCCTTAGGAATTGCTTCAGATTGATGAAAATTGCCAAAACCTGCTAGATACACCTTTTTCTCCCTCAATGGTGGTGACTCTTACCGGAATTATCTAGAATAACTTGAAAAAGTTAAAAAAGTCGAGGTTGATAAGCGCTATCGGCGTTCTTTTTAGTATAATGGCGATGTATAATTGCCAAATTGAAAGATATTTTTAGTCGGGGAAAGTATTCATGGCCGGACATAGTAAATGGGCTAATATTCGTTTTCGCAAAGGCGCACAAGATGCGAAACGAGGTAAAATTTTCACAAAGCTAATTCGAGAAATTACCGTTGCTGCACGTACAGGTGGAGCCGACGAATCGTCCAATTCTAGATTACGCGACGTAGTAACTAAAGCGCTCAAAGCTAATATGAAACGCGACACAATTGATGGTGCAATCAAGCGCGGAGCAGGCGGTTTAGAAGGCGAAAACATGATGGAAATGCGCTATGAGGGTTATGGGCCTGGTGGTGTTGCCATTCTTGTTGATTGCTTATCAGACAATAAAAACCGTACCGTATCGGAAGTTCGCCACGCATTTACAAAATATGGTGGGAATCTAGGAACAGATGGGTCTGTTGCTTACCTCTTCAACAAACAGGGTGAAATTCTTTTAGCTGCCGGCCAACCTGAAGATAAGGTGATGGAAATTGCAATCGAGGCGGGTGCCGAAGATGTCGTCACCGAAGAAGGGCAAATAGAAATCATTACTGGCGCAGACAACTATCATGCCGTATTGGCTGCTATCCAGCAGGCAGGGTATGAAGTTGAGCAATCACAACTCACTATGCGGGCACAAACCATGGTTCCTTTGGATAAAGAAGCTGCCGAAAGCCTAATCAAGTTGATCGATATGCTGGAAGATTTGGATGATGTTCAAGAAGTACATAGTAACGCCGAGTTCCCAGAGTCAGTATTTGAATAATTGAAATTAACTGGCACGCTTTATAGGAACCAGGTCGATTTCATTTAAAGTTTGATTCCGAAGCAAATGAATTTAAAGGTAGGTGGGTTCGTTTGGCCCATCTAGGCTTTGATGCTGTCGTAAAAGGTATGAATCAGTGAGTATTATTTTAGGGATTGATCCAGGATCACGCGTAACCGGTTATGGCATTATCAAAGAAGAGGATCGAAAGCTCCACTACATTGATAGCGGATGCATCCGAACTTCTGAAGGTACGTTAAGTGAGCGTTTATTGGAAATTTTCGATGGTATCTGCCAATTAATGGATAATTACTCTCCTGATGAGGTGGCAATAGAACAAGTATTCATGCATCAAAATCCAAATTCGGCACTCAAATTAGGGCATGCAAGAGGGGCTGCAATGGTTGCCGCCGCTTCGCACCGGGTTAAGGTGAACGAATATTCTGCACGTGAAATTAAGCAGTCTGTTGTGGGGTATGGTGCAGCACAAAAAGTCCAAGTAAAGCATATGGTTGTCAATATTCTTATGCTAAATCGCCCCCCGCAGAATGATGCAGCTGACGCTTTAGCAATCGCGATTTGTCATAGCCATATGCGACATGGTTTAGCTGCTCTCCAGCAATACCGGCAGCAAGGCTTAAGGAGGCGTGGGAAATGATAGGTTGGTTAAGCGGGCAAATTGTTGATAAAAACCAATTGGGGAAATTGGTGATTGATGTGAATGGCGTTGGTTATGATGTCGAAACGTCCTTACAAACTTTTTTTCAACTTGAATCGCATCAAGGTAAAGTGGGACTGCATATTCATACGGTTGTCCGTGAAGATGCCTTATTGCTTTATGGTTTTTTAGATAAGCTAGAGCGTTCCTTATTTCGCTCTTTAATTAAAGTGAATGGCGTTGGGCCTAAAATGGCAATCACTATTCTTTCAAGCATTACTCCTCATGAATTTATCCAGTGTATAAATGATCAAAACACATCGCATTTGACCAAATTACCCGGGATCGGCAAAAAAACAGCTGAGCGTTTAATGATTGAAATGAAAGATAGTATAAAGCAGTTTGGTTCGAGTGATTTCAACCAAGCTGTCACTAAATCAGCTGTTAATGTGCGTGAACAAGATGAGGCAATTAGTGCTTTAGAGTCCTTAGGCTATAAGCAACAAGAAGCGGTTAAAGTGATTAGTAAAATTGATGACGGAAACAAAACCTGCGAACAGCTGATTAGACAAGCTTTGCAGCTGTTGGCTAGTAAGTAGTTCTTGTAGGGGCGAAATTTTCGATACCTAACACGTCCAGGATCAATCGGGCTGTGGGGGTATTTACCTGTTGTAGGCTTAAGTTTCTGCTAACTTAAATTTAACTAAAGCCTATTTAGCAATTAGGAAGATGTATGGTAAAAAACTTGATCTTTATTAAGGGAATGATTTTCGCCTGTCTTTTGCAATCGAATTTAACCTATGCAATAACTAATACCACAACAAATATAAAAACGAGTAAATCAACTTCAAAGCCAATTATTCTTAATAAGTTTCTGCAATTCATATTACCAGCAGCTTCAGGGAGTATCGGTAAAGATACACTCAGTGGTTTTTCTAGGATGCAACTTGTTGATGTTGATACCCAGGTGACATATTTTACTAATCACCCACGTCGAATTACTGGCTCAATGGCGACCGGCTTCTTCTTAAAACGCTGGATAAAACCGCCTCCTCGCGATTTTACTGCTAATCCACCTAATGCAATGGTAACGTACATTGATGACTCTAAGCAGCTGCAACAATTTTTTATTGTCCAATTGATAGCTCCCCTCTATCAGGAATCGACCCGTACCCTGAGTTTTACCATAAAACAATTACCAGGCTCCCCCCCTCTACCGACTAAAATCAAGCAGCCTGCAATTATTATGTCCGAAACTGCTGTTTGCGGAGTTTTGGGAGCATGGGGCGACTTACCTGGTGAAAAACAAAACGATGCTCAATGTCATTCTAATGAGCATTTGTAGGGAAGAATTGTAGGGGAGTGCTAATTGTATGAGATAATGTCTCCGCAGCAATGATTACTCACCCATGTTTATTCTTAGGTAAGAGAAGCTTGTTGCGGTATAGGGAAATACACCCGGACAATTAAGCCTGTCCCGACTGTAGGTGAATCAAGCTCTACTCTGCCCCCATGTAAGTCAGTAATTTGCCTTACAATCGCTAGCCCTAATCCACTACCCGGGCTCTTGTTTCCTAGGACACGGAAGAAGCGTTCAAACACTCGAGCTTGGAGTTCGCTCGGAATACCTGGTCCATTGTCGCGAACTTCGAGAATTAACTCAGTGCCCTTTGTATAGACACGAACGGAAACTGTGCCATTGTCTCTGCAATAACGTATGGCATTATCAACAAGGTTACGGATAAGAATGCCTATGGCAGTTGGGTTGCCAGCAAATCCAGGTGGATTTTCATCGTGTTCAAATTCGAGATCAATTTGTTTTTCCACAGCATTAGGTGCTAACATGGCCAGCACCTCGCGGGTTATTTTGACTAAATTAACTTCATCAATATCATTGATATTCGCTGCCTCGGGGACTAATTTACTCATCGTCAATAATTGTTGCACTATATGTGTGCTGCGGTTTACGCTGGCAATTAATTTTTGTAAAGCTAGGTTTTTTTCTTCAACGTCGTTGGTGTTTAATGCAACTTGAGCTTGGGCTTTTAGTGCTGCAAGAGGTGTGCGTAATTCGTGTGCAGCATCCGCAGCAAAGCGTTTCTCACGCTCAAAACCTTCTTGAAGACGAAAGAATAATTTATTTAATTCATCGATAACAGGCTTAATTTCTTCCGGAACTTCCTGTAAATCCACAGGTTCTAAGTGAGTCGGTGCACGGTTGGCTACTTCTTGAGCAACCCGATCCAAGCTGTCTAATCCGCGACCAATAATAATCCAAATTAGTAACCCGGACAAAGGAAAGGTCAAAAGCATAATATAAAGATCGTCTTGAGCAATGCGGTGACCTAATTCATTTCGAGTATCATAGCGTTCTGCAAGGACCGTACGTACACCAGCTTTCTCATTATAAGCAGTAAAAACCCGCCATTTTTGGTTACCGACCATTCTGTCACTGAAGCCGTCAATTTCAGCTGCTAAAGGTATTTTGGGTGCTGTGGGAGAATGTAGCAGAAGCTTACCTCCATTAGTCCAAACCTGAAAATTGAATTTATCCATGTAGTTTTTGGGAGGAAGCTCATTTAAAAACCGACGTTGATAATAATTGTCGATCTTTTGAGGAATAAGCTCCAAAGCATCTTGAATTTTGTTCAGGGGACGCTGATGGAGATCATCCCCTAATAGTGCTTGATAGGATAAAGCAGAGATAGCCATTAGCGTATCCAGGTGCTCTTGAATATCCTTTTGATCAAGGTAGTAATTACCTATTGCTGTAAGGGTCGTTGTGATAGTAATTGCTAATAACAAATTAAATAGCAAAAAGTTACGAATAGAAGCTCTCACGGTAATTAATTACTCTCATTTTTTTCTGCCATGTACCCCACACCTCGAATAGTGCGAATAAAATTGGCATTGAGTTTTTTCCGCAAGTTGTGAATATGAACTTCCAAGGCATTCGAGTCCACATCTTCGTCCCAACCATAAATGCTTTGCATTAATTGTTCGCGCGATAAGACTTGGCCGCTGTTCTCGAGCAATTTTTGCAATAAAGCAAACTCACGACGAGGTACATTAATCATCACATCATCGACGTAGACTGAGTGCGCAGCCGGATCCAAAGTAACGTTTCGATATTGAAGAACTGAATCAGCCCGTCCTTGTGAACGCCTAACCAGGGCTCGAACCCGTGCACTCAATTCGTTTAGATCAAAAGGCTTGGTCATGTAATCATCAGCCCCACTGTCTAAGCCTTTAATACGATCTTCTACGGTTTCCCGTGCAGTAAGAATAATGACCGGAGTGGTATTTCCTTCGTGGCGAATGGTCTGAAGAAAACTCAAGCCTGAGAGCTTAGGTAAACCTAAATCTAGAATAATAAGCTCAAACGATTCGGATTTAACCGCGGCTCTTGCCGCGTCGCCATCTTTTAGCCAATCAACGACATAGCCAAATTGGGTGAGGCCAGCTTTAACTGCATCACCAAGTAATTCATCATCTTCAACTAGTAGCAATCGCATTGCTGCTCCTAATGGTTAAACGATTCTAACGAGAATCGCTTGAGGGTTGACTTTCGATGTCCCTTTCAATGAGGTGCCTGGTTAAGTATATTGCCTGAATAAAAACAAATACTAAAGTGAATCCAGCACCGCCAAACAATTTGAAGTTAACCCAGATGTCAGTACTATAGTAGTAGGCAACATACAGATTAACACTCCCCATTAAAACAAAAAATATAGCCCAAGCAAAATTTAACCGATACCACACTTTTTGAGGTAAGCTAATATTTCCTTCCATCATTTTTTGAATCAGAGGTTTTTTACTGATCAAAGGTGAAACTAGGAATACTAAAGAAGTGAGCCAATAGATACCTGTCGGTTTCCATTTGATAAACCAGGGGTTATGAAAAAATAAGGTAGCTCCCCCTAATACGAAAATCAATCCAAAGCTGATAAGGTGCATCTTTTCATAGCGCTGATGTTTAAATCGATAAAACACGACTTGAAAAAGTGACGCTGCCATAGCTATAGCTGTAGCGTTATAAATTCCAAACAGTTTATAGCTCAGGAAAAAGATAAAAATCGGAAAAAAATCAAAGAATAATTTCATAGCTTAAATTCATTTTAATGTTTAATTAAGTATATCACACGATTTTTAACTCACTTACAAGCCCTATCTCAGGTAGAGAATTGTTTTGACTTTGCAGACGGGATATCAAGTTGTGCAGCTGCTTTTTCCAAAACTTCTTCCACAAAGTTTAACGCTTCCTTTTTCATCTCAGGTCTTTTTAGTAACCATATTTTTGCTAATAAAGTTTCAACTTCTTGCTTCACGGCGCTCATTGCCTCCTCTTCTTCTTCTTCTTTGGGTTCCATTTCTTCTTGGCTAATTGTTTTTAGTATTTTAGACCCTGTTGCATTAAGTTTGTGCATAGAAACCAGTTTTGGTTTGCCATCGGGTTGGAAAAAACTATGAGGATTTTCTTTAGCTGAAGATGAAGCATCTTCTTCGGACTCTGAAGGCGAAGAGAAAGGATCATCGCTCAATAGTTTAGCAAGATGCTGTTCTCGAGAATAAGACCTATTAAACCAAGTTTCTAACCAGTTAACGAGTAACTTGGGGTTGTCTACTCGAACTGCAAAAGGCTTCATTGGTGCAGTTTGGTCAACAATAAAAAAATTAGCCGTCTCTTGGAAGCAGGGTAATTGACTGCCAGGGTAAAGAATGCAGTTTATACCTTTCTTTGCACCAAGCCAAACCACAGCAGGGCTTTCTTCAGCGAGATAGCCTTGTGAACGAAAAAACCAAAGGTCAAATCCGCCTTCTTTCTTATGCCGCTCTGCAAAATCTGTAGCTACTTCATCAATACTGCGTTTTAGAGAAGGTTCCGCTTCATAATAAGCCATAAGCTCTAATTGATTTTCTATAAAAGAAGGATCGCTATTTATCCATTCTTGCCACCGGACGATTTTAAAGTTCTTTCCTCTCTCGAGGGCTAATTGATTGATCACCGCAACTCTTGCATCAATAGGACTGTGCTCTGGCTTAACGGCTTGGCACAATGCAGCATATTGTTCATCGTTCAACCTAAATTCGGCTAAAGTGGTGGCTAGCTTTTCGGGATCAATAAAATTGTTTTGTTCAATGAGTCCGAATAAAGTCTCAAATTCATCGAGAGATAAATGGAAGGGCAATAAAAATTGCTCTAAATTTTGTTGCAAATAAGCGTCTCCAAGTTGGATGGCTTGTTTTTGAAGTTCTGCTTTCTCGTCAGGCATTATATCAGTTCGCATGGGCTTTAGATTGTGCCAATAGACTTTGTCTGCAACAAGGAAAGTAGTAAAGTTGTTTTCTATTTCACTACTTACTCTTAGCCTGTCGATTTCTTCGGATGTAGATTTATTTTTTTGTTTTCTACCCTTAGCAGGGTTGCTACGATTGTTTGAATCTTTAGCAGCCTTTATAGGCCCTGCCAGCGCACTCTCGATGGTCGCCCCTAGGTACTCGCCTTCGCAATATTCATTACCATGTATGCTTAAGAGTACTAAGCTCTTTATGTTGCTTTTACCTTTTAAATTCGGAGCACCTTTTCCATTAAATCTGGCGGTAAGAATCTCACCATCTTTTGGACCCCCAACTCGAGTCATTTGTCTTCCTCAGAAATAAAATACTTAATACTTATAAAAATGCTTAAGATTCTATTAAAAACAAATTCCAGTTTCTTTATTTGTTTCTAAAAATATAAAGAAAAAATTAAACTTTATTTTAGCAGATTCATGCTTATTTTTCGAAAAATACATTTTCGTAGTATCATAAAAGCTATATTTTACTATCAAATAAATTAAGGGAATATTAACAGTGTATCGGATATGAGCTGAATTCTTAGGATCCCAAGGATAAACCGCTGGACGTTCGCTTTAGAGGGAAATACCCTTTTCGATTTTTGTCCGGTATAGAGGAAGTTAACTTATCACCTTGAATTGATTTACTTAAGGGATTAACTTGCATATCTTTAAAACGTGATATCATATTTATAAGTAAAAGAATTTGATAAGTTTAATCCTCAGAATAGCTTAGTATAACTTAAAAGGTGAATGATGACTTTTGAGGGAAAAGAAAAGCTCCAGAATATTATTGATGAAAAAGAGAAAGAAATCGCTCGTCTAAAAGCATTTCTGGATCAGGAAAAATTAAAATATAAAAGCGAGCTCGCAGAAACCCAAGAGTATTATGAAAATATTCTAGCCATAATACCTGGACATGTCTATTGGCTAGATAGAAATAATGTTTTTCTTGGTTGCAATGATCTTCAAGCTAAAAATGCCAAATTAAAGTCGAGGAAAGATATTGTCGGAAAAACCAATTACGACATGCCCTGGAAAGACCAAGCTGAGGAATTAAATAGGCTTAATAATCTTGTTATGGAAACGGGTGTCCCCCATACTGCAGAAGAGTACGCAGTAATGGCAAACGGTTTGGCTATCTATCTTTCGCAAAAAACGCCGCTTCGCGACAAAGATAACAATATTATTGGCGTATTAGGGATCTCAATCGATATTACTGAACGTAAAAAAATGGAAGCAGCTTTGCGCCGGGCAAAAGAAGCAGCGGAAGTGGCAAATCACGCAAAAACTAAATTTATTGCAAACATGAGTCATGATATCCATACCCCGCTCAATGGGATAGTTGGTTTATCCGAATTTTTAGAAGAAAAAATTCAGACTACGGAAGAAAAGCAATATGCGCATTGGATCAAGGAAAGTGGAAAGCAACTTTTAAGTTTATTAAAAAAAGTGTTGGAAGTAATAGCAGATGATCAAGTTAATGAGAATGATATCAACGAAGAATTAGTGGATTTACGTAAAACCATTCAGAGTCTTGCCTACCTTGTTTTACCTGCCATTAAGCTGAAAAATCTTGATCTAATTCTTGAGATCGATGATGCAATACCAGGAAAATTGATCACTGATAGCACGAAACTTCACCGGATTTTATTTAATCTTCTTGATAATGCTATTAAGTTCACGGAAAAGGGTGCAATATCGCTTAAAATAGAAGTAATTGTGGATGACAAAGAATATGTTCGTTTACAATTCAGTGTGCAAGATACTGGGATTGGTATCCCAGAAGAATTGCAATCCCAAATTTTTGAGCGGTTCTTCCATGCTGATACTTCTCATACAGGCGGGTGTGGTACTCACGGTGTCGGATTGCACGTGGCACAGAGCTATGTCAGTTTGCTAAGTGGGGAACTCAAAGTAGAGAGTGAGCCAGGTAAAGGGTCTAATTTCTATTTTACTTTACCGATGAAAGTTGCCTGAGCACATGGCTGGGCTTCAAATGACAAGCAATCGTTAAAACCTTCAACCAAGCACTAATTTTTGACCTGGTTTTAGACGGCTTTTGTCGATATTTGGATTTAATTGAGCCAGTGTTTGCACGTTAGTATTATTACGTTTAGCAATACTGCTTAAACTGTCCCCAGCTTTAACAGTGTAGATCCCATATTGCACGATGCGTTTCCAGATAATTAACTGTGAGCCAATTTTCAAGGGTGAGGTAGGGTTGATATTGTTCCAGTTTTGAATACCAGCAGTGGTCACGTTATATTTTTTTTCCAAAGATTGATACGTATCTCCTGGTTGTACAATGTGTATGACTTTATAAGTCTGGGTAGTTGGTGGTTTGTCGATTTCTAAAGGAATAGTGGTTTTGTGTATTGCAGCAACAGGTGCATTTTTACTGCTTGGAATCAGTACATATTGCCCTAGCCTTAATTTGTCGGTCTTTAATTGATTTAATTCGCGGACGAGTTTAACTGTAGTAAAGTATCTTTGAGCGATTGAGCCTAAGGTATCGCCGCTTCGCACTTGATGGCGAGTCCAGCTCACTCGCCGATCAATAGGAACGCTTGCGAGGTTTCGATTAAAATGAGCAACTTTATCAGCAGGGATAAGTAATTTAAAAGGTTTATAAGGTGCTGTTGCCCAGCGATTGTATCCAGGATTCAGTTTAATGAGATCTTTATAAGAAATCCCAGCTAATTTTGCCGCATGATTGAGATCAATCTGGCTGCCTATGTTGACCTCTTCAAAATAAGGGGCGTGCGGTATATCCGGAAGTGTCACTCGGTATCTTTGCGGATACTTGATAATTTCAGCCAAGGCAAGTAGGCGTGGCACATAAGCTTTTGTTTCATTGGGTACAGGTAAAATCCAAAAGCTAATATGACGGGAAGACTGACCGCTATTTTTAATAGCACGTGAGATTGTCCCTTCGCCTGAATCGTAAGCGGCAATTGCAAGGAGCCAATTGCCATCAAAATATTTCCATAAATGAGTTAGATAGTTAAGTGCTGCCTCGGTAGAGGAGCGGATACTGCGCCTTGCATCAAACCACCAATCTTGTTTTAAGCCTAAATCGTTTCCCGTTCCAGGCATGAGTTGCCATAAGCCTGCAGCTCCTACTCCAGAATAAGCAAAGGGATCATAAGCGCTTTCAATCATTGGCAAAAGTGCAAGTTCACCGGGTAATTTTCTTTTTTTTACTTCGGTAACAATATGATAAATATAGGGTTCAGCTTGAGACAACTTTTGTAAATAACTGGGATGGGTAATTAACCAGTGGATTTGAGATTGCACATCAGGTTGAGTGATTTCATGGTTTAAGGTGAGTTGGCTACGAAGAACGTCCCAAACATTAGGCGCTGTACGCGAAGATAAAGCAGTAGAAACAAAGAATAAGCTGCAAAACAAGATGGAAAAACTAATAAAACGTAAGGAGGATAACTTCAATGCGAAAGCCTTATTTTTATTATTTTGCCGGACAGTGTACTAAATAATACTTAAGCAATAAACCTTTTGCTCTCTTGAAGTTTAATCTAACCCACCCCAGTTAAAACTTATCTTTTTCAGCCCTAATCTGTTTAAAAACAGATAAAGAATCGTCCTCTTGACAGCCTCTAAGTTTGGCGTGTTCTTTGACTGCTGTTACATGGGTCCTGAGAAAAGGGTTGATTTGCTTTTCAATCGCAATACTTGACGGAAGGGATAAGGGAGTCCCTTGATTAAGTAATTTTTTCAAATGATTGTGGATCGCCATGTTATCCGGTTCGATTGTTACGGCAAAACGAAGATTTTGTAGAGTGTATTCATGCGCACAATAGACCAGAGTGTCGTCTGGTAAGGTTTTAAGCTTTTGCAAAGAGTCATGCAAGGTTTCAAGAGTACCATCGAATACCCGCCCACAGCCTGCGGAAAATAAAGTATCGCCGCAGAATAACCATTGGTGGTTAGGTTCATAAAGGCAAACATGAGTAGAGGTGTGTCCAGGTGTCGCTAAAACAGTGAATCGACAAGAATCAATCTCTAAGATATCGCCATCCTGTAAAATATGTGTAACATGGAGAATACGCAGATCTTCAGGACCATAGACGGCAATCCCAGGATTTCTTTTAAGCAGGTCGGATGTTCCACCAATATGATCGTAATGATGATGGGTGAGCAAAATGGCCTTAAGTGTTAAGTTTTTTTGCTTTAAAAAATCAAGGACAGGCTTTGCATCACCTGGATCGACACAAATCGCCTGCTGTTTATTCTCATCCAGAATTGTCCAGATATAGTTATCGGTAAATGCTGGAAGCGGTATTACCTTCATTGAAATTCCCTTTCTCTTTTGTCACTTTTAAGTTTATGCTAAAGAGATTCAACAATAAAGGAAGAAAAACCAGGATTAAATACGGTACACAAGTGCTTAAGTGCGATTTTTATTTCTTCAGCAAGAACATAGGGTGGATTAATAATCCATAAACCACAGCCAGTCATTCCAGCTTGAATGGAGCTTGTTAAATTAAATTCAACGCGCAAAGCGTTTTTGGCGCCTATATTACCCATTGAGCGCAATAATTGCTCATGAAGTCGTTTGTCAAGGATTGGGTACCAAAGACAGAAAACCCCTGTGGCGAAACGCTGGTATGCCGATTTAATTGCTTTGGGCACTTCTTTGTAATCTGTTTTTATCTCATAAGAGGGATCAATGAAAATGAGGCCGCGACGCTCGATAGGGGGAAGCAATGCATGAAGATTGACGATCCCATCGTTATGACTGTAAAAAACCCTTTTTCCAAGGTGTGGTAATTTTTGCAAGCACTCAAATTCACGCGGATGCAATTCACAGCAATATAATCTATCTTGTGGACGAAGAATATCGATAGCTAAAGAAGGTGAGCCTGGATAAAAACGTAGATCTTCTGATGCGTTAACGCGGCTAATTGCATGGAGATAGGGTGTAAACACGTCAGGTAATTTCGATTTTTGTGGCCAAAGAAGACTAATTCCTTGAAGATTCTCACCGGTTTTCATTGCTTGGCTATTTTTCAAATCATAAATTCCTCGACCTGCATGTGTTTCAAGGTAAAAAATAGGCTTCTCTTTGCTGGTCATGTAAATCAATAGCCGTGAAAGGGTAAAATGTTTAATGACATCGGCAAAATTACCTGCGTGATATCCGTGTTGATAACTGAGCATGAGATAGCCAGTACAATAAGTTTGAGCGAAGTATATACCTAAGGCAGGTTAATTTCATCCTGGTTTATTCTAAAAACATCGTATAAGAATGAAGGACATGATAAATTTTCAACCCGGCCATTCTTTATCACCAAACAAGGGACCAAAGAATTCAGGGCAGTTGTGAATGCGACTCCAAAATAAATTACCAAAGTCAAAATGCCACCATTCATATTGGTAAGAGGTAAAGCCGACTTTTTCAAGTACTCTACGAAGGAGCTGCCTTCGTTGTTTAATGCTTTTTTCCTCAAAAGATAAGTTGGCCATTTGATCGAAATAATCGCGATGAGCTCTTGTGGTGCAATCATCGAAAGGGGTGCCCATATCTAATTCTTTACCACTGGTTGTTTCACATAAGGTTAAGTCAATAGCACCCCCGCTGAGATGGGGTGGACAATAGGCGTCACCTACTTTTGCTGGTAAAGAAACGTATTTTTTAGTTTCCTCAAAATTTTCTTGATCATTGAGATGAGGGAATTTAACTAGAATTTCTTTGCGCATCCATTCAAAAAGTGCGGCCTGTATGGCTCTTGGACGGTAAACATCCCAAACAAGAAAACTGTATTCTTGAGGGAGTAATTCAACCGCTTTAAGCAAGCGTTTTAGAACGGCGTTCCTACCATAAATTAAGGGTGAAGGACTAAGGCCAAGTTCGAAATAAATAGGTTGTATAAAAATTCGAGGGTGAAGTTCATTAGTAAACTCTACTGCCTCAAACTCTGTTTCAGGTAATGCATAAGGTGATTTTCCTACCATCATCTTCGGAGCCTATACATGAAAAAATGATATTGAATTTAGTAATCCAATCTAGTACCGTCTATGTTTTGCGTTTTAGCTCGAGACTATAAACTAAACACATTAGATTTCGAGAATAAACCGCACTACGTAGAAGTCAAGCATTTTTCTTGTATAGCCTGGTCAATTTAACCTGATTTTTAAAGGCTAAAACTAGCGTTTTCACTGGGTGAAGCACAGGTCATTTTTAACTTCTTATCTAGCATTCTTTGTTCCCGGGCACGAATAGCCATTTGCAGTTCGAGAAGAAAAGCTGTGGGATGTGATTCTGTCCGAGACCTTGACGAATTGTCTTCTGCTTGGTTTTGTGCCCATTCTGGGCCAGATTGTAGATCAAAGTTATCATTGTAAAAGGAATTCAAGGTGTGAGATGCGGATTGGTAAGCGGTTTGGAATTTTTTACAACCTTCAAAAAATTGGGGGTTACTTTCTACAAGGTGCAGAGCTGTGGAGGCAAGGCAGCCGGTCACCAGTTCATCTTTAAAGATCTGGGAGTTCCTAGTGATTTTTTCTAACAGGGTTTTTAGGCCATCATAAAGCGTTTTATAGTCATGGTCTTTTTTACCTGTTGCTTCATATTCGTTTGCAAACTTCCTTAGCAATTCTAAACATTCTTTACTGATTGGCATTCCCTTACTCCATCGGTAACTGTAGTTCTATTAGATACCAAATTGGATTGGAATGCAACAAATAATATAACTTATTGAGCTATTGGTTTAATTTCTTCATCATATTGTAAAGCACGTTTTACGACCTTACGCCCATAAAAAAAACGGCCAATAACATTGGTAACGAATTGGTTCACTAAATGCGGCAAGAAAGGCATAGGTCTTAGCACATCGATAATGAGAACAGCTCGATAATCATCACTTTCATTTCTCACTTCGTGCGGCCAGGAATCGTCAAATAAGACTGCTTCACCTTCGCGCCAAGTATAGGGCTGATTATTAACGATGATTTGTGGTGGGTTATTTTGCGGAACATGAATGCCTAAGTGGTAACGTAAGTAGCCGATGTAGGGGCCTTTGTGAAGCGGTATGGATTTTCCGGGTTCTAAAATAGAAAAAAAAGCTTGGATTAAATTAGGAACTTGTTTTATTAGATTACAAAGCGTTGGACATAAGGTTTCTGCTCTTTCCAATTGATACCCGAGAAGGTACAGCATAAAAACATTCCAATTTTTTTGTGTTGCATCGGAAATATCAGCTTCACCAGGGTCTATATCGTGATATCGAGGCAATTGATGGGAGTTGCTTAACACATTCTCAAACTCTTTCTTTATGATTGAAAAGTGCTTTGTGATTTCATTCAGAGCAGGAAAAGTTTGTTCAATATCAAAAAAAGTCGGGCGCTTATCATAACCCACGTAACGCCCATACAAGTTATTAACAATGTCTTTAAAATAATGATAGTCCATTACTTCTTTCCGAAAAGGATTAAGGGTTATGAATCTAGGGTATTAGGGTGATGAAGTCAATTGCTTACTACCAATTAAAATCGTAACGCCTTTGTCCAGACCCCCACTTATCGTATGCAACGACTGTCATTTTGTTGTTAGATAGAAGCGTAAATTCGATAAGTGGGCCCCAGAATGGGTTATAAAAACTAAAACTATGGTTTGGCTCATTTCCAGCAAAGTTGATTTCACAATTCAGCTGATCGGGATCCGGATAACCCATACCATCATTTAAACTTATGTCAAATTGAGTTGAACCCTCCGAATGACCAGCTGCTTCTACTGGAAAATTGCCAATGTTATTTTTGTGACAAATGATTCTGGCAGCTTGATCAGACTGATTGTTAAGTTTAAAGCAGCTCCAGTTATACACACAGGGTTTAGCAAAACCAGAACTTGCTATTAATGACATTAGAACAAAGGAAGAAAATTTATACATGATTTAAATGCACCTAATTCCAGGAGTTTGTTTTTTTATCATGATTGTTATTTATATGTCAATCAGTGTATTTAATCGTCTATGAGTTGATTGTACTTCTTATGCTATGCTTTTAAAACGCGGATGATCACTTATAGAGATATCCACATGGAAAAGAGGCTGTATAAGTATCTTGTTTGGTTCATCGTCACGCTATATGTGGTTTACGCTTTTAGTCTAAATACAGCAGCAGCTGTTTTTTCTAATGCGATAAAGGCAACACTCGGTGCAAGTGATCTCCAAGCTTCTCTTGCAACTGGCGCATTTATTTTAGGTTTTGCTTGCATGCAGATTCCTGCAGGTTATTTGTTAGATAAATTTAATGCGAAATACATTGTTAGTTTGGGGGTATTTTTATTAGCAGCAGGAAACTGTGTAACCTCAATTTCAACTAATCTTTTTCTTTTCACCTTATCGAATTTGCTGCAAGGTATTGGCGCCTCGTTTTCTTTTGTTGCAGCAGCAGTGCTGATAGCACAATGGTTTAAAGAAAATAATTTTCCTATCTTATTTGGTTTGACCCAAACATTATCATGCATTTTTGCAGGGATACTTCACTACTATTTTATTGTTGCCTTGGAGAGTTATTCGTGGGGCTTTATTTTTAAAGAGCTTGCAATCAGTGGTTTTATTTTATTCGTTTTAGTTTTGGTTTTTGTGAAAAGCCCAGCTGGATATGTGAACAAAAAACCAATTTCGTTCAATCAGTCGTTAAGTCTGACCCTCGGTAATAGGCAAATTTTGCTCTGCTCAGTTGCTGCAGCTGCTTCGTTTGGTGTCCTGCTTGCCTATGCTGGTTTTTGGTATAGTTCTGTTCGGGCATTCTACTCTGTTGATAAATTAGACGCTGCTATAACGAGTGGGGTGATTTTCGTGGGTATAGGTATCGGCACACCCCTATTAGGATGGTTTTCAAACCTGGCCAAATCCAGGGTCATGGTGATTCATCTGTCTTTAGTACTTGGGACAATGGCTTTATTATTGGATTTGTATCTGCCTCACTTTCAGATTAATACCTTGATTTTTACTGAAATAACATCTTTTTTGACAGGTTTTTTTCTGTCTGGTTCAATGCTTTTTTATACTGTTGTGAGTGAAATTGCCGATAATCAAACTCGTGGGGTCGCAATTAGTTTGCTGAATACTTCGGTCTTTTTATTCAATACATTGATGTTGTTTATTCCCTATCTGTTCATCACCGCCATCTCAAAACAGTTCTTCACTTATCTATGGGTACTTCCTTTTTCTACCATGTTTTCGATACTGATCGTTTATTTTATAAGCGAACCAAAAATTCTGGGTGAAAATAGCAAAATTAGTGCATAAAACTTGCTTGGAAAAATTAATCCTGGAGTTCTTTTGAAATTTTTACTATACCCATATCATTGTGTATAGAGAAATAAATCAGTGGAGGAGTATCAATGAAGTTCATCGCTGGAATGATGGCTATGGTTATTAGCACTTCACTTTTTGCGGATTCAAGTACTCAACCGCAAACTGAGGGGTGTATTGTTGAGGGAAGCCAGATCCAGCTCATGGGTAAATTGATAAGTGAGACTTTTCCAAAAATGTCTGATGATGCAAATCCGAAAGACGAGGTAGCATCAGAAACTTACTGGATTCTTTCAACCGAAAAATCCTATTGTGGCGAAAGTTATAATTCGGAAACCAAAGCATTAGATCGCATTGGAGAGCCGACATCCCGTTTTCAATTAATTTTTAAACCTGAACAATTTGATGATCAACATGATTTATTGGGTAAAAAGGTTATTGTTGAGGGGAAAATGCTGCTTCCTAATTCAGGACAGCATCATGCTAAGATGTTGATCGATGTGAATACCATTGAATCTGCGACTTGCAGCTCAGAGTTATAGCATGTCATCATCATGACAATGGACGGTATCAATTCCAACTTTTTCAAAAATTGATTGCACACGCTTGCGATCTGTCTGTAGGTCGTCTGCAGCATGAAGTACTCCACAAGCACCTGATTCAAAATCTGTGGTTGGAGTCCAATAGCTTATATTAGCGTTGATCATAATTTGATAGGCCTTTCTAAGACCAATTTCTTCGGAAAGCAAGTAAAAAACTCGATTAAATATGCCGCTGCCTCTATGCACGATATAATTTTGCCTTTCGATAATATTAGGAATTGATCGTTCTGCGTTGGTTATCAACTCCTGATAACTGATTGCACAAAAAGAATGACTTTTTTCAGCGATAGATTTGTCAAAACAATCAGCAGAACTTCCATCAGAAGAAGGGAAATCCATAAAGCGTAAGGCTTTTCCAAGTGAATCGCGAGTGATTGTTTCTCCTATTCCCCAAGTGATTTGGTTAGGTATTGCGTATGCTTTATTGTAAAAATCAGGATTAGTTTGAAGTAGGTATGCGCGCGCTGTTTGGCCCGCCATATCGGATAGTGATTCATTGAGAGAACCTGATTGATCATGATATTCAAGATTAGAATGCTGCTCGGTAAAACCATGGGTAACTTCATGGCCTGCTACATCCAAAGAAACGAGAGGATAAAAATCTTCTCCGTCTCCGAATGTCATGGTTTGGCCATCCCAGAAAGCGTTATCGTAAAGCTCACCGAAATGAGTGCGCATGACAAGTTTCATTGGCTCGCCATTCTTATGCTGCAATGCATTCAAACCGTACCAATTTTTATACATGTCTATAATGACATGGCCAAAATAATAGGCATCGTTATTCGGTGAAAAAGCGCCGTTAATCGGATCCCCGTTGTTATTGTTGCATGTGTATTGGTAGGGTGTGCGTAATTCTCCCCCCCAATCCCATTCAGAGCCGACATTTATCAATTTCACCTTGTCATTTTCCATAATGCAATTGTTATCAATTTGGGTGACATCTAAAGCGGGTAAGCCATCTTTTCCGTACCAATATTCGTTTGTTTTTTCATTGCCACCTGGTCCCGTATCTAGATAGGCTTTGATGTTATCCCATTGTTTTATCATTTCACCCGTGTGTGCATTAATAAGAAAAAAGGGCCATGTAGGTTTGTTATTGCTTGGATTGATTGTCTTAAAAGAAACAAGATAAGTAAGGGTAGGGTGACCGCTTGGATTTGTTCTTATTTGGAGCTGAGTTGCGTCTGCTGTGGTTGGCAGCTGAGAATTGCTCTCAAAATAAGCATTTTTAGCTAAGTGAAGCGCAGCTTGGGCACTAAGGGTTGGATGAGTATTTAATTGAATTTCTTCAACTAAGCGTCCGCTTACCCAAGACTTTAATTCTGTATTTAGTCCTCTCTTCTTATCTTTTGCAATCATAACTTGTGCTCCAATCACTGGAATGCCTCGATAAAATTGCTGGTATCTCGTAATCGTTTTGTGGGGGATTTCTGTTTGATTAATCGTCATTAAAGTATTAATTTCGGGTCTGGACATTGCTCTTTTTTGCAGTTGTTCTACCCGCTTAAATTGGTTCAATCTCGTTAGTGGGGCTTGATATAGGTTGATTATACTGCTAGCAATAATTTCAGACGAAAATGAGATTAAGGATAAGAAGAAAACTATTTTCACCATGGGATAATTTTGTTTTTTTGCAGGTGGTGATGGTGGCACAGATGAACAAAAAATTCAATATTACTGGATCGAACGTGCGGTGCTTATAGTTGCAGTAAAAAGCGCATAAAACAATCCATAGATTTGCTAGACTTAAATTGAAAAACCCTAAGAGATACCTATGAAAATCGCCTGGCTTACTGACCTTCATCTAAATTTTCTAGATCGAAATTCGCGAAAGAGATTCTATGAATTTGTTTCAATCACTAAAGCCGATTTAATAATGATTAGTGGTGATATTGCCGAAGCTCCTTCGGTGAAAGAGATATTAATTGAAATGGAGAGGGAATTGAATCGTCCAATCTATTTTGTGCTTGGAAATCACGATTACTATTTCGGTGACGTGCAAGAGGTCAGAGACGAGATGACCCAGTTAACAAATACTGAGCCGTTACTTTATTGGCTTCCAGCAATAAAACCGATTGCCTTGAAAAAGATGATCTATTTAGTAGGTCAGGATGGCTGGGCGGATGGCCGTTATGGTGATTATTACCACAGCCCAGTTGCGGTTAATGATAGTCGTCTTATTATCGATTTATTTTTACAACAAGGTTTGGGTAAGAAGCAATTGTTAAAGCAAATGCGGCAGTTAGCAGATACGGATGCGTTGCAATTAAAAAATAAATTACACGAAGCTGTAGATTTAGGGGCTAAGCAAATCTTAGTGATTACCCATGTTCCACCTTTTAAGGAAAATTGCTTTTATCGGGGCAAAGAAGGGACGCGTGATTTTTTGCCTTATTATGCCTCGCAGGCAACAGGGAATGTGTTACTTGAATTAGCGCATGAGTATCAGCAAATACACTTCTCAGTTTTTTGTGGACACACTCATGCTAAAAGCATCTATAAGCCTTTAACTAATCTAACAATTAAATCAGGGCAAGCTGAATATTATATGCCGGATATTCAAGAGATTATTACAATTTGAACACTATCTTTTGATGGCTAAAGTGTAGGTAAAATTTTATCAACCCATTTAGGCAGATACCAATTAAATTGCTTAAGTAAGATCATTGTAGCTGGTACTAAAAATGTACGAATTAAAAATGCATCAACAAAAATTGCCACTGCTATACCTAAACCGAAAGCTTTTACAATCAGGATGTCTGCTACCAAAAATGAAAAACATATGCACATAACTATTATTGCCGCGCTAGTAATTATTTTACTGCTTTTCTCGATACCGAAGATAATGCTTGCTTTATTGTCACCATAAAGTTCGTAAGACTCTTTAATACGCGTTAATAGAAACACTTCATAATCCATTGAGAATCCAAACAAAGCACAGAAAATGATGACAAGAAGGCTAATATCGAGAAATCCTTGCGGTTCAAAATTAAGGAGAGAGTGTAAATAACCTTCTTGAAATACCATCACCAATGCACCATAACACGCACAAAGGCTTAAGATATTCATGAGAATTGCTTTTAGTGGCAAAATGACAGATCGTAATAAAATAAGCAAAATGACATAGCTGGATACCATAATCCATAAAATTGCATAGGGTAGAATTTGGGAAATACAATTAAGTAAATCGATATTGCTTACTGGGGTACCTGTTAACTGTTTATTTATTCCTTTTTTAATTGGCATTGACTGCAATTTATTAATCAAGGATCGAGTTTGCGGGGAATCAGCGGAATACCTACTGATGATAGTCATTACTGTTAAGTAATGGCGTGTTGTTGTTTCTAATAATTTCTTAACTCCTTGACTAATTAATCCTTTGTGAAAATTGTATAAAGAATAATATTGATATTGAGTTAAACTTGAATCGGTGTTGACAACACTAATCACTTTTTTTATGAGGTCGTCATCTTCTAGTTGATGGGCAAGATCGTATATTTTTTTTATATTGTTTTTCGATAATATCCTATTGTGTTCTGCCTGTAATAATACAAGGATAGGGGTAAGTTCATTAATATCAAATTTATTTTCATAGTTATTAAAAAATACACGATGTTCTGATTGATTTGGAAAAATGTGAAAATCGGAGACACCAAATTTGGCAGATATAAAAGGGTAACCAAGCAGTAATAAAAAACCTAATATAGAAAAAAAGTAGAGAATTGGTCGGTGAACTACTTTTTCAGCCAGCCAATGCCAGAAATTGAAACTAACCCTGCTTTTTTTAAACAATCTTATTGATAACAAGTCAATCCTTTGCCCTAAAACAGAAAGAATTGCAGGTAAAAGGATGATTGCCATTAATACTGCGATAAAAACCGCTGTTAATCCACCTATAGCAATAGAAAACAAAATGTTAATTGGAAATAATAATAAGGCACTTAAACTTGCAAAAACAGCGAAACCACTAAAGAGAATCGCTTTGCCTGCTGTTGCTTGCGTGACAGCGACCGCTTCTACGACGGTCAATCTGTTCTTGAGTTCATCGCGAAATCGACTAATAACAAATAATGCGTAGTCTAAGCTGAGACAAAGCCCTAGTAATAGAGCAATATTTAAGGTGAAGACTGAAAGCGAAAAAAAATGGCCAAATAAATAGAGTACGGTAAGAATTACCAATGCACTGCCACCCCCTAAAATAATTGGCAATAACGCAGAAATGAGAGTACCAAATACAAGGATTAACGTGATAAGTGAAATCGGTGTGGCAATAAAATCTGCTTTATAAAGATCTGTTTGTGTTTGTTTATTAACATCATCAATAAAAATTGGCTCCCCACCAATTTGGATGGTCATGTTTTTGGGTGTTTTTATAAGTGACTTAAGGTCATTTAATAATTTGTCACTCACTTGATTTTGGCTTTTTATAATAACAACGACATAAGAGGTATGCTTATCTTTTGATATCTGTTTTTTATTTTCATTGGGGTAAATTATTATTGTCTTGAGTGGAAAATTTTTTATTCCACTTAATGATTTTTTGACTTTATTTGTATAGTTTACACTTGTAGCCAGTAGGTTTTTACTCGTATATATAATAAATAACTTATTGTAATTATTATAATTTAATTCTTTATTTAAGTATCGTTTTACTTGTTCGCTTTTTGACTTTTCGCTAAAAAATCCAGTTATCTTGAAGGGTTCTGTAATATGTGTCATGAAGGGTAAGCAGGTGACGCTCAATAAAATCCATAAACCTATAATAGGCCATCGAAAATGATAAATTAATTTCCCTAAACGGTAGAATGCGCTAACTTCCATCGCTATTCTCCTACCTTCAGTACCAAATATCCATTGAGTTTAAAAATAAATAAATTATCTATTGAGCTTAGTATGACGGCAATGACTTTGCTTTTAGATCGAAATTTTGCTTTATTTAGATATATGCTTCCTTACTTAACTTCATGATTTATAATGATAGAACTGCTTGACATCTTGAGAAAATCCGTTTTGTTTTCTTGTTTACAAGAAAATGAATTGCAGGATCTTGCTAGCAAATTTGTACTAATCGACTTAAAAGAAGGGGAAATCCTGTTCTCGCGAGGTGATAAACCAGATTCCATCTATCTTGTAATCTCCGGTAATGTTGTGAGTTACCTTATCGATAAAAATAATCAGCCTGAGATAATTGGGAATGTCGAGCAAGGGCAGATTGTCGGTGAATCAGGTGTGTTATCTAATCAACCACGTATGCTTTCTGTTAAAGCAACAACCCCCTCGCAACTGGCTCAATTGTCTGCCGAACGGTTTAAAGCCTTATGTGATAATAATCCTGTTATTCTGCAAGAAACCATTAAAATCGTGATTGAGCGATCCCAACGCACGATGAATTTCATTGCTGATGAATCAACTCAGCAGTGGCATATCGTTATCCCTGCAAATTCTCAAGTTTCTATTAAGAATTTCAGCATAAGATTAAAAAAGAATTTAACAAATTACCAAGACATATCATTTTTTGAAGGTGATGATGTCGATAATATTAAGGAAGAGATGTCGAGATTAGGTAGGCATAAAAACCGAATGATTTTATTAATAAATTCTCCTGAAGTTTTATCGGAACTACTCGAATTAAACAAGAATAATACAATTTACTTGTTGGCTGATAATCAAGCTAACGTGGATGTTGATTTGAAAATTATTAATCTAATCAATAATAAAAAAAACAAAATCTATATCAAGTCTGAATTAGTTATATTACATTCTGATGATGTCGAAATCCCTGTTAATACAATAAAATGGCTCGAAAAAGCTTCGTTTTCTTTTCATTATCAAATTAAACAAAATAGGGATGCGGATTATCAACGGTTTTTACGTTTTATTAATGGTACAGCTACTGCGCTTGTCTTGGGCGGAGGAGGGGCAAAGGGTTGGTTTCATGTCGGATTAATTAAGGCTTTAACCGAAATGAACATTGAAATTGATGCGATAGGTGGTGTTAGTGCTGGAGCAATTGTTGGCGCGTGTTATTTAATTGATCCTGAATTTAATTTGGTTGTTGATAAGTTAAAGCGAATTACCAGCGCATTCTATCGCATCACAAAATTTAAAAATTTAACTTGGCCTTTGGTCTCATTGTTTAAATCGTCCGACGCTATAGCTTCATTGCAAGAAATATTTCATGAGATAAAAATTGAGGATTTATGGCGACCTTTTTTCTGTGTAACGGCTAACCTATCCATGTGCTGTGAATCTGTTCATTATCACGGAGAACTCCCTTCTTTAATTATGGCAAGCAATTCAATTCCAGGAGTGCTGCCGCCTTTGATTATCAATGGACAATTGCATTATGACGGCGGATTAATTAACAATTTGCCAATCGATATAATGCGTAATCGAATAGGTAACCAGAACAGGATTATCGCTTCAAGCCTCTCGACAAACAGCATCGATGATACGGTTTATCATTTTCCGCAAGAAACCAATCTGATCCGATTTTTAATGGCTCGATTTGGAAGGGGTAAGAAAAGTTACCCGATTATTTGGGATAACTTCATCAAAGCGATTTTAATGGGATCCTCCTTAAAGGAACAACAAAATTGTCAATATGCAGATTTTGTAATAAACCCTGACTTAAGCCATTTTAGTATCTATTATTTAAATAAGAACCAAGAACAGGAATTACTGCAATTGGGTTATGAAGAAGGGATAAAATTGATAAATTCTAATGTGAGAATTTACAATGATCGGATTTAAAATACTCAGTTTATACAATAAATTTTTACAATATTTGGGGAAACATGGTGTTTTTGAGGATATTCCTTATCCTGATGTATTGACTAATTTCCCTCAGGCGAAAATTTTTGAGAATAATTTTTCAGCAATCCGTGATGAGTATTTGCATTATTTAAAACTCAATTTACCACGTCCTACTTTAATGCAGTTGGGGTTACATGGTGGTAATAATGGGAGTACCCTGCCTTGGAATGACTATTCTACCGAAAAAAAAGAGGAAGCTGATTGGACCACGGTATTTTTGAAATTAGATAGCAAAATTGTTGATAAGAATTCTGAATATTTTCCTAAAACGGTAGAATTATTAAAAAGTATGCCAAACGTAGTGAATGTGTTTTTCTCACAGTTAGGACCCCAATCAACCATTGAGCCCCATTACGGGTATATGAAAGGTTTTTTGCGGTATCATTTAGGACTGATTATTCCTGATGATAGCCTTTGTTACTTGGAGGTAGATGGAAGTTTACATTATTGGAAACCAGGAGGAAGTGTCGTTTTCGATGATATGTTTCTGCACGCAGCTTATAATAAATCAAACCAAGTAAGAGTAATCCTATTTATTGATTTCTACAGGCCTCTTCCTTTCCCCTATGATTGGATGAATCGAAAAATCGCAAATTTATTGATGAAAAATAAATTTGTAAAAAAAGCTGAAAAAATAATAAATAACTTCTAAAGCCATTTCATTGAGGTTCTTTAACCCAGAGCAATATTGCTCCACCAATAATGAAAAAAGGTAATAATACGGCCATGCCCAGGCGTTGATTATCAAAATAAGTGGTAAAAATCCCAACGAGCAAAGGGCCTAAAAAGCTAGTTACTTTACCCGTGAATGAATATAAACCATACATTCGCGTGATTTCGTTTGGTTTAGCTAAACGGGCGAGAAAGGTTCTGCTTGCTGCTTGTACTGGACCAACAAAAATACCCAGTGTGGGTGCTAAAAACCAAAATAATGTACCGGATGTTACTGTTAATAAAAGGCAAAAGGTCATGAGCAAACCGAGTAAAGCAATCAGGACAGTATTTTTCGAACCGACCCAATCATCGACCCAGGCAAATAAGGCTGCGCCTAAGCCTGCTGAAATATTCATAATTATTCCAAAAACGACAATATCATCGACGCTTAAGTCAAAAGTTCCCGCGGCGTATATTCCGCCTAAAGCAAATACAGTATTCAAACCGTCCATGTAAATAATGCGCGCGATTAAAAAAAGCGAGAGATTCTTTTGCTGAGGTAAATTTTTAAGAGTAATGAAAAGTTCCTTAATTCCTTTTTTTACTGCAGCATTGACGGGTAAATAATTTTTATTTGGAGTTTGAACAATCAAAAACAATGGCAGACTAAAGATGATTAGCCAGATGACAACTAATAAAGCGACTGCGCGAATGTTTCCCGCATCTGCCTTGTTTAGGCCAATGTGGCCATTAATGATAATGAATAAAGCGATCAATAAACAAAAAATTCCCCCCAAATAGCCAGAACCCCATCCCCAACCTGATATACGGCCAAGGTATTCTTGAGGTGCTATTTTAGGTAAAAATGTATTGTAGAAAACAGTGCTTTCCTCTAAAGCAAAATTGCTAATAAAAACGCAAATCAAAGTCAAGGCAATTGAGTTTGGTTTAGGGTACGCAAACCATAAAAGAGCTGTGGTTATAATTCCTAAATAAGTAAAACAGAATAACCAACGCTTATGCTGTCCGCCATAATCCGCGATAGCACCAAGGAAAGGGCTTACAATGGCAATTAAAAATGCAGAAGCAGAAATGGTATATCCCCAAAAGGTAGTGCCATCAATGGCATTGGGTGCAATTTTTTTTGAGAAATAGGTAGCAAAAACAAAAGTAAGGATCACAACAAAGTAGGATGAACTGGCAAAATCATAAAGTGCCCAAGCGATAATCTCTTTAGTATTAGTGATCTTTAGACGGTTTTTAATCACTGCAGTCCTTTTGCTTTGATCTCATGGAGAGGATATCGCAAATTTACCCGTTCAATCTACCCATTTAGTCAACGATACAAAATCCATTATCTATAATTAGTATAAAAACAAGAGAATTAATATGATCGAAAAATTAAAAATGGAATTTAAAAACAATATACTTATCCTGGGGTTCGGCAGTATTGGCCAAGCAATTCTACCCCTCTTATTCAGGCATTTAACGATAACTTCTTCTCAAGTGATTATAATTTCCAAAAAACTAGAAGGCTTTTCTGTTGCTGAAAAATTTGGCCTTACGATAATGCCAAAAGAGGTTACAAAGGAAAATTATATTGCTTTGTTGGCTAGTACCCTTAAGCAGGGGGATTTCTTACTAAATTTATCGGTAGGAATCTCTAGTCTTGATTTAATTAATTACTGTCAAGCCCATCATATTTTATATTTGGATACCTGCACAGAACCTTGGGCAGGTCAATACGTTGATAAATCCTTATCTGTCTCGTCAAGGACTAACTACGCGTTGCGCGAAGCTGTGTTAGAGAGCAAAAAGCCCAAAGGGTCGACTGCAATTCTTACTCACGGTGCTAATCCTGGTTTGGTATCTCATTTTGTAAAACAAGCACTATGCAATTTGGCGTCAGATAATCATTTGAATATCAATGAGTTTAACCAAGATAATTCCTGGGCTCATTTAGCACAAACGTTAGGGATTAAAACAATTCATATTGCAGAACGTGATTCGCAAATTTCTAATCGGGCTAAACAGCCAAACGAATTTGTAAACACTTGGTCAGTTGATGGACTCATTTCTGAAGCGAGCCAACCGGCAGAATTGGGGTGGGGTACTCATGAAAATCATTGGCCAGAAGACGCAAATAGATATTCATTTGGCTCAAATTGCGCAATTTATTTGAATCGTTCAGGTGCAGCTACGAAAGTACGAACTTGGACTCCTTCTTATGGATCTTTTAATGGGTTTTTAATTACCCATGCTGAAGCGATATCAATTGCTGATTATTTGACTATTAAACATGGCGATAAGGTTTTTTATCGGCCTACAGTCCATTACGCTTATCATCCATGCCCGGACGCTGCTCTTTCGCTACATGAATTAGAAGGAAAAGAAGGGATGCTGCAAGCACAAAATCGGTTTCTTTTGAACGATATCAGTGAAGGAACAGACGAGTTAGGTGTTTTATTAATGGGAAATAAAAAAGGGGCTTATTGGTTTGGTTCACAACTGTCTATAGAAGAAGTACGAGAGTTAGTCCCTTTTAATAACGCAACCAGCTTACAGGTAGCTGCGGGAGTATTAGCTGGTATCATGTGGGGTATTCAAAACCCGACCAAGGGAGTGATTGAACCTGAACAGATGGATCATGAATATATTCTCAAATTGGCTCTTCCCTATTTGGGAAAAGTGGCTGGCTATTATACGAATTGGACTCCATTGCAAGATCGGTCTACCCTTTTTTCAGCAAAATTGGATCAGCATGATCCGTGGCAATTTATTAACTTTCGTGTTCATTAAATGAAATGGTTTGGATTTGAGTCCTTTTAAAATTTGGTTCCAATCCAAATGCCTATAACAAGCGCTATTAAGATGAGGGCGCTTAAAGGACCTAGATTTCCTGGTTTAAATAAAAATTCCACAGGGTGGATTTGAGCCATTTCTGAAATTTGGTTGGTTCCATAGATGCACAGTTCACCGGAGGGCAAAGAGCAGAATTGGTCTTTAGGACAAGCCTTTAAAATCGTCTGTTGCGCGCCAGTTCCGCAGGGAATCTTCGCCTCCTTCAATAACTTAAGCGTTAGGTCGGGGTGTTTCGTAAGCAATTCAGGCATGGCGGATCCTTAGTCCTAATATTTGGCTACACTATCGCTTGCTGGAAAAGTTTCTTCCAATGCTTCGTCCAATAGTTCTTCTGTTCTAATTCTCTTAAGGCGGGTTGCAATTTTTGATTTAATTTTTTTTCCCGATGTAGTTTGGTATCTTGATTTTTTTAATCCTTGCTTTAGAGAAACTTTATGATCTAATTTTGTATCCCTATAAATATTCATAAATGCCTCCAAATAACAAATCGTTTAAAGATTAATATCTTGAGAAGTAATTCGTATTTCCTCGTCCATATGACGGGCAACAATTAAAGTGTATTCTGGAACCTCTAACCATGTCGTCGCGTCTTCGGTTAATGGTTCTGAAGCAATTATGATGCTGGATTTTGTATCGCCTCCTTTCATTCGATATTCTTTCTCATAAAGCCCATAGGATTCCCCATAAGTGTACCAAAGAGAGTGATAGGCCGTATGAGTAGACGGTCGGGATTCGGATGAAAACCAGCCATAATCTAAAACGAAGCGGGTGGCTGCAATAAATTTCCCATTTGTAATAAATAAATTAACCGGGGAATTAATTCGAATTTTATTTTTCCTTCTTACAAATTGTAAGATAGTTATTGTTTCAAAAACGGCGCTAATAATCTCTTTTGTTTCATAATCATTCTGCGATTTAGCAAGCTGCGATAACAGCAAGTAATAGATCCATTCGCTATCCGTTGTGCCTTTTATTTCTTTTTTATACTGTTCATCAATATATTCTAATAAATCATAGCGCATAAGTTTGAAATCGTATAAAGCCCCATTATGTGCAAGGATTAAGTTAGTTTCTGGATAAGAAAAAGGGTGAACGTTTTGAATGCTAATAACCTGTTTATCATTATAGGCAACACCCCGTAAATGAGCCAAAAGGCAATGAGGCATAATCTTTGAAGATAAATTACGAAGATTCTCATCATAAAATGGGAGGTAAGGCGTTTTATAAAGAAAGGGGAATTCGGGATTATGGGACTCGATATTCCATGCAGCCAAGCCAAAACCCGCTAAATTTAATAGATGCGTCATGTAAATGGGATGATAACTTTGCTTGATAAATGAGTTATCCGGCTTATATAAAAGCTCTTCAATCAAAATCGGTTTTCCAAGGTAAGATAGAACTCTGCACATATCAATTTACCTGTTGTAATTTTCAATTTGTAATCTTGAATCCAGTTTATCGACGGAGCGTTGCAGTGCTACGACTGATTTACAAATTAGGTTATAGAGTTTGTACCATAGCAGAGGCTGGTTAACCTCGATAGATTTTAAATGGACCTCATTCATTTTTAATAAAATGGATTTTTCGCAAGCGATAAAAGTGATTGCAAAAGGGGTGTTCTCAAGACATAGATTTGCTAACAAAGTATAAGGGCCAATCACTGAGAGTTTTGCCAGGCGATTGCTTCTCATAATACTTGACTGGATAGCACCTCGGATAACGATATGGCAAGTGGTATTCTTTTCACTTTCAGAAATAATTTTACAGTTTTTAGGAGCATCTAAAAATTGACATTGCCTAAACAAAGTGTTCCATTCTTCAAGGTCAAAATAGTTAACATTTTTTATCAGTATCTCTTTGTATTTATCACTTTCTTCTGGAGGTACGCTACTAGGTTTAGATATCGAGTGAACTACTCTGCCATAAAGCGATAATTTCGACATGTCAGAACTGGCTATAAATTCACTCACTCTTTGATTTAAATTTTTAAGATGATTACAAACTTGATGAGTAATTGCCCTTATAATTTTGTAATGAATCATAGGGGAAATAAGAGAGACCATACTTAAATAAATTTTTGAGATAAATAAGCAGGTTACATTCTCACCTGCAATGAACGAAGTATGAGATGGCTCATCTGCTATATAGCTAATTGCGCCTAAAAAACTGCCTTGGGATAAGACACCTAAAGGAAACTTACTTTTATCAAGGATTCTTTCTGTAACATTGACATTCCCTTCAATAACAATAAAAATCCCTTCGGATTTTATGCCCTGTTTAAGAATTATTTCCTCTGCTGAATAAGTGATAATTTGACTGTAATTTAGCAGGGATAATGTTTCATCTTTGTTTAGAAATCTATTCAGGGTGAAGTTCTCAGAATCATAAATCCATTGTATATATCTGTCTGTGTTCTTATCTTGACTTACTTTTTCAATCATTTTCATCCTTTAAAATAATATCCCTAAATTTTAATCTTATGCTATATTTTTACAGTATAAACTATTCTCAAAATTATGCTTTTTTTATCAGATTGAATTAATGGATTAAAGTAAAAGGAGTTTTTATCATGATGAAATCGAATTCAAATCAAATTCCATATAATCTTAATGAAATAAAAAGGCGCGCTAAACAATCAATTGATCGAGGTGCAATTACCGAAGATTATCCTCTGGATTTAAAGCTTGCTTGTATGCATTTAAATGCAGCTTTAGCCACTGAAATTATGTGCGTATTACGTTACCGTCATCATCAAGTCATTGCCACAGGGATAGATAGTCCTCAAGTCGCAGCTGAATTTGCTGAACATGCTACTGAAGAACAACAACATATGATGATGATTGCAGAGCGGATTAATCAATTAGGTGGCAACCCTGATTTTAATCCAGGTACGGTGTTAGAAAGGACAGCCACGGAATATGGAAAGGGTGCTGATTTATTGCAATTAATTGAAGAAGATCTCGTCGCAGAAAGAGTTGCGATTATGGTCTATCGCGAGTTAATTCAATGGTTTGGTTCAAGCGATCCGACTACCAGACGATTGTTGGAAGCTATTTTAGAAGATGAGGAAGAGCATGCCGATGATTTATCTGAATTATTAAAAAGTCGAACAAATGCATGATACGGTGTTCAAGTCTGAAGATGGGTATAGAATTCTACAAATTTATTTAAATCCTGTCTTGTCATTCTTGTTATTCCATATCGGGCTTTCCAAATTTTCTTAATGACAAGCGGTACACGGCTTCTTGTTGCTTTCAGTGCAATTGCCCATAGATGGGTAGTAAATGCATAGCCTTTCGTTTTGCAATCAATATCAAGCAAGCATAGTGCGTTTTTGAAGAGTTTTAGATTATCTTTATTCAGTAAGAATGCGGTTCTTGAATTAGGTCTTAGTAGATTTTTTTCCGTTAACATCTTCTTCATTAGTCGATGAAACTGAAAGGAGTCTTTTCTGTGGCGGCCGTAGCTTTGATTAATTGATTTAAAATGAATTTCTAAAGATGTATTTTTCGATACATATTTATGAAATGCATTAAAAATATCCTCAATATCCTTTTTTAAATCGGTAACTACAACTTCTTTAGGATAGATCAAGTACTCAAGATTGTCGTCCAAAAGCATGTATTGAATGACAGGAGGCTTTTTCTTTCCACGGGTTAGCCATCGAATCGCGGCTATATTTGGCATTATGCGCTCTTGTTGTCTTGGATAACTCTTAGTTTAGCCATTAATTTAAATATATTGCTGATTATTATTTACGACTTTCATCCTTTTTATTTCTTAAATGCGCCTTTTTCGTAACATAAATCAATTTTTTTACTTCTGCCACAACATTCCCATTTGAATCTGTAATTGAGACTATGAATTCGGATTCAGCTTTTCCGTCCTGGTTTACTCCCTGATGAATGTTTTCAAGTTGATCCACAGAGACTTGAAATTTTGCATAAACAATTCCCTTTGCTGGTATTTTATAACGTATGGAGGCTGATTTATCCCAAACAATATATTCTTTTCCTAATAAGTTGAGGATCATGAGCATATAAAAAGGATCCGTCATCGAATATAAAGAGCCACCAAAATGTGTACCTACGTAATTTTTGTTCCAAAAACGCATTTTCATCTGTACGACAATCTCAGAAAAATCCGAGTTGAAACTTTTTACACTGATTCCAGCACCTAAAAAAGGAGGCCAGAATCGCATTAATTTTAATAATAGAGAAAACTTCATGATAGGTTCTCAAGAATACATAGTTAAAATTTGGCATCTATAATGAATTTAAGCAACCCTATGTGGCTTCTGTCGTCCCGGATGTTGAGGCTTTTCTAAAAGAAATTGCCCGCGTAGCTAAACCTTCAGGTAATCGTATTTGTAAATCACGTTGCCTCCGAGAAGCCTGCGTTACGATTTATTGAGGGACAATTTGCTCGGGTTAATGACTTAGTGGGATTTAAATCCAATTTCCCTCTTGATGCGATTTTGGATTATGATCAGCTTAAGCTGTTAAACTCGTATAAAACAAATTTATTTGGCTATTGGAAAGTTTTGCATTGTAAGGTAAAAAATAAATAGAAGCCCCTAAACAAAAATATCCAATTTGGAAGGTACAAAAATTAATCAACTGCACTTGGCTAATTCAGGCAGAACAACCCAAGAAACCGCATGGAAAGTGCTTCTAGGCCTGTTGCTTGCTGGTTTTTACGCGATACTTTTTTTCCTTATGTTTTGCTCACAAAGCACCCTTGATTTTCTGTCCTTCTATTCATCTTCACAAATCCTAGCTAAGGGAGGCAACCCATATCAGGTTTTATCAACCATCTCTTCTCCGATAGCAGCCCTTGTCCCTGCAAATTTAAATCCTCCAATTATATTATGGCTATTCAGTCCTTTGGTTAAGTTTAATTATTATGTTGCAGCGAGTATATGGTCAGTATTTTCCCTGGTTTTGGGATTAATCGGCGCTAGGATTGCTTTTCACTATGCCTTTTCTCAGGATTTCATTAAAAAAAATGGTTTTTATTTATATTTCTTTTTCTTATTGAGTTTTCCCATGTTGATGAATACCGGGCTTGCTCAGTTTGGTACAATTCTTTTGTTTTTTATGATGAGTGGTTACCACTTATATGTGAAAAAGAAAGATTATTTTGCTGGGGTAGTCTGGGGAGCTATTATCGCAATCAAGTTCTTTCCTGCCTTGATCATTATTTACGTGCTTGTGCAGAGGCGTTATAAAGTTTGTGTGGCCATACTTTCTGCTTCACTATTGTTATCTTTGCTCCCTTTAATCATTTACGGCACTGTTATCTATACTCAATATTTTTCAATGATGTCGGTGATTAGGTGGTATGGAAAGAGTTGGAATGGATCGATTCTAGGAATGATTTATCGAATCCTTGTTAGTGGAAATGCACAGGATTGGCTTGCGATTAAGCAAATTTATGGTGGATTATTTTTTATTTTCTTATTGTTCTATGTAAGAAAAATGATCAAAACTGAAAAATTAAATGTCCCTCACCAATCCTTTTGCTTAACCCTGGTGATGATGCTGGTCTTAAGCCCTTTTGGCTGGTTATATTATTTCCCCTTGTTAATATTGCCTTTTTCTTTAACTTGGCTGAGTTTTGTAGCTGAAAAGCCTATGACAATGAATAAATTCGCTTGGTTTTTCTGTTTATTCCTTTTAAATATCCCTATTAATAATCTACCGCTCTCGATAATGCCATCGATACTGTATAAATTGACTGTTTATTCGTTTAATTTTTATGGCCTTTTGGTGTTACTCTATCTGGTCAATAATATGAAAATCCCACCTATGAAGCACTGAACATATCTAAATCAATATTGCATCCTTTTAATCCACGGCTTAACTTATTATTTCAGTTCAAATTGACAAAAAATGACCCATTGATGTTCTGTTATTTTGTCGTTAGTATTATGTAGCTACACTTTGTTTGGAAGATGGTCGTAGTATAGAGTGCCAAAATAATTTCTAAGCAGGAAGGTGAAGACTATGAAAATTGCAGAAATGGAGAACTGTTATGGCATTAACCAAGAAACAACGAGAGGCAATTATTGACCTCATTAAGCGTGAAAATCTTTATCTCGATTATGTAGAGAACGCTCAGTGGAGTAATTTTTGTAAGACTTTAGTGCTTTCTGATGTTTTACTCTTAAAGATAAAAAACGTGAATGCTGTCCAACGAATCATCGAGAAAATTGATGAACTAAATAGGCAGGTCGATCCCGAAGAGCGCATTACTTGTCGTGTAGCGGCAGGGGGCAGAAAGGATCAGGTAGACAGTAATTCATTTTCGCTAACGCCCTGGGTAGAGGCAGATATTATAATTAACCTCGATTTAGCTGCCTCTGATGAATATGCTATCGAACAAATAGACGAAACGACCGTGAGGGCAAAGCCAGGTCCTCAAATCAAAGCATTTGACGAAATCCTTGATAGTAAGAAACTCGCTACAAAAAGTCCACCCAGTTTAATCCATCGTGTTACCCCTTTTGGCCTGGCGGCAATTGGCTGCCACGGGACAGACATGAAAAATGGAGCCTATTCAGACAATATTAAATCCATTACTTTTCTTTTGATGAATGGACAGCTTAAAAAAATTGATAGAAATACAAATCCAGATGACTTTGATTTGATTGCCTCAGCCCATCTGGGTCTTTTTGGTATCGTTGTAGAAATGGAATTAGAGTGTAAACCCGCTGAAAAATTAGAACGTATTGAAACGGCAATGAGCTTTCCCGAGTTCGTTGAGGCGGTTGAAACCGGAGAATTACCGCGTAAAGACTACCCCATGTTGAGTGTGTTCTATGTTCCTACCTACGACAATGATCTTGAAAATCGTGAACACAAAAATGTTAAAGTGATCGAGTATAAGCCTGTTCCCTTATACACAGAAAATGAAAATTTCAACCCTGAATGCGATGATCTTGCTCAATGGCTACAGGTTGAATTAGAAGAAAATCTGCGGGTTACGGATGTATTAGCCCTGTTTCCAAAATTAGTACCTCTTTTCATGAGGTACATCGTGGCCCATTATGCGGTTGGTGATGGAACGGTAAAATCCATAGGACCTGCCCCAGCCCAATACCACTATCAAACAAGGTACCCTAATAGTATTAATGACTTGGATGGATTATTTCCTTTAAGCGCCGATTTTCATGAAATGGTTGCTGCTTTTAAGAAAGTAGCCAAAGAAACGCAAGAAGCGAAAGAGAGAGGAGAGGCGCCAGTGACATTTGGTGCTTATGGCAGAATATTTCAAAACAAAAGATACCCTGCCACACTCGCACCCGGATCGCACCACAGTGAGAAAGAGTACACTTGCGGATTCGATGTGGTTTCAAGCCCTGGTGCTGCTGGTTTTGAGCGATTCCGCGACACTCTAGTGCAATACCTCATCGAAGAATTGAATTCCAAATTGCACTGGGGCAAATACGTGCCATTGGATAAAGGGATTGACTATGAAAAAATGTACGGTAAAGACATGCAGAAGTTTAAAAAAACGCTAAAGAAATTTTACAGGGATAACGGATTAGAACTGGAAAAATCGCCCTTTTTAACGGCATTTCCTTGCCAAATTCTAAGTATGAAAAAATACATGCCAGCTGTTCAGGATAGGATAACAGTGAGTCATGAGCTTGCTCCAGTCCACCCTATAGTTCGTATGTACCGATTGGCTAAGTTTTTAATCTGGATTGAAAAACAACATGAAATGCATCCAAGCGTCCACTTAGATGCATTAAAAAGAGCGACACAAGAACTGCATCAAAGCGAAAGAGCGAAGATGCCTGGTAGTTCAAGACAATCCATTTTTGGGAAAGGTGAGTCCCAGCAAGAACAAGCTGGGGTGAGGCGATGCCCACCTTGCACATTGTTTTAGGAAATTGGATTATCCTGCGGCCAGGCTTCAAGCTGTGCCGCAGGGGCTTAACTGAGTGTCATAGTTAATGAACTTTCTGTAGATAACTCTTTTTCTTCATCAGACACAAAGGGCGCTGCTTTTTCAGCCAAGGCTAAAAAATCGCTATCAATAAACTTTGGATCCAAGCTTCGATAATCCTGGAGCATACTTTCTTTTGTCGCAGTACAAAATTGACAAAACCAGTCGTTAGTGATCTTATAGCTGGATTCTAAAATTTCTCTTAATTGTTCGCGGCTAAAGTGGGGTTCAGCTACTGGCGTTGCTGCAATTTGTTGTTTAACTACACATAAAAAATGTGCCATAAATAAAGCATATTTTGCGGATATTGCTGGACAAAAATCATCTTTCTGAGCGCTTAGATTTTTTTGAAAAGCGGCTTGAGAGCGGTGATATTGCCAGTCCTCCAAATAAAGAGGTGAATAACAAGTAGCCGTGAATTTGCGAAATTTATCGTAGTCAGTAATGGGGCCTACAAATACAGAAAAATCATGCCGTCCTAAACCTCGATCGGCTTCAACGATTAAGTGGCAATCCTGCGAAATTCTCATAAATCCCACCGTGGCTATGTGGGCAGCGCCCCAGCCGTCTGTAAGGTAAGCAGGAAGGATAATTGGCTTAGACAGCTTGTAGTTGTTATAAGCAGATTTGGCATCAAAATCACCTTCTTCTGTGTATAACCGTTCCAGACAAGTGTGGAATTCGTCAACGGACAAGGGTTGATTTGCTAGGAGGGCAGTATTGTTTAGCCGGTTAAAATATAAATTAAGTAAAAAGTTCCAATAAGCGTGGGAATCTTGCATATAAGTATGCTTACATACTGTGCCATTTGAAAGACTTGTTCCCGATATTTCCAGAAAAAGAGCCATGTATTTTTGCAATCGAATCGCTGCTAAATCTTGATTTCCCTTGATGTCTAAATTGAGAAAAGGCAGGTATCCCAATAGGGTCATGCTAGTAATTTTGCGTGGCTTCTCTTTCAATTCGCACGACAGATCAACTCCGTGACGCACATAAAAATCAAGAAATTCTTGTTTTTTTCTTACAGGCGTAAACCTGCCACCAATACCGATTTCGAGTAAGCCCTTACCATCGCTAGCGCAATTAACATCCGCCCCGTGGGCAATTAAAAATTCAGCGATTGGCCAATCACTTGAGTACTGAAACAATAAAGAATTCGTTAAAAATGGTCTCGCCCGTAAAAATTCTGGCTCCACTTCGAGTAGGCGGGCAGCTACATCCACCTGTTTTGTATAGAATGCTTGTTGAATCATTTCTTGTAATTGATGGAAAAAAAAATCATCCCTTTTCTTGCAGCTAAAATAGTCAAGTAATTTAAGGAAAAACGGCTGGGTTGCGGTTTGATTTTTTATTTCAGCGATAATCGCTTCATTTACTTTAAGCTCCCCTCTCGGAAGAATTTCCATTAGCAAATCGCATAACTGTTCATTCATTGGAGTTGTGAGAATACAGTTTACATAATCACTATTTCTTATTAGCCAGGTTTTTTTACTAGCAATAAATTCTAGTAATCTAGTCCTGTTTTCAGGATAACTCTTAATGAATGAAAACATTTCCCTAATGACCTCTTTGGGAAAGAACTCAAACAGCAAATCAATTAGGGTAACCTGATGATTAGTGAGCAGATAATACAATAGTGTGTTGAGGTGAGCTTGTGATGGTAAAGGCGTCTTTGCAAGAAATTTTTTAACAAAAAGTCTTAATAAATCCATATCTTTATCTTGCATAAAAATAGAGAAAATTTCTGCAAAACTGACTTTAAATTCTTGCTGCTCAAGCCTATCAATAAAATCGGTTTTTTGGCGTTGATAAGCGTTATAAAGCATCGTTAATTTTTGTTGGTGCGATAGAGTGATTTGCCGCTCATCTAAATGTAGTAAAGCAGTGATGTCTTCAGCCTCCATTGCTTTCCTAAGTAAAACATGGAGTGATCTCCTATCATGAATTGTTTTTATGGTTCCGGCGGAAACGACAGCTGCTAGGGCTAGTGGTCCGAATAACCCGTAGCTAATCACTAATAAAAGAAGGATTAAAATAATATTTTTGTTTAGATTTTGAACCGCTGTAGGATTACCTGAATACATGAATACTCACACGGCAAGTTAGGGTTTATAGCAAAAAGAATTATTATAATACAAGATGTGTATTAATTGGTATTTTATTTCTTAATACAGCGGTAGAGTAGGTCGTTTGGGTTTAGGCAAAGTAATCAATAAGGCAAAAAACGCGTTATGGATTTTCTTAAGAAGGTAAGAGATGCAATAAACTATAGTTCCCCATCTACTGCAAATAGATGGGGAGAAGTGATGGTTTTCTTAATCAATAGCAGCGGAATTGCCCCCACAGATTAGTCCAACAACCCGGGCGACCTGCTACCCGCCTCGCAAAGGGGCCTGGATGATTAGCTACGCATCCTCCATAGAAACTTTGATGGTATCCAAATCCGCAACCTTGGGCTGCATTAGCGTTAGAAGTGTAACTGGCTGCTATACATAGCAGACCAACCATCGCTACCATGCGTACTAGTCCTGAAAGGGTTATAGAATGCGCCCTCATGGCCTCCTCCTTAGTGCTTGATTAGCATTCACACTAATTATAGAGTTTGTTTCAAAAAATGGGCAAATTTTGGTCAAGAATATTTTTTCTTGGTTAAAGAGGGAAATTCTTTGGCGAAAGCATCGGCGTAGAATTTACTTCCTTCTACTGACAGATGATCGTCATCGTAGTATAGAGGAACACCATTTTTAAATGCGTAACACCATTTTTGATCACAAAAATAATTTAGCGGATCGAAAATTTCAACTTGTGGAAATTCTTTAAGAATCGCTGCAAAGAGTTGGCGTAGAGGACCTTGGCGTTGATCCACAATGTTTCGAGGTACATCACAAATTTTGATCGTGTGATTGTGAAGGTACAAGGGTCTGCTGTCTAAGCATTCGTTAATTGGATGAAGCAACTCAGGAACGTCATAACTGAAAATCACCCGTTTATGTTTTTTGACTAAGAGTTGAAGTGTTTCACGAAGAGCAGGGCGCCAAAAAGAGAGATCGTCCATGGGTTGCCTTTTTGATTTATACCATAATCCCCAATCTTGTTTTTCAGGATTATAGTCATAACCGCTCCTATTGTACGCAAACATTCTAAAACTAAAAATAACTGTCTTAACTGACGCTAATTCCTTATCAGAAAGGGCTTGTTCAGTCATCGTAAGGCAAGGGGATTGAGTTGGCTTTCGATCAATGCCCAATAAAAAAGGACAACCTGGGCTGAGTATAATACTGATGTGATTTTGCGGGTATTTTTGAAAAAAACCTGAAAGCAGATGGTGCGCATGAGAATCGCCAAGAATGAAAACTGTTTTTTTCCCTGCATGCGAAGAAATCCCAAGATTTAATGGAATTGATCTTTTGGCAACCGCTTGAGGTAATTTCCCTGCAAATTCAGGTGGGGTTGTAAGATGGGCTAAAGAAGGTCTTGAAGTGAATCCATTTTTTTCATAGGTATAGATACCTAAACCAATCACAACTAGGGATAAGCTCAGCAAAATAATGGCTTTTAGCCCTTGTTTTTCGCCAAAACGGATGGGTTTTTCAATATAGTGGTAACTTAAAAAAGCCAACAGGAAGCTTGCACCCAAACAGAGGATACGAATCCCTTTTGACGGCATGCCTTGTTCCATAATTCGCGCAAAACTAAGCAGAGGCCAATGCCAAAGGTAGAGTGAAAAACTAATTAATCCGATCCCAACCAGGCAACGGTTAGCCAAAATAATCCGGTTTACCCAGGCTTTTGTGCCTGCTGCAATAAGTAAAGCTGCCCCTAAAATGGGTAAAATTGCATTGTTACCTGGAAACGGTTTTTCGGGGCTGAGGCGGTAGACTGTAACGGCAATACATAATAATCCTAAGAACGCCAATAGATTGGCCACGAGAAGGTGATCCTGTTTGTCAGTTTGTTTAAAATGGAAACTATGAAAGGCAGCGAGCAGGCTACCGACTAAAAGTTCAAAAAAACGGGTGTGGGGTAAATAGAAGGCGCCTGTCTGGTTTATTTTGACTTCGTTGATGTTACAAAAATATGAAATAAAGAAAAGGGTTAAGGTGAAGAGGAGGATATTTATTTTTTTCTTATAAGCTGCCCAAATTAAAAGAGGCCAAACCAAATAAAATTGTTCTTCTATTCCTAAAGACCACAAATGCAGTAGTGGTTTGAGATCGGCTGCTGTATCAAAATATCCTCCTGCCTTCCATAACGCCAGGTTTGATGAAAATAACCCTGCTGCGGCCATGTATTTACCGTAGGCTTTATATTCGTCAGCGAGTAATGCAAACCATCCTAAAATAAAGAAGCTGGTTAAAACAAGGAGTAAAACAGGAAAAATACGGTTAATGCGCCGCATGTAGAAATGTTTAAATGAGAATTGATTAGCCTTTAATTGATTAAAAATAATGGTTGTAATGAGATAACCAGAAATCACAAAGAACACATCAACGCCAACAAATCCGCCGGGCAAACGAGTTGGAAACGCATGAAAACAAACGACCAACAAAATAGCGATAGCGCGCAACCCATCGATATCTGCACGATACTGACAGGAGGCGGCTTTGCTTGCATTAGTTGGGGAATAGTTGGACGGCTCTTCCGGTAGTCTTGGTGTTTTCCTGGGGCTCTTTATAAAAAATCCTGTTCCGGTCATACTTGTTCTTTGTTGGCAAGTCATCCTTTTGTGCCATTTTAGCCGAAGTAGAGGTGTTTGGATACGGATCAGAATCCAGTTGATTTAATCTTTGTCCCGATTCCTCCACTAAGTCTTGAATATTTCCCTTGAGTTCTTCAACAATTTTGATGCTTGCTGTCTTGGTCTCAAAAAAGTCCCATTTATGGGAAGCAGAGCGAATAAATTTAACCGTAATAAAAGCCAAAATAGCACTCACGATATCAACAAGAAGCTGTTTAGCTCCCCCCCGATGAGTTTCCAGGATTCCTCTTGATTCGTTAATCGATCGAGTGCATTTTTCTAGAAATCCTCCAGGATCGTTGGGTGTTTTAAGGTATTGCGTGATCTCTACTTCTAGTTTACGGTAAAGGCAGATTGAAGTGCTTGCGACCTCTTCATATTTTTTATCTTGAACTGCTGCCAGGGCATGACTACAAGCCTTGACTTTCAAGGCATTCAGAGCGGTTAATAAGCGCTTTGTTACATCCTCGGTACGTGAGGCTTCTTCCTTCAGGACCTTTTGTTTATCAGTAAGGTCTTGTAGCCAATTTTGGCAGTCAGCTTCAGATGCATTCTCATGCGTCAGTGCGCGGTGCAAAGTATAGTAATCAGGAATCCTATTAAGAATAGTCTCGATTACATCCCAGCTTATATCTTTTTTAAGAATCGAATTAAATAATTCAGGGCTTTGGGCTTTCTTAATTAAAAGAACAAGTAGCTCTTGAGGGATATTTTCGAATTTAATCGTATTGTAGATAAGGCTAAGTCCATCATCATCAGCAATTGCAATCATTTCTTTAAGTGGAAGAACATCAATGACCGCTCTACCGAGCTGATAAAGCAATTTAATCCCTAAACTTGCATTAAGTCGATGTGCGCGGACAATGTCTATTACTTCGTTGAAAGCAGTAGTTCCACTTGAGTATTTTTGCAAGATTTGAATAAGTAGAAATTCCCATTTTGAATCCTGACTCCGTTCCATCTGAATAAAGCATTGATTCAGAAGTTCCTTAAGAAGAGCATGGTTTTTGTTACTATCCAGTCTAGTCTTTGAGGCAATCTTCTCGGCAATTTCACATGAAAATTCTGTATGGGCCATGACGGGTTTGACTACTCTAGCCGTGGCTTTCGGATGAAACATTACTGCTGAAAAAACTTCAGGAATTAGATTTCTTTTGCCACTAATGGCTTCAAGTAGCATGGATTCAGAGAGGTCTTTTCGTTGAAGGAATTTGATTATAGAAGCGCCGCTTAAACATTTTTGAGCTAATACAGGCATTGTATGAATAGGAAGTTCATCGATGTTATCAAGAAACAGTTCGAGATCATTTTCTTTGGCAATTTGTATGATATCTTCTATGGGTAAAGCTGAAATCGCGCGTTTGCCAAAAATGCGAAATACTTCAAGTCCAAAGTCTTCGCTGATTCGTTCTTCGCGAATAATTTCTAATATCGAGTCAACTTCTCTTGTTATTGGGACAGTTAACGATAAGTCTCTGTATTGTCTAAAAATAGAGAGTAGTAAGTGTTGCCATTCGGTATTTTGAGTCATTAAAGCCTGTTTTTTAAAACAAACTTTAACAAGATTCTTCAGCAAATTATGTCGTTCTGATGATAATTTTCTCTTCTCATAAAACAGTTGATTGTTTTCAACAACTGTTTGTGCAATTTCAGATGAAAATGCTTTATGATTAAAAGCGCTTACTATCACTTCTGGAGTGATACCAGGATGTGATATCAATTTTAAAAGAAGAGGAGGAGTAAGATCCGGATTATTAACAATAATCTGACTTAAAATGCCTGGAGTAAGATCTTGCCTATCAAGAAGCCTATTAATTAATTCAGAGGTTGAGCATTTAAGAACAAGCATCATCAACAATCTTTCAGAATCTTGAGTTTTTTTGCTAGGTCTTTGAATCATTCCGATACTGTTTATGAGCAATTTAATGTCGCTTTCCTGAGCGATTTCTATCATCTCATCCATAGGTAGAACTGAGATTGAGTTCTGACCAAAAATGCGAAGAATTTCAAGTCCGAAATAGCCATCGATTTTACTGGGTTCGATTAGTTTGATTATCGATTCAGAAGCGTCTTTAAAGGAAGGTGGTATTCGGTTGTACCGCTTAAAAATATGAAGAAGAGCCTCCTGCCAGTGGGAATTATTCAGCAAATCGCTTTTTGCAAAACAAAACCTGACAAGTCGTTTAAATAAACGATGATGGTCAAGAATGATTTCCTGGCTGTCGCCTATAAGCCTGTTTTCACCGACAAGTTGTATAGCGATTCGAGGTGTGAGTGCTTTATTTTCGAAGGCGACTTCTATCACCTGAGTATCGGTGTTAGGATGGGAGAGCAATTTTAAAAGAAGCTCAGGATCCAAATGAGGATGTTTGACAAGCACTTTCATTAAAACTTCTGCGGTGAGATCCCGTCTATCAAGAAGTTTTTCAATCAATGCTGGAGTCGAGCATTTATCAGCAAGCAAAGGCAACAACCTTGCGTTAAGACCCCGAGTTTTTTTATAATCTACAAGTAAATCTAAGTCTTTTGCCTCAGCATTTCTAAGTATTTTTTCCATCGGTAAAAGAGGTAGCACATCTTTACCAAACAGACGAAGAATTTCAATCGCTAATCCTGGATCCAATTCCTGTTCATGAAGGATCTGCATTATTTCTGATATGCCTGTATTTTGATCTTTACAGTACTCAAGTAATTGCAGAAGGAAACTTTTCCATTCGGATGGTTTTGCCTGGTAAAGGTCAAAAGCAGTTCGGATTAATTTTTGTACTACGTCGATTGAATGAGGATTGAGTTTTACCCAATTAAATATTTGTAGGGCTAAATCGCAAGAAAAGGCCTCATTTTCACAAGCAAGGCCTATAACACCAGAATTTGCATTTCGGTGGGATACTGCCGCTAAAAGAAGTTGCGGACTGCAAGGTTCGGAGACAATGCGACGCAACAGCGAGGCACTGATATCATCACGACGAGTTAAAATTTTTAGAAGTGTCTCATCCTTAAGTAACCCATGATCCAATAATTTAAGCAGCAACTTCGATGAGCATTGAGCATGTTGCCATAGGACTTCTTGAACACGATTACCTGCAGCTCGGTGCTGATAAAGCCGCTCAAGAGTATCAGGAATACTAGCTTTTGCGAGAATCGTTAAGAGTTGCGTCTCGTCCAAATCCTCTCTTTCAAGCAAAATACATAAAATGTAATCGGAAAGATTTTTCTTTTGCAAGAATTTATCGATAAGGTCCTTCTGAGTATGTTCAGCACATTGTCTAACGCAAAGACTGGCTAATATCTCTAATGTTTGCTCAGATAAATCATGGCTGGAGTCAAGGAATTTTCTGACTATCTCATTATTATAACTGGGGTAACCCGGGTAACGCGGAAGCGTATTGCAAAGCAAATTATAGTTAATCTCTTCTTTTTGCAATAACCTATCGATGTACTTGTAAATCAGCTCCTTTGTGCCGCATCTCATCGCTAGTAATGTGAGCACCCGTTCAGAATAATCGTAGTTTAAATTAAGTAATTCTTCGACAATCTCATGATTACAAAAAGGATTGCGAATAAAGGTAAGAAAGAACTCTTGGCTGAGATTTTCTACTGTTAATAGTTCATGCAGAACCTCGGTTGAATCAGCATCCCTAGCAATTTGCGTGAAGTACGCTTTGAGCGATTTCCCTTTTAAAGCTGGGTAATTTTGAAGAATACGAAGCGCTTTTAATGCGGCTAATTGTCGTAACTTTGTTTCTTCAGTATCCGCGGGTTTCCTGTTTAGTTCTGAAATTCTATTGCCGTGGCAAAAGCTCTCGAGAGATAGGCCTAAACATTTTTCAAGGCATTTTCCTAATGCTTCATCTAGTGGACGGCACATGCCCTGGGACAAATATTCGAGTAATTGTTTTAATTCAGAGAGATGTTTTAAATGATCATCGATGTATCCAAGGCTACTTAAAGGTAAACTAAACCTTTCCTGTATTTCCTCAATCGCCGGTTCCCTATCCAACCAATTTTGGTTTAAATAGACGAAGGCTTCTGCAACTTTTTTATATTCTGCCGATTGTGCAGGAATCGTTTTAGGATATAGGCTCTTCCAATCGAAATTTGTGAGATCGTCAAAAGGATGCTGTGTGATATAGACAAAACCCTCTGTATTGGCTTGCGCTAATGCAGTTTTTAATGGGGGAAGTTCTACTTCACTGCCTGGACGATAAGCTTGTAGCGTGTTCTCAAAGAACGTGATTTTTTCCATCGGACGATCTTTCAGCCAATGTAAGGGGGCGTCCTGATTCAATAATGATTGAAATTCTCCATTAAAAAAGCGTACTTGTTCGCGTAAATTGAAATATTGTTGATCGCGAAGCGCTTCTTCTGGTCGGGTTCCTGCAACAACTGTATCTTGGGTCGTAGCTATCCAATTGCCGGGGAGATGTCCTATGGAAACTTCTAAGTCTTTTAGTTCCTGAGGTGTCACAATTGTGGCGTATAATGCCTCACCTTCATAATGATACCAAACAAGAAACACTGGTTTTAAAAATACGTTTAAAAACTCTGCTTGGTTTATGTAGGTGTTAGTATAGTTTTTGCTTGCCCTCAGTGTATCAGAAAATAAAGGAAAGGCTTCAATTGAACAAAGATCATTTAAACTTCTAGTCTTATTCCTAATCATCCGGAAAAAGGTTCCCCCACTAGCTCCCCAACTTTTCTCAGGCTCCTCTTTCAATTTAGGGTTATAACACGCATTAAGCTGTGCACGCTCAATGCGGATATCTTTATGAACTTGAACTTGAACTTCTTTATTTTGACTAACACCGGCACCTTTGTATCTTTTCGGACACCAAGGGAGAATCTTATTGATAATGCTTTGTAACTCAAGGTCTATCGCCTTAAATTTTTCTTCAGGTAGAGGTATACCTGCAGATTCGTAGCAATCGGTCAAAAGCGTTAACAATTCTTTTTTCGATAACTCAAACATTGCTGCGACATCTTGCTCCTCGGTGATTGAGCCATACAGTGCAAAATAATCGCGTTTTGCCTTCTCTTCAAAAAAGCATCTGAATTTTTTGGCAAGCATTGACTTATGGTCAGCGGCTTCAGAAGGTAGATCTTGAACTAAAGTCAGACTATTTCGCCGCATGTGGTTAATTAACTGACTCGTACCGGAAGAAAGCACATCAGCTAATAACATGGTTTTTTCATTCAGTACAAGGCGTTTAGTTAGTTCAGGGCGACTAATACCGTCTAGGCGTTTAGGGACAATCATTTCAAGCGTGTGGCCACGGCTTATCCACCGCATGCGCATATCGCCTTGAATGTACTCTTGAAATAAATTGTTTTCATCAACTAAGGCCAGGGCATGCGCATCTTCTGCTTGCTCAAGGTCGGTACCTAAAGTATGGAATTGATCATAATAAGAAATTCGCTCGTTGGGAGTTGAGCCGAGGATACGCCTGATTTCTTTTTCATCACTTGTACCCAGTTTAATGGGCTCTTCTGGTTTATTGATATCCAACGCACACAAGACATCTTCTTCATTAAGGTAGAGAATATGCTTGATCGGGCGACTAAAGTAACTCTCGTGTTCGCGGGCATATCGTGCTATTTCTTTAGCTACGGTATAATTGCTTACTCCAGTGAATGTGGCATTGATATCAATGATTGCTCGAGTACGTGCCCGTTCGGATGAATTAGTTATCGCACTTTCGATAAAAGCGTATACACCTTGGTAATCAAGACTTGAAATGCTGGTATTCTTACTATCTAAGATTTCAAGGATATACCCATCACTGCCTAACGAGGAGGTTGCATCGTAGTTTAGCCGATGATGGTATGTCATGTGGTTGGAAGGGGAGCCCGTTACACATTGTACGCTGTGGTAGACATCCACATGATTAAACGAATCACTTGAAATGATCGCTGGGTCGAGGCTAATTTGTTTTAAAGAAGCCTCTTGAAGTAAAGAAAAAATAAGAAAACGATTATTCTTATGGCGGTTATACAGTCTCTCCATTTGGGCAGCGTCGGTCACGTTGACTTGGCTTAAAGTCAAGCCTGATGATCCTTCAAGGAGGGCAAATCCCCGCGCTGTTGGTGTATCATCGAGATGCTTTAAACTTGGATTTAAAAATAATTCTTGGCGGGCTTGAATTTGCCAGGCAATCAATCGCTCTTTAAAGTGGTCTTCACTAATCCCCTTAATGAGCATCATCTGAATACCGCGATTAAGTGCTACCAGCTCATTTCCATCACGACTGCTTTCATTAGGTGCATTATTGCCGCTGTAGGGAATAGGCAATGTATATTGCACTGGAGATAAATTTTTGCGTCTAGATGCGCCGTATTTTACATTCAGTTTTTGACGCAACGTCTCAGGAAGAATAGTGTTGATTTCTTGTTTAAAAACAGAAAGTGCGTCTTTTTCTTCCGTAGTTGCGAGAGCGACGGCTTCGCACATTTCTTTATCGAGTAGGTAAGCAATGAGCTTTTCTTCAATCGCTTCGCCATGGCTATGAATGGCTTTTGCAACAAATTCTTTTAAAGGACTGTTCGCTTCCTTAATGAGTTTGGTGGCGAGGTTCCTTTTAAATTCATCCCAATCATAATTGGCATCTAAGTAAGGGGCTTGTTTGATAAATTCGGTATCAATAAAACTAAAAAGCGCAACACCGTTTTTGATTAGGTCTGGGCCAATAGGTTTAGGCTCGCCAACAGTGTAGTTTAATTTTTTCTTAATCCATAAACCCTGGTGAGCTTCGTCGATGATGCAATCAGCTTGATTGCGAAAAAGTCCTGTGATTTTATCTAGCCAATAGACTTGCTTTTGCCAAACTTCGTCATGTTGATCATCAGAAAGCAAGAGCTCGAGATATTTAAGTTCTAATGATTGGATTGATTCGCCAGTTGTCACCAGATAACAACGTGTCGTCATGATTTCGGTGAAATGCTGGTATAGCTGTTCAAGACGCTCTGGCGAGCAATTGCTATCGCGATTAAATTCAAACCGATAGGCACGTTTTCCATATAAACGCTGAGAAATTCGATTTAAATCGACATGGTTTGTTGGTAATAATGCTGGTGGCACTTCAACGACGACTAGATTGTTTCCATTGGCTTTCTTTTCAGCGAGAACTGGAATAACTACTTTCGATTTTCCACCGCCAGGAATAATTTTTTCGACAGATTCATTTGTTCTGCCGTCGGCAAGGGGAGTCAGTAATCGTTTCAGCGCACTCACTTGCCGTTTGCGCAGTAAAATATTTTCCTCATATTGAATAATGACTGTAGCTGTTTCGTCCAGTCCTGGAATTTCTTCTCTTGCTAACAGATCGAATGCTTGAAGCGCATCATCGATGTTTTTAGTTTCCAGTGTCTTGTCTAAGTGACTGATAACTTTGTTAGTAAGCTGATTTTGGATGCTGGCGAAAAGGGCTTTGTGAATAAGATTATGTAATTCTTGGACTCTTTCAGGGCTAAGACCTGTTTTTTCAATGCTGTAGGCCGTATCTGCACTGCAATAGATGGATAAAAGATCTGCCTTGCTAAGTTTGGCATGGCTTTTTGCCCGTTTCTTAATTTTCCATGATTTTGCTTTTTCTGGTGATTCAGGCCCTTGATTAGCAAAGTTTAATGCTTCAGACCATGCCTCTTGCTCTTGCCTAACTAGAGACGATGAAAAGCTACGGGCAGTTTCAAGAATTAATCGCGTAAAGTCTGGATCACTAATAAAAGTCTGAGCAAGTGCTTTTTGTCCTTTTTCTTGTGCGAAAAGTTTTTTCCCTGCTTGAATTTCAACATCAAACCGTTGCTCTAAATCAAAAGTCAGGGTTTTCCCTAATTCCTCAATTTCTTGTGAAGTTTGATCTTCCAAGGCACGGTAGCTTTTAACTAGACGTTTGAGTAATTCCCCTTCTCTGTTTTCTCCCAATGTTTGTTCAAGATTCGTTTGTATTAACAAAGTAGGATTTAACTGAGCAGTTACCGATAGTGGAGTATGAGCAGGGTGCTCTTGGTCTAATATCGCATCAGGTGTTGCTAAAATATCCTTATAAACATCCCTAGCTTGGTACACTTGAAGTAGTGGGGGGCTGTACCCCTTGAGGGTATTGACCACTTCGTTAAATTTAACTTCTTCAGTGGTGACGACATGGGAATCATTTGCCAAGCGATACAGCACATTACATAAAAAAGGAATATCTGACTCTTGTTTATCCAAAGGGACATGACGTGCTGCAATTAAGGTGTGCGCACAAAAGTCAAGCAATTGCTTACGGTGAGCATGGGAAGAGGTACAAGCAATATGAAAATAAGTGGGAAAATGAGTGATAAACTCATCTTCTTTAATCTCGGATACCAGAACACTCATAGCCCCTTCTTCAATATGGGGGTCAAGTTGTTTTTTGCCTGGGAGGCTATTGAACCAATTCTCAGTTTTGGGTTTATTCTGTTCTTTAATTTCGCATTTATCGGGTAAACTTAAATCGATAGGGACAAGCTCAAGCGCTGTTGATTTAGCAAGAACAGGTTTCATTTCTCTAAGATAATTCTCGATGAATTCTAGCCTTTTCTTGTCAGTATTCGAGATGCTGCCGGATTCACTACGAGCTTTTAGCGCTTGACGTTCTCTTTGGAGAAACTCTAAATTTATACTCATCCACTCATAGCCCAAAGCGCCTTTGGGTGCGTCATTTTTTGGTTGAGCGTTTTGGTAATAATCCAACAGGCGTTTACGTTCTATGAGGGAAAGTTGATAGTCATGCTCAAGATGACGCTTCATGGTCTGCATGCGTTGAAAAGAGTGATAAATGGTAGTCGGTAGTGAATTCAAAAACTGTGTTAATTGCTGATGTTCTAGTTGCTGATAGTGGCTATTTGCTGTATCTGCTGAATTTGGAGGTGTTAAATTAAATTTGCGATCTTGTAAGAGGTAATCACTCAATAGGCTCATCGCCTTAAGCTGACAGGCGACATAACGAGGCGTGTTCCTTTTCGCTTTCTTTTCTCCATTCGGCAGAATATGAGGTAAATCTTTACAAATCCAGCTGATGAACTGTAACTCTGCTGGATCACCAGTTAATCCACCTAATCGTGTATTGCAATCTTCAAGTACTTTCCATGCTTTTGTGGTTTGGTTTGTTGCAAGGTAGATATATGCTAAATAAAGGGCGTCGGCAACTGAATCTGGGAGAGGTTCACCGTCTTGTAAACGAAAACTGATTGCTCTTTCACTGTTTTGGTAATTCCATAGGGGTATGCGCGCAGGAGGACGAATAGACCATTCTACTTTGAGTGACTCGTTAGCAATAGTGCCATTAGTATCATGGATGACTGGATAGAAATCACCTTTTCTTGCGTGGTCATTAGTGGCGTAAAAACGAGCTACAGGGACGAGGTATCGGGTTTGTCTGTCATTTTCCAGAACCAATCCAGCCACAGAGGGATGAATGGGGGATGGGCCTTCGACCACTTTTTCCCCTGTTTTTGGATAAACAAGGCCAGGTTTTGCCGAAGAGGTGTCAATTTTAAATTCAAGACCATACCGAGGCAGCTTAATATGGGTGTCAATAGGGCTTGAATGAGCAATAATAAAATGATTGCTTTCAAATCGATTAAGAATAGTGCACCAGTTTGGGTGAAGTTGTTTTAGCGTGTAGGCGGTTTCATTTCCATCTTTATCGAGAACTATAAATTTTCCAGACTTAAAAGCGTAAAGTGGAGCGCCATTTTGGGTTAATATTGCCTCTCTTGAGGCAATATGCTGCCAGTAATCGACAGTGTCATCAGTTAATACTTTGGGTAAAGAGGGTTCAAGCGGGATACTTCTCTTATTGGCATGAGCTGCTAGATGATCTTGGGTAAGCGGAAGTAATTCAAAAGTATTTGTTTGACCTCCAATACGCCAATTTTTTTGAATAGTTAGATCGTCATTATCATAAAATAAGTGGACTTCATCCTCTTTTCTCTCACTCGGCAAGTACATGTATTTTTCATCTGCTGTGCTTAAGCACTCATAATTTTTTTCTAAGCCAAGATGCTTAATGAGGGGATGTTTTTGAATACTGAACGGGACGCCGCTACGTGCTAATCTTTTTTCGAAGAGTTTTCCTAAATAAACGTTGATTTCAACTTTCTGGCCTTTGTTGTCTTCCAGTCTGTAAACAGGAAATTTCCCGCCAATTAAAGTTAGATCTTTCGTATAAGGGTATTTCTCAAAGCTATCCCTGATTGCATGCGTGATTACTTTTTCCGGTTGTTCATTGGCTAACATTTGAAAACGAGCTATTGCACGATCCACCTCAACCTGATGGGATAAGTCCTCGAGAATATTGGGATTAGCGTGGCTTCTTATATAAAAATAAGCGTCAAAAGCCAATGCAAAAAGATCTTTTGGATCTTCCCCTAGCTCAATGCGTGCCATGAGCGTCAAAAATAAATACTGTTGTTGGACATAAGTGATATCAGGATGATTCGGCTGGGAAAGCTGTTTTAAAAGCTGCTCTTGAGTGGCTTGGAGACGAGGTAGCCCCGTTAATTTGTCCTTTAATGCAATATAGCGGCTCACAAGATAATCTAATCGCAGAAACAGCAATGATTCTCGTGTATATTCCCCATTTTTATTGAAAAAGCGAAATCCGGTTGTTAAAAAAATATCAAATTGTGGCAAAAAAGAGGGTTTTTTCAGTGACTTTGCTAAAAGCCCGGGTTGAAAAATATTGGCTTCAACATAACGTTGATCGGATTCATTAGCCAGTTTATCAATATGGCGAGTGAAATAATCAAGAGTCAACGGAATCTGCAGTGAAGGAACGCTGCGAAGATGAAAATAGTCGCGAGTAGTAATATCCTCTGGCGTAACAGGTATAGTTGAGTTCGTATCACTCAACGGTTTTGTTGGAGCGAGTTGAATATTATTCGCAGTTCTTACGCCTAGTTTTTTCCGATAAGTTGAGAATTCGGAAACATCTGCATTTAATGCCAGTTGGGCAGGAGAATCTTTCAATACGTATTTATTCTGAGAAAGTTCAGTTGATAATTCTTGCCAATAAACGAAGGTAGGATAAAGCGGTGTTGACACGCGAAATTCATTAAAAACAATATCTAATTCGATTCGAGGGTTCTTGGAGAACCGCTTAGCGAAAAACGGATTGATTGCTTCTCTGAGTTTGGATTCATAATTGATATGGTCTTGAATCTTCTGAATGACGGGGTTAAATCGAGGCTCGAGTCGTTCAATATATTTTAAATGCTGTGAAATCATGAAAAGAGCTTCTAATCCGTAGGCTCTAACATCTTTATGCAGCTGAGTTATGTTTAGACCATATTTACTCTCATACCTGCGTTTTAGTTCAGCGGTGAGCTCGGGTTCTGTAGCTAATATGGCTTTAAGGTATGAATAAAAATCGTGATGATCTTTATTAGAAGCAGATCTGTATCGTTTCTGTAATGTTTGAAATCGTTTATCAAGAATTGGATTATTAGTAGCCCAGTAGGGGTTACGCTGGTTATTACCAATGACAGTCTGCATCATCACTTCAGTAAAAGGGCTAAAAGAAGGAAGATTTTGCTCTTTGGCTAGCGTAGATTTGACATCGGTTTGCAAAGCAATAATATTTAATGCGAGATGATTGAGTGTAGGTGTCTGAGCCTCCTTAAGCCACTCACTTTGCAGTTTCCACAATAAATTTTGAATTTTATCAAGATGCTGTTCAAATTTGACATAACCTGCGTCCCTTTTTAGTTCATCATAAAACGTGGATGTCAAATCCAAAGGTAATTCTAAAATAAGTTTTTCAAGGTAATAGTATTGCGCTGAACGGCTTTTTACCTTTTCGATCTCTCCAATCGATGTTGCCAGATTATCAATAAGATTTTTCCCGGAACACAAATCAATTTGTAAGCTTGGTCCTACGTTATAAGAAGGGGAATCAAAGTGCGGTCTGGCAAAGGTATAAGTCCGACTCAATAAAGATAGCTGGGGAGGGGGATCGGCACTGACAGGGACAGTTTTACTCGAAGTTAACTCATCGCGATTGATCTCTTTTTGAAGTTCTTTTATCTCTTGATAATATTTATCTTTTTCTAATTCTTGGAAAAGTCCAGGAATATCCAGTATTTTTAAGTTATTTTCAATGGCGAGGTTAATTTGCTCTCGCGCTTCGGGTGTAAATGGCTGCTCGCCTGCTAAACAAGCTTTTGCATAGTCAAAAAGGGCGTGATGCTTAAATTTAAAAATAAAACGTTCATAGAACGCTTCTGAAGGAGAAAGGATTTTGAGCATCTGATGAAGGCAGCGCTCACTGCAAGTTCCAGATAATTGCCCTCCGGTATAACCATATTCAGGAATAAGGTATTCAACCTCTTTACCACCAATATAACTTATTCTTGGGAGAATCCTTTGATAGAGTACTTTTTCTGTTATTGCTCTTTTTTGGTGCGCGATTGGCAGTTGCGGCCGCAAAATTTGCCCAATAAATGCAGCAAGCTCAGCTTTTTCTTTGGCCGAGTTTGGTGTAGGAAAATGCCAAGCTTTTACAGGATTATAGAGCTCTTTTTTTCGACTTGATTTTTTGTGATGGTATTCAATCCCAGCGCCAGCATTGATGGCTGTAAACAGATACCCGTCCACTGTGCGAGTGAACTGGTAAATCATCGCATGACCACCTTCCTGATCTTTCCATCCACCTGGAAGATGTATCTTTTGCCCTACGCTTAAACTTGTGATATCTGCCGTGATTTGCTTTCCTAGCGTGTCTATTAGTTTGTCAACAGGTAAGGATGGATTATAGAGTTTTTTCTCAATTTCAAGGAGATAGTCCATGTCCTGTAGCAAGTGATTATACTCAGCAGGAAATAGCTCTCCTTGGCTACTCATACAATCTAAATATTGCTTAAGATAACCAATCGTATTGCTGAAAAAATTGCCTTGAAGCCCGTAGGTGCCAGAGAGATTGGCGTCATTCTGAATGTGGGCGAATAAAGAAGCATCAATCTTTGTCATTTTTATGCTCAGATAGGGTTGTTGAGTAACAGCCGAAACATTATAAGTGATAAACCTTAAGCAAATATTATGAGAGTGAACATTCAATAAATTTACATAACAACTAAAAACTGGCTAATTTGTTAATATTTTCTTAATTTATGGTTGGTAAATTACGAGGCAATCTGATAATTAATTTTTGGTAAGTTGCCATGTTTTATAAAAGAGAAAGAACAAACCAGCATAAAAGAAATGAAAAACCATCTTCACCCTCTTTGAAAGTAGAAGACGGTAGACATCAGTCTTCTGAAAATAAAATTCCTGTCTCTTCTTTAAATAATTCAGACAGGCACCGTACGTTGCTTGCGGAGCAGGAAGTAGTTGCACCCTCCTCGGAAAATCAAGGAAAACGCCCGGCTTATCCTTCTTCGCCAAGTGATGTTTTATCCATTCGTGGTTACCATCGCCGTGTGCGCTTTTACTCAACCGCTCCAGTAAGCCAGAGAATTGATCCCCTCGCAGAAATCCGCCAAATCGCTGTCGAACTGGAATGCGCTGACTGGTCCAGAGAATTACAGGAGCGAGTAAGTTCCCTAGGGAGTGTAAGTTTTAAGACGGATAGCTACTTTGTGCAAACTAAAGATAGTCGAGATTGCGTGAGGGAGTTTTTTAAATTTTTGATACAACGGAAAGAAATTTTAAAAGAGATAGAAAAATGTATCCAGAGTAAGCAAAAATTTCTTTCTAATGGCGAGGAGGATGTTTGGCCAGGCTGTATTTCATTCGTAACGAGTATGCTAGATGATAAATCTGTTTGTTTTGTTGCTCTTTCCCGAGATGCAAATGGAAGTGACACAAAGTTATTAAAACTGTTAGATGAACTCGCTAAAGACTTAAATTTAGGACAAAGAGGGAGACAAGGTAAATATTGTTATGCAGTGGTTATGGAAACCAGCAGAAGTTTTAAAACGATTATGCAAGGATTAACAGGAAAGACACGAACTTGTGCTGAGTATGATTTTGGCTCACTGCTAAGCAAGCTCTATGTCGAATATGGAAAGAGATTGAAGGTCGAAGGATGCTCTAATGCTTTCCTATTCCATTATGAGCAAGAAACAGAAATCCAGTACAAAAAGGATATGAGAGGTAGAACCATGACTAATGTAACGGTTCGTGATACCTATAATTCTTCGGTCAGAAGAAGGGCAGGTAATACTGAAATTAGTATTGTCGGTGGCCAAAAGGTTACACTCATCCCTTGTTGTTCTGTATGTCAACACAACAAAAGCAATTTTTTTGCCGTATTGATTAGTTTCCAAGAAGAAGGGGAAAAATTTCGCCAAATTCAGCGAGAAAGTGATATACTTCAGGAGACTGAAGTAGCTTCGGAGCAGTCAAGCGCATCCGAAAAGAAATCCAAGCGCTTATCAACCGGGATTACTGGCTTGAAAGGGAACAGCATGAATAGCTTCCTAACCAATGTCAGTCCAAGCTTGATGATGAAGCAAGAAGAGGATGACGAATCTCAAGAGATTCTGGTCTACAGTTGATCCCAGACTTAATTTCTCGCTGAATTTGGCATCTCTAATAATTACCACCTAATCGGGACGGATGTTATGGGGCCAGAAGAAAGCGTGTTATCGAGTGCAAGAGAATTGGATAGTCATGGAAGATTCTCGGAGATAACTGAGTTAGCAGGAGTAGATATCCCTATTTGTGATCAACCTGAAATGGATTTCTATCTAGGAAAGAGCTATTTTGCTTTAGGGGAATTTGAAGAAGCTGAGGCTCGTCTATCCCGCTCCTTGAGTGCGTTAACACCAGGGAGCAATCTGAAGCTTTATATTCAAGCAGCGCTTTATCTCGGTGCGTGCTTTTTACGAATGAATGACTACCCTGAAAGCATCATCCGCCTCAATATGGCAGCAAGCCTTTTTGAGACAATACCAGAAAATGATAAAGATGATGAACTGCTCAAATTCGGTACCCAAATTTATTTCTATTTAGCTCAGAATCTTAGGTTTGAAAATAACTACGAAGAAGCAATACGGGTTTTATTTAATGCACTCACCCTTTGCGAAAAATCGGGTGATCAAGCTGATGATAGGGCTCCTATCTTATTAGAGATTGGGGTTAATTGTAATTTGGCAAAAAAATATAAGCAGGCCGAATCGTTGCTCCAGGCTGCAATAGAGTTATTGAATGACAACGCAGAAGAAAATAAATATTTGATTGCAGATTTGAAACAGCAGCTTGGCCTTTCTTTGCTTAAACAAAATCGTGTGAACCCCGCCATTGAAGCTTTTACCAATGCATTGATGGTGTACTCTGAATCTCATGAAGCAGCCGGAGAAAATGCAGCTGATATCGCCTCTGCTCAATTTATGTTGGGTATTTGTTACTTAAGGCAGCGGAACCATAGGGAGGCTGACAAATATCTGCAACAAGCCCTTGCTGTTTTTAGTAATCCCAATCTCCCTTTTGATGAATTAAAGCAAGCGTGTGCTTTCATAAAATGGGTAGCTCAAGATGAAAGGGCAAATATAACCCTTACATTCCAAGCTACTCATAATAATAGCTCCTTTCGAAAACTTGAAAAGGTACTTGAAGCAATTAATCGATTTGACATCGAAGCGGGTGCATGCTTAGACAAAATTGACGAAGCCTATTCTCTTGAAGCTGGACGTCTTTTTTAAATAACACCGGGCTTTTGGCACTTTGCCCTAATAGTTAAACCTCCTCCTGCTTGATCATTAAGATCGATTCCACATAACCAATCCATAAGTAAATCATCTGGTTATGCATCACTTATGTATCCTATAGCAATACATTCATTTATCATGAGATTAATTTAATTAAATTAATTGCAAAATGATTATAAAAAAATTAAAATTATTTCATGCATCTCTTGGAGTAACGCAAATGAATGAATTTTTGGCGGTAACTTTAGTCATCATCTTAGCAGCAATCTCACCAGGCCCCGATTTTGCGCTAGTTATTAAGAATTCATTGCAATTCAATCGAAAAAGCGGGGTTTTAACTGCCTTAGGGATTTCGGGTAGCCTTTTAATTCATTCAATTTATTGCATTTTAGGCTTAGCTATTATTATTGCGCATTCCTTATGGTTATTCAGTTTCATAAAGTACTTAGGCGCTTTGTATTTAATTTATTTGGGGATAAAAAGTTTAAGAGCCACGCGTGAGGAAAAATTCGAGGTTAAAGAAGAAATTACAGCTCCTAAGCCCCTGATTCCTTCTAAATTTTTCTTGCAAGGATTGTTGTGCAATTTACTCAATCCGAAAGCAATCATGTTTATAATCGCTTTTTTTACGCTTATTGTTAAACCCGAAATGCCCTGGTCAGTTCAGTTTGGTTATTGTATCGAAATTACCTTGATTCATTTTGCCTGGTTTACCTGCCTATCCACGCTCATTACCTATCGACATGTAAGGGAAAAAATTAGCAAGATTGAATACTATGTCATTAAAGCCATGGGGGTGGTTTTAATTGGGTTTGGAGCAAGAATCGCTACATTAAAAATGGTAATGTAAGCCAACTATTTTGATGGAGAAGTCGTGATGAAAAAAGTCCAGGTTAATGAGTTAAGGCATTTCTCTCGTAAATTAGTACGAGAGCTAGGGATGCTTGAACTAAACAAAACACGTTCAAATAGAACACCACAGCATTGGCATGCATTAATTGAAATCCATAACGAACCCAATATTACTACCACCAAGTTAGGCGGATTATTACTACTCACTAATTCAACAATCTCTCGAATTGTGGGCTCATTGGTTAAAGAAGGGTTAGTGACTTCAACCCCCGGAATTGATAAACGGGAGAATTTTTTGCAGATAACAGAAGATGGGTTATCTGAAATCAATTATATCGATCATTTTTCTAACACAAAAATCTTAGGCGCCCTAGAGTTTCTGACAAAAACGGAACAAGTTGAGATTGTTGAGGCTATAAAAAAATACTCTGGGGCTTTAGAAAAAAGTAGGATTTTACGGAATCAAGTTAAAATTCATACATTATCTACTTCTCGTTCCTTACGAAAACAAATCATCAACATGATCGAAAATATTCAAAAAAATGAATTCGCTATTCCAATAACGTCGGATATTAACGCCTGTATTTTAAAAGCGGAAACTGAATTTTATTATCACAATTCTTATAATTTCTGGTATGCCGTTAATGATGAAGGACAGATTATTGGCAGTATTGGTTTAAAAAAGTTGAATAACGAGCAGGCGGAAATTAAAAAATTTTTTGTACATCATCAATACCGGGGCAAAAAGGTTTCGCAAAAATTGATGAAAAACTTACTTAAGGCTACTGTAAAACACCAATTTAAAGAATTATTTTTAGGCACAGTAGATACGCTGCTAGCAGCTCAGCGTTTCTACGAAAAATGTGGTTTTAATCTAATTCGCAAAGAGAGTTTGCCTAAAGAATTTGTATTATGCCCATTAGATAATGTTTTTTTCAAAGCAAAATCGAGTGACTTGTTAAAGATCTTCTCTGAATGTGGATGAGTGATAATGTTCATGTGCAGAACCGCCCATTGAAGTAGAGAAAACGTAAGTGAACAGCGTAGCCACAATGAGGAAGGCCAATAAGGCAAGAATTAGGCTGAGAGTCGGTCTATTTTTGTTCTTTCTTCGCTGAAAAACAAAATCTAGGCTTAGAACAATAAGCAGAATAGCAATCAGGAAAAGAATAACCCAAGTTAACATGCTATCCCTCGCTGTGTAGTGAATTTAAGATTAATTTTCCAGAGTATAGCAATTAAATTTAGAAAATATAAACCCAAAGATTGGGGTAAATTAGGATGCTTCGTTATACAACTGCATATTTAGGGAATATTTAAGGGTGAGTGGTTAATTTGTAAAGGAGATAAAGTGCAGCTAAGAAAAGAAAACAGTCTGTATCAACGTTATCATGAGCGGTGATTCCTTGTCCGTTTCTAGACTATAATATGAGTCTATTGGTTTTAAATTAATTAACATGCCTGAGTCCATTAAAATGGCTGTTGTTGGAGAAAGCGCCGGGCTTGTCGAAGTGATTGTTGATAATACTTCGTCTGAGATTATGGTGACGTTTGTCTACACACCAGATACCAAAATACCTCCCCCAAATGAAATGTTATTAGGTTACCACGACGAATTCGGACAAGAGCATTCTGTCTCGATGGCTAAAGGGAATAACGGTCAGTGGGTTGCAAGTAGATTGATGGCACCCAATGAGAGTAGCGATTTTTATATGCATCCGAACGTTAAGCCGGGAGATTTAAAACAAAAACCTAATATCATTAATAAAGTTGCATTATCGGATGGGAAAATTCTTTGGGCTGTGTACGAAAATCCAGAATTTCCAGAAGAGATGAAGGGGACTATACACAAACGCGTATTGAATGCAGAGGGTGTTTTAAGTGATCCGGTGGATGAGTCTTATCGATTACAACCTGGGGAACATATTGTAGAAGTGTATTTACCTGCAGGATTTAATGCTTCAGAACCTAAAGAATACAATATTGAGGTGATGTTGGATGGCGACATGCACTTACGGCAAGATGCTTTCGGTAACGGCATGGGTACTAAAACTATTTTTGATAATCTCATTGCTGAAGGAAAAATGGAACCTGTTGTTGCCGTATTTATTCCACCTACACCACCTACTTGGGAAGAAGGGGGATGGGTCTCTATGCCTAGGCTCAAAGAATATGGCTGTAGTCCAGAGACTGATGCGATGCTAGCCAAAATTCCAAGTGCACTGAAGCGAGCAGGTATTCCAGTCACGAAAGACTCTCAAAAAATTGGATTATGTGGGCAAAGTATGGGGGGCCTGCAAGCTGTATACACGGCTATGATGCATCCTGATGTATATGGCCAAGTAATAGCCCAATCCCCTTCCCTTTGGTGGGGCCCTTCATCTGAACGATTAAGCGACAAAGAGGTTGATGTACCTGTGCGCTACGAAGACGATCGAACTTGGCGCGCCCCCTTAACAAATACAGAAGAGCAGCAGTATTTATTACGCATGCTAAAGACAGGATATGATGTGTTTTCCAAGCAAGTAGTGCCCAAAGGCGAGGTCAATGTCTATCTTCAAGCTGGAATTCAAGAAACCGGTGAGCATGGAGGTGAACCGGTGACTCCAGCGACGATATTATTGGCCCGAGAGCTAAATACCGAATGTAGGCTTCATCCAGGAGGGCATGCTGCAGAGCCTTGGTCGGCTGGGCTTGCTTTACTCTTGCCCCAGGCACACCCCAACTTGGTTACGGCAAAAAATATTGACTTTAAGGTTTATGAAGTTGATGAAATTAATGGGATAACCAGGGAGTCGACTCAACAATTAACGGCGTCAGCTAAGATTCCAGGAGCAGCTATTGCATCTTATAGCCATGATAGTCAAGAGGCTATTCTAACCATGTCGGTTGGGAAGACCCTTGGAGGGGGGGAGTTTCCTTCTAGTCCTGTGGACGCCAATACAGTTTTTAGTGCAGCTTCCCTCAGTAAACCGGTGTTTGCTTATTTAGTCTTAAAACTGATAGAGAGTAATAAGGCTAAGGAGGCTAAACATGGGTTAGGAGAATTTAGCACCGAATTTAATTTAAAAACCCCTCTATATTCAGTATTTCGGCGCCAGGATGGCGAAATAATACCTGATGATGAAAATCCTTTTCTTAAAAAATTTGCCCCTGAACACTGGGATTGGGCAAAACGATTGAATGCTGAAATGGTTCTATCGCATAGGACTGGATTACATATTGTTGATAAAGAGCCATTTCGATTCCAATTCGAGCCAGGTGCAAACTACGCCTATTCAGGACCAGGTATTGATTGTTTGCAAACGGCAATTGAACAATTGACCGGCACCAATTTGCAAACATTAGCTCAGGAAAACGTGTTCGGGCCTCAAGCTTTAAATATGCCTAATAGTACTTATGGACCTGAATCCATCGCTGCAAATAGCCTAAAAACTACCGCCGCAGAGTATGCAAAATTAATAACAACCTGGATTAACGATGATAAATTGAATTATGCATTTCAACCGGTTGAACCTATTTATTCCATGAAAGAAGACTATTTCCCTTTCTCAGAAGATAAGCTCGTTGAGGAGGTAGTGGTTCAGGACATTGACAGAGAGCGGGTAACTTGGGGATTGGGAATAGGGCTGGTAAAAAATGAGCGAGGAGACACAATAGGGGCTTATCACACAGGTGATATGAATGAGTGGAGAGCAGGTTTTGGTGCACAAATCAATCCAGAAACGAAACGCTGCGTAGCAACCTCTGTTTATTGTGCCAATTCCTGCAATGGGCACATACTTGCGGAGCATATCCTGCCTAAAGCATTAGCGCCTGCACTTAATTATTTTTTCCCGACTTACGGCTTTGCTAGGAGCATTGAAGAGTTGGATGGAACCCATTTCTTTGGGACCAACCCCAAAATTTTAAATTCCGAATTAAGAGAAAAAGCTTACCAAACAAAAACGGTCACACACCATCATAAAGAGCAATTACAAAAATTAAAGGCTGAGGATTCCCGGTATGTACCTGGCGGGGCTTTATCCTCTGAGATGGAAAGCCAGCACCAATTTACTCCAACTCCCACCACTCCTAAGCCACCAGGGGGGAAGTAATAGTTCAGTCCACTCTTAAAAATCAGATTGTTGACACGAGTAATCTTGTTCTTTAAAATTGTAACATTTTTCTTTACAGAACGTCTAAAAGTAGGTTTAAGAAATCATGAAAATTACATCTTAGGTAAGCCCGATCTAAAGGGCAAAGGTAACAAAGTCATTTTTGGCTTTGTGTTTTTTACTGTCCTGTAGACATACTTAAGAGTAAATCATGCCTCATAAACCGATTCAATTCGAAGAATTAAGTCTAATCTATCCCCACAAAACCTGTTTTGAAGGATTTAGCGGCCAGATTCAATATGGCGATCGTATTGCTATTATCGGCCGTAATGGAGCAGGAAAGTCCACTCTGCTTAAAATGCTTTATGGTTCCTTAAGGCCTACTGAGGGGGAAATTAAATTTCCTCAAGAGGTGAATCCCGGATACTTACCTCAAATTATCGGGGATTATCAAGGATTAAGCGGTGGACAACGGCTCAATCACTTCTTGACCAAACTATTGGCAGCTAATCCTAATTTACTGCTCTTGGATGAACCGACTAATCACCTTGACAACCGTAATCGCCGTTCTTTAATCCGTATGCTTAAACATTACCATGGGACTCTCATCATCGTTTCCCACGATATGGAAATCATTAATGGGGTAGCGGATACCCTTTGGCATATTGATGCAAAACGCATCACTGTTTTTTCAGGGCGGTATCAAGACTATCAACAGATGCTTGCCAAGAAAAAAGAATTCATCGAACAACAGCTTGATAATCTGTCGAGGCAAAGGAGGGAAGTACACCTTGCTTTGATGAGAGAACAAGAACGCAACAAACGATCACGGATTCAGGGTGAAAAGCATATTACACATCGTAAATGGCCGACGATTCGCTCATACACTAAATTAGCCAGTTCGGTGAGATCAGGAGATAAACGATTAAGCCAAATAAGAGAGAAAAAGCAAACGTTGTTCGAACAATTATCACAACTACACCAGCCCGAAGTGATTCAACTAAAATTTAAGTTAAACAGTGCGAAACATCATAAGGCCGTTATTGCTATTCAAGATGCCTCAGTGAGTCACCCAAATAAACCTGCTGTTTTGTCGGACATCAATCTCCAGGTGAACGCGAGTGAACGGGTAGCCCTCTGCGGTGATAATGGTTCGGGCAAATCAACGCTAGCTAAAGCAATTTTAGATGAACCATTATTGATAAAAAAGGGTGTTTGGGCTGTGCCTGATCGTGACGATATAGGGTACCTCGATCAGCATTATGATCATCTTGCTATAGGAAAAAGCGTCCTTGATGCCATGCGTGATGCTATGCCAAAAGCCTCTGATATCGAAATTCGTGAACATTTAAACGACTTTTTATTTCGTAAAAATCAAGAAATTCAGATATTCATCGAAGAATTGTCGGGTGGTGAAAAAGTAAGGCTGTCTTTAGCGCTTATTGCCGCAAATCCACCAAAGTTACTCATTCTAGATGAGCTGACTAATAACTTAGACCTTGAAACCCGTGCACATGTGATTCAAGTGTTGCGTCAGTTTCGCGGGGCAATGATTGTCATCTCTCATGATAATGATTTTTTAGAAGCAATTCATATTGGAACGAAGTATCTCGTTCATCAAGGGAAGATACGTCGTTTAAATGATGCATTACGGGTAATTGAATATGAATAGTAATATGTTTTTGCCAAATCATCTAAGTTCTTTTATTTGGCATTTTTTAAAGCCTTATCGTTGGGTGGTTTTTTTGTTTATCCTACTTGCCTTGTTAGCTGGATTTTGGGGGCCATTTAATAGCCTATTAGTTAAATCCATAATTAATACTCTTGCATCAAATCCAGCAGATAAGGTCACTCAACTTTATTGGACGGCAGGATTGTTAGTGTTGAACTTTATTGTGTTTGATAATGTGACTTGGCGAACACTGGGTTTTTTAAATTATCAATTTGAGCCCATCATCAAAAATCAAATCATTAGTCAAACGTTTGAGTATGTATTGGGCTCTTCATATCAATTTTTTCAGGATAATTTATCTGGCCGCATCGCGGACCAGATCACCACGCTAGCTGATAATCTTGAAATTATCCTCCACCGAGTGTCGGTGGATTTTATCCGCGGAACTTCTTTGCTTATAGTTTCATTTATCACTGCTTACTGCGTTAATACCCTATTTTTTTATATTTTGTTGCTTTGGTTTATCGCGTTTGCATCATTTAGCATTTTGATGTCAAGGCGATTAGTGCTTTTGTCTGATGAGCATGCAAATAGCGAATCACAGCTCTCCGGCCAATTGGTAGATAGCCTAAGCAATCAATCGAATATACGGATTTTTTCTCAAAAATCGCATGAACTAACTCGAATGAATCAATTTTTTCAATTGGTACAGCAAGCGTTTCAAAAAAAAGAGCTATTTATTGTCCTGCTGTGCTGCGCGCAAGGCGCGATGATTGCGGTAATGATGGGTTGCGCTGCGTTCTCTTTAATTCACTTGTATGGTAAAGGCCTGATTAGCATTGGTGATTTTGCTTTAATTCTAGGGCTCTCCATGGAGTTGGGACACATGATGTGGTATACCATGTTCCAAGTTGATCAATTTAACCAAGCACTGGGAAAATGCAGGCAGAGTTTACGGGCGTTGATTTTGCCACATGACATCCAGGATAAAAATGAGGCAACTCAGTTAATCGTCACTGAAGGCCAAATTGATTTTGTACAAGTCAAGTTTCATTATCGCGGCACGGAAACGTTGTTTCAAAATAAGTCAGTGACAATTGCAGCGGGCCAAAAAGTAGGTTTAGTGGGGTATTCGGGGAGCGGCAAATCAACTTTCGTGAATCTCATTTTAAGATTGTACGAAGTTGTGGACGGTCAAATTCTTATTGATGGCCAAGATATTCGCGATGTCACACAACATAGCTTACGGCGAGCGATTGCTATGATCCCCCAAGATCCAACACTCTTTCATCGAAGCCTATTGGATAATATTCGCTACGGTAGGCCAGATGCGACCGATGAGGAAGTGATCGCAGCTTCCGAAAAAGCACATGCGCATGAATTTATTAGTCAATTGCCACAAGGCTACGGGGCATTGGTGGGCGAACGCGGCGTAAAACTTTCAGGCGGTCAGCGTCAACGTATTGCTATAGCGCGTGCCATTTTAAAGAATGCGCCGATTTTAATGCTCGATGAGGCGACATCTCAACTTGATTCCATCACAGAGTCAAATATTCAAGCGAGTTTATGGGAATTGATGCAACATAAAACGACATTGGTGATTGCTCATCGGTTATCAACCCTTTTACAGATGGATCGAATCTTGGTGTTCGATAAAGGGCATATTGTCGAAGATGGTACACATGCTCAATTGCTTAAACAGGGCGGTTTGTATAAAACATTATGGGATGCACAAGTGGGGGGATTTCTACCTGATAAAATGTCGGAGGATAATGAAGATGGTGAGTAAAAATGATTTATTCATCTAAATCACAAAAATACTTGACCCTATTGTTGCTATATACCTTACCTTTGTGTTTAAGGAGGTAACACAATGACTCAATGGTTCGTAAAAGATTTAAGTCGATTAACCGGCGTTTCGGTGCAAACGCTGCATCATTATGACCGTATTAATTTACTAAAGCCTTCATTACGACTTGCTAATGGGTATCGTGTCTACTCCGAGAATGATTTATTGAAATTGCAACAGATTATTGCTTTGAAGTTTTTTGGTTTTGAGCTTTCGCAAATTAAAACCCTACTCACTAAGCCTAATGATGCGCTTGATCATTTCGTCAACCAAGCGCATGTGTTAGAGCAAAAAGCAACCGCTTTACTTGAGGGGGCTAAAACATTGAGAAGCATTATTTCTGATGTTAAAGACAATCAATCCATTCCTTGGGAAACAGTAATTCAACTGATTGAGGTATATCGTATGACAGAGAATCTTGAACATGGCTGGGTTAGAGAAATATTTACGCCAGAAGAATTAAAGGAATATGCAGAGTTTGAAAAGGAAATGAAAGCCAATGCTAATTCTGAGCAAAAAACTGCCTTTGAAAATAATTGGCGCCAGCTGGTAGAGGAATTTAAAAATAACCTCCAAAAGGATCCTTATTCAGAGCTGGGTATCAAGTTAGGAAAAAAGCTCATGGATTGGGTTAATGGCGTATACGGCAAAAAGTACGCCCATTTAAGGACTAAAAAATTTGAGAAAGGTTTTGGGGAAGGGAGGGGTCTTGAGGGGACTGGACTGACACCTGAAATTGTATCATGGATGGAGAAGGCTATGGATGCCTACTGGCGAGATAGGATTTATACTCTTTTAGATAAAGTAGGGAAAATTCCCTCATCGACAATGTTAGCGCTCTGGAATGAGGTGCTAGTTGACATGCATGGGGATGATGTCGCGCGAAATCATACTATTTTAGAAGCTGCTTTAAACGATGATAAAGTAAGTCCAGAGGCAAAAGCATGGCTTAAAGGCCTCTCAAAATCGTAATAACGTGCTCCACATTTAGATCGGGTCATCATTATTTGATCCGATCTAAATCATTTCATTGGTTATTGGCCTTAAGACTGTGATTATTGGTTTCAAGAGGAGCGGAGTGATTAGCCCAATTAAGCTCTCCTAAGGATGCTTTAGCCAGCTAACACTATGAATAAAATAAATACTATGTGATAATTATTAACCAATTAAAATAATATTTGTCTTTTTATATGAAAATAAAAGCAATTTTCTTAATGATTTCAATTTTATTTCCTGTTGCTTTGCTTGCTAGTACTAAAAATTGTCCTTTATTAACTGGAATCAATGTCCACACCACTTCGCGAATTTTAAATATTTGCAAGCACGGCACCGTAATTAAGTCCTTTAAAGTAGCCCTCGGATACAAAGGAGTAGGTAAAAAACATGCCGGTGATAATAAAACTCCCATTGGTTTATATAGATTAGCCCATCCTAGAAAATCCACTCATTTTAAAGTCTTTATTCCAATTCTCTATCCAACTGCAAAGCAATTAGCTGCTGGATATACAGGTAGAGATGTAGGGATCCATGGGCCATCACAGTCATCTAGTTGGTTTAGTTGGTTGAATAACCTACCAAGCTCAACGCGAGGATGTATTGCTGTTGGCAAAAATAACTATATTGAGTATGTGGCTAATTGGGTAAAAGCCAATCCTGGAGCAAAGGTTTTAATTATATAAATTGACGTGCTTTCTAAATTTAGATCGGGTCATTATGCTTAAGATCCGATCTAAATCAATTCACTCCCAACTCGATCACATAATAATGCATTTTTTAGGTCTTGGTTCTTCGGGCTGAAGATCTTGATAAATCTCAAGGCAATTGACTAATAAGCTATTGGCCATAAGACTGAGATTATTGGTTTCAAGATGAGTGGCGGAGTGATTATTATAGAGTTGTAGGGTTGCTTTATGATCCGGGCTGAAGCATTTCTTTTGCTCTTCCGAAGTTAGCATAACGCTAGGTTGTTCGACAATATGCGAAAAGATTTTCTTAAGTTGATTTTGATTATTGAGCATTTTTAGAATAATTGGGGTGCGAGTGTGCATCAAAAATGCAGGGTCATCAACAATACTGTCTAGAAGATTAATTAACGGCCACACTTCTTTTGCCAACAACTCGCTTTTTAAACTGCTTGGATCAAATTGTCCGTATTCATTTTGGCGCTGAAGAAGATCTGAATACCATGCTTTTAATTTTTTAGCGAATGCGTCTTCTTTCGAAAAAAAATCAATGCGCTTGATTTTGTCCATTGTAGTCTTTACAAGGCTGAACAATCCATCAAAACTGTTCTTTCCTTTTAATTCAGCGAGCATCGTTTTTGCTTCCACTCTGTATAAAGGTTTCTCTTCTTGAAGGTAATTTTCTATCCAGAGAGCATAGGTGTTTTTAAGTGAGTTTTTCATAAAGCCTCAGAGAAAAAAATTTAAACATTTAAGAATGGCCTCGTTCAGGTTTTTTCAACCCACTTTAAGATAATCAACGATTTCTTTTACTGTAGTAGGTGTAATGGGCTTATTGAAATAACGTGCCATACCGCAAGCGAATGCTTTATCGATGTACTCCGATTCACCATGAGCAGTTACTGCCATAATTGGTGTGGTTTGGTTAACTTCACAAGGTTGTTTTATTTTTGATGTGACTTCAAAACCATCAGGTCCATTTCCTAGACCAATGTCCATTAAAATTAAATCGTATTTAATCGTTCTTGATTTTGCCAGCGCTACGTCACCATTTTCAGCAAGATCGACGATACATCCCAGCTTTATCAAATGGAACTTGGCTACGGTTTGCGCGACAGGGCTATCTTCTACCACAAGCACATGCAAGGGAGCAGCCATTAAATATTCCTCAGCTTCAAGATTTATCTCCAAGATTAATCCATTGTCATAGAAGATTTTCGATTTAGCAAGCAGTCATTAGTTGGTGATAAAATCTTTAATGCTTGGGCGTAATCTAACTACAAATTATTCTATCCTTGTAGTAGATAATAAGGATATGATATACGCTTAGGTGTTTGAGTATAATAGGCAGTTTCGGGTGATATCCTTGAATCTTGAAGAAAGAACAGTTGGCTTTGAGGGCCAAATTCAGCCGATCGTTGAATAAGGCATAACGCGTTTATGCGGGTGTAGTTCAATGGTAGAACTTCAGCTTCCCAAGCTGATAGCGTGGGTTCGATTCCCATCACCCGCTCCATTTTTCAGGAAAAAAATAGCTTTAAACTCATGTAAAAAGTGATTAAAAGGGCGCTTAAGAAAAATACGTAGCACAGCCTATAACAAACTCGAAGATTGGCATATTTCTTATTTAAGATTAGGCTAGACTGATAAAAATCATTGAGCATTGCCTTGTAGATCAGTTCACTGTTTGACAAGATGGTCTGAGCATTTTGCACGTACGAATCAAATTCGTGATGAATGACCTCGCCAAAGAAAATAAGATTACGCGGAATCTGAGCCGAAAAAATAAGTTTTGGTGATAGTGTCCTAACTGCAAAAATAACAATAATAAAAGAAAAAATTATCGGAATCAGTAAGAAGAGATGAAGTCCTTTGCGTAATTCCCCAACCAGGATTGATAAAAGAATAAAATTTGCCCCTAGTAATACCCCTGCTTTATTATCAGCAATGGAGATGTGCTGGATATTATTTTGCAGAATACATCTTAAGAAATGCATTCTATCGCCTGAGTTTGTAATCTTGTCCATCACTAAAATCCCTAAAAGCGCAGTATCCTTTGTTATTTAAGGTTACTACGATTATCCTTTTTTCTTCAAGAAGATACCGTTGGTTAACCATTTTAAATATATGCACTGCTAAAATTTGTTGAAATAGAAAATATTACAGATAATAGAGACATCAAAGGAAAAAAAGGGAAGAATAACTTAAATAACTAAACGGAAGTTTCTTATGGAAACCCATTATCTAGATAAGCTATTTAATCCGCACTCCATTGCAGTCATTGGGGCGAGCGATAAGCCTTTGTCAGTTGGAGCCAAAGTTTTCAGCAATTTACTTACTGATTTTTCAGGTAAGGTTTTTCCTGTAAATCCTAATCATGAGGCTATCCAAGATATCCCGTGCTTTTCTTCTGTGAAAAATATTAGCCAATCGGTTGATCTCGCTGTCATTACAACACCTGCTGCTTCCGTACCTCAGGTAATCAGGGAATGTGGAGAAAAAAATGTGCGGCACGCGATTATTCTCTCTGCAGGATTCGGCGAAGCAATGGCAGGCGGTAAGGAACTTGAACAAACAGTGATTGAATTGGCCCAACAATCAAAAATCCGTTTTATTGGTCCTAACTGTTTAGGTATAAGAAGTCCTGCAATAGGATTAAATGCGACATTTGAGAGCAGTCCAGTATTGCCGGGAAATTTAGCTTTTGTTTCGCAATCTGGGGCACTTTGTGCAGCGATTTTAGATTGGGCTTTTCAGGAAGAAGTTGGGTTTTCTTCTGTGGTTTCACTCGGAAATAGTGCCGATATTGGTTTTGGTGAGGTATTGGATTACTTAGCACTTGATCCAAAAACAGATTGCATCTTGCTTTATATCGAAGGTATACGTAACGCGCGCAAATTCATGAGCGGATTGCGGGCTGCTTCACGTCTAAAACCAATCATTGCCATCAAAGCAGGGCGAAACTCGCAAGGAACACGCGCTGCTGTTTCCCACACAGGAGCAATGATTGGTGCAGATGACGTTTTTGATGCTGCACTTCGCCGAGCTGGTGTGGTGAGAGTGGTTAGCATAAAAGAATTATTTTCCGCCGCCGAAGTGTTTTCAAGTTCTCGTCGGAGCAAAGGTAATCGCTTAATGATCATCACAAACGGTGGCGGTGCTGGGGTTATGGCAGCGGATCGTGCTGCGGATCTAAATATCCCTTTGCCAGAATTAACCGATGATACCATTGCTTATTTAGACTCTGTGCTCCCTCATCATTGGTCTCACCATAACCCGATTGATATTCTTGGGGACGCCACTCCAGAGCGGTATCAGAAAGTGATGAGCGCGTGCTTGAAAGATAAAAACTGCGATGGCTTGCTAACCATTCTGATTCCGGTCTCCATGTCTGAACCGTTGAAAGTTGCTGAAGAGGTTAATGTAATAAGTCAACAAAGCGACAAACCTATTTTAACTTGCTGGATGGGAAAAAATCAGGTTGAGGAAGCAAACCATTTTTTTGCAAAGCATAAAATTCCTTCGTTCAGCACCCCTGAAATGGCTGTGGAAGCCTTCTCTTATTTAGCTAATTATTATCATAATCAACAATTATTGCTGCAGGTACCCGAACCTCTTTCGTATCAAAGCCAACCCGATGTGAATGGAGCACAGCTCATTATCGAGAGCGCTATTGCAGAACATCGAAAAATACTTACTACTACTGAGTCAAAAGCGATCTTGCGAGCTTTTGGCATCCCTATCACTCAAACAGTGCTTGCCCATACATCAGCAGAAGCGTTAATCGCGGCTGAGTCGCTTGGCTTTCCTGTTGTTATGAAAATTTATTCACCCGATATAACCCATAAACAGGATGTCTCAGGAGTGCAGCTTAATATTACCAATGCTGAAGCGGTAAGAACATTTTTCTATCAATTGATCGAGAATGCCAAAAAAAAGCTGCCGGATGCAAACATAATCGGGGTGACTGTGGAGCCGATGTATAAGACTGCGAATGATCGCGAATTAATGGTAGGAGTTATTAAGGATCCTATTTTCGGTCCTACAATTAATTTTGGGGCAGGCGGGAGTTTAATCGAGATCATGCAAGATCGAGCTATTGCTTTGCCGCCATTAAATAAATACCTAGCTGAAAGTCTAATTGCCCGAACACGGATTGCAAAACTTTTAGGGGAATTTCGCAATAAGCCTGCTGTGAATATTGCTGCTATCGAAGATTTGTTGCTCCGTATTTCTGAAATGGTTTGTGAATTACCCCAAATTGAGGAAATGGATATTAATCCTTTAATTGCTAATGAGAAGGAAGTGGTTGCAGTGGATGCTCGAATAGTGATTAATTTTGAAACGCCTTTAATTCCCTATAGCCACCTTGCCATTCACCCATATCCCTCCCATTTAATTTCTCATTTGCAATTAGCAGATGGGACACCCGTCATTATCAGACCTATTAGACCTGAGGATGCAAAATCAGAACAAAATTTTATACGCCAACTTTCTCAACAAACAAAATATTTTCGCTTTATGGGCGGGTTGCGAGAATTAACTCCGGAGATGCTTAAGAGAACAACACAAATTGATTATGATCGCGAAATGGCGATGGTGGCTGTTATTCAAAATAAAGCGCGGGAGTCTATTATTGGGATTGCTCATTACACTGTTTTTCCTGATTTTCTAACCTGTGAATTTGCTTTAGTCATCGCTGATCAATGGCAAAACAAGGGAATCGGGAGCCATTTATTGTCTAGTCTGATGGCTATTGCTAAATCCAAAAATTTAAGGACGATGGAAGGTGTGATTATGTCAGCGAATCTACCCATGTTAGAGTTGGCAAAAAATTTAGGTTTTTCCTTAAACGCGACAAAAGAAGATCCTACTTTATTATTAGCTAAAAAATTACTTTTTTAAGGCTTGTAAGCCAAATCAGGTAAGGAAGATATGCCAGATAACCATCACTTAAAATTCGTTAGATTAGGGATTGATACTAAGCAAGAATTCACCGTATTTACCCACTCTGATTGCTTTATTTGTAAATCGGAGGGGATTGAATCATTAACCCAGCTTGTTGTATCCGCAAATCATCATTCCATTATCGCAACCTTGAATGTCATTAGATCGGAAATCTTAAAACAAGATGAAGTGAGTTTATCAGAAAGCGCATGGAGGGAATTAGGTGTAAAAGAGGGTGATGCTATAAGTTTGTCGCATCTTTCTCCGGTTACTTCATTGGAATACGTACGTGCAAAAATACACGGCAACGAGTTAACTGCTGCTCAATTTAAAGCAGTAGTTCATGATATTGTGGCTGGAAAATACTCAAATATCCATTTGTCGAGTTTTATTACTGCTTGTGCGGGTGATCATTTAAATTTAAGAGAGATTATCGATTTAACACAGGCAATGGTGGAAACAGGAAAGCAAATATCTTGGAATTACCCTATTGTGGTTGACAAACATAGCATTGGCGGTATACCTGGAAATAGGACAACACCGCTCGTCGTTGCCATTGTCGCTGCAAGTGGTCTAATTATCCCTAAGACATCCTCGCGGGCGATTACTTCACCAGCAGGCACCGCGGATACGATAGAAACGATGACACCAGTAATTTTGGATCAGAAAAAAATTCGATTTATTGTTGAAAAAGAGGGGGGATGCATGGTTTGGGGAGGAGCCATGGGAATTAGTCCAGCGGATGATCTACTCATTCGCATTGAACGAGTGTTAGATCTCGATCCCGAGGGACAAATGATTGCTTCTGTTTTATCCAAAAAGGCAGCCATGGGCATTACTCATGTGGTGCTGGATGTACCCGTGGGTCCCACGGCCAAAATCCGTTCGGAACAAGCTTTTTTAAGGCTTAAAGAGTATTTTGCCATCGTAGGGAAAGCCATGGGTATGGAGGTAGTTGTTGTAAAAACCAATGGCAGCCAGCCTGTTGGGAGAGGAATTGGTCCGGCATTAGAAGCTAAGGATATTCTAGCGATTTTGCAAAACAGTGCCTCGCTTCCAGTTGACTTAAAAAATAAGGCTATTTTCTTAGCTGGAGTTATTCTTGAAATGGGAAAAAAAGCCCAACTAGGAAAGGGTGAGCATATGGCAAGACAATTATTAGAGAGTGGCGTTGCTTTTAAAAAATTTTTGGCAATTTGCGAAGCGCAAGGCGGGTTTAAAGAGCCTCCCACCGCTTCTTTAACGTATGACATCATTGCAACTCACAAAGGAAGGGTGATTGAGATTCAAAACAGACAGTTAGCCAAAGTAGCCAAATTAGCCGGTGCACCTAACGATCGTGCTGCAGGTATCGAATTTTATTCGACTTTAGGTACACGGGTTGAACCAGGGGGAGTCTTATATCGTATCCATGCTGAATCAAAAGGGGCATTGGCTTACGCGGTTGCTTATGCACGAGCAATGCCACATATTGTTACAATTGTGCGGGATGATACTTAAACCTTTTGCAGCCATCGCCACATTAATCTGTTTTTAATCACTTCAACTAAATATAAGTAACTCGTTGTCGCAATGGTTAAAAAAATAAAAAATGAAGCGGGAAGAGGAACAAAGCCTAGAGAGGATGCTAATGGACTGAATGGTAATAGCAGGCTTATGAAAACCACAATTAAAACAGTCAGGGTCAGAGGAAGGCTTGGCTTGCTTTTAAGCGGCGATCTAACAGTTCGAATAACAAAAATCACCAATGTTTGTGTTGCCAAAGACTCGACAAACCAACCAGTTTGGAATAAAGCTTCAGACGCGTTGAAATAATAAAGCATTACCCCAAAAGTAATAAAATCAAAGAGGGAGCTTATAGGTCCAATATAAAACATGAATTTACGTATGATGTCGATATCCCAGTGTTTGGGCTTATTAACAAAGCTTGGGTCAACATTATCGGTGGGAATAGAAATTTGTGAGATATCATAAAGAAGATTATTAAGAAGAATTTGGGTCGGTTTCATAGGTAAAAAAGGGAGAAATGGAGAGGCAAATGCCATGCTGAGCATGTTACCAAAATTAGAACTTGTGCCCATCATGAGGTATTTCATGATGTTTCCAAATGATTTGCGTCCCTCCATAATACCATTCAGTAAGACTTTTAAATTATGTTCTAACAAAATGATATGAGCTGCTTCACGGGCAACATCAACTGCGCCCGAAACAGAAATACCGACATCGGCACTTTGTAGTGAAGGAGCATCATTGATTCCATCACCTATGTATCCCACAACATGTCCATTAGCCCTAAGCGCCCTTATAATTCGCTGTTTCTGATGAGGCGAAACGCGCGCAAAAATTTCAATTTCTTCTGCGATTTTTGCCAAAGTCAAGTCAGACATTTGTTCTATCTGACTCCCAAGTAATATTTTTTTAGTTAAAAGGCCAACCTTGTCACAAACATGGTGAGTGACTAACTCATTATCACCCGTTAATATCTTTACTTTTACACCGGCCTGATTTAGTTTGGCAATGGTTTCTTTAGCATCTTCTAATGGTGGGTCAAAGAAAGCTAAAAAACCGACTAAAATTAAATCCTTTTCGTCATTGATTTTATAACTTTCTTTTGCTGCCGTAGGGCTATAAGCAATTGCCAACACCCGGTATCCCTCTTGGCTTAGCGAATGAAAATAATCCAAAGCCTGTTTGATGGTTTGATCATCAAGTGGCTTTTCACCCTTATCCGTTTTATATTTCGTACAAATGTTAATGATGTTTTCAGGAGCTCCTTTCGTAATGATGAAGCGGATTCCCTCTTTGTCAACCACAATGCTTGAACGTCTTCTCTCAAAATCAAAGGGGATTTCATCGATTTTTACGTAGCCTTGGCGAGCGGGATGTTCATGATGCAAAATCGCAGCATCCAAAGGATTGATTCCTGATTTATTAAGAAGGGCATTATCTAGAGGATTTTCTATATTTGTGCCAAATAAGCTGCTCAAGTATGCGAGTAGTAAAACATATTCTGATTTCTCTCCAAAAATAGTCATATATTTTTCTAAAGTCATTTCACCTTGAGTTAACGTGCCAGTTTTATCAGAGCATAAAATGTCTATGCTGCCAAAATTCTGTATGGCTGCCAAATTTTTAACAATCACTTTTTGTTTTGCCATATTTAAAGCGCCTGCTGTTAAGGTTACTGTGGTGATCATAGGTAAAAATTCGGGTGTAAGTCCTACAGCCAAAGCAATAGAGAATAATAACGATTCGAGTGCGGGATGTTTAAGGTAAATATTGACTAAGAAGACGAAAAGGATAAGAAAAATGACGGTTCTCATGATAAAAAAACCGAAACGTAAAATCCCTTTCTCAAATTCGGTTTGTGGTGGAGTTGATGATAAACTTTGCGCAATTTGGCCGAATAAAGTGTCTTTCCCTGTGATCAGCACGAGTGCGATGGCATGGCCGCTGACAATAGAAGAGCCTGAAAAAATAGCGTTTATAGCCTCAATGGGGTTTTTTAGTCGAGTTGAAGTTGTTGTGGCTTCTTTTTCAATAGGCAGAGATTCACCTGTGAGCGCTGCCTGCTGCACATGCAGATCTTTAGATTGCAGTAATAAGCAATCAGCGGGAACAATATCGCCGGCTGCTAAACAGATCACATCCCCGGGCACCAAGTCACTGCAAGGCAAATTAAATTCGCTGCCATTTCGTCGTACTGTGGTTTTTATTGCGACATGTTGCTGTAATTTTTGAGCAGCGATGAGAGAACGATGCGTTTGAAAAAAATCAAGAGCAACACTGATGCTGACGACAATCAAGATGATAGCAGCATTAATAGGACTACCCGTAAAAAATGAAATGAGTGCAGCAATAATTAATATGATTACTAATGGATTTGTGGAATGTGAAAGGGCTTCGAAAATAGGTGAGCGATAGGATTTGGTGATTATTTTATTGGAACCATAGATGTCGAGCCGTTTTCTAGCCTCTGCCTCAGGAAGTCCTTGTAAGGAACTTCCTAATTCTTGTAGCGCTTGAGAGGGCCCAAGTGCTGATAATACGTTTAAGTTTTGTTGCATGGGTTAATTTTCACCATTTTCATCTGCAAATCTAGGTTTTACGGTGATGGTTGATTTCAAGGAATTTGCAATAAAACATAGATTATGTGTTGCTTCAAAAAGTTGTTCCATCGTTTTTTGATCCGGTTTGTTTTCATTTTTAAACGAAACTACCGGGGAAAGAATAATATGTGAAACCGTATGCCTAGTTTCATCGATCGCACAAGTAGCCCGGTCCGAATAGCTATCAACAACATATCTATTCTTAGCGCACAAGGACAGAAAAGTAAGCAAAAAGCAACTTGAAAGAGAAGCTGTTAGTAATTCTTCAGGGCAATGAAACTGTGGATTGCGTATCAAGTGAGCAGACGAATTGACTTCTAATTTTGGTCCACCATAAAAAAATACAGTGTGCTTGCGGTTATAAGTTTGATAATTAAAGTCTTCTGTACCGCGCTCCCATAAAAGTCGAATATTATATTCAGGCATGATGTAAGTCCTTTTGGTCTCGTGCTAAGCGGTTTATTTAAGTTTAATCTATTTAGCTGGTTTTGGTATTTGTTTTAAACTCTGGGCAATGTGAACTAATATAAATATACACATGCAAAATAGGGAATAGCATGAAACATGAGCACATTGTGGTTGCAATGGATGAAAGTGACTGTTCAACACTTGCTTTAAATGAGGCTATTAAATTAACTCAAGAGCTGAAGGCAAAACTGCACGTTATCCACGTTGTTGATGAAACCATTTTTAATCAAGTTGATGAGTATGTTGAATTCGATTGGCTGTGGAACGCGCACAGAGAATTCGGGAAAAAAATATTAGAAAAAGCAGAAGATCGATTAAGGTCTGAAAAATTTGATTTCGCTACTCATCTTATCGAACTTAAACCTAATGAGGGACGGCTTGCCGAGAAAATTGTAACGGCGGCTCAATCTTTACGTGCGGATTTATTGGTGATTGGGACTCACGGTCGAAAAGGTTTTAGCCGCTTGTTCTTAGGTAGTGTTGCTGAGAAGGTGATTCGTACTGCAACTATGCCTGTATTGCTTGTGCGGGAACAAAAGACCTAAAGGGATAAGGAAAGATTATGAAATACAAAAAAATAATGGTAGCAGTCGATGGAAGCGCCACGTCAAACCAGGCCTTGCAAGAGGCAATTGAGCTGGCCCAAGATCAAAAATCATTTTTGCGTATAATTTATGTTCTGGATGAATCAATCGTTAAATACGCAGATAGTTTTATTGATTTTGAAACCCTTTGGAAAGCGTATAAAGAAGAAGGGGAAGATTTTTTAGAAAAAATAAACCATCAAGTGAAAGAAGCAAATATTAATTTTGATACTCACCTCGTGATTCTTAAATTTGCAGAAGGGCGTATTGCTGAAAAAATTGTGTCCGAGGCACAAGATTGGCAGGCGGATTTACTTGTTATTGGTACGCATGGCCGTCAAGGCATTAGCCGCTTTTTTTTAGGTAGTGTTGCCGAGAAAGTGCTGAGAATTGCAACGATGCCTATTCTATTAATTAGAGGGTAAAATGGGGAGATCAATTTTAATTTGTTTTCCTAAGGCTAATCGCAACGCATTCACGATAGCAATAATATCAATGATTTCTTGAAGTATTGCCCCCATCACAGGAGGAATATAACCGGCTGCTGCAAACACCATACCTAGGATGGAGAGTACCATTCCACCAATGGCACATTGAGCTGCAATTTTGCGAGTGTTTATGCTTAAATGGATGAGTTCATCGACCTTACTTAGGGTGCTCTCCATAATCACGGCTCCAGCTGCCCCCGAAGTAATAGCACTATGTTGACCAAAGGCTATACCGACCGTAGCTGCAGTGAGTGCCGGTGCATCGTTAATCCCGTCACCCATAAAAACAGTAGCCGCCTTTTTTCTTTCTTGCTGCACAATAGCAAGTTTTTGCTCGGGGCTTTGAGAGGCGTATACTTCAGTTAGATTTAAAAGCCTCGCTAAATAACTCACTTCCGATTCGCGATCACCCGAAACAAGCATGACTTTTTTAAATTGATGGGACGGCCCTAAGTGGCTGATGAAGGGTTTGCTATCGAGGCGTGGTGCATCACGAAAATGCAGAGAAGCGACGTATTGATTATCAATCAAAATAATGCACTCTAATCCAGGTGAAACGGGTGGAAGTTTACTTTTACAATCTGGATTAGATTCCAACAGTTTTTTCCTGCTTGTGATAAGTATGGTATGGCCATGAATTGTACCTTTTAAACCTTGTCCAGGCTTCTCAGATAAATCTATTACGTTAAGAAGGACAAGATGTTGCTCCTGCGCTGCTCGCAGAATAGCGTTTGCAAGAGGATGCTTGGAATACTGTTCCAGGCTGGCAACGTACTGCAATATCTCTTCTTTCGGATAATCGCCAACGGTGACCATCTCGGTTAAAGATGGTTTGCCGTAGGTAAGGGTGCCTGTTTTATCAAAAATGGCTGTTTTACAAAGCGGTAACTGTTCTAAGATGGCTGGATCTTTGATGATGATTGCTTGCTTAGCTGCTTTTGAAATTGCACTGATTAACACGATGGGAATTGCAATTAACAAAGGACAAGGGGTTGCAATCACCAACACGGCAAGAAAGCGTAAAGCATCTCCAGCCACATACCAGGCTATGAATGCAAAGAGTAATGCGAGAGGGGCAAAAATGGCTCCAATTTGATCGCCTAATCGTCTGATTGTAGGTCTTTTTTGTTCAGCTTCTTCTAAAACCTTTACGATTGCAGCATAGCGTGAATCGGATGCCAGGGCTGTCGTCTGCACTGTGAGTGCAGAGTCGCCATTAATGGCACCAGATAAAACATAAGCACCTGGTGTTTTTGAGATTAAATAAGGTTCTCCGGTTAGATAGGATTCGTCCATTGTGCCTTGCCCGTGGATTACTAACCCATCGACGGGGCATGTTTCATGAGGAAAAATAATAATTTTGTCATCAATGGCAATATTCGCTAAAGGTATATCTTCAATACGGTTATCGGTTTGACGATGGGCAAGGGAAGGCATGCGGGCAGCCAAAGCGTAGAGTGCCGAGGCGGCTTTGCGTCTAGCGTAGGTTTCTAAAGTTTGGCCACTGGCAAGCATAAGAATAATCAATGTTGCAGCAAGGTATTCATGTAAAATAACGCCAGTTACTAACGCAATTGCTGCAAGCGAGTCCGCGCCTAAATTGCCTTTGAATAGCTTAAAGAGGATCTGAAAAAATAAGGGTATACCGCCGCTGATAATAACGAATAACAAAGGTATATCTGCCATCTGTGTTTTGAAAGCACCTAGGAAAAAGTGCAAGCCAATTGCAAATAAAGAAGCAAACGCAATATAAGATTGCCATTTAAGGGCACGTTTAACAGCAGGGGCATCAGCGTTTATAGTTTGTCTCCACAGCATCTAAAGTGATAAGTTTATCTTAGCTGAGATTATTTAATTCTGTATAGAGACCCAGTAGACCCAGTATGAGGCTAAAGCAAGCAATAGCAAATCCTAAAAGCCTGGAAATATATAAAGATAATTTATCGGCTCGTTGAATCAGTAATGACACCATTAGCCCATTTAAGCCATCGGTTGCCATCATTCCTAGCATAAAAATCAGCCCAAGGATGGCAGAAAAAGTCCAATGCTTTGAAGATGAAATTGAAATTGAAAACAGGGCAACTTGGCTAAACGTATCAAAGGAAAAGGCGAATAATGCGCCAGTCAGTATGATCCAGATTGCGTTATAACGCTTAAATTTGCCGATAAAAAAATGCCGTAAGCTACTTGGGGTATGGAATTGGTTTTCGTGTCGTAAAATATTGTAAAGTGTTAGAAAACCAAAAACCAATAAAAAAAATATGGAGATGAAACTCCCCAAAGGTTCAAGCCAAGTTGGAAATTGAGAGCGGATAAACCCGTTGCTGATAATCACACTTAAAGTAATTACGACTAAGCCATGCCCTAGGGAAAACAATAATCCCACGCGCTTTGATAATCGGTTATTTGTTCTGATGGTTCTGGTAATGGAATCAATGGTTGCCAAATGATCTAAATCAAGACCATGTCGAAGGCCCAATCCAAATACAAAAAGGATGAGTAGGGTTGGTGAATAAATTATGGCATTGGGTAACATGTGTATGTCCGTCCGGGCTCCTCGGGTCATGCTATTTCTTATATCTCACGGATGAGAAGGAATGGCAAGAAGAGTAAATTGATTCATAGCTTATCCATTACACTTAATGTCGAGTCGAATTATGATCTATACTGTTTGCTAATCCTAAACAATAATTTTAAAGAAGGTAACAATGAATAAGTTAAATGAGGCTAAACGCTTATCATACTTGAAAGTAGCTTTGTTTTTAGTCGGCCTTATTTTTATTTTTGGTATTTATCCTCTGACGCTGGTGTGGCCATCTGGCTGGTCATGGCATGCAGGTCAATCAGAATACTTACAGATGATTTTAGGTATTTACGCAACGCTTGGGGTGTTTTTGATCATCGCTTCCCGTAATCCGGTAGAGCACAGGAGTCTGATTTGGTTTACTATTTGGTCAAGTGTTGTCCATGGTGGAATCATGGGAATCCAATCTATCGTTTACCCACAGCACTTTGATCACCTTTACGGTGACGTTCCCGCACTCTTTGCCATCGCCTTAATTCTTGGATTACTAATGCCGCGTAAAAGTCGCAAAAAATCAACGAAGTAGGGCGAGCCACTATTCATTCCTACGAAGGCAGCACCATTCCTTTATTTTTTCCCTGGATACTATATGATGTGATTTACCTATCTAGGAACTTATTACTCCTTTTGAGATGCATGAACTGACTCTCTCACGCACCATTCTCGATATCATTAAACAACACGCATCCGCAATGAATTGCCGATCTGTTAAAAAAATTTATCTCGAAATTGGTCAATTGATTGGTGTAGATCAAGAGTCTCTCAAGTTTAGTTTTAATGTCATAGCGAAAGGCAGTATTGCTGAAAGTGCGGAGCTCGAATTGATTGAAATTAAGGGAAAAGCAATCTGTGACTTTTGTGAGGAAGCTGTTATGCTTAAAAATTATTACGACGGCTGCGCGATTTGCGGACGATATTCTTTAAGAATAATTCAGGGTGAGGAGCTGCGTGTGAAATCCATGGAGGTTGAATAATGTGTGGACTTTGTGGTTGTTCGGAAGGGGATAAACATGAACACCACATGGAGGCAAATGCCCTTCATCCCCATCACCATCATGATTCGGATAAGCTTGTAGCCATCGAACAAGACATTCTTGCGAAAAACAATGAATTTGTCAGGGCAAACCATCAAGTTTTTTTAAAAAAGAACGTTGTTGCTATCAACTTGATGTCAAGTCCTGGTTCAGGCAAGACAACATTACTTGCCAAAACTATTGCTGATTTAAAAGACCGTCTCGATATCGCTGTTATCGTTGGCGATCAGCAAACCGATTATGATGCGGAAAAAATTAAATCAAGTGGTGGACAAGCTATTCAAATTAATACAGGAAAAGTCTGTCATCTCGATGCTCATATGGTTGGACATGCGATTGATAATTTAGCGTTAAAAGAGCACTCGCTGCTTTTTATCGAAAATGTGGGTAACTTAGTTTGCCCAGCCCTATTTGATTTAGGAGAATCGTATAAAGTCGTGATTCTGTCCGTAGCAGAAGGGGACAATAAGCCATTAAAGTATCCGGAAATGTTTCGTAAAGCCGATATCTTGCTACTTACTAAGATGGATTTATTGCCTTACGTTGATTTTGAAATAAACCAATGCATTGCTTATGCAAAAAGGATTAACCCAATGGTTGAGGTTTTGCCGATTTCTGCAAAAAACGGGGCGGGACTCAGTAAGTGGTATGAATGGTTAGAAGCGATTCAAGCGAATGGCTGAAAGATTACAAATATTGATTAAAGGCCAAGTTCAGGGCGTTGGATTTCGCCCCCATGTTTATCGAGTCGCCCTGCGCTTAAACCTAACCGGTTGGGTACAAAATAATGCATTAGGTGTTTTAATCGAAGTGCAAGGGTTATCCGTTTCTTCCTTTCTTGCCCAACTTCTAGCCTCATTACCGCCATTAGCTAAGATTAAAGACATTGAAACAAGTCATATCGCCCTAATAGATCATGAAAGCAGTTTTCAAATTATCGACAGTCATAAAAGCGGTGTCTCAGGCAGCGTGATTTCACCTGATACAAGCCCTTGTTCAGATTGTTTAAAGGAACTCTTTGATCCCGATAGCCGGTATTATCAATACCCTTTTTTAAATTGTACGCAATGCGGCCCTCGCTTCTCGATCACCCGGGAGTTACCTTATGACCGTTGTCAAACCTCAATGAGCGAATTTCCGTTATGCTTAGCTTGCAAGCAAGATTATAGTTCACCGACAAATCGCCGCTATCATGCGCAACCTACTGCTTGTAAAAACTGCGGCCCAGAACTTTCAGTTCCCATCCAAGCAATCGCTGAAGCTTTACGGGCAGGAAAAATCATTGCGCTCAAAGGGGTTGGTGGTTATCAATTGCTCTGTGATGCTAGAAATAAAAGTGCTATTCAAAGGTTGCGTCAAAAAAAATACCGCGAAGCTAAGCCGTTGGCTTTAATGGTGCTCAATTGTATTAGCGCTGAAGAATTGGTTCTTATCAGTACTGAGGAAAAAGAAGTCCTCGTCAGCCCAGCGCGTCCTATTGTTCTACTTAAAAAAAAGCAAGAGGTGCTTCCTAAACTCGTTGCACCGCATTTATCTTGCTTAGGCATTATGCTGCCGTCTTCCCCCTTGCTTTACTTACTGTTTCACGCTTTAGCAGGTTTCCCCGAAGGATTGGGTTGGTTAGAGTCTATTCATCCATGGGCACTGATCGCCACTAGCGCTAACATTGCAGGCAACCCATTACTTATAGCGGATGAGAAGGCTAATGATGAACTGGTCGCTATCGCCGATTTGATTGTTTCATACAATCGCCAAATTCTTACTCGTGTTGACGATTCAGTTCTCCGCATTATCAATCATTCGCCTCATTTTGTGCGGCGTGCGCGTGGGTTTTCACCAATTAGCATTCAATTACCTGCCTCGATACCCTCGACATTAGCTTTAGGGGGACACCTTAAGAATACTTTTTGCATAACTCGGGGAAATGAAGCCTTCGTTTCTCAACATATAGGCAGCATGACGAATAAAGAAACCATCGATTTTTTTCATGAATCACTCACACACTGGATGCGATTTCTTGATGTCAAAATTGAGCGTGTTGCTTGCGATTTACACCCCGATTTCTATACGACGCACTTTGCAAGCCAATACAATCTTCCCGTTATTGCCGTGCAGCATCATCACGCCCATTTAGCTTCTGTCGTTGCAGAGCATCAGATTATGGAACCTGCCTTAGGTTTGGCGCTTGATGGGTATGGATACGGATGGGATGGTAAGGCTTGGGGAGGCGAATTATTTCTTTTGAAAAAAGGTGCTCAAGCTCAACGGCTGGCTCATTTTTATCCTATTCCCCAACCCGGAGGTGAACGTGCGGTTCATGAGACGTGGCGGATGGCTGCTGCTGTTTTACATTGCCTGAACAGAGACGAAGAGATCATTCAGCGATTTGCTGAGCAATCCCAGGTTTTTGGTGTGGCCCGTTTGCTTAAAACGAATCCTTCTTTGCCAACTACAAGCAGTTGCGGCCGCCTTTTTGATGCTGCAAGTGCATTGTTAAATGTAAATACACTGTCTCACTATGAAGGGCAAGCGCCCATGCAGCTTGAAAGTTTGGTTACTTCTCCTGAAGTTTTTGCCAGCGGCTGGACTTTTACTCAGGAGCAATTTAATTTTTTACCAACGATGTTACAGTTATTGCAGATGAAGCCTAAGGAGGGTGCAAATTTGTTCCACGGAACATTGATCGCTGGTTTAGCCGATTGGATTCTATTTTATGCAAAAAAAACATCCATCAATCTTGTCTTACTCAGCGGTGGCTGTTTTTTAAATCAAGTGCTCACTGAAGGATTAACAAAGCAGTTGGAAAACCATGGATTAAAGGTGTATTTACCACAGCAATTGCCTGCAAATGATGGTGGTATTTCTTTAGGGCAGGTATGGATAGGCGGCAATTACCCGGAGGCTGACATCTTATGTGCTTAGCGCTTCCAGTTCAAGTTACGCGATTGCTTGATTCCCAACGAGCTCTAGTGAATTTGGGTGGAATTGAAAAAGAAATTTCGATTGCTTTATTAGATCAAGTCAGCGAGGGTGACTACGTGATTCTTCATGTGGGGTATGCGTTAACAATATTGAACGAAGACGAGGCACGAAGAACATTGACTCTGTTTGCTGAAATGCAGGGACAGACACGATGAAATACATAGATGAGTTTCGTAATGCGGATTTTGCAAAAGCAATCGTCGAAGAGATTAGCAATCAAGCAATCCCCAAACGGTATTATCGATTGATGGAATTTTGTGGTGGCCATACTCATACCATTCATCGTTATGGTCTTCCAAGCCTTTTGCCTGACAATGTGGAAATGGTTCACGGACCTGGGTGTCCGGTTTGCATTTTACCGATTCATCGAATTGATAAAGCTATCGCTTTAGCTTCTTTGCCTCATGTTATTTTGTGTAGCTATGGTGATATGTTGCGCGTACCAGGATCCAATCAGCAAAGTTTATTGCAGGCAAAGGCGCGCGGCGCTGATGTAAGGATGGTTTATTCAGTGGATGATGCGCTTCGTTTAGCGCAAATAAATCCTGAAAAAGAAGTTGTTTTTTTCGCGATTGGGTTCGAAACAACCACACCGCCTACAGCTTATGCCATCAAAGAAGCAAAACGATTAAATTTGTCCAATTTTACGGTATTTTGCAATCATGTATTGACTCCTGCAGCAATGAGTTGCCTTTTGCAAACTTCTTATGATGAAGAGCCTATCCATCATTTAGATGGGTTTGTTGGACCCGCCCATGTCAGTATTGTGACAGGGAGCAGGGCTTATGAACCCATAAGCAATCAATATAAAAAGCCGATCGTGATATCGGGTTTCGAACCTCTCGATGTGTTGCACGCTATTTTAATGTTGATTGAACAAATTAATGCAGGAAGAAGCGATGTTGAAATTCAATACACACGAGCAGTGACTCGGGAAGGAAATTTAAAATCACAAGCCATAATGGGAGAAGTTTTTGAATTGCGGTTAAGTTTTGAATGGCGCGGGTTGGGAAGCATTCCGGACAGCGCTTTGCAAATTAAAGCCGCTTATGAACAGTTTGATGCTGAAAAACGGTTTCCCTTACCCGATTCTCTTGGTGTGGAACACAAGCAATGCGATTGCGGGTCTATTTTGCGCGGCATAAAAAGGCCTACTGATTGTAAACTTTTCGCTAAAGTGTGTACGCCGCAAAATCCGCTCGGCTCTTGCATGGTTTCATCTGAGGGTGCTTGTGCTGCTGTTTATGCTTATGGAAGGAGAAGTTAGCTATGGAAACGCTAGCCAAAAGATCACCGGGAGCAAAATTAAATCTAAAAAACGGTTTGATTGATTTAAGCCATGGCAGTGGCGGACGCGCTATGGTGCAATTAATTAACGAGCTGTTTTTGCCGGCGTTCAAGAACCCCTGGCTCGATCAAAAAAATGACCAGGCTTGTTTTCTTGTGGATGCGGGGCGCATGGTCATGACCACGGATGCCCACGTTATTTCTCCTTTATTTTTTCCTGGTGGCAATATCGGTTCATTAGCAGTACACGGAACGATAAATGATATTGCCATGGCAGGAGCAAAGCCATTGTATCTATCCGCGAGCTTCATCTTGGAGGAAGGATTTCCCCTTGCTGACTTAAAAAAAATTGTCACATCAATGGCAGAGGCAGCTTTTGCTGCCGATGTCGCTATTGTTGCAGGAGATACCAAAGTCGTGGAGCGAGGTAAAGGGGATGGAGTATTTATCAGCACCACAGGATTAGGCGTAATTCCTGAAGGCATTTCTATTTCCGGTGATCAAGCAAAACCGGGTGATAAAGTGATTCTTAGCGGATATATTGGCGATCATGGGATTGCTGTCTTATCCAAACGCAATAATTTGGAATTTTCAACGACAATAGAATCAGATACTGCGGCTTTGAATGATTTGGTCACTCATATGCTTGATGCAGTACCTTCAATTCATTGCTTGCGAGATCCGACTCGCGGTGGTGTGGCATCAACTCTGAATGAATGGGCTTTACAATCGCGAGTTGGTTTTATGATTGATGAAACTAAAATCCCAATCCGCACTGAGGTAGCAAGCGCTTGCGAACTCTTAGGTTTAGATGCTTTGTACGTGGCGAATGAGGGGAAACTTTTGGCCATTTGTCCGGCAGAAGAGGCTGATCAATTAATTACAGCCATGCATGGTCATCCTCAGGGTAAGCAAGCAGCAATTATCGGGGAAGTGATTGAAGATCCGAGGTATTTTGTACAGCTGCGTACAAAATTAGGCGGGCTAAGGATCATTGATTGGTTAAACGGGGAACAATTGCCGCGAATTTGCTAAATTTTGCTTATCGCGCGGCTCAGATTATTGAGGTCTAAACTCTCAATGGCAGTACGGGCAATACCTGCACGCCAGCCACCTGCTTTAAGGATTAAGCTACTGATGAACAACGATAACTATTTTTTGTCTCACGAAAAGTTACAAGAATTAATCGATGCACTCCGAGGGTTAGGCTTCTCTTGTGTGGGGCCTCAAGTTCGTGATGGTGCAATTGTCTATGATACTCTTACCGAAGCTAAACGATTGCCCTGGGGTATTCGTGATCATCAAAATCCGGGGGGGTATCACCTCGAAACGTTGACAACCCAGCGTGCGTTCTCATGGGCTAATGGTCCACAAGCCATTAAGCCCTTGCTTTTTAAACCAAGTGAAACCGTTTGGCGGGTTGAGCGCAGCACTACTGGGAAATTAGAATTTAAACCTTGTGTAGCGGATGGCCCGCCCATAGCTATTTTGGGCGCTCGCTCTTGCGATTTAGCGGCAATGGCCATCCAAGATAAAGTGTTTATCACAGCAACGCATCAAGATGAACGATATCGTAAACGACGTGAATCATTATTTATTGTTGCTGTTAATTGTGGTTATTCATCGGCGAATTGTTTTTGCGTTTCGGCAGGAACAGGGCCTGAGGTTAGAAGTCTTTTTGATTTGTTAATGACCGAATTAGATTTGGGGTTTGTTATTAAACCTGGTAGCGAACGTGGGAAAAAACTAATTTCCAGTTTAAATTTGTCATTAGCAACTGCACAACAACGCAAAGAAGCAGAGCAAGAAGTAAAAAATGCCGCTACCATGCAAACAAAGCGTATTCCCTTGGATAATCAGCGAGGCTTACGCGATTTGTTGTTTTCCAATTTAGGTCATTCCCGGTGGGAGGAAGTCGCTGAGCGATGTTTATCCTGTGGGAATTGTACCTCTGTTTGTCCAACTTGTTTTTGTCATAGTGATATAACCAAGCCTAGTCTTGATGGAAAAAGTAGCGAGCAGAAGCGTGAATGGGATTCTTGCTTTACGGAAGGTCATAGTTATCTAGCCGGACACCCGATTCGTGATGATACGAGAAAGCGTTATCGCCAGTGGCTAACGCACAAGGTAGGCAGCTGGTTTGATCAGTTTGATACAAGTGGTTGTGTAGGGTGTGGACGATGCATAACTTGGTGTCCGGTAGGCATCGATATTACCGAAGAATTAGCTGCCATTTCGGGTGAATCAAATGTGCGAGAGTAGGCAATGACGACAGATGCTTATTTACCTCATGCAGCAAAAATAAAGGCTCGACGGCAAGAATCACCGACGATTTTTACTCTTGATCTTCAATTTGTTGAAAAGCCGCAGCAACACGCTTTTTCATTCTACCCCGGGCAATTCAACATGCTCTGTTTATACGGGGTTGGTGAAGTTGCCATTTCAATTAGCTCTGATCCCGAAGAGCAATCCTACCTAAGCCATACTATCCGTGCGGTTGGGCGTGTCACGAAAGCTATGCAGCAATTAAAAAAGGGAGATTATGTTGGCATCCGGGGGCCTTTGGGCAAGGGTTGGCCTGTTAAAGAAGTTTTAGGCAAAGATATCGTTGTGGTCACGGGCGGCTTAGGATGCGCACCCACTGTGTCTGTCATTAATTACATTTTAGCTAGGCGTCAAGATTATGGTGCTTTAAAAATTTTTCAGGGTGTAAAACACAGTGAGGATTTTATTTTCCGCAAACAATATAAACAATGGCAAACAATGCCAGACACTGAAATTTATATTGCAGCAGATCAAGCTGGACCAAAATGGCCTTGGCGCGTGGGTTATGTCACCGATATGATTGAATCACTGAAGCTCAATGCGAGTAATACGGTTGCAATGATGTGTGGTCCGCAAGGCATGATGCTTGCGGCGAGCTTGGCATTGATTAATCAGGGTGTTCCTGAGCAAGCAATCTATCTTAGCATGGAGCGTAATATGGAGTGTGGAATCGGTCATTGTGGTCATTGTCAATATGGGGGTTTATTTATTTGTAAAGACGGTCCTATTTTTGCCTATGATCGTATAAAAGGGTTATTTACGGAACCAGGATTTTAGTATGAGAAAACCGCGCCTGGGAGTTTATAAATTCACTTCATGCGATGGATGCCAGTTAGCTTTCCTCAATGCTGGAGAAGCGTTTCTCCTGTTATCGGAATTGGTTGAATTGACTCATTTCGCTGAGGCTGGTTATCTTAATTTTAAAGAAAAAATTGATATCGCTTTTGTTGAAGGAAGTATCTCAACACCCGAAGAGGTAGAGCGAATAAAAAAAATCCGTGAAAATGCAACCTTCTTAATCACCATTGGCGCTTGTGCAACTGCTGGAGGAATACAGGCTTTGCGCAACGCGGTTAATTATCAAGAATGGATGGCAAGTATCTATGCTTCACCCAAAACAATTGAAACATTAAGCACTTCGACTGCGATTTCACATCACGTGTACGTTGATTTCGAGTTATGGGGGTGTCCTGTTAATACTCATCAGGTGATGGATGCTGTGCGTTCCCTATTGTTTGGCGCAGTACCTCGGGTTAAGCGAGATGCGGTGTGCTTGGAGTGTAAGCGTAATGGAGAGGTGTGTGTACTGGTTGCTAAGAAAGAACCTTGTATGGGGCCTATCACTCAAACTGGCTGTGGCGCACTTTGTCCTCAACAGGGTCGGGCTTGTTATGCTTGTTATGGTCCATCAGAAAATGCCAATGCACGTTCATTAGGGGCATGGTTTGCAAAAAATGGAAGCTCCTACGATAAAATCGCGCGGCAATTTTTGCACATCAATAATCAGGCTGAGGTATTTAATCAAACGGGTAATTACTTTAAGGGAATCAAGATTGTCAAAGAATAAAGAAAAAATCATTGAGGTGCCTATTCTTGCGCGTGTGGAAGGAGAGGGAGCACTTAAAATTGAAATTAAAAATAATAAAATTCAGGCTTTGCAACTCAAGATTTATGAGCCACCCCGTTTATTTGAGAAATTTTTAGAACAACGCGAGTACAGCGAGGTTTTGGATATCGTTGCCCGCATTTGTGGTATTTGCCCAGTCGCGTACCAGATGAGTGCTACTCAGGCAATTGAAAATTGTTTTGGCATGAAACCGAGTTCTTGGGTTCGTGAGATGAGGCGCTTATTTTATTGCGGTGAGTGGATTGAAAGTCATTGCTTACACATTCATCTTTTAGCGTTACCGGATCTTTTTGGTTTTAAGAGTGCTCCTGAGATGGCAAAAGTCTACCCTGATGAAGTGCGGCGAGGTTTGCGCCTGCAAGCATTGGGGAATGAAATCATGCGGGTGTTTGGGGGGCGCTCTGTGCATCCTGTGGGTGCACGAGTAGGGGGCTTTTATAAAGCACCAAATCTGGAGACTATGCAGCTGATCCTTAAAAAAATAAAGGGTTCATTTGCTGATTGCGAATCGCTTATTCGATGGCTTAGTACGCTGACTCTTGGCAAAAATAGCCCTGATTTTACTTGTGTTTCATTATGTCATCCAGAAGAGTACCCAATGAATGAAGGGCGCATTGTTTCTGATCAAGGCCTTGATATTGCTATCGAGGAATTTGACGAATATTTTAAAGAGAATCAGACTCCTTATTCCACTGCTTTGCACTGCTTACTAAAAGGAAAGCCATATCTGGTCGGCCCTTTAGCACGACTAAACATTAATCATGCGAAGTTACCTGAACAAATTCAAACGTTGTTAAAGCATATCGGTATTCATTTTCCAAGCAAAAATATGCACCATAGCATTCTAGCTCGTGCAATCGAAGTTTATTTCTGCCTTTGGGAAGCCAGCCGTATTTTAGAAAATTACACTTTTCCTGATTCTCCCTATACAGAGGTTACTATAGCTTCAGGGACAGGGTATGGATGTACCGAGGCGCCTCGAGGCTTATTATGGCATTGCTTTGAAATCGATAAGAAAGGGTTAGTTAAATTTGCGCGGATTGTACCGCCAACTAGCCAAAATCAGGCTCGCATCGAAGAGGATTTGTGCCTCTCATTGCAGCAATTTGGTCTTGATAAGTCGAACGAAGAACTTCGAAGTTATAGTGAAATGCTTATCCGAAATTATGATCCCTGCATCTCATGCTCTACCCATTTCTTGACTCTAGACGTGAGACGAAATGACTGAACTGCTCATCATAGGGCTTGGCTCACCGTTTGGAGATGACCGCTTAGGATGGGACGTTATTAAAATGTTGCAGGAACAAGAAGCGCTATGCGGTTATCCTTCAGAACAGTTACAAATGACTTGTTGTGACAGGCCGGGTGCAAGTTTACTTGATCTGATGTCTAACGCGAAAACGGTCTTTTTAATCGATGCGGTTAAAACAGGGGCTAAGTTAGGCTCTTTACACTGTTTTAACCTGGAAGAAATTAAGGATCTAAGCGCTTTGCAATCCACCCATCATTTTGGACTTGCGCAAGCTTTGGAGTTAGGTAAAGCGCTTAATGCTTTACCGCAAAATGTCATCTTGTATGGTATAGAAATTAAGGATCTGAAATTCCAGTTTGGAATTTCAGGCCTCATTAAGCAAGCTGTTCAAGATTTGGCAGAGAAAATAACCCAAAGAATACTTACCTATTTTAGTGGAATGGGTTATTGAATGTATCGATAAAAAGTATGCTCAAACTAAATTATTCTACCAGTGCTTTTAGTGTTGCTAGTTTAAATATCTCGCCACAATATTGCTGATATGGTTCCTTGATCTTGAAATACTCTCATTATATCCGTTATCGAGCTTAATGTGACGTTGTTCACCACAAGGTGGTAAATCAATCGTCTTCCGCTTTTGGTATCGATATAACCGGCCAATGCTTGGCCTTTTAATTGAATTCCCTGGGGCGTTCCTTGAGCATAGGTTCCCGATTTTGCATGAACTTTCCCACTTGCTCCAGAAAGACTGGGGCGAGTTTTAAATTCCGTAACTGTAGCAAGTGAACCATCAACCCCCAGAACGGGAAGTGAGTCAAAAAATGCCGAAAAAAAAGGGGATTGAGCCATTATGGTTAGCCATTGTGTGACAACACGGTTGGTCGCAAATGTCTCTCCACCACCACTGCCGTCTATAAAATGAAATTGATCGCCCGGTATCTTGTGTTGATTAATCAAACTATTTCTTTCAGCGGTTAGGGCACTTGCCATGTTATTTACTCCTTTTGTCAGTCCAAATAGGACTAAACTGACATCGGCACCGATGTTATAACTAACCTTAAGAATAAATTTTGCGTACTCCGAAAAAGGTGGGGATACCAATTCGGCAATCAAAGTAGAAGAACCTGGAGGCATAGGAGGATTGTGCGCATTGATTGGCGCATCAATCTTAATGCCGGCATTTTTTAGTGCCTCAATGAGAACGGTGCGTGCATAATTGGCTGGTTTTACTATTCTGAAAGTTTGGACAAGAGAGAAATGATGAGTAAAAGGTGGAATAAAGTGAATAGGAAGATTACCAGTTACCTGACCTTGGCAATGGGCATCCCCTATACAGGTAGGGAGTTGTGGGTCTAACTTATAAGTGGCTGCAGTATTTGAATTGGTTGTCTGAAGGCTAGAAGAGATTGTAAAAGCAGCTGAAACAGGGCGCCAGTTGACGGATGCCTGACGACCAATCTCCGTTGGCTTCATGATGACATCGATAACGTCATCATTCACAAAAATGGGGGTTACATTAAATTCATTGCGGAATCGGAAGGGTTTAAAAAGCCCATCATCTATTACAATGTTACCGGATATCCTTCTTATCCCATAGCCATAAATCTGTTTGGCTAAACCCTTATAGCCAGCGAGTGGGTCAGGGCTGGTGAGAATAGCGTTACCAAGAGAATTTGCTTCATTATGATCAAAATTAGAAATGGCAATAGTACCATCAGGTAAAGTCCTTCCTCCCATAGTCAGATCGCCGGATGCAACCAATATTAGATTCCCTTTTAATACACCATTAGCATCAATTGTTCCTTGATAAGCAACACGGGTATGAAATCGATAATTAGCCCCGGCCTGGTTGAGCAAAGCTCCCACAGAAAAAAGTTTTCGTACCGAACCAATATAAAATGGATGTTGCGGCCTGAAATCGATTAAAGTAAGTCCTGTTTTTGAATCGATGACGCGAAGGCCCCAAATAGAGTTTCGATAGACTGGTTTATTTAATATTGCATCAATCGCCTTATTTTTTGTGAATAAAAGAGCATCCCCATCAATGGGAACGGAGCAATCTTCAGGATTGCCCAGATGGTGACAAATTTTAGGGCCGCCTTGGATATTTTTTTTCATTAATGCGGCGTTTACTTGCAGTATAAGAATACAGCTTTCACCTGGCTGGAGATTGAATGAATGTTGGCAAGTTTTTTGTCCAGTAGTAACTTGCTTAATCCCTGTAGGAATGTCGATTAATTCGTAATTGATAAGCGGATGGGACGTGTTATTCAAAATAACATATTTTTTTTGCACAACTTGATTTTGAATAAGAATGCTAGGGGTTTTTTCCATAGCTTTGATTATCAATGACGGCGTGGCCTCTGCAAGAAGAACATGGAACAATAGAGTGAAGAAAAGGAAGCTTTGGCGAATATCCATAATTCAATATCCTTTAGGGAGCATCGATTGCAAAGGGAGATATTAAATTAAGATTATCATTCTATAGATAGGGTAATAAAGGAATTATTCGTAATTTCCGAGTAAGTCATCCTGAAGTTCTCAATTACTCCTTATGTTGAATAATATAAAGTTTGTTCCACACTCAGGATGGCGTGCTTGGATAGCACGCCAATCTGATTATTCGCTAAGCCATGTTAGTTATGCACATGAAACCACAGTGGAGAGAGTAGGCGTTAAATCTTTATCCATACCCAAATCCTGTCGCAATGGTGCATAGAGCAAAGAGAAGCGACATCGTAAATGAGCACTAGGAAGTGGTTTTTCCAATTCCACATGACCATTTTCCATTTGCACTTCGGAAGGATTGGCTAGTTGCTTAAATGCGGTTATTTCTTGATTGAAAGCCTCTAAATGCTTTAGAAAATTAGGGGAAAATTGACAGCTCTCTGACAATTTACTAATTTTTTCTACTTCGGCAATGATCTTACCGATTTGCTCAGCATCTGGATCTCGACTATATCTTGATACATTCGCAAACTCTACTTTGAGTTTATATAACCGGACATAGAGCTTACTTTCTAAATTTTGCATTTTGAGTTGTTTAAAATCGAGAGCCTCTATTTTGCTAATTAGACCATTAGCTCGATTTAATAGGCTGCTATTTTTCTCCTTGGTAGAGTATCCTTTTAATACCTCAACATGTGCTTCCATTTCACGACTAAGCTTTTCCAGTTCTAGATTCTCTTTTTTCCAATCGATAACGTAGTCATTATCCATTTGGAAAGAGTCTTGGTTTCTTTGCTTTAGAAAGACTGAGGGATCGTTAACTAGATATTGGGTCAGGGCTTGGATTAACTCCTCGAGCATTACCTGACGCATGCAAGGTTGATTATTGCCACTTGAGCTTTTGAACACTTTGCCAAATTTGATAGGTTTTGCTGCTTTTAGTTCATTGCCTGTTGGTTCTAGCTGTTTACTTAAATCATCAGCTACCGCTGGGTCATAAGGTGTGGCAGGATTTTTAAGCCTGTCTCTCAACAATCCGTCTAGGTGGGCGTCTGTATCTCCTGGTATAGAGAAATTGCCACGCTCAGATTGCAATTTAGTAAACGTGAGCATGATTTTCCTACCACCTCCCGTACGCATAACCATTTCTTCGCGTTTCTCTTCTTTATTCTCTAGGTCTGTCACGGCTTTGTTACCGTCATGCACGAAGGTTACATCGCGCTGGAGCAGAGGCATAGCAGGAATGACTGCCTGTTGCGCATTAAATATTGGCCTCAACGAATTAGATACGAGTATTGCTGCACTCAATTTTTGGAAAGTGTCTTGAGTCTCCTCAGATAAACTATCAAACGTTCTCTTTAAACGCGAAACCTCATTGCGTGAGAGGCCTGTTAATATTGCATGGCATCCGGAGTAATCTTTAAGCTCTTCAAAAAGGTAATGGGCAACCCAAATCCAACGATCCAGAATGATTGCTCTTTCTTCTATAGAAGGCGCTGCCAAGACGAGGTTACTTACGTAATCGGCCAGATTATTGTATTGGGTTGTATTAGCGATGATAGTCGGTGATTTAGCATAGGCCCAAGGAGAAAATAATTCGGCTTTCCGAATAGTTAAGAATAGTTCTTGGTCGATCGTTGCGATAGTTTGTGCGTAGCGTCCAATAATTTGTTTGTTTAAATTTTCGACTTTGGCTGCAAAGAGAGGATTCATTCTTACTTTGCTTTTTACAGCAGGATTCATGAGAAAATCATTAAATGCTTGGAGGTCTAATTCGTTCGCTTTGAATTTGCTTATTAATTTTTTAAGCATTTGGACAGGATCATTTCCGTCTTTGATTTCTTGTTTCTTAGCTGCAATTTGTTCAAAAAGGGGCTTGCAATCAGGGGAAGCATCTTTAAATCCTGCGGTAAACTTCAGATTAAATTTTTCAAAAGTTTGCTTAACTTTTGTGGATTGCTTACTCGCATCCTTTAGTATTTTTTGTATTTTTGCCATTTCTTCGTACATGCGTTCAAGTGCGCGTTGGTCTTTCTTAACATGTTGCCGCAGGCTATCCAATTCGGTTAGATCAGAAATTTCGGGAAGACGGTTATTGATATAGGTTTTAAGGCTTTTGTATTTTTCCAGGTACTCTTCTTGATGTTTAGAAAGGGCGGAAATATATTCTCTCAATTGCGATTGCTTCATCAGGTACCTCCAAGTTAGTTAAATCTTAAGCCATAATAGTAAGATAACTAATGCAACTTGGCTAGATAGTTACCGTCTAAATAATTTTTTTTACATTTTTGCAAACTTTAATCATTATTTTCAAAAGGTTATAAATTAACCACTTTATTTCTTTGTTTGCCAATTTACATTTAATGTGAACTAGTTGTTGTTAATTGCTCAGTTATATTTCATGAGAGAAAAAAAGGAGGTTTTTTGCTTAGCACAGGGAAAAATAAAGGAGAGAAAATAATGACATCCCATTCTTGGGTTTACTCCACTAAGAACTCATTGCTCGCGTATATTGATAATGTATTTTTTTCAAATCAAACAGTGAAGCTTATCTGTTTATCTGAAATAGTTTGAGTATTTGTTTCGCTGGAAGGGTTATTGGAGAACAAAGATTGCCTTATTATACTTGCCCTTACTACTTGTCCTGTTTTTTCATTTCTAGCCCATTTATGCATTTCATGTTCACGGATAGAGGGCGAATATAATGAGTTATTTGGGTAATAATCTATTTTAAATGTATTTAAATATCCATGGAAATGTTCAACGAATCGTTTAGCAATCGCGTATGCCTTGTTGTTAACATCACAAAACCATAATTTAATATTAAGATAGTCTGTGCTAAGTAATCCATCAGCGATCATTCGCTCAGCAATATCATCTATTGTGATTGCTTTTTTCCCACCGGATACTGCATATGCCCAATCGCAGAATGGGAGATGTTTCACTTCGTCGTAAGGCAAATCTTGATTCTCCAAAACAGAGGATTTTTTTCTGTCTGGATGGCAATCAATTCCGTGACCCATTACATAAATTTTTGCATTTGGCGGTAATGTAGATAAATCACATTCATTGTGATAAAGAATGATTAAATCTTTTTTCTTGTATATGCTTTCGCTACGGTATTTGAATAGGTTTATATCTTTAATGACTGCTAATGAAAGTTCATTCTCATTAAATGGTACATATAAATATCCATTCACAGGAAGGGGGGCTGGAGAAAAGCCATTACTCATAAGTAAAATGCATAAAAAATACTATTGGTTGGTATTATAAAATAGTAAGATTAAGATTTTATTAACAATAAAAATCTCTACTATAGAATGCTCAGTGTAGGACAAAAAATCAAAACTATTTTTGCACCTAAAGCCAACGTTCCTCGGTTTATCTTGTGTTGTTGTATAAATGCCTCACCCCGCACGAAGTGTGGGGCGGGTAGGTAAGGGGGAGCAGGTATAAACCGAGAAAAAGTTGTTATATTTATCTGCTTTTTCAGGCAATAGGGGAGACAATTTAATGCTTTTTCTATTTTGGCTCAAAATCAGGAGTGTCAAAATTCAAGCGACAAGTCCCTAATAGGAATATACACCTTTGATTTTGTCTGTTTGGTAAAACGCTTAATTATTGAATTCGATGGCGATTACAATCTTGATAATCAAAAGTTACGATATACGCGGTTTGATTAAATGCAAGTGGATATGCAGTATCGCGAAATTATTTTCTACATTCAAAAACAATATTTTCATCTGCTTTATCAGGTGATGCTTGCCGATCAAAGGCTTTCACTAAGCGCACTTGGCTAAAACCAACTTCTGTCAGCAGATTCAATAGGAAGTTAGGATCCTGATAAATACGAATTTTATACTCTTCGATTTCTGTTTGAATAACACTATTTCCATCAATCAATTCATACTTGCCAATTGAGTAACAAATTTCATCATCAAGCATGGCTAATTGGCTAAGTAATATGAAGCTTCCATCCTTTTTTTGCCACCTGGAGCCTCTCCAGGTACCTAATGTTTTAGGAACAGCGTTAAACGTTTCTGCTTCAAATACAAAAAGGCCTGAATCATTCAAATGTTCATAAATTGTTTTTAATGCCCTTTGGATATCAGTTTTTTCTGTGATAAGACCAAATGAACCACTAGGTATAAAAATCAATTGATATTGGTTAGATTGATTTAAATCCTCAATAAAACCATGCCAAACATTTGGTTTAAGATTTTTTATGCTTGCTTTTGCATGAAGCCTTTCTAACATAGGATGACTTGCATCAAATCCATGAATATCAAAATTTTCTTCAGCCAAAGGCAATAGAAAGCGACCGGTTCCACACATAGGTTCTAAAATGGGACCTTTAGCTTCTGAAGCATAACTTCGATAGAATTGGTATGCCTCATGAGGCGCATGAGGTTTACTTAACTCATACACTTCAGTACATAGATTTTGATAGGTATCTAGTTTCTTCATCAGTTCCCTATTGAAAGCCAATACTATCCAAATTTAATAGAAAGGTTGATTCGAAGCTGGTTCGGAGTGATTTCTTGGATTTTGGTTCCCAAGACTCGAGTGAAGGATTGATTCGTCAGTCACATTCGTTCCTTCCTCACCCCTTTCGGGGCGCGCTAAAGCGCGTCCAAAATGCTGCGCCGCACTTCGTCGAACTCAATCGGTTCGAACCCTTCCGGGCCAAAGACATTCGTCAGTTGGCCTATATATCGGAGTGATTTTTACTCTTGTATTTTTTTTCTAAGATGGCGCGCCCGGAAGGATTCGAACCTCCGACCCCCTGGTTCGTAGCCAGATACTCTATCCAACTGAGCTACGGGCGCGTTGTGTGTTGGCGGAGAGAGAGGGATTCGAACCCTCGATGGGATTTTGTCCCATACTCCCTTAGCAGGGGAGCGCCTTCGACCTCTCGGCCATCTCTCCATGTGATGGAGGCGAAGTATAGCAGGTATTTATGTGGCGTCAACTTTATTATTTTAGATTTATTCTGTGTTCCAATTAACGGTCTTTAAAAAATCAATTTGATTTTGATTTGATTAACAAGGGGGGCTAAACCTTGTGATTTAAAAATTCCACCTGTCCAGTTTTGATGTTATGCATCGCTACAACAATGGCGAGTTCCCCTTTATCGACTAAAGCCTTCAGGAGAGGACTGCGTTGGGGGATTTGTTGCGCAACCGCTATTGCATTTGCTTTTGCGATAGCATCGACTAAATCCATATCAGCACATGTTTTCTCAGGCATGGTTTTTTTCACTGCAGGTATAACAGGTTGAATTTTATTTAATACATGATCAAGATTTCCTAATTGAACTTGGTTACAAGCTCCTGCAACAGCTCCGCAAGAAGTATGGCCCATCACCACAACTAGCTTTGCCCCTGCTGCTTTTGCTCCAAATTCCATCGAACCTAAGATATCATCGTTGAGAATATTGCCAGCGACTCGTAGAGTGAAAATATCAGCTATACCTTGATCAAAGATCATTTCTGGTACGCTCCTAGAATCCATGCAGTTTAGTACAATAGCAAAAGGAAACTGTCCATAGGAGGATTGTTTTGCTTGTGCTAAATAATCACGTTGAATCCCCTGATTAGACACAAATCGCTTATTCCCAGCAATTAACTTATTTAGAGCATCGTCTGGACTAATGGCTTGTTGTTTGGCTTGAGAGAAAGTTTTGCCTAATAACAAAGGGGCTTCCGTATCGGCTAATGCTAATGGCAAATCGATACAATTGATGAGTAAAAATAGTAATAAACTTTTCATGGTTAGTCCCTTAACAATAATGAGTTATAGGTAAACGTTACAGTTCTAAAAGACAACATGCAACATTTTTTCAGAAAGGCAACGTTAACCTACTGAATAGAAATCGGTTTAATCAAAATGATTTTCCTTAAATAATTTCCAAAACAAAGGTTTGCTGTTATCTTTTAACTAGAGATGGCCAAATGTCAGTTATCTTGATAGATAACTAGGAGGAGTAATGAAGCAGAAATCGAATTTAAGCGGCAGAGAGGTGTATGTAGTGGATGGCAGCCGAACTCCATTTCTCAAAGCAAAAGGAGTTGGCCCTTTTACCGGATCAGATTTGGCTGTAGCCGCAGGCATGACGCTGTTAAATCGTCAGCCTATCTCCCCTACCCAATTAGATGAGGTCATTATTGGTTCTGCTATGCCAGGTCCTGATGAAGCAAATATCGCTAGGGTCATTGCTTTACGATTAGGCTGTGGTGAAAAAGTTCCTGCGTTTACTGTTATGAGAAACTGTGCATCGGGGATGCAAGCACTTGATAATGCAGCATTGCAAATTGCCAGTGGTCGAAGCGATTTAGTGCTAGCAGGAGGTACAGATGCGATGAGCCATGCCCCGTTAATGTTTAATGAAAAAATGGCTGCATGGCTAGCTCGATGGTTTAATGCAAAAACAGTCGGCCAACGTTTTGGCCTAGTGACACAGTTTAGACCGTCATACCTTGCTCCTGTTATTGCCTTGCTGCGTGGTTTAACCGATCCCATTGTCGGTATGAACATGGGACAAACCGCGGAGAAGGTAGCCTATCGTTTTAATATTACCCGTGAACAAATGGATGAGTTTGCTAGTGAGAGCCATCAGCACCTAGCTAAGGCGTATATGGAAGGAAGAATGGATGAGGTTGTGCCCGTGATAGATAGCAAAGGCCATCTCTATCAGCAAGACGACGGAATTCGCCCTGACTCCACAGTAGAAAAGCTAGGAAAATTAAAACCCTTTTTCGATAAAAAATACGGTATGGTTACTGCAGGTAATAGTTCGCAAATTACTGACGGAGCTTGTTTATTACTACTTGCTAGTGCTGAGGCTGTTAAAAAATATCATCTTTCAGTTATCGGCCGTATTGTCGATTCTCAGTGGGCTGCCCTTGATCCTGCCCAAATGGGATTAGGCCCTGTTCATGCCGCGACACCCATTTTGCAGCGTCATCATTTGAAACCAGCTGATATGGATTGCTGGGAAATTAACGAAGCATTTGCAGCTCAGGTACTTGGCTGTTTAGCTGCTTGGGACGATGACGATTACTGTCGAACGCAATTAGGATTAAAACAAGCAATGGGGGCGCCTTCGCTTGCGCAACTTAATAAAGATGGAGGGGCTATTGCTGCAGGGCACCCGATTGGAGCCAGTGGTGCTCGCATTGTATTACATGTTTTGCAATCACTTAAACAACATAACGGTACTCGAGGCATGGCTGCGATTTGTATTGGTGGCGGACAGGGCGGAGCAATGTATCTGGAACGAGTGACAGAGGTGAAAGAGCAATGAGCAACTACAAACATTGGGAAATGCAACTGGACGCCGACCATATTGTCTGGTTAGGGATTAATCGTAAAGATGTCTCAGCAAATGTTATTAATGATGAGGTACTGGATGAATTAAATGGTATTTTGCAAGAAATACCTCAAATTCCTGATGCGGCGGGTTTAGTTATCTATTCTGCTAAAGAGAAGGGATTTATTGCTGGGGCTGATGTTCATGCTTTTTCTAAATTTAAAAGCCCGGCAGAAGCCGTTGATTTCCTAAGAAAAGGGCAGGCTGTTTTTGCGCGTTTAGAAGCGCTGAATATACCCACAGTCGCCATGATCCATGGCTTTTGCATGGGAGGAGGATTAGAGCTTGCCTTAGCTTGTGATTACCGTGTGGCTACAGATGATGAAAGTACACGGTTAGGATTGCCAGAAATTATGCTTGGCATACATCCAGGATGGGGTGGCACCGTGCGTTTACCTCGCTTAATTGGTGGATTTGATGCCCTTTCCAAGGTCATTTTGACTGGGACTCCTATTGCTGCAATAAAGGCAAAGCAACTGGGGATGGTAGACGATGTGGTCCCCTTAAGGCAATTAAAGCGAGCCGCAATTTATTTCATAAAAAACAAGCCACGAAAGCATAAGCCTAGATTGTTGCAAGCGCTCACTAATTACTCATGGATACGCTCTATCCTATCGCCTATCCTTCGTTACAACGTCGCTAAGAGAGTGATTAAAAAACATTATCCTGCCCCTTATGCAGTAATTGATTTATGGGAAAAAGAAGGAGGGGAGGTTGAGCGGGCTTATCTTAAAGAAGTTGATTCAGTCGAGCAATTGGTGAGTCAAGGGGATACAGCTGCAAATCTAATCCGTGCTTTCCTTCTCCGTGAGCGTATGAAAGGCTTTGCTAAGGACAGTGATTTTATAGCTGAACACGTTCATGTGATCGGTGCTGGAGTGATGGGTGGAGACATTGCTGCTTGGTGTGCACTTCGCGGTATGAAAGTAACATTGCAAGATAAAAGCTACGCTCAAATAGCTCCAGCTATTGGACGTGCTTACACACTTTTTAAAAAGAAACTTCGCAAGCCACGTTTAATCCAAGCCGCTATGGATAGATTAATTCCTGACCCAGATGGACATGGAATTGCTCGGGCTGACGTGATCATTGAAGCGGTATTCGAAGACCTAGGCGTCAAACGTGCAATAATGCAGGATGTTGAGGCTAAGGCGAAAAAAGATGCTGTAATTGCAACCAACACTTCAAGCATACCGCTCGATGAAATTAGCCAGGCCATGAAAGATCCTACCCGTTTGGTGGGAATTCATTTCTTCAATCCCGTTGCTAAGATGGAATTAGTTGAAGTGGTGAGTGGTGCGAAGACTGCAAAAGCGGTTGGACAATGCGCTTGTGCCTTTGTCAACCAAATCGGTCGGTTACCGTTGCCAGTTAAATCAAGCCCAGGATTTTTGATTAATCGCGTATTGATGCCTTACTTGATGGAATGTGTTCAGTTACTTGAAGAAGGTTATAGCGGTGAAGAAATTGATGAGGCAGCAAAAGCCTTTGGCATGATGATGGGACCTGTTGAATTGGCAGACACTGTAGGTATGGATGTTTGCTTGGCGGTAGCTGAAAATTTAACTGCCCATTTTGGGGGGGCCGTGCCTACCCGTTTGCGGGAAATGGTCAAAGAAGGCAAATTAGGACGCAAGACAGGACAAGGGTTTTATCGATACAAGAATGGTAAGCCAATCAAACAAAAAATCCGAAGCAGCAAACCCAACAAGGATATCGCAAATCGTTTGATTCTTCGTATGGTGAACGAAGCATCCTCATGCTTACGTGAAGGGGTTGTAGCCGATAGCGATTTATTAGATGGGGGTATGATTTTCGCAACGGGTTTTGCGCCATTCCGAGGTGGTCCAATGAATTATGCTAAGCACTTTGGCCACGATAAACTCAATGAGGTTTTTGCTAAATTAGAAGCCCAGTATGGTGACCGTTTTAAGGCAAATATGAGTTTGTAATATCATCAGGTTAGAATGATTTACACCGGGAGTTTGGTGGTATGCTTTCTAACCTGTGTTAGCCCGAGTAGATATTTACCTTGTTAGTTAGAGTTTTTTTATGTTTCAAACCAAGCCATTACAAAAGGTCATAGCCCATTTCAGATCCGTATTACGTCGAAGAGAGGGGGCGCTATTACGGCAAATGTGGTTAATATGCTTCTTGATGTTTGTTTTAGCTCCATCCTGGTCCACCACGTTCGTTTTGCCCGAAAATGGGGATTTAGTTGGCCAAGTTCAATCGACTCGTCCTGAAATTGGAGAAACGCTAAGTGATGTTGCAATCCGATATGATATTGGCTATTACGAAATGGTTCGGGCAAATCCTAGAGTCGACCCAGTAAGACCGCTCTCACCAGATGTTCGCCTAATTATCCCATCCCAATTCATTTTGCCGCCGGGGCCGCGGGAAGGTTTAGTTATTAATTTGGCTGAATACCGATTATATTATTATCCGCCCAAAGATAATGTGGTAATTACTATGCCTGTTGGTATAGGTCGAGAAGGATGGACGACACCGACTGGAATGACAAAAGTGGTAGCCAAAGAAAGAGACCCCGTCTGGAGGCCAACAGCAAATGTGCGGGCTGAAGCAGCAAAAAATGGTGTTCCTATTCCAGATGCTTTTCCTCCTGGGGAAGGGAATCCGCTTGGCAGGCATATATTAAGATTAGGTTGGCCAACTTATCTAATTCACGGAACCAATCGCCGTGATGGGGTAGGCTCGCGAGTGAGTGCAGGGTGTATCAGGATGATGCCCGAGGATATTGAATATTTATTTGATCTAGTGGCTGTCGGTACACCAGTGCGAGTGCTTAATGAGCCAGTTAAATTTGGCCGTAAGAAAGGATCAATTTACATGCAAGCGCACCCGCCTCTCATTGAACAAAAAAACAGTAATTTGCATCAAATCATCCAGGAGCAACTGGCTAAAATGGGGGTCACAAAAATCAATTCCAAAGTAGTTCAAATTGAGGAGGGTTATCCCTCAGGGATTCCTCAAAAAATTAAATAGGTTGATATTTTTTGACAAACCGAAAATAAATTCCATAAGCTAATAACAGTACGATTACACTGCCGATTAAATCGATAAAATAATGCCATCCTAATAAAACACAAGAAACGATCAACAATAAATTAACTGGAATCAGAAGAATAAAAACAATAGGCCAGCAGCGTATTAGGGCAAGACAAAGCCAAGCCCAAATGACATGAAATGAAGGCATGGCGATCATCCCTCCATCAAGTGTTGATGGAGGGATGTAATGATGTAACTCAGCGAATTTTACACCCGTTGCATATTGTTCAGCCATAAAATAAGGACTACTGGTAAAACTTGCTGGACCCATTGTCGGGAAAAAATAATAAAAGGAAAAACCAAGCAATGCAGTGAGAAGGAGCATTGTATAATATTCACGAATGTAGCTAAATTTACGGGCAAAAATAATAAGAATCGGTAGATAAGTCATTTGAAAAGGCAAACTGTCATAGCCTAGTGCAAGCATTGTTCTAAACCAGGGTTTATTTGCTGTCCACGACATGAGCTCTTGCAAATTTATAAATAAAAAATGATCGGTTGTGATTAATTTTCTATCAATAGGATCGAAAGGTGTGAGTTGGATAGCGTTGGTGGCGTTTGCTATAACTGATACAACTAAAAAAAAGTAGACAAGCTCTCGAGCGACTTTGAAATACGGACTTTTTATACCAAACAATAGATAAGCCCCAATCAATGTCAGGGTTAGAATGATACCCATCATTGGCATTTCTTGAGGAAAGTAGTTATTACCCGGGAATTTGTAAATCAAATAGTTAATGCCAAATGCAACTGTGGATAAAATGCCGATGACTATTGCTATTATTAGATTAAAGTACCTAGCGTAAAATGGCATCGTTAAACTAATTATTCCGTGTCGCCGCTCTGTCGTTTTTGTTTAATTGCTTGGTAAATTTCTTCGCGGTGAACTTCGATTGACCTAGGGGCTTGCACTCCAAACTTTACATTTCCATGTTCTAAGGTTTTAAAAGCGACTATCTGAACGAGTTCACCCTTAACACAGACGGTCAATGGTACTTCAAACGGGATGGTCACAATATTCATTTAAAAACCTCTTTTGTTTTTAGTACGTTATATCTTATGGACAACCTAAAAGCAATGATTTTGCAAAGAACATTAAAGATTCATCAGCCTATTATTTGTTTTTTTACTAATTGATAATAAAAAGAAATTTATTAAAAGAACAATTTAATATATTAAAGGAAGCCATTAAATGTAACGGTATATGTAGAACTTAGTCAGTGTCAAGCTTGCAATTTTAAGGACCGAGGTTTCTGTTTAATGCATTCAAAGTTTGCTAGCTTGCATAAAATCAGTTAATATTACGCGTTTTTTAAACCCTTGCCTTACCTGCTTTTTAGAGGAAGGCTTTATCCATAAGGAGAAATGATGAGACATTACGAAGTTGTGTTTCTAGTTCACCCTGATCAGAGCGAGCAAGTGCCAGCAATGGTTGAGCGCTATGAAGGTATCATCACAAAGCATGGCGGTCTGATTCATCGTAAAGAGGATTGGGGACGCAGACAATTAGCTTATTCGATTAAAGATGTGCACAAAGCGCACTATATTTTAATGAATATAGAATGTAATCAAACGGCTCTTGAAGAATTAAAAAATGCGTTCAAATTCAATGATGCCATTTTAAGACATTTAATCATTAATCAAAAGCATGCGATTACCGCTCCATCTGCGTTAATGAAAAAAGAAAAAGATGAACGAGCTGCCTAAGAAGGGGGAATAAACTATGTCAGGAACCTATTTTCGTCGGAAAAAAATATCTCGTTTTAGTTCTGATAGTTCTAGTGAAATTGATTATAAGGATCTAAATTTATTAAAAAACTACATTACTGAAACCGGAAAAATTGTACCAAGCCGTATTACTGGTACACAAACCCGTTTTCAGCGCCAGTTGGCAAAAGCCATTAAGCATGCACGATTCTTGGGCTTATTGCCTTACTGTGATAGCCATCGATAATGATGGCTCGCTTAGGCGAATTTTTAGGTAAACAAGGTCGTCTTCTATTAGAAAATGACCGCCTTGCCTTGTTGTACATTGCGGTTTTAGCTTTAATACCATTTGCGGCTTGGTTATCTGCAGCGGTTGTCGCGTTGATAACCTTGCGAAAGGGTTGGCTTGATGGTTTTAAAGGATTTGTGGTGGCTACACTAACCCTGCTTATCTTATCATTACCGTCCATGCCCTTATCTGCTGCGGTTATTACTGCGCTAATGGCTTTTTTACCTTGTTATTTAACTGCGGCACTTTTGCACTCAACTACCAGTTTGAAAATAGCAGGGTTTTTTATTGTTTTACAAGCATTGTTGGTTATCGCTTTAATCCATTGGTTGGCTCCTGAGTTTATCAGCAACCAATATCTTTATGTCCAAGCAATAATCAAAGAGTTGGAACGAGAAAGTTCTGATGGGAATATGACAAGTTTGTTGAGCAATAATGAAGCGGTTAACAAAATTGTTATCGCTAATTACATAGTTGGAGTTCAGGCTGTAAGTGTGCTTTTGTCAGCTGTGGTCTCCTTGTTATTGGCCCGCTCTGTACAATCCAGGTTGTATTATCCTGGGGGATTTAAACGAGAACTAGTCGCGTTTCGTGCAAGTGGCTTTGGAGTGATTATACTTGCTATTGCCATGATTGGCGCATACCGACACAATCCTTTGGCTTTAAGTTGTTTACCAGTGCTTGCTGTATATTATGTCTTTGCGGGTTTAAGCCTAAGCTTTAATGTTTTGGCCAAAGATAAGGGTGTGGGTACATTAGCTTTGCTATTGGTTCCATTAATTTTGCTACCATTTGTCATGTTACCGGTATATGTCATTTTTGGTGCTTTAGATAGTTTGTTTAATTTTAGATTACACCTGTCGCCAAATGCAGGTGGTAAATAGAATAAGGGGTTAATAAGATGGAAGTTATTTTATTAGAGAAAATCAGAAAATTAGGCGATTTAGGTGATAAAGTTGAAGTGAAAGCTGGTTATGGCCGTAACTTTCTGATTCCACAAAATAAAGCAGTGTTTGCCACTGAAGAAAATACTAAACTTTTTGAGGCGCGTCGCGCTGAGCTTGAGAAAAAAGCTAAGCAAACGTTCGCTGCAGCAGAGCAGCGTGCAGCTAAGTTAAACGATACTACTGTTGTCATCTCTGCAATGGCCAGCGATGAAGGCAAGCTTTATGGTTCGGTTGGTGCTAATGAAATCAAAGATGCATTACTTGCAAAATCAATCGAAGTAAGCAAGCGTGAAATTGTTATGCCAGATGGTCCAATTCACTCTATAGGTGATTTCACGGTTGAAATTCATCTGCATAGTGACGTAATAGCAAATTTGCAAGTACAAGTCGTTCCAGCTAAGTAACGTAATAGATTAGGTCAGCTTGTGTTGAATGTGGTGTAAATAGCTAAATTCGCACAAGTTGTGGAAAACACAGCAAATAAAGCGCGGCAAAGTCGACTAAAGTAAACAGTTATTGTTACGTTTTCTTAGTAGATGTGCCAAATATGGTTTTCCCAATGGGGACTGATCCGTTATAAAGAATTTAGTTCGTCCTAAGGTTATACAGCCAGGGTCTCTGACCCAAGGCTGTAGAACTAAATATTCTGAGCATTCCTGCGAAACAATGCATTACTCTCCACTGACTTGATCCCCATGAAATTCTACTCAACTCCTTCTGAATGGACTGAGTAGATTGGGGTTTAATTATGCACTACAGAAGTCGTATTACCCCAAGCATGTTCAGACAATAGATCAGCCCCTATCATGAAACGGACTCCATTTGGCACCACTTTCAAGATACCATGAAAAAAACTCATATAGACAACTATGCTTCGTTTTTTACCATATTTTCTCACAAACTTTAATCAATTTTTGTCAAATCCAACATGGGGATCTGAGCAGTCATACTAAGAATAAGCAGAAGTCGTCTGATAACTATGTTATGAATTAAATTCGACAATGAGTGCGCCTCTCTCTTAACGAGAGTGTTCTATTTTATGGATAAATTCGCGTAAAACCTTAATCTTTCCATTTTATATTACATCCCAAACTTGGCTTTTGTTCAAAATCTAGTGGCTGATTGGTGAGTAGGCAATCTAAGGCTTGACGGATTGAGTTACCAGTGACTGCAATGTGATTGCCAGGACGAGAGTCATCTAATTGCCCTCGGTAGGATAGTTTCAGATTTGAGTCAAAAACGTAGAAATCAGGTGTGCAAGCTGCCTGATAGGCTTTTGCAACCTCTTGAGTTTCATCAAAGAGATAGGGGAAGGGATAGCCTTCAATAGAAGCAGTTTTTTTCATGTTTTCAGGAGAGTCGTCAGGATAGCTTTCTACATTATTGGAGTTAATGGCATAAAATTTAACCCCCTTAGGTATGTAGTCATTCGCTAAGCAAGTAAGCTCTTTGTTAATATGTTTTACGTAAGGACAATGGTTACAGATAAACATAACCACAGTTATTTTGCCTTTACTTGACTCATTTAAATTTACTTTTTTGCCACTGACTACGTCCAATAATGAAAAATGTGGGGCGTAAGTACCTAGTGGCAACATGTTCGATGCTGTTTTAGCCATAAAAACTCCCGTATTATTAATTTCTTATTTATAACGAGTTAAGAAAAAAACAGTTTATAGACAGCAATTAGGGCAAATAATGTATTAAGAATAGCCCACAATAACGTAATTAATTTACCTCGATAAGCGCAATGAAAGGCATAAATTGCTATAGATAGGCCTCCAAAAAAGAAGATCCATTGATTTTCATAGGCAAATCCAATAGAAAGGAAGGCAATGCCGGAAATACCTATTAAAAGGAAAAGATTATTGAGTTGACCACTTAAAAGATAAAATACGAGAAGCTGCACGGATAAGAGAACAGGCAAAGCGATTTGTAACGTATTGCTGATATGAAGAAGAATGGCTCCATGGCCAGCAATAAGTATCATTTCAAGTGCAATAAAGTAAAGCAGTCTGAAATGAAGGGACGTAAATAAAAGTAAGGTTGAGCCTATGACGTAGTAAACTTGAGCGGGAGTTTGTGTTAGGCCAAACAGGAGTATGCAGGCACCAATAATCCCACTCAATAAAAATAGGCTGTCTTGTACTTTAGAGGTTACCAACGTAAATAGATCCCTTTGCTAGCTGCTTCGTTAATCACTTGGGATTGCGTTTTATTTGTCGAAACCCAATAGTTACCCATATTGCTGAGAGCAAATTTAACACGAGGATATTGGCATACCTCTAACACCTCGCGACAATTAACAGGGACATTGTTTTCGTTTTCTTTGACGAAGCATTGAAAATGTAAGTGGTCAACATCTGAAGCAAAGGCACCCCAGTTGGCAGGATCTAATTTTGCTGTGAGGGGGGGACTCATAAAGACTTCGCGTGTTTCATATCGTTGCAATTCAATAGGAACGCTGCTGCGATTCTGGATTAGATAAAAAGATTGTTCCCCACTCTCATTAACTACTAAGTAATTTTCATTATAACCAAAACCAGTTACTTCACAGCCATGTGGAAATGTATTGGCAGCAGCCATGCTACTAAAAAAAACAGTCATTGAAAAAATCGGGATGATTGTTTTATAAAGCGACATGCGAATCCTCTGTCTGTATTAAAATGGCGTATTCTAATGATAACTAGATCAAAAGTGAAATAAAATTACGCGTATCCGTGATGATTTCCTTTGACTCATCGCTATTTCCCATGGATTGATCCTGAGAGATCGTAGAGCAAAGCTAATGCCTATAGTCAAAATGTACAATAAAAGCTATTCCTTATTCGCAGCGATCCTTGATTTGATCATGGGTGAATAAGTTCTATACACGCTTAGCGTTAAGTAAATCACTACATATCCGATTGATAATACTAACCAAAGTGACTCAATATTAGGATAGCTCCAAAGGATGACTGCAGAACTGACCCCATAAGTCGCTGAAAAGCTGTGCATGACAACCTTTAAAAATTTAGACTCAGTAAGGTAATCGAGTCGGGATGGGTAGACATATTTTACAGGTACAAAAATTAATACACACAAAATAGAGAGGATCCAAGCATTAGTTGACATCGAAGTATCGAAGATGAACATATAGAATACGGCGATGTTCCAATAACAGGGAAAGCCCTTAAAAAAATGGTCAGTTGTTTTTGCATCTGCCTGGCAAAATTGATAAGCGGAGGTAATGACTATGGCTACGATGATGAATAAGAGGTAGCTGGGGGGCAACATGTCAGGCTTTACAAAAAGAAAGAAACAGGGCGTGATAACATAATTAAGATAATCAACAATATTATCGAGTAAAGTCCCATCGATATTAGGTAAGACAGATTTTACACCGACTAATCTTGCAAGCGAGCCATCCACAGCATCGATAAACACGGCTATTCCCATAAACCAAAGGGCTTGCACGTAGTTATGTTGGTAGATTTCAATGAGAGTTAGTATTCCAAAACAAGCAGCACTCGCTGTGAATGCGTGCACAGCCCAGGCAACCAGGTAGTGAGCAGGAGGGTAGCCTAGTTTTTTCTTTGTCATAAATTTCCTAAGATTTTTAGCCTAATTAGAAAGATTAGCGAAATAGTAACAACAATCAAAACTCATGTGCAAGAATACAATTAGCGAAATATTAATTGCTGCTTCTTTTGTTCAGTTAAAATACTTCTTGTGGGACCTGAATGGAACTTGCTTCCCTATGACGATAAGATAAACTTAAAAAATCTAAACATAAAAGGATGATAAAATGATTATACGCACTGTCAATCCTGCTAATGAAGCGGTTTTAAGCGAATATACTTTGCTGGAAGAGAACCAAATGTCTTCCTTGATTGAGGCGGGTCATTTAACCTTTTGTGTTTGGCGAAAAACGCCTTTCTCTCAACGCAAGCAATTAATGTTAAATTTAGCAAAGTTGCTCGAGAAGAAAAAAGTGGATTTGGCCACTTTAATGGCTAACGAAATGGGTAAACCGATTTCGTTAGGTCAAGCGGAAATCGAAAAATGCGTTTGGCTATGTGAACATTACTCTGAGAACGCAGAAGGTTATTTACAACCGAGAACTATCAAAACAGAAATGAAGAAAACAATGGTCTGCTATCAACCTCTTGGTATTGTGTTTGCAATCATGCCCTGGAATTTTCCATTTTGGCAGGTATTTCGTTTCGCTGTCCCCACAATCATGGCAGGAAACGCTGCAATCTTAAAACATGCACCCATCTCCACAGGGACCGGCAACAAGATAGCCGATTTGTTCCTGGAAGCTGGATTTCCTGAGCATTTATTTCAGCATTTTATTTTAAGCAATGAGTTGACCGCTAAAGCCATTGCAAATGACAAGATTATTGCAGTTACCTTGACAGGTAGTGAAAGGGCAGGTTCAACTGTGGCCTCGAATGCGGCAAGCCATTTAAAGAAGGCGGTTCTTGAGTTAGGTGGAAATGATCCTTATTTGATTCTTGCGGATGCTGATTTAGATCTTGCTGCAAAGTGTATTGTTAGATCTCGGCTCAATAATTGCGGCCAGGTTTGTATTGCTGCAAAACGGATTATTGCAGTGGAACCTATTCGGGATGCGTTAATTGAAAAAATTAAATCCCTCGTTTGTGATTACAAAATGGGTGATCCTTTAGACGCCAATACGAACTTAGGACCGATGGCTAGCGAAACTTTGCGCAATGCTCTTCACGAACAAGTACAAAAAAGCATAAAACTTGGTGCCAAACTCATTTTTGGCGGCCAAATACCGCATCGCAAAGGATTTTATTACCCTCCTACTTTATTAGTTGACGTGCACAAAGGAATGCCTGCTTTTGATGATGAACTTTTTGGACCTGTCATCGCTGTCATTTCTGCAGATGACGAAGCAGAGGCGATACAATTAGCAAATCAAAGTCGTTATGGATTAGGAGCTGCTATTTTCACCCGTGATGAAAAACGTGGTGAATATATTGCACAACATGAAATTGAAGCGGGTTCCTGTTTTGTAAATGCCCTTGTTGCTTCTGATCCTCGTGTTCCTTTTGGAGGAATTAAACGCTCCGGTTTCGGCAGAGAGCTGTCGAGAGAGGGAATTTTAGAATTTGTAAACACTAAAACGGTTGCAATACAATAAATGATAATGCAGACTTCAAATGCTCAATTTATTTTCATTTCTGCTCGTCAACAAATGCTGCATTGCTTTGAAAATGATAAGCCTTGCAAGTCCTATCCAATCTCAACTGGAAAAAATGGCTTAGGTGAGCGATACGGGAGCGAGTGTACGCCTCGTGGATGGCATCGTATCTATTCAAAGATTGGATTAAATGCCGCTGTGAATAGTGTATTTATTTCGCGTAAATGGACTGGAGAAATCTATTCCCCTGAATTGGCTGCACAACATCCGGGGCGGGATTGGATTTTATCGCGTATTTTGCAGTTGGACGGTTTAGAGGAAGGGCGAAATAAAGGAGGGGATGTAGACAGTTTACGACGCTGTATCTACATACATGGAACTCCTGACACTACGGATTTGGGCAAACCAGGATCGCGTGGTTGTATACGCATGCGGAATTCCGATTTAATTGAATTAGTAAATTGGGTAGCTCTAGATACAAAAATCTGTATCGAATAACTTTCTCTTTGTTCTACCGAGAGAAAAATTGGGTTATTTAAAGTCAAAAAATAAAATATAAAATTGGCGGTGTAAGTTGCTTCACGTCAGTATATAATGCGCGGCAATTTATTTCCGTTGCCTAAAAGAGGTGAGTTGAATGTCTTATAAGTTTGAAGAAGGCAAAGATCTAATTATTGATGCGGTAGTTGATAAGCTACAGCAAAAAATGGGTGGTGGACAAGCACCATTTTGCATTGAATTTGTTCGTCAATTTTACGGTACTGTCGCGTTAGAAGACTTACGAGAATGGGATATTGATGATCTTTATGGTGCGATAATTAATTTTTGGTCACTTATTCAACATCGCGCGCCAAACGAAACTAAAATCCGTATTTATAATCCTGATTTTGAAAGGCACGGTTGGCAAACGACTCATACTGTGGTTGAGATTATTACCGATGACATGCCATTCTTGGTTGACTCTTTAAGAATGGTCATCAATCGCTTAGGTTTAGTGTCCCATCTTATAATGCATATGGGCAATTTGCGCGTTAGGCGTGGAAAAAACAATGAAATTATTGAAGTTTTGCCGCGTAATGGTGAAAGCCAGCACAAGGATATTATTGTTGAAGCTGCAATCTTCATTGAAATAGATCGACAAACGGATGCCTCTGTACTTGAGGATCTGCATCGCAATTTTGAGCGTGTCTTAGAGGACAATCGGGCTGTGGTGAGTGATTGGATGCCCATGAGGGAAAAAGTAAGGGCAGCCATTGCTGAACTTGAAGCCGTTTCCTCGGTGCTGGAACCCAATGAAGCTTCAGAAACAATCGCTTTTTTAAAGTGGATTGAAGATCATCATTTTACTTTTCTTGGGATGCGCGAGTATGAACTCATTCGTAAAGGACAAGAAACTATTCTGCAACCTTTGCCTGAAACGGGTTTAGGTGTATTGCGCCAGAGCATGAGCAAATCTAGTGCACGCAGTATTTCTGCGATGACACCAGAAGCGAGAGAGCTCACTCTATCAAGTCGTGTGCTAGTCATGTCAAAAACCAATACTGAGGCCACTGTACATCGTCGCGCCTACACCGACTATATTGGGATAAAGCGGTTTAATAAGAAAGGCCAAGTGATTGGTGAGCTGCGCATTATTGGTTTATATACTTCTGCAGCTTATAACACAAGCCCAAGGCATATCCCCTTTTTGCGGCATAAAGTCGCACTCATTATGAAAAATTCCAATTTGAACCCACGGGGACATGCAGGCAAAGTACTGCTCAATATACTTGAAACCCTGCCTCGCGATGATTTAATCCAAGCCTCTGAAGATGAGCTGCTCGAAATCGCAATGGGTATTTTTTACATGCAGGAGCGTCGGCGAATCCGTATGTTCGCCCGGACAGACGTGTATCGCCGTTTTGTGTCTTGCCTTGTTTATGTACCTAAAGACCGTTGGAATACTGAATTAAGATTGGCCATGGAAAAGATATTGAAAGAGAGTTTCAATTCTCAAGAAATCAATTTCTCGACGTGGTTCTCTGAATCAGTCCTGGCGCGGATCCATTTTATCATAAGAACTAACCCCCATGATGAAACTCAATGGAACTTTAAAGAAATCGAGCAAAAACTGATTGAAGTCGGCCGCACTTGGACAGATGATTTTCAACATTACTTATTTGATACCTTTGGTGAAGAGAAAGCGAATCGCCTTTTTGCGCGTTATAAGGGTGCTTTCCCAGTGGCCTACACGGCTATTTTTTCCCCTCGGACAGCAGTTTCAGATATTAAGCATGTAGAGACTTTATCCGATAGTAATCCGCTGGTGATGAATTTTTATAAACCTTTGGATGAACCTGAGGAGAATTTCCGTCTGAAGATTTATCAGCATGACGATACGCTCGCTTTATCTGAAGTCCTGCCCATTCTAGAACGGCTTGGCATGAAAGCAATCAGTGAAAGGCCTTACGTTTTAGATTACGAGGACGGAAGAAAAACGTGGATTAATGATTTTGCCTTACAGTATACCCATAAAAACGATTTTGACATCGACCATATAAAAGATTTGTTTCAAAATGCGTTTGCCAGTGTCTGGTTTGGCCAAGCTGAGAATGATGGGTTTAACCAGCTGGTCCTTGCAGCAAGTTTAGATTGGCGTCAAGTGTCTGTTTTACGTACTTATGCAAAATATTTTAAACAGATAGGGTTTACTTTCAGCCAAGAATATATTGAAGCGGCATTAAGCAATAATGCGCATATTGCTTATAAATTGGTTCAATTGTTTGAAATACGATTTAATCCGACAATTAAAGCAAATAGAGACGTTGATTTTACCAGCTTGGTTAATGAAATTTTTGTTGATCTTGATGAGGTGGCGAACCTTGATGAAGACAAAATTATAAGACTCTACATTCAAGCAATTTCGTCAACTATCCGGACAAACTACTACCAAGTTGATAAACACGGTGAGCCTAAAAAATACATTTCTATTAAATTAAGCAGCAAAGACATTCCAGGGGTTCCTAAACCTTATCCCATGTTCGAAATTTTTGTCTATTCACCAAAATTTGAGGCTGTCCATCTACGTCGAGGAAAAGTAGCGCGCGGGGGATTGCGTTGGTCAGATCGTAAAGAGGACTTTCGAACAGAAATCTTAGGTTTGATGAAGGCTCAGCAAGTAAAAAATGCAGTTATTGTTCCAAGCGGTGCGAAAGGCGGTTTTGTGCCTAAACATTTACCAGTGAATGGTACGCGTGAAGAAATATTGGCGGAGGGAATCAGCTGCTACCAATTATTTATTCGCGGTTTGCTCGATATTACCGATAATCTTAAAAACGGAGGGGTTGTCAAACCAGAAAATGTTGTTTGCTATGATGAGGATGATCCTTATCTTGTCGTTGCTGCGGATAAAGGAACTGCAACTTTTTCAGACATCGCTAACGCAATTTCTGCTGAGTATAGTTTCTGGCTGGGTGATGCTTTTGCATCAGGTGGTTCAGTAGGTTATGACCATAAAAAAATGGGTATAACGGCCAAAGGGGCTTGGGAATCAGTAAAACGCCATTTCTACGAGATGGGCAGAGATCCCCAAACAAGCGATTTCACCGTTGTTGGCATCGGCGATATGGCTGGTGATGTGTTTGGTAATGGAATGTTATTGTCCAGACACATTAAATTACTTGCTGCTTTTAACCATATTCATATTTTTATCGATCCTAATCCAGATCCTGAAATTAGTTTTAAAGAGCGCGAACGATTGTTTAATTTGCCACGCTCAAATTGGACTGACTACGATAAGAAACTCATTTCTAAAGGGGGTGGCGTATTTAACCGTAACGCTAAATCCATTAGTGTTAGCAAGGAAATGAAAGAAGTCTTTGGGATCAAACAATCTGCTATCGAGCCTAATGAATTGATCCGTGTGATCCTTAAGGCTAAAGTTGATTTATTGTGGAGTGCAGGTATTGGAACTTTTGTTAAGGCGCAGTCAGAATCCCATGTTGATGTTGGCGATAGGTCTAATGATTCAATTCGAATTAATGCCAAACATCTTCGATGTAAAGTAGTCGGGGAGGGAGGTAATCTTGGATTAACCCAGCTGGCCCGCGTGGAATATGCGCTCAATGGCGGGCTTATTTTTACTGATTTCATTGATAATTCTGCTGGGGTTAACTGTTCAGACAAAGAAGTGAATATCAAAATTCTCCTCAACAGCATTGTTGCTTCAGGTGATTTGACAGAAAAACAACGAAATGAACTATTGGGCGAAATGACTGATGAGGTTGCTAAACTCGTATTACGTGATAATTTCAGCCAGCCTCGTGCAATCAGTGTTGCAGCAGCCCAGGCGCCACGTTTGATTGAATTGCATGCTCGTTATATTAATGAGCTAGAACGTACAGGAAAACTGGATAGAAGCTTGGAGTTTTTGCCTGACGACAAAGCGCTGCTAGACCGGAAATTACAAGGCCAAGGGTTAAGTCGTCCGAGTATTTCAGTTTTATTGTGTTACAGTAAAACAATTTTGAAAGAAGAAATCTTAAATTCAAACGTTCCTGAGGATCCTTTCTTCAAAGAGATTTTAACGAGTTCTTTCCCATCGCAATTGGCTGGACGCTATGAAAAGCAAATGCAAAAACACCCTCTTAAGCGGGAAATTATTGCGACAAGGTTAAGCAATATCATCATTAATGAAATGGGTTTTACTTTTATTTATCGTCAACAAGACGAAACGGGCGCTCCGATTTCAGCGATTGTGCGGGCTTACATGATTGCCAGATCTGTGCTTGGCTTAGAGACTATCTGGAAAGATATTGATGCACTTGGTACGACGATCACTGCTGAAAAACAAGTCGAATTGACGATGCTTTATTTGCGTTTACTCAGGCGAGTGACTCGATGGTTTTTACGCAGCCAATGCATGCACCTGGATATCACTAAAGCGGTTAAACTCTATTCGCCCGGTATGCGTGAATTGAAGAAAGCTTTGCCAGAGAAATTTAGCGGAGGTAATAGGGCGCAATACGATCATCATTATAATCAATACCTGGAATTGGGAATTCCCCCTCATTTGGCTCATGAACTGGCGATAACACGGGCCCTATTCTCAGCAATGGATATTATTGAGGTATCGCACCAAGTTAATATGGAAGTCGGTAAGGTCGCTGAAATTTATTTTGATATTGGCGAACTTCTGGATATCACGTGGATACGCTCACAAATTATTGCGCACCCTACGGAAAATCATTGGGAATCTTTATCCAGAGAAGCTTTACGAGACGACCTAGATTGGCAACAAAGACAGCTGACCGCGGGTATCATCGGCTTTGATGAAAAGAAAAAGGATTTCAAAAAAGCATTCGAAACTTGGTCAGAAAGACATAAAACACTAATCGAAAGATGGCGTCAAATTCTCTCTGATTTGCGGGCAAGCACCACGCTTAACTATACCATGTTTTTCGTCACTACCCGTGAACTGCTTGATTTGACGCAAACGACAGTAAAGGTGTCGGAAAAGGAAATGGTAGCTTGAGTTTTTGATGTCAGTTGATGTGACCCAACCTACACAATGATCTGTAGGTTGGGGGCGCCAAACCAACATTATGCTCAGAGTGGCAAGTATTGCTGAAACACATGTAAAATGCAGCTTTTGTAAGGAATAGTAATGGACGGACAAATAAGTTATCCGGATGGATTCAAATATCTCCACTGGCTTATTGCTGTAATTGTGATAGGTATGCTCAGTGTTAGCTATTTTCTTGAGGATCTCCCTGAGCGATATGTTGGTTTTGCGTTCATGCTTCATAAATCCTTTGGCATTACTGTACTCTTTCTAATGGTTATTAGAGTTGTGTGGATATGGCGTAATGGAAAACCGCCTCTACCTGATTCAATGCCCATCTGGGAAAAAATCCTTTCCAATTCGGTTCACTATGCTTTGTATTTTTTCGTTATTTTAATGCCCTTATGCGGTTGGATTATGTCGGTCGCTGCTAACAAGCCTCCTTATTTTTTTAATTTATTTCATCTAACCTTACCTGGGATAGAGCCCAATAAAGAGTTAGCCCATCTAATGAAAGAAACTCATAACACCATCGCGTGGATTATTATAGCGTTACTTTCTTTACACATAGCCGGTGCACTGAAGCATTTTTTTATCGATAAAGATAACGTGCTGCAGCGTATGTTACCCAGAACTAAGCGAAAGGTTTAAGAACCACTGTTTTACTATGCGATTCGATAAGCACTTCATTGGGATATTCATGAAGAATACTTATTGCCACTAAATGGCGTCTTTCTGCAAGTGGACAGAGATCGATGAGTTCACCGATCTCTGTATCACTGTTAGGAAGAAATACTTTCTTTCCCGGTATTAAAGATTCATCTGTTTCGATGACAAACAATGCTAACCCATGTTTTAGTTTGGCTCGATAATGTGTACGGGCGACAATTTCTTGTCCTTTATAACAGCCTTTATCAAAACTTAGTTGTCCCGATAGGTGCAAATCAATTCGGTGGGGTAAGAATAAGCCTCTTGTTTCAGGATAAATTTCAATATGCTTATGACGTAATTGCAGCTGATGCCATGCAAGCGAGCCACGAATTTGTTGTCTATCAATAAATGGCAGAGCGAATGCAGCTGCCTCTTCTCTAGTAACCAAAATAATATAGAGTTGGTTGCCTAGGGAGTAACAACAGTGTTCTGCAGTAGTGCCAAGGCTAAGACGAGTTTCAGGTAGGGTGATATTCTCAGGTAATAAATCATGCGCATTAGCCAAATAAAAGCCGTAAATCTGATAGGAGGTTGTCTGCTCTAGCTGAACACGACTGAGCATTGCTGCTTTGTTGAGTGAAGATTGTGTTGTACTCAACAAATCGTTAGCCAAAATTAACTGTAAACCATGCCAGCTAACGACATCAAACAATGCCAATACACGTCCTTTCAGATTACACATTGCTCCTTGCTGTATCATCTTATCCGTCACTTTGCGTACGTCACAACTCACCTGTCCTTGCAAAAATTCTACAGCTCGTTCACCAAGGACACTTAGTGATCCAAGATAAGAAAGATCGAACAGGTAATTTTTATTTCTTTCAAAATTCAACTCACTGGCTAATGAGGTAAAAACACTCAACGGCCTGTTATTAATAAAATATTCGGAAAAGTTCATTCTGTAGCCGGTTTAAGATTGCGAATGTTGTGAAGTTTAGTGTAACATCGCCCAGTCTGGCAATTAGGTAAATCAATGAGCGATTCATTAAAAAAAGCAAAACTCTTATGGCATTGTCGACGTGGTATGCTCGAGTTAGATTTAATACTAATACCGTTTTTAGAGCGCCATTTCGATAGTATGAGCTTATCACAGATGACTGCTTTCGAAAGATTACTTGAGTGCACAGATCCAGAGTTATTTAGTTGGTTAATGGGGCACGATGACCCCACGGACAAGGAATTCGTTGATATTATTGAATTTATCAGAATGCAACATAACGTTAGGTAGGTCAGTTTATTATCTTAAGCTCGCCTTATTGATTTACCTAAGTGCGCTAATGCTTTTATTCTACTCATCTTGCATCCCTTTTTTAAAAGTTGCAACCACGTTTTTGCTATTGCTCCAATTCGTTCGTATTTTTAATAATCCGCAGCCTAATCCGAACTATTTAATGCTAAGTTATAGGGAACATTGGGTACTTCTCGATAAATTCCATCAGGAACAGGCTTATGAGAAGGGAAGAGTAGTAATTAACACAGGACTTTTTTTTCTCTTTGAATTAATTGACAAGAGAAAAAAGAAATTGATCGTTATTTTCCGAGATCAAATTGATGAACATTCCTACCGATTATTAGCGATCATAGAAAAAATTCAACCTAATATTCAAGGCCAAGCTAATATGAATTAAAGCCGTATTATCCCAAAACCCGCAAGGGAATGATTGTCTAATTTTGGTAATCACGGGTTCGTTCGCTCTACTTGCCGTGTGTTATGCCCGAAATTCCAGAGAAGATCCTATAAACTCAAGGCCATGCGTTTTGTTGTTACAGGTCATTCTTTCACCGACTATAGTAGCTTGTGTCTCATTAGGCACCTCATGACCACATAATGGGGAAATTTAGATGCGTTTACCCTGTCAAACCTAGCATTTTGAAGTATCTTGGGTATAGAATGCACGAATCATGACAAACCATAGTCCTTTATGTTGGAAAGTGATCGTCTAGTCAGTGCTAATTCGGCAGCTTCAGAGGAAGCATTGGATCGAGCCATCCGTCCTTTTAGTCTTGACGAATACATCGGACAGGATGAAGTACGGTCACAGATGCGTATTTTTATTGACGCTGCAAAAAATCGAAATGATGCGCTTGATCATGTACTTATTTTTGGACCTCCTGGCCTAGGCAAAACCACGCTTGCCAACATCATCGCCCATGAAATGGGGGTTAGCTTAAGGCAAACTTCTGGGCCTGTGTTAGAGAGAGCAGGAGATATCGCTGCACTTTTAACAAATTTGCAAGAGAACGATGTGTTGTTCATTGATGAAATTCACCGTTTAAGTCCTATTATTGAAGAAGTACTCTATCCCGCCATGGAAGATTACAAGCTCGATATCATGATCGGCGAAGGGCCTGCTGCTCGTTCAATTAAATTGGAATTGCCCCCATTTACGTTAATTGGAGCGACAACACGGGCAGGTTTGCTCACTTCTCCTTTGCGTGATCGCTTTGGTATCGTCCAGCGCCTTGAGTTTTATTCGGTAGAAGCTTTGACCTATATTGTATCTCGATCTGCCCGACTGCTCGGTGTAACCGCTGAAATTGAAGGTGCACGAGAAATTGCTAGGCGCTCCCGCGGCACACCCAGAATTGCTAACCGCTTGTTACGCAGGGTGCGCGATTATGCAGAAGTAAAAGGGAAGGGGATTATTACCTTAGACATTGCTGGTAAAGCCCTTGAAATGTTAAATATTGACCAACATGGCTTTGACATGATGGATAGAAAATTACTTCAAGCGATCATCGAGCGTTTCTCTGGAGGCCCCGTTGGTATTGACAGTATGGCTGCAGCGATCGGTGAAGAAAAAGGAACTATAGAAGATGTGCTTGAGCCCTTTCTAATCCAGCAAGGTTTTTTGATAAGAACGCCAAGGGGTAGGATTGCCTCTAAATTAGCTTATCAACATTTTGGTTTAACTGTAGCTGAAGAAGATAATTAATGGACAATATGGATTGTCATCATTTTAATATTAGGGTTTATGCAGAAGATACCGATATGATGGGAATTGTGTATCATGCAAATTACCTCTGCTTTTTTGAGCGGGCCAGAACTGAAATGATTCGTAATTCTGGCTTGTCTTTAACCATGCTTGCAACGTATGATTGCCATTTTGCGATAAACGAGGTTCTCCTTCGTTATAAGAACCCTGCTTATCTAGACGATTTATTAAGAATTACGACAAAAATAAGCAATAAAAAATCATGCAGTCTTGTATTTGATCAGGCCATGCATAATCAGGATAATAAGCTTATTTGCGAAGCGCAAATCAAAGCAGTATGCGTAAATAATGAGATGAGACCTAAGCGCTTACCTGAGGATTTATTTAAGTTAAAGTAAAAGCTTGATTTTGCGTTCAGGCTAAAAAGAAAAATGATTGTTGGAGGAAAAAGAACGTGGCAAACCATGCAAGTGTACTTGGCTATTTTATGCAGGCAGGCCTAGTCGTTAAGACTGTGATGATGATTTTGCTGATTGCATCCATCATTTCATGGACTCTTATTTTGCAAAGAGCGTGGTATTTCAAACGTAAGAAACAACAATGTGAAGGGTTTGTAAGACGGTTTTGGGATAGCAGTGATTTGAGTAAATTGTATGCTGATATCGACAGTAACATCGACGATCGGCAAGGGCTGGCAGCGATTTTCCATGCTGGATTTAAAGAATATGTGCGTTCCCGTAAGCTTGGGCATGTATCAATTGAACCTATCCAGCGTGTCATGCAAATTAGCCATGCGAAAGAAGCCATGCAACTGGAACAACATTTACCATTCTTTGCTTCCGTTGGCTCCATTGCCCCGTATGTCGGTTTGTTTGGTACAGTATGGGGGATCATGACTTCTTTCCAAGCATTAGGACAAGCTCAACAAGCAACGATCGCGATGGTAGCTCCAGGTATTTCAGAAGCCTTAGTGGCGACAGCACTAGGATTGTTTACTGCAATTCCCGCAGTTATTGCTTACAACCGTTATAGTACTCGTGCATCGGGTTTGCTTGAGCGCTATGATTTATTTCAGGATGAATTAGTCTCACTTATTGAGCAGCAAACGGCTGCGCCAATGAGAGGATAGATCATGCTAAGAAAAAAGAAAGCGAGTACCCGCCCAATCGCTGAAATCAATGTGGTTCCCTATATTGATGTCATGCTGGTATTGCTTGTTATTTTTATGATCACGGCGCCTATGCTAACTCAGGGGGTTACGGTGGATTTGCCGAAAGCAGCCAGTGAAACATTAAAATCAACCGACAGAGAACCGATTATTGTTTCTGTTAATCAACAGGGTGACTATTTTCTTAATATCCATAGTGACCCTGCTAGCCCAATTGCACCGCAAGCGCTGAAAATTCGAGTAGCGGCTGAGTTGGAGTTAGCCCGGCAATCTAAGCAGACATTGAATGTTCTGGTTAAAGGTGACCAAGGGGTACCTTATGGTAAAGTTGTGATGGCAATGGGTTTATTAAAACAGGCAGGAGCTGAACAGGTTGGTTTAATAACGGATTCATCTGAGGTGGGGCAGGAGAATCGGGGGTGATTGTGGATCAAAGTTATCGCAAGTCGTTTATTGCGGCCGTTTTATTTCATCTTTTTTTGGGCCTAGCGTTATTAATTGACACAACGACCAATCAACGTCCGGTGCTGACGCCCGAGGCAAAAAATGAGCCCAGCCAAGCGTTGCCTGTTGAATCTGCTCGTCCGAAAGATGAAGTTGTCAAGGCAGTGAGTGTCGAGAATCGGGAAGTGATGGAAACGGTGCAACGTTTAAAACAAGAACGCACCAAGCAATTGAAGGCGGAACAGGAAAGACAACAAGCCTTGCTTAAGCAAGCTGAGATGGCACGTAAAGCCCGCTTACAGGAGCAACAACGCTTAGCGAAACTAAAAGAGGAAGCTGAGAAAATTGCTATTGCCCGGAAAAAACAAATTGAAGAAGAGAAGCGTCGTTTAAAGCAGTTGGCTGAGCAGAAAGCACAGGAAGCTAAGCGTATTGAAGAGTTAAAAGCCAAGCAGCAACAATTAAAGAAACAACAAGAAGAAGCTGAAAAACTGGCCGTATTAAAACAAAAACAAGCTGAAGAAAAAGCAAAGCTTGATAAGCTTAAGGAAGAAAAAGCGAAGGAAGAACTTGCACGCGCGGAAAAAGCCAAAGCAGAGGCTGAACAAAAACGTCAAGCTGCTTTACAACAGCAAGCTGCTGCAGACGCAGCAAAAAAAGCACATCTCGCAGGCGAAGTCGATAAATATAAGGCTATGATTGTTAATGCGATAAGTCGTCAGTGGATTTTGCCAGAAAATGTCGATAGCAGTTTGTCAAGTCAATTCAGAATCCGGCTCGCACCGGATGGTGCAGTGTTGGAAGTGAGTTTAATACGAAGCAGTGGTGATTCGGTTTTAGATCGCTCCGCCCAAACTGCTATTTATAAAGCATCACCGCTTCCAGTGCCCAGTGATCCAGACACTTTTAATTTATTTCGTGATATTAGTTTAACCGTACGACCAGAAAATGTTAGGGGGTAAACGTGTTAATTAAACGTTTGATTGCAGCAGCATGCCTATTTTTCCCAGTTCTACTGTACGCAGTCGATTTGGAGCTGACTCAAGGCATTAATTCAGCTTTACCTATTGCCATTGAACCCTTTGGTTATGATGAAGTCGGACAGAAATTGACAGACGTGATCAATGGCGATTTTCGTTTTTCTGGGCAGTTTAAAATTATTCCGGCACCGCAAGGAAGGCCGTTAGCAATCAGCGTGTGGCGTGAGGCAGGTGCTGATAGTGTGTTATCTGGGCAAGTTACCCGAATTGGGTACAACCGTTATGATGTTAGTTTCAAACTACTAGATGCAGTTGCTCAGGGCAAAGTATTGTTATCAAAAAACTATCAAATTGGAGCTAATGAGATTCGTGCGCTAGCGCATCATATCAGTGATGAAGTTTATCAAAAACTAACTGGCGATCGTGGTGTTTTCTCTACGCGAATTGCATATATTTTAGTGCAACGCACTGGTACTGACAGGGCAAAATATTTTCTTGAGGTTGCTGATTTTGATGGTTATAACCCGCAAAGTTTGCTGGTTTCTACAGAACCAATTATGTCGCCTGCTTGGTCGCCGGATGGTAGACAAATTGCTTACGTTTCATTTGAGAAAAAGAAGGCACAAATTTTTACCGTGTCTGTTGAAACGGGTAAACGGCGTCTATTGACTGATTTTGCGGGCATTAATGGTGCTCCAGCTTGGTCAAACGATGGGCGTAATCTTGCTGTGGTGTTATCTAAGGGTGGTTCCCCTAAAATTTACAGTGTTGATTTAAGCAGCGGCTATATGAAGCAATTAACCTTCGGGGATGCAATTGACACCGAGCCTCGCTATTCTCCAGATGGTAAATCAATGTTGTTTACTTCCGGACGCGGGGGATCGCCGCAGATTTACCGATTATCTTTAATAGATGGAAGTATCGCGCGTATGACTTTTGATGGTAATTATAATGCACGTGCTTCGTTTACACCTGATCAAAAACACATTGTCATGCTGCATCGAGGTGAGGACAGAGCTTTTAATATAGGGGTACAAGATACCGATAATAATGGTCAAATCACGCAATTAACTTTTTCTCCATCGGATGAGTCACCGTCAGTAGCCCCCAATGGGCGTTTAATTCTCTATGCAACTCGAGTTAATGACAAAGGAGTTTTGGCTGTTGTATCTATTGATGGAAGGATGAAAATGCGGTTACCGGCAAGGGATGGGGATGTCCAAGAGCCAGCGTGGTCACCTTATCTCGGTTAAACGTAATGAGAAGATGGTGTTTTTATTTCCTCGTCTTGTTAGGCAATAACGGTTATTGTTGGAATGCCCTAGGCCATCGTTTGGTGGCTCAAATTGCGTATCAACATTTAACTGACCAGGCTAAACAAATTTATAATCAGTATAACCGAGCCTTAGACAAGGTTTATCGGAAGCAAAATTTGATTGATTCGGCTGCCTGGATGGACGCTCTACGTTTTCAGAATGAGTTGTGGCTAAAAGAAAAACATTATATTGATCTGCCTTTTTCTATAGACGGCACGAAAATAAAACCTCCAAATAAAGTGAATGCGGTTTCAGCGATTGAAGAAGCAAAAACCATTTTGCAAAGCCAGAAGGGTGATTTTGATAAGGGATTTAGTTTAAGGATTTTATTGCATGTCGTAGGGGATATTCATCAACCTTTACATGCAACCAGCCAATTTAGCGCCGCATATCCAAAAGGGGATAAAGGGGGCAATCTTATTCGTTTAGGAAAAAATTCTGTCGCAACTAATCTGCATGCTTATTGGGATAAAGGAGGGGGATATCTTAATACAAAAAGTCCTTATTCTTATAATCAACTGATTAGAAAGGCAAATCGTATTGAGAAGTCATGGCCATGCCAACCTGACAAGATGAATCTTAGGCCAATAGATTGGGCGAAGGAATCACATCAAATCGCAATCAAGAAAGTATATCTATTAAAAGCGGGGCAGAAGCCTGATAAAAATTATCAGATTATGGTGAAGCGTATAACTCAGCAAAGAATCGCACTTGCTGGTTGCCGTTTAGCAGCATTACTAAATAAATTGGCAGATGCTTAGGCTGAATAAGTAGGTGATCCAAAACTTAAATTTAAAATTTAAAGGCAGGGTCAAACGACCCAACCCTTAAATTATTTTATCAACATGAAGTAAAATTGAATTCTAGGGTCAACAGACCCTAGTGAAATTAGCTTAACTCAAAAGTTGTATCTGTCTTTAGCTCTTCTAATTTGTCTTCAATTGCGCTTACTGCTGACGTATTTCCCCAGGCGCCAGTAATTAGAAAATTACTGCGGTGTTGATTAAATAGGGGCTGTGATTTCGCCCATTCTAGCAATTTTATTTTCTCTTCTATGTTCTCATTCCTGTCGACTTCATCAAATAATTTTGTTAGTGCAAAATCTCTAATTTCTTTAACTGTCTCACCCCAGGTTCGAGTATTTCTAATACCAAAAAATCGATCCCAATTGGGATTTTGGTGCGTGTTAAACAAATCTCCTCTTAAACTGCAGATATCAAATATTGCGCTCATCTGAGCTAAATCCAGTGAGGCATCTGATTTAAATCGAGTGCGAAGCTTCTCGAGCAATACCGATTTGTCTAGGGTAGGGCTCTCATTAACAAGGGCTTTAACATACAGGTTTGCTTGTTGTAGCAGTGGGAAAGTAAATTGATAAGTGCTTTCTAATGAGCGATAGCGGCAACCAGGATTATTTCCATGTCCATCCGGTGGTAAAGTAGGAAGGAATTGTTCTTGCGAAAGACTCATTATTATGTCGTCCAGCTCATTAGGCTGAATCTCTTCTTCTATTCGGGCTAAAAGGGCTTGCCTATGTTCCGGATTAATCATCAGGGCACGAATCAGTTCTTTTTTATAATTTGGCACGCGCATCATCGCAATAGTTGCGCAATCACCAAATCCTTTCCTTTGTAAATCCCGAACCAACATTTGCGCGGGACAAGTATCGATATTATAGTGAATGCCGTCATGTTCGGATTCTTCTAAGTATTGAGATAGCAAAGCCGCTATTTGAGGTCCATTATCACCACTTTCATGAATTTCACGGATCCATACCGAAATAGTATAAGCCTCGTATTCTTCTCTGTTAGCAAATTGTTTGGCTAAAAGAGTTTCACTAAATGGTTGTAATGCCTGCATTAACTTTTGGAATTGCTGTCTCTTTTCAAGCGTTGATTGAGATAGGGTCATAACGATGGCTTGTCCTATAGCGAAAGCAGAGGCTGAGCTAAGATATTTTAAAATCCTCTCGAACGCTTCTGATGCAATTTTTTGTTCGCGGTAGGTTTTGTCACCAATTACTTTCTGGTCTTTAGTGGATTCGAATTCCCCCCAAATTCCGTCTGTCAATTGAATGATAAGGTCATCTTCATTTACATCATCAAATTCGACGAATTCGCCAATGCTAGCGCTATTTTCTTTTGTTAAATCTTGAACTGAATAAGGGCTATACTGGTTGGATCCACCGATTTGGTAATGTCCGTAATCACGGGCAGCCACAGTATGTTTTATCTTTCCTGTTTTACCGTCAATGACGAGAATCATGCCATCACCCACATTGCCTATTACTGCTTTTAAAGTGCCGTTGGGTTGACGGTAAATGGCAGTTGCAGCTAAAGAAGATTTAGAATCAAAGGCTGGTGATAGTTTGCTTTCTCTGGATTCTGTGCCTGCTTCCTGCATGATTTGTTTCATTCTATTGATGCCGAGCGATGTTAGGTTTTTGCATTTATTAACAAAACGTTCACAAGCACTTAAACTCACTAAGGCAGTGCTACGGTTTTCTGTTTCATCAACCGAATGCCCCAAGCCATCCGCTGTTGCCATGGCTAATCCAACCCTTACACCATGTTTATCATAAATATAATCAGTTACACTCGCATCCAAAACACCATGGGCATCATCACTGCTCCCATTAGAGTAAGTGCCTCCTGAAATAATAGCGGCTTGGGTATTTCCAAAAAAATTGAATCGTTCGTGAAAGAATTCGGATAGACTATATTGGTAAGCAAGTGGACGATTTTTTGTAGGCGCTAATAGAACCTTTTGTTGTGCTTTTACATTGTGCTTACCCATAGGAACTCCTGTTGTTACTGCTAAGTTAAGAAATAGGTGTGTCGTAGTGTAACATTATTTGGTGTAAACTGTCAAAATTCAAAACAGAAAGATCGATTATAAAACATTCTGTTCGCACATAAAAGTTATGAGCCAGGAAGTTAAAGTGGATCGGATTTAACTCTTTAGGATATTGTGAATCTGCTTCCTGCTTGTTTCAAAGTCAAGAAAAATTAGCTTTTCCTTAAGTAATATAACTGGATTAAAATCAGTAGGTTACTTCTGAAAATTTTCTTATTACCCATTTTTTTGCAATGAAAAAGAATTATTCCAAAAATACAAAGTTTCTTAAGGTTGGCTTAAGCTTTCTAATATATCTTATGCTCATTCATCCTAATCCGGGATTTTCATGGGTAGGAAAAAAATTAAAGCTGCAATAAAAAGCCATGAATTTACTTCTTTAGCTTCAAGTCCCATAGGGCAGTTAATTACTCATCTGCAAAATAGCTTAGAATCTCATATTCGACAAAATACATCGAGCAAAGAGCAGGCTGCGATTGAAAAAAAATATGCGGTACAAAGGCTCAAAGACATTAAAAAGATTCTTCAGAAAATTAGTGGATTGCTCAACTTATTTGATAATGGTAATCAGCCTAGTAAACTTTCACTTGTAAAGGATGGGATTGCGCTCTATAGCCAATTATATGATGCGAAGGAGTTTGATACCCCCGCTAACGTTTTTTACAAGATTACTCTGGAGAACTTGCACGATGCAGTTAAGAATAGTCGAGGCAAGGTTAACCATTTTACCACAACTAATAGCTCAGAATTTAAAGCGCGATTAAAAATTGAATTAAAAAAAGATACTAAAAAACGCTATGAAGAAGTGCTGCAAATTCCTGGCTGTAATTTAGATCATTATTTCGCAATTGTCGATGAAGTGATCGATGATCTCATCTTTACTGACAATGAGCCATTTGATGCTAAAGATATAGAGAAAAGGCTTACTCAGGATATTGATTATTCCTTTTTTAATCTCCATGGATATACAGAACAAGCATTAATAATCAGCCATCCTTCTACTTATGATCTTGTTGCTGAACTGCTCGATTTGATTAATCAGCTTCCTGATACTTTGGAAGATTTAGTTACTTTTTTAAACCCTAAAGCGTTTACGATTGATATAAAAAATAGCACATTAGCTGCATTCATACCTGATCGTTTTAATTTTCTAAAAATCTCGATAGAACATGCACCAGAAGTGATGAATGATGAGCAAACAATACAAGGTGATCAAGCGTCACAACAAGGTACAAAATTATCAAAAGAGTTACGGTTTAAAATTACTCAACATAACGATAGAGAAATTTATTTTAGGGTTGAGGATTACTACAATGATTTCTTAGCAGGAACAAAACTCCTTCTTTCTTATTCTTTAAAAACTTATTCTGAGAGTTATGCTCAAACATCCCACGTAAAAAGCGAGCTTGCAAAAATCAGTTTAGTTCAAGAATTTGTTAACCAGGAAGCAGCTCAAGCTCTTCTTTATCTCGATGAAGCTAAGCAGCTATACAGTTCGTTTAATTCGTTTGAAACCCTTTTAGCATCTCAAACATCCCTTTCAGCAAAAGTGCAGTTATTAGATGAAAAAATTAATAATTTGGATCAGAATATTGCGCAATTAGATTATCTATTGGAAAGAAACGAGGATTATGAGTTAAAAAAATTAATCATGCTGCTTGCTCCTTATCCGAATTTGCTTGATGACCTCCATGAAGCTGAAAGGAAAAAGTTGGATGTTTCTTACAGTAAGGAGCTATTGCCGGAAGTGATTGTTGCTTTTAATGAGTTCCATGAACTTGACGTGGTTCCAATTAAAGAGAAGCTTAAATTTAAGCAACATGAACGAGAAGAAATTACTCTATTGCAGTCTTATTTTAAAAATAAAAGGGCAGAGCTTATAACCCAACTTCAACGGGAAACCCATGATTGGCAGGAACAAGAAGTTTTACGCTGGCAGAAGGATAATGACCAATGGGTTCAGCAGCTCAATGGGTTTGTTTTTGATGATATAGATCTGAGTGAAATTGAAGATCTTGGTAATTTAGCCTTTGATAAGCGAATTACAGCAATCAATCAGCTCCTGGTTGAGGTGGGTCGTCAACGGGAAAAAACTCATGATTATTGCCAGATAATAAAGAGTATACGGCAACAAATTCATGATTCCACCCAATCTTTAGCGCTTTTACTAAAAATTGAACCCGAAGCAACACAAATGGTTAATGTTTGTTACAGACAAACCAAGGAGATGGTTGAGCGGTACAATGGAAGGATAGAAAAAGCTGTTACATGTTTAGAGCAACGACAAGAGAGGTTGGTAATTCAACTTAGTAAAGCCAAAGCTGCCAAAGCATTAGCGGAAACGATGGAATCCACCGATCCAACTGTGATAACTGCGTTAAGAGATGACAAAAGAAGACGGCAAGCTCTAGTCGAAAATCAATTAGAAGTGCAATTGAATCAGAAAATTGCAAAAGAAGCGGTGCATGCAGAAAAAATTGCATTACTACATCTAAATAGTGATCCTTTAGCTAATCCTGATCCATTATCAATTTTAGAAAAAGATTTCATTGAAGAGAAAACCAAATTCATTGTGCAGCGCGCGGAAGCCCTGCAAAAAATTAAATCGTTATTAGCTCAAAAACAGGAATCACAGTCAAAGCAAAAAGATCCTGAGCTTATTCTAAGTGATGAAAATTTAAATACTTCTGAGGGAATAAGCACTATCGTAACCTGGTTAGGTGAACTAATTTCTCAGGAGGGAAATAGCAAAAGGGAATCTCCGGTACTTTTGAGACTAAAAGGCGAACTATTTTCCTTCTATAATCTTGCAAAAACCTTAAGAACACTCAGCCAAGATATTGAATTTACTAAATTGAAGCGCAAAGAGTCTGCTCAAGAAGCGGAAATACTCGCCAAAGAGATCGGGAAATTAAATAAAAAAATCAAAACTAAACAAGATGAACTATCAACTTTAACAAAAGAAATTCTTATTCTTGATAAAATGATTTTTTTATTAACCTCTAATCAAAAAATAAGCACAATAATTGCCGAATTAGAGAACTTAATTCTTGAGTCCAATACGGTTGAGTTGCTTAATTATAATCAAGAAAAATTGCTTTCCTTTGTAATCACAGCTCGAAATGACCTGTCAGAGCTAGGAGAGTTAGTAAAGAACCTAAAAATCGAAGCGGTTAGCTTAGTTGATCATACAGTTTATCAAGATAATTTGGCGCGGATCGAAGGTTTTATTGTCAATTCAAATGCTAAAATTGATCAATTTGTTGGCAATATTTGTCAAAGAAAACAAATGGAGTTAGATGAATTTTTGATTCGATTTGAGAAAGAATTTAATAAATTTCTTGTTCAGAAAGATTCCCTGGAAGAAGGCGACTTATCTGCTCAATTGACTAAACTTAGTGACTGGTTAAATTGGTGCTCAATAGCATCTGAAGAAGTAAAACGTGTTTTTGATAAAGCGGAATCCCTAGATAGGGATTTACATCATCTTACTGACGAAATATTAAAAGCTCAAATTGGCATTAAAATCCATAAATTCAAGGAATTAGACGAAAACTTTAAAACATTTTACGCAGGATTATTAAATCAAGTTAATCTTCTAGTTGAAAAAATTGGTTCTGAGCTTGAGCATAATCAAGAGCAAGTAAACTTGCAATTTGTGGAATCCAAAACTAACTGGTTAACGAATATTGCTGCAATAGAAAACCTGATTGTCTATTTACGATCTTTCCCTATTACAGGATTGACTGTATTAAATGCGGCTTCAGAAACTGTACCGCCCACTGATGAGTCAGCGAGAAAAATTGCTACACTTTTAACTGAATTTAATCAGTTTCAAGAAACATTAGGAATCAAAGTTGCCATTAATTCTAGGTTGGGGGAACGTATTGAGGAGAGAGAGAAAATCGTTGATGCGTTTACAACGGAACTGACTCATTATGAGGAAGAGCGAAGCAAAAAGTACCATTACAAAGATCGGTTATTTCCTCAAGAGCAACAGCGCAGGTCGGTGTTCATTCAGCAACTAAAGGATACTTTGCAGCGATATAAAGACAATGGTAATAGCGAAGAGGTATTAACGTGTATTGACCAAAAAAAGGAAGCTTTCAATGGGTTTAACTTACGGGCTATCCTTAATCGTCTAGTAGTAAAGATTAATGAATTAAACAAGCAAACTCCTAATTATGAATCGTATCCTGCTGAATTTTTAGAAGAAGACAATGCAGTTTTACATGAACAAGCAGAGACAATCCTTAATGAAATAACTCTAACAGAACCTGAACTGGTAACCCAGCTTAAAAAGCTTTATGCTGAAATTGGGCAGTTACAGCAATTCAGTGTTTCAGTTAAAGATGACGTCAATGAAGAGCATGCTAACGTAGCCAAAGAGCTAGCAGAATCTTTGCAGAAAAAAGTCGATCATTTCATCATTGACAACCAAAAGAAATTGATAAACAGAGCTGCTTCATTACGGGAGAAAAAATTCTTCTCAGAGTTCCATGCTGATTTTCTCTGTCATATCCATAGCAGGGATGATGTAATGAGCCAACACACCGCATGGCTACCTATACTGGCGAATATCGCCCTTGCTTCTCTGGCGGTGTTAACTTTAGGGTTAGCAGTTCCTGTAAAACGGTACGTCACCGAATTAATCACGGGAGAGGCTAGATTTTTCTGCGTAACAGATGGTTTAGATCGTGTTAATGCTATTGAAAAAGCATCGGAGAATTTGGCTGCTGCTGTAGCTTAGCCAGGATAGCAGATTGGCTCGTCTGACCTAATCCAATCTTCACCGTATTTCTCACTAAAGAGATAACGATCAGCAACCCTATTGTTGTCACATCTTTCGCGAAAACATGGCAAAACACTCACATAAGCTGCTTTGCTGCGTTTTTTGCCATGTTGTTCGTAACCTGGGTTCAAGCCTGAATTTTTTTGTCAATCCGCATGAAGATCATGTCTATTAAAAGAGGCCTTACCACATTCGGGATAGCCAGATCACATTATTTCAGGTTTTTGTAAAGCTTCAATTACCGCGCCTAAAAACCGTGTTGCTTCACCACCAGTAACCGCACGATGATCAAAGCTTAAGGAAAGTGGTAGTAGACGATGGGTTTCCACTTTACCGTTAAGTGCTACCACGCCTTGGTATAATCGGCCAACTGCAAGAATGGCTACCATTGGGGGTACAATAATCGGGCTTGCAAAACGGCCAGCAAATTTACCAAAATTAGATAAAGTAATGGTTGCCCCTTTTAATTTCTCAGGGGCTACAACACGTTCCGAGACTGCTTGTTTATAGTCATCAATAATCTTCCGAAGTTGCTCGTCAGAATGGGTAGCTGCATTATGGATGACAGGAACAAACAAACCTTCACTACTGTCCATTGCGATACCTAAATGCACTTCGTTAAAACATTTGCGTGCACTGTGGGCTGTGTCGAACCAAGCATTGAGTGCGGGTTCTTGTTTAGAGGCGTGTATAATGGCACGAATTAAACGCACAGTAATATCGGTTCCTGCTGGCCAGCATTCGATGTCAGCTTCATCAAAAATACTAACAGGAACTATTTCTTGATGCGATTGAACCATACTGTTAAGCATAGCCCGTCTTACACCACGTAGTGCTTCATACCCTTCTGGCAACTGTGCTTTTTTCTCTGCGGCAGCTTGCACATCCTCATGGGTAATTACGCCGTGCCCGCCACTGCCTATTAGTGAATTGAGGTCAACACCTAGTTTTTTTGCCAATAAGCGAACAGCCGGAGTTGTTTTGATGCGTTGCGAGCTTTTTCTGCTAGAACCAATGATGAAATTGTCTTCACTGATATCGGTGCTTTCTTCAAGATTGCCCACAACTGTGCCCTTATCGACTTTCTTGTCAGTCTCAGCAGCTGCTTCAAAGCCAACTAAAGGCTCTCCTGTTTTGATTACATCGCCAGGGTTACCGAAGAGCTTAACGATTTTTCCGCTCTGAGGACAAGGAACATCAACTACAGCTTTAGCTGTTTCCATTGAAACGAGCGGTTGATCGACAGTTACAGTATCGCCTTCTTTAACAAACCATTCATGAATTTCAGCATCGGGCAACCCTTCGCCCAAATCAGGTAAATTGAAAATATTCATTATCACTCCATTATGCTCATGACACTGTCTTTAATTCGGTAAACACTGGGGATATAGTGCTTTTCGAGTTGGAAATAGGGCATAACAACATCGTAGCCTGTGACGCGTTGAACGGGTGCCAGTAAATCAGCTAGCGCATTTTCCATTATTAGTGCGGAAATTTCACCACCAACGCCACCTGTTTTAGCACCTTCGTGCACAATTACACAACGTCCAGTTTTCTCGACAGACGTCAGTATTGTTTCAATATCCAAGGGTTTAATAGTTGCTACATCAATCACTTCGCAGGAGATACCTTCTTCTGCAAGTTGTTTAGCGGCTTGCAATGTTTCATGCATGCTCGCTCCCCAGCTAATTAGGGTTACATCATCACCTTCTTGTAAAGTGAAACATTTTCCCAAGGGGAGTGCTTCTCCGTTATCTTCAACAGGTTGCTTAACTAGGCGATAAATTCGTTTAGGCTCAAGGAAAATAACAGGGTCAGGGTTTCTTATTGCTGCGAGGAGTAATCCATATGCTCTTTTTGGTGATGAGGGAATGACAACCTGAAGCCCAGGAATATGAGCAAACAAGGCTTCAGTACTTTCTGAGTGATGTTCAGGGGCTCTGATACCGCCACCAAAAGGAGCGCGAAACACGAGTGGGCAATGTAAGCGTCCACGTGTACGGTTTCTCATCCGGGCTGCATGTGAAATAATTTGATTCATAGCCGGATAAATAAAACCCATAAACTGAAATTCCGCAACAGGTTTTAAACCTTGAAGAGACATGCCAATAGCAAGGCCGCCAATCATCGATTCTGCCAAAGGAGAATCAAAAACGCGGTGCTCACCAAAGCGATCTTGCAACCCAACTGTTGCTCGGAACACTCCACCGTTTTTACCCACGTCTTCACCAAAAACAACAACATCCTCATCATGTGCTAATTCGTAAGCTAAAGCTTGAGTGACCGCTTCTACTAGAGTTATATCAGGCACGGGACATTTCCTCCATGGCTATTGCGCGTTGCTCAATCAAATAATCAGGCAGTTCAGCATAATGGTAATCAAAAATACTCGTGATTGGTTGTTTTTCTTGGCTTAGGTATTCATTGACTGCTTCTTCTACTGCTCCATTACTTTCCTTCAGAAGTTCATCCTCTTGGGCTTTGTCCCATATTTTTTGCTGTTCCAGGTAATGTTTAAAGCGGCTAATCGGTTCTCTTAGTTTTGCTTTTTCCACTTCTTCGCAGGGCTGATAACGAGTCGCATCATCGGCAGTGGTGTGATCGCAAAGTCGATAAGTCAATGCTTCAATAAGTGTAGGGCCTTCACCCCGACGTGCTTTTTCAATGGCTTCGCCTATAACCTGACGACAAACGATTACGTCATTACCATCAATTTGGATACCTGCAAAGCCGGCGGCAACTGCTTTCTGAGCGATAGTTTGAGTTGCTGTTTGTTTGGATAATGGAACAGATATAGCCCACTGATTGTTGTTTACCACAAAAACCACCGGTAAATTCCACGTGCCAGCAACATTCATTGCTTCATAAAAATCACCTTCAGAAGTTCCGCCCTCACCAAGGCAGACTACGGCAACACGAGGTTGTTTGCGATATTTGAAGGCAAAAGCAACACCTGCTGCGTGCAGACATTGTGAGGCAATAGGAACACAAATAGGTAGATCTTCGGAGTTGCATGTGAATCGGCTACCCCGCTCATCCCCACCCCAATAAGCAAGGATCTCCGACATCTTAACACCACGCTGAAATTGGGCCGCATAATCCCGATAGTAGGGAACAAACACATCTTCAGGTCGCATAGCATGGCCGATAGCAGTTGAAATGGCTTCCTGGCCATTAATGGGGGCATAAGTACCCATCCTACCGGTTCGTTGTAATGCAATTGCTTTCTTATCAAAAGCCCTAGTACGAACCATAACTCGATAGAGTGTTTTAAGGGTACCCTCATTATGGGCAAATTCAGGCAATGCGTCACAGATTTCGCCCTTTTCATTAAGAATCTGAGCGAAAGGTATTTCAAATCGGGCGACTATTGTCACGGTCGATCTCCTTGTTAACACGCGTGGTCATAGGATACTCAGAATTTTTTGTAAAAACTAGGGACTATAGTTAATTCTCTCAGTGAGAAAGGTGTGCGGCGACCCAACATTGTTTAATTCGAATCATGTTGGGTCAAACGATAAACCTACTGCGATATTAACTGAAGTGGGGGTTAACTTGACTTTTCGTTGGTGGATGATCGGAGGTTGGGGTGGAAGCATTTTTTTCCGAAAGGTCTCTCAACGATTTACTTTTAGCAAACCATCCACTTTTTTTAGGTGATGAGACAGGTTTATCTTCTGATGAAGATACAGCGTGGACGTCCTCTTTGAACTTTATTTTGCTAGAAGATTCTGTACTGGATCTGCGTCTGGGAGTAGAGGTAGGACATTCCTCTGGCCTTGCTTCGCTGGGCTTTTGAAGTAATTTTGAGGCAATAGCCGAATAAATCCATTGTGAACAGAGGGTTATCAATTCTTCCCGATGTTTCTTTTTCTCATAATGCTTTTGTCCTAGATCGGGTGGATTTGCTCTAAGCTGTCCTACCATCTCTTCTGGAAGATAAAAGTCGGCATCTGCGGGATACCGTATTACCGGTACCGATGAATCGGCCATGAACACTGTTTTTAATAGCTCAACGGTTTCTTCAATCACCTTTTCAGTGATCTTTTGCAGATGTTCTTCTTTTGTATGAGTGTATTTTTGTTTAAGAAAGTTAAAAATAAAGTGGAAGCAAGATTTTCCGTCGACCCTCAGGTTTCCGAGATTTTCTCTCAATTTTTGTAATTCTGGACTCGTTTTTGCCTCCTCCAGGAGGTCTGTTTCTATGTTGTCAAATTTTTCATATTTGAACATTAAAAACGCTAACGAAAGATCGGTTTTTGCTTCCATCTGGGTTTTTAAAATTTGTGTAATGTTCATGTATTTGGTGGCAATTCGACCAGATTTCGCAGTGAGTTCGGTTAATTGCTCTAATAATAAGCATGCTTCAGCGAGGGAAGATCTATGACTTTTTAGTGCGCTTTTTAAAACATCTAGTTCCGCTTGTACAGTCCGATCTTCGGTTAACTGATGACTTTTTATGTCGCTAGTGATAAAAAAGCGAAAATTTCGCAGCAAACCTCTTGCCCGCGCAAATAGAACTTGATGAATGGCATCGTCTTTGCGGTGTGGGTTTCCTCCGAATTCTCCTGCTAACTCTTCTTCTGATTTTTCTTCATAAAAAGTGGGACCTAAGTTGTGAGATTTAAACCCCGCATAAAACTCTGGCTCATTACGCATGACTTCCCTGATAGCTTGGACAAAAAAATCACCAAGCTTTGGGTCTAATGGGCGATCTCCATACAGAGGCGCTAGGATTTCATTAAAAAATACCCTTAGGAGATGCATTTGTAACTCTTTAATAGGAATGAGCTCGCCAACCTCGAGATAGTTTACTTTTCTTGAAAACGTTGTTGGCGAATCAAAAACAGTTTGCCGAGTTTCTAAGTCTGACATGAATTTTGTCAGGAAATAGCTATGTCCCGATTTGCTATCCGGAAGATACCGTTCAGTGTCGCCCAGAATAGTTGAATCAATCGATTTAGTGAGGATTGCCTCAAGCTGCAATCCCATTACAGGGGCATCGCTAGAGGAAATCGTTTTACTTGTCTTTATTGTAGCTTGGGTAGAAGAGCCTGGTGAGGGTAGTGATCTTGTCGGTGGAGTGGGTGAAATCCCACTAGTAGAACTGTCAAAAAAAGTTTTCACATTTGTTCTGGATCTTGGTGTTTTTACACGTGGAGCATCGTGTGGGCTAGCCGGTGCTTGACTCTCAGCAGCGTCCGCAGGTGAGCGTCGAGGGACAGGCATTGAGCTAGGCGCAGGTGTAGAGGCTATGCTTCTAATGTCCAGAGGAGGAACCAGCATAGAAGAAGAGGGTTCCATAACATGAATATCATTATTAAAATAGGATTTAACATGAGAAATAGTGATACTGGCTTTTTCGCTATTAATTTCTAAACCTTTAATTTTTCTTTTTTGTAAATTATCAATGACAAGAAAGTTCCTTAAACTTTGAATTGTACTGGTTGCCGATGATTCTGATGATTTGCGAAGCACCTGGAAAAGACAAGTGGCTTCGTCTCGGCTTTCGTCGTATTCCCAAATGAGAGGAGCTCCGTGATAATCGAGTGCTGAGATATAAATAAGCATGGTTAATTTTTATTTTGAGAAAAAGAAACCGAAATGTACAATTTATCCCCTATACCCGTAAAGTGTTTTTTTAAAAATTTCGTACTAATTGGATAGAGAGTGGCTAAAATTCAGATTTTTGATTTAAAGTACCCAGACAACAATTTGATAGAACATTACCAAAATCTGGCATCATTGCCGGGTTTCGTACTCTTAGAGAGCAGTGATCAATTAGGCGGGCGCTATGATATTGTCAGTGCTTTTCCTTATCATAGGCTCACAATACATCGCAATAATTCCGAATTTTTACAAATTTTTAATCAACTGCAAAAATTAATTCCTCAGGTGACTTCGGAAGTTAATTTACCTTTTCAAGGTGGCGCAATCGGGTATTTTTCTTATGATTTTGCAGCAAGTTTAGTAGGTCTTCACTCCGTCACGCAACCAAGCTTAGCAAACCTGCCCATTATCAATATTGGTTTGTATGATTGGGCGCTGATTAGTGACCATCACTTAAAAAAAGTGTATGTGGTTTCAGCAAATAATCGCTCTGAAACCGCGGCGATAGTAAAAGAAGTGCGTTGCATTTGGGAGCAAAATAATACTCGTAATGATACCTTTATTCTAACCAAGCCATTTACTCCTTTAATAACTAAAGCGGATTACCGGGACTCGTTTAACGCCATTTACCGAGACCTACGAAGAGGGCGTGCTTACCAAGTGAATTATACGCAACCTTTTAATGCCGAATATCAGGGTGATTCTTGGTTAATGTATAAGAAAATTAGAGCCAAGAATCCAGTTCCCTATTCCGCTTTCTTACGGTTCTCTGACGCCGAGATTTTAAGTTTCTCTCCTGAACGTTTCTTATTGATGGATAAAAATAAATTACTCACATCACCGATTAAAGGAACAGAAAAACGCTCTTCCGATCCCAAGCAGGATGAGCTGTTACGCAGCGCTCTATTGGCTTCGAGTAAAAATCAAGCGGAAAATGTGATGATTGTTGATTTACTCCGAAATGACTTGGGTAAAATTGCGAAGCCTGGTTCGGTTCATGTACGTGATTTATATGCGATTGAAAGTTATCAGTCTGTGCATCATATGGTCAGTAATATCGAAGCAATTTGCTCAGAAGACATGTCAATGATGGATGCATTTAGTGCATGTTTCCCGGGAGGGTCAATAACGGGTGCTCCAAAACTCGAAGCGATGCGCATAATCGCTGAACAAGAGACCTATGCTCGAGGTGTTTATTGTGGTTCTATCGGATACTTCTCCAATCATGGCCGTTTTGACAGTAATATCGCTATCCGCACAGTAGTAGCTCGTGACGAGATCTTGCATCTGGCCGCCGGAGGTGGAATAGTGATTGATTCAAATTGGGAAGATGAATACTTAGAATGTTTTATCAAAACAGATGCGATAGTCAATGGACTTAATTGAGAAAGTAACACCTAAAGACGCGGCAGTCGTCGTATTGCATGAACTGTCGAGTGATTCTTTAGTTCTAACACAACGGAGTCACACCTTGCGTAATCATCCTGGAGAAATTTGTTTCCCGGGTGGTCGTTGGCAAGTGGGTGATAAAAATTTGTACGATACTGCTTTACGTGAATTACAAGAAGAGCTGGGAATCGCACCCGAAAGAATTGCCTTGCAGATGGAACTACGGCCGGAGCGCACTTTAAGCGGGTATTTAATTCATCCATGGCTGGCTACTATCGAGAATTTATCGCCTTACCACGCCGATAAAAACGAAGTCGCTGAAGTGTATTATTTACCTATGGGCGAGATTATCAAGGCGTCAAACTACCAGAAAATCCAAGTAACTCGTTTTGGTTTTACATTTACAACCTATCGGTTTGTTGCCAGCCGACATTATGTTTGGGGTGCTACTGCTCGAATTATGATGCAATTGATCACTTAATCGGTTGGTTTCTATCCCGAAACGGTCATATTTATTTAGCCATCTTGTGCAAATCTGACTGTTTGTGCCAAATCCAACAAAAGGAAGCTAATCAATCGCTACGATCGGATGGGTAGGTGGTTGTTTGACGCCAAAATTTCAATAAGATCCAAATGGTGGCCCAGCAACCAGGCTAAGCCACACTCGGTTCCTCAATTTTTTCGGCGTTAGCTTTTAATGCCCGACGTAAAATTTTACCTACATTCGTTTTAGGTAGTTCTTTATAGAATTCGACCACTTTAGGTATTTTATAACCCGTTAAATGCTCGCGGCAGTGAGCGATGACTTGTTCAGCCGTAAGGGCAGGATCTTTTTTTACGATGCAGGCTTTAACCCGCTCACCGGACTCTTCATCGTGTATACCGACAACGCCGACCTCAAGTACACCAGGAAGCATACTGATGACCTGCTCAACTTCATTAGGATAAACATTAAAGCCAGAAACGACAATCAAGTCTTTTTTGCGATCGACTAAGTAAACAAACCCTTTCTCATCAACTCGGGCGATATCGCCCGTTTTTAAAAAGCCATCGTCTGTAAAAACTAAGGCGGTTTCCTCTGGTCGTTGCCAGTATCCTTGCGTGACTTGTGGCCCTTTAATGCATAGTTCCCCAGCTTCACCAATCGGTACTTCAGCTCCTGCTTCATTACGGATAGAAATTGTTGTAGAGGGTATAGGGAGACCAATACTACCATTATATTCCTCCAGGTACATGGGATTAATGGTTGCTGCAGGACTGGTTTCTGTTAAACCATAGGCTTCAAGGATGGGAAATTTGGTCATTTCCCGCCATTTGATGGCTACGCTTTTTTGTAAAGCCATGCCACCAGCTAGGGCACATTTAAGTTTTGAAAAATCAATTTCACGAAATTTAGGGTTATGTAGAAGTGCATTAAATAAAGTATTCACCCCAGTAATTGCAGTGAATCCAGTGTCTTTGATTTGATCGATAAAATGAGGAATATCTCTTGGGTTGGTGATCAGGATATTTTTAGCACCTGCTTTAAGGAAAGTCAGGCAATTCGCTGTTAAAGAGAAAATATGATAAAGCGGTAAGGCGGTAATGATAACGTCTTCCCCATCAATTTTTAAGGGGGAAATCCAAGCAGAAGCTTGCAAAACATTCGCTACCATATTGCCATGGGTAAGGATGGCTCCTTTTGCAATACCGGTGGTTCCTCCAGTATATTGAAGGAAAGCAATATCCTGATGATTCAATTGAACCGGGGTTAATTCATTTTTTTTGCCTAAATTTAATGTGTCGTTAAAGTAAATGACTTGGGGGAGGTGATAAGCAGGGACTAATTTTTTTACATACTTGACCGCTGCATTCACAATCAGCCGCTTCATCAATGGGAAGATATCACCAATTTGAGTGACGATAATATGTTTAATTGCTTTCGTTTTGGGAAGAGCTTTCTCCACGGTATGGGCAAAATTGGCCAGAACGATGAGTACCTCAGCTCCAGAATCATTCATTTGATGAACAAATTCGTCTGTGGTGTAGAGTGGGTTGGTGTTCACAGCAATACAGCCAGCGCGTAAAATGCCAAAGAGGGCAATTGGATACTGGAGTAAGTTAGGCATCATGAGAGCGACACGAGCTCCTTTTTTTAAACCTAATCCGTGCTGTAAATAGACGGCGAATTGACGGCTCTTTTCTTCAAGCTCTTCGTATGTGACTTCACATCCTAAATTTACATAAGCAATTTTTTTTGAATATCGACGACAAGAATCTTCGAATAATGAAACGAGTGAGGAGTGTTCATTAATATCGATTTCATGAGGTACGCCTTCTTGATAATACTTTAACCACACTTTATCCACTTCAATGTCCTTCTGTTATTCCTCCCCTCATGTTAGTATAAACAAAAAACGGGGTGATGGATATCTTAGTTATGACTGATAATTTATTGAAATCACAGGCTTTTAAGCTTAAAGGCAGATTATATACATTTACAGTTTTGCAATTACTGAATAACGATCGTGTTTTATTTGCTCAGCAATTGGATGATATGATCCTGAAAGCGCCTCGTTTTTTCGATAAAACTCCCATTATTTTAGATTGTAGTGCATTACATGATCTTGATTTTGATTTGCAAGCTTTCTGTCAATCGATGCGTGAGCATAATTTAATCCCTGTTGCCATTCAAGGGGCTAGTCCATTTCTTGAAACGCTTGCGCAATGCCAAGGGTTAGGTATTTTACATGCCTCTTCGTCCCAAGATAAACTTTTAATCGAAAACGAAGTGGAAGAGCAGGCACCAATGGCTACAGAAACAAAATCCAAGTTGCTCACAACCCCCGTACGTTCTGGTCAGCAAGTCGTGAGTAAAGGCGGAGATTTAGTTATCACCGCTTCGGTCAGTCATGGTGCAGAGTTGTTAGCAGACGGGAATATCCATGTTTACGGTGCGTTGCGTGGTAGAGCACTAGCAGGCATTTCTGGCGATAAGTATGCAAGGATTTTTTGCCAATCGCTTGAAGCAGAATTAGTGTCCATCGCAGGATTTTACCGTTTAAGTGATGCAATCGAACCGCATCAAGGCCCATGTCAAATTTATTTACAAGATGAACATATCCATATTGAGTCCTTATGTTGATGGTGCAAGACAAGCCTATTGAAGCAGTTTTTATTTCTGATTTACATCTTCATCCCAAAGAGCCTACGATCACCGCTCGCTTTAATCATTTCATTGATTGGGCTGCAACAAACACTCATTCTGTGTATATTTTGGGAGACTTTTTCCACGCTTGGCCGGGTGATGATGCTTGTGATTCTTGGAGCGAGACCATCGCTGAACGTTTGAAATGGTTATCACAGCAGCAGGTTTCGCTTTATTTTATGCACGGCAATCGTGATTTTTTACTTGGATCCCGGTTTGCAACGTCTGCAGGTATGACAATCCTTCCCGACCCAACTGTGATTCAACTAGGTTCCAGCCAAGTCTTGCTCGTCCACGGCGATCGCTATTGCATTAATGATAAAGGACATGTGTGGTTTAGGCGCATAACAAGGAATCGTTTGTTCCCCAAACTTTTTTTACGCATCCCTATTCAAGTGCGCAGTAAAATGGTTGCTAAAGTAAGACAGCGGAGCCAAACAAATCGAAGTAAAACGATGGCGCAAATGGATGTCGTTTTGCAACCTATGATACGTCACATGCAAGAAAAAAATGTAAGTATCTTAATCCATGGTCATACGCATAAGGTTGGCTTAAGCAATTATGTCTATAATGGAAGTGTGTACGATCGATATGTTCTAAGCGATTGGGATGAAAGCCCAAGATTATTGTGTTATTATAAAGCAAATAGATTCGAATTCTCTCGATTGGATTTTTAGAGGACAAAAGTATGCCCGGTTTAACTGAAGCCCAGAAACGCGAAATTGAGAATACAAAAGTGAGTGAAGTCAAAGAGCAGTTGCAGAAAGACGTCATCGCTAAGCAAAGAGAGATGAAACAAAAGGCTCAGGCGCTCAAAGAAGAAGAAAACATAAAAAAAGCACAGGAAAATAAAGAAGACTTTGATGGTCAGCCATTTTTTAATCGAGTTGGCGCTGACGGAAGAAAAGAAGTAGGAAAGATAGAAAGAACTGCGGAGCGCTTGATTGGTTCAGGGGTTAGCGCAGCGAGTGATTGGGCTGTTGAAATGTTCCATCTCTTATCCGCGTCATTGGAGCTAAACAAAGCCCTCTGGTACGATCCTGTCCTCCCAGTTGGGGATACACTTAAGGGAGCTGCGGGGTTCGTATGGGATAAGACCATTGGAACCGCTGCAAGTGCAGTTTCGGATAGGGTTAGACGCCCATTTGTGAAAGATGAGAAGCTTGCTCAAATCCGTTTTGGTGCGGGTGTAGATGAGAACGGAGTTTTGGCCACTTCAGTGACCAAAAATAATAAGCGCTGGCCTGAAATAGAAGGACATTTTAGTGAAGGGATATGCGAATGGGCCAAGCTTCATGGTTTTCAAGCATCTCCACAAGGTCCACAAGGTCAGCAAATTGTATTAAAGGATGCAAACGGCGTGAAGATGAGCCAAGAGAAGTTCAAGGAATTAAACGATAACTTTGATACTAGTTTGGAAAAATTTCTCTCTAATCGAATGGGAATGAAGATAAACTACAGTGGCCCTGCCCAGGAGGCTGAAGAAGAGAGCACTCCAGCCCCAAGGATGAACTGATCAGAGGCTGAGCGCCAGCAGCTTCAATGAAAATAAATACGGGCGCTCAGAGTTATGTGGCGACAGTGTCATCAGGTATTCCGCTATGGAAGCGGAACACTTTATCCATCGAGCCAATCAAGGCATTTTCAATTTTGAGGAAAAAATCTAAGCGCTCCTCAATCTCACCACCATATAGTTTAGCCAGACGAAGATAGTCTTGAAAATGGCGTGCTTCCGATTTGACTAAGGAAAAATAAAATCTACTTAAGGTGCTATCATTAATTCGGGGTATAAGTGCATTAAATCGTTCACATGAGCGGGCTTCTATGATGGCACCGACGATCAGCTGATCGCGTAACCGTTCCTTACAACCTCCTTTAGTAACGAGCCGATGCATTTTTTGCGCATAATCAGAAGGAGGTAAGGGACCAAAACGAATATTTCTGCTATGCATCAAGCTAGTCACTTTTTCAAAATGGAGTAGCTCTTCTCGAGCCAAAGGCGACATAACCTCAACTAATTCTGGTTTTTCAGGGTACTTAGAAATAAAATTAACTGCGGTTGCCGCGGCTTTTCGTTCACAATGGGCATGATCGATTAACAAGGTGGGGATGTTGGCAACTGCTGCATTCAACCAACCTTCAGGGGTTGGTAAGCGAAGAAAATCAAGTAAGATTTGCAAATCGGTTGAATCTGTGCTTAGCATAATAAATTTACACTATACTTTGAAAAAATAGTGAGTATACCCAAGATACTTTAAAATACTAGATTTTGAAGTATCTTGGGTATGTATCACATAGAAGGTAGAAAAAATTGGATCATGTAATGAGTGCAGCAGAAACGAATAATGATTTATCAATCTGGCTATCAACCTACGGGTTGATAACTACCGAACGAATTCTAGAGAGCTATAAAATTCGCTTGCAGCACGAAGACCTTATCGCTGCGATAAAAAATCCAAACTCGTTTTATCATCGTTTGTTAAGGGTTCCATTAAAAAACGTTTTTAACGGAATTATTTTGCAACAAGCAAATGATTATCAAGTTTATGCACAAAAAATATTTATTGATTATTTAATGTCAGGTGAAACGAGTAAATCTGAAGACTCACCAGGAGCACTTACACGTGAGGATTTGGAGAGCGAGCGTAAAAGGCTAGTCAATATGGGGGATGATTTCCACGCATGCGAAACAGAGCACAATAAACTAATTGCAGAGTCCCAAAAGAATCTCATTCAATTTGCGACAGAATGGAAAAAGAATTTGGCAGCAGCAGCTAAAAAAATCCGAGATGAGATGAAATTGCAGGGTGTTGATAAAGAAATTAAGATCATTATTCAGGTGATCAATGCATTGATAATCCAATGGGACTCATCTAAACGGGGCAAAATCGATACCAAAGATAAATCGTGGCTACGTGCAGAAAAGATTATTGGAGAAAAAATGTCTGAAAATTCAAAACATATTTTCATTGACCAAATTACGAAATTGCTTGAATTTTCTTCGGGGATAGAGTCTTCGCTTGCTGATTTTACGATTAGAACGAATGAGATGGGGGCGAGGGTGCGCCAATGGCGCTCAGATTTTTATAAACTAATTCTTCGTGTGAACGAATTGCTTCAATTACTCCCTGAATACCATGTTGATTCCACCCAGACTGAAGAAAATCGTGAGACACTTTACTTTGACTCGACGCTTGGAGAGGATCAAAAAGGCTGAAATGGCAATTACTACCCGATCTCCTAGCAAATTGTATTATCCATTAACCAGACACTTCGTGTATAATATTGCGCTTTTAATCTATATCAATTGGAGCGCTTGTTATGACAACTGAATTAACCCTTTCAATTATTAAACCCGATGCTGTTACCAAAAACGTCATTGGTGAAATTTATTCGCGATTTGAAAAAGCTGGCCTCAAAATTGTTGCTGCAAAAATGGCTCATCTTACTCGTGCTCAGGCTGAAGGTTTCTATGCTGTTCATAAGTCACGGCCTTTCTTTAATGATTTAGTGAATTTTATGATTTCAGGCCCAGTGATGATCCAAGTATTACAAGGCTCAAATGCAATTGCTAAAAATCGTGAGCTCATGGGGGCAACTAATCCTAAGGAAGCTGCTCCAGGGACTATCCGTGCGGATTTCGCTGATAGTATCGATGCAAACGCGGTTCATGGTTCTGACAGTGCGGAAACTGCTGCGCAAGAAGTTGCCTTTTTCTTTGAACCACACGAAATTTGTGGGCGATAATTAATTTGATGTATCTTGGAGTTTAGGTAGTCCGGTACCTCACTGCCATTAAGTAATGCAAGAACCTCTTATCTACTCCGTGGGATGTAGCGAAAAAGATTGAATTCTTTAACTTAAAGGCAGTATTGTTCTGCCTAAACCCAGGTACTTGGTTTGGGGCATTTGCCCCAACATGAAATTCAGTGGAGTAAATGATGAATCAGAAAATTAATTTATTGAATTTCAATCATCAACAAATGCGTGATTTTTTTAGCGAATTGGGAGAGAAACCTTATCGTGCACAACAAGTCATGCAATGGATTCATCAATATGGATTTCATGATTTCACCCAGATGAGTAATTTGGGCAAAGCATTACGTGAGCGCCTTAGCCAAATTGCAGAGATTCGCCTTCCTGAGATTTTGACTTGCCAAAAATCGAGTGATGGAACATGTAAATGGTTGCTGAAGCTTGATTGTGGGAATTGCATTGAAACGGTTTTTATCCCCGAAAAAAACCGTGGAACGTTATGTGTGTCTTCCCAGGTAGGCTGTGCTTTGAATTGCAGTTTTTGCTCAACAGCAAAACAAGGCTTTAATCGGAATTTATCTACCGCAGAAATCATTGGCCAAGTATGGTTAGCTGTGCGTGAATTATCGCAACAAAATGGCTTTCATGACAAAAAAATAACCAACGTAGTAATGATGGGTATGGGTGAGCCTTTACTTAATTTCGATAACGTCGTGGCGGCAATGGATATTATGATGGATGATTTCGCTTATGGCCTTTCGAAACGGCGTGTCACATTAAGTACTTCAGGTGTTTTGCCTGAGCTTGAGCGTTTACGTGAAGTAAGCCCGGTTGCTCTAGCTGTTTCCTTACACGCTCCAAACGATGAATTACGCAATAAGTTAGTGCCAATCAATAAAAAATATCCCCTAGCTGAACTCATGGCTTTATGTAAGCGATATTTTAAAAACGAACCCAAGCGAAGGATTACTTTCGAATACGTGATGTTAAAAGGGGTCAATGATCAATCAGAGCATGCAGATCAATTAATTAAATTATTGCGTGATGTACCTTCAAAGGTTAACTTGATTCCTTTTAATCCTTTTCCTATGACAGAATATGAACGTTCTTCGCAACAAACTATTGATGCTTTTCGAGACAAGTTGCTCGCAAAGGGAATTAATACAATTACCCGGAAAACGAGAGGAGACGACATCGATGCGGCCTGTGGGCAACTTGCGGGCGAAGTAAAAGATAGAACCAGCCGTTCTCGACGTTGGCAAAAATTGCATTTTGTACCTAATGAACAAACCGAAAAATCAGAATAGCCTTAGCTTCGCTGAAAAGAGTGCGTAACTATTTTTTAATGGTTATAATGGCCAATCCTTAAATGCGATATGACTAATTGTGTTAAATTTATTCCGGCTGTTACTCGTTTTAGGCTTAATATTGTTACAAGCATGTCAATCAAAAGCAACGTTTAATGCAGAGCAATCTATGCAAACTCGAAAGCAAAATGAAGCTGCGTCCTATAATACTCAATTAGGTTTGGTTTACCTAAAGCAAGGAGAGCGGTCAAGAGCTAAACGCAAGTTGCTTACTGCACTAAAGTTAGCGCCTAAGTCACCTGATGTGAATGCGGCAATGGCTTATTATCTTGAGATGACGGGGGATATAAAACAAGCTCGTATTTTTTACAAAAAGGCATTATCTTTAGCTTCTAATAGAGGTGTTCAATTGAATAACTATGGAGCGTTTTTATGTCGTTTAGGCCGATATAAGCAAGCTGAGGGGTATTTCTTAAACGCGGTCAAAGATGTGTATTATGTTAATTCAGCAGGGGCATACGAAAATGCAGGATTATGTTTGGCAGCTATTCCTGATTACCCCAAAGCCAGAAGCTATTTCGCGAAAGCGCTTAAACAGGATCCTCAGCGCAAACAATCGCTTTACGAGTTAGTCAAAATAGAGTTAAAAGAGAATCAAGCAGAAAAAGCATTAATGCACTTGCAAAATTACTCTGAAATGACTATGAATGATTCTAAGTTGCTGGCTATGGCGATAGAAGCAGCGCAGAGAGCGGGAAATACAACATCTGAGACAATTTACAAACAACAGATGATTAAGCTACATCATTTTACGGACTCTACCGGAGAAAAGAATGACAACAGTAATAATGGATGAAATTCATAACGGTACTTCAGAAAAACCCGGCATGCAATTAGCACGTGTGCGTGAAAAAAAAGGATATAGCCAGGAGTACGTTGCTGGTAAACTTCATCTGCGCGTTAGAATTATTGAGCTCTTAGAATCTGACGACTATGATCAAATGCCGGAGCCTGTTTTTATTAAAGGGTATATTCGCGCTTACGCTAAGCTATTAGGTGTCCCTGTTGACCCGTTATTGGAAATATTTAACAGTATGCATTCTAGCGAGAGAAAATTAGAAAAGGCATTATGGCAAAGTAAGCGAGAGTCTAATAAAGGCGAACGGGCTGTCCGCATCTTAACCGGCCTGATAGCTGTGGTTGCAGTGGTTGCAGTTGGTATCTGGTGGCAGAAAAACAAAGACAATACACAAATTTTTTCTGCTAAAGGTACTCCTGTTGTTGCCGAACAAACGCCTAATAAGACCGAAACAGAAATCAGGCTAACTGATCTTTCTAAAATGCGTTCGATGCTTACACCTAGTAACAGTCAGATAACGCCCTTGGAGACAAAAGGTGGCTGAGAAAATACAAGCAATTCGAGGTATGAATGATATTTTACCTCAACAAACTCCATCATGGCGTCGACTTGAAGAATTATTTACCCGTTGTCTTTTGCAGTACGGTTATGAAGAAATTCGTTTTCCATTGCTTGAAAGTACTCTACTATTCAAGCGAACAATTGGAGAGGTTACTGATATCGTTGAAAAAGAAATGTATACTTTCGACGATTTGAACGGTGATAGTTTAACTTTAAGGCCAGAGGGTACAGCTGGTTGCTTACGGGCCTGCTTAGAACATGGGTTACTGCATAATCAACAGCAAAAATTGTGGTATATGGGCCCTATGTTTCGGCATGAAAAACCCCAAAAAGGACGATACAGGCAATTTTATCAACTTGGCGTTGAGGCTTTGGGAATAGCAGGGGAAGCGGTTGAGCTAGAATTGATAGCTATCTGCAAGCGCTTATGGACTGTACTCGGAATTGATAAAGAAGTTCATTTGCAAATTAATACTTTGGGTGAGTTAAGCGAACGCCAAGTATATAGGGAAAAACTAATTGCCTATTTTAAACTTCACTTTGACGAACTCGATGAAGACAGCAAGCGACGTTTAGAGCGAAATCCAATGAGGATTCTTGATAGCAAAAATCCCGAAATGCAAGCTCTGATCAATGATGCGCCTCGACTTATGGATTCACTCGGTATTGAGAATAGAAAGCGGTTTTCTCATTTATGCGAAGGATTAACACAGTTAGGTATACCCTTTTCCATTAACCCTTTCCTTGTGCGTGGTCTTGATTATTATGGACACACAGTTTTTGAATGGGTTACGGATAAATTAGGGAGTCAAGCAACAGTCTGTGCAGGAGGCCGCTATGATGCGCTTGTGGAGCACTTAGGCGGAAATCCAACGCCAGCTGTTGGTTTTGCGATGGGTGCTGAGCGATTACTCCTGTTGTTAGAAACCTTAGGCCTTGATCACAGTCATGTTCAAACCCCTTCGGTTTTTATCATTGCTAGTGGTGATGTGGCAATGCAAAAGGCTTTGATGATTGCGGAACAACTGCGCAATGCCAATCCAAATTGGCAGGTTATCACGAATACGGTAGGAGGAGGCTTTAAAAGCCAATTCCGTAAAGCAGATAAAAGCGGGGCAGGGTTTGCGTTAATTTTAGGGGAAGATGAAGTTGCGGATGGGACAATAAGCGTTAAAAATTTGCGTCAGCAAGAAGAGCAGGTCACTATCTTGCAAGAAGATTTAATCGGTTATTTACAGAATGGGTTAGCATCGGCTTAAAATCGGTTTGAACTGGGAAAACTCCTTTGACTAGTGAGATCTGTTACTTCGACTTTTCTACGCTTGTGCGCGTGATCCCGCGAAGGCAGGAGATCTTGGAACCCGCGGTTATGCCTCGGGACGGTGTAGTTAAGTGCAGTAAGCAATGTTGATTTTTTGTTCCATGCAGAATTAAAACTCAGGGAAGTAGTATAGGAGAGTAGAATGTCTGTTTATATGACAGAAGAAGAACAGTTAGCGGCAATAAAAAATTGGTGGAATAAGTACAGTAATGTTATCACCGTTATTTTATCATTGATATTGCTTATTACCGCCGGATTTAAATATTGGAATTGGCACCAAGAAAAAATAAGCACTCAAGCATCGACAGCATATGAGCGGCTTATGGTTGCTTTTTCAAATCAAGATGAGAACAGTATCCAATCCTATGCAAATCAACTCATTAAAGATTATGGGCAGACTGTTTATGCGGATGCTGCGCGTCTGACGTTGGCCAAACTATTAGTCACCAATGATCAGTACGATAAAGCACGGGAAAATCTTGAATATGTCGCTCAACACTCAAAAATGCAACCATTAAAGCAAGTTGCCAAATTGCGCATTGCTCGTTTGTTTGCAGCCCAAAGAGCCTATGACAAAGCATTAGCTGAACTGACTGTAGTGGATGATTCAGCATATTTGCCTGTTATCAATGAATTGAAAGGTGATATTTATGCTGCTACAGGGAATTATCAGCAAGCAATTCAATCTTATAAGGAAGCAATAACGGAAGTGAGAACTAATGGAATGGGCAATCTTTTTCTTGAAATGAAAACAAATGAGTTAGCTGCTCTTGCTCAATCTAAGAACGCAAGTGATAGCACTCTACAATCAGCTTAGTGTAAGAGGAAATATGTTGCGCATTAACAAAAAATTTATCGTTTTAGCGGTGTGTGTTTCATTGCAAGCCTGTTCTAAGGTGGATGATTACATGTTGGGCAAAGATAATACTCCAGCACCAGCAGCCTTAGAGCCACTCGCTCCTAAAGCAAAAGTCATTGAAAAATGGTCTGTGCCGATCGGCGGTTCGCAAAAAAATAGCGCCCATCTTAAATTGACGCCTGAGATTGTCGGCAATGTAGTCTATACTGCTGACGCAAGTGGTCTAGTGCAAGCGATCAATCGAACCAACGGTAAGATACTTTGGTCTAAAAAATTGGAGCATGGGTTAATCAGCGGCCCTACGGTAGCCTCCGGGGTCATTGCCGTCGGTAACGATGTTTCTAGTATTGTCTTACTAAAACAATCCGATGGAAGTGAGCTCTGGCAGCAAAAGCTCTCCGGCGAAGTCCTGGCTAAGCCTGTAATTGCAGCGAATAAAGTAATTGCTAAAACGATTGATGGCAATTTATATGCTTTCAGTTTAATGAATGGTGAAAAATTATGGCTCTCCGATCATGGTGCTCCCAGCTTAATTTTAAAAGCCAGTTCAGCACCGGTGGTGGTTGGCAATTTAGTTTTAGTGGGCTATTCCGATGGCAAGATGGATGCAGTTGATATACAGACAGGTCGTTTAGTTTGGCGCCGCAGCATTGCTTATGCGAGCGGATCAAGTGATGTCGAACGTTTAGTCGATATTGATGCAGATCCAATTGTGCGTGGGAATGTGGCTTACTTAGCGAGCTATCAAGGCTATGTGGGTGCTTTATCGTTAAGCGATGGCCAATTTGTATGGCGCAAACCCGCTTCTGTTTATAAAAACATGGCGATTGATAATAAAACAATCTATTTAACGGATAGTGATGACATTGTTTGGGCAATTAATCGCCAAAATGGTCAAGTTAACTGGAAGCAAATCGCATTGAAGGCGAGAGGATTAACGGAACCTGTCTTAGTAGGGGATCGCTTAGTTGTCGGTGATAAAACGGGACTATTGCATGTTTTAGCCACTCAGAATGGGGAGTTAATTTCACGGACTGAAGTGGGCGGTGCTATTACAACTGCTCCTTCAGTTGTGGGTAATACTATTTATGTTATGTCGGCTGATGGCAAATTAAGTCGTTATTCAGTGGGTTAATCAATGATTCCAGTTATTGCTTTAGTTGGCCGTCCTAATGTAGGTAAATCGACGCTTTTTAATCGCTTAACAAAAACCCAGGATGCTTTAGTGGCAGATTTTCCTGGGTTAACCCGCGATAGACAATATGGTCAAGCTTATTTTGAAGACAAGCCATTTATCGTTGTCGATACTGGTGGTATTGGTGTAGATGATTTAGCCGTTGATGCATTAATGTCTAGACAATCCAGTTTGGCGCTTGATGAGGCTAATGTTGTATTATTTTTAGTTGATGGCCGGGCAGGCCTCACTGGTGTTGACGAAAACATTGCTCAACGCTTGCGAAAAATCAACAAACCTGTTTTCCTTGTGGTGAATAAGACCGATGGAATTGATGAAGAAATTGCTAGTGCTGAATTTCAGTCTTTAGGTTTCAATGAGGTGCATCCTATCTCCGCATCGCATGGACGAGGCATGCATTCGTTACTACAAGCTTTGCCCCTCAAAGCTAAAGAGGTGGAAGAAGAAGAACCCACCAAAGCGATAAAAATTGCCTTTGCTGGTCGACCCAATGTTGGAAAATCCACCTTAATTAACCGTATTTTGGGTGAAGAAAGAGTTGTTGTTTATGATATGCCTGGCACGACACGTGATAGTATCGCTATCCCTTTTGTGCGTGATGAAAAACCCTATATCCTGATTGACACAGCAGGTGTCCGGAGACGCTCGCGTGTTGACGAGAAGATTGAAAAATTTTCGGTCATTAAAACACTTCAAGCCATTAAGGAATCACATGTGTGCATGATGCTTCTCGATGCCCGAGAGGGGCTGACAGAGCAGGATATGCATATATTAAGTTTTATCGTTGAAGCGGGTAAGGCTTTAGTGATTGTTGTTAATAAATGGGATGGTTTGGATGAAGAACATAAGGAGCATGTCCGAGCCGAGTTAACTCGCCGGCTACAGTTTGTTCAATTTGCAAAAATTCGGTTTATTTCGGCCCTCCATGGAAGTGGGGTGGGTTTATTGTTTAAAGACATTGAACAAGCGTATGCTTCAGCTACTCAAGCTTTTTCAACACCACAACTGACGCGATTGTTGCAAGATCTTGTTACGCAACATACCCCACCTATGGTTAGTGGGCGTAGAATTAAATTAAGGTATGCTCATGCGGGTGGTCATAATCCACCTATTATTGTGATTCATGGAAATCAGCTTGATGCGTTACCTGACAGTTATAAGCGCTACCTCAGCAATGCATTTGTTTCCCATCTTGGCTTAGTGGGAACTCCCTTAAAATTAGAATTTAAAGGCTCAGAAAACCCATTTAAAGACAAAAAGAACAAGCTTACGGATAGGCAAGTAAAAAAACGAAAAAGATTAATGAAACGGGTTAAGAGGCGATAAACTCTTTTACATCGGATCTACCCCAAATGTATTTAAAACGCACTTGGGAACACAAAAATAAAATCATTCCGGCCTCTCTGCTCAGTATAACGTGCATAAGTTTGTCTATCCTCGAAAGGCGTGACTTGCATGAAGAAATTTGCTTATGATTCAGATCGGATGGGTGCCGCGGACAATCCGCGGCACGTGAGGTAGGTGAATTATCAACGGATGCTACTCTTCTTTTACCCGCAAAGTTAATACATCGCAAGGCGCTTGATGAAATACCGCATAAGCGGTGCTGCCGAGAAAGGCGGGAACGGCACTTGGGGTATGACTACCAATAATAACCAGGTTGCATCCTAAATTGGTAATCATGTCAATAATATGTGTTTTTACTGAACCAACTTCAACATGTAATTGTTCAGCAGGAATGTTAAGCGCATCGCCGAGATATTTCATTACCATTTGTGCATCTTCTTTGGCAGGCACTCCTATTTCTGCAAAACCTAATCCTTGTGCTAACTGGTAAGTGGATGGCGGTTCAATGACGTGTAGTAAATGAAGTTTGGCATTAAAAAAGGTGGCAATTTGTGTGGCTTGCTTACACATTTCAAAATGATTTTCGCGCAAATCGGTAGGATGTAAGATGGTGGTGTACACGATTCCCTCGCTTAATAAAAACTATCCAGTTAGCATAAGTGTAGTGTATGGAAAATAAAAATGAGAGATTTTATCCCAATTAAACTAACAATTTAATCTAGACCCGAACTTTATGCGTTGAGCAAGGCTTATTTAAGACTAAACTACTGAGGTTTAAACCATCAATAGTTAGAGAGGGGGCAATTTCCAATAAAGGGAGAAGCACAAAATCGCGCTCTATAATTCGAGGGTGAGGTACTTTAAGGGTTAATGTATCGATTTTTTGTGAACCATATAAAAGGATGTCAATGTCTAGTGTTCTTGCTCCCCACTTAATTTTTCGAATGCGCTGTTGTTGCTGCTCGATTTGGTGGCAGCAATCAAGTAACCGTTGCGGGGACAGTCGGGTTTGCAGGGCTACTACTGTATTGCAAAATTTAGGCTGAGCCTTCCTTCCCCATGCTTCACTCCAATAAAAACTTGCCTCTTGTGTAATGCATGAATCAGGCAGCCTACGTAAGGCATTGATTGCTCGCCTTAGCTGACGCGCTGGAGAATTTAAATTGCTACCTAGACCCAAATAGCAAAGGGTCATGAAGGAACCCCTTTCCGTTTCCGGCGTCTGCGTTGTTTTGTCGATGCTTGTGATGCGGGCAAGGAGGTTATCATACTTGCCTTTTCATCGTCTGTGGCATCTTGAAAAGCAGTCCACCACTGTGCTAATTCCATCGATTCATCGCCGGCGAGCGCACGTAGGGCAAGGAAGTCGTACGCTGCCCGGAACCTGGGATGTTGTAAAAGATTATAAGCGCGGCCGCCGAAGCGTTTTGGAAAGCGAAATTGGAGTAGCCAAATCTCACGTATAACTTGGCTAAAACGTTTAGGTATAGTGATTACTTGACTTTGCTCGCTGATAACAATTGACATTGCCTTTTCCAACGCAGGAAGAGGGTCCAGACTTTCCTTCTGTTGTAAGTATAAGGCCTTATCTTTGAGTGGAAACCATAGCAGCACAGCAAGCAAAAAGGCTGGTGTCACTGGTTTATTATCGCGAATGCGGGTATCCGTATTTTCTAAGGCAATGCCTAATAACGCATTCACAGGATATTCGCTGGATAATAGCTGATGCGTTTGCTCAAACAATTGGGCAAATAATCCATATTTAACCAACAAACGTTGCACTGTTTCGGCTTCACCGCACTGATAAAGTTTTGTTGTCTCATCAAATAAGCGTGAGCCTGAAACATGCCGTATTAAATGACATAATTCAGGTAAAGGTGCGGCTGTTTCTTCTGCAATTTCAAAATGTAGTTTAGCGCTAAAGCGGATGGCACGAAGCATCCGTACCGGATCTTCTTGATATCGTGTTATTGGGTTACCAATTAGCCGTATTATTCGTTGATGTACGTCATTAACCCCGCCAGTAAAGTCGACAATGGAAAAATCATCAATGTTATAGTAAAGGGAATTAATCGTGAAATCGCGTCGCCATGCGTCTTGGTCTAATGTACCATAGACATTATCACGAACTATCATTCCTCTTTCGTTAGTTTGTTGGTTTTCATCAATTTCCTGGCTATCTGACCCTCTAAATGTTGCCACCTCGATGATTTCGCGATGAAAGATGATGTGAACTAATTTAAAGCGGCGGCCAATAATTCTGGCGTTACGGAATAATTTTCTAATTTGAGTGGGGGTGGCATTAGTGGCTATATCGAAGTCTTTTGGAGCCGTACCAAGCAAAAGATCACGGACACTACCTCCAACCAGATAGGCTTGAAACCCGGCACTGTTGAGTCGATTCAAAACTTTTAGGGCGTTAGCACTGATGTCTGTTTTTGATAAATTGTGATGGCTGCGCGGAATAATGTAACTAAGGTCAACTGGTGGTTGACTAGTCCTTGTTTTGCGTAACAGCTTTTTGATTAGTTTAATTATTGTCGTCACCCATTTGACTTATAAATCGCGGCAATATTATATCTAAAATGCTTATAAAAGTGAATCGGAGAGAATGGAACTTGACTATATATGTTTATTGAGCATCAAATTTAATAATATTTGATCTAATCATGCTTACATACAAACAAGAAGTCATTGAGATTGCCCGTCTTATTAAAAAAATGCGCGAAAAGGTATAAAGCCGGATTTTTCAAAATACTCAGCTAAAGCGCGGAAGTCTGCAGAACAAAAATGGAATGTGGATAGTAAATGGAAAGCTTTTGGCGAAGATCAGTTATTACGGGTTGTTCCAAAGAAAAATGGGCTACTAGTTCTATTAATTGTTTGATTGGAGATTGTTACATCACTTGTCTCATATAATCCTCAGCCCAGTGCTAAGGATAAATTTTCTACAGACCTTACTGCAAGATCAAAGGTTTCTAATCTGCTAAAAAAAGGGGACATGAACGATTGCGAAAAATTTTCTTAGTCTGACGACTCTGGTTCAACCCCCTCAACCTATTTCTTAGATTTACTACTTACTCAACCGCCATCTCAAGCTCTCTGCTAGCCTTCTCATACAGTTGCCGGGCAAAACTGTAATTGGCTGAGGTAAAGCGTTCTCTAATTACGGAAACTTTTTCATTAGAAAGACGGGCTCCGTATTGACTAACAACTTCTGTAGCAGCCATATTTGCAAGCTCAACAGCGAGTTGGGGAGCATAACCATGGGTAATTGCATAAAGATAAGCACCCGCGAACATGTCGCCCGCACCCACTGTATCGATCGCAATTGCAGGGGTTGTTGGAATTGCCACTGTTTCACCGTCAATCGCGAGCACTGCTCCTCGGCTCCCACAAGTGACAACCAAATGTTTCGTAAAGGATTGCAATAATCCTATCGCAATCTCCAAGTTATCGGTTTGGCAGAATAATAGTGCTTCTTCTTCATTGCAAAATAACAGATCAATTTTACCGTCAATGATTGTGAGCAATTCATGTTTGAAATAACGAACCATGTTGGGGTCAGAAAGGGTCATAGCCACTTTCGTATTCGTGGTTCGCGCATGTTGCCTAGCTGCCAATAAGGCCTTTCTCGCAGTTGGAGACGTCACTAGGTAACCTTCAAGATAAATAAATTCTGAGGCTGCTATTGCATCTAAGTTAAGCACCTCGGAACATAATGTCTCGGAGATGCCTAAATGAGTATTCATTGTCCTTTGCGCATCATCGGTCACTAAAACCAAACATTGCCCGGTTACACCCGAGGTTAAACTATCTAATGTCAAATTACAATCGAGACCCAATGTTGTTAGTTCTTGCAAAAATAATCTGCCCGCTTCGTCATTAGCTACTTTGCAACTATAGAAACCACGCCCACCAAATTGGCTTAGAGCAATCATGGTATTGGCTGCAGAACCACCGCAACCACTGTGACAAAACGATCCCGTCAAAGCACTCATCAAGCGGTGATGGGTTGCTTCATCTATCAGCGTCATCACATTTTTTTCAATATTCATGGCTTGCAGGAATTCATTATCGACTAGAGCATCCCTGTCTAATAAAGCGTTACCTATTCCGTATACATGATATTTTTTCATTAGGCCTTAACTCCAACAAGGCTGCCTAGCACTGATTCGGCAGCGAGATGAGTTAGGCGTATTTCTTCACTTTGATGAGCAGAAGATACAAAACCTGCTTCGTACATTGATGGCGCAAAATAAACACCTTTTTGCAACATGCCGTGGAAAAACTGCTTAAACAATGCTTCGTCGGATGAAGCAACATCGGCATAATCTAAAATTTGCTTCTTATCATTAAAGCAAAAACCAAACATTCCTCCTATAGAAGCACAACTGAAAGGAATATTAAACGATTCGGCAATCTCAGCAAGACCATCAATCATGAGTTTTGTGTTAATAGAAAGCTGCTCATAAAAACCGGGCTTTTCCACTTCTGTTAAGGTTGCCAATCCTGCAGCCATCGCCAAAGGATTACCTGATAATGTTCCGGCTTGATAGACTGAACCTTCGGGAGCGAGATGGGACATAATTGCTGCTTTCCCTCCTACTGCACCTACGGGCATGCCGCCGCCAATTACTTTACCCAGTGTTGTTAGATCAGGCTTAATATTAAACACTTGTTGTGCGCCACCAAGAGCCACACGAAAACCAGTCATGACTTCATCAAATATAAGCAAGCTGTTGTGAGCATCACAAAGTTCGCGGAGACCCTCTAAAAAACCAATTTTAGGCAATACAAAACCCATATTCCCTGCAATTGGTTCTAAAATGACGGCAGCAATGTCATCCGAATACTGTTCGAAAAGACGTGCAACTTGTTCAAGATTATTAAAATCCGCAGTAAGTGTATGCTCGGTGATACTTGCAGGAATACCAGGTGTTGAAGGAATTCCTAGAGTCAATAAGCCAGAACCTGCTTTAACGAGTAAGCTATCATTATGTCCATGATAACAACCATTGAATTTAATTATTTTATTTTTACTGGTATAACCTCGAGCCAAACGAATTGCGGTCATCGTGGCTTCAGTCCCTGAATTCACCATACGTAATTTTTCGATATTAGGCATAATTTTGATAATTTTTTGAGCAAGCCTAACTTCAAGCTCTGTGGGCGCACCGAAGCTCATACCACTCTGTAACACCTCGGAAACCGCATCAATGACTGATTTGTAGCAATGGCCAAGGATAAGGGGGCCCCAAGAACCCACGTAATCAATGTAAGATCGACCATCAACATCTGTGAGGTAAGCTCCTTTCCCCTTTTTAAAAAAAATAGGCTCTCCACCCACGCCTTTGAAAGCACGCACAGGAGAATTCACACCTCCAGGAATAATAGCTTGAGCTTGGACAAATAATTGTTGGGAATTGGTCATGACTACTCCGTTGCCTAAAATTGATAACTATTCTACTCTATTTAATAGAAGGGACAAAATGTAGAACTAAAGCTTTACAATAGAGCTGTCAATCGCTAAATTAGCCTCCTTTAAATTTAGAGCAAAAGAGATGCAAGAGTACAAAAAATATATCTGTGTTATATGTGGATTTATTTACGATGAAGCCGAGGGTTGGCCAGAAGACAACATTGAACCTGGAACACGATGGGAAGACGTGCCAGAAAACTGGTTTTGCCCTGATTGTGGCGCAGCAAAAGAAGATTTTGAGATGGTAGAGATAGAATAAGGATGTCAGTGTTGAAATAGATTCAATCTCGATTGTTTGACTGGAGCAATCGAGGATGAGCCTATTTCAATACGGTTTCACAACCACCAATAACACAATTCCTATTAGCAGCAATGTCGGTAGCTCATTGAATATACGATAAAATCTAGCTTTTCTGCAATTTTTATCTTGAGCAAACTGCTTCACAAAGTGACCGCAGGAGAAGTGATATGCCCATACTAAGAAAACCAAGCTTAATTTGGCATGGAACCAAGGCGCTTTTAAATAATAATTCAAGCTGTAAGTCATTAACCAAATACCCAAAAGGGTGGTCAGCAACGCCGCTGGCCAAGTTATGCCATAATATAGACGCCTCTCCATCACTTTAAAGCGCTCGTTGCTTAATTGATCAACAGTATCAGCATGGTAAACAAACAATCTCGGCAAATAAAAAAGTCCAGCGAACCAAGCCACCATTGCAATAATATGAAAAGCTTTTATCACTAACATGTTATCCCTTTTTTTTTCTATTTTTACGGCGCGAGTGCCTCAAAAGGTTAAGCGATTCGACACCTAAAGAAAATCCCATAGCAAAATAGAGGTATGCCCGCGGTATATGAAAGCCGAAACTATCAGCAATCAAGAATGTGCCAATTAAAATTAAAAAACTCAAAGCCAGCATTTTGACCGTGGGGTATTTTTCGATAAAGAGACTAACAGGTTCACTCGCATATATCATCACCAAAATTGCACAGGTAATCGCGGCTGCCATGATCAGAAAGCGAGATGTTAATCCAATTGCAGTGAGCACGCTATCTAGGGAAAAAATAATATCCATTAATGCGACTTGAAGCACCACGCCTTTGAATGAAACAGAATGTACATGTCCTTTCTCATATTCGACTATCTCTTCCTCTAATTCATCATGAATTTCCTGCGTTGCCTTAACAATTAGAAAAATACCGCCGGCAAATAAAAAGAGATCACGAGCAGAAAATGAAAATTCGGCGAGGCTAAACAAAGGGCGGGTTAATTTGGATAAACCAACTGCCGTAGCCAATAGCATTAATCGCGTGACCCAGGCAAAGGTTAAGCCCCAGCGCCTGGCTTTTTTTCGTTGCTCTTTAGGTAATTTTTCCGTCAAAATTGATAAAAATACCAGGTTATCTATACCGAGGACTATCTCAAGAATGATTAAAGCTAAAAGGCTAAAAATAATATCTAAAAATTCCATTTGAACGTATAGCAATAATGTTAAAGGCCATATTGTCTACTTAACTGGGAAAAAGGTAAATCATTTCTCAAGGATTCTTCATCATCCCAGGAATTGGGTATTCTTTTGTGCTCATTTTGGGTAAACATCAACTGCTGAATTCATCCAGGATTAACCGCATCTGAAATATTAGACGCAAACCAATGCCACCTTTTGTGCTATAAGCGCTTCTTCATCGCCACGAATAACTAAAACCAGGCTGTGTGATTTTGAAATTTGACGACAAGACTTATGACTGTCGGCGGAGTTTAATTCAAGGTTCAATTCAAAACCCAAGTGCTTAAGTGGTGACATGATTTTTTCGCGTATAAGCGAGGCGTTTTCGCCAACTCCGCCAGTAAAAATTAAGGCGTCTAGGTCACTGAGCTGGCTATAATAGGCTCCAATCGTTTTTTGGATCGCGTAAACGTACATGTCGATAGCAAGTTTGGCATCCTCATCCTGGGCTAGGGCGCGGCTTACTAGTTTGCGCATGTCGTTTTCACCAGCAATGCCTTTTAAGCCACTGCGTTTATTTAATAGGGAATCGACCTCTGCGGCACTCATACCTTGCTGCTGCAAATATAAAACAATAGCTGGGTCAATATCTCCACAACGCGTACCCATGATAAGCCCGGCTAAAGGAGTCATACCCATCGAAGTATCTATCGATTCACCGTTTTTAATTAAACAGGCACTTGCCCCGTTCCCCAAATGAAGGGTGATGAAATTACAGGATGAAAAAGGTTTATTTAGAAATGATGCGGCCTGTCGGGCGACATATTCATGATTAATTCCATGAAAACCATAACGCTGAATTTGATAATTTGTTGCAGTTTCGGTGTGAATTGCATACTGTCGGACATGTGGCGGCATCGTGTGATGAAAGCCGCTATCAAAAATCGCCACGTGCACTGCTTCAGGGTAGTATTGCAAGGCAAACTGAATGCCTTCAGCATTGATAGGATTATGAATGGGGGCTAGTTTGGATAGCCTGCGAATTTCTTCTAAAACTTTGTCATTGATGATTGTGGGTTCATAATACTGTTTACCTCCGTGTACTACACGGTGACCGACTCCTTGAATAGGGTGGCCGGCTAAATCAATTTTAAGCCGTTGGGCTAAAGCAGCAAAAGCTTGTTCATGGGTTTTAAAATGATGAGGCTCTGTTTCTTTGGTTTCTTTGGTGTGATGCCATGCACCTTCAGACTCCCCAATGCCCTCGATTAACCCAAAGAGGAGTGGATAAAGTTGTTGTCTATCAACCTGATAAGCTTTGTATTTGATTGAGGAGCTACCGGCGTTAAGGGTAAGTATATTCATTATTTGTCTCCTTGGGCCTGTATAGCCGTGACCAAAATTGTATTAATGATGTCTTCGGGAGTACAACCCCGGCTTAAATCGTTCACTGGCTTATTTAGGCCTAATAAGACTGGGCCAATGGCAAGAGCCCCACTTTCCCTTTGCACCGCTTTATACGTATTATTTCCGGTGTTGAGATCAGGAAAAATAAGGACATTAGCGTTTCCTGCGAGTTTTGAATTGGGTATTTTTTTTGCTGCAACTTGTGAATCAACTGCTGCATCATATTGAATAGGTCCTTCAGCCAATAAATCAGGCTGTAATTGCTTCACTATTTCCATGGCTTTTGCCACCTTTTCGACACTTTCTCCTTTGCCTGAATCACCGGATGAATAAGATAATAGTGCAACTTTGGGTTCTAGGCCTAAGTTTTTAGCAATCTGAGCAGCTTGAAGAGTAATTTCTGCCAGGGTTTTGCTGTCAGGTTCTGGATTAATTGCGCAATCACCATAAATTAATACTCGAGCTGGCATGCACATGATAAAAATGGATGAAACTTTAGCAACACCGGGTTTCGTCTTTATGATTTCTAAAGCCGGGCGAACCGTATCAGCTGTTGTATGGGTTGCACCGGAAACCATACCATCGGCGTCGCCGCTGTAGACCATCATCGCTGCGAAGTAATTCACATCCGTCATGCGTTCTAAGGCTATTGGAAGGTTAACATTTTTATGTTGCCTAAGAAGATGATATTGGTTTGCGTATGCCTCTCTTTTCCCTGAGGTTTCGATATCAATGATGTTAATACCAGGTAAATCTAACTCTAAACGTTTAGCTTGGAGGTGAATTTTTTCGGGTTTTCCGAGCAAAGTAATACGAACAGCCTCTCGTTTTAAGAGGTAATCAGCTGCTGCCAGAATACGCGGGTCAGTACCCTCTGGAAGGACAATATGCTGCTTGGCTTGTTTCGCTTTATGAATTAATTCGTATAAAAAGACAGCTGGACTTAATTGGGGTTTGTAGGAAGTATCACTAAGTAATTTCTTCAACGGCTCAGTAAAATAGGGACGCATCGCTTCTATTGCTTGTTTTACTCGTTCAGGGTCTGCTTTACATAAACTGTATTTTGCTGAAAATAAGGTCGTTGCAGTTTCGTAGGTTTTAAGTCTTGTTAAAAGAACCGGAAATGGGTTTTCAAGGCCTGCAATGATTTCAAGTATAACGGGGCCTGGTCGTTCTCCATTAGTTAAAACAAGGCCAGCAATTTTTGGATAGTAGGCAGATTGATCAGCCAATAAAGAACCCAATAAAATATCGATACGATCATCTGGTGTAATGATTAGCATACCACTTCGATCGAGACGTGACTCCAGGAAATTACCGACTGTTTTGGCTGCAATTGAAAATTGTCTGACTGGCCGATGCAGCTCAGATTTACCAAAAAGCACCTCGGCTTGTAATTTTTGCGCTATATCACGGACCGAGGGATTCGCTAATTGTTCAAACTCGGGAATAATTGCGATAAAAGGCAAATTGGGAAAATGTTTATGAAAAAGTTTGTTTGCTTCATTTTCATAAAGACTTTCAACTTGATTGATAATGATTCCTATAACTCGAGCATGAGTTTTTTTACTCACTTCTAAAGCCGCATTTAACACAGACAGGGTGTGCTCTAAGGTTCTATTTTTGGCTGAGACCATTAGAACCACTTCACAATTCAATTGATAAGCTAAAGTTAAATTGAATTGATACTCAAAAACGGCATTATCGCTTTCAAAATCTGTGCCTTCAAAATAGGTAAACGTTTTGTCGCCTTCGGTGTTAGTTGTTTCAAGTACTCTCGCAACCAAATCGTCTGGTTGGGTTCTCATCATTGAGATTGCTTGATTGACATTCATAAGAGGGGTTATCTTTTGCTCTGCGATGTCTTCTAACAATGGAACTTGAGATTCATCAGATTCAGAAAACAGCTTAAAACAACGCAAAGATTTTTGTTGTTCTTTTATAATGGAAAGAAATCCGAGCGAAACGAACGATTTTCCCGGACGTTTTTCTATAGCTGTTAAATAGATTTTATTATGCATAAATGGCTCCCAAGCTGCATAAATTTAAATTTTCATGACCCTTTACTATACAGTCTAAATGTAAAACGTGCAAAATGATTGTTGAAAAAGAAAATTCAGAAGATTATGTTGTTGGCATTTTTATTCAAAGTAGAGTAAGCATTCGTGAGTACCCCTTTTGTTCCTATTGAAACCGCAAAATTATCATGGTGCGATGACCTGCCATTTTCGCAAACTTTTGCAGATATTTATTTCTCTAAACAAAATGGTTTGGCAGAAACTCGGTATGTTTTTATTGAAGGCAATAATTTAATTGAACGCTGGCAAAATTTAACGGATGAAACGTTTGTCATAGGGGAAACTGGGTTTGGTACGGGGCTAAACTTTCTATTAACCTGGTCATTATGGCTAGAGTATGCTCCTAAATCAGCTCGACTTTATTTTTATAGCTGTGAAAAATTTCCGTTGACACGAAATGATTTGCAACACTGTTTAAATCGATGGCCGGAGCTAACGGCCCAAGCTAGCGCTTTACTGGAAGACTATCCCATATTAACTCCAGGATTCCATTTTTTACCCTTCGAGGAAGGAAGAATTAATCTCGTCCTGATGCTAGGTGATGCGGCAGCTTGTTATAAGCAACTCCTTGTTTGTGGTGATACGAGTCTAGAGAGTCAATTAAGAATGAATTATGTTGATGCTTGGTTTTTAGATGGGTTTTCCCCAGCTAAAAATCCGGCAATGTGGTCTGAAGAGTTGTTGCAAATCATGGGGCTTTTGTCAAAACCAGGTACAACTTTGGCTACTTTTTCAGCAGCAGCACTCGTTAAAAATAATTTGCGATCTGCAGGTTTTAATGTGGTTAAGAGAAAAGGATTCGGCACAAAACGTGAAATGGTTATTGCCCAGTTTCTAGAATCAGGCTCTTGCAGTAAAAAACTACGTTTAACGCCTTGGCATGTAAATCACGCAGGGCATGCAATAACAACGAAAAAAGCGATTGTACTTGGGGCTGGGCTTGCTGGATGCTATTCCGCTTATGCTCTGGCTAAGCGTGGGTGGGAAGTGAGTCTAATCGATGAGCATGATGAAGTTGGACAAGGTGCTTCTGGCAATAAACAGGCTGTTTTATATCCAAAGCTATCGGCTTATCGCTCGCCTCTGACGATGTTTATGCTAACCGCTTTTTTATTTGCAAACCGAGAGTATCGTCGATTATTAAAAACAAAACCTATTGGTGATCTTTCAGGCATATTGCAATTTGCTTTCAATGCGCGTGAATCTGCTGCTCAGCAAAATTTAGTGAAGTGGCTTTCTTCATACCCTGAACTGGGTAAACTTGTCGATGCACAACAAGCGTCCACAATTGCTGGCATTGAGTTGTCTGAAGGAGGGTTATTTATTCCTCATTCAGGATGGATTGATTCCCAATTATTATGTGATCTCCTGCGTCAGACATCTGGAATTTGCTGGTACCCCAATACCCATATCTCAGAATTACATTACAAAGAAAAAAAATGGCATGCAGGCGAGCACTCAGCAGAGATTCTAGTGATCGCAAATGGTTATCAGGCAAAACAGTTTGACCAGACATCCCATCTACCGCTAAAAGCGATTCGCGGCCAAATGACTATGATTGCAAATAACAAGGCTAGTTCAGCTCTAAAAATTCCTTTGTGTGGCGATGGGCATGTTCTTCCTGCGTATGATGAGATGCATGCAATTGGTGCTAGCTATCACTTAGGCTCTGTCGATCAAGCAAGTTATTCAGCAGATGATTTAAGCAACCTAAGCAAGGCATCCCAATTACCTGCGGCGATTTCCTGGTCGCAAGAAATAAAGAAAAACTGGACAGGGATACGCGCTGCCTCAACTGATTATTTACCAATGGTTGGCCCGGTTCCTGATGCGCTTCCTTTCAGATCCCGATTTGCTGCCTTAGCGACTAATGCTAAACGATGGATTCCTGAGCCAGGAGCTTATCTGCCAGGTTTGTTTCTTTGCACCGGATTTGGTTCCAGAGGGTTGACCACTATCCCGCTGTGTGCAGAATGGTTAGCTACACTGATTAACCAGGAACCTAGTTTGATAACCCAATCGATGATTAAATCCTTATCCCCGGCCCGTTTTTTAATTAAAGCAATCCTGAAAAATTCCGACATTACCAGCAGTTCATAAAATCGCTTTGTCAAATGGCCGTAAGGTAATATTGCATTTTTTGGAAAACAACTCTTTATTTCTTGTTCTATACTTTAAACTTGAACATATAAATGGAGTTAACATGAAAAAAATAATATACACTGAGGAAAATTTTGATACTATGCTCAAGTATTGTGTAATAGTAATGTCTGAGTTAAATCGAATGGATTCATCTCGATTATTGGCTGATCTAGTAGTTATTTTGAGGGAGTATTCACTTTTATTTGAAGATCAAAAAAGTAATATGTTTACTCTGCCAATTGAATTGCTTGATAACGAGGAGATAGCACTTAATTGGCCAGAAATTAAAATATCTGCCCAACAACACTCCCTACAATTTATTCGAATATAGAAGTTGTTCGCATGAATCAAAAGGATGGATGTCCATGTTAATATCTTGGTGAAAAGGGTTTGCTTTTATTTTACTTTCAGTGAAAACAGCTTTTTCATTTAATTCAGTAAATTGTGACCTGTCCTATGTTCATGCGGGTTGTCCTTGTTTCTTTATTTAAAGAAAGACTTGCTTATCACACCTGAGATCGTTACTCTTGCGAACCATTAGTTCACCTAATGAGGTCAGCTATGCCCAACATTGAAATTTTTCAGATAGATGCTTTTTCTGATAAAGTGTTTTACGGTAATCCTGCGGCAGTTTGTTTACTCAGTGAATGGCTCAACGATGAGCTCATGCAAGCCATTGCAGTTGAAAATAATTTATCCGAGACGGCTTTTGTAATTGAAGACGAGCAACATGGTTTTCATATCCGTTGGTTTACCCCCAAAGGGGAGATCAGTTTGTGTGGACATGCTACTTTAGCTGCTGGATTTGCGCTGCATGAGTTAGGTAAAACTAAGGGAGATACAGTCAATTTTTCCAGCTTAAGCGGTCTACTATCAGTGAAGAAAAAAGGTGATCGTTATACTTTAGACTTTCCGCGATTAACTTATATGCTGAGCTCAACGCCTGATTTAATCGCGAGCTTGATTGATAAGCCCTATGTCGAAATCTATGAAAGTGATTTGGATTATTTAATATTGCTCGAAGATGAAAATAAAGTTGTGCAAACCCAAGTGGACCTTAAAGCGTTAGCGAAATTACCAAAACGCGGGCTCATTCTCACTTCCGGCTCTGCAGAGGCAGATTTTTATTCACGTTGTTTTTATCCAAGACATAATATTGCAGAAGATCCCGTTACAGGTTCCGCCCATTGTGTGCTTGCTCCTTTTTGGGCAGAACGACTTGATAAAAAGTCATTGCATGCAATCCAAGGATCGTACCGAAAGGGCGAGGTGTATTGCGAAGTACTTGATGATAGAGTCTATCTCTCAGGGCATTGTAAATGGTATTCAAAAGGTTATTTGGTTATTTAAGTGCAAAACCATTTAATCTAAAAAAGTTGCTATCAAACAAGTAGCGTGATAAAAATGCCTTTCACCCGATCAAGGAGCGAGCGTCGATGTCATATTCCGCAGGTAAGCATTTTCGGACATTAGTCAAAGATAATTCGCCATTGCAGGTTGTTGGAACGATTAATGCCTACTCTGCAATGCTAGCCGCCTCAGCAGGATGCAAGGCAATCTATCTCTCTGGAGCTGGTGTGGCAAATGCTTCTTATGGGTTACCTGATCTCGGTATGACCAGTTTAGCCGAGGTTTTAGAAGACGCCAGACGCATAACCCAAGCTTGCGAACTTCCGTTATTAGTTGATGTCGATACCGGATGGGGACATGCTTTCAATATTGCAAGAACTATTCAATTAATGGAGAGTACTGGGGTAGCTGCTATCCATATCGAAGATCAAATTTTAGCAAAACGCTGCGGGCATCGTCCTAACAAAGCCATAGTATCCATGCAAGAAATGGGGGATAGAATAAAAACAGCTGTGGACGCGCGGAAAGATGATAATTTCGTCATCATGGCTCGCACGGATGCTTATGCCGTGGAAGGAATGAATGCTGCAATCGAGCGTGCTCAGCTTTGTGTTGAACTAGGGGCGGACATGGTATTTCCAGAAGCCATGACTACTTTGGATGAATATAGAGAGTTCTGTCGTCATCTTAATGTTCCTGTATTGGCAAACATCACGGAATTTGGCAAAACCCCCTTATTTACTCGTGAGGAGCTTGTAGAAGCGGGTGTCCGACTAATTTTATATCCTCTTAGCGCGTTTAGAGCAATGTCCTATGCTGCTTTGTCTGTTTATAAAGCAATTGTAGAGGACGGTACACAAAAAAAGATGCTAGATAAGATGCAAACGCGTGATGAGTTATATGCTGTGCTTGGTTATAACGATTATGAAAAGAAACTAGACCAATTAATGGAGGGAGAGGATGGTCAATAAATCAGCAGCAGGCTTGGCTGGAGTCATCGCTGGGCAATCAGCTATAGCCACTGTAGGTCAGGAAGAGGAAGGGTTGCATTATCGAGGTTATTCGATTGATGATTTAGCTGAGTATGCAACTTTTGAAGAAGTCGCTTATCTGTTGCATTACGGTCATTTACCTTCTCGTGCAGAACTTAACTCCTACATTGATAAATTAGTCAATTTACGGCATTTACCAAGTACATTAAAAACGGTATTGAAGCTTATTCCGAAGAATACCCATCCAATGGATGTGTTGCGTACGGGTTGCTCCATGCTAGGAACTCTAGAACCTGAGGAAAATTTCTCCCAACAATATGATATTGCCGATCGGCTGCTTGCTTTGCTTCCAGGAATGATGTGTTATTGGTATGCTTATCATCATCAGGATAGGGAAATCAGTGGGGAAAGCAATGAGCATACTGTTGGCGGACATTTTTTAACTCTTTTGCATGACAGGGAACCCACTGAGATTGAACGCCATATGATGAATGTTTCGCTTATTCTTTACGCGGAGCATGAATTTAATGCTTCTACTTTTGCTGCACGGGTTACTGCGGCAACTTTGGCTGATTTTTATTCTGCTGTGACTACGGCAATCGGCACATTACGCGGCCCTTTGCATGGCGGGGCCAATGAGGCAGCAATGGAGTTACTCGAACGGTTTAAAAGCCCAGATGAAGCTGAGCGTATTTTAATGGATATGTTTGCAGGCAAAGAAAAAATCATGGGATTTGGCCATCGTGTGTACAAAGAATGCGATCCCCGTTCTGATATCATTAAAGAATGGTCGCGTAAACTTGCCGAAGCGAAGCATGATATGTTGCTGTTTCAAGTATCTGAACGTGTTGAAGCAGTCATGCGACGGGAGAAGAAGCTGTTCCCAAATCTTGATTTCTATAGCGCTTCTGCTTACCACTATGCAGGTATCCCAACCCATCTATTTACTCCAATCTTTGTCATGTCAAGAATCACTGGTTGGTCTGCCCATATTTTTGAACAACGTGCAGACAATCGTTTAATTAGGCCAAGTTCTGAGTACACTGGACCTGAACCAAGAAAATATGTTCCCATTGAAGCAAGAGGTTGATATGCACTCTTATGTAGAAGATAACGTTAAACCGGATTACGACCCTGTAATTACAGGCATTGCTGATTATGTGTTGAATAAAGAAATAACGAGTGCAGAAGCGTATGAGACTGCCAGGCTTTGTCTAATGGATACGCTAGGATGCGGGATATTAGCGCTTAATTTCCCTGAGTGCACTAAACTGTTGGGGCCTATAGTGCCGGATGCAGTTCTACTTGGTGGAGCACGCGTACCTGGAACAAATTATGAACTTGATCCTGTGCAAGCTGCTTTTAACATTGGGACGATGATCAGATGGCTTGATTTCAACGATACTTGGTTAGCCGCGGAATGGGGGCATCCTTCAGACAATTTGGGGGCGATATTGGCCGTAGCCGACTATGTCAGTCGCCGAAACTTAAAAGAAGATAAGCCAGCAATCACTATGCAAGAAGTGCTAACGGCGATGATTAAAGCGCATGAAATTCAAGGCTGCTTAGCGCTTGAAAATAGCTTTAATCGAGTTGGTTTAGACCATGTTATCTTAGTGAAAGTAGCAAGCGCAGCTGCAGCTGCCTCTTTGTTAGGTGCTGATCACGATATGATGCTTCGTACACTCTCTCAGGTGTTTGTTGATGGACAGAGCCTGAGGACTTACCGACATGCACCCAATGCTGGATCACGTAAATCATGGGCGGCAGGTGATGCAACTGCTCGAGCAGTGCGGTTGGCATTAATTTCAGCTACTGGAGAGATGGGTTATCCCAGCGCATTGAGTGTGCCTAAATGGGGTTTTTATGATGTTCTTTTTGGAGGTAAGGCATTTAAATTCCAAAGGCCGTATGCCAGCTATGTGATGGAGAATGTATTATTTAAGTTGTCCTATCCCGCTGAATTCCACGCTCAAACTGCAGTTGAATGCGCAGTGATCTTACATGAACAAGTGAAAGAGCGTTTAGATGATATCGCTCGAATCGAATTAGTAACGCATGAATCAGCGATTCGTATTATTAGTAAGCAAGGTGTATTGCATAATCCTGCTGATCGTGATCATTGCTTGCAATATATGGTTGCAGTCGCTCTTTTATACGGTGATTTACGTGCTGAGCATTATGAAGATGAGACTGCTGCAGATCCACGCATTGACCAACTGCGTGAAAAAATGTACGTAAGTGAGAATTTGCAATTTTCACGTGATTATCATGATCCCGATAAACGCTCTATTGCAAATAGCATTAAGCTCATTTTTAAAGATGGTACCCAGTCTAATTTAGTCACTGTAGAGTATCCAATTGGTCATAAACGGCGCCGCGATGAGGGCATCCCAGTGTTGCTTGAAAAATTCAAACGCAATCTGGCAACTCGTTATGAACCAGAGCGCATTGATGCGATTCTAGAGGTAATGAATGATACAAATTCTTTAGCAGCTATGTCAGTCGTGGACTTCATGGCACTTTGGAAACCGGAATCATTGCTGCCAAGTTGAGAATTTAACGAAGAGCCCGGGTTTAGGCAGAGCCTTAACCTGGGAATTTAAATGGAATTTCAACTGTGTTGATGGAAGAAAAGGCTTGACGACTGTTGCATGAGTTGATTCCGAGGTGACCTGCCTCTGGAATTAACTCGATTTTTTACCCAAAACAGCATTCAATAACGATAGATAGTGATTATCTTGTCGGTAATCCTTGCGAAAATAACGGTTAATAAATAAGGTCAAAGATGCTTCTTTTGATTTAGGGGGCTTGCCTGTTTGGATTTCCAATGATAGGGCTAATACCGCATGAAGAATAGCCATTTGTTCCACCACAGCTTCAATTTGTAAGGTTTGTGCCGCTGCGGGCATTGTTTTCAACGCCCTAATTGAATTGGCTAATTCGCCCAGTTTTTCTTTGATGAGTGTCGTATTTTCAGAATGACCGGTAAGTTGGTTAATGAGTTGGTGCAAATGCTCAAGTACTAACTCGCCAACATTAAATTTCTCCATATCTCTTAATGTTTGCATCCATAAAGTGAAGTGTGTGCCTTCCCAATTCTCGCAAACAATACAATCTCTGAGTAGACGTGGCAATGAAGAAAAACTTTCGATAGTGCCGTTACCAGCTAAAATATCGATGCAGTGATGGATGTTTTCCACCGAACGTTTTGCAGTAAAATATTTGTTTAAGTTTGCTAAAGTTCTCATGAGCAGCTGTTTTTCTTTGGATTGCTCTTCATAAGGAGTCATATCAAGTTCATCTTGGCGGCTAGCCATGTAAAAAATACTGGCGATTAAGGCAGTGTTTTCTGCTTTAATATGGGCAAGTGCTTCTTTAACAAGAGGATAATCAAAAATTTTATGATTAAAAGCCCGACGATTGAGTGCATAAAAATGGGCGATTTGTAAGGCTCGTCGAGCCATACCTAATACAGAAAATGCATTAAATATTCGCGATAAATGTAAAACATTTTCTAAAGCTAAGTGAATTCCCTGATGAAGTTCACCCATTGGATAAGCCAGCGCGTCCTCAAATTCAATTTCAGCGGTTGCCATTGAGCGCGTGCCAATTTTTTGTTTTAAGCGACGTAGTTTATAATAGTTTGGTTTATTATCAGGCAATTGCTTTGGAATTAAGAAAAGACCCAATCCTTTGGTTCCGCTTAGGTTTTGGTCATAGCGTGCGGTTGCTAGGATTAAGTCTGCATTAGCATTGGAACAAAACCATTTTTCCCCCCGTATTCGCCATTGTTTATGGTCATCCTGATAAGCTTGTGTCGCATTAGCACCAACATCGGATCCCCCCTGAATTTCAGTCAAAAATTGAGCTCCTGTAAAATTCTGGCTAAAGGAAGGTTGAGTTAGTTTATCTAAATAAAATTGGGTCTCCTTTAATTTAGAATAATTTTTTAACACTCGAATAACGCCAGCTGAGCATGCAATTGGGCAGTTATGCCCAGCTTCGCCTGCATGTGAGGAAAGAAAAAACAAACTTAAAGTCCTCTGCATATGGCCTGGTTTAAGGAGGTAATGCATTAGGTCAGAGCCATAAATCACATTTCCGGCAGCTTCATAAGAAGGGTGATGAACCACACGATCTTCACGTTCTCCAATGCTGTTATAATGCTCAACTTTAGGAAGATTGGTGTCGAGGTTATTTTCCATCACCAAGGGTTCCAGTTGATATGCCACGCGTTGTGAGAAATCGCGTAATTGGTGCACGAATTCCGGGTATTCTGCATAGTAGCATTGATAGGTATGCATTAAGTTGGAGTTTTCGGCCAAGAGGGAATCTTTAAGTTGCTGATTCCAAGTTTTAAGATAGTCTCTTGTTTGTTCATAGGCATTTTTCTCGTTCATCCCTGTCTCCATTCGTACAAAACCTTTAAAATTTTCGTTTAATACCAGCAATCGCCAAAACTTTTGTAGAGATTTCCTCGATAGAATACCGAGTCGAATTAAGATAAGGTATATTTTCGCGTTTATACATTGCCTCAACTTCAGCCACTTCACGGCGGCATTGCTCTACTGAGGAATAGGTGCTGTTTGGCCGTCGTTCCGTACGTATTTGCCGTAACCGTTCTGGATCGATTGTTAAACCAAATAATTTATGCCTGTAGGGCTTAAGCACTTCTGGGAGCCGGAAATTGGTTAGGTCCTCTTCGGTAAACGGGTAGTTTGCAGCAAGAACACCAAAATGTAGTGCCATGTACAGACAGCTCGGGGTTTTTCCGCATCGCGAGACACCTATTAAAATGATATCTGCTTTTTCGTAGCCCCGCACTTTTATGCCATCATCATGGGACATTGCGTAATCGACTGCTTCAATTCGATGGGTGTAAATTTGTTGATTCACAACACCATGACTTTTTCCCACGGTGTAGGATGATTTTGCATTAAGTTCAGTTTCAAGCGGACCTAAAAAAGTATTAAAAAGATCAAAGACATGCGCTTTCGCTTTTCCAATCGTGTGGGCGATTTCGGGGTTAATTAATGTCATAAACACAATGGGCCTTACTCCTGTTTCATTACAACAGGCATTAATGCGTTCAACAGTTGCTTGGGCTTTTTCAAGGGTGTCTATGTAAGGAATTGTTAGTTTATCAAATTGAATGCTTTCGAATTGAGTAATTAGACTATTGCCAAGCGTTTCAGCAGTGATGCCGGTACCATCTGAAATCATGAACACATTTCGTTTCATTCATGGGCCTCGTTTGTAAAGCAAAAATAAATTATCTAGAGAATTCTAATGGAATAATTCTTGGGCGACTAGGAGACACCCAATAAAATTAAGCGTTTCCCAGAGTCTCACTAGCAGCTTGGCAAGTCCATAAGCTTCTGCTATGTTGAGTATATAGATATAGTTTAGTATCTGTAATCAAAGAGATAAACGCGTACCTAGCCCTTTTGCGGTGTTTAATTCCAGGATAAATGAGTATGGAACGAGATCGGTTTCAACAGCATGGCATGCTTTTCGTCGTAGGTCTTATGTGCCTGCTAGCTAGTTTAAGTTTGTTTGCATTCGGCTTCTATATTTTGCCATACCTTTTATGGAATTGGAGTTACGGGGTACCTGCATTCGTGCTTAACTTAAGGGAATGGTATAAGGAAGCCTATGAATTTACTGAGTCGGGTTCTGCATGGATGGTTTTTTTTACGTTTATTATCCCTGCTATCATTACAGGGCTCATTTCCCAGTTCTCATCAAACTATATTGAAAATGAGATTTATCATTTGAATGAGGAGAAAACAGAGAAGCGTTCGGAAATAAAAAGTGATGTCCAAGAAACGCTTAGTTTTGGATTGAAAGTATTTCTTCTTATCATTTTGGTCCTAGTTGTTGTTACTTTGGTTGAATGGTTAGTTGCACCCCCGACTGTATAAAAAGAGTAAGGATTCAGTAACGACAAGCGAACGGTTGGGCAACCTGGGTTTTTACCTAAAGGAGCGTATATGTTTTTTAAACGTTTTAAAATTCGGAAGTTAACTAAAAAAATAAAGTCGATGCAACAGCACCGTGTTCATAATCAACCCAAAGATGAAGTGCTAGCAAAAGAAATCGCTTATTATCATGAATTAGCCGGTATATACCATTCGTTAATTGGTCATAAATCTTATCCTTACGCTTCGGAGATGGTCAGGGCATGTCTACGCACGGCCGCTGCTTTAGATGATCCTAAAGCGCAATATGAGGTCGGCAAAGCGCTATTAGACGAAGCAAAATTTCGTAGCGAACTGCAAAAAGAGGGGCTTTTTACAAGTGCCAGTAACGAACATCAAGCGCATCTTCTTTTTGATGAGGCATTAGCGTATTTGCAGTCGGCTGAAAAGCTTGGTCATGTCGAGGCAAGGCGTCTGCATGGTCTTTGTTATATTAATGGTTGGGGCGTAATCCCTGACAAAGATAAAGGGTTTGAATTAGTGGTACAAAGTATTGACCAGGAGAACAGTTGGGATAAAGTACCACAGATTTTTGCCTCAATCGGATTAAATAAGCCTGAATTTTTTTCAGCCTTAATGAAAGCGAGGAACAAATAAGAATAGCTCGCCCACTAGGAATTCCCTAAACAACTTCGGGATGAAGGGAATTACTACTCCTTGAGTGCTCACTTTTTTGTCAATTTAATTAACTCTTCTCACAACTGTAAAATTTGATGTTCCTCAAGCCTTGATATTTGTGCCAAGCCATAAACGCAGGTAACATGCCATCCTGAAAGCGGCATAGCTGCTTGAAGGTTCTCCTGAATGTAGCACAATCTTTGATTCGCTTCCTGCATGGAGCGAAAGCTACCCTAGAGACTTGTTAACATTTGACCATACGTAAATCGCGCTCAACCCCGTTATTTGTAAATGGTGCCCAGAGTCTTAACAGCGGCCTCAATTGGATATTTTAGTTACAAAATGTTCGGGAATGATATTTTGAAATTGTTTTCTTATACCTTTCACTCTCGTCTCTAACTCTTCAATTTTATCAGCGCTTGCTGAAGCTCCTCTTATGCCGACGAAGAAGAAATGATTACCGTGAACGTGCAATTTTAAATAATCCGGCGTCTTATCAATCAAATGTACTAATTTCGCCCATTGTTCTGATGATAGTTTTTTTAAGTTGTTTCCTTTAATGTAATGATTGTAAATCATTTCTGATCTTAAAAAATTCCAAGCGGCTGGATCAATCAAGGAGATTTTAGCGGTTGTTGGTGAATCATCTTCAATCAGGCCAATCCAAGGAGTACTGGCGAAATTAAAAACTCCACCGTCGTTTAAGGTTTGCTGAACATTCTTTTTCAGCTGGCCGTTTTGATAGACATAACCTTCGGCAGCAATAGCTGCAGGAATATGGCCAATAAATTGAGATAGGTAAATGGATTGCGGGATGATCACATGACCATTGTAGCGGTTTTGCTCTTCAAGCATCTGCGCAAATACAGGAAATAACGCAGTGCGATCAGCTAAATGGTTAGCCCGCAACGTATTGGTTTCATAAGGTCCTGGTTGCATCACGTAAGGAAGTGGAGGAACGGCAGCCAAGCCAATAAATAATTCCACATTGAGCCCATATTTTTTTGCTGCCACATTTAAGCTTTGCTCGATTGAGCCACCCATACTCCAACCTAATACAATGATTTTATTTGTTAATTTATTTTTATCAATAATATTTTTAGCGACTTCTGCAATTTGATTCCCCCAATCTTGAATTGAAAAATTAGGATAAATTTTAGTGTAAACAGGATTTTCAAGAGGATAGGAAATACCTAAAAAAGAATAACCCTTTTTATTTAACCAATAATTCAAAAAATCTTGTTTTTTCGCGCCAGGGTAGCCATACGCAATTCGAGCTAAATGGGAATCACCAGGAACAAAAATGACAAGTGGTTTGGCTGGATCGCCTTTTTGAAAGTAAACTAAAGTCTGCGCTCCCGCAGCCTCAATTAATGTTTCTCCGGGATAAAGGGAAGGATTCGCAGCTGTAACTGAAATAGAAGCGAACAGTAACAGAAGAACTCTTGCCGCTATAGTCATTTTAGCTTATCTGGTTTATACCTCTTGTTAAGAGTTTAGCAGAGATTAAAACCAGAAAGATAAATACCAATGCATAATTACTTTTCCCCAAAAAATAGAAATAATTCCAGCTAAGCAAAGGAAGGGACCGAAAGGAATTGGTGTTTCTTTAGTTTTCCCCTGATATTTGAGGTATGTAAAACCGATGATTGCCCCTGTTAGAGAGGCAAACAATAGAATGAATGGCAGTTGTACCCAACCAAACCAGGCCCCAAAGGCAGCAAATAATTTAAAATCACCATTACCCATACCTATTTTATGGGTCAATAAATAAAATAGTTTAATAAAAAGCCATAAGGCAAGGTAGGCTAATGCAGCACTAAGCACTGCATCGGGTAGAGTAGTGAATAGTGACTGTGTGTTCGCAATCAGACCAAGCCAGAGCAGACTTAAGGTAAGGCTGTCTGGTAGTAATTGATGCTCTAAGTCAATAAAAAAAAGGGCAATGAGAATCCAAATATAAAAAAGAACAAACAACAAGGTGATAGTAAAACCAAAATACCAAGCAGCTAATAAAGAAAAAAGACAACTCAATAATTCAACAATCGGATAGCGGATTGAGATACGTTGTTTACAGTGTCGACACCGGCCTCGTAGTAAACAATAACTAAGAAGCGGAATATTGAACCATACGGGAACTGGCGTTTTGCAGACCGGGCAAAAAGAGCGTGGAAGGAATAAGTTGATTTTAGTTATTGATTCTTGCTTAGCCTCATGATGGCATTCATTCTCTTGTTCAGCTTTTAACATCAAAGGCAAACGGTAAATGACGACATTCAAAAAACTACCGACAGCAAGCGCAAAAAATGCCAATACAATTAAAGCAGCAGGAAAGTTAATAATTTCAAATTGACTCAACATAGGCTACATCACCGCTCCAAGTTTAAAGATAGGAAGATACATGGCTGTTACTAGGATACCGACGATTAACCCTAGTATTGTCATAATAACCGGCTCTAGCAAGTGATTTAAGCGATCTACCGCGTTGCTAATGTCTTCTTCATAAAAATCAGCTATTTTGCGGAGCATCGGTTCCAGTGAACCTGCCTCCTCGCCAATAGCAATCATTTGAATTACTAAATTAGGAAAAAGAAGGGTATTTTCCATGGCTTGATTCATTTGTTGTCCTGAATAAACCTTCTCTTTGATTTGGCTAATCGCTTTAGCATATATCCAGTTTGCTATGACTCCCTCCGCAGCATCGAGCGCATTAAAAAGTGGAAGACCAGCTGCAAAACTAACCGCTAATGTTTGAGAAAAACGTGCGATAATTGCTTTTGTTAAGATAACGCCAAAAATGGGACATTTTAAGGAAAGCCGATCAAAAAAAAGATTTAATTCTGGCACATATTTTCTAAGTTTAAAAAAGCTATAGCCTAAGCTAATGGCACCCAAAAAAATTGGTAATCCAATTGCTCTGCTCAATGTTGAGATTTGAATGACTGCACGTGTAAGTGGAGGGAGATCGGCACCAAAACTCTCAAACAACGACTCAAATTGGGGAACAACAACGAACAAAAGTATGAAACTAACTAGACAAGCAATAAATAAAACGGTAGCAGGATAGATGAGTGCTTTTTTTAGTTTTCTCTTGATTGTTTCTAATTTTTCTTTGTAATTCGCGAGAGTTTCGAGCATTGGCTCAAGGTTGCCGGTTTTTTCACCTACGGAAATTAAATTGCAAGTTAATTCATTGAATATGTTTGGGTAATGATTTAGGGCTTCAGAAAAAGATAATCCATTTTCAACTTGCATTTTTATGTCTTGAATCAAGTATTTCATTGTAAGCCGAATTTGGCTTTTAGCAACGATATCAAACGATCGAATTAAAGGAATTCCCGCTTTAAGTAAGATGGCAGTCTGGCGACAAAAACTAGCGAGTTCAATTGGGCGAATTTTTTTTCTATTCAAAAATAAACTCTGTTTTTTTGTTATCTTTCGACTACTGATACCCTGTTTATGAAGCTCGACTTTCACGAAAGCGGTGCTGGTAGTATCCATGAGACCATGTACCTTTTCACCCAATGCATTGATCCCTTCCCAATAATAACAGTGCTTAGTTTTATTCATCATGATTAATCAGCAATGACGCGGTTTAATTCTTCCAGCGAGGTTAATCCTTGCCTGACTTTTTCAAGACCTGATTGATAAACTGTGAGCATTCCTTCTGTTTGGGCTAATTTTTGAATCTCAACAGAATTTGCTCCGCATAAAATCTGGTGCCTGATTAATTTGGAGATTGGCATCACCTCAAACAAACCTAATCGGCCACGATAACCATTCCTACAATGCTCACAAGCTCGGGCTTGGTAAAGATTAGCTTTCTCGTTCTGATGAAAGCCAAGCCCAAACAAATCCCTATGAGATAAATCATTGCGAATGGTTTTACACCGATCGCATAAACGTCTGGCTAACCGCTGCGCAATAATCAAGATGCAGGAATTTGCAATATTAAAGGCCGGAATGCCAAGATTAATGAGTCGAGTGAGTGTTTCTGAAGTACTATTCGCATGCAAGGTAGATAGAACAAGATGGCCAGTTTGTGCGGCTTTAATTGCAATTTCGGCAGTTTCTGTATCCCGAATCTCGCCAATCATGATGATATCAGGATCTTGCCGCAGAAATGAACGTAAGGCAGTCGAGAAAGTTAAACCCGATTTAGGGTTAATATTAACCTGGTTGATACCTGGTATTTTAATTTCAACCGGATCTTCGATAGTGGAGATATTTCGTTCAATACTGTTCATGAGGTTGAGAGCGGTATAAAGCGATAAGGTTTTACCACTACCTGTTGGGCCTGTAGCTAAAATCAACCCTTGTGGTTTCCTCAAAGCAGCAAGGAAATGTTCTTTCTGTAAGTGATTTAATCCTAGTGAATCAATATGAAAATAGCTTAAATCGGCGTCAAGAATACGTACTACTAGTTTTTCACCATAAATAGTAGGACAAGTGCTTACTCTGCAATCAACTGTATGGTGAGAAGATAGCTTAATTTGAAATTGGCCATCTTGGGGCATACGACGCTCGGAGATGTCTAGATTTGCCAGCACCTTAATGCGAGTGCTTATTTGGTTTGATAAATGTCTAGGCGGGTCGGTTACTTCGGTTAATAATCCGTCTTGACGATAACGAATACGATATGCTTGTTCATAAGGTTCAAAATGAACATCTGATGCGCCGTTATTGATTGCCGAAATCAAGATTTGATTAACGAAGTTGACAACGGGAGCCTCGTTATTGTGTGTTGTGAAAGCAAAATCTGTGTTCACAGGAGTGATGTTTTCCAATTGAACTGAATTATCTAAATAATCGAGTAAGTGTTGGTTTTCTTTTTTATTCATCACCCTGTCAATGAGTTTCCGAAGCTTATCTGTTTCAACAACAACAACTTTAGTGGGTAAGCCAGTTTGAAAGTGAATTTCTTTGAAAACAGACTGCTGACTTGGATCATCTGTCGCTAAAATCAAATTCTCCGCGCGAATGATAATGGGTAAAACAGCATGACGGCGTGTTAATTGTCCACTGATTAGGTGTATAGGAATGGAGTCGAAGTCAATATTATCAAGATCCATAAAAGGTAAATCAAAATAATTAGCCATGATTTGTGCAATAACCGGGGGTTCAATCAAATCGTTTGTGGCTAAATACTGTAGGAGAGTTTGTTGGTTAGCGAGAGCAAGGGTTTGATATTCGAAAATTTTGCTTTTAGAAATAAGATTATTTGCTGTAAGTAATTGAGCAATTCCTTGTAAGCGATGGTTTGTTATTGTTGTCATTTCCATAATTAGACTGTATTTCCTGAGCTAACTATAAAGAAAAAAAGATTAGAGTGCACGATAAATTTATCGGCTTGGGAAAATCGCCGTGGAGAAAATCGTGACTTCAATTGTCAACAGACCCTAGACTATGGTACAAAAAAGATTAAGTTAAGATACGGGACGTGTACTTTGTCTTTTGATGGCCAAAAAGCTCGGTTTCGTGCCTTGGAGCAATGGTTTAGCTCAGCTCAGGGGCTCGATATAAGTGATTTTTTTGAATCAGAATTGGCGCATCTGGGAGAAATACTTCATGGCGAAACTTTACTCCAGCTCGGCAATTACGGTAAAAATCCTTGGCTACAAAAACTTCATTATTGCCATAAATGGAATACTTCACCTTTAATTGACCCATCTAGTACATTTAGGTCTTCTTTTACTCAACTCCCCCTCGATAGAAACAGCATTGATTGTGTAATTGCCCCGCTGGTTATGGAAGCCTTTAGTCATCAGAAAAATCCAATTGATGAAATTGATCGAGTCTTAAAACCAATGGGTTATGCCATTTTTTTTGGTATAAACCCCTTAAGTTTATGGGGATTATTTGTAAGATTAAAACGATACTCCATTTTTGGCCATTTAGCTGGAAAGCCCACATCAGTTCTCTCAGTAAAACGGGCAATGCTGCATCGTGGCTATGTTTTATGTAATATCTCTTCTTTCTACTATATCCCCCCCGTTTCAACCAAAGAATGGTTACGTAAGTTAGAGATTTTTAATGAATTAGGGAAAATGATTTCGCCTTGCCCAGCCGGATTTTATTGCCTTGTAGTGCAAAAATATCAAGCAGCCCATACCGATTTGCTTCATAGCGAGGTTGAAGAGCAGTTATGGGAACGGAAGAGGGGGTTGTTGCCAGCTTGCCAATTTAAACCGAAAGTACACAAAACGGAGTTTGAGGAGACTTATTAAGTTTAGTGTATACTTTCAACATAGTTTAAAATACTTAGGGTTTCGTCTAAAAATAGCATTTTGGACTATCTTCAGTATAATAGCCGTTGTTTTATTTTTGGATTATATGTTTATGGCAAAAGAATCGCTATATCGTATTACTTTCGCAAACCAGGAAGCAGTTTATGAAATTTATGCTCGTAAGGTATGTGAAAGTGAGATTTTTGGTTTTCTCGAGGTAGAGAATTTTGTTTTTGGCGAAAATAGCTCTTTGGTTGTTGACCCCTCGGAAGAACGTTTAAAAGTCGAGTTTAATAGTATCAAACGCACTTATATCCCTATGCATTCTGTTTTCCGTATCGATGAAGTAGATAAGCAAGGAGTGGCTAAGGTTCGAGATAGATCAAAGGATGATAGTAAGGTCACTGTATTTCCGGTTCCCAGTAAACGCAATGATTGATTTAACTAATTCACTTAGGATGTCTGATGTCTATTCCAACTAAGATTAAAGAGGTATATGAAAAATCAAGCTGCTTATACACAACAAAAGAAGTTGAGGCAGCTTTAGATAGAATGGCGATTAACATTCATGCAGCGCTTCATGATAAAAATCCAGTGTTGCTTTGCGTTATGATTGGTGGATTGGTTCCGATGGGAAACCTTCTTCCGCGTTTGGATTTTCCATTAGAGGTTGATTATGTCCACGCCACTCGTTACCGCGGCGAGATTAAAGGAGGGGAATTAATCTGGAAGGTCAAGCCCAGCCTTGAACTAGCAAACAGAACCGTTTTAGTGATTGATGATATTTTAGATGGGGGTGTCACCTTAGCTGCAATCATTAACGAAATAAAAGCCATGGGTGCTCGTGAAGTTTACAGTGCTGTCTTGGTCGATAAGCATCATAAACGCGTACCTAATGGATTAAAAAACGCCGATTTTGTAGGTTTGCAAGTGGATGACCATTATATTTTTGGTTATGGCATGGATTATAACGAGTACCTGCGAAATGCGCCTGGAATCTTTGTTGTTTCACCCGAGCACGAATAACTCTTTCCTTTGAGCTACTTTTAAGTTAGGGCGAAAACCAATATTTAGGGGCTTGCGCAACGATTGTTTCAACTTATTTATGACATTTAGATAAAATTAGTTATATGCGCTTATACTCCTTGAATAATACTCAATTTTATAAGCGCTATTTTCACTGAGTACTATTTTTTGTACTGTCTTTTTTAAGAATCAAATTCTTTTATCCCAGTTATTGGAAGGATGTGTGGCTTACGATTCGTTCTTGCCATATTTTTTGACATCTCAATCAATTCCTTTTAGGAATTCCCCTTAGATAAAGTTTCTCTGTATAAAAAGAAGTCAAAAAGTTTATTATATTGCCTGTATATTAACTAAGTTCAATTTGTTCGTTTTTAGAACTTTAGCAACACAATAGAACGCATTTTAAATTCTGGATTTGAAAGCGACTTCCTATAGACTTGTTTGGGGGTTGAAGATGACTCAATTATCTACTCTTGATCTTGCTAACCTTATCCTTCAGTGTGTGGCAGGTGGAGATTCTAGTAACTTAGGAACAGAAAATCTTAATGAATTAGAAATAATTTTATTAAATAAAGATGCTGAAAAACTTGCTTACTGGCTACAGTTTCATTCATTTATAAAATATAAATTTGATAAAATTACAAATAACTTTACTGAAATTAATATTGAAGATCCTGAGCCTGATCTTATAGCTGCAGTGAATGAAATCATTTCTGCCTTTTCTCGAGAACAGGAAGCGAAAAAAAGTCTAGTCAAATTCAAAAATGAAGATTTTAGCAACAGTGACTATGTTGCATTGTCTCAAGAAATTTCGAATTTACACTCTCAAATTCGTTCTTCTGAAAACGCTCTAAGAGAAGATTCGATTCAACCCCTTTTGAATGCAAAAACTCGTCGAAATAAAGAATTATCTCGCCATGCAAATATAAAAGCTATCGGTGCTCCAGATTATGCAACTGAGTTTGCCCATAGAAAGCTTGTCAAAGCTATTGTTGGGCTAAAGCCAAATGAGCGTAAACAGCTCCTTTACTACCATTTTGGTGAGGCTCATGCATTCGGCTTTGATATAGAAAGAACACCCGAAGGAAAATTACTTATTTTTAGTTTTGAAACCGTGACTGATGCAAAGCACTTGCATGCCCTTCAATTACTCCATAATTCCCTTTCCCAGTTAGGTGAAAATTTTGAAATTAGAAGTTGTAATTCCTTTCTGCAGAAGGATGGTTATAACTGCGCAACTTATACTTTAGCGGTTTTAAGTGAACTGAGTAAATATGACCATGTATTTTCTTATTTACCAGAAACCTATGAAGAAGACACTGAAGTTATAGCCTTAAGAGGACGAGAACTAACTATGCCTCATGGAGGTATGCTGTCGAATACAAACAGAAAATTTAAGTTTGAAGTCGTGGACAAGATCAAATGGATAAAATTAAGTGATATGCCGACGAAAATAATTTCTATGGGTCAGTCTCATACTGAAATGGAGGAGTTATTAAAACAAGCTCCTGGCTTTGATCTTGATCCCGCTAAATTTATTGAAATCCTTAAGGAAAAATACCAATTTGATCCCAGAAATCCTCAAACAACAAAATACATTAACCGTCGCCGTGAACGTATCGCAAGCCATGTCGAAAAATCTAAAGACTCCGTTAAACAAGATGCGTATGCAAAATTTTTGGAAAAAATGCCTTTATTAGGCCTAATAGATAAAGTTGTAACCCCAGATTTTAATAAAGAAATTACAGAAAATGATCACCTCAATTTAGATGAAAAAATTAGCTATATTAAAAATTTATTTTTAGCAATGACGATTCGGCGTGGTTTCGGTTGGGCACTGAGATCCTCAGACCTTGTAGATTTTTCAGAGCATGAAGTTAATATTCTCATATTATTAAGAAATGAATACCTACGACTTTTAGCAAAGAAAGATTTTGAAGAAGCTAAGAAAGTCATCGGTTCATACGGTGATCCGATATTTCACAATGAATTGGATAGCATTCTTAAGGAACGTCCAGTGCCATCGGAAGTTCAACCTTTGTCTGCTGTTTTTAATGAGGTATTTAGCCAAGGCCAAAGAATAGCTATTTATCGTGATATCAAAAAATTCTATCTACCTAAGGCACTCGATATCCATAACCCTTTCATTAGCTTATACGAAATTAATCCAAGTGAACTCACAGCAGGAAAAATCGATGAGCTATTCAGCAAACTTGAAGACGATTATCGAGATCCTGAAACTGGTATTTCAATTTTTGATGCGGAACGTAAGTTAGAATTACTAACAGGTTTTATAGAGAAATTTGGCAAAAAAAATATAGCAGATTTGTCTAATGAGCAAATACATGCCATGTTTTTTTTGCGGAATAAATGTATTAGTTTATTAAGTGAACTAAAAGTAGGTGAAGGCAGATTGATAAATTATTTATATTCAATGTCATCATTTTTTAGAAAGTTTGATACACAAAATTCTGAATTTTCCAGTATTCAGTTAGACGCATCTATTAAGAGCTTTCATACTGAAATGGCGGAAAATTTCACAAAAGAAGAATTGTTATTTATAGATACAGAGCTACATGAAAGTGTTTTTGGAAGGTTCGTGGTTGACCCAACTAATCCATTGCTTGAGTTAATTGGGACAGAGAATTTTACGAAAGAAAATATTGTTATGACTTTAAGGAAAGTTAGGGAGGATTACCGGGATATCAATGGAAAAAGTCGTATTAAACTTTATGGTTTAGTGGGATTTATAAATGAAACGATACGCGCAGTTGATTCACTACCCTTTGATGAACGTACTCACGCTTTCGGAGAATTAAAGAAGGCTTATTTGGCATTGCTTTCTGAGAGGAAAAGGGGATTCAATCAAATTTGCACCAGCGATTTAATTGTAAAACGTATTTTATTTCCTTTCTTAGGCAATAAAAAGGCCTTACCAATGAATGAAAGAAATATTCTTAAACTTGTGAGTGATTCTGATAATTTATTGGTAAAACTGTCGTTATTAGAAACTGCATTTTACTGCATCACTTCTCCCTATTTAAATGGAATATATGAGTCTGCAAGTGAGGGATATACTGCTCAGCAGATAGCAGATATTAACGTCTTAAAATCTGTCTACGTAAAATTAATAAAAAATGAACCTTATGATAGAGAAGACAGTGATTTTAATTCTAAATTACAGAAATTTGTTGAAATACGTAATAGGGGAGGGATACCCACTTTTACAAGTCTAATAGATATAAGTCATAATGATTCTAGCGGTGCGATGGTGTCAATCAGAAGTGATATTGATAGGATGGTTAATGGTGAGCTAAGACCAATCAAGCAAGCTGTTACTATAAGTGAACTAAGCTGGATTTCTTTTTTTAGCATTTTACCATTGTCCATTATTAGTTGGTTACCATACTTTAGAAGTGATGGGGATAAATTGGCTGGTGATGAAGTTGACTCGGTCGAGCAATCAGATACTGTCGGTGAGTCTGGCTGGATTTCCTTTTTTGGTAATCTACCCTCTCTCATTCTATGTTGGATACCTTATTTTAGTAAACAAGCGGTTAAGCCAGTACATGATGGCCCAACACAAATCAATCAAGGTGTTTTAGAAGCTCAAGGACAAATAGATGCTTTTGTAGAGCCAAATCAAGTAGATGATGTTGCCGGAAAACAAAGTGAAGAAGAGGATTCAAGAACATTGCAATTTGCATCCAACACTTTAGGTTTTTTCAGCGAATCATCTCATAAAAAGACGACTTCAAAACAAAGCTTAAGTAACATAATAAATAGTTTTTATACATCCTCCGAGCAACATTTTCAGAGTGATAGCTTGAATATAGAACTGATACGTTCTTCTACAAGTAAGTCTGGTTTTGGAAAAGACATAACTTCTTGGATACAATATAACCGGCTTCATCCTGATGTCGGAAATTTTGAAGATAATTGGAAATTAAATTTAGCGATATTCGAAGAAGACATCCCTAAAGCCTTTGAAATTATAGCAGAGCTTGCGCAAAAAAATAATTTAGCCTGTTTCAAAGTAATGAGCCAAGCACAAGCCAGGGCATCAATGAAAACATTTCCTCATATGCTCGGTAGGGAAATGGTTATTTACTGTGGAGCAAATCCTGAGTTTAATGGGGAGAAATGGATCGAAATCATCCAAGAAATTGAGACTGCTCTCGATGAAGCTGGCGTTCGTACTTCAAAAGAGATACCCCCTAGTTCAAATCGTGGCATAGGTAAGTATACAAGTTATACTCATCATGCTTGGACAACAGGAGTAGATATGCGTATACCATTCGATAAAGGGATTAAGGAAACAGGACTTGAGGATGAGGATTTATTTAAAGACTACCCTCCCATGCTTAAGATGGGATGCACATTAAATGCTTGATTGGGGTTTTTGATGACGCTGTTGGTAAATAGGTTTGATCTTCGAGCAGACCTATTTATCTTGTACAGGGCTTATTCAACTAAACCGGCTGTGGGAGAAGGGGCTTAAAGCAACTGTGATTTGTTTATATAAATCTGGTAACCATCGAGGTTGAGCAAAATTTGATGTTGCAGGTTTGCTTTTGCGCAAGTCATTGGGGGCAATAATGACTTTGATGTGGCTAAGACCGACTCGGCGGGCGAGCAGGAAGAGTTGATCAATTGCTCGATCTCCGACTGCTAAGCAGCCCACGGATACTGATTTGCCGTGAAGGAAAATATTATTACCAAGTCTTCTACGGCCATCTTTGCTTGCTTGCATGCGATCATAACTATTTGGATAGTTAATCATCATCGACAAATGCCAACTGCTAAAAGGATTAAACGTGGTTAACCGATATATCCCTTCTGGAATTTGGCCATCTCTTTCTTTTAATTTGGGGCCTAAGCGACCGCTAAAAGCGGTGAGAGGGTATTTGTGGATATAATGCCAAGATTGGTTTTCGCTTTTAGCCCACAACTCAATTTTTCTTTCCTTTTTAAAAGCTAAAAGAGCAACTTCTTTAGGTGGGTATGCCACATGCGCATTGGCAAAAAAGCGCCTTAATTCGGGTTCTGTACGTAAACCATATTTGATTATTGCTTTATCGACTGCTTCGTCCCAATTTAATTTAGGAGCCATACCAAAAGATGGGTTTAAAAGGGCTATCAATATGGTTATAAGCAAACTACGCATAATCATTTTGGCAAAAAAATTTCCTGTATGTTAGCAAATAATAACCAATAGGACAAATTATCATCAAAATAAAGCCGAACCTCCTTCTTACAATAAAAAAACCACAAAAGGTTGTCAATTTTTATTGAATTATCCGTCAGTTAGCCCCATAAAACGAGCGATTAGAAACCAGAAGAATATCAGATTATGCTTGAAGAAGTTCATTCAGCTGCACTTGTTTATATTGATTCTGGTTCTTTCTGAAATTTAACTTGCAATTGCGGAGGTAATTGTTTTATGACAAAGCTAGGGGCTGTGCTTAGTGGACCTACCGAAGGTAATAAGCCATAGTGGTTAGGGCACATGAAACGGACAACACTGTCTGAGCCTATTTTATAAAAGACATACCGGTAGCTGCAGTAAGGCTGTTTACTGAAAGTAGCTACCTGGAGGATTGGGGTTCCCGTAAGTCTATCTTCAACGAAAAAAGCATTTATCCATAAATTGGCAATTAATAAGACTCCGCCCGTTATAAGTCCAGCTGAAAGAAAGCCCGCGCTATAACGTAAAATTTTACTTTTTATCTCTTCCATCGAAGCGATTAGCAAACAAATGATTGCAGAGATGAGGACAACTAAATTTAAGGAATAAATCGCTGCATGAGAATAATTAAAATAACTGCCTAATATTTCTCCACCAGAGGCTCTATAATGCAGAATAAGCGCAATAAGGCTTAACCAAAGTGCGACAACAATGTAATTTTTTCGATGCAGCTTTATGCCCAAAGCTAGGATTATAATTCCTAAAATAGGGAACAAAATATGTATTGCTTCCAATAAATTGAGCATTAGTTAATCCCTTCAATAAGCATGATTACAAACTAGTGTAACTCAGAGAAACAAATATGTCTCGCTTAGTCTGGTAATATAAAACCTGAATCGCCATTGGGAGGCTGTCTTACTAAAAGTAAAATAGGTTCAACCTCTACCGGTAAGGTTTGTTTAGAAACTCGAGCGGGAAAAGCAACTGTACGTAATTCAAAGGAGAGTAAGGCTGAACTCACATAGGTTATCGATTTAGTTCGATTTGTATTGGCAATTGTGTTTGTTATTGGGTTCTTTTTTGACAGCGCACGGGCTTGTACCGAACCAATCCAAATGGGCTGACGAAAATGTTGAAGATGGTAATTTGAACGCCAAATACGTAAAACTTGAACAGGATTTCCATCTCTTGGTTCAAAAGTCATTACAAGCACAGGTTTTCTGTTCAGATAAAGTTGCGCCATGAGAGTGAGCTCAGGTGAAGATTGCCCACTGACTCGGGTAATGATCGAATTAAAAAAGGAATCATTTTGCTTTTGCCAACCATAAGAAGTTAAGGCTTGTTCAAAATCGTCAATCGAACCTGCAAATTGAATATTAAATAAACTGATGCGGCGACCAATTCGATTCGTGCGATAAATAGGTAGAAGTGGTTTGGTTTGATTCCACCAGAGCTCATCAGTTAGGACGTATTGGGCAAAGTAAGGCTGATGATTGCGCATCCAACTGTTGAAATTAAATAAACTGGAAAGAAGGGTGGCTAAAAAGAGTAAAAAGAAAATAATTAGGGGTAGGCTCGGGTAATTGGCGATTTGGGGTTTATGACGTCGGTAAAATAGCCAGTGTCCTAGGCAAATGCTTAATCCAACTAGATAGGCGCCTAGGCAATCAGTAAACAAATATTCCCCAAAATAAAGGGAGGTGAAACCAATAAGGATGAGGCTAGACGTTAAAATAACAGTCAGTAGATGTCTATAACGTGTTTGCCAATAGCCATTAACATAGAGAATAAAAGTGACGAACAATGTTGTGGCAAAACTAAGATTTGTAACAGGGTAGATACTTGTATTGTCGGTGTCGGAGAAGTTTGCAGAGCCTAATATATGAACAAAAGCTAAAACAGCTGTACACCAGATGCTTAAACTTAACCAATAAAATAAAGTACGGAAGTCGTAATAATAGAGCGCCAAGACGATAAAAGATAACAATAAGGTGGCTAATGTAATAGGGTTCCCAATTTGCGCTATTATCGTAAAAAGAACATCGAAAGGTTGGGTGCGCAAAGTTTGTAAAAGAAATTGTATTGGCTGATTTGCTGCTGTGATTGAGCTGCCTTGGAGTACGAATACTGTAAGTAAGAAAAATGATAGGGTAACTAAAAGGAATAATAAGGATAAAGCAGCGGTAGGGTAATGATCCGTTTCATCTTTAGGAGTTAAAAAACGGGTTAGATTACCTAAAGAATGACTATTGGCAGCCCATGACCAAAAGCGATGTAAATTAACACGTAATATGTTATTAATGCGAATGAATAACCATTTTAATCCTACGCTTAGCAACCAAATACCAGCAAGTAAAATTAAGATCAGCATGAATAAGCGAGTAGCGCTTTCAGGAGATAATTCACTGCTGGCTGTACCAATTAACACTCCTGGAAGAACATAGAGGATTGACCAGCCTATTGCAGAAATAAAATTAGCAATGAAAAAACGCCAGCGGTTCATATGCATCATGCCAGCAATAACAGGAATAATTGACCGTAATGGCCCCACGAAACGGCCAATAACCACGCTTTTTCCGCCGTGACGCGCAAAATATTCTTTGCCATATGATAGCCAATTGGGATAACGGCTAAATGGCCAAATACTTGTAAGACGCTCACTGAAGTAATAACCCAGAAGATAGCTGGCACCATCACCTGCAATTGCACCTAAAGCAGCAGCGATGAGGGTTGAATCAATACGCATGACACCAGATCCTGCAAGTATACCAATCGCGGTCATCGTTACAGAACCAGGAATAATACTGCCAACAATTGCTAAAGATTCAGAAAGCGCAACAACGAATGTAATCAATAAGGCCCATTGTGGATGATTGTGCAGCCAAATGGTGAGGGGTTGAATATAGTCGGTAAATAAATGCATAGCTTAACGATCAAAACAAGAAAGAAAGGCATCAGTAAACAATGCAGCGACATCGATGATATCCACCGAAGCAACATAATCGCTTATCTGCGTCATCTCAAGTCTAGCAAAACCACAAGGATTGATACCGGAAAAAGGGCCCAAATCCATAGCAACATTTAGAGCAATCCCATGGTAGGTGCAGCCGTTTTTAACTCGCAAACCAATAGAAGCAATTTTTTTATCATCAACATAAACTCCTGGTGCGCCACAGCGAGTTGAAGCTTTGATCTGATAATTTTCTAAGACAGCTATCAATATTTGTTCCAGGTAGCCGACTAAAGTCCTTATCCCTAAATGTCTTCTTCGAATATCCATCAAAACATAAGCCACTAATTGGCCTGGTCCATGATAGGTCACTTGCCCACCCCTGTCTGATTGAATCACTGGAATAGAATTAGGGTTAAAAACATGCTCAGGTTTTCCTGCTTGCCCTTGAGTATAAACGGGAGGATGCTCCAGTAACCATAGCTCATCAACGGTATTCGCATCTCTTTTGGAGGTAAAATTCTTCATTTGCTCCCAAATATCGAGATAAGGTTGACTGCCTAGATTACGTATATGAATCATCATAACACCATCTTTATATCAGGATGCTTGGTTAATTCCAAATAAAGTGCATCAAGTGATTGTTGGTCATGGACATAGACGACAACTGTAATTGACAGATAGTTCCCTTGCTGACTCTCTTGGCAAACGATGGTTTCCTCAAGTGTATCGGGAAAATGTTTCTGAGTGATTTCTTTAATCTCAGTAGCAAATAAGTCAGTATTTTTACCGATTATTTTGATAGGAAAATGGCAAGGGAATTGTATTAATGATTTTTTATCAGTCATATTGCGCTTTAATAAGTTGTTGATACCGTGTATTTATCTGGCTCCAGTAGGCGCCGCCATAACCATTCCCAATGGATGTATCGTTGATCCGGGTTATGGGGAAGATTTCTTTTGTTGTACTGGTTATCCAAACCTCCTGTGCCTTAAAAATCGCTGATGCAGGAATCTTTTCTTCCCGTAGCGGCCAGGATAATTGATTGATTAATTCAATAGCAATCTGACGTGTGATTCCAGACAAGCAAAGATGATTTAGAGGCGGAGTACGGATGACACCATTTACATCTACTAAAAAAAGGTTTGCTGCACCGCCCTCTGTCAAAAAACCATCACGCGCCAATATTGCTGTGTCAGCGCCGCTAGAAACTGCATCATCATTTAGTAAGATATTACCTAACAATGCCGTTGTTTTTATATCACACCGTAACCAGCGAATGTCTTCAATAAGTTTAGCATGCAATCCGCGTTTTTTTTCTTCTAGGGTCGGATAGGGCGTATGTATTGTAAAAGCAATGACGGTTGGTTCAATCTGAGAAGGGATATCATGTTTACGTATTCCCTCATTGCCGCGAGTGATTTGCAAATAAACTTGCATATCACCGCCCCCATTTTTTGCAATGAGTGTATTCAAAAGGGATTGCCAATCGAGATTTGGAGGGATGATTCTGGCATTTTTTAAGCTGTATGTTAATCGTTCAAGGTGCTTGGAGAAATAAAAAGGATGCCCATTGTAGACTGGAATCACTTCATAAACAGAATCAGCAAACAGGAAGCCCCGATCAAAAATGGAAATTTTTGCATCAGAGGCATTACAGTAGTTTCCGTTTAAATAGACGATTCCAGTCATTTCACTGCCTATCAAGAGCCAAACCAGCTACGAAATGTTAAGCGAATGGCGTCTTTCATGCGAGTGAAAATCCCGCCTTGTGGGACATCATCAAGCGCATAGATAGGGTAATTTCCTATGATATTGTTATCAAACTTGATAACGAGTTCTCCAACCTTGTCACCTTTGGCAATAGGCGCTTGTAAAATTTTAGGGACATTAGTGTTGATGCTAAGCCGTTGATACTGACCGTTTGGAATGGTCACATATTGATTTTCACGCACACCTATCGGCAATTTGTCTTTTTGTCCTTTATAGATAGGCATTTCAGAAATTGTCTGTCCTGACTTATAAAGCTGGTGAGTCTCAAAGAAGCGAAAGCCGTAATTAAGTAAGCGCTCGCTATCATCAGCCCGTGATGCTTCGCTTGGTGACCCCATTACAACCGCCAATAACCGCATATTATCGCGTTTAGCCGAAGAGACTAAACAATAACCAGCCTCGTTTGTGTGTCCAGTTTTTATGCCGTCAACCTGGCTATCACGCCATAGTAAGCGGTTTCGGTTTGGTTGACGTATTCCATTATAGGTAAACCATTTTTGTTTATACCAATGGTAATATTGAGGGAAATTATTGATTAGGGCACGTCCTAAAATAGCGAGATCTTTGGCGGTTGTATATAGATTGCTATCAGGTAAACCGGTACTGTCGGTAAAATGGCTATTTACCATTCCCAGTGCTTGTGCTTGTTGATTCATGATTTCTGCAAACCCCGGTTCACTACCTCCCAAATGCTCAGCCATTGCGACACAGGCGTCATTTCCGGAATCAACAATGATTCCTTTGAGTAAGTCCTCGATAGGTACTTGTTGACCTTCTTTTACAAACATCCGCGATCCACCTGTCTTCCAAGCTTCACGGCTGATATGAACATTATCAGTCAGGTGAATTTGCCCATTATTTAAAGCATTAGATATCACGTAGAGAGTCATCATCTTCGTTAGGCTTGCGGGGGGGAGTTTCTCATCGCTGTTTTTTTCCGCAATAATCTTTCCACTGTTAACGTCAATGAGGATATAAGATTTTGCATTTAGAACTGGAGGTGAAGGGGTAATAAGCGGTTTGTTTGAAACAGGAGTAGATGTGGGGACGCTGCCTGAAAGGTTAGCAGAAGGCAAAATCCCAGCTGAGGCAAAAAAAACAGTGGATTTAAAGACTAAAATTGTGATTAAAAATAGTCTACTAGGAGATGATAACTTCATGGTTTCTATACTCATTATTACAAAAATGCCCCATCTTACCACAGCCTCAATCCTGCAACCAAATGCCATTACGCTAATTTTTTTCAGATAATTGTAACTCTCCATTTACGTCGCCCACAGCGCGTCTTTTTGCGCGAAGAACCTCGTGGTTCGCAGCACCATCTCTTTAAATTTTTAATTCAGGGTATTAAATGTAACAATGAGGGCATTGTTTTTTTTCGTGACTATCCCTTAATCTGTTTTTCTCATAGAATGTCAACAGACCCTAGAGAGTTACAAATAATTAGGGTGTACTCTACAAGGTAGATTTGGCTAAAAAAAAATATCAATCGAATTTATTTTGTTCTTTTGGGGGCGATGAAAGTATTTTCATGAGGAGTAGCTTTGTATATATTAGAAAGAAAAATTAGTCAGAGTGATACAATGCGGTTTTTTTATATTTTGTTTTTCTTCTCTTTACTCATCGGTTGTGCCCAACAGCAGTATACTAACAGCTCTACAAAAAAATTTGTTTCTAAGCCTAATACCTATAAAACAACCCCTCATGGGGCAAAAAAGACTTATATGACAACGCAAAAAGACGGTGCTCCAACCGGTCCTATCCCCCGTTTTTTTAAAGAAATTAAGCCCAAAAAAGAACCTTTCAGCCGCTATGGGAATCCTGATTCTTATGCTATCGCTGGCCGAACCTATAAGGTTATGCAAAATCCAGGTGGTTATAAAATGCGTGGCATCGCTTCTTGGTATGGAACTAAATTTCACAGTAAGCGAACTTCCAGCGGTGATATGTATGATATGTATGCAATGACCGCTGCCCATAAAACCTTACCTTTACCGACTTATGTAAGGGTAAGAAATTTAAGCAATGGTCGGGAAGCAATTGTAAAGGTTAATGATCGCGGACCTTTTCATAGTGATAGGGTGATTGATTTATCCTACGCAGCAGCAGCCAAATTAGGCATATTTCCTAAAGGGACTGCTCCAGTCGAAATTGAGGCGCTCTCCACAGGAAACCATGCAGCTCGTTACTATATCCAGGCAGGTGCGTTTAATTCCCAGCAATTAGCTAATTTATTAAAAAAGAAACTAGCAAAATTGACTCCTTCCCCGGTTACTATCGAAAAATACAGGCAACGCTATATCGTCAAAGTGGGTCCTTTTGAAAATAAAAGGGTGAGTGATCATTTGCGAAACAAATTAGCACATAATGGTGTGAAGGGTACATTTTCTTTTTTGCAGTAGGCTTGGCATGATGGGTTCGCCTCTTATTACTATTGCCCGATAATTGCCTGGTATCATGTTGTGAGGCACTAGGCCTAGAGGTGGGGGAGCTGCAACCCCGAATTCTCTCTATCGTTTCCTGCTTAGGGTTACCTCAGTGGTTAGATGTTGATTTTCGGAAGTGTAAATCGCTCATCAGGGCAGTAAAAAATCTTACTCGCCAGCATAATTGGTATGTGCTGCATCAATAATGACCCGTGTACCTTTTTGCCCGCCACCAGGCAAATCTACAAACTCCTCATTTAACCATCTTGCATCTTCAGTGAACATCCTAATGCATCCATGACTTGCACGATAACCTGGGACATCTTCACTGCCATGCAGAGCATAACCGCGGAAAAAATGCATACAAAAGGGCATTTCAGCCCCCCCATTATTACCATCTGCCCGTCGAGGGAAAGCTGTAGAAATGCAATCAATATCCTGTTTGCGGATTATGCGGTAAGAGCCTGTTGGTGTGGTGCAGCCGCCGATTACTCCTTTGCAGGAATCTGAACCTGATGAAATGGGGCCCCACCAGAGTAACTCCCCATCTTCATCATAAGCGCCCCAAGCTAATTTTTCTTGGCTAATATAAATGGTTTTCTCACCGTCTGATTCAATATAGCGTGGAAAGGGGGATACGTCATAGATGGTGATGCGATCTAAATTTTTCGGCACAGCAATAATCATTCCGGCTCGCAATTTCACATTCATGCGGTTGACTCGTCTTACGATATCTCTTGTTTCACTGTCAGAAAATAAATTACTCCATGTTTGGCCATTTTTGATCGTAATGCAGTAGTAGTCAGGATCATTGCACAAGGTTTCTCCATACCTGACATAAGACCAAGATGCTGAGGCAAAGAAGACCATAATCAGTAATGGTATAGCCTTAAGCGACCGCTTCATGATGCCCTCGATTTAGCGACATTCTATTTTTGTTAACGGCATTTAAAAAAAAAACTTTATCAAAATAAAAAATCTTAATTATATTGTAAGGCAGGCTATTTTCATTTACCCGTACTAATCAATAATACGGGTAAATGAAATGAGAAAAACATTGATTTTTAGTGGCGTTTCATTCGTTCAAGTTCTTTTTCAATTTGTTCTTTGGTTAACCCGTAATGTTGCTTGAGTTTACCAAACAGCTTTAAATTGTCGCCGCGGATTTCTTCTAAATCATTATCAGTGAGTTTCCCCCATTGTTTCTTTAGCATTCCGCGTACTTCATCCCATTTTCCGCTTAACATTTCCCTATTCATTTTTAATTTCTCCATAAATTATATGCGGTATGACGTAAACAAATATAAAACGTATTGTTTACAAGAATAAAGTGTAGTCCGATATTTTTATTTGTAAAATAAATAATGGGAAAAATTAAATTATTTTTCAAATTTTCAAAGAGATAGAAAAATAGATTTAGTTGGCATTTTTGTTGCTTTAATGCCTTGAATAGGAAGAGAAGATCAAGATAATTTTAATTCTGTCATGCGATTGACTAGTTAGTAATAAAAGTAAAAAATTTCGTTATGTATTCTCCACTTTGATTGCCAGCCAAGCTTCGTGGATGTCGGTAAGTAGTTGATTAGCTTGTATTAACAATTCAATGTCGTTATGAAGATTCGCCTTTAATAAAATTTGTTGGATATAGTCGTACAACTTATCTAAATTAGCTGCGATTTCGCCGCCTTTTTCATGGTCGAGGCTTGTTTTTAAGCCTTCAACAATACTGATTGCTTTACTAATGTGCATGCCTTTTTCGCTAATTTCGTTGCGTTGGATATTGCCTTGAGCTGTCGCAATATGTGAACGTGCACCTTGGAGCAATAAATGGATCAGTTCATGAGGAGTGGCTGATTCAATACGTGTCTGTAATTCAATTGATTTATAGTGCTCGCAAGCTTGTAAGTAAGGATTTTTCATAATTAGTTCCTCTTCTGATTAAATTGTGGCAAGTTAGCTAATTGTCGTGATAAAAACTCACTCGTGCTTTGCATCTGGGCAAGAAGGGTATCTAAAGCTGTGAATTGTTTTGTATATCGATTCGTAAGAGACTCGGCCCTTAGCGCAAGCTGATCCCGTTGCCCATCAATGTCTTCTAAACCGTCGTTAATTTGCTCAGTCCTTGTCGCAAGATCACCTGAATCACCGAGATAACTCGATAAGAGATCATTGAAGAGGACGGCTAAGCCGTCTGTTACACGAATGTACCCGCGATTTCCTGTGCTACCTGCTAAAATTTCAAGTTCAAGCTCGCCAAACTGTCCTGTACCTTCTAAAGTAATTCCATCGGATGAAACCGCATTCACCCCTCCTATGGTACCTGCTAAAGAACTTCCAGGTGTGAAAGTGGTTAATACTAAATCATAAAGTCCTGCTGGAACATCTATTCCAACTGACTTGATACGAACACTTGGATCCGTCGCACTAGCCGATTTTGCAAAGAGAGTGGCTATCGCTTCAGGGTTACTTGCTAATACCGTGTTATAGACGTCATTGTCTAGGGTTAGCAAGCCTTTATTGTCGGTTTTTATACCGAGATCAGCAAGACTATTTACTGGACTGTCAAGAGGACTAATTGGTTGGCTAACTAAATTAGATAAATTAAATTTGAGTGCACGAATATCTGAATCACTTTGCAAAGGACTACTTTTCTTTGTTTCTTTATTATAACTGGTCAAGGAATTAAGCGTGGTCATGGCATCATTGTATTGCTTAATAAAATCATTAACCATTGCGGTAGTTTGATCCTTATTAGTAGCTACTGCTAAATTAATCGTAACTCCAGGTTGGGCTTTTAAAAGATTCAGAGATACGCCTTCAATAGCGGTATTTAATTGATTCGAACTTTGAGTAAGCAAAAGTCCATTGATGTATACTTGACTGTCGTTGGCTGCGATAGTTTCGGTAAGAGAATTAACACCTGATGTAGGATCATAAGCCAGCGCTGACAGCCCTAAATTATCGATGTTGTTGCCATCATTGTCGATTACCGAAATTTTCATAGCTGAGGCCTGCCCTGTTTGTGTACTCATTAAAGTTAGTCTGGCTCCGGAATTGTCTTGCACAATACTAGCTTGTACGGTTGAACTGCTGCTATTGATAGCGTCTTTGATGGCCAATAGGCTGTCTTGCCCAGGGATAATATTAATTGTTAGTGATTGTTGGTCAGGGTTTGCGGTAAAAGTCGTGTTATTGTTGCTGTAGGTACCAAATTCAATAGTGAGGCTACCACTGCCTATCGTCGCTGAAGAGCTTGAAAAAGGGGCTGAGGCAAGATTTTGTTGGGTAGCAAGTTGTTGAATTTGGATTTGGTAATTTCCTGTTGTAGCGTCGATGCTTGTTATGCTTGCTGAAAGTGAAGTCGAATCGCTTACATTCGCTGTTAGTGCCTGAAACTGCGTCATATCGGTAAGTTTCATTATTGAGGTCTGCAATTTGGCTAAGGCACTTTTAATTTGGCCCAAAGCAGAGAGCTGGGTACTCAAATTGGCTTCTTGTCTATCAAGCCTATTTTTTGTTGGACTAATCTCTGCCTTTACTAACGCGTCAACAATGGCTTTAATGTCAAGGCCTGACCCAATTCCTGGAGACGATATACTAGGCACACTGATTTCCTTATTGTTGAAATTTTTAAATTAAAATCGTCTGCTAGCAAAAAGCATACCAAATTTAAACCCGATCATTGATTGAGTTACGGATTATCTGTTCCAACACCATCATAAGCTGAGCATATTCGCTGGGAGAAATTTTCCGGATAACTGCTCCCGATAATTTAGTAGTAATGGTCTGCAGCAATTGAGTGGCTTCGTTAAATATTTGCCCAGTTTCAGATGAATCAGTTGCAGGATCTGCAGAGACTGCTTGGTTAGAAACGGCTTTGTTCTCATCCATGATCTTTGGCGAGCTTAAGAGCGTGGCATTAATGTTTGATAAATCAACGTTCATCATAAATCTCCTTATGCCAGGAATTCTAGGCATAAAAACCATCATGCAGTTTAAACTGCATGATGGTTAGATCCATCAATTATCCAAGTAACTTCAGCACAGATTGAGGCAGGCTGTTTGCTTGTGCAAGCATTGCCGTACCTGCTTGTTGTAGAATTTGTCCTTTTGTTAAATTTGATGTCTCAGCTGCGAAATCAGCATCTTGAATGCGGCTTCGTGCTGCGGAAAGGTTTTCTTCTACGTTTTGCAGGTTTGCAATGGTTAAGTCGAAACGGTTTTGCAAAGCACCCATTGCAGCGCGGTTCGAATTCACTGAAGTAAGCGCTGAATCAATGCGTAAAAGGGCTGCTTGTGCACCTGCTGTGGTCGTAACGTCAATGGAGTTGACTCCTAAGGTATCCTTAGCAATTGCGGCAGATAGGCCTAGTGTGGCAACTGTACCACCAATAGCGATAGAATTAATTGCGCTGATGGTTAAATTCCCACGTAAAGTAGCAGCAAATGGACCAGCAGTTACTGTCAAACCATCGGTACCTGCTGTAAAACCAGTACCGCTTTCGGTGACAGAGATATTGCGTCCATCACTGGCAGTTAACGTAATATCACCACCATTCAAGGTAGCTACAACACCAGTTTGGCTGCTCACACTGTTAATACCATCACGCAATTGGGTATTGCTTAATGCTGTTGAAACGTCAGTATTGGTAAATACAGCGACACCGTTAATTGTTAGGTTGTAAGTGTCACCGGCTGTACCACCGATAGGTCCTACCGTTTGTGTACCAGCGGTTACCGCAGTGACTTGTAGTCCTGCGATACCTGCGCCATTAATTGCCGCAGCTTTTGCGTAGGCAGAAGTTGCGTCTTGGCTGGCATCAGGACCGACGAAACCGGCACTTGAGTTGATGGATATGGGCGCACCGCCACCAAGGCTTATGGTAATATCAGTCGCAGCTGCACCGGATACAGCAGTACCAGTTTGACTGGCAATTCCGCCGATGGCTGAAGACATAATGCTGCCAATTGAAAAGGTGATGGTCTGGTTAGCGTTTGCCCCGACTTGGAAACTGGCATTTTGGAAGGAGCCATCGAGAACACGCTGACCATTAAATTGTGTGTTTTGCGCGTTTCTGTCCAATTCGGCTTGTAACTGAGTGATTTCTTGCTGAATTGCTTGACGGTCATCTGAGTTGTTGGTTGAGTTAGCAGATTGTAACGCAAGTTCACGCATCCGTTGTAAAATATTAGTGGTTTCTTGCATTGCGCCTTCAGCGGTTTGGGATAAAGAGATACCATCATTCGCATTACGGATTGCTTGATCCATACCTCTTATTTGTGCTGTCATAGCCTCAGAAATAGCCATCCCGGCAGCATCATCTTTTGCACTATTAATTCTCAAACCAGAAGAAAGCCGCTGGATCGCTGTTTGCATCATTTTTTGTGAAGCATTCAAATTGCGTTGAGCATTGAGTGACATCACGTTGGTATTTATCACCTCAGTCATACTGAATTCTCCTCGACTCAAATCCCTGAGATTTGGGATTTACCTTATTATCGATAAATTATCTTGTAAATTTATCGCACCCGAGAGAGTTATCGGTAAAAAGAGAAAAAACTTTAGCTCAACGTCATTTTCTCTAGAAAAAAGTGAATAAAAGCCGAATGTTATATCAAAATGTACAAATTTTAATTAAATTTAATTTAATCAGCTAATAAAACAAGCTCTTAATAAAATTTCAGGTTATACTATGTGCCATCAAGATTAATGGATCATTAATTTATGAGTTGGTTAAAAAAATTATTGCCTTCGAGGATTCGAACTGCTGCTTCTCAAAAAAAAGGGGTTCCCGAAGGGTTGTGGGTCAAATGCCTAGGTTGTAATTCTGTGTTATATCGTACTGAACTCGTTAAAAACTTTTCAGTATGTCCTAACTGCAATCATCATCATCGCTTATCTGCCCGTGATCGGCTAGCACAATTTCTTGATGAAAATGACCAAGAAGAAATTGCTGCTGACTTAGAACCAATTGATCGATTGAAATTTAAAGATTCTAAAAAATATAAAGACCGCATTAGTCAAGCGCAAAAATCGACTGGAGAAAAAGAAGCTTTAGTGGTTATGAAAGGCAGCTTGAAGCATCAGCCGGTTGTTGTAAGCGCGTTTGAGTTTAATTTTATGGGCGGCTCCATGGGAGCAACCGTTGGTGAAAAATTTGTTAGGGCAGTTAACGTTGCTACTGCAGAAAACAGAGCTTATGTTTGCTTTACGGCCAGCGGTGGGGCACGAATGCAAGAAGGCTTATTCTCTTTAATGCAAATGGCCAAAACTTCAGCTGCCCTTGCAAGATTTGGAGAGACGGGACTGCCTTTTATTGTGGTGTTAACTGATCCCACCATGGGAGGTGTTTCGGCTAGTTTTGCGAGCCTAGGCGATATCATTATTGCAGAACCTAACGCATTAATTGGTTTTGCGGGTCCTAGGGTTATCGAACAAACTGTTAGGCAAACATTGCCAGAAGGGTTTCAACGCAGTGAGTTTTTGCTAGAACATGGCCATATTGATATGATTATCGAACGTAAGGCATTGCGGTCAACCATTGCCGAGATAATTGCAAAACTATCTCATCGTGAAGTGATCAATGAAGCAGTATAAAAACTTTACTCTTGCTGAATGGCTTGATTTTCTTGAAAATCGCCATCAGCAGGAAATTCAACTCGATTTATCTCGTGTCCAACAAGTCGCTAAAACACTTGATTTGTTGCAACCCAAGGCTAAAGTCATTACGGTAGCTGGGACAAATGGAAAAGGTTCAACGGTCGCTACACTTGAGACGATCTATCTGGAAGCAGGGTACCAAGTTGCTAGTTACACCTCTCCACACCTGCTGATGTTTAACGAACGTATCCGCGTTAATAAAAAAAACATTAGTGATGAACAATTATGTCATGCTTTTTCAGCGATCGAGGCTGGAAGAGGGGATATTCCACTTACTTATTTTGAAGTGGCCACTTTAGCTGCTTTATGGCATTTTAAACAGCGGCAGCTGGATCTAATTATTCTTGAAGTGGGACTGGGTGGACGATTAGATGCGACAAACATCATTGCTGCTGATCTGGCCATTATTACAACTATTGATCTCGATCATCAAGAATATTTAGGGAACACGAGGGAAGCTATTGGTTTTGAAAAGGCCGGAATTTTACGAGCCAATAGGCCCTTTATCTTTGCGGATCAAAACCCGCCACAAAGCATAATTGATCAGGGATTGGCTCTTAATGCGCCAATGTATTTAAGTGAACGGGATTATAATTTCCGCCTTATAAATCAAACCATTGAATTAAAATTTCAAGGTGAGTATCTCGTATTCCCACAACCTAAATTGCATTGCAATTCAGTTGTTGCTGCTATCGTTGCCAGCTTATTATTGAAAGCAAAATTACCCATCAGTTATTCTCATCTCCAACAAGCGATAGCATATGTTTTTTTGCCAGGCAGATTGCAGCTGATAAAAGATAAAATGACGACACTGCTTGATGTGTCTCATAATCCACAGGCTGTAAATTATTTGGCCGATTTTGTAAGGAATTTTTCTCCCAGAAAAAAAGTTCATGCTGTATTTTCAGCACTCAAAGATAAAGATATTCGAGGGATGGTTGCCTCTTTGAAAGATTGTGTCGATTATTGGTATCCTGCGTTATTAAATGGCAAACGTGCAGCCTCAAGGCAACAGCTGGAAGACGCTTTGAGTTTGTGTTCCAATACCCCAATCTGTCATAATGATCCCCTTGCGGCATACCAAGCCGCGTGTAATAGCGCGAACGAAGGTGATTTAATTGTGGTTTATGGTTCATTTATTACAGTCAGCAAAGTGATGCAGGCTATTTATGAGAAACAAGGCTCTGTTGACAAGCAGTTGGAAGAAAGCCTAAGCTCCTGAATTTCAGCTTTTCGCTGAAGAGAAGCCAGAGGTCAATATAACCCACAGAACCGAGGAGATACGATGAAACTAGTGATTGATGAACGGGTTAAGCACCGACTTATAGGTCTTGCTGTTATCTTATCTATTGGTGCGATTTTTGCACCTGCGATTATGAAAAAATCAAATCAGCGAATTGATGGTAATGTTAATGTATCAGTCGAGTTACCACCTAAGCCCGCGCAACCAGATGTTGCTGTAGCCGAAAAGAATGCCATGTTTGAGAGTACTAAAGTTGCTCATGTTGAATTACCACAGGCGGGAGAAGACCAACTACCCGTTCCAGCACTTGCTAAGGCCGAGCCACTCAGTCAACCCGGTGAAATAAATCCCCATACAGTTGAACCCATTGATAAGCAGACCCTTGCCCAAGATAGGGATGCCCCCAATCTTGATGCAGAGAATTTTGCAAACGAAGAACAGGCCTTTACAAAAGAAAAAGTCATACCTGCTTCTAAAGTGAATACGGCAAATGTTGCTGTCGTTCATAAAATTGCCAAAGCAGAATCGTTTTTACCGAAGCCAAAATCTAAAGTTGTTGCTAAAAATAGCAAAACAGCAAAACCTGTAGCAAAGGCAAAACCAAAATTATCTTTGGTTAAATCCAAGCCTGCCGTAAAGCCGGTGGTTAAACGAGTGGCTAAAACTGAAGTTAAAGGCCGTTATGCTGTCCAGTTAGCAACCTTCACAAAACTGCGTAATGCAGATTCATTAATCTCACGGTTGAAAGGAAAAGGATATAAAGCGACTTATAAAAAAGTCAAAACAACTGAAGGAATGGTCTACAAAGTCATCGTGGGACAATTACAACAACGCGAGCAAGCAAAATTGCTACAAAAACGCTTAGCCAGTGCAGTGCAAATCAGGGGCTTTATTGTGACCACAGATCAGGGTTAAGTGAGATGTTGCATTGGGTGGATCTCGCCATAATTGTCATTATTGGTCTATCAATTTTGACAGGGTTAATCAGAGGTTTTGTCAAAGAACTTATCGCACTTTGCGTTTGGATTCTAGCATTCTGGCTAGCATACCATCATTCTCAAAGCCTTGATCCTTGGTTACAAAAATTCATTCAAGATAAAACTGCAAGAACAGTAACGGCTTTTATTTTAATATTACTTGCTACATTGATTGTTGGTGGTATTGTGAATGCCTTACTCAGTTTTATTTTAAGGCGCTCAGGGTTGAGTGGTACTGATCGTATCCTTGGTATGGCTTTTGGCTTTGCTCGGGGAGTATTCATTGTCGCTTTGATAATGGTGGTGATAAAAATGACATCCCTTCCCTATGATCAATACTCGCGTGAATCGAAGCTCTACGCAAAATTTGATCCTCTAGTAAGTTGGCTCTATTCGGTGATGCCTGATTTTATTAAAAAAGTTCAATTATTTGAAAGACAGCCTGAGATTAAAAAGCCCACGGAAAACCACCCTGCCGAAGGTGGAAAAGTAAGTATTATTGATCCAAATGATTATGAGCTTTCAGATGCCTAAAATCTCAAATTTTGGTAATTAATCAGGTAGTTGCTCTAACCTCCCAGCTTGTTTCCTAAATTTTGAATGTCTTCCTCAATATTTTCCACTATCTCACTGGCCTTGGTTGTTTTTATTTCTTTAAAGAAAGCAAAATCATTTTTACTAGTAGCAAAAGAATAAATGGCTAATGCAGCATGGAATGTTCCTAAAGTAATAAACCCAAATAGAATATTAGCTATGACAAAACCTACCTTGTTATTCTCAAATGTTGCCTTATTCTCTCTAATGAGTGTCCCTGCTGCTTGAATTTCAGCAGCGAAATTTTCCATACGATTCTCACTGACCATTTCTCTTAATTGATTAATTTTGATATTAAGTTGATTCACTAAACTATCTAACTGTTGTACCTGGTTAAAATCAAGGTCCGTTTGATTGTCTGGATTTTGTAATTCTTCAATTGAATCTACTATTCCCTTCAGATGTCCGCTAATGAAGGAAGGGGCTTTAGCTAAAAATGCCGAGGAGCTACTATCCTCAGGAAGTCCCAAAGTAGCAGCAATTGCCGACTTATTTGTTGCTACGCTCTCACGATAATCGATTGGTCTATCTAGGTTTACTCGTGAAAATAAGTGAATTGCTTCTTCAATGGAAAGTCGTGCACGAGCATCCGCGCGAAGCATTCCTTCTAACATTGAACGAATTATTTTTTGGTTTTCAGAGTCTAAGCCAGAGATGCCCATAAACAATGAACTTAGATCCACATTTTGAGCGTTTCTTGCGCATCTCTCGATTGACGTACAATTATAGCTAGCTAGATCGACATGCCATATTAAAGCCAGAACCCTCCCTAAGGAAAAGACATCAATTTTAACGGTTTGTTCTTGATTATAAAATATTTCGGGGGGAGCATAAACTGGGCTACCACAACATTTGCCATCAGGCTGATCAGCTTTGACGCTTAATCCAAAATCAAAAATATTAACTCCGATAGGATCAGAGTTTAAATCCACGAGAATGTTTTCTCCTTTTAAATCTCGATGGATAATCCCTTTATCTGTTACTTGTTCTTTAACTGCATTTAATAATAATTTGGTTAGTTCAACCCTTTCTTTTAAAGTTAAAGGTCTAACGTAGTCATAATCCAAAGCAATAATATCGAAGAGCTCTTTTCCCTTTAGTTTTTTCATAACTGTATAGCTAGTTGTTCCTTCAATAGTGGGAAGTTTTATTCCTAGGTGGGAAGCTTCTTTAGATAAATTGTATTCTACAAAGGCGGATCGTATTGGATTGTCGGCATTGTGTTTTTGAATTTTAACGACACGCGTCTTCCCATTCAGCCCATGAGGTTTAAATTGAACGTCATCCGAAGCAACTGCTAAAGTGCCTTCTATTTCATAAACTTCCCCAAATTGACCTTTACCTAGAAGCCTGTTACTAAGAAATTCATAGCGAAACCCTGACTTTCCCTCTTTACGGTCGCGCTTGACTACATCAGAGGTAAATTGGAATTCAGTGCCATCTTCGAAGGTATAAATTTGGCCTTGTTTCCATACTCTTATATCTGCTGATTGTGTATTAAAAAATCTCGCTAGTTTTTGCGAGTGTTCATGAGAAATGGCCGAAGGATTAATACTAATAGGCATAGTAATAACTCCAATACTGTTTATGCTAGTATATCTGACAATAATTAAGAAAATATTACGCACTTTGTCATGAAATTATTCATCTTGGTGAAGGCCAAGTAAAACCAGTTTGCCCATGTTCGGCGGCATATATAGCTAATGAGTGGTCGTCTGATATTCACAAAAGTAAAATGTAGGGTTGTGGTAATAAATTAAATGTGGGTTGTCTACCTTTCGTTGGGAACTGCTTATGATTGCTTAGAGTATAAACTTTCCCGCTTAATGTAACGTATAACTGCCTGAGGTAAAAAATCGGTGAGATCCCTGTTTTCACCGAGTTGTTCGCGAATCCAGGTAGAAGAAAAATTAAAATTGCCAGCATCAAAGCGGTAAATTAGGCCATGAGGTTGTTTAGTCATTGCCGTATCATCATGGGTTTCATGCTTAAGCAATAATGCTTTGATTAGAGCGTCATTAGTCTCTTCGGTAAATCCTGCACGTTTAATAACCAGCAAATTGGCAAGTGTTAGCAGTTTTCTCCAGGCGTGCCAGCGAGGTAGCTGGCTAAAAGCATCCGCACCCATTAAAAGGGTGATGGCTACATTTTCACCATATTCTTTCCGGAAATGCTGTAAGCTATCGACCATGTAGGAAGGGGTAGCCCGGTGGATTTCAGACAAGTCAATCTTAAAATTGTTTTGCTTGCTTTGGGAGGCCAAAGCAAGTTTTAACATTTGAATTCGTTGTTCAGGCGTTGCAACAGCGTGATTTTTTAGTACGGGTGTTTTGCAAGGTAAAAAAAGGAAACAATCAAAATTAAAATGGTTTTGCACATTAATCGCTGTATTAATGTGACCATTGTGAGGAGGATCAAACGTGCCCCCGTAAATAACAAGATTACGCAAAATGACCTACCTGCTTAGCTAAGCAAAGCGAAAGTGCGATTTGCTCCAATGCCTGCCAAATTTGATTATTTTGACTTGATTTTATACGTTCATCGGTTGTTTTACAAAATTGCAGCAAATGAAACAATTCCGGCAATTGCGCTCTTTTGCAGGCTGATTGGTAAAGTCTGGCTTTTTGTGGCCAAATTTTTAATTGATTACAAGCAGCATTGAAGGATACTGATTGTTGATGGGTTAATTCTAATAACTGAATTAATTGCCTAATTTCCTGAGTTAATAGCCATAAAATCAGAGTAGGTTCAACTTTGCTATTCGCTGCATAGCGTAATAAATGAATAGTTTTGTCTGAATTTTGTGTCAAACAAGCATCAGCTAATTCAAAAAGCTGGTAATCACATTGATCAACAAGCTGTTCCTGTACAAGTTTTGTTGTAAAAACAACATTGGGATCGGCAATGAGTTCAAGCTTTTCTATTGCTTGCGCACAAGCGTACATATTACTCTGAGTATACTGATAAATTAAAGCCGGAATTTGAGGTTCAAACTTTATTGCTTTTTTCCGTAGCTGCTCACTAATCCAGGTTTGTAACGCAGTAGCGTTGAGAGGGCTTGCTTGTACACCATGGACGCAATCATGGTCAATTAACCATTGTAGTTGTTTGAGAGATAAATTAGGGGCACGTAGGAGAAGTAAACATGAGCTGTTAATAGCTTGCAAATAATGAGTGAAAAAGATTTTAGCATTTGCCTCAATTGTTTTTTTCTCATATCGAATATCGATTAACATGCTGTTAGAGAATAAGGAGTAGCTGTTTGCTTTTGTATCTAATAAAGCCCAATCAGAAGGGGTGTCCACGTATAAAATCGTTTCTTCTGATTCATGATTATTTGCCGCCTGCCAAGCTGATTTAATGGATTGTGCTGCTTGGTCTAATAGATATAGATCCTGACCAAATAAGACATACAGTGCAGCGAGTTTTTGATGCAAGATTGCTTCTAGTGCTTGCAGTTTAATAAGCATAAATGCCTCACAGTGTCTTAATTTCCAAATATACAGTTAGGGGATCCAAGCCGGTAGTGTAAGATTGGGTCGTTTATCAACATGCGAAATCATGTTTAAATCCATGTTCGGTCAACCGACTCAGCCTGCTAGTCTTAGAACCGAGAAGATAAAACTCCTCAGCCGATTGGTGCAGTGGTTGTTGGAGTTACGCCCAAACCTCTGCTTCCACGCCCTATGCGATTCATTATCTGCATCGCTGCTTCACGACGCATTTCGTAACTGATCTGCGCTTCCTCGAGATTAGATCCTAAGATTCTATCACTGTTCACTGTTAATTGTCGGGTTATATAAACGTGGCTTGAGGGAATAATAACTTCTCCTTTAGCTTTGACAAGAGTAAATTGCACATCGTAAATCAGTTGATATTGTCGAGGGGCAGTACTGGCTGCGACGCTGGTTATTTGTTGCTGGATTCCATCCGCTTCGATGATAAGCAGATAATCTGCTTGCGTCGGGTTGGGCACTACGCGAGCTTTATAGGATTCCAATTGATCTTTCAACATTGGCCCTAGGTCGCGATGAGCATTTTGGATAATAATTGCTATATTTTTGCCATTAAGCCAAGCGGGCAGTTGACTTAAACCACGTAAATGAAAGCCGCATCCAGTAAGTAAAGCGATAGCAGCAATAATGAAATAGCGTTTTAACATTAAGCTACTACCAAATTAATCAATTGACGGTGAATGACAACCACCGCTTTCTTAACGGTTTTATCGTTAATAAAAGAATGTGCATGCTGTTTGGCTAATTCGATAAGAGCATCTTCTGAAGCATCACTGGTGGTCGTAAATTCAGCCCTCAATTTACCATTGACTTGTACAACAAAAGTTAGCTCGTCTGTCTTTAATGCGCTTTTGTCAATCTTTGGCCATCCTGCGTCGATAATAATTTTATCAAAACCTAGCTGCAGCCACAGATAATGGCAAATATGGGGAGTAATGGGAGCCAAAAGACGGAGCAGGATACTCATTCCCGAGTGCAGGAAATATTTATCTTCTTCGGTCACAATTTCATAGGTGGACAGCTCATTAAATAATTTCATGCAACCAGATACGACCGTATTAAACTGATGCCGTTCATAATCAGCATTAGCTTGCGTTAAGATCTGGTGGGTGAGTAAGCGTGATTTTTTAAGGCGGCTTTCTGTGTTTTGCCAATCAATATGGCCATTTCCCCCAATAATTGCATCGTTAATATCAATTAGGGTTTGCTGATGTTGATAAGCAAATGACCAGATGCGTTTTAAAAAACGATGGGCACCTTCAACTCCAGCATCTGACCATTCCAGGGATTGATCAGGCGGTGCTGCGAACATGACGAACAAGCGTGCTGTATCTGCGCCATAAGTGTCGATCAAATGGTTAGGATCAACGACATTGCCCAAAGATTTTGACATTTTGTGTCCATCTTTAAGAACCATTCCTTGAGTCAATAATGCTTTAAAGGGCTCATCTGAATTCACTAAACCTTCATCCCGCATAAGTTTGTGGAAGAAACGGGCATAAAGTAAGTGCATGACGGCATGTTCTATGCCACCGATATATTGATCAACAGGAGTCCAGTATTTGGCTCGATCATCAAGCATAGCATTATCTTGGCCTTTACAAGCAAAACGAGCATAGTACCAGGAAGATTCGATGAATGTATCAAAGGTGTCTGTCTCGCGAGTGGCATCTTGGCCGCATTTAGGGCATTTCGTTTGCAGAAATTCACTGCAGTGAGCCAAAGGCGATCCACTTCCAGTGAATTCGATATTTTCCGGTAAAGTCACAGGCAAATCTTCTTCGGGTACAGGCACTATTCCGCATTCTTCGCAATGAATCATGGGAATAGGAGCTCCCCAATAACGTTGGCGGGAAATGCCCCAGTCACGCAGGCGATAGTTAATTGTTACTTTTCCGGCATCATTGATCTCAAGGTAACTGGCTATCTCTTTCATGGCATCCGCTGAGGATAAACCATCAAATTGCCCTGAGTTGATCAGCTCGCCTTGGGCAGTAAACGCCGCTGTTGAGTAATTGTGAGTGCTCCCGTCAACGGGTTTGATCACCTCCTTTAAAGGCAAACTATATTTGCGGGCAAACTCCCAATCCCGCTGATCATGAGCGGGTACCGACATCACCGCACCTGAGCCGTATTGCATCAAGACAAAATTAGCAATCCATACAGGTAATTCGTCTCCAGTAATGGGATGGATTGCTTTCATACCCGTATCGATGCCGCGTTTTTCCATGGTAGCAATATCTGCCTCAGCCATACGTACGCCTTGACAGCTGTCAAGGAACGTTTGAACCTCAGGTTTATGGCTTGCAGCCTCTTTCGCTAAGGGGTGATCAGGAGCTACTGCAAGGTATGTTGCTCCCATTAGCGTGTCTGCCCGAGTAGTATAGATTTTTAAGCGCTTGGGAAAACCAATAACCTTAAAGCTTATTTCGCAGCCCTCAGAGCGTCCAATCCAATTTCTTTGCATCTGCTTCACTTGGGCAGGCCATTCATCAAGGGTATCAAGATCATCTAGGAGTTCATCGGCATAGGCAGTGATTTTGATGAACCATTGAGGAATTTCGCGCCGCTCAACTAGAGCGCCAGAACGCCAACCGCGTCCATCCACAACTTGTTCATTGGCTAATACTGTCTGGTCGACTGGATCCCAGTTAACCACAGCATTTTTCTTATAAACTAAACCCTTTTCGTAAAGTTTAATGAAAAACCATTGTTCCCATCGGTAATAATCAGGATCGCAAGTGGCAAGCTCGCGTTTCCAGTCATAAGCATTGCCTAATCTTAAGAACTGCTCTTTCATTGAAGCAATGTTCTTTTTAGTCCATTCAGCAGGGTGAATGCCATGTTTAATTGCAGCATTTTCGGCGGGTAGGCCAAAAGCGTCCCAGCCAATAGGCTGCAGGACGTTTTTTCCTAAAGCACGGTGATAGCGGGCAATCACATCACCTAAGGTATAATTACGGACATGCCCCATATGCAAGGTTCCACTTGGGTAAGGGAACATGGATAAGCAGTAAAATTTTTCTCTATTTAAGTCTTCAGAGACGTTAAATGATTGTTTTTTAAGCCAATATTGCTGAGCTTGTTCTTCAACTTCTCGTGGTATATAGGTGTTATCCATAGTCATAATGTAAATCTCAGTGAGGCGGTAAGAATAACGCCTCTTGTGCTCTGCAGCAATAGTTTAAGTGTTTAGTTTTGATTTCTTAATGCGAAAACCAGTATAAATAAGTGTAATTAATGCACAAACCAGTAATATAGGTAAATTGCCAAAATAAACCCAAGGAGTCAAGCCAGTCGCAGAGAAAAGCTCAGCCTTTAAAATTCCTGCACTAAAAGCAGGCAAAGATGAGACAATTTCTCCCTTTGTGTTAATAATCGACGATAACCCATCGTTATTGGCAACAACTTGATAGCGCGCTGTCTCTAACGAGCGAACTTGAGCCATTTGCAAGTGTTGATACATGGCTAGGGAACGGCCGAACCACCCATCATCACTAATTGAAACAATCCACTCTGCTTTGGGTAGTTGGTGGCGTAATAAATCCCCAAAAGCCAATTCATAACATATTAAAGTGGCAACCGTATGTTTTTGTACTTTGACAAGGGGTTGATTTTTTTGTCCAGGTTTTAAATCAGCGTCAGGGATAGCTAACCAATTGCTAATCGCTTGCAATGGCCCAGGAATGTATTCGCCAAAAGGGACAAGGTGTTGCTTTAGGTATGAGCCTTTTGCCTGGCCTAAGGTTATCAAAGCATTAAAAAAATAATTTTCTTCCACTGAAGTGGGTTGAGGAATACCCAACATCACAGCGCTGCCGGCTTGCTTTGCACGCTCATGGATATCACTGAGAAAATTCTCAATGTAACTAGGCGGTAGAGGGATAGCTGATTCAGGCATCACGATCAACTTTGTTCCGAGTAATTTGTCAGTATCTTGTTTATAACGCTCTAATAATTGCCAAAATAAGTTTTCATCCCATTTATCCCGCATGGATAAATTGGCTTGAATTACCCCTACAGATATCGGTTCTGGGTTTTCCTTCGCCCAATTAAGAGGCTTTAACAACACTGGAGATAGAAGTAGTAAGACAAACGCAGCTAAGTAGATATACCGCTTAACTCCTGTTTGCTGCGTACTGGTGGTCAATAAAGTGGCTGCAAAACAGGTTAAAAACCCTACGCCTAATACACCTACTATAGGTAATAAATGTTTAATTGGCGCATCAAACTGACCAAACCCAATCAATAACCATGGAAACCCACTTAGGAAGGTTGAGCGGAAAAATTCAAATAAAATCCATAGCGAGCTAAACAATAAGCAAGAAAAGATTGTTGTTTTCTGATGGGTAAGTTTCCTATAAACGAAGGCCATGATTGCGGGAAATAGAGAAAGATAAAGCAGGAAAACAAGGGTAATAAAAGCGGAAATAAAGCTATTTAAATGACCATATTCGTGAATACTCACGTATATCCAGGAGGTGCCTAACCCAAAATAACCAAGGCCGAAAAAAAGTCCGTTTAAGAAAGCATGGCGGCTTTGCCCTCGGTTTAGTTGGGCATAAAAGAGGGCTAATCCTAGGATGGCAGCACCAGGGAAGTGGAACGGGGCAAAACTGAATGGCAGAAGTGAGCCGGATAGAAACGCACGTAAAAGATGGTTGTATTTTGCAGCTTTTGTTGAAATAACAGTCAGCTTGCTTACAGTACTTATCCGAGTCATTCTTATTTTTGTAATTAAAAGAATGGACGATAAAGGACTAATTTAAAAAGGTCAAGATTCTTACAAATAAAACACAAGTACTGGCTGCCACTTTTGATAAACCTACACCCTAAGTATATTCAAACACTACTTTTTTAGTGTACGATGACGATTCGTTTTACAATGGAGAAGGAATGTATGTATAACGTGATGATTACGGGCGCGGGAAAAATTGGAAGTTTGATTGCCTGTTTATTAGCGGATAGTGGCGATTATGAAGTCCATCTAGCTGATTTTGAGTTTGCAGGAACAGATGTGAAGCGATTACTGCAAGCGATGCCAGAAATTAAGACAGTTGCGCTCGATGTTAAAGATAAAGAATCCACACGAGCTTACTTATGTGAAAACAAAATCGTTGCTGTCATTTCAAGTCTTCCTTATTACCTCAATACGCATGTTGCCGAAGCGGCAAAAGCGGCAAAAGCTCACTATTTCGATCTAACCGAAGACACTTCCGTCACTGAGGCTGTGAAAGCAATTGCAAAAAATTCGGAAACTGCGTTTGTGCCCCAATGCGGCCTTGCCCCTGGTTTTATTAGTATTGCTGCAAACAGCTTAATGAAAGAATTCGAACAGTGCTATCACGCAAAGCTACGTGTGGGAGCCTTACCGCAGCGTGCTAACAATGCGCTCCAGTATTCTCTGACCTGGTCAACGGATGGGGTTATTAATGAATACGGTAATCCTTGCTATGGGATTGAAAACGGTAAACCCATCGTCCTTAAGCCTTTAGAAGGCCGAGAAGCGATTCAAATTGATGGGTGTGAATATGAAGCGTTTAATACTTCGGGTGGCTTAGGCAGTTTAGCTGAACTTTATCTAGGAAAAATTCAAACTTTAAATTATAAAACGATGCGATATCCAGGTCACTGTGAAAAAATGCGTCTTTTAATGAACGATCTAAAATTAAATGAAGATCGCGAAACCCTCAAGCGCATTCTCGAACGCGCAATACCTAAAACCTATCAAGATATCGTCATTGTCTATGTCACTGTGGAAGGTATTAAGCAGGGCGAACTCACTGAAAAGAGTTATGTTAAAAAAATATACCCAGAAGAAATTCGCGGTCTTGAATGGTCAGCAATTCAGGTCAGTACCGCTGCCGGTGTGTGTGCAGTCGTTGATTTAGTCATGGGGCAAGCGAACGAATACCATGGTCTGATTCTACAAGAGAATTTCCGCCTCGCTGATGTTCTGGCTAACCGGTTTGGCCGCCATTATGCTTAGGAGAAACTGATGGATTTATTAAAGCGTCTGAATATTAGTGAAATTAATCCGGGTGCATTCAGCGGATATGGCTGGCATAGCGAAACGGGCTCAAACCGCTTAGTTTCAGTTAACCCAGCCAATGGGGAAAAACTCGCTGAGATAGCTACCTGCTCAATGCAAGATTATCAGCACATTTTAGAATGTGCCCAGCAAGCTGCTTTAGCATGGAAGCAAGTGCCCGCGCCCAAACGTGGTGAAATTATCCGTCAAATTGGCGAAGCGTTGCGTGAACATAAAGATGCATTGGGTAGCTTAGTTTCCTTGGAAATGGGTAAATCAAAGCAAGAGGGTGATGGTGAAGTCCAAGAAATGATCGATATTGCTGATTTTGCCGTAGGACAATCCCGTATGCTTTATGGTAATACCATGCATTCTGAGCGGCCTAATCATCGTATGTATGAGCAATGGCATCCTTATGGAATCGTGGGAGTTATCTCTGCATTTAATTTCCCAGTCGCTGTTTGGTCATGGAATGCATTTATTGCTGCTATTTGTGGCAATGTCACTTTATGGAAGCCTTCTGCCAAGACACCACTCTGTGCAATCGCTGTCCAACATATTTGTAACCAAGTGCTGCAAAAAAACAATAGCCCGGAAATTTTCCCTCTGATTATTCCAAGTTCCCATGACATTGCGAATGAGATGGTCAATGATTCACGTATTCCGTTGATTTCATTTACAGGATCAACAGCAGTGGGCAGGCAAATAGCTGCCAAAGTAGCCGCCCGCCTTGGCAAGACTATCCTGGAGTTAGGCGGAAATAACGCAATTATCCTAGATGAATCCGCTGATTTGAATCTGGCAATTCCAGCAATTGTATTCGGTGCAGTGGGAACTGCAGGTCAACGGTGTACGTCAACGCGTCGGTTGTTTGTGCATGAAAACATGTATCGCAACGTGATTGAACGATTGCGACATGCTTATGAGCAAATCACCATTGGGGATCCGTTGGACAGTAAAAATTTAATGGGGCCTTTGATTGATCAGCAGGCAGTGACCCAGTTTAAAAATGCCGTTACCCGTATTAAAGACGCAGGTGGACAAATTGTGTTTGGCGGGGAAGTAATAAATAGGCCTGGATATTTTGTCCAGCCAACCTTAGTAACAGAAATCAAAAATGAATGGGAAATCGTGCAAGAAGAAACTTTTGCGCCTATCCTCTATGTGATGCCTTACCGTACACTAGAAGAAGCCGTTAACCTTCAAAACGGAGTTCCTCAAGGGTTATCTTCTGCTATGTTTACTCAAAATCTTAAGAGTGCGGAATATTTCTTAAGTGCTTTAGGTAGTGATTGCGGGATCGCCAATATCAATATCGGCACTTCTGGAGCAGAAATAGGCGGTGCATTTGGTGGTGAAAAAGAGACGGGCGGGGGCCGTGAGTCAGGATCCGATTCGTGGAAAGCCTACATGCGCCGCCAAACAAATACCATCAATTGGGGAAATGAGTTACCACTTGCCCAAGGTATACGTTTTAATTTGTCATAGGCGGGATATCCTTGCGATTAGGGCGAACTGCCATAGCCGCGAAAGTGGAATCTACTCTTCAAGTAGGTTGGCCGTCTGACCCAACATCAAGTGAATACTCTCTGAATGTTGGGTACGGTTTTCAACCCGCTTTATTGAATGGTCGTTAGGAGTAGGATGTCTTTCGAACATACTCGAGGGACAATGTTTATTCTCAACAAAGGACATGAATCATGCAGGAACCATTTCACATTAAAAAAGTCGCTGTATTAGGTGCTGGAGTAATGGGGGCACAAATTGCAGCGCACTGCGTGAATGCAGGAATTGAAACCTTGTTGTTTGATTTACCAGCTAAAGAAGGCTCACCGAATGAGCTAGTCAGTAAAGCAATTGCCAATCTTGGTAAGTTAAAGCCAGCACCCTTAGCCACTGCAGAAACCGCAAATTTTTTACAAGCAAAAAATTATGAACAAAATATGGCTGATTTGGCTGATTGTGATCTGGTCATTGAAGCAATTGCAGAACGATTAGATTGGAAAGAAGACTTATATCGCCGTATTGCCCCTCATTTGAGTAAACACTGTATTTTAGTGAGCAATACTTCTGGGTTAAGTGTAAATCGACTTAGTACGGTACTGCCCGAAGCCCTTCGTGAGCACTTTTGTGGAGTTCATTTCTTTAACCCGCCACGCTATATGCACTTGGCTGAATTAATACCTGCAGAGACAACTGCTGCGCATTTAGTCGATAATTTGGAAGCCTGGTTAACCAGTTATCTGGGTAAAGGTGTTATTCGTGCTAAAGATACACCGAATTTCATTGCAAACCGCATTGGCGTGTTTTCTTTATTAGCGACTATCCATCACGCACAAGCAATGAAACTTGGTTTCGATGAGGTCGATGCCCTTACGGGCCCTTTACTTGGCCGTCCGAAGTCAGCCACATTTAGAACTATGGATGTGGTAGGCTTAGATACGATGCAACATGTGGTGCATACGATGGAAGAGCAGTTAAAAGATGATCCCTGGCACCCCCTGTTTAAATTGCCAAATTGGTTTACTCAACTGGTTAATGATGGGCATTTAGGCCAAAAAACAGGTCAAGGGATTTATCGTAAAGCAGGCAAAACCATTGAGGTCTATGACTTGGAATTAGGCAATTATCGTGCTGCAAAGGGTGAGGTTAGCCAAGAGCTTGCAGGAATCATGAAAACAACTGATCCTGTTGAGCGTATGCAGCAACTAATCGCTTCAAATGATAAACAAGCTAAATTTATAACAGCTTGCTACCGCGATCTCTTCCATTATTGTGCTTACCATTTGCAAGGGATTGCCAATAATGTTCGTGATGTTGATTTGGCCATTCGCTGGGGATTTGGTTGGCAGCAAGGGCCCTTTGAAACATGGCAGATTGCTGGTTTCACTGAAATGCTTGAAAGTATAAAGAATGCGATTTCCTTTAAAGAAAACCTAAGCCAAGCTATGTTGCCTGATTGGATAAGTGAAATCGATAGTTTTTATAACAAAGAAGGTGCGTATTCGCCACAAGAAAAAACACACAAAACGCGCAGCCGTTTACCTGTTTACCAACGACAATTTTTCCCTGATAAGGTCATAAAGGAGGGCAGCCACCCTAAAACGACTCTATTTGAAAATGAAGGGGTTCATTTATGGCATCTTAAAGATGATGTTGCAGTGCTTAATTTCAAATCAAAAGCAAACACAATAGGACAAGCGGTATTAGAAGGTCTTGAGATTGCTCTTGAAAAAGCAGAAAACACATGCAAAGGTATGATTATTCATCAATCCGATATCGCAAATTTCAGTTCTGGAGCGGACTTACGTGGAATAGCTGAGTTGCTTAAAGCAAAAAGAATGGGCGCTGTGGATGAAATGATTAGCCAATTCCAGCGCATGGTGATGCGTCTAAAATACTCAACGATTCCAGTCGTCGCAGCACTTCGAGGTCGTGCTCTGGGGGGAGGTTGTGAATTGATGATGCATTGTGATTCGGTCGTTGCGGCTTTTGAATCTTATCCAGGGTTAGTCGAAATAGGGGTAGGGCTTCTACCTGCCGGTGGTGGCTGTAAGGAAGCAGCTATGCGTGCAGCATGTAAAGCGAAAAATGCAGACATCATGGTATTCATTCAACCGTATTTCCAACAAATTGCTACTGCTGCTGTTGCTGGATCAGCGCCTGAGGCAAAGCAATTTGGTTATTTGCGATCTCGAGATTTCTGGGTTATGAATGCAAATGAAGTTCTTTTTGCTGCTTTAGCTGAAGTTGAGAGACTACATGCTGCCAATTATCAACCACCGCTCAAAGCCCGTTTTAAAGTTGCTGGCCGCGAAGGACATGCTCGTTTGCAGGCGGGATTGGTCAACTGGCTCGAGGGAGGATTTATCTCTCAACATGATTATTTCCTTGCAAACCAAATCGCTCAAGTAATTTGTGGCGGCGAAGTTAATCAGGGTGAGCTAGTTGATGAAAAATGGATGCTTCATTTAGAGAAAAAGGCTTTCTTGACTTTAGCTGAAACCTCTTTATCCCAAGCACGCATTACTCATCTTTTAGAAACCGGCAAACCATTGCGCAACTAAGATAGGAGACTAGTTATGACAAATGTATACGTGGTTGATGTATTGCGTACTCCTGTTGGTAAAGCGCCAAGGGGGGTATTTAAGCATACAATGCCGGATGATTTGCTGGCTCATACGATAAAAACACTGATCAAACGTAACCAACAAGTCGATTGGCAGGCAATTGGTGATGTCGTGATTGGTTGTGCTATGCCTGAGGCAGAACAAGGTATGAATGTGGCACGGATAGCTTCTCTTCTTGCGGGTTTGCCCCAATCAGTACCTGCCATGACGATCAACCGTTTTTGCTCTTCGGGTGTGCAAAGTATTGCAACAGCCGCTGCTTCAATCAGCCGAGGAGATATGACTCTTGCTTTGGCAGGTGGAGTGGAATCCATGTCGATGGTGCCTTTGGGAGGCAACAAATACACTGCTAACCCGGAAATTTTTAATGATGAGCATGTCGCTATTGCTTATGGTATGGGGATTACAGCAGAAAATGTCGCTAAGCGATGGGAAATCACACGCGAACAACAAGATGAATTTGCTGCTGAAAGTCATCGACGTGCGGTTGCTGCCCAGCAACGTGGCGATTTTGAAGAAGAAATCAGTCCTATAGAAATTACTGTTCGCCATGCCAATCTTGAAACTTCGGAAGTAATAAGCAAAAAGCGAGTGATTTCTGCAGATGAAGGGCCACGTGCAGATACTTCTTATGAAGTGATTGCTCGCTTACGTCCCGTATTTGCAGCAAAAGGTACTGTTACTGCGGGTAATAGCTCACAAACGAGCGATGGTGCGGGAATTGCTTTATTGGCCTCGGAAGAAGCCCTTAAGCAATATGATTTACAGCCCATGGGACGATTACTGAGCTATGCAGTTGCAGGTGTGCCGCCAGAGATAATGGGTATTGGTCCAATTGAAGCTATTCCTCTTGCATTAAAGAAAGCAGGCTTAAAATTAGACCAATTAGATTGGATAGAGTTAAATGAAGCTTTTGCAGCACAAGCGCTTGCAGTGATTAAGACCGTGGATTTACCCCGAGAAAAGGTAAATCCTTTAGGTGGCGCTATCGCTTTAGGGCATCCATTAGGTGCCACTGGAGCAATTCGTACAGCAACTCTATTGCATGGTCTTCGCCGTACAAAAGGGCGCTACGGTATGGTAACAATGTGTATTGGTACTGGTATGGGGGCAGCGGCTATTTTTGAGGCGGTTTAACGTAGCCGCCTTAAAGCGCGTCAACCGCCACGTGAGGGAGTGGATAAGATGCAAGCGCTCTTGTATCCGCTTGCTTGCGTGGTTCGGGTTGTCAGGTATTCTTCATATCGAAGTGGTAAGGAAACCAGTTAGATGGGCAACTGCACAAGAACCTAAACCCTCCAACGAGTACCCACCTTCCAAAACCGACACAATACGCCCACCACAAAATTCATCCGCAATTGCTTTAATTTTTTCAGTTATCCATAGATAATCAGTATCGGTAAAAAGCAGGTTAGCCATATCATCATTAATATAAGCATCAAACCCAGCTGAGAAAAAAATCATCTCAGGCCGAAATTCTCTTATTTTATCAAACCATAATTGTGTGGTTTTTTGCCTAAATAATCCCCCCGTAGCCCCCGCGGGGAGAGGGATATTAATAATGTGCGAGCTTTTTGTGTCAGCACCACTGAAGGGGTAAAATGGATATTGGAATGAAGAACAAAATAAAACTCGCGGCTCATCCAGAAATATATCTTCTGTCCCGTTCCCATGGTGCACATCAAAATCAACAATAACAATACGCTTAAGTTTATATTGTTCGAGCGCATAAGCCACGGCTGCAGCGACGTTATTGAAGAAACAAAATCCCATTGCATAATCCCATCCGGCATGATGCCCTGGCGGTCGGACATTACAAAAGGCTTGGTTTACTTCGTTGTTTAAAACCAAATCAACACCCAAAAATGCTGCGCCCGCTGCCCGGAGTGCAGCGGTCAATGAATAGGGATTCATATAGACGTCGGGTGCATAAGTAATAAGCCCCTGGTCTGGAGAGGATCGAAATACGCTGTTGATATGATCCTTACAGTGCACACGTAATAAATCATGCCCTTTAGCCAGTGGGGCTTGATAAATTTTTAAAGTATGAACTAAATCACTTTGCTTTAGTGTGTCGTCTATTACCCGGATGCGAGCTGGTTGTTCAGGGTGACCAGGCCCCATGTTATGTAATAAACAATCTGGATGAGAAATAAGCGCAATTGTCATGGCTATTCATTGGGTTTTTAATGATGTTACTTATATTTTAGGATCTTTGCACACCTCTACGTAAATGAGTTAGAAAGCACGCGGCTGTTAGGAAATTTTGACAATCTAACCCGAGTTAACATTACCCTACAACATGACATGAAGTAAGAGGCTATGTTATCCTTCCGGCCTAGAATTTTCTTGTAAGTTAGGTCATCTGACCCCATGTAGGCTTGGATAAGATCAAAATGTTGGGCTAAAGGATCCAACTTACCCAGAGTTTAGCCCGATTTATTGTATCGATTAAGAGATAACATTGAATGAGTAAGAGACGCCAACGCATTCCTTCAACGGTTCAAACTGCCCTAATAGAAAAATTTAGCCATGATGGCCGGGGTATTGCGCGAATGGGTGGCAAAACCACTTTTATCCAAGGGGCGCTCCCTGGTGAGCAAGTGTCCTTTCAATACACACGTACTAAAGCTGATTTTGATGAAGGAAAAATAGTAGCGATTCTTTCACCATCCCCTTCACGAGTAGAACCGCGCTGCCCCCATTATACTATGTGCGGAGGTTGTTCGCTTCAGCATCTTGATGAGCAAGCTCAAATTAACGAAAAACAGACGTTACTTCTTGATTTACTGCTGCGTGTGGGGCATTGCCAGCCTGAAATGCTGCTGGAACCTTTGGCAAGTCAGCGATGGCATTATAGAAACAAAGCACGCTTGAGCGCGCGTTATGTTGAAAAAAAACAAACCGTTTTGGTTGGTTTCAGGGAGAAAAATAATCCGCGTTATATCACTGAAATTAATCAATGCCCGGTGCTAAATGCACGTATTGACGAACAGATCATTCAATTACGCCTCTTGATTAATTCACTTGATAATCCAAGCACGATAGCTCAGGTTGAAGTTGCCGCAGGGGATGAGGACATTGCTTTAATTTTCCGTAACTTAGAGCCTTTAAGTGATAAGGATAAAGAAAAATTACGTCATTTTGGCCGCGAGACACAATTTCGTCTCTTCCTTCAGCCAGGAGGCGTAGATACCGTCAGTTTATTTTATCCTGACGATGGAAATGATTTTTTATCTTATACTTTACCGGATGAAAGGATTCATTTTCGTTTTCATCCTACTGATTTCACCCAGGTAAACGCGGGCTTAAATCGATTAATGGTTTCTCGGGCGCTTGAATTAATGGCGTTAACGGAAGAAGATGTAGTATTAGATCTTTTTTGTGGATTAGGAAATTTTTCCCTTCCCCTCGCTAAACATTGCAAAAGAGTAGTCGGTGTTGAAGGCAGCGAAACCATGGTTTCAAGAGCCAGAATGAATGCCCAAATGAATGGAATAACCAACACTGAATTTTTTTGTGCAAATTTAGATCAATCTGATGCTTTATCAATGCTATTTAAGCAGCAATTTACTAAACTTTTAGTGGATCCTCCACGTTCTGGTGCGCTGGAAATCATTAAACAAATCGATAAACTTAACCCTCAACGGCTTGTTTATGTTTCTTGTAATCCAGCAACTTTGGCAAGAGACAGTAATATTTTAGTCAATCAAAAAGGATATCGGCTACGAGCCGCTGGGGTAATGGATATGTTTCCACACACTGCCCATGTGGAGTCCATCGCCTTATTTGAGAAAGGATAACAGCAATGGTTAAAGTAAAAGAAGATACTCCCTGGTTAACCGAAGGTGGTATAGACGTTGAGCAATGGTTACACCAAGTAGGAGAAAAAGGGTATTTTCATGATTTAGAATTAATTCGTAATGCCTGTACTTTAAGTCAATTAGCAGGCCAAGATCATGCGACTGAAACAGGCATTTCCTGTTTACAGCAGGGATTGGCTATGGCTGATATTCTGGCCGACTTGGAAGCCGATCAAGAAACCATTACTGCGGCAATTATATTTGAAAACGTCCATTATGCTGAGTTGTCTTTAGATGTTGTAGAGGAGCAACTAGGATCACAAATAGCCAAATTAGTAAAAGGCATTGAAAAAATGAGTGCTATCCATAACTTGCAAGCACTTAACAAATATCCTCAAAACAAACATCAAATCGACAACGTGCGCAAAATGCTCCTCGCAATGGTCGATGATGCGAGAGTGGTTCTTATTAAATTGGCGGAGAGGCTGTGTGTCTTGCGGACTTCATCCCAATTACCTGAGGGAATGCGTAAACAAATTGCCACAGAGGCAATGGAAATTTATGCTCCTTTAGCAAACCGTTTGGGGATAGGGGCAATTAAGTGGGAAATGGAAGATCTTGCTTTTCGTTACTTACATCCTGAAGATTACAAATCAATAGCAAAGGGACTGAAAGCGAAGCGATTAGAGAGGGATCGCTATGTTAACCTAATCGTTGAAGAGTTAACTAAGCAAATTCGAGCCACTGGGGCTCAGCACTTTAAGGTTTACGGCCGCTCTAAGCACATCCATAGTATTTACCGAAAAATGAAGCGCAAAAATGTCTCTTTAGACGAAATCTATGATGCGACTGCAGTCCGTGTCTTAGTGGAAACACCAGAACAATGTTACGACGTGCTTAGCATGGTTCATTCATTATGGAAACAAATTCCGGCAGAGTTTGATGACTATATCAGTAATCCTAAACCTAATGGCTATCAATCACTCCACACTGCGGTTGAAGGTCCCGAAGGCCGGGTGTTTGAAGTACAAATTCGCACTTTTCAGATGCATGACCTAGCTGAAATGGGAGTTGCAGCCCACTGGAAATATAAAGAAGGTGGAAAGCTCGAAAAAGAAAGCCACGAACGCAAAATTGAATGGCTGCGGGACGTATTAGCCTGGCATAAAGAAATGGCCACTTCCCGAGGGGTATCTGAAGCGATTGAAGCGGAATTTCTTGAAGACAGAGTCTATGTTTTCACCCCTGATGGCGACGTGCTTGATTTACCTCAGGGTGTTACCCCGTTGGATTTTGCATACCATGTGCATAGTCAAATCGGGCATCGATGTCGCGGAGCTAAGGTTAATGGCACGATCGTTCCGCTCACTTATGCCCTGAAAACAGGGGATAGTGTTGAGATTTTAACGAGCAAAGATGAACGGCCTTCAAGGGATTGGATTAATCCCCATCTGAATTACCTAAAAACCTCCCGTGCTAAAGCCAAAGTCTTGCATTGGTTTAAAATGCAAGATTATGACAAAAATCGGGCAGAAGGCCATGAAATTCTTGAAAAAGAATTGAAAGCTTTGGGAATTAAAGCTGATCGTTTGAACGAAGTTGTTACGTCACTCAACTTTAAACGATTGGATGATTTGCTTGCAGCCTTAGGCCGCGGTGACATTAAATTGGGTCAGATCCTTAGCCGTTTGTCCCCCACAGAGGCAAGTGCTCCAGCAATTCAAACCATAGTGAAACCCCTAGCAAAGCCCGAGGTGAGTGGTGGCGATTTACGCATAGAAGGGGTGGGTAATCTTTTGACTCACATGGCTCGTTGCTGCCAACCTGTTCCAGGTGATGCGGTTATTGGCTATATCACGATGGGACGCGGAGTATCTGTACATCGACAAGATTGCCCCAATATTATTCATGCCAGTGAAAAGCAACGACAACGATTTTTACAAGTGAGTTGGGGAAGCGCAACCCGGGATCATTACGTTGTTGATATACTGATTAAGGCCTTTGATCGGGCAGGACTTTTAAAAGACATAACCTCCTTGCTTTCCAATGAAAAAGCACATGTTTATGCCTTACAAACGCAGATTAATAAGCAAGAGAATTCTGCATTTATTACCTTAACTGTCGAAATTGACGGCTTAAATAGCCTGTCGCGCTTGTTGAATAAGCTTGAGCAAATTCCTAATGTGCTGGAAGCAAGACGGCAAGTATAGGCAATGGTATTCCCTTGAGTAGTTCCCGGTTTAGTTTCTTCTATGTCGCGTTATGTCATGGTTTGAGCATGTTATAACCACTACTGCATATTAAATTTTTTTACTCCACTATGTTCCAGTTTACCTCAAGTACTCATCCATTCCATTGGCAGTTAGATTGTAATTTAAGCAAAAAGATTTTTATTTATTATTGACGATAATAATATTTCCTTAATGTTTAAATACTATACTCCGCATAGGTAATTAAATTTTAGAGGTTTTAGACATGGCTTGGAGACGTGGTGCTCATTTTTTTAGAAATCCATTAGTAGCGGGTTCAACAGGTGCTGGTACAGCATTTATGATACAGCAGGTATATCAGCATAAAGAATTTAAGGAAAAAATGGAGCCTCTTTCTTCAACATCAGAACTTCCAGAAAGATCTGTAGTTGAAGCAGATCAAAAAGAATGGCTTGTATTTGGGAGACAAAGTCCAGGTTATGTGCGAGACTCCGAAAAAAATCCTAAACATCATATTTGGGAGAGATTGAGTGAAAGTCCGCTATTTGTCAAAACATTGGGAACCCATGTCGATAACGAAAGCCATTACGAATTACTACCTGGGAGCGATTTCGTAACAGAACCGTTTACGCAAGATCCGAAGGCGCCGAGAGTTCTCATTAAACCTGAAAAAATGATTGGTAAAGAGCTTCGTGATATCGATGATGATGAAGAGTTTGAAGTTAGCTTTGCAAGGAAACAGGCCTTCGCAAAAGAGAGTGGAGGACAATCCCCCTTTTACCACTCTTCATTCGCATTAAGGAAAGTTACTGACGAAAGGCCAGCTAGCTCCAGTGCTGTGACAATATCAGGTAAAGAAGCAAAAGAGCTCATCCAAGACATCAATAAATCTATTTGTGAAGCTCAGCATTGCAACATGTATGGTTCAAATTGTTATTCGGCATCTCTTTATGGAACTGGTACGTTGGCTAAAATTATTGATCGCAGAACAGTAAGTGATGAAAGCAAAAAAAAGGCGGACATACAATCAATTGTGGATGTAGTAGCAAAGGTTTCTCTTGATAATTTTGGTCGCGGGGTAAGTAATAACCCGGTAGTCAGTGTCCAGTTAACTTCTGAATTACCCAAGCTGTTGGAAAAGCATGGGCTAACTCATAAAGAAAGCTATGGGGCAACACACCTTTAAAGTGCAATCTAAGCCATTTTGCTTGGGTTCTAGTTGGAGTGACTTGCGATTTAAACATGTGCTTTTTCTAATGAAAAGCACATGTTTATCCGCTACAAGCGCGCATAAAAACAAGCGAATTCTGCATTTATTGCCTTTGATTATGATAATAATAATTACTTAATGATCAAATACTATACTTAGTCTAACTAATTCAATTTAAGAGAGTTAACATGGCTAGGAGACTAGGGGCTCGCTTTTTTACACCACTCGCAACAGCTGCAACTGGGGCAGGTGCGGCATATTTAACCCAGCAACTCTATGAATTTAAACAATTCCAAGAAAAATTGGGGTTACTATCTTCATCAACAGAACCTCCTGAAAGGTCTATTGTTGAGGCGGAGCAGAAAGAATGGCTTTTATTCGGTAGACAAAGTCCGGGTTACGTACGTGATCCATCAAAAAATCCCAAGAATCATATTTGGGATCAAATTACACAAAGTTCGAAAAGCCTTCGATCCTTGGCAACTCATATGGACAATGAAAGTCATTACGAGTTGCTTGCCGGTAGCGACTTTGTCACTGAACCATTTACTCAAGACCCAAAGGCGCCCAAAGTTCTCATTAAACCTGAAAAGATGATTGGAAAAGAGCTTCGTGAAATCGGGGATGATGAGCAATTCGAGGTAAACTTTGCAAGAAAACAAGCATTTGCTAAAGAGACTGCTAAGCATTCTCCCTTTTATCACTCTTCATTTGCATTGAGGAAAGTGAGTGAAGAGAGGCCAGCCAGCCCGAGTGCTGTGGTGATATCAGGTAAAGAGGCAAAAGAGCTCATTCAAGATATCAATGAGACTATTTGTGAACCTCAATATTGTACTATGTATACTTCAAATTGTTATTCGGCTTCAATGTATGGTACGGGAGCTTTGGCGAAAATAATTGATCGGAAATCAGACATAGATGAGAGTAAAAAGAAAGCAGACATTCAATCAATAGCAGACGTTGCAAAAAAGGTTTCTCAAGATAATTTTGGTCGTGGAGTTAGTAATAATCCTGTTGTAAATGTTCAATTAACCTCTGAACTACCAAAGCTGATGGAAAAACATGGACTAATTCATACCCAAGGCTACGCACCTAAACTATAAAAATTCAAAATCAAATCATAAACTAGGTTCAATCTTGGTATTTAGCAAGACACAATGGAGACAGACTGACATGAACGTTACGGAAAAAATTATTAAATCCCATCTCCTTGAAGGCAAAATGGAGCCAGGTCAGGAAATTGCTTTAAAAATAGATCAAACACTGTGTCAAGACGCAACCGGAACTTTGGTTATGCTTGAACTAGAGGCAATGGGATTAGAGCGCACTAAAGCGGAAGTTTCAGTGCAATATGTCGATCATAATTTAATCCAGGAAGATAACAGAAATCCTGATGACCATTTATTTCTGGCAAGTGCTGCGAAACGTTTTGGTCTTTACTATAGTCGCCCAGGCAATGGGATTAGCCATGCCGTACACATGCAAAATTTTGGTAAGCCGGGTAAAACCCTCGCTGGGTCAGACAGCCACACCTGTGCTGCTGGATCGCTTGGGATGCTTGCTATTGGTTCGGGCGGTTTAGAAGTGGCCATCGCTATTACGGGTCGCCCGCTTTATATCAAAATGCCTAAAGTTCTCGGTGTTAAATTAACTGGAAAATTACCTGATTGGGTGAGTGCTAAAGATGTAATTTTGGAAATGTTGCGCCGTTACGATGTGAAAGGGGGAGTGGGCTATGTTATCGAGTATTACGGTGAGGGATTAAAGCATTTATCTGCAATGGATCGTCACGTGATTGCTAATATGGGCACAGAGCTAGGGGCAACGACTACTGTTTTCCCATCTGATGAAGTCACTCGGGAGTTTCTACTCAGCCAAGGTCGGGAAAAGGATTGGATGGAATTAATAGCTGATGAAGATGCCGCCTACGATAAGTATGATGAAATTAATTTATCAAGTCTTGTACCGCTCATCGCCAAACCATCTAGCCCAGGTAACGTTGTACCAGTAGCTGATATTGCCGGGGAGGAAATTTATCAGGCTTATATTGGTTCATCTGCTAATCCAGGTTACCGGGATTTTGCCATCGCTGCGGAAATGGTAAAAGGTCGTACAGTAAAAAATGAAATCTCGTTTGATATTAATCCCAGCTCAAGGACAATTCTTGCCGAGCTCGTGCGCGATGGGCACTTAGGTAGTTTAATTAACGCTGGTGCACGGATACATCAAGCGGGATGTAACGGATGTATTGGTATGGGGCAAGCGCCTGCAACCGATAAAAATAGTCTGCGCACAGTGCCGCGTAATTTCCCTGATCGGTCAGGGACAAAAGATGACAAAGTCTTTTTATGCAGTCCTGAAACTGCTACGGCATCGGCATTAACTGGAGTAATCACCGATCCAAGAGCTTTAGAAATGCCTTATCCAAAAGTGAAAATACCAGAAAAGCGGATTATTAATAAAGCGTGTTTTGAAGAGCCTTTACCTCTCAGTGAAGCAAAAAAGGTTAAATTACTTAAAGGGCCGAATATTGTTTCTCTGCCTGAATTTGAGCCCTTATCAAAAGATCTTAAAATACCTGTTTTACTTAAAGTGGGGGATAATATTTCAACTGATGAAATTTCCCCAGCAGGCGCTAAAGTGCTGCCGTATCGCTCAAATATTCCCAAAATCAGTAAATTTACCTTTAGTCATATTGACCCTGATTATGTTGCACGAACCGAAAAGCAAAAAGAGGGGCATGTGATTATCGGAGGGGATAATTATGGCCAAGGATCAAGTCGTGAGCATGCGGCGTTAGCACCTCGTTACTTAGGGTTACGTGCTGTGATCGCAAAAAGTTTTGCACGGATCCATTGGCAGAATCTGGTTAATTTTGGCATTTTGCCTTTAGTGTTTAAAAACCCTGATGATTATGATGAGATTGAATTAAACAACACCGTGGAACTCAAAGATATCGCGAAACTATTAGAGAAGAATGAGTTTAAAATAAAAATTAATGGCAAAGACGTTGAAGTACAACATTCTCTTTCTGAGCGACAAAAAGACGTGTTGATGAAAGGCGGGTTGATTAATTGGATGAAAGAGGATCTCAAAAAAAGGAAATCGGCTTAGATTTAAGTTAAATAAACAGCTGCAAAACTCTGGGATTGTTTCGTCGTTATGTTCCTTATAAATCCATATTCAAACCCGTGATTGGGAGCGAAGCGACGAAGTAACCCCAGAGTTTTATATCTCCCCAAAATTTGACTGTTTATTACCATTGGGTTACAAAGAAATGCTCAACACTCCTTCTTTTTCTTCAACAACAATACTGAATTCCCTACACAGTTTCTTAATACGTTCTGCAATAAAGGTGAATTGATGGTGATTTGCTGGCAGAACTCGGCAATATTCAATAAAAATAGGATGAAGGATAATCTCTTGCACCTTTCCTCCCGTAAGCCGCAGTTCAAAAACCAATTGATGATCATTTTTAAACTCAGGATCAACATAATAATCATCCACGAAATCACCTGCTGCATAGATAATCGGACAGTGCCGGTAAATTTCTATGCCATGAAACACATGAGCACTATGGCCAAACAGTAATTTATAACCCATATCTATTGCGGCATGGGCAAGGCGTATAAAACGGTTTGATGGTCTGTGAACTCGATTGGGTCCCCAATGTAATGATAATATGGGCCAGTTAATCCCTTCATTTTTCATTTCATTTATGCTTAACTGGAATTGTTTAATACTTTGCTCCTCATCATGGAGATCAAGATAAGCGATACCCGGAGATTGCGAATCCGCTGCAAAATCTTGTTGATGATCACAAAAAGCAACCATGCCGAATATTTGATCGTTTATTTGAATAGAAACAGGTCTATAAGCTTCATTTTTGTCTTTTCCTGCTCCTGCAAAGCGGATATCCTGTTGTTTTAACAATCTCAATGTGTCGTGGAGTCCTTGAACATCAAAATCAAGGATGTGGTTATTTGCCAGACTAACTAATTTTATATTGTTATCAGTCAGAATTCGTGCTGCCTCGGGTGGGGCACCAAAGTAAAACGCTTTTGGAACACCTGGCCAATGAGAAAGATGATTGGTGATTGCACATTCCAAATTAATAAGAACAAAGTCCCCACGGTGTAATAGAGGAGTGATTTGTCCTAATGGATAATTTGCTCCATGCAGTAATATGGCTTCCTTGACTAAACGTCCTAGCATCACATCACCACCGAGCAGAACTGTAATGGTTTGCTTTGTCATAGACATTTCTACTCAGAATTTAAGCTATCCTATCTAAGTATAAGTTATGGAAAAAATTGTTGAGATGAAAGGACGAAAATGGGAATTTTGGGTGGATCGTGGGGGAACCTTTACTGATATTGTCGGACGAGATCCACAAGGCAAAATTTATAGCCGTAAATTATTATCTGATAACACTCAGCATTATCAAGATGCCGTTTTACAAGGCATAAAGGATATGCTGGGGTTATCTTCAAACACAACAATTCCGGTTGATAAGGTAGCCATTGTAAAAATGGGTACAACTGTGGCAACCAATGCTTTGTTAGAGCGAAAAGGTGAGAACGCCGTCCTAGCAATTACTCAGGGTTTTGGGGATAGTTTACGGATTGGCTATCAAAATAGACCTCATCTTTTTGCTCTTAATATTCAATTACCTTCTGTGCTCTACAAAGACGTTATCGAAATTAAAGAGCGTATTGATGCACACGGTCATATTGTACAGCCCTTAGATGAAAAAGCAGCAGCTAAAGGCATGCAGAATGCTTTCAGAAAGGGTTATCGTACCATTGCCATAGTACTGATGCATGCATATCGTTATAACCAGCACGAAAAAAAGCTAAAGGATCTTGCTAAAAAAATTGGTTTTAACCAAATTTCTGTCAGTCACGAAGTTATGCCTGTGATGAAATTGGTGAGTCGTGGTGATACAACAGTTGCTGATGCTTATCTCTCTCCAATCCTGAAACGCCATATCCATCGCCTACAAGATGAATTAGGAGAAATTCCTTTATTTTTTATGCAATCCAACGGCGGATTGGCTCATTCATGTGTGTTTAAAGGAAAGGATAGTGTTTTTTCAGGTCCTGCGGGTGGTGTAGTTGGTATGGTGAAAACCGCGCAGATAGCCGGCTTTAATAAAGTCATTGGTTTCGATATGGGAGGGACATCAACAGATGTTTCACATTTTGCGGGGAAATATGAGCGGAGTTACGGTTGTGAGTTTGGTGGAATTCATATGCATACCCCGATGATGCTAATTCATACGATTGCTGCAGGGGGTGGTTCAATTCTGCACTTTGATGGACAACGTTTTACCGTGGGTCCAGATTCAGCTGGTGCAAATCCTGGCCCTGCCTGTTATCGTCGGGGTGGTCCGCTTACGATTACTGATTGCAATGTGATGTTGGGAAAGATTCAGGTTGATTTTTTCCCGAAGGTATTTGGATCAACGGCAAATCAAGGCATCGATGTAAAAGCAGTGGAAAATGCGTTTGCAAAATTAGCAAAACAGATCAATAAAGCTACTGGAAATAATCCAACAGCAGAGCAAATAGCAGAAGATTATCTTCTAATCGCCGTTGAAAATATGGCTAATGCCATTAAAAAAATTTCAGTTCAGCGTGGTTATGATGTCCGGGAATATGTTCTTAATTGTTTTGGCGGCGCTGCTGGGCAACATGCTTGCCTGGTGGCGGATAATTTAGGTATTGCAACAATATTAATCCATCCTTTGGCTGGTGTGTTATCTGCATACGGTATGGGTCTAGCTGAGGTTTCTGTACTGCGGGAACTTGCAGTTGAAAAACCTTTACGACGAGGAGTCATTTCATTTTTAAAACAAAATTTTGAAAAGTTAGAACAAAATGCCTTTAAGGAAATAAAAAAACAAGAACTTGGCGATCAAAAGCTAACAACCAAGCGACAAGTTCATATGCGTTACCTTGATTCTGACACGGTGTTAATTGTTGAATTTAACACAATTATTTCAATGAGAAGGCAATTTACTGATCAACACCGCCAAAAATTTGGTTTTGCTTCAACAAAAAAACCGCTGGTGGTTGAGTCAATTTCAATTGAAACTATTGTCGTCGCTGAAGAAATGGTCGAACCCGATGAAGAAAAGAAGCAACGTTCAGGAAACGAGATCCCTTATCAATGTAAGGTAAAGCTGTTCACTCACGGCGCGTTCTATGAGGTACCTGTATATTTGCGGAAGGAACTACAATACGGTGATTGTATTAAGGGGTGTGCCATCATCAGTGAAGACAACGCCACTACAGTGATTGAACCTGGTTGGCAGGTGGTAGTAAACAAGAGAAAGCATCTTCTTTTAACGCGCTATCAGACCTTAAAGGAAAGAAAGATTAGTACTGCCAGTGTGAATCCTGCCTTGTTGGAGGTTTTTAATAATCGTTTTATGAATATTGCCGAACAAATGGGAGAGGTTTTACGAAACACGGCAAGTTCAGTAAATATAAAAGAACGCCTGGACTTTTCTTGCGCAATTTTTGATGCCCAGGGAGAACTAGTCGCAAATGCACCACATATTCCTGTCCATCTGGGTTCGATGAGTGAAACAGTTAAAGCAATTTTAAAAAATAAAATGCACCTCAATGATGTGTATATGATTAATGATCCTTATAACGGTGGAACCCATCTTCCTGACATTACAGTGATCACCCCCGTATTCGATAAACAAGGAAAACAATTACTTTTTATTGTCGGCTCGCGTGGCCACCACGCAGATATTGGCGGCATCACACCTGGGTCAGTACCGGCGGAAAGTAAAACAGTCGATGAAGAAGGGGTTTTGATCAATAATTTTAAAATAATGAACCGGGGCAGATTTTTAGAGAATGCGATTCTCAAATTATTAAACAATGCTACTTATCCTGCACGTAACCCTCAACAAAATATAGAAGACTTAAAGGCGCAAATTGCGGCAAATGCTCGTGGAATGGCCGCTCTATGGGAGTTAATTGATCAATTCGGCCTTAATGTTATTCAATCTTATATGCGCTATGTTCGTGATAATGCAACATTTGCTGTTGAAAAGCTGCTAACGTGCTTAGATGATGGTCATTATTCCTATTCACTGGATGACGGCAGTAAAATTAAAGTGAGTATAGGGATCAATAAGAGGAAAAAGCGGGTAAAAATAGATTTTACCGGCAGTTCTGCACAACACTCCGGCAATTTCAATGCCCCAACAGCAATCACCAAAGCGGCAATTTTGTATGTTTTTCGTTGCTTAATTGATGAAAACATTCCCTTAAATGGTGGTTGTTTTGTACCTATCGAGCTTATTATCCCCTCAAACAGCCTGTTAAACCCTAACTACCCTGCTGCGGTGGTTGCTGGTAATGTTGAAACCTCACAACACATCGTCGATACATTATTAGGGGCTTTAGGCGCAGTTGCTGCTTCTCAAGGCACTTGCAATAATTTTACTTTTGGTAATCGTGGTTACCAATATTATGAAACCATCTGTGGTGGTGCAGGTGCTGGGCTAGGATTTGATGGCGCTACCGCTGTCCATACACACATGACGAATACTTATTTGACCGATCCAGAAATATTAGAATGGCGTTTTCCGGTAATACTTGAGCAATTTGCTATCCGACGGGGAAGCGGCGGCGAAGGAAAATACCGCGGTGGTGATGGTGTGATAAGGCGAATTCGCTTCTTTGAGCCAATGACAGCAAATATTATCTCTAGTCACCGCAAAATTCCACCTTATGGCATCCAAGGTGGTTCCCCTGGCAAGGTTGGTCACAATTGGGTTGAACGTGCAGGGGGTGTGCGAATCGAGTTAGGGGGCTGTGCCCGCGTGGAGATTAACCCCGGGGATGTGTTTGTAATTGAAACACCTGGTGGTGGGGGATATGGAAGAAAATAGGTCTAATTTTTGAATGTAAATTCTGAGAAGCACAAAAAATAATGAGGGTTATTGCCATGATTACAATACCTATGTATGGCGTCTGAAGTATCCAGGATCTCAGTATGAGAGATCCTACAAGTGGCGGCAGAGGGGTATTGTAAGAAAGAGAAGGTTGGCCGCGAGCTAACCTCCAAAATAATACAATTAATCAGGCGTATTTATGAAAATATGGAAAATTCTTATTGTTGGTAGTTGCCTACTGCTCATCAACATCCCTCGGAGTAGCTTCGCAGAGACGGACAACAGTGTTGAAATTAAACAGCTTGTTGATTTTATGGTTTCGGAGAAGATTGTAACGCTTTCTTCCGATCTTAAACTCGTTCCATTAAGTTTTTACAATGGTACACTAGAGGACATCGCCGCTTATTTCGGAGACTTTATTTGCGCGCCTGATAATACTTGTACAGTGGTTGATACCCTGTATCATCCCTTTGCCATTTTGGGTCGTGGATTACCACCCATGCAAGGCACTGAACTCGAATGGTTAGAAGCGCAAACACAGATCGAACGAACTAACATTAAATATGCTACGGATATTTATCATGGTGCTACATGGCAAATTGCGTTGGCATTAGCTGCAAAAAATGGTTTTTTAGACACATTAAGAGCTAAATTGCTAATCCTTAATGAGTTGTTGTACATCATGGAACCGGTCAATCGTGCGGTCGGATTGACCTTTAAGTACGGCAATGAGATTTCAATATTTAATCCAAATTTTGCTTATAGTTTTCGCTGGTTAGCCACGAGTTTTTATAATAAAGACCCTTTTTTTAATAGCCGATATCAAAATTTCATAACACAGGATTTTACACTTGGAGAGGCGTCGGTCACCGATCCTGCACATCATCTTCCTGCCTTTTTTAAATTTGTCACAACATGGTCTGATTATAGGCCGTTAACAGGAAAAAACGCGTGGGCCCAGTTTATCGGCCCTTTGCAAGCTGAATTTATACTCAATAAAGGTAAGGTTCCTCTTTATTCTTTGGCGCTGCAAAATGCAATCAACAGCCTAGCCCCATTTGAATTAATGCAAACGGGGATTGGTGCTTTTTATTTTGCTCCCCTTGGTGCTCAAGGCATTCAGTCACCACTTCCATCAGGTGAAATTTCGATAGAAGACAATTTCGCGGTATTGGCTGGTCTGCAGATACTTAAAAATTGTTTGCAACATACAGTGCAAACAGCGCAAGTAAGGCAAGCATTATCCCGCATTAATGTAATGCTTAATGGTGGGCGGACGATAAGAGGTTTTAACACCCTTGGTTTACTTAGTTTTCTATTTAATGGTGCTTACGATTCAAACAACGGTATTTTCCTTACCCATGGCACAGCTTCAACACCATCTTCAACCAATGATTGGCAGCCCGATACTTCCCCACGTGCTAGTTTTACTGTGGTGAGTACTAATCTATGGGCCATTTCAGCTTTAGGCGCCGAAACGATTGATCGTTGGTTTGGGCGAGGAGCTGCTTTAAAAATTTGGCAGACTGTACGCAATAACGGTGGATATTTTAATAATGGTGAATTGTGGGGACTAGGTTATAGTCTTAACAATAATGTAGGCTCACAACCTGAAAGTATTATGGCTGCTGCTCAAACAGGTGGTGCAATCAATGCGCTTAATTCACTGATTGATTTCTATAGAGGCTCTGAAATCGATGTTACTGACTTAGAGAGTGACCAAGCAAGTTTAAAATTGAATTTCCCCCATTTGCGTAATGACCTTTATTTAGACGCCAATTTTGTTGATTCGACGCCAAGAGAGTTTTTTATTGCAGTTCCACCTTCAATTGGTCAGGCATATCTTTATGCAAGTAAGCGTTTCCCAATTCCTTTTGATTGGAATGCCAACACGATTGCCAGCGTTAATGCCAATGCTTGGGTGATCATGAACAATTTTGATTTCAATCCATTTCAATACACGGGCAAACGAACAGGCGAGAATTACTCAACGCCACAAAAAGTAGATATTCTAGACAAAGCCATTCAATCGCTGAGCGGTGCATTACCTATCGCGGTGACTGTTAATTTTTCTGCCGGTGAATTAGGGCCTATTAGACGATTGGCGCTACGATATAACCTGGATGGTTCAAAAACCAATTGGATTACCGCGGCAATCGTTGACGAGCGGCAAAGTTTTACTAATTTACCTCGAGGGACTAAGGCTATTGCGATTTCAATTGTGAATGATGATTTTGCAAATGTTTGCCAAGTCAATCCAGCAACGAGGATCTGTACCGACGAGAGTTGTTTAAATGTTCGCTCAATCAATGCACACTGGAGTTCAAATGGATTAGGAGACTGTGATTTAGGCGGATAACAAGCGACATGGTCGATTTTCCCATTAACTCTCGCGGCTCTCTAACAGGGGCAGAGATTTTCTTATCGACCATGCTGCATGTTGAGGAGGGGGTGTCATTGCAGAGGAGTGAACGTGTTGGCTGAAAAGAAAATAATTTCTTCATCTCAACTATTTCTTGTTTTTCTCAAATTAGGTCTGATCAGCTTTGGTGGGCCCATTGCCCACCTTGGTTATTTTCGTGATGAATTTGTGAAGAAATTAAAGTGGGTCAGCGATCATGCTTATGGGGATTTAGTTGCTTTGTGTCAATTTTTACCTGGTCCTGGAAGCAGCCAGGTCGGCATAGCCATAGGATTATCAAAAGGCGGTATCCGAGGGTCAATTGTTGCATGGCTAGGATTTACCATGCCTTCGGCGCTAATAATGATAGCGTTTGGATTGATACTTACGAAGACCCGTGTCAATTTAAATCAGCCCTGGATCCATGGATTAAAATTAGTAGCCGTGCCAGTGGTTGCCCAAGCACTTTGGGGTATGGGAAAAAACTTATGCCCGGATAAAAAAAGAGCAAGTCTAGCAGTATTCGCCTGCATTGGTGCTAGCTTGATTCCCAGCGCATTTGGCCAGATCGTGATGATTTTATCAGGCGGTGTATTGGGATTAATTTTCCTTACTCCTGATAAAAAATTACCAGAAAGCGAGTTAACTGTTCCCCTGAGTAGACAAAATGGCAGAATTTTTTTAGTTATTTTCTTCATTCTATTATTCGGTTTACCTTTAATCAGTGTTTACATACCTTATTATTCATTTCATCTATTCGAATCATTTTATAAGGTAGGGGCTTTAGTTTTTGGTGGCGGACATGTTGTATTACCCTTATTGCAAACAGAAGTAGTTTCAAATGGATGGGTGGATCAATCTTTATTTCTTGCCGGTTATGGCGCAGCACAAGCTATTCCAGGGCCCATGTTCACTTTTTCCGCTTATCTAGGGGCAGTATCAAACTTAACGCCAAATGGCTGGTTAGGAGGATTAATTGCACTAGTTGCTATTTTTTTACCTTCATTTTTGTTAATCATGGGTATACTGCCGTTATGGCAGAAAATTCGTAATTATGGTTTTATGCAACGCACCATTCTCGGGGTTAACGCTGCTGTTGTAGGCTTGTTATTATCCGCTTTTTACAAGCCGATTTGGTCTACAGCAATACTGTCTATGAATGATTATTTATTGGCGATGATGGCTTTTATATTGTTGGAATTTTGGAAAATACCAGTTTGGATTATTGTACTATTTTGCGCCATCTTCACTGGTTTAGGCTGGTATTAGATGGCGAACCAAATACTGCCAAGCCTTGTGTGCGAAACCAATTTTTATCCTCACCTATGACATAAGAGGATAATCCGGGAATAGTTTGAAGATTTTCGTACGGTGTGGTTATAAAATAACGCTTTCCAGTCACATAGAAGTCTTTCGAATTGCGTGAGGGTGTGACTAGAATGTGTCCATTAGGCACAAGTGTTGTTAACTGCTTAATGAAATCCACTATCTCTTGTTCTTTCTCAATGCCGTTTTCCACACCTAAAAGATAGGGGACAAATGCAGTATCAAAAACTTGTTTTTCCTTGTCCATAATGATTTTGTTAAGCGTTGCAGCATGAAATTGAATATTTTTGTCTAGCTCATAATTTTCTTGAGATTTAGATTGGATCGCTTGACGAACCAAAGACACCATATAATGAATATATGTTCGCCTTAATGAATTGGGATGTATTGCCCAAAATAAGGCATTGATGAATTTTCCAGAAGGCAAAGCAATTAGGGGTGGATACCAGCTTGTTAGTGCTGTTAATAATTCACCGATGGAAGGGTATGATTTTGAATCGGTTCGCTCTCGATAATGAAAATATTTTTTAAAAGCTTTTATCCATGCAATAGTAACCGGATCTTTATCATAAACAGCAATTGATTTAGCACCTGCTTGCGCAAATAAAAAACAACTGTTGCCATAACCTGGAATAACCAGAACATCCTTGTCTTTTATGTCAGCCCTAATGTTATATTGGTTTTTATTTTGCTCAAATAAGGCGGAGGATAAATACCGTTCAGCCCCCATGGGATAGATTTGCACTTCCTTGTTATCAGAAATTCTCGTGACACGTCTATCCAGTATCCATTTTTTTTCTTGCTTACTTAAAATGGTTTGATAAGTTGTCATACACTTTTCTATAAATGAGCTTTGCTTATCTTATCAAAAAATAAGTGCAACCCCTATAGAATCTGCCCTATTTTAAAGGTTGTAATTGCTCCAAGGTAGTAGGAATAAGCTCAGAAACAGTCGGGTGAATATGAACTGCGTCTCTAATTAGGGTATAGGGTTTATCAGCGTACATCACATCAAGAATTGAATGAATAATCTCATCTCCACCTACGCCTAAGATTGTGGCCCCTAATATTTTTTGAGAATTTTCATCCACGAGTACTTTAATAAAACCTGTTGGCTCACCTTTAATTACAGCCCGCTTTACTTGGGTCATTGGTCTTTTAGCAACTAAAGCCTTGAGGCCTGCTTGACGAATTTCTGCTTCTGTCATGCCGCATCGGCCTAAGGGGGGATCAATATAAAGGGCATAAGCCATGATTCTGTCAGTAACTTTACGTTGGGTGTGATGGAGCAAATTATCGGCAACAATTTGATAATCATTATAGGAAGTATGAGTAAATGCCCCTCTGCCATTGCATTCCCCAATAGCCCAAATATTTTTTACAGAGGTTGCAAGATAATCATCAACCTCAACCATCCCGCGATTATCTAACTTGATATCAGTGTTCTCAATCCCTAAATCATCCGTATTTGGTTTTCGACCAATAGCCATTAACACATGGGAGCCTTGAATTGTTTTTTTGTTGTTGTCACAGCCAACGTGAGCCACAACTTCTTCACCTGATTTGCTAAATTCAAGACAATTTGTGTTTAAGTGCACATCAATACCAGCCGCTTTCATAATGGCAAGTACTGTTTCAGAAACATCTTCATCTTCGCGTGGAATTAAGCGAGGGGCTTTTTCAATAACTGTTACTTTCGAACCAAAAAATCGAAATGCTTGGGCAAATTCTAAACCAATATAACTGCCACCAATCACAATCAAATGCTCAGGAAGCGCTTCCAAATCAAGGAGAGATGAATTAGTTAAATAGTTAATTTCATTTATTCCTTTCATTGGAGGAATGAAGGCGCGGGCACCCACATTAATGAAAATTTTTTCCGCCGTTAAATGCTGATTATTTGCAGCAATGGTGTAATTATTTACAAATTTTGCATGATCATGAAAAACCGTGACATTAGGTGTGTTTTTTAACCATTGCTCAACCCCTTGAGACGCTTTATGGACAATGGCATCCTTCCGGGCTTTAACGTTTTTCCAATTTGTTTTAATCGTCCCATTGATATCAATTCCAAATTCATTCGCTCTTTGCACCAGATGTGCAACTTCCGCACTAGCCACCAACGTTTTTGTCGGGATGCAGCCTGTATTTACGCACGTACCACCAAAATTTTTTCGCTCGATAATGGCAACTTTTAACCCAGTAGCTGCAAGACGGACAGCAAGGGATGGCCCTGATTGTCCTGTTCCAATAATTATTGCGTCAAATTTCTGAGCAGTCATAATGTCTTTCCTTGATGAATACTGTGCTTATTTAGTTAGCGGCATTTTTTTTATTAGCTTTAGCGAATTTTATTAAGACAGCTAGGAAATAATCATGCTTTAATTTATATCATTTAAATTTCTTTAAACTCATTTTGATAAAAAATTACCCCACCTATAACAGCTGCAGGAATGGTAATAAGGTTTAAGAAAGGGATAATGCTGACAAGACTAATACAACAGCCAAACCCCAATGAAACCATTCTCTTTTCCCGGATCTTATTTTGCATCTCCTTAAACCCAACTAAGTTGTTATCCATTACAAAATCCAGATATTGAATACTGAGAATCCATGAGTTAAACAAAAACCATATAAAAGGGAAAGCAGGGTGGATAAATGGTATAAAAAATAAAATCGTCACTCCCAAAAAACGAGGGAAAAAATACCATAAAAATTTTCCCTGGCGCTTCATGCTACGACAAGCTGTTTTAAGGAAAGGCAAAGAGGGAATATCACTGTGATAAAATAAACGTTGAGCTTTTTCTGCTAATAACCCATTGAACGGGGAGGCTACCAGATTGAAAAGGACTGTAAATGTCACGAGAAAAATAAATAAAAAACTGATGCAAAAAAATACAATGAATAACCAATGTAAAAAACTCAACCAGGAGGGAAGGAGATTGATAAAATATTGGGCATAGGATAGGAGATAATTATAGGCAAAGTAAAATAATCCAACAAATAACAAAAAATTAAAAATAATAGGTAGCAAAATAAAACGCCTAAGTCCTTTAGTCTTGAGACGGCTTAAACCCAATAAAAAATAGCGTGTGCCACGAATAAACTCTCCCAACATAACTCCTTGGCTCTAATGTCATAAATTATTTCGAAAATCGTTCTTTTTTATTGAAACCTCTTTATGTTTGACTGAAAATGATAAAATTTCTACAGGTTAATAAAAAAATTTAAAAATGAAATACTATGACTAATATCTTAAAACCCTATAGAAAATTATGGCGCTCGCGTAGAGAGCGGAAAATCGCCGGGATATGCGGTGGTCTGGCAATGTATTTTAATATAGATCCTTTTTGGATTCGGTTTATATTTGTTATTTTTTTTCTTTTAGGAGGCTCAGCTCTTCTTGTGTATATCATAATGTGGATCCTCATCCCCCTTGAGCCGGCTGATTGGCGATAAGGTAATCCAGCATTTCGTACAAAAATTTTTAAATGGAAAACTGAGTAGACTCTAAAGTGGTTAACCCAGAAATCCAGTTTTTAAGCACAAGCTAAGTAATAAAACCGGTACTAGTGTCGTCATAATCCGAGCGATCCGATTTAGTTGTTGTTGGTTACCTCAAATTTACCCGCTTTTCCATTTGCTCTGGTATTCGGATCATACATTGCTTCGGCGAGGATTGCAGGTACAGTAAATGTTCCTGTGTTAATCGCCTTAATACGATAGATGATTTCTTTGGCGCTAGTGTCTACACCTGTAAAGAAAACCACGCGATCTTCACGGACATCTGTGTAATCCACATTTTCATTGTTCACAGAGTCACGCACAACCTCAAAACCGCCTGGTAACAGGTCAACAATGGCTACGTTACTCAAATACGGGTTATCAGTTGAACGTACTTGAATATGTACTTCAATTTCTGTACCGAGGGTTGTATTGGTAATTGAATTACCTCTTTGGTCGCGATATTCCCTATACGCTTCAATCCCGTTTTTGACCTCCTGAGTGGGTAATGTTTTATCAAAGCCAGCTTGCGTCAGTTGATAGAAGTAGGTTTGCTGGGCAGGGTTATTAAAACTAACTTGCTTTACATTCTCATCCACACTCGCTTGCTCATAATTATTATTCAGCACTGTTAGGGTTTTTTCACTTTTATCAGCAAAGATTTCTTGGATGGAAAGCGCAGTATTATTAGGGATAGGATTAGCCTGCGCGTAAGCACTTAGAGCTAGGCTGATATAGCCTGATAGTACTGTATTGATGTCGCTGCTATTGATCGCTTTGACTAATTCCATAACAAGTGGATCACCCATTTTAGTCAAGCGTTCAGGGAAATGACGGGCAATCAAGTAGAGGTATTGGGCATCGGCAGTATTGTTATCGTAAAAATCGCTGGCGGGGGTTTGTGGATGCGGTTTATATTTATTAATCAATTGATTTGCTTCAGGAATACTCTTTAGCAATTGATAAGTTGCTGCAATATAGGCACCAGTGATGTCTTCTTGCCAGTTCGTTTGATTTTGATCTAAATAAAGTTGCAAGTTAGTTAAATAGTTCGTGGTGACGATTTCATTGCGTGTCAGAATATAAATCGCATAAGCCTGTATCCTAGCCTGACTTAAGTCGGTAGGCGTTTGGGTTGCTAAATCCCGTAAAAAACCTAAGCCTGCACTAAATAAATCACCCGGTACATTATAGCCCTGCGCCTTGGCTTCAGTTAAAAATTGCATGGCATAAACTGAGGCAAATGTATTGCTGGTGTTGTCCCCTAGACCAGGCCAATAACTGAATCCGCCATTTGACATTTGCCGCTGTCCTAGCATTTGGATCGTTGCAGTGATTTTATCAGTAATCTTTTGTGAATCATTGGCAAACCAGGTCTGGCCCGCCATTGCTAATAAAGGCAATGCCTCACTGGTCAATTGCTCAGTACAGCCATAAGGGTAACCTTCAAGGTAGCGCTGTAGGCCAGCTACTAAAATAAGTGGGCTTGAAGATATTGCAGCATGGACGTTTCGATACTCTGGATACAGATTGCGATCGACATCAACCAAGGTCTGTGCTTTTTTCGAGCTACCGCTCGTTACTGAAGTGATAAAGGCACTGGCGGGGCGGACGCTTAATGTGGCATCCATTTTGGAGGATTTACCAGAGGTACTTGCTTCCAAATTGATTTGCGCTGAACCCAGTAGAGAATTAGCTCGCAACTTAAAGCGAACGGATTTTTCTTTACCTTCATCGATTGCTAATGTCTCGTGATCAGAGCCGAGAATTTCCAATTCAGGTGTGGTTTTTAAGTGCACTGAGACTGGCGCATTAGCACCGGAGCCTTGGACGTTGTTGGCAATGCTCGCTGTGATAACAAATTCATCTCCTGGGGCCACAAAAGTAGGGGGGTTGGGGTTGATTATAAAATTCCCGCGTATTTGTGATTTCTTCTCAGCCGAACCAACCGCATCGCTAGCAACGGCAACAGCCATCACGCGCAGAGTACCGTTAAAATAATCCGGGATTTGATAGCTCACTTGCCGTGGTGTTGAATCGGTATCTATAATTCCTGACCAGTAGACGACAGGCAAATCGGTCTTACGCTTAAATGGGTTAAGATGGCTATTTAGGAGTTCTTCACCGCCATCACCACCTGCAGCAGAAAGTTCCCGATCTTGGATAAATTTGGGAAGAATTTGATCCACAGTTTGTTGTGTGATCACTTCCAACGCATGTTTTTGAAAAAAGAAGGCAAGCGGATCAGGGGTCGCAAAACGGGTGACCTGTAAAATTCCCTCATCAACGGCAAAAAGAATGATTTTTCCAGGTTTATCACTGCTGTAATTGATTGTAAATGGCTCTCCAGGACGAGCTGAAGCCGGTGTATCCAAATTAATATGAACGGTTTGATTATCATGGTTTAGTGTGAAAGGTACTACACTATAGCTCAGCGGGCTTATAAAGATGTCTGGGGAATCCCAGTTGCGGACAAAGCTCACATTGACATATGCATTGCCTTGGAGATTATCCGGGATATGAATTTTTTGTACTGAACTGGTGGTGTCTGTTTTAAACCACTGGGTAGCGTAAACTTTATCACGCTCGATTGTAATTAAGCCTGCCCCTGTATAAGGTGCAGTAATTTGCAATTCAATGTCTTCACCAGCTTGGTATTCATTCTTATTCAATTTTACGCTGAGTTCAGCATTTCTGGGTAATGGTGCTTGGCTAGTGCCGACAATACTAAATTTGAGTTGACTCAACTCCGTATTGTTTTTGTCCAATACCTTGAGTGCAAAATCGCCAATTTGCTGTGTGGGCAAATTGTAGCTAGTTCCTTGCGCCTCAACAGTGAAAGGTTTGGTATCCAATATTGTGGATTGAATAATCGATTGATATTGGTAGGTTCCATCAGGTTTTTTGATGAGAGTCGTAACCGGATGTAAAGAGATGAGCTGGATTTGAAGATCACTTACGTTTTGTTGATTTAATTGAGGATTCACCGCAATAAAATGAACAGATCGCTGACTGTCCTGCTTTATGTAAGCGAGATCACCATCAGGTTTATAACCGACGAAATAGAGAAGTGGGCTAACTAATGCTGTTGATTGTGTTGCAACACTTCGTCCTCCTTCAGCTTCAAAACCCTCAGCAAAAAAGGTTAACTGATATGTTGCTTTATCAAAGCGCTCCAGGTGTAAATTAAATTCAGCCTGACCATCTTCATTCGTCGTAGCATCAGCCAAAGTATCAGTATACACCTTGGCGGGTTTATTCGGATCAAGCAAGGGATCGGCGAAAACATACTCAGGGTATTTAGCAAACTGAACGCGTTTTGGTGCTAAGAGAATTTTTGCACTTACTTTCCGGTCAGCGGCAGGTGCACCATACAAATTCCATAAGCTTATTTTTGCATTTAGGTTAATTGGTGAAATCCAGCCTTGAGTTTGTTCTTGTGAAAAGGCTGAGGTAATCCGCATGCGATCGGGTTGAAATTCAGCAACGCGGATAGTAGTAGAGCCCAAGAGACTATCAGGACGTGAATCTTTAACAATGTAGAGGTTAATAGCGTATTGGCCTGTCGGGGATGTTTCATTCGTCTCAAAATCAAGGCTTAAATAACCCATTGGATCCAATGTAAATTTTTGATCTCGAATAGTCGTGCCGCGTGGATCCATAACTGTCACTTCTAATGGCAATCCAGCTGGCTGAGATTGTGCGTAGGCTTGTTTTACAATCATACCAAGATGCACTGTATCGCCAGGTCGATAAATGCCTCTGTCAGAAAATAAATAAGCGCTTAAAGTATTTGATTCTGGAGTACTATAGAGTCCGCCTGTATCAAACCGAGAGTAATTGAGTTGGCGACCAGACTTATTATAGGGGATGAACGAAACATCTGAGCCAAAGCTTGCTAAATACACAGTAGGTTCGCGATCATCCACGAAATCACGTAGAGTAGGGAAGTTTGCCCGTCCTTGGCCATCGGTCATGCGTGTTAAAACGGGTAAGCCGTTCTTACCTAAAATGGTTACTGTTGCATTGGTGATTGGTGTCCCTTGAGTAATCGATTGAACAAACACGTCGTGAGAACCATCGCTGTTATCTTTAACAATTAATCCTAAATCGGTAATAAGAACTAAGCGATTTGCTGTCACATCGAGGGCTTGGTTATTCACCATATCCCAGCCTGTGGCTTGCAATAAGAATAAGCCTTGTGGCCCACCCGTGTTTGTAGTGGCAGCAAGATACTTAGAGAAATCCAAAGCAGTGTACTGTTGCTTGGTTAGATCTGAGGCATCGAATTGCTGAATTTCAGAGAAAATTTCGCTGATGTTTTGTTGGTTAAAACTTTGATTGATAAAATAAGGGTTATTAAAATCGCCTTCAGTCTGTGTCACTAATTGATTGACATTCTCAGGTAAGACACGAGCGAAATTAAATTTAACAGCAGGCACCCCGCGTATAAGCACAGAGAGTTTTTTTTCACCACTTAAAGCAAGCAGGGCGCCTTTATGGAGAAAATTTATTTCTCGGGGAAATTCAGGCACCTTTATGACGGCAACAAAATCATTCGATAACGCAAAATTGCCAAAACCACGCATCCCTTTATCAATTTTGAGGTAGAGATATTGAGGTGTTTGCGCTTTAAATTTGTAGCTGTGTAGCGTCGCATAGTGGCGATCAGCAGGAAGCGCTTGGGTAGACAGTGGTTTGGCCAGAGCTAGGATATTTGCAGTCACTTCTCCTGGGTTCTGCCATTCATAATCCACTTTTTCGGGTTCGGATGCGGTTGCTGGATAATTACGCGGTAATAAATAGACATGCAAGGATTTGTTGAGCTCTGTTTCAGCAACCCCAATGCTGGATTCGATAGTGAGTACTTGCTCAGGCCTATCTTGTTCATTACGGATAATCGAAGCTTGTGCTTTATCGATTTTTAGGTAATTACTGATATCTGGAATTAAAAGCGTTTGACTGACAGGACTCCATAATTCCCCTGAACCTGTGCTGGATTTAATTCCTTTGCCGAGGGTGAGCACTAAATAACGTGATACTTCGGGAACAGATAAATTTTCTGAGCGAAGATAAGCTGTCCGCTTATGTTCATCAAAAGTAACGGTGAATTGATATTGCTGAGCACTTAAGTCGCGTTTCTTATCTTTTAATGCTTGTAGCATCAAAGAGGTTTTTGATTCAAAGCTATCGGCATCAACTGGAAAATTGAATGAAATAGTAGCCACAGCTTGTCTGGTTTTAGGGTTAACAGGATCCTGGTAGAACTTAAATTCGTTAATTTTTGCCTGGAAGGGTTCTGTTGAAAAGCGATAATCATAGCTTGCCATTTTTGCATTAGCTGCAAAGACATCTTTAGCGAAGTGAATCGAATAAATCTGTCCAGCCGGCCAATCCTGCTCAGGAGTAAAGACTAAACTACTGTCGCTAGACCAAACCCATTTTCCAGGCATTGCGGGTGATAATTCGATTCCCTTAGTGATTTCTTTACCAATTAGATTAAGCGGAGCCACGGATTTGTTGATAAAATCATCGGCTGGGCCATTACCAAAATTAAGCGTGAGGTTATCAGGAATAAGTTGTTCGGCCACAGGTGTGATTTTAGGCGGAGTAATTAATGCCTCTATTAATTGGGGGTGTGGTAAATTTTTATACCAGTGATAACAGAAGCCAAGGGCGACAAACATGGCAATAATGACACTGGTTAGACCCCAAAATCCCTTTGGGTGCGTTGACGCTTGTTGGCGTAGATGATTTAACCAGGGTGGACTGTTCCAGTTAAACTGGCCAAATATGAGTGATAGGAGGTTACGGATTTTAATTGCTGTTCTATAAAAGAATGAATTGTTCATATTTGTGCCGATTTAACGGGGGGTTGCACCTAGCTGTTAGAATTCTACATGATTTTGAGTAAGTTTTAATCTTTTTTAATTAATTTTGTTTTAATATATATCATCTGTTGAGTTGATCATGTGGCTGAACATAAATTTGAGTCAAACTTAAATTCCGGGACAACCGATCCTCTAACAGGATTCTTTTGCTTGATTGGCTCAGTAGAACATCCCATAAGGGAGGTAAAAAAAGACGTTGAGTATGATCCGCTTCCTAAAATTTTTTGGCTTTACCTTTATTTTACTGGGTATCATTACTTGGGGGATATTATTTTTTGCTCCGAAGCCTTCTTTATTCGATGATTATAGGTTTTCAACAGCAGTATATGACGAGCAGCAACACTTATTGCGCTTAACCCTTAGCCAAGATGAAAAATACCGTCTTTTTACACCATTATTTCAAATTTCTCCTGAACTCAAAGAAGCAACTCTATTGCAAGAAGATCAATATTTTTATTGGCATTATGGAGTAAATCCATTCGCGATGCTCAAAGCATGCTGGCAGACTTATGTGGTTAAATCCCGGCGGATTGGGGCATCAACAATTACCATGCAATTGGCCCGTATCCGGTTTGGAATTAATTCCAAACAATTATCAGGTAAATTGTTGCAAGTTTTCCGTGCATTACAGCTCGAAATGCATTACAGCAAAGATAAAATTTTGGAAGCTTATTTAAATCTTGCTCCTTATGGAAACAATATAGAAGGGGTGGGGGCAGCTAGTTTAATTTATTTTGGTAAACCGGTGAATAAAATAAGCTTACCCGAAGCCCTTACTTTAAGTATTATCCCTCAAAATCCTGCACAGCGAATCCCTTCTAATACAAAGCTAAAAGAAATTCGTAATAAGCTTTTTACTCGATGGTTAGTCCAGCATCCTGAAGACAAGAACAAAGCGTCCGTTATTAACTTGCCTTTAGAAATGCTGACCCTTCGTTCACTTCCTTTCATTGCTCCACATTTTGTGAATGCAGTATTACGAGACACCACGAAACAACAGCAAATTACAACTACTTTGGATTCCCGTTTGCAAGCTATTCTAAAGCGTGTGACCACTCATTATTTAGCGCGTAAAAAATCAATCGGCGTTTACAATGCTGCTGTGTTATTAGTCGATACACGTGATATGTCGGTTAAAGGGGCAGTGGGATCCGCCGATTTCTTTAATCAACAAATCGGTGGGCAAATCAATGGGACAGATATAAAAAGGTCGCCAGGCTCCACCTTAAAGCCGTTTATTTATGGCTTGGCGATTGATCAGGGACTGATACATCCCAATACGGTCTTAAAAGATGTGCCTCATAGTTTTGGTAGTTATAATCCTGAAAATTTTGATTATGATTTTATGGGACCTATTAAAGCAAAAGATGCTTTAGTTCTAAGCCGAAACATCCCTGCGATTTATTTAGAGAGCCAACTTACTAAACCCAATCTTTATCAATTACTCGAAGAAGCTCAAGTAAGCCAACTGAAGTCTGAATCTTTTTATGGTTTGGCACTGAGTTTAGGCGGTGTTGAATTAACCATGAAAGAGCTCGCCAGTTTATATGCCATCCTAGTTAATGATGGCGTCTGGCATCCTTTACGCACACGCAAAGATGAACCAATGAATCCAGGTAAACGGCTTCTTAGCCCCGAAGCCAGCTTTTTGGTTTTAGATATGCTAAAACACACCCCTCGGCCTGAGGCACATGGTTCAACAATTAACTCATCCGTTTCATGGAAAACAGGCACCTCATCCGGTTATCGGGATGCATGGTCAGTAGGGGTGTTTGGACCTTATGTGTTAACTGTTTGGCTTGGTAATTTCGATAACAAAGCCAATCCTGCTTTCGTTGGAAAGAACCTTGCTGCCCCTTTATTTTTTGAGTTAGTCGATGCAGTCCGGCATGAACGTGGACCTTTGCCGAGTATTGAAAAACGCCCTGAAACCATGCATTTAACACATGTTGAGGTCTGTAAAGCATCGGGGATGCTTCCAACACGTTATTGTCAGGATAGGGAAATGACTTGGTTTATTCCTGGTAAATCGCCTATTAAGACCGATACTATCTTTCGTGAGGTTGCCATTAACAAAAACACAGGATTGCGGACTTGTCATTTTAACGAGACCACTCATTTTGTGGTTTATGAGTTTTGGCCATCGGATTTGCTCAAAATTTTCAAACAAGCAGGCATTCAACGTCGTGTTCCTCCGCTTTTTGAGCCCAATTGTAGCTTAACCCAGAATACAGTTGGGTTAAGCCCGCAAATTACTTCCCCTCAAACCGATCTGAGCTATATCATGCGGGCAAATGCACCGCAAAAAATGGAAATACCATTAACCGCTGTCACTGATGCAGATGTGGCTGAAATTTATTGGTTTATCAATGAGGGTTATTTAGCAAAAACGCGTCCTGATGAGCCGTTCCTATGGAAAGCAAAGCCGGGAAAATTTATACTGCGGGTGGTGGATGACCGTGGACGGTCTGATGCGCGGGATATTAATATACAAGTGGATCGTTAACAGGAGACAACAATGAAATTAGAAGGATCTTGCCACTGCCAGTCGGTGCATTTCACAGTAGAATCGCATACTCCTTACCCTTATGTGCATTGCTACTGTTCGATCTGTCGAAAAACAGCTGGGGGAGGGGGGTATGCCATCAATATTATGGGACAAGCCAGGACCTTACAGGTCACAGGCAAGGAATTTTTAACTGTCTATCGGGCAATCATGGCGCGGGACGCACAAGGCCATCCCACAGAAATAAGTGATGGACAGCGTCATTTTTGTAAACAATGCGGCAGCTGTTTGTGGATTTTTGACCCGCACTGGTCTGAATGGGTTTATCCTTTTGCTTCAGCGATTGATACTCCACTACCAAAGCCGCCTGAGAAAATGCATATTTTATTAGACTACGCAGTTAAGTGGTGTGAAATTCCTAAATCACAGCATGATCATTGGTTTTCTCAATTTCCGGAAGAGTCAATCGAAGAATGGCATAGGCGCCATCATTTATACGATAACCCAAATCTTAATACATAAGCCGTTACGGTGATGCCTTTTGTTTATATGCATCAAAATATGATTATCCCCTAATAAGCGTCAATTACTACTTCTATTTTTTTGTTTATAGTGTTAGCATTCTGCCTATTTTTTAATTTTGGTAAATACGATTTATCCGAAGGTGGAACTATGTTAAGAGCATTAAACAAAGCCAGTGGCGCATTAGCAGGGGGCATTTTGTACCCGATTAAGTCCCTATTTGTTAACGCATTATTTATAACAGGAACCGCTCTACTGGCATTGGTGCTTCTCATTGGTTTACCGATTCTCTTTGCTGTCGCAACTTATCAGGCAGTTGAGGAAAACAAGTTCCGAGAGGCTTTTTTTTCTTGGTTAGCAATTGGTTTTTTAGCTGTTGTTGTAGGACTGCCAATTTTAGCAGCAATCTTTATAGCAGAGATTTATTTAACCTACAAAGACCTAATCAGAAGCTTTGTATTTGGCATTGTTGATGGGTATGAAGAGGGATTATTCTTTCATGTAATCAATCGCGCTATAACCAGTTTTCTTGTGTTTAGTAAGCCTTTACAACTCATCACAGTTTTTGTGATTTTGTTAGTAAGATCAAGCACATATAGAGACGCTTCTGCTCAAATGAATGGTAATGCTTTTGCTCAACTAATGGAGCCAGCAAAAGAAGGGGTCGATTTTACCCCTCTTTCGAGGGAAGAAATTGAGCTTGCGAATGGGAATTCTGAACTTAAAGATCTGCTTGCCCGATACAAAGACTTACATCAAAGGCTGAAAAACCTAGATGACTTGATAGGGAAAAGAGCGGAAAGCGCAAACGATACACAAGATCTTAATCAAGTAGCACTTGATTATGAAGCAATATCTGATGAACTTACCCAACTAGAAATTTTTAAACCTGCTTTAATTGTTAAGCTGTATGAGGCAGCGGATGGTACATGGTGCACTGTACCTGGAACCACTAAAATCATTGATCATACTAATCTACAAAAATGGGTAGAGAAAAGTAATACTCATCCTGAAACACGGGAGCCCCTGGATAATGCGGACCCTCATCAAGGCTTTAGGACGCGTTATGCTATTGTCCCTTACACAAACGGCATGAAATCTGCGCAGGAGCTCGTAGAAACAGCGGTTCTGATTCGTAATGAGCTTAAAAAAACGAGTTTAGATAATATGCCGACGCCAAGTGAAATCGTAAAGGGCTCATTAGCTCAAATTAAAGATCGATTCTTCTCAAGTGAAGCGGCTGCGAATGATGAAACTGACTCAAAAACACCTGCACCAGAACACTCTGGCGGAACTGTACCTCCATCGTATACACAGCCAAATTGAAAATTACCACTTATATGAGCAAGCGGATATAGCGATCTGTTTGCTCAAATCGCATTGTAGATATCTACCTTTCTTTTTCCCAGCTCCCTCTGTATGATGCAATAACTCAATATCTTTTGTTATTAATCATGTTTCGTCAACTCAATAAAATTGGCGGGGCGTTGGCAGCTCCTGTCTTGTATCCCGCTAAATCACTATTTATCAATATACTTATTGCCATTGGTACAGTTTTCGTAGCGTTAATTGCATTAGTGGGCTTACCAATCCTTTTTGCACGGGTAGCTTATGAATTAGCTCCCAAAAATAAATGGCGCGATGCCTTAATTTGGGGAATTAGTAGCTGGTTTGTATTGCTTATTGCAGTACCAGTAGTAACAGCCTTTATCCTTGCTATCCAAATTAAAGATGCGTTGCTTGATTTACCCATTAATTTTTTGTATGGACTTGTCGATGGTTATAAAGAAGGCTTATTTTTTCATGTGTTATATCAAACGCTAACTTGTTTTACAGTTTTCAGTAATTCGTTAAGAACGCTTGTTTTTGATACCCGCAATATAGCCATCGATGATCAAAATAAAGAAGATACGATTTCACAAACAACAAATTTCGTTTCAGAGACATTCACTCCGCTGACGAGTGAAGAAATTGAGTTAGCCGAGCGAATGGGGCTGAGTGATACCATTGATCGGTATCAGTTTGAGTGCAAAGAAGTCAATAAAGCTGAAGGTGAGCAGGGTGAGATACTGCAAAAACTGAAAGAAGAAACGGCAGTTCTTCGTGAAAAGCTTGCACCAGCCCGGCCAAGTAACCTACCCACTCCACATCAAATTGTTTTAGGGATTAAAGAAGGGATTGCCCATTCATTTTTTACCTTACCCACATCGACTCAGTCCTTTATCATTGAAGAGCGAGGCGATATAGAATATTTAGGAACAAGCTCTGAGCAAATAATGCCGTATAGTTTATAGAATAAGCCCAATTACCACTTCGCGCAGTTCGCTTAGCAAGATGTTAAACGTACGGCAGGCTGCGCCAATCGACATGCACTCTAAAGCTATTCGTTTTTTAGATAGCGCTGTAAGAGTGGAAAGAGGGGGGAACTGTCCTTGTTGATTGTGGCCGATCAACACAATATTGGGATTATATTGAAGTAGTGGCACTAAAGACTCCTCATTAAGCTCTAGGATACTGTCGATATTCCAATTAGGAATTATCCCATGGCTGCTCACAATGATATTAGTTTGATAGACGATGGAATCTACCTTTATTTCATTGTCGCTGTAGGATTGAATACTGTGCTTGTCGGCTGTTTCCAGGTTAATATGCATGGTGTTTAAACGGGTAATAATTTATAATTTATTTTATACCCTTTATCGCTGAGTTTTAAGCATTTGTTCGATCAGTTGTATGGGTACATCCACAAGTATATCACAGAGGTAGAAAACATGAGTCAATTTCCACGCATAAAACGGTTGCCCCCTTATGTGTTCAATACATTGAACCAGCTAAAGTCAGAGGCACGAGCGCGTGGAGAAGACATAATTGATTTTGGCATGGGAAATCCTGATCAACCCACACCCCCACACATTGTGGACAAATTAATCGAAACAGTTCGGCGCCCTGATACGCATCGCTATTCTATGTCGAAAGGCATTCCACGATTACGCCGGGCAATGGCAACCTGGTATCAGCGAAATTACCAAGTTACGCTTGATAGCGAGACTCAAGTGCTAACCACAATTGGTTCAAAAGAAGGGTTAGCGCATTTAGCCTTAGCGATTAGCGGACCTGGGGACACTGTGCTGGTTCCTGATCCTGCTTATCCTATCCATACCTATGGTTTTATTATTGCCGGTGCAAATGTCAAACAGATTCCATTGATTGATGAAAAGCAATTCTTAGAGGCTGTGGAAGTAGCAATAGAACAAACTTGGCCCCGGCCTAAGGCTTTAGTAATAAGCTTTCCTGCCAATCCAAGTACTCACTGCGTCGACTACGAGTTTTTTGAGCGAGTCGTTGCTTTGGGTAAGCGGCATGGAATCTGGATTATCCATGATTTAGCATACGCAGATATCGTTTTCGATGGTTATAAAGCGCCTTCAATTTTACAAGTTCCTGGTGCTACGGATATTGCAATTGAAACTTACTCCATGTCTAAATCATACAATATGCCAGGTTGGCGAGTCGGTTTTGCCTGCGGAAACGAGGAACTCGTTGGGGCACTCACCCGTCTCAAATCATATTTGGATTATGGAACGTTTACGCCTATCCAAGTGGCTGCGATTGCTGCTTTAGAAGGGCCTGATGATTGCGTTCTTGAGATTAGATCAATGTATGAACAGCGACGTAATGTCTTATGCGATGGTTTGCAAGACATTGGCTGGTATGTAGAACGACCCAAGGCAACCATGTTTGTTTGGGCGCCAATTCCCGCCCATTATAGGCATATGGGATCACTTGAGTTTTCAAAATACTTGCTGAAAGAAGCTTATGTTGCAGTTTCTCCTGGCATTGGTTTTGGCCCTCAGGGCGATAATTTTGTCCGGTTTGGTTTAATCGAAAATCAACAACGAACTCGTCAAGCTTTACGTAACTTAAAGGCATTATTTCGACGCGACGGTTACTTGCAGGCTGTGTAAGCCATGGATGTCATCATCAATGACGTAAAAGACGACTTCCCTAGCGGTAGTGAGCCTCTGCAGAGCCAAGAGGATTACTACCTAAATATTCTAATCGGTTTAGGCTATAAACCAGGTAATTTACCCTTGGCACCATTGCTCGCCGCCTATCATCAGTTACCTGGGCGCTGGGTGATTGCTAGTCCTATTCACTGGGAAGCGACCCACAATGATGCCATGATTATTGCCTCAGGAAAGGAGCTTGAATTAACTGAAAATGAATCCCTTCGCTGGTTTTCTGAAGTTACGCAATTTCTCCATGCGGATCATTTCCAATGCTTTTTTCAAGACCCACAAAAATGGCTCTTCAACATAGATAATAAACCAAAAATTACAAGCTGTTCTATTCAATCTGTTTTACACCGTTCAATGATGCCTATTCTAAACAGATTGGATGAGTCCTTCTATTGGCAACGGTTAATTACAGAGTTGCAAATGTACCTTAGCTCACATCCCTTAAATAAAATGCGGGAAGGGAAGTTATCCATCAATGGATTATGGTTTTGGGGTGAGGGTGAATTGGCTGTCCCCACTAAAAGGCCAATCGCAACGGATGACGAAATACTCCTTAAACTTGGACTCCCCATTAGCCCTTTGACACCAACAATGAGCCTGAAACAGGATCATCTGCTGATTATTAATGATGTTAAACAAATTGAGTTTTGTAATTTAGAAGATAAAATGCGTAAAAATAAAATTCACTGGTACTGGAATAACTTGGCTTATTCCTCTCCAGCGACCCATTGGTGGTCTAGACTATGGAGATAAAAAAAACATGCGCATTAAACAACGGGAACTTCCACGGTCATTGCCCTCGTTTTCAAGTTATCCTCCTGTTTTGCAACGAATTTATGCCTTACGCGGTTTAAATGATGAATCACAGCTAGACAAAAGTTTCCAAGCCTTATTACCATTTAACACCCTCACTGACATTGATAAAGCCTGCGTTCGTTTGGAACAAGCGATAAGAGATCAACAACGCATCCTTATCGTCGGCGATTTTGATGCTGATGGAGCAACGTCGACAGCGTTGGCGATTTCAGCTCTGCGCGCAATGGGAGCATCACATGTTGAGTTTCTTGTGCCCAATCGGTTTGAGTTTGGTTATGGATTAACTCCAGCTATCATTGAAGTTGCTAAAAAATGGAAACCTAATCTGATCATCACAGTTGACAATGGTATTGCCAGCTTAGATGGGGTTGCTGCTGCGTTTAAAGCTGGGATCGATGTCATTATTACTGATCACCATTTGCCAGCTGAACACTTGCCTAAAGCCTGCGCTATTGTTAATCCAAACCAGCCGGGTGATTTATTTAAGAGTAAATCGATTGCTGGAGTGGGTGTTATTTTCTATGTGATGCTTGCATTAAGACGCCACTTAATTAATGTGGGCTGGTTTCATTCTCAAGGTTTGACAGAACCTAATATGGCGCAGTTACTTGATTTAGTGGCGCTCGGTACAGTTGCTGATGTGGTAGCACTGGACCAAAATAACCGTATTTTAGTGAATCAAGGACTTGCACGCATTCGACAGGGGCAATGTCGCCCGGGTATTAAAGCATTAATCGAAATTTCGGGAAGAAATTGTGCCCGCCTTCGTGAAAGTGATTTAGGCTTTGCCATTGCACCTAGATTAAATGCCGCAGGGCGATTGGATGATATGTCGCTTGGTATAGAATGTTTACTCAGTGATAATGATGAAAAAGCGATCATGCTTGCTAAAAGCCTCGATGAATTAAATCAAGAACGGCGCATTATCGAAGCAGAAATGAAAGAACAAGCTGTGTTAGCAATCGATAAACTGACTAAAAGAATCGAAAATGCGCATCAATTACCGGTTGCTTTATGCATGATGGATTCGAGCTGGCATCAAGGCGTCATTGGTATTCTCGCCGGACGTTTAAAAGAACGCTACCACCGCCCAGTCATTGCCTTTGCAAAAGTAAGTGGCGATGAGTTAAAAGGTTCCGCACGTTCAGTACCTGTTTTGAATATACGGGATGCGCTCGCAGCAGTTGATCGGGATAACCCAGGGTTAATCGCTAAATTTGGCGGCCATGCAATGGCAGCGGGGTTAAGTATCCATCCGCAAGCATTCAATAATTTTCAACAGGCTTTTATTGCTGAAGTTGCTAAACACGTGGATATTTCACAATGTGAAGGGGAACTATGGACTGATGGACCATTACAGCTTACAGAAATCACGATAGAAACAGCAAATTTGCTACACCAAGCGGGTCCTTGGGGACAGCAATTTCCTGAACCTTGTTTTGATAACATCTTTGAAATTCTCGATCAACGGTTAGTTGGCCAGCATCATCTCAAATTAAGTTTGGTTCATCCCGATGGCGGGAACCCAATCGATGCAATTGCTTTTAATGTGGATCTCAATCAATGGCCAAATTATCGCGCCAGACAGGCACATATTGCCTATAGATTGGATGTTAACTTTTATCAAGGTAAATCACGTTTGCAGTTGTTGGTGGAGGCTATGCAGGTAATTTAGTAAGTGCGCAGTCCGGTCTGGTGCCCGTATTTGGCGCCTCTTGTGAAAAAATTACATTCAAATCCAGCGTTCGAGCAGCACATTGGGCGCTGAGTTATTACGGTAGTTTAACTTTATAAAATTGGGTATAATTGCCGGTTTTAAGTTGTAGTACGATTTTGTGAATTTGCCAAAACCAGCTTTAATTTCACCTCTTTCAATTGCCCCAATGATCGATTGGACTTACACGCATTTTCGCGTGTTCATGCGTCATATCGCCCCAAATGCCCTCTTATATACCGAAATGCAAACCGCTGGTGCGATTGAAAATAACCCTAATCGTGCTTTATCGTTCAAATCCATGGAACATCCCTTAGCTTTGCAACTCGGCGGCGCTGATAAACAAAAATTAGCGCATTGTGCAAAAATCGCCGAGGAAAAAGGGTTTGCAGAGATTAATTTAAATTTAGGTTGTCCAAGCGATCGGGTGCAAGCCGGCCGGTTTGGCGCTTGCTTAATGGCAGAACCTGAACTGGTCGCCGATTGTATAGTAAATTTAAAACAAGCTGTTTCAATTCCAGTAACTGCAAAGACGCGTATTGGAATTGACCATCAAGACAGTTATGAGTTTTTCTCCACCTTTGTCCACAAACTCATCGCGGCGGGTTGTGATAAATTAATCGTGCATGCGCGCAAGGCATGGCTTCGTGGTTTAAATCCGAAGCAAAACCGTACTATTCCGCCAGTCCATTATGATTTTGTTTATCGAATTAAAGAAGAAATTCCCAAAATCCCTGTGGTCATTAATGGGAATATTAATACTGTGCATGAAATTAATAATCATATGGACTATGTCGATGGCGTAATGCTAGGGCGATTGGCTTGTCAAAATCCTTATGCATTAATGGCAATTCAGCATTATTTTTTTCCTGAAACAGCAATTCGCTCACGAACAGAAATTTTCAGTGAATATATGGATTACGTTCGAACGCAACTCGAAGAAGGCATCGCGTTAGGTTTATTGTTAAAACCTGTGTTTAATTTAGCTTATGGTTTGCCTGGTGCAAAACATTGGAAAGAGTTACTTATCCAAGCGCAACAACAAAAAGAGGTCGAAAAGTTAGCACAAGCAATTTCGATGCTGGCGCAATTGGAGCAAGAAAGCAGGGTGGGGGAAGTCTAGTGAAAAAATTCATTATCTTTAGCCTTCTCCTTAGCTTTATGTCGATTGCACACGCTTTTTTTTGTCTACCAGGATATCATTACAGTGATAAGTATTCGTTTGAATCGGTATGCGAATTTTATCGCACAAGGGATATGCTAAATGGAAAGACTTATAATCTCGCATGCGATAAAGGACTTATTTTTTACTATTATTGTATAAAAGACGAGTAAAGTCTGGAAACTTGGCTACTCGTGCCAGTTTACCCCTCGGTTTGCGTGGCATTTTTATCAAAATTCTAGTAAATTAAGCGCTTTTAAAGCTGAAATTCTCAAGAGGATTACCCAAGGCTATGCTGAATACGTTAATGAAAAAAATGTTTGGTAGTCGCAATGAACGCACTTTGCGGCGAATGGAAAAAACAGTAATGGCCATTAATGCCTTCGAACCCCAGATGCAAGTGTTGTCTAACGAAGATTTAGCTGCTAAGACTGCGGAGTTTAAAAAGCGTTACGCCGAAGGTGAAACATTAGATGAAATGCTTGCTGAAGCATTTGCAGTGGTACGTGAATCTTCTGTACGTACCTTGGGATTACGGCATTTCGATGTTCAGCTTATTGGCGGGATGGTGTTGCATGAAGGCAACATCGCTGAAATGCGTACAGGCGAAGGTAAAACACTTGTGGCTACCTTACCAGCCTATCTCAATGCAATCAGTGGCCAAGGTGTCCATATTGTCACTGTAAACGATTACCTTGCCAAACGCGATAGTCAATGGATGAAACCTATTTATGAATTCCTAGGATTAACAGTCGGTGTTATTTTTCCTGACATGCCGCATCAAGAAAAGCAAATCGCTTATCGTGCTGATATTGTCTATGGCACCAATAATGAATTTGGCTTCGATTATTTACGCGATAATATGGCATTTAGCCTAACTGACAAAGTCCAGCGTCAATTGAATTTTGCTGTTGTTGATGAGGTTGATTCGATCCTTATTGATGAAGCAAGAACCCCATTGATTATTTCAGGTGCAGCCGAAGGAAGTTCCGATCTTTATGCTAAAGTGAATCGATTAATTCCACATCTTGTAAAACAAGAACAAGAAGGTGATGAAGGTGACTACACCGTTGATGAAAAGCAAAAACAGGCTCATTTAACGGAAATTGGTCACCAACATATTGAAGAGCTTTTAGTTAAAGAAAACCTGCTTGATCCGGGCGAAAGTTTATATCACGCCAGCAATATCATGTTAATGCACCATGTGAATGCAGCTCTTAAAGCCCACGCCATGTTCCATCGTGATATCGACTATATTGTCAAGGATAATCAAGTCATTATCGTCGATGAGCATACCGGCCGTACTATGGCAGGCCGTCGTTGGTCGGAAGGATTGCATCAAGCCGTTGAAGCGAAAGAAAATGTCCCTATTCAGCAGGAAAACCAAACCCTTGCCTCGATCACGTTCCAAAATTACTTCCGGATTTATAACAAATTAGCAGGTATGACGGGAACAGCCGATACCGAGGCTTATGAGTTTCAACAAATTTATAACCTTGAAGTGGTTGTAATTCCTACTAATAAGGCAATGCGGCGGAGAGATGAACCCGATTTGGTTTATTTAACACAAGAAGATAAATACCAAGCCATTATTGAAGATGTTAAAGATTGTCTGGCGAGAAAACAACCCGTTCTCGTAGGTACTACTTCAATTGAAGCGTCGGAATTAGTCAGCCGGCTACTAAAAAAAGCAGGCATAAAGCACCAAGTATTGAATGCCAAGTTTCATGAAAAAGAAGCACAAATTATCGCCGAAGCAGGTAGGCCCGGAGTCGTTACTATTGCGACCAATATGGCTGGACGGGGTACAGACATTGTGTTAGGGGGCAGCTTGTCGGCTGAGTTGGCTGCCTTACCTACGGACGCCAGTGAGGCTGAGCGTGAAGCAATCAAGAAGGATTGGCAAGCACGTCATGAGGCAGTCCTTGCCGCAGGAGGCTTGCGAATAATTGGTTCGGAGCGCCATGAATCAAGGCGTATCGATAACCAGCTTCGCGGTCGTGCGGGGCGGCAAGGCGATCCTGGAAGCAGCCGTTTCTATCTTTCTCTGGAAGATAATTTAATGCGGATTTTTGCCTCTGAGCGAGTTGCTGCAATGATGCGCCGTTTGGGTATGAAACCTGGGGAACCTATTGAACATACCCTGGTGACGAAAGCCATTGAAAATGCACAACGCAAATTGGAAGGCCATCATTTTGACGTACGTAAACAGCTTCTTGATTATGACAATGTGGCTAATGATCAGAGAAAAGTGATTTATACGCAACGCGCAGCAATCATGGCGATGACTGATCCACAAGAAGTTGTGGAAGCAATGCGCGAAGAGGTCATTTTTAACCTGGTGGATAATTTTATACCCCCACAAAGTCTTGAAGATCAATGGGATCTGGATGGCTTATCACAGACCTTATCTGAAGATTTTCAAATTAAAGTGAACATTAAGCAATGGGTAGAAGAGGATCACAGCATCCAGCCGGAGCAAATTAAAGCGCGAATTTTTGAACTTTGTGTCAATCGTTACCATGAAAAGGAAAAAATTGCAGGAAGGGAGGTTCTGGCTCAATTCGAAAAATCAGTAATCTTACAAACATTGGATAACCACTGGCGCGAACATTTAGCTTCCATGGATTATCTGCGTCAAGGTATTCATTTACGTGGCTATGCACAAAAAGATCCAAAACAAGAATATAAGCGAGAAGCCTTTTCTTTGTTTAAATCAATGCTTGATAACCTTAAGTACGACATCATTCGCTTGTTAACTGCAATCGAAGTGCAAACTGAAGAGGATGTCAATGCAGTTGAACAACAACGTCGTGCTGAGCAAGTACAAAAAATGAATTTCCTCCATCAGGATGACATTGGCGAGGCCAATGAAGCAAATGCCGAATTGACTTTTAGACGTTCAGAAAGGAAGGTAGGGCGTAATGATCCTTGCCCTTGCGGTTCGGGTAAAAAATATAAGCTCTGCCATGGAAGTTTAGTGTGAAAGTAGCGGTTGCAGTGATTTACGATAATCAAAATCGTGTTCTCATCACCCAAAGGGCCTTGCATGCCGCCCATGGCGGCATGTGGGAATTTCCGGGTGGGAAACTTGAAGCAGAAGAGCTTCCTACATCAGCCCTTATCAGAGAAATAAAAGAAGAAGTTGGAATTGATATTCTTGAATATTCATTTTTAGACGAAATCACCCACAATTATGGCCAAATAACGGTCCATTTATTAGTCTTTTGTGTTAAAAAATTTTGCGGGGAAGCACTGCGTTGTGAATCACAACTCGACATACGCTGGGTTGAATTGGATAAACTCGTTGATTATTGCTTTCCTGAAGCGAATAACAAAATTATTGAACTCATCACGAAAAATTAATTCTGGCCAAATTACATCTAGCACTTTAATTTTAAAAGTGGTTTACTATAGAACACCTCCAACATAACCTTTTCCTATTAAATATAATTTCGAGAAAAACATGTTTGATGATTTGATAGAAATCTGTAATAAACATATTGTCCAATTAAGAAAAAATATAATGGATTATTTTAATGAATTAAAAAAGAGAAGCCGTATTGAGGATGATGATTTGGTTATGGACTGTGATGCAATCATTAACAAGGCAAATTCTGGACTTTCCCTTATATGGAATTGTGGGCATTCAAGTGAACACTCAAGCGCAATATGTCCTGAGCTTCATTTAGCGATAAGAAAACATAATTTAGTATCTTCCATGTTGGTTGAATTAAATGATTCGCAGACTACTGCCGAACATAAACGAGAAGCATTAGCCGGATTCTTGACTCAAGAAAATAAGAGAATTTTAAAGGAACCTTATTCATCTTCAATAAAATCAAAATTATTTAAAACTGAAGGTGAGATCTTTTTAAAAGCAGTACAAAAAAATTGCAAAAAAATTGAAGCTAGGTTAGAAATTGAGAAGCAATCTACTCTTTTTGAAAATGCATCAATATAATAGGGATCGTGAGGGATAGTCTAATTCTGAGTTATCTAATTTGAGACTTTCAATCTATGCTATAGTTTATTTAGTTTTAATAGTCGTTTCTTCATCCAACACTTCAAATGCATATAATATGGATATTGAGATAAGGAATAATTCTATGGATAGTCTTGCTAAATATTTTGTGGTGCTTGTTCTTAGTACTGCCGTCTTCGCATTAGGAACAACAAACTCCTATGCAAACACAGCTTACCTTACTGTATCTAATGATGCAGAAAATTATACTTTTGCTTATAAAGTAAATCAGGGAGATTGTTCAGCAGACTTGATGGGCGTCGCTGGAATTATTGAACCTAAAAAGTGGGCTCAAATCGGTGGGGCTGCGTTATCCAGTTTATGTGGGACTAATACTGCGAATTGTAAGATTGATTTTTACATGTCTAAAAATAAAACTTGTGAAGATAAGCCTGTTGGGACAGCCCTCTTTGATGTCAACAAAGGACTTGTTTCTTTAACCAACAATAAAGTAAATGGTTTTTTTGTTGTTAAGAGTGGCGCTAATTCTGTCTCTATCTCAGGTGGGCCCATTAAGAAATAATTTGAGATTCAAGGAACTCTACTAATCGGTATGTAATTGCGAGTAAATGCCTTTATAGCATGGCAAAAAAATAGTTATATTGACGATAGGTTACTAAAATTCAACATTTTTTATATCTAATGGACAGACTAATATGGACATATTCGAGTTGATTAAAAGTAGACGGGCTGTGCGGAACTTTAATTCAAAAGAACTGGATGAGCAAACCCTCGAGAAAATACTTGAAGCAGGACGTTTTGCCCCAAGTCCTCTTAATTGTCAGCCTTGGCACTTTACTTTAGTCCGAAATAGAGAGAGCTTGAATCACTTGGCTGGCACATCACCACATGCTAGCTTCTTATCCAAAGCACAACTTATGATTATTGTGACCGTCAGCAAAGAAATTGAAATTGATGACTGGTTAGTTCTGCATAAGCAACATTTTTATAGTGGTGCTGCTGCGATGCAGAATATGTGGTTAGTTGCATCGAGTCTGGGTGTCGGTTGTTGTTGGGTCACGCTTGATGAAAAGGCCACTCGTCAACTTATTTCTATACCTGAAAATCAAGAAATAATAGGTGCACTTGTTTTAGGGTATCCGGATGAAAAAATAAAGCCTCAAGACGTCACAGAAAGAAAGCCTTTATGCTTGATGACCTCATTTGAACAATTTGGCAAAGGGGAAGATGAGGAGACAGAAAGCTGTTATGCATGCCTCAAGCTTATCCCTAAATCAGCTGCCATGTCATCAGAAGGGGAAGATTATATCAAGTATTTTTGTGGGCAAGAATGTTATGCGGAATGGCAAAAGCGAACCCAAAAATGGCTTGAAGATAAGAAGGATTAATTATAGTAATCAAATCATAGGTAATGGAATAGAAACCAATTTTAAGTCAAATCAACCCAAAGCGGCAGATAATTTTTGCAATAGTAAATGGAAATAGATGAATCCTTCATAAGGATGCCATTGTGCAGTAATTTTTAATGTTTTTTTATAATCCAGCTTCTCATCAAGATGAAGCCACTTTTGTAAATTATTTTGTGCGCCAATGTCATCGCCCGGAAAGACTTCCATCCGTCCTAATCCACGCAATAAAACATATTCAGCTGTCCAACGGCCTACACCCTTAAATTGGCATAAAAAATGAACCAGTTCCTCGTTTGGCATATTTTCTAAGCGATCGAAATCGTATTGTTTTTCTTTTAGTGTGGCAGACACGCGGATAATCGTTTCGCTCTTTTGAGTGCTATAACCTATTTTTTTTAGTTCATCAACTGAACAATGGCAAACGTCATCCGGTATCGGAAATGCGTAGAATATTCCATTTTTACTTTGGATCCTTTTTCCTACGTGCTGAATTAATCGATTTTGAATTTGCAAACCGACATCAAGCGATATTTGTTGGCAGGAAATTGCGTTGATCAGTGTTTCAAAAAGTGAAGGAAAACGAGGTGGTTTGACCCCCATAAATTTTAGTACTAACGAATTCAACCTGGCATCATTTTTGGCAATGTTATAAAAAGGACTTAAATCCCGTTTTAGGCTAAACATCATCTCTATGAGATGGGAGATTTTGTCGTGAAGGATAGGAGTAATCGGTTGGTTTAGCAATACAAGAAGTTCAGGGCTGTTGTGGCTATTAATTTGCTCAATTGTTACTTTAATAAGCTCATTGTCAATGTTAAATACCCGCGTGTAATATTTGCCATCCCAACAGTCAATGATGTTTTTACTCCTTCTGCGCAGTGCTAAAACAGTATAATCGAGCCTAAATGGGGCAATAGGGTGTAATGAAAATGAGGTGTTAATGTCCATTTTTCAAAAAGTACTAATCATCCTTTATTTGGTCAGATAATGATCATTATAGGTGAAATTGTCTATAATTTAAAAAAGATAAGGAGATTGAGATGAGTACTACAGGAAGGTTATTTTTGAACATGGCAAAAATTAGCTCTCTATCGACAGCGCTTCTATTACTCCCTGGATTAAGTCTGGCAAACTCGAGTGCAGGATTGTTATCAAATGATACTAATAACATACAACTAGCCGATAATGGTTGGCATCACGGCCATCATGGTGGCCATCACGGCCATCACGGCGGGAATGGCGGCGGCTACTGGGGGCCTTGGATTATCTATGGTCCAGGTGTTTTTTTTAATACTCATAATTGCGTCAAGCGTTGTCATTGGCATCATGGCCATCATAGATGCAAAGTTCGTTGTTTTGAGTATTATTGATGCCAATTTAGCCATGGCTATACCTCATGTTTGATGGTAGCGGGCAAAGTGACAGCACCTATGGATACCGCGATTTGTTCGTGGTATCCAAGCTACAATCAAAAGCGCGCTGAAGTTATATACATTGAGTGATTGATGTCTTGATAAATAGAGTAAATCTATATTTTCAATTGCAAAAAAATCAAAACAATTTATAAGCGCAGCCGAGTCACTTTATTACCTATATATACCAGTCGTATAAACTCCCTCTCCTGTTTACGAGAGAGGGTAAAATGGTGCCTACTATCTTTATATTATTCCTCAATGAAATGGGAAACCTTATTGAGAGCTTCATTAGGAACACTAAATTTATTTTTCTTATCAAAACGATTATTCAACAGACTAAGTAAGGCACCAGAGAGAAGAATAATGACGCCTATAGCCTGGGTGAGATTAACTTCCTCACCTAAAAGAAGGATGCCAAAAATTACAACGAATACGGGTTCTAAAACAGACAGTATCGATGCTTGGAGTGAGCTAATTTGCTTTAAACCTTTCAAAAGCAGAACAATGGGTAGCGCAGTACAAATAATACCTATCCCACAAATATTTGCCCAAATATGCATATTGAGAGGTAGAGTAAAGGTATTTTCAATGAGCGCCGCGATTAAGCAGGTAAATGCGGATCCAAAGGATACCCACAGTGTCGAAATAAGAGGGGGGACAGGGCTGGCTTTGCTGGCAATGATGTATAAAGCATAGAAGAGCGCAGATAATACTGCCATAGTCAGTCCCATCAGATTAAAACTAAAGTGACTTCCACGAACCAAACAAAGCATTCCGATTAAAATGATTAATAAGGCTAGATAATAAACCCTGCTGATTTTTTGTTTATAAAATATAAAATTGATTAACATGACAATGGCCGGATAAGTGAAAAATAAAACCATTGCTAAACCTGAACCAATGTAGATAGCGGCAACGAAATAAAAAATAGAAGTACCACCATAAAAAGCGATGCCGTAAAAAAAGACTTTCGCGATTTCATTGAACCCATATTTTAAGCTGTTTAACTGAGGTAATAACAAAAGAAAAATAAACAGACCTGATACCAAAAAACGCCAAAAGAGCATCGTAGAAACCGAAATATTAGCGTTGATGACACTCACACCAAAATAGCCGATTAGGCCAAAAAGAAGGCCTGAGAGTGCAGCATAAAATGCCCCATAATTTTTTATAGACAAGAAAAATATCCCTTCATTAAGCTCAGTATGTAAGCAATTTTATCAGATTTTCACTTTCTTAGCTCATGGCTTATTCAGTGCAGAACAGCGCATGATTGGCCGAGAGTGCTATTTGCTTGCTTTTTTCTTTGAGCTATTCATTTTATTATTTGTAAAAGTTAGGTTTGGTCCTTTTTTCATCATTTGATCCATGGCTGCTTGAGCTCTATTCATCCCTTCATTTATGTTTTTCATTGCTTCATCAGAACTAAGAAACCAATTACGTTCAAAAATTTCAGCTGCATGTTGAAAATAGTCGAGCATTTTATGTCCATTATCAACAAACATTTTCATGCTCTTATCAAGAATATCTTGGGGATGCTTGATATTTGCCCATTCATTGGGATTAAGGTAGGACAAATTTCTTAGCGTTCTCATATTCAATTCCATTAATTCGGGAACCGGGTTTTTCACACGATTAAAGAGGTTTTTCATGGGGGTTAATGCGTTAGGTTGCATGGCACTCTCCTTATGCTAAAGTAAGTCTAAGCTTAGTTTCTGGTTTGTTTTTAGTCAAATCAAGAGGGTAGCTCGTATTTGCGTTCGAGTGAAAAATTTATAGCTGGCAAAGGGCTAAATAAAGCTTAGCTTCGGTTTCACGTACTTCACGCATCGTGCTTACTTCACATAACCTAAGGCTAAGGCCATGATGCCCTAATTGCATACGTGGAACTATTCCAAACGATTTATCCATTTTTAACAAGATGAGATGGCATAGCGATTTTGGAGGCAAAGGGCGTTGGTAATAGCCATTGCGCATATCGATTTTATCAAATTGTGCAGTATTCCTGATTAAAGATAAGTAAAGGTCAACAGTTGTGTTTAAGGTGCGAAAATTGCTTAGCCAAATGGCAAAATCACGCTGTCTAATAATAGGATTAGATTCCAACCACAATAAAAGCTGCGGGGAATACATTTCAAAATCATTAGAATGTGAAGGTTGAGAGAGTTTTATTGATTGCAAAAAAGGGTTGTTGTGTATATTTTCGCCAAAACGACCCACTGTATGAGTTAAAATTTGAATTTGATTGTATAAATCCCGATATAGTTCTTCAGAAGTATTTTGTGGCGACTTATTCAATGAATGCTCTATTCGCATTAATTCTTTGAGAAAGCGACTTTTAAGCTCAGGTTTTTCAATTAAATTAATTATTTCTATGATATTTTTTAAAGCATAGTGATGGATAACTGGGTGTACTTCTTCGCAAGCTTGGTGGATAGTGCGATATAAATACTCAAGCCGCAGAGCGATTTTTGGCAGGAAGTGCGTGGCTAATTCAAAGGTGATTATCTCTTCTTGCATAAAAAATTGCTGTCCTTAGCCGGCGTTAGCCCGTTTTGTTGTAGTCATATTTCACTGTTGATGGAATTTGAGTGAAAAATTCAGTTTTGACAATTGTTCACAGAATTTCTGCTATCATGACTTTTGACTTGCAAATTGTAAATACTGCTCATGCAAAATTCCAACTTTTTTTGCTAAGTTTTCAAGTGTATCATCATTAATAATGATATCATCTGCAAATTCTCGGTGAATTGCTTCATTAGCCTGAGTTGCCAATATCGCTTCAGCTTGTTCGCGAGTTATTTGATCTCGAGCTTTGACACGTGAAATTTTTTGTTCATGTCCGGCAACAACAAGCAAAATCCTATCTAAGTAGGGGTAATCGGAACGTTTATTCAAAAGTGGAATCTCAATGATAACATAAGGTCCGCTAGATTTTTTAATTTTATCCCGTATATGTTGTCTAATTAGTGGATGGAGCAATTGTTCTAACCAGATTCGTTGTTTGGGATCACTGAAAATCATTTCCCGCAAAGCTAGACGATTGAGTTCTCCGCCGGCATCAATAATGGATTGACCAAAATGTTCTGCTATGGACAATAAAGCAGGTTGGTTAGCGGCAGTGAGTTCGCGAGCAGCTTCATCTGCGCTGATCACAGCAATGCCAAACTCTTTAAAATAGCGGCTAACTGTCGATTTACCGCTGGCAATATTACCTGTTAACCCCACACAATACATAAGTTTAATTTACTCTCTTGAATTTAAATTTTTACAGGTCATTAAATTGATGTAGCATGTATCTGGAAAAGCGCTATTTTGCTCGCAATAGGCTTTTGCCGCTATTGCCGCATCATCTCGATGCGTATAAACATTACTAAGCCATGTTTTTGCCATCTGGTCAAGAGCAGTGCATCGCCACATTGGTCGAGTTGATTTTCCATTTACAAAGGCTTCGCAGGCTTCTTTAGCTGTTTTACAACTTGAAGGAACCTTACTTTGTTTTTTGCATTCCTCAAAGGCTTTGTTGACTGCAGAAATTTCATAGCTACTATCGACAGTCCATTCCTTATCTTCTCCATCAAAGGCCGTGCAGCGCCAGAAGCTGCCTTCGAGAGTTTCAGCTGAAACTGTTGTAGAGAGCACCGAGTTAATTATGATAAGCATCGTCATTAAAGTTTTGTTCATCCTGACTCTCCTTCGATCATTTGAACCAAACGTTCGTAAGACAAGGCTTTTGCAAAATACCATCCTTGCATAAAATTGATTCTATTCTTTAGTAGAAACTTAAACTGTTCTTCTGTTTCAACACCTTCTGCAATGATATTGAGCTCCATATGGTGTGCCAAATGAATAATTGCTTGGTTAAGTGTTTCAGTAATAGCTCCTGTGCCGATTGCTTGTACAAAAATTCTATCAATTTTAAGGTAGTTAAATGGAAAATGTTGCAAGTACTGTATGCTTGCATGCCCCGTACCAAAATCGTCAATTGCCAAAGAATATCCTTTTGCTCTTAAATCGTGCATCTTGGCTACAATATCAGTGTTGTTTTGATCTAAAAGCTCTCTTTCAGTCAATTCCAACATGAGTTGCTGAGGCGGGATCTTGAAATCCATGCATAATTCATAAAATTGAATAAAAAAATCTTTATCGGAAAAATGGTTGGCCGATAGATTAAACGAGAGATAGAAATGGCGGTGCCGCTTTAGGAAACTGTGCATTTGATGGAATGTTTTAGCAATAAGCTGCAAAGTAATAGGAACAATTAATCCAGATCGTTCGGCATCTCCGATAAATGAATCGGGCATAATAATTTCATTTGAATCAGTTTGCCAACGAAGCAGAATTTCTGCTCCACAAAATCGGTTTCCAAAATGGTCTCGAATAGGCTGATACGCTGGTTGAAAATGGTTTTGCTTGAGCGCATTAGAAAGCGCGTAATGCAATGAGTAGCGATTATTAAGTATCCAGCGAAATTTAAAATAAATAAGCAAAGAAACCAGCGAGATAACAAGGAGGAAAGGTAGTTCTTCATAGAGAAAATTGATATTGGGTTTAATTGGGCTTCCTACAATGAGTATTTTTATATTGGCTATGCTTTGTAAGTTTGCGCTTGCTGTGCTTTGCGAGTGTGAATAGGCGGTATGTATTAATAAGGATTTATTACCAATTTCGAGCAGATTTTTCATTCGGTTATTATCAACCAGTATGATCAACTTATCATGAAATGAAACCGATTTTAAAATGTCTGCAAATACTTTCTGTAAAATATAAACGCCAAGGTAATATTTGCCCAGACGTTGCTGCAGCAAAAAAGCAGGAGCCCTACTTGAATCTATGAGTAGAGGGCCATATAGAAAAGGGGTTCGTTCTGGCGGTTTCGGAAGTTTCGGGAAAAAGTTAAACGTTGAACAAATCACTTTGTTGTTATTGTCACTAATTACTGATGCTGAAATGAAAGGATTATTAAAACTAAGCGTAGATAAAATAGGCATTAGGTCACTCTGGCAATTTTTAATTTCTTGACCGTATAAGGGCAAGGAATAAATTGAATGAAATATAGGGTCAAGCAGATTGTCTAATTTGACACTAAGTTCGTTTGCATCAAGCTGGAGTTGCTGTTGCTGTTGTAAACGATAATTTTGCCATTGAAGAAAGAGCACGATTGCTAATAGTAAAATTGTTAAAGAGAACCATGTTAAATTTAATGTTCTTCGCGCTTTATCGTGTTTGCGATAACTATTGCTTTTCATTTAATTTTTACTATAAACCATCCTTATAGAGTTTAGGGTGATCTCAGCTAATTTCTCAATGGTTTTGTTATCTATATTCAATGGAGGAAACCAGTATAAGGTATTTCCTAATGGTCTTAAGAGGGCACCGAGTCTTAGCGCTTCTTGATAGAGCTGATAGCCAACTCGTTGGATGCCGCAGTCCGCTAAATCTGCTGCTGCAATGGCCCCAACTGATCTAAGGTTGTTTAGTTTGCCGGTAATGGAGGCAATTTCGTGCAGGTGTTGTAGCATTATCTGACTAAGGCCCTGTACACGCTCATTTATTTTTTCTTTTTCCATCACTTTAATTGTCGCAAGGGCTGCACTAATTCCTAAAGCATTTCCGCTGAAGGTATGCGAGTGCATGAAGGTTTTCCCTTTATCAAAATCATCATAGAAAAGTTCGTAAATAGGGTGGTCGATAAGAACACAGCTAAAGGGAATCGTACCAGATGTTAAACCTTTTGATAAGCAAACTAAATCAGGTGTTATATTGGCATGATGACTCGCAAGCCATTTCCCTGTTCTTCCCATGCCTGTCATGATTTCGTCGGCAATGAAATAAACTTCATTTTTTTTCGCCCAAGTGGCCAATTTTTTTAAAAAATCAGCACTGTAGCAGCGCATGCCATTCGCACCTTGAACAATAGGTTCAACAACAATTGCACAGAGTTTTTCTTTAAGTAGTTCCAACTGTTCAAAAGTAGAGAGCCAATAATCCTCACAATCATGCCATAAGGGATCATCTGGACTAGAAACATAAGGTAATGGATTAAGAAAATGACATTGAACGCCATAGTTTTCGTAAGGTTTTTTAAATTTACCTAAATCGCTAATGCTTAGTGTCCCTAACGTTTCGCCATGATAACTATTTTGTAGAGAAACGAATTGATTGCGGTGTGACATGCCTTTCAATTGATTCGCATGAAGTGCGAGTTTCATGGCTATCTCAACAGCACAGGAACCATCGCTGGCAAAAAAAACATGCTGAAGCTGACTGAGTTCAGCCATTTTTTCGCCAAACTCAACCATTAGTGGGTGGGTTGTGTGAGCGGAAATGACATGTTCAAAGGAATCAAGTTGATCTTTGATCGCGGCGATAACAGCGGGATGGCCGTGACCTAAGGATTTACACCACCAACTGGAAATGGCATCAATTACTGGACCTTTCTCCGTATAAAGATAATTACCTTTGGCATGCGTGACGACTAAAGGGGGGCATTGCTCAAAATCTTTCATTTGCGTGCAAGGATGCCAAATATGTCTTAGATCTCTCTCAATGAATTCCATTATGTTAACCTTTTTTAAAATTTTGGTTGACAAGAAATGACACGACTCTATCATGTTCGGCATGATAAAAAAAAGGGGTAAACAGTGAGTAAAGAGACCAATCGTTGGACATTAGCAGAAGTAACCGCCATTTATGAGCAACCTTTTAACACACTTCTCTACACGGCTCACAGTATCCACAAAGAAAACCATGATGCGAATGCGCTACAGTTAGCAAAATTACTAAGCATTAAAACAGGAGCTTGTCCAGAAAATTGCGGTTATTGTGCGCAAAGCGGGCATTACGCGACACATGTTGAAAAAGAAAAACTCATGACTGTGGACCAAGTGTTAGCCAAAGCTGCTGAAGCCAAGGAAAACGGGGCTAAGCGGTTTTGTATGGGGGCTGCATGGCGTTGCCCACCCGATAAAGCTATGCCTGAATTAAAGGCAATGATTGAAGGGGTAAAGTCAATGGGTTTGGAAACCTGCATGACTTTAGGCATGCTCGAAAAAGATCAAGCTGAAGCATTAAAAGAAGCAGGCTTAGATTTTTATAACCATAATATTGATACCTCACCTTCTTACTATGACAAAGTGGTTACTACACGGTGTTTTAGTGATCGATTAGAAACTCTTGAAAATGTGCGGAAAGCAGGAATCAAAGTATGTTGTGGCGGTATTTTAGGATTAGGAGAAACACGTGAAGATCGCATAGAGTTTCTATTTACCTTGGCAAACATGGAGACACCGCCAGAAAGTGTGCCTATTAACCGATTGATCCCTGTTGAAGGTACGCCACTCGCTAGCGCAAAACAGGTTGAAGGCATTGAGCTCGTGCGAACAATTGCAACTGCCCGAATATTAATGCCTAAAAGTGCAATACGTTTAACAGCAGGACGAACCGAAATGGGCGACGAATTGCAGGCGCTTTGCTATTTTGCCGGAGCGAATTCGGTTTTTATTGGTGGGAAACTCTTGACAGAAGCAAACCCTGAGTGCGATGAAGATCGCATTTTATTCAACAAATTAGGATTAAAGGCTTTTGCTGAAGCATGATCAATCAACCACTTATTGAATATCTGTCTAAACTTAAGCATCGAGGTCTTCATCGTAAGCGCATATTAACTAGTGTTGGTGAGAGTGTCATTAACTTTAGTTCTAACGATTACCTTTCGTTATCTGAAGAATGGTGCATTCGTAACGCTTTCCAAAAAGGTTTTGCTCATCATGCTTCAGGTAGTGGCGGATCGATGGTGATTTGTGGATATCATAAAAGCCATCGGGAATTAGAGCATGCATTTTCACAAGCGTTAGGCGTGGACGATGCGCTTCTATTCAGTTCAGGCTATGCTGCTAATCTGGGTATAGTGTCATTATTCGCCTATTTTAATGCTCATTTTTTTCTTGATAAAGGCACTCATGCTTCGTTCTATGATGGTTTGCGGCTAGCAAATGGCAACTATACTCGCTACCCTCACAATGATATTCAAAATTTAACCAATAAGCTACAAACACAACCATCAAATCCCGTTGTGATTGCTGAAAGTGTGTATAGTATGAGCGGTCAAGAAACAGATTTGCGCAAGATGTCTGAACTATGCTCGAACTATAACGCAGATTGCGTTGTTGATGAAGCACATGCATTTGGCATTTTAGGCGAACAAGGCCTAGGTGCTATAAAACGATATGGCTTAAGCCAACAAGAAATTCCGTTAAGAATAATCCCTCTGGGGAAAGCGTTTGCTTTCCAGGGAGCCGTGGTGGCGGGACAAGGGGAGTGGATTGATGCGCTATTACAATTAGCTCGTTCTCATATTTATTCGACTGCAGTTAGCCCCGCGCTCGCCTATGGATTGCTAGAGACTTTAGCTTTCATTCAAAAAGCCGATGATAGGCGACAAAAACTCCATGATTTAATTGATTATTTTCAGTCAGCCATTAAAAATTCGCCGCTGAAATGGCGAAGCTCTACAACGCCCATTCAACAATTGCAACTTGGTTGCCCCTACAAGGCATTAAATTTCGCGACTGAGTTGCGCCGTAGAGGAATTTTTTGTCAGGCGATGCGTGAACCAACAGTGAACAGAAAGGACACAGGACTAAGAGTAGTTTTAAATTTTCACCATGAACCAGAAGATATTGATAGATTGCTCAGTGAGCTTCAGCAAATTGCACATATGGAGCAGGGTAAAAAAGCGAGGGGCACTTTTAATAAAGTGCATAGCACTGACGCTTATGGTGTTATTTAGGAAATCGTCAGTGCTGCGCCAACACTTCGGATTCCTGCCTAACATGAAACAAAACGGTTATTTATGAATTTACATGTCATCATCAAAGGTCAGGGACGACCGTTAGTTCTCTTCCATGGATGGGGGTTTGACCATAATATATGGTTACAGCTTGCTCACCAAATTGATAGAGAATATCAGCTTTTTCTAGTTGACCTACCAGGCTTTGGCTTGAGTTCCCAAATGAGCTGGGAAATTTTCAAACAAAATTTACTTAAGTACTTACCCCAACAATTTAGCGTAGTTGGTTGGTCTATGGGGGGGCTTTTTGCTACAAGGTTAGCCATAGAAGAACCGAATCGAGTAATCCGATTGGTGAATATTGCGTCTTCTCCTCGCTTTATTAAAGAACAAGATTGGCCGGGAGTTGAACAAGCTGTTTTTGAACAATTTTTTATGAATTTGGCAACTTCCCCCCGGCAAACCATTACAGAATTTATTGGCCTGCAGCTAAAAGATCAGACCTATCGATGTACTAATACGCCCATGCCAGATGCAACAAGCTTAAAAAAAGGTTTAGAAATCTTAAAAAATTGGGATTTAAGGGAGCAACTTCATTCTTATACTAAGCCTGCTTATTTTTTATTTGGCCGTCTTGATGCGATCACCCCAAGATCAACCATGGCTGTGATGCAAAAAATCTACCCGCAATTTCGCTATTTTATGTTTGCTAAAGCGGCGCATATGCCTTTTTTATCCCATGAGAATGAATTTATCGCCCTCTTGAAGGATATATTGCCATGAAAATCTACTTTATTACCGGTACCGATACGGATAGTGGTAAAACCTATGTAACTTGCCAACTATTGGATTTTTTTAACAAGCGAAATAAAAAAGCGTTAGCACTTAAACCTGTCGCTTCCGGATGCGATGTGAAAGATGGCCAATTGCTCAGTCAAGATGTCTTAAATTTGCAAAAATACAATTATGATTCGGCATTAGAAATTAATTGCTGGAAATTTGCACCACCAATCTCACCTCATATTGCAGCCAACGAATTGAATTTACCTATAACAGCACAAAAAATTGCTGATTTCTGTTTAGAAAAGCAATTTTCGACGTTTGATTATCTGTTTATCGAAGGGGCAGGGGGCTTAATGGCTCCTCTGAATGAGGAAGAAACTTGGCTTGATTTTTTAAAATGGACACAAATTCCGGCCATCGTTGTGGTGGGTATGCAACTTGGCTGCTTAAATCATGCATTGCTTACTGATGCGGTATTAAAACACAACCGGATAACTTGTGCGGGTTGGATAGCGAACTGTTTAGATAAAAACATGTTAGCTAGAGAGGAAAATATCAAAACACTCTCTTTAAGAATGCATATGCCGCAATTGACAACTATTTCCTATCAAGGAATGCTATCGGATGAAAGTATTCTGCAGAAACTACAGTAAAGACTGCCGTTAATTTACACAGCTACATTGTCCATACCTTATTTAATAAGCTATAATGATAAGTTTTCAAGCCTACACAGGAAAACACAACGGTTGCGGTTTACTCGGATTATCCAGCAAGCCTGCAAATCAAGGTGTGGAGGCAGGTTGTGTGGGGCTTATTGTAAAAACAGTTGAATGGAGATTCGTTGATGCCAATTTATGAGTATGAATGCACAAGTTGCCATCATCACTTCGATTTAATGCAAAAAATTAGCGATGCGCCTGTAAGGCAATGTCCTCAATGCTTTGAAAACACCGCAGTACGCTTGGTTTCTGCTGCTGGATTTCAATTAAAGGGAAGTGGTTGGTATGTGACTGATTTTAAAAATAATAAAAAATCAGAGACAAAAAAAGAAACCACTACCGATACGAAGGCTGAAGGCAGTAAAACTACAGATACCAAAGCGACTACTGGTACAAAAGGTGGTTCTGAGTGAAATCCAAATCGTTGCGCAGTTATCTTCTCACAGGCTTAGTAGTATGGTTACCGATTGTGGTAACCTTCGTTGTACTGCGCTTTATTGTTGATATTTTAGACAACACCATGGCTTTATTGCCCAAGGCTTATCAGCCTGAGCAAGTCTTTGGAGTCCATATTCCTGGACTTGGTGTGATTCTTTCATTGATCTTACTCCTTGTTACTGGTGTGTTTGCAACCAATTTTTTTGGCCAGCGCATTATGGCTTGGGGGGAAGCGGTATTAGTTAGAATTCCTTTAGTCCGTTCAATTTACAATGCAGCAAAGCAAATAATCCAAGCTGTTTTTGCGACTAACAGCCAAGCTTTTCGCAAGGTATTGATGGTTGAATACCCACGAAAGGGATTATGGACAATTGCTTTTCTTACTGGGGCACCACATCCGGAGATGAATTCGCTTGCTGGGGAGGAAATGGTATCCATTTTTGTGCCGACAACACCAAACCCAACATCGGGATTTTTCATGATGATTCCTAAGCAGGATGCTATCGAACTGTCGATGACAATTGACGAAGCATTGAAACTGATCATTTCTCTAGGCGTAATGCAAACTGGATTGCAATTGCAGCTTGAGAAATAAATAAAAATTATTAAGACAGGTGGCGTATGAGATCACATTATTGTGCAAATGTTAATGAAACGATGACAGGCAAGTCAGTGAGTGTATGCGGTTGGGTACATAATCGTCGTGACCATGGCGGTGTGATTTTTTTAGACATACGCGATCGATCTGGCTTAGTTCAAGTTGTTTATGAACCTGAACTTGCCAGTGTTTTTACCATTGCAGAAAAATTGCGTCACGAGTATGTTGTGCGTGTTCATGGGACTGTTCGTCCAAGACCAGCAGGGATGATCAATGAAAAAATGGAAACTGGCCGCATTGAAATCCTGGGAGTGGAGCTGGAAATATTAAACCAGGCACAAACGCCCCCATTTTTGCCTGATGAGCATCAAGCGGTGAGTGAAGATCATCGCTATCGCTACCGTTACATTGATTTAAGACGAAGCGAAATGCAAAATAATTTAATTCTTCGCCACAATATGAACCGCATAATACGAGAATATTTAAACGCGCAAGGTTTTCTTGATATTGAAACCCCGATGCTGACTAAGGCAACGCCCGAAGGAGCAAGGGATTACCTGGTTCCTTCACGAGTCCATCCAGGCCAATTTTATGCGCTGCCACAATCCCCGCAATTATTTAAACAGCTGCTTATGATGTCTGGTTTTGATAAGTATTACCAAATTGTGCGTTGTTTTCGTGATGAAGATTTACGCGCTGACAGACAGCCTGAATTTACTCAGCTCGACTTAGAGATGTCCTTTATTGATGAAAATGTGATTCAGCAATTGATTGAGGGTATGCTGCAAAAGGTATTTAAGGGTATTTTGGATGTTGAGATAACTAATCCTTTACCTAGAATGACTTATAGTGAGGCAATACGGAGATTTGGAAGTGATAAACCTGATCTTCGCATTCCGTTGGAATTGGTGGACATTGCTGATTTAGTAAAAAATTGCGACTTTAATGTCTTTGCCTCAGCCGCTGAAAATAAAGAAGGTAGGGTAGTTGCACTAAAATTGCCAAATGGTTGTGCTCTTAGTCGCAAAGAGCTAGATGATTACGGCTTGTTTGTTGGCATTTATGGGGCGAAAGGTTTGGCTTATATTAAAGTAAATGATCGAAGTAAGGGAATTGAAGGCCTTCAATCACCTATTATTAAATTCCTTTCCGAAGATTGTGTTAACGCCATCCTCGATCGAGTTGAAGCAAAAACAGGTGATGTCATTTTCTTCGGGGCGGGTCATCACCAAATCGTTAACGAATCCATGGGCGCATTGCGGATAAAATTAGGCCATGATCGCAATCTTGTTGAGCCAGGCTGGCGTTTGCTGTGGATTGTTGATTGGCCTATGTTCGAAATGGACATAAAAGCGAATCAATTGGTTGCAATGCATCATCCTTTTACTTCGCCTCAGGAATTGTCCATTGATTCCCTCAAACAAAATCCGACACAAACCCTTGCTAAGGCATATGATATTGTAATCAACGGATATGAAATTGGTGGGGGTTCAATTCGGATCCATCAAACTGCGATGCAGCAAGCAGTGTTTGATTTACTTGGAATCGGAGAAGAAGAGGCCAATGAGAAATTTGGCTTTCTACTCGATGCCTTACAATATGGCTGTCCCCCACACGGTGGTATTGCATTAGGGATTGACCGGTTGGCCATGCTATTAACCAATTCAAATTCAATTCGTGATGTCATTGCCTTTCCAAAAACCCAGTCGGCATCTTGTCTGCTGACCGATGCGCCGTCAGCAGTTGGTAATCCGCAACTTAATGAGTTAGGAATTCGCCTTGCACCCTCTTCGCAAACAAAATAGCTCGAAACGATCTAATGCCAGTGTGAATAGCTGGCATCGGTTGTGGTTTTATTTGATGGTTGGGCTGGCTTTATTTTGGCCAAGCTTAACCCCGCTTTATGCAAAATCAGATGGAAGTGCTAATAAATTAATTGAATACCTTGTTCAGGAAAAAAACAACTTAACGCAAGGCCTCAATGAAACTAAGCTAGTTGCTCCTCCAGCAAATCAAGCAGAATACGATAAGAGCATGCAAGAAAACAAAGCCATGCTAGCATTAAATCGTGCAAAAATAACAAGTCTAGAGAGCTTTCTTGTCAATCAGAAAAAATTACAACAAGATTTCACTTTGCGGCTAAAACGGTTGCAACAAACCCCCTTATCAGATAGCGATCAGATAAACGCACAGCAACGAATATCAAATTTAAATACCCTGCTTGATATCAATAAAAAGGGGATTGAATTAATCACTGAAGATTTAGCTTTAGCAAATCGCTATCAGGATGCTTTGACTGTGCAATCGCAACAATTGGAATTATGGAAATCCAAAAATCAGATGCATCAGCAATTGGAAAAATTGCGCGCTCAAGAAGATAGGCTTCGCGAATCATTAGAAAAGCTTTATGAGAATAGTATCAAGTTACAGCAACAAGCCAAATCAAGTACCTATTCGGTACCCAATTATACTTTAGAAGCAAGGTTATTATTAAACAATCAAGTTATTAATTTAACTCAATACAAAATTGCTGAAATTGATTTACAGAAAAAATTAGTAAAAGCGGATTATAAGTTAGAAAAAAGTCCTGATATCAGAACATTACAAGCGGTCACAGAAACTTATAAAAATGCCATTACCCAATTGGTTGAAATGGAAGAATCATTAAAAAAAATGGTGAGTATGCTCACTAATGAGCAACTACAATTTACTGATGCTAATCTGAAACAGCAATTTTCTGCTTTAATGCGTATAATTAAGTCGAAAATTGAAGGGATTGTTATTCAACAACAAACGCTTCAGGAAGATCTTGAAAACCATGAACAAGAGCTGAAAAAGCAATTATCAGTTCGACAAAGTTTATCTGAATATCGAATCGACAGTTGGCCAACGATCATCGAGCAAATTTCAAAAATTCCAAGTCAATTTTATCACTACATCAAATCATTAGTCCTTAAAGTTAAGGATAATTATTTATGGCAAGATGTACTTCCAGCTACATTATTATGGGTAGCGCTTTTTTCTGTCATTCTTGTTTCCCTCGGCCTTCATCGAATACTGAAACACTTAACGCGAGATAAAGAACGTTCACGCTTATCGGGACATTTATATACTGGTACTTTAACACTTTTGAGTCGTAATTTACCCCATTTGACTTTTGCTACAAGTATTATACTTCTTCTCTACCTTAACCATGTCCTATTTGCTAACTATCAATTATTGCTTAATTTAATTGGAGTGTGGCTTACGTTTCGTACCCTCATATTAATTGCCAGCTTAGCTTTGTTAGAACGCGTAAGCGATGCATCAGGGAAAGATGTGAGTCTCTTCTACCGGCTTAAATGGCTCCTTCTCACTGGGGGTTGGGCAACAGCTCTGATGGTTATTTCAAATGAGCTGCCTTTGTCATCAATCCTACAAGATATCTTCAGCCGTTTGTTTATGTTGTTTTTAGTTGCAGTTTCAGTAGTGGGATGGCGTTCGAAAGAGGTCATTACCCATATTCTCCACCCGTTAATGAAATCTAAGAAACGGTATTTTCGCAATGCCGCTATGTTACTTGTAGTTCTAATTCCACTCACGCTCTTTACTACTGCAATGATAGGGCTTGTTGGATACATCAACCTTGCCTGGACAATGAGCCGCTATCAAATGCAAATCCTTCTACTGATAACTGGCTATGTTTTAATCCGCGGTATGCTGTTTGACGCGTTAGAGCTCCTATCGGAATGGATGATTTCTACGCTGAGCAATGGTTGGTTATGGATAGAGGTTGTATTGAAGCCGCTGGATAAAATATTCCGTGTGTTGTTGTTTATCGCGAGCCTCTATGTCTTATTCCAGTTGTGTGGCTGGTATTCAGATTCTGCAGTCATTTTGACTTTGCGAGAGTATAGTGAATACCCTCTTGTCAATCTATCGGGTATTCATATTACCCCGCTTAGCGCCCTTGAATTTATTATTTTACTTTCGATTTTTGTTTGGGCAGCGAAGTGGACTCGTGAGTTTTGCTATCGATGGCTTTATCGAGATGCAAGAGATGCTGGTATTCGTAATAGCTTATCGGTGTTTACCCAATACGCCGTTATTTTAATTGGAAGCTTAATTACGTTACGCGTTTTAGGCCTCGATTTTAGCGGAATGTCTATGGTTATTGGTGGACTTGCAGTAGGAATGGGATTCGGGCTGCGTGATTTTGCTTCCAATATTGTTGGTGGCATTATGCTGCTTATTGAGAGACCCGTGCGCGAGGGGGATTTAATTACTATAGGTAGTTACGAAGGACGAGTGGCTCATATTGGCATTCGCTCAATGCGCGTTTCATCATGGGATAACATGGAAGTGCTTATACCTAATGCGGAAACCTTTAATAAACCCTTCACCAATTGGACGCATCAAGACAGCATAGTTCGCACCGTTGTTCCAATCAAGGTAAGCAGGGCCGATGATCCGGAAATGATTCAGCAGATCATTTTTGATGCATTGGCTAGTATTCCTGAAATTGTCCTTGACCCGCCTGCGCAGGTATTCTTAAAGCAAATTGATGATGCTTTAATTGAATTCGAGGTGCGTTATTTTATCAATGTGCAAATTCATACTCGCTTTGAAATTCGCTCCAAACTTTTATTTGATATTATGGCAAGATTCAAGGCCGCGGGAGTTAAACCGCCTATACCGCCCATCAGTATAGAATTAAAAGAAGGCGAAGATGAATCACCAGTGCTTATTAAGAAGAAAGTTGAACAATGAAGAAGAGCTTTTGGAGCAATGCCGTTTAATTGAGGGGCTAAGCTTTGCTCAATTGGCAGATTTCTTACAAATTGCCATTCCAGCTGAAAAACATCGCCGCAAAGGTTGGGCTGGTACTGCCATTGAACTTGCCTTGGGCACCACTGCTGGAACAAAATCCATACCTGATTTTACGGAACTGGGTATTGAGCTTAAAACTTTGCCTTTGAATGACAAAGGAAAACCAGCCGAATCTACCTTTGTGACGAGTATCCCCTTGCTTACTATTCATCAACAAGACTGGCCGACTTCGCAATGCTATGCCAAATTAAAACGCGTTTTATGGCTGCCTATCGAGGGAGATAGAAGAATCCCTTTTGAACATCGTCGTATAGGTCGAGGTTTCCTATGGTCTCCAAATCAAGATGAACAAACAATCTTGTCAGAGGATTGGCACGAACTCGTGTCCATGATTGGGATGGGACGTTTGGATGAGATTCATGCAGGTATTGGACAGTATTTACAGGTAAGGCCTAAGGCCGCTAATGCCAAATCACTTTGTTATGGTTTTGATAGTCAAGGATCAAAGATCTTAACCTTACCCCGCGGTTTTTATTTGCGAAGTCGTTTCACTGGACAAATTGTAAAATCTTAAATTGATCCTGGTTTTTATTCTGTCCTGTTCCCTTACCAAGGGTCTCCACTCATTTAGGACATAAAATCATAACTATTTTTTACATCCAAAGTTATTGTTCTTCGGTTTATGCTGGTGTTATTGTCGTTCTTAATATTCTGTTAATTATATTCATTCATAATATTGTGAAATATTTGCCGAAATTTAAAACCGCTTTATATGAAAATTTCTGTGGCGCAAGCTCTCTTAATTCTTATAGACAATAAATCAAAAATTTTAGCTGAACAGTTGAAAATTGCAAAAGATTCAAAAGAAAAAAATTTAAATAAAGAATCAATAGAAAGCATAAAATTGCAAATAGATAAGTTAAAAAAACTCTACTTATGTGGCGCTATAGATGATGAAAATCGATTGGAAATTGCTAATTATCTAAAAGATCCAATTCTAAATTTATATGAAGTATCCTTCGAGCCAGATGTTATTGATAATGACAGCTCACGCCGATATTTTGAAACACATCTTGCTTATGAAACACTTGCAAGTCAACTGGATAAATTAACTCTCATTGAGCTAGAAAAGCATTTGCAGTTGGTGAAGGAAACGGCTCCTGATTATTATAGTGATCTATACACCATTGTTTTAACTATAAAGCAACAAAGTTTTGGCGATAACACAGAAAAGGAATATGGGTTTTATTTAAAAAAATTAAGAGATAACGAAATATTCACTGAATTTTCTGAGGAATCAAGAAAAAAATTAGCTGCTTTAGTCTCTTCTGCTTTTGTGGCGATGATTATTGCTGATAGCAATCCAAATTTATTCCCATTAGATATCTATGGAGAGGGTATTTACCGTCCGGAAGAAAGAGGGAAAAAAGTTAGGGCTGCCGATAAAAAGACATCTACAAGTGCGCTTGGACTCCTAAAAAGCCATATGCCTCTAGCAAGGGATGATGCAGCATTGATGCAGAAACCTCAAAATTTCTTAAAACCATCTGATCAGTCAACTTTTAAACCAGATGCCCCATGGGTAAGAGATAATTTTTCAAGATTAGTGCATCCATTTTCAAACTCCATCTCAGGTACATTGCTTTGCCAACTCCGAGCATTGCTTAAAATAAAGGGCACTCCACCGCCGAATAATTCACAAGTTGAGAGTATCTATTCTTCAACGGATAAAATGAAAACTTTTTTAACCGTATTTATCGCTGCCCTTTTATTTAATTCTGGCGGGCATAGTCTTCATGAATTTGTATCTCCCTTGGGGTTGGATAAAGTAAAGGATGCCTTTGCTGATATCCAACGATTTGACACATTTACTCTTGAAGAACTTTTTTTGACAAACAATCAAGATGCATTCGATGTGGCGTTAAGTAAAGCAATTGATTATAACAATCAAATTTTAAAAATAACTGCGGTCAATGAAGAAATAAAGCAACTTAAGAAAGAATACGACAAACGGACATTAGAGGTAGCGATCAATACCTCAACTTTTAAGGCTGAGACAAGGAGTAATTTTTTACATCAACTTGAGACTAACATTGATAGCTTGAAAATATGTTTTGAATTGTCGGTTAAAATGCAAAATTTGATTGTTGAGAACCGGACAAGAGTAAGTGGTGAATACTTTTCTTTTTATCGGCAGGGCGTAATAAGGCATCAATTACTAGAAAAAAAGCTTAATGGGATAATTGAGGCGCTTAGCCACGGTAATTTAACTGGTGCAACGAAACTAATCGAAGAGACTGTCACCGACTTAGAAACGTTTAAGTCAAGTTTATTTCTTAGTAAAAAAATACCAGAATTAGCAGCGCTTGTTGCTATCCAGAAATCTCTTCGAGGTGTTGTTGATGCATGCCAGCAAATGGAAATAGGTAAACCCTAGCCATTCTAATTCATAACTAATCCTATAAATTGCTCTAAGTGATAAAATTTTGTTATACTGGGAAACTAATTTTGGATAGCTAGTCGAATGTTCGGGAATTATATGCAGCGGATTGATAGGGATGGTAACTATACTGCATTTCCAGGTGTCACAGTCATTGCTGGAATCGGGGACAAGCATATCTCATTTTGGCAAAGTGTTTACCACTTTCTCAGTCAATCCGAATTGATATGTAAATATTATAAGCCGCTGCCATATGAAAGCTATCATATGACGACTTGCAATCTTTATACTAAAGAACAGCACCCAAATGATTGGCCAGCGATCATCACAAGGAAGCGCAGTTTTTTGCAAAAAATTCATGCTGTCCTCAGTGAAATGCTATTAACTCCAAAGGTTTCTATCGACTATATTAGTATCCCTGAGGTTTTACAGTTATATGTCTCGTTACCTGCAGAGCAAGAAGAGTTAATTAAAGCCATAGCCCGTGAATTTGAGTTAGAGGAATATGTTCCTACAAGTTTCCATATCACTTTGGCTTATGAATATAATCCCATAGTAGATCAAGAAGCATACGATGCGATTAAAAATGAATGCGCCAATCTTCTTCATATTTGCCAAAAGGAAGGAAATATTATCCTTGATTGTCCTAAGTTATCTTTTTTTAACAGCATGGAAAAATTTATTCCATGGGATGGGAGAGCTAACCCTTTCATTGAGCATACAACAAATCAAGCTGGTTTTTTTAGAACCCCACAACTCAGCTCTTTTGTAGATACAATTTCATCATGCTTTTCTTGTAAATTTTTTTGAATTAGTACGTGGGCAATGTTAATAAAGCGGAGTATTTCATACTTGCATTAAGCGTAAAATTAGGATTACATAGTTACTAACTTATTCATTTTATGGAGTTATGCTATGAAAAAGCTGTTTATGTTGGGACTTTCTTCTTTGGCTATTGCAAGCGCTTCTACTTTTGCATCTGATGGTTCTCCCGGCCAATTGTCAGGTTCGCCTACGGAGCAAATTATGCAGTTAAATACACAGATCCAAAACCAATTTAACCAGATACAATCGCAAGAGCAAAAGCAAATGGATAAGCTGAACACGCAAATTCAAAACCAACTTAAGCAAATGCAATCCCAGATACAAGACCAAATGCAAAAAATGAACTCTCAACTCCAAAATCAAATAAAGCAAGTGCAGTCAAATCTTCAGGAACAGATTAAACAGGTTCAACAACAAGCGACACAACAGCAACAGCAGCAACCGCAACAACCATCACAACAACCAGCAACTCCAAGTAAAAGCTAATGTGAGATATTAAACGCTTGCCCTCACTTTGTTTTGTTATATCTAGCTTAGTTTAAAATAACTCCATGTTCCCTGCAGTGGAAACTGCAGGGATTAACCAGCAATTCCTGGGAAAAACTTGCGACTTCCAATGTGATCTAAAACAATGCAATATTGATAAATTTCAGCCATAAGCTAAAATTACTAGAGCTTACTCTCATTGAGCAGCCATCCATTATAAACCCAGAGAGTAATCGAAAGGAGTTACAACCATTTAAGGAGAAAAACATGGGTAGTCTTGAAAGAAGCAATAAGGGAACTCCAATAGCTATTGAGCGCACAATGAGTCCTTTTTTCCAAATGCACAAAGCAGTGGATGAGGCTATGAAAAATTTTTACCACATGTTCGAAGCGCCTGAATTTAGTTTTGAACGATTGGAAAACTTAAGCATTTTTCCCGCAATGGACTTAGTGGAAGCAAATGATCATTATACTTTTGAATTCGAAATGCCTGGGATGGGTGAAGAAGACATCAATGTGAGCGTTAATGAAAATCGCCTTACCGTTAAAGGTGAAAAATCAAGCTCCAAGCAGCACAAAGATAAAAACTTCATTAACCGTGAAATAAGGTATGGAAGTTATGAACGAAGTATAGACTTACCACCCTCTGTGGATGCAGAGAAGGCAACTGCTTCATTCAAAAAAGGAATGCTATGGGTAAAAATTCCCAAGAAAGCAGGCAGTAAAAGTGCTTCACGCAAGGTTAAGGTTGAAAAAGCTTCATGATAAGAGCTAATTCTATACGTTAAGAACCACCTCTTCCCCCTGAAATTGGGAAAGGTGGTCCCAAAAATGGAGTTTAAAATGAAAGATAAGCACGCAACATGGTTGTTGATTTTTGATTCAACTCATTGCCGCATTTATGACTATACAAAACACAAAATTGACTTAATTAAAGAAATACAGCATCCAGAAAATAAATTAAGAGACATTGAAATTACCTCAGATAAACCAGGACGCTACCAGGTAATGGGCCAGGCTCATGGGACATACTCGCAACAGTCTGATCCCAAAGAAATAAAGATTGAACATTTCTCCAAGGAAATTGCCGATGTCCTTGAAAACAATAATGCTATTCATGCTTATGAAAAATTAATTCTGGTGGCCCCACCGCATATCCATGGTCTTTTACTCAAGCATCTCGACAAGCAGATCACAAACCGGATAACACACAATATAGAAAAAGATTTAATCCACGTCTCTGAGGATCAGTTATTAAGTCATTTAAATGAGATTTTAGAGAGGGAATAAATTTTTCTTAAAAGTGCAATTGCTATCTCTGCTTGATGTTTTCATTAGTGGAATTTTACAGTGCAATAACTTAACAAGAAGTGCTATCCTATCCGCATTGCCTAAGATTGGTTTGCCCCACAATTTCATTAGTCTAAGCTAGAGATAAGGAAGTCCATAATGAACTTAGCACAAGATAGGGTTGTCAGTGATGCGGATAAAGTTTCGAATGTCCTTAAATGGATTTTACTTATAACAGCAATTACCTGTTTTGCCGGGCTTATTTGGGGTACTTACAAAACTTATCAGCTTGCCCCACCTCTCCCGCAACAATTTCTCACCTCTTCGGCAAAAGTCGTTATGACATCAGATGACATTATTGCAGGCAAAGCCGGTTTCCAACGTGCAGATCTAATGGATTATGGCAGTTTATATGGAATGGGATCTTATTTTGGGGAAGACTATACGGCTAAATATCTAGTGAGATTAGGTCAATTAACTGAAGAAGAAATAGGGCAGCAACGTTTTGGTCAATCATTCATAAATCTATCCGAAGAGGAGCAGTATATTTCTCGTAAAACGATGCAGCAAGCGTTACAACAAATCAACTTAAGTCAACAAACAACTGTTTTGCCTGATCCAGTTGCAACAGCCATTTTTAAATTGCAATCTGAGATTTCACAAAGTTTACTCAATCATAATTTAGAAACAGGTTGGACAAAAGCTTATAGTTTGGATGCACAAAGTGCCTTGCAAACAGCTGATTTTCTTATTTATTCTTCTCTGACAACAGTTGCGCACAGGCCTCATCAAAACAGTTCATACACCAATAATTGGCCATACGAACCTACGGTGGGAAATAACCCGACTTCATCCACCTTTTATTGGACTTGGGTTTCTTTCTGTTTCGTATTCTTCGGTTTCGGCGCTATCCTGTACATTTATCATCGATACCTCGCTATCCCCGATAATGCAGCAAAAACACCTATTTTATTGGAATTTAAACCACTCACAGCAAGTCAGAGAAAAGTTGGCCAATATTTTGTGATTGTAGCCTTAGTTTTATTGGCACAGATTGGTGTTGGTGCAATTATGGCTCACTATTATACCGAGCGTACTGGATTTTATGGGATAAACATTAATGGTTTTTTGCCATTCAACTTTTTACGCGATGTGCATATTCAAACGCCTATTGTCTGGATAGCGCTATCTTGGATAAGTTCAGCTGTTTTTCTTGCACCTATCATCAGTAAACAAGAAGCAAAAGGGCAAGGGTTTTTAGTTGATCTGCTGTTTTGGGTCACCCTCTTTATTGTTGGTGGGGCAATTGTTGGTAATTACTTGGGGATTATGGGCTATGTTAATCAATCTTGGTTTTGGATTGGTAATCAAGGGTTATCGTACATACAATTAGGCCGATTGTGGCAAATCGGATTTTGCCTTGGTTTATTCCTTTGGAGTTTCATTGTTTTCCGGGGAATGTGGCCAACCTGGGAGCAACTAAAAACTGCGACCGCTGAATTTTGGACAGGTCGCGTTAGATTAGAGCATATGCTTTGGGCAAGTACGATCAACGTTGCAGTGTTATACTGCTTTGGCATGATTCCTCTGACCGGAATAGAGAAATCCTTCACGATCACCGATTTTTGGCGTTGGTGGGTGGTACATCTTTGGGTTGAACAATCGTTTGAATTTTTTGCTGCTGCTGCTACAGCTTATCTTCTGATGGGAACAGGCTTAGTTTCCCGACTTCTCGCTGAACGGACTATGTATTTTGAGACAATTCTTATTTTTCTAGGCGGTGTTATTGGTACAGGACATCACTGGTATTGGACTGGGACACCAGATATTTGGGTGCCACTCGGATCGATGTTTTCTTTCATTGAGGTATTGCCTTTAGTACTTCTTATTATTGATGCTATTGAACATCACCAACTGATTAAGCGGCAAGGTTCTTTTACTTATAATTTGGCTTGTTTATATCTTTTTGGAGCGGCTTTTTGGAATTTTGTGGGAGCTGGTGTGTTTGGTGGGGGTACACTTAATGCGCCACTGGTAAATTATTATGAGCATGGAACATTTTTAACTTTGAATCATGCACATACAGCATTATTTGGTGCATTCGGATTACTTGGTCTTGGGTTAATTTATTTTTGTTTACGTTATGCTGCCGGTGAGCGTCTGCCTTGGGATGAACGATTAGGTATCTGGGCATTTTGGCTCTATAACATTGGCCTTTTATTATGGATTGTTTTAAATTTCTTCCCCGTTGGCTGGGCACAGTTAATGGATGTTTATGAGCATGGTTTAGCGCATGCGAGAAGTCTTGAATTTTATAATACAACATTGCTATGGCAATGGTTACGCTTGCCTGGTGATGTTATTTTTGCCTTAGGCGCATTACTAATGACTTACGATTTTTTTAAAAAGCTTAAGCCCTTTTTCCCTAGACTAGCGAAAATGAATCGCGAACAAGAAATACAATTTCGTTCATTTGATAAGAATGCGAATTTGCAGTAAAAGGAACGGCATAAGTTGTGCCCAACTTACTCTTTGGCAGGTTCGCTTAGATTGAACTAAACTTAATTGAAGTTGGTAATCTTTAGCTGGGGATGAGTAGTATGAAACATGAAAAATTGATTCGGCATTTGGTATCTGAATTTAAACACAAACTGAATGGATTATCATCTGAACAATTAGCGAATTTCAACTTGCAAATTAAGCTTATCCCTACAGTGGGAGAGGAGGCGGGTGGCGCAATGAATGCTCGCCGAGTCAAAACTGAGCCTTCCACCCGATTAGATCCTCTAATACCAGGTAATAGATCTCTTTCTGATTTAAAGAAAGCAAGGTAATTAAATTGTTTAACCCGAAAGAATTAAACTAATTTTTAAGCAATATTATAGGTGCAACATTGGTGGAGGTGGGGTATGGAACGTAAACAACTTATTCAGACTTTGGTGACTCAGTTTGAAGAGCAAATTAGGAGTTTGCCAGAACAAAAATTAAAGGATTTAGAATCTGGTAAATTAGAAATAAGTTTAACACAAGCTGTAGGAAAGGAAGCGGGTGGCAAAGCGGCTTCAACAAAATATAGAAAACTAATATAAGTTCAAATACTTATTGAATAGGTCATTATATTTCAATTGGTTCACTCTATTTTTTCTTTTCAGAAAGAAGGGGATTTAGGAGTAAGTAATGAATCGTAAAAAATTAATCGAAACGTTGGTGTCTCAATTTGAAGAACAAATTAGAAAATTACCAGAGCAAAAATTACAAGAACTTGAATCTGGCAAATTGGAGATAAGACTAACGCAGGCTATAGGAAAAGAAGCAGGTGGTTTCGTCGAGGCTATACCAGCAGGACCAGGGCCTATTGGACCAGGAAATAGAGACTTGTAATGAAAAATAGTAGCAATTTAAAAAAACAGTGCTACTGCTTCTTACCTGATTGATAACTGCAATTCTCTGAGTCTATCGCTTCTGGCTTGATTGTTATTTCTATGTATAAGTTCAGAAATTTATAGGGTGGTTAGATTGCAGTACTTTTAATTATTTCATTTTCAAAAAAGATGGGATTTTAGGAGTAAGTGATGAACCGTAGAAAATTAATCGAAACGTTGGTGTCTCAATTCGAAGAACAAATTAGAAAATTACCAGAGCAAAAATTACAAGGGCTTGAATCTGGCAAATTAGAGATAAGTTTAATACAGGCTATTGGAAAGGAGGCAGGAGGGTTAACTGATTACAATATTCCAGTTAAAAGCTGGCCTGCCCCCTCCCGAACTCCAAGTCCAAGAGGTGGGAGATAGACCTGGAAATAGATTTCGCAGAGAAATAGTTAGCTTAACAACAGGGCTTTAACCTGATGCAATTTACACTGGGCTAGTTACCCCTATGATAGCCTCAAAGCAAAGTGAAGGCTACTGTAGTTTCTTACCTGTCCTATAAATGCAACTCGCTGAAGCTTGCGCAGTTGGCATGATTGTCATTTCTGCAATATCAACGTGAAGAGGGCGAGTTGCACAAAAGTAAACGGCATCAGCAATGTCTTCTGCGTATAAAGGGTTAAAATCTTCATAAAAAGCTTTTGCTTTCTCTTTATCATTCCAACGCACCTCACTGAACTCTGTTTCTACCGCTCCTGGAGCAATCTCAGTCACCCTAATAGGGCTGCCGAGTAAATCCATACGCATTGATTTTGTCAGCGCCCTAACCGCGTGTTTTGTAGCGCAATAGACGTTACCATTGGGATAGCACTCTTGTCCGGCGATTGAGCCTATATTAATAATATGTCCTTCTTCACGGGCTAGCATTCCCGGCAAAATGGCGCGTGTGACATAAAGTAACCCTTTTACATTAGTATCAATCATTGTTTCCCAATTGCTAATGGAGCCTTGTTGTATCGAATCGGTTGATAAAGCGAGGCCGGCATTGTTAATTAGCACACTAATTTTTTGCCACTCTGAGGGTAAAGAACTTAAAGCGGATTCAACTTTTGCTTTATCCCTTACATCCAACACAATGGGTAAGCAGTGTATACCATGCATTGTTTGCAAATCATTGGCAAGATGCTCTATTCGATCTTGTCGTCGTGCGCAAAGAATAAGATTTGCTCCATTTTGCGCAAAAAGCCGAGCACAAGCTTGACCAATACCACTTGAAGCGCCAGTTATTAATACAATTTTATTTTGTAAATTTACCATATAGGTCTCCTGATACCTCTTTGTTAGGGAGATAAAATGCGTTGATGCCATTGTTCGTTTTGCCAATTATATTCAAGGACATCGGATAATTCGTCTGAACGTAAGGAATAAAATATAAACTTTGAAGGTCTGATTCGAAATCCACAGTAGTAAGGACTTAAGGGTAATTTTTTGTCAATATATTCCTTTTCAATCGCTGCTTTTTTATCTTCGATCACTTTTTTGGAAGGGATTGGCTGCATTGATGTTGGTGCGTAAGCGGTAAACCTCAACTGGGCTGATTGTGGATTAGTATCCCAATAATGCACTACTTCTGCTTGTGATAAAGGTTCAACAACACCGTCAAGAACCACTTCTCTTTGTTTGATTTCAAACCAAAAAGTCAGTGATACTTGTGGATTCTGAATAATATCATTTACCTTTTTTGTCCCTTTTTGAGTGAAAAAGATAAGTTCGCTTACCGTAATTTCTCTTATAGCAACAACACGACTGTGCGGAATGCCATTTAAAGTTGCTGTGGCTAAGACCGCATGCTGAGGGTTGGAAGCACCTGCATTTTTTTCTTCCATAATCCATTGATTTAAAAGTCTAAAGGGCATTCTTTTGATCTCTATTTGTTTGAAATTCTTAATAATCGATGAGGCATACAAAGTGTAGTCGAAAATAGGGAATGCTGACAATTGCCGCCATTTTGATTAGGGTCTAATGATAGAACCGATTAACATCATGCAAAATTGATATTAGTTGCTTACTATCAGGTTTACTATTAGGTAAAGGCTCAACATTCGAATTTTGTATCTCGAAATCTCCAGAAGGGAATAAGTTGGTGATGGTTGTCGGAGTCACATAGCTTATATTGTAATTCCCACTGACGATGATAGGATAGCGGTTATTACTATCAAAGAAATTCATGCCATAACTGTAATCAGAATAAGGTGTTTTACAGCCTAATGCGTCTGACATGAGGGTGGGCACAACGTCATAATGGGTAGTCACATAATTCAATTGCTGTTGTGTTTTACCTGGCCAATGAACGATAAAAGGGACTTTGATTTGATAATTGCTAAAATTGCTTGCATGGCCCCAATAATTCTGTTTATTGTCATTAAATTCTTCACCATGATCTGCACTGATAATAATTATCGAATTATCCCATAAATTAGCTTTCTTGATTCCGGCTAATACTTGGGCAATTTGTTGATCCACAAAATTAACGGAATTTAAATACCGATTTATTAATGGTTGTGCATTATAGCCATTATTAAAAAGATAGCGGCTACAAGACGAAAGTTCCGGCTGAAAAGGGCCTTTATAATTTCTATTCTCACAATATTCATGGGCTGAATCATAAAATAAAAAAGAAAAGATTGGTTGAGCAGGCTTTCGGTTGTCTAAGAATGAAAGAAATCGCTTTGTAATTTCTTGATCCCTTTGATAGGCCCAACCTTTGGGAGGCGAAGGCAAATTAGGTATTTTGTTAAAAATAGTAGAGGCAAAATCAGGTATAGTTAAGCTTGCACTTCCAAATATACCGAATTGATAATTTTTATTAATCAGCTGATTAATAAAAACAGGACTCTTTTTTTGTTCAAAAATGGCTGTCCAATAGGATGCGGGCAAGCCATAAAAAAATGAAAAAATACCAGGCTGCGTTGCATTGCCGCCGCTAAGATGATCTTGGAATTTAAGATTTTCTGAAGCAAAACGATAAATAGTTGGTGTAGCTTCCTTATTCATGGCATCGTAACGCCAAGTATCAATTAAAATCACAAAGATATTAAGCGGACGTGTTTTTTGACTGCATTGTATTGGGTTAATTGGATAAGATAATTGATGATCGGGGAATTTTGATTGAGAAAAATAGTGGCTATAGACATAATAATTCATGTCTTCTTTCGAAACATAAAATAGGTGACGCACTATTTCGGTATAATAAGGGAAGATAGTGCTCTGTCTAATAAAATATTTATTACCCACCACTGTGGAACAGAATGAGACGATAATTAGGATAATGGATACGCAAATAAATTGCATAATCCATTTTGAAAGATTGATGACATTATTAAACCATAAAATCAGCGCAATTAATCCCTCAACCAAAAAAATAGAAGCCACAACCAGATAAAATACGAACCATTCATTTTTGGAAAAATAAAAGATTTGATCGCTGTACTGGCTGAAGAGCATTTTGAGAACTAATGAGTTTAGGTGAAATCGATATAACCTAAATACATACAAATCGATTACTAGATATAAAACAAAACAACTTATGAAAAGAACACTAATACAAATTGTAAGCCAATTTTTTGACGTAAATTTGGAAAACAGATAAGGGATAAGCAATGACAAAATAGTTAAAAAAGCAAAATAACTAATATAAGTGATTAAAAGATATAAACTGACAATCGAGCGCGTGAAAAAAGTAGCCTCTTCAAATCCGTTTGTTCCAAAATTAAAGAGTTTAATTGCAAAAGCATCAGCGACATAGTTGCAAGAAAGAGCATAAACTACAATTAAATTGATAAAGAAAAAATGTAAGAGCCATTTGTCAATTATGGCTTGATTTACCTCATTATCTTTCCTCATATAATAAATAAGGCAATTAAACTAATAAAAAGAGCATATTTAATTATATAGTATAGATTTTTATTGTAGCTTTTTAGTTTCTTGCCCACTAAACGTATTTGATAAATGTAGGTGAATAATTTATTAATTAAGCCTACACGCTCATTAGGTAAATTTTTGCTCGAAGCGGCTTTCATTACTGTTCGACTAAAAAAACGATTAAATCGGTTAGCGAGGGCATTGTTGAGAGGGCGTTGGATATCACAGAAAAGAATAATACGATCCTGGGATGTTTTGTTCTCAGCGTGATGCACATAAGTTTCATCGAAAAGGACATCCTGTCCATCTTGCCAAAAATAAGGTTCACCATCCACGTAGATGCAACACTCTTTAGAATTAGGGGTGATTAACCCTAAATGATAACGAAGCGAGCCTGCATAAGGATCACGGTGTTTAAATAGAAAGCTATCTTTAGGGAGAAGGGTGAACATCGCAGCATTGATATTGGGAATTTTTTCAATTAACTCGAGCGATTTGGGGCAAAGTGTTTGTGCGGAATGCATAGGCTCTTGATACCATTTTAAATAAAAACGCTTCCATCCCCGTCTAAAAAATGAGTTAAATCCGATATCGTCATATTTTTCAGACGCTGATATATAACCTTCCTTGTATAAGTACTCTGCTTCTTCACGGATTGTTTGCCAATTATCTCGTAATAGTTTTAACTCTGGAAAATTAGCCAAATCAAGAAAAGGCGTTTTGGGAACTGAAGAAAAAAGATACATGATGGCATTCACTGGTGCCATAAGACTTGAGTGATCAGTCAGCTGGTGTAAAAACTTTAAGCGTACCTTTCCCCGCAAATGAGTGTAAGCAATAGAGAAAATATAGCTTGCGAAAAATAACGTTTTAAAGTTTAAAATCGAGAGGTAAGTCATAAAAATCCATTCGGTGACAATCGGTTATTTCGTACAAGCTATAATCTCCATTAAAACTTGTCAATCAGAGAATGCATCAATAAATAGAGTTGGTGAGTTAAATGAAATCCTATGACATACTTAAAGGTATTTAAAATAAAATGCCTTTAAGTGTGTCAAATGAATTCAATCTTAAAAGTCAACGCCTTTATTGGGCCAAATCTATTGGGTAATCCTGCAGCAGTTATCGTTTCAGAACAATCAATGGATACCCAAACTTGCCAAATTATTGCCGCTAAAAATCAATTACCGGTTACTGCATTTATTTGGAAGCAAGATGATACTTTTTTTATACGGTGGTTTACTCCTTTGTCTGAATTATCCCTTTGCGGTCATGGCACCCTAGCTGCTGCTTATGTTATCTTTCAGAAAAGCCTCACTACGAGGTCCGAAATAACTTTTAATTCTCCACACTGTGGTGAATTAAAAGCAAAACTGAAAGAAAATATTATCTTTTTAAATTTTCCAGCAAAACCAATAACTCGAATAAAATGCCCAGACAATTTAGTCGAAGGACTAGCGGGTATAAAACCAAGAAGCGTTTATGAGACTAAAGATCGTTTAGTCGTTATTCTAGCAAAATCTCAAGAAGTTAAAGAAATAACACCCCAAGTCGAGATTCTAAAGACTTTATCCTATCCAGGAATTGTTGTTACTGCTCGCGGAGAACAGGTCGATTTTGTGTCGCGTACATTCTATCCTCAAAAACCTAATTGGGAAGATGCGGTTACTGGGGCTTCTCACTGCGCTTTAGTTCCTTATTGGGCTGCATTGCTTGAGAAAGATAGTTTGCATGCCCATCAACTTTCGCAACGCGGGGGAGAGTTGTTTTGTGTTAATCAGCCTAATCGAGTATTAATAGGTGGGAGAGCCAGTTGGGCAAAGATTACTTAAAATGGTAGCGATATTTTAGTAAGCGTCTGATTTCCATTTCACAATTAAAACGTCTATGCTTAATAATTATCTTAGGGAAGGATAAGGACTAGCCATGACAACTGACATTTTCATTTGTTCGCCAACGCGTACAGCTATTGGAACCTTTAATGGTACGTTGAAAAACACATCTGCTCCTCAACTGGGTGCAGCTGTTATCAAGGAAACGCTTAGGCGTGCGAAACTTTCACCAGACAAAGTAGAAGCAGTCGTAATGGGTCAGGTTGTCCAGGCTGGAGCAGGCATGAATCCAGCTCGTCAAGCAGCTGTCCATGGAGGAATTCCTGTTGATGTACCTGCTTACACAGTGAATCGGGTGTGCGGTTCAGGTGCTCAAGCTATTGTCTCTGCTTATTTAGAAGTCGTCAGCGGCAATATCCATTGTGCAATTGCCGGAGGCATGGAAAACATGGATCTTTGTCCTTATCTTCTAACCTCAGCACGCTGGGGATATCGGATGGGCGATAGCAAGATCATTGATAGCATGCTATTGGATGGTTTGCATGATGTGTTCTCAGGAAATCATTCGGGTTGGCATACTGAAGATCTTGCAGAAAAATATTCGATTTCCCGCAATGAACAGGATTCATGGGCACTGCGCTCTCAACAACGTTTTTCCAAGGCGCAAGCAGAGGGTAAATTTGATGCTGAAATTACTCCCATAGAAATCAGTAATCGTAAAGGAACCGAATTATTCCAAAAAGATGAACATAATCGTCCTGATACAACTGCAGAAACCCTTGCGAAACTAAAACCAGCTTTTCGCAAAGAAGGCACTATTACGGCAGGTAATGCGCCAGGATTGAACAGTGGTGCAGCCGCTATGATTATTGCGGATGCCGATTTTATTTCCTCGCATCACCTTAAGCCAATGGCCCGCATCGTAGCCTATGGAGTCGGTGCTGTTGAACCAGGTATGTTTGGCATCGGCCCGGTTTCTGCTGTTTTGCAGGCATTGCAACGAGCAAAATGGAAATTGCCTGACATTCAGCGAGTGGAAATTAATGAAGCGTTTGCAGCAATTGCTATCGCAGTGACGCGTGAGATTGGATTCAATGAAGAAATTGTCAATGTCGAAGGTGGGGCTATTGCCCATGGCCATCCTATTGGTGCAACTGGTGCCATTTTAACTACACGCTTATTGTATTCGATGAAACGTGACGGATTAAAACGCGGCATGGTTACATTATGCATTGGCGGTGGCCAAGGGATTGCTCTGGCCCTAGAGATCTGCAATGAGAATACGTGATGCGGTTCTCAGCGTTTGTTATAAGGAGCGCTAATCGCGCTCCTCGCTGACACCTTTCAGTAAAATTTCTCATGGATGGCACTGCTTTTTTTAGGATAGCCTTGACTCAGTTCTTTTTATTCCAGCAACGATGACATCATCATTATCGTTATTACTACCTTTCGCAGCTTTCTTGGCAAATTTATGATAAAACATTTTACAGGGCATTTCCTCGATGGCGCCTTCTTTATTGACATCAAAACGGGAACAATGTGAGCCATTATCCTTTTTTTCGATATAAATTTGATGCCTGTCTTGTACACCGTCATCTCGGACAACTGGATAAGTAATTAGCGCTTGATCAAATTTATCCAGCAACGTTTCCACTTGTTGCTCGCTTTCTAGCTCTCGAGCTTTTACTGTTTTTTGATTGTAGGGAATATTATGATCTACGAATACTGCATGTAAACCGTCCTTTCCTTGCTTAATAAGTTCAATTTGGTGCTTTTCTTCTTTTTCCGCTTCTTGGAAAATATGGGAGGCACTGCCTTTTCTAAAACTGTCATTACGCAAGCCTAGCTGCTCTTCAAAGTATAAATTGACCATCGGGGAACAAATGCCATCATCAGGACCGGCACCAACTTCTTCTAGGATTTCATCTTGATTGGTAAATGGTTTTTCAGCACTGGTGTTTCCTTCATCAGACAGGGATGTCATTATTTTTTGTGTTGAGGTTGGGCTTCTTTCAGATGCGTCATCTGATTGTGCGCAATGAGAATCTGAATGTCCTAAAACAGCATTTTTTAAAGCGGTTAATTGGGTTGTAGCAAAATTGACAACATAACTGACTGGTGTAACTAGGAATTTAGCCCCCGCCCAATGCTCTGAGGGCGGGCTACTAGCATTATCGCCACTTGAATTTGAAGAGGATTCATAACTAGTCTCAGATACTTCATAAAAGCTAGGGAGATCCCCATATTTCTCTTGGAGCTCAACTTCTACTTGATTGTAATCCGTATCACAATAGTCATCCCAGGAAATGCCGCCTTGACTATCTGTCTCAAGCGGCAAAGTTGTATTAGCAACAGGAAGGGTCGCTTTAGCATCTTCTACAACGTTTGGATCTCCAAATGCATCTTCCATAGTGGCTTCCTCGTACAGTTATTTCATGGAAAGCTTAATTTTAACACAATAATAAACTTAATAGTTGAGGGGTTAATTATTTCCTAATTTTATTGGGTTTGCTTCAACAAAACCAGGATCGTTAGTGACACCACCTGTTCCTTCATAGAGGTCTAAAGCTGCCATTTCCATTACTTTCTTTCCTGAATGAATTAAGCTTCCAGCCTTATCATAATGATCGTCACCCTTACCAAATTCATAAGCAATTTCACCTTCTTTCCTTGCATGATAAATAGCGTCACTTGGCGCCATTGCAGTATCAGTTTGTGCCTGCTGTTTTGTCTCAGCGTGTTTTTTCAATTTTTTGCGGGCTCCAGGTAATAATGCTTTCTCACGTCTATCAAGATAAACATTGACCTGTGCCATTTCTGTATTCTCTGGACCACCTGTTTTTTTATGAAGTTTTTCTCTCTCTTTGCATTTAAATTCGTGGTTTTCGCAGTCTTCACGACTCGTGGTTGCAGCACCATGAACGGTGTCCATCATGGCAATTATAATTTTATTCGGTGAATCAAGATCTTTTTGGTGCTCAAAATAGTCCTTTTCATGTAAATGACCATCTGCTTGTGGCTCTGGAACCACATCTACCGTTGAGGTTTTTGAAGATTGCTCTGAAGGGCTAGGAACCGTAGTTTTCGATCCACTAAATGGAGATACAACAAAACTTATCAGGGAACTAATGGATGAATAGACAAATTTAGGTACTGCAAATGAGTCATGATTTTTCTCAGATTTGCTTAATTCTGAGGATGGTTTCGTGTCATCATTTGATTCGTAAAAGCTAGGTAGATGCCCATAGTCTTTTTCAAGTTCCATCGCTGTTTGGTTATAATCAGTGTCACAATAGTCTTCAAAGGTAAACCCTGAATTCTCACTACTCGTTGATTCTTGACTAGTGGAACTACTTTCGATAGAGGACTCGCTTACTTCACTATGAGTTTGGCTAACTTCTGTTTGCGTCTCGCTCGTTGCTGGGGAGCTTGTAGTGCTCTCTATTTTTTCCTCACTGCTATTTTGAGTTTCTGGAGATAAATCAATTCCCATATCACCTGCATACCTTGAAAACATATTTTACCACCTAAGGACAAATTGAATAATGAGTGTACGGAAGATTGTAATTGATTAATATTAAGACAATATTAATATTAATTAATCATTTTGCTTGAAGATGAATTCTGCTAGAAGTGGCTGGGCGGAATGTAGGAAAACTGAACAAAGGAATAGCAGGGCGTTAATTGTCCTCAATGAAAGATGATTATAGACGAAGGGTTTACAACGAATAAACGTTAAATAATCAATGGATTCTTATATTGCTGCAAATAAAGTTTGGCAAATTGATAGGAGGCATAATCAGTAATATGTGCCACATCTCGGAACACTGGAACACCATTAATATCGGCTCTGCATCGGCCATTTGTGCATTGGACTTTTCTTGGGTCAATGATAATTAGTTGACTGTATTTTTTTTGCATCTTTAAGAATAAACTGTCGAGCCAAGGGTCAACCTCAGTCTGTAAATTAAAATCGCACTGCTCTGGGTGATATTTTTTTCTTTGCTTGACATGCTTAAAAAAGCAATCTCGCAAATTCGATGTCGATGAGGCTGTCGCTTTAATGATTACAGGAATAGACCCAGAATCAGTAATCGTATGTAGAGCTTTATCTAGCGCGATCTTGATTCGTTTTTTCGTCAAGGGGACAGAACGCTCATCATTGAGCCGGTTAATTACATTAGTTCCTAAATATCCACCCCAGGATTGTCCGATAATCACGAAATCATAATGATTTGCCTTAATCATATCGTAATAGCGTTTAGTTTCTTGATGGCATTCGTGATAAACCGTATTTTTATGGGTTGACCAATCGTAAAGATAAATCCCCGGCAGAGCAAGGCAGCCTGGTGTTGCTTGGGCGAGAACAGAAACATTTGCTTCTTTAGCTAGTGTATCAATAAAACGCCAGGAATGATTGGAAAAGGAATCACCGATCATAAGGCTGGTTTTACTATTCGGATTTTTTGCACCAAAAGTACAATAGCTATTGATATCAACACTATGTTTACCCAAGCACTTTTCTCTTTGAATTACATCATATTGTTTGAGTTGCTCGAAAACGTTCACGACTTCATTGCTAAAACGATGCGGAAAACCTGAGTAGTTTTTAATCAAAACGCTATTTAAGTGCATTAAACCGATAGGCAAAGCCAATAAAAAGATGAGTGTATACCCAAATTTTAAATGATTTAATTTTCGCGCAGGTTTCTCAATAAATCGCCAGGAAAGATAAGCCAGAATCAAGCTCACGAGAAGTGCAATAAAAATGGTTCGGTTTGTATTTTCAATGCCTAAATAATGAATAAAAGCAAAAACAGGCCAATGCCAAATGTAGAGGGAATAAGATATTAAACCTATAAAGACGAGAGGCTTAGTGGCAAGGCATTTAGTCACGAGGGACTGGGGATGGTTGCCTGT